>Ga0163215_100030_pt1 | contig 538995 bp, 507 predicted proteins | sample SynspAceP_FD_185934 | JGI IMG/M metagenome (GOLD analysis project Ga0163215, IMG submission 185934) | Saline lake microbial communities from Ace Lake in Antarctica - Synechococcus sp. Ace-P (Hybrid Assembly) | ecosystem: Environmental > Aquatic > Non-marine Saline and Alkaline > Saline | place...
GCAGAATTGCTTGACGATCATAGAGGCGTTGAACCACCTGATCCCATCCCGAACTCAGAAGTGAAAAGCGCCATCGCCGATGGTAGTGTGGGAGATCCCATGTGAGAGTAGGTCGTCGTCAAGCTTATAATTTTGAGCTTAGCTCCTTTTATAAACCTAACTATTTGGGTTTTAAAAAGTGTAAGAATTGATCGCAAGATCTATAAAGTTTTCTTGATAATCATAGAGGCGTTGAACCACCTGATCCCATCCCGAACTCAGAAGTGAAAAGCGCCATCGCCGATGGTAGTGTGGGGGATCCCATGTGAGAGTAGGTCGTTATCAAGATTTAATTAATAAGGCCCTGATTGCCGATGCAGTCAGGGCTTTTTTTCGTCTGAAGAAAAGCCTATGCAATGTTGGCCTCTTTATGGAACGGTACTTAGTTATATAGCCAGTAAGGGGTTTTTATCGATGCTAAGAAGCTTTCTGCGTGTTTTCCCTGTAATAGGGCGAGTGTAGCGATGATGCCTGCGTTGATGCAAGTTGGAGCGGCGACAGTGATACTTCTCGGTGCGTCTGTAATGGGCCAACCAGTGATTGGGTTTAATACATGAGAATAACGAATGCCATCTTTTAATAGAAAGCGTTTGCTGTCCCCTGATGTGGCGAGTGCTCCGGATGATAGAGCGATTATCTGCTGGGCTTTATTATGACGGGAAATCGATTCAATGCCGACTTTCCAGCTTTCTCCGTTTAGTCTTACGCCACTACAGGTAAGATCGCCACCGCAGTTAACTAAGATGGCGGCAGACTTGCTGGCCAGGGTCTGACAACAGATGGTGAGTACTTTATCCACTGCGTATTCTTTGCCAATGCCGCCAAAATCTAATTCCATGCCTAATGGCATTTTTAGTTGTTCAGGCGCTTCAGTACTCCAAGCTAATTTCTTCCAACCGACATAGGGTAAGAGAGCGTCAATCTGGTTTTGTAGTGGTAACTTGTCGTTACCATTAAAGGTCCATGCTTCTCTTAAGATGCCTGATGTTATATCAAATAATCCTTGCGAGGCGTTGTAGGCTTGGTTGGCGAAAATCATCAATTGTGCACTTTCATTGTCTAGCTTTTGCCAGCAATCTGGTGTGGAGTGTATGTCTGAAAAGGTATTGTTTTTTTGATAGCGGCTGTATTTGTACTCAATTCTCCAGGCTTCAATAATGGCATTTTTTGCCGCTGTCTTAACTAATTCGAACGCTTCGCATTCAATCAGTATGGAGCAGTTACTTGCCATGCATTCAAACTGTATTTGATAAGCGTGCTGACCTTCTTGCCACAGACTTGGGTTCGGATGTTTACTTAGGTTGAACGACGAATCAATAATTAATTCTTCAATAAAAGTCATGGTTTTCCGGTTAATGATCACCCTCTACCTTTTTGGTAGAGGGTGTATTTAGTTAAAATTTATAGCCAACAATTAGCATTGCAGCATCTAAACCAGGATAGAGTTCCTGTGTTGCCAACTTCCCATAACCTTTGTCGCCAGAGCTTTCTTGATGATATAGAGAAAACCGGGTGTAAAATTCAGTTTCATCGGCAAACTGATAGCCATATTTTAAACCAATGGTGTAGGTATCTAAATCTCCTAATCGATAGTCTGCACTGGCAAATTCAGCGCTTGAGTAATCACTTGAGTTTAAATAACGATGATAAAAGTCGGCCTTGCTCTGAGTATACCAACGAAGTTGCGGCTCTAGATATTGGTTGTTAAAACGGAATCGATATTTGGCATCAATGGTATGCGAGTTGACACCCCAATCATCAAACATGTATCGATAGCTCACATCGAGTATGTCGTTGTTATCAAATTGATATTTTGTTTGCCAATAAAGACTTTGCTTTAGGCGTGAGTCTGGCCGCTTTTCGTAAAGGTAAAGATTACGTCCGCTGCTTTGGTAATTACCACCATAATTACTGCCAGCGCTATCATCTATTACAGAGATGATTTTATAAGGGTCGGTTAGATAACCAGAACTTGTACTCAATGCATAGTTAAATTGCATAATAGTTTTGCGGTTAATGATTTGTGTTACCCCAAAAACGGCATCAACAAGGCTTTTATTCTCAGAATCTGCACGCTGAGTAAATTCACTGTCTGAGCTGCTTAGTGGTACTTGCACTAATCCTGTTGCTACGCCGCCCTCAGGGTTAATGCTGTCACTAGACAGGTTTACACCCAAGGTTAGTGTGGTGTTCTTCTGATTGAGATAACGTGACAAGCTGCCATTTAGGCCTAATGATTGATAATCGTGTTCACTCGAAAGGTAGCCGCCCACGCCATAGGCCCAATTTCGATCTATTGGTGCAGACCAGTTGGTAGAAAGTGCGATTCGGGTATCTTTGAAAGTATCGTCTAAAGGTTGCTTGCCTGCCTCCGCATCATAGGAACCCTTACCGGATGGGCTGGTAAAGGTTTGCACCTGATCACTTGGTGTGGCGCCATTGGGCGATGCACCAGTGAGTGTATCAGCGGCAATTTTAAAGGTTAGTTTGGTTTCTTCGTCATAATTTTTAGTGGCACTAATCACCGGTTCAGCGGCAGAAACTCGTCCGTCACTTTCTGTATAAAGTAGAAACGCAGAATCGACATCCCAGCTTTCCGTCGCGTTAGCACTTGCAGATAGGCTGCCAATTAATGCACAGCTGGCTGCGGTTAATAAGCGCGCCAAATCTTGATTTTTTTGCGTTGTTTTAGTTACAGCCACAGCCACCACCTCCAAAACCTTGTCCGCCACTACTGGCTTCTTTGCTAAAATAAATGTGATCGTTCAAACTGCTTTCGATAGGATCACTGATTAAATTCATTTCTTGCTGGGCAAGTACATCACGTTCCCAGGGTTTCACTCCAAGATCGCTGCAACCCGCTAAAACAATAGACAGGGCAAGCAAACTGATTATGCTGACTATTTTTTGCATCTGTTATTCCCCTTTTTCCGCTAATAACTCAGTGATAGCCGATTCATAATCCGCTATGTTTTTTTCGTGAAAACCGACGTGTGTTGCTCTAATTTTTCCCTGACGATCAATCAAAAAACTGGTAGGCATGCCAATGACGCCAAAGTCTTCTGGAAGCTGGGCGTCGGTATCAAATAATACGGAAAAGCCAGGTTTAAACTCTTTTAAGAAATCCATGGCTTGGTCTTTTTCTTGATCCAGATTAATCGCGATGACTTTCAGACCTTGTGCCTTGTATTTGGCCTGGATGTTCGTCATCCATGGAAAGGACTCTCGGCAAGGTCCACACCATGAAGCCCAAAAATCCACCAGTAGCACTTGGTCTTTTTCCATGCCTAATGACATTTGTTTGTTGGTTTGGTACTCAGGTAAGTACACCGATTGATGAGGTGCAATTTTAGCCTTAGCGGCTGATATTAGTTCGCTTGCCCACAGGCTGGAAGAAAAGAATAGGCAGCTAGAGAGAGCGGCTATCAAGACGTGTTTTTGATGTTTGATCATGGCTTGCTTCCAAATAAAATATATTCGAAATAGTACGACCTCTTTCTTAAGGGAAAATTAAGTGTCAAAAATATAAGACGTAAGTTTTGCTTAAGGTTTCTTATTTATAGTGGCTCAATCAACGTATATTAAGGAACATTAAGTGACGACTTCTTTCATGTCTTTTAGGTTAATTAAATGGCTAATGGGCTTTTGTTTTGCTGTGATTTTGGCGGTGCCTGCTTTTGCTGATAGTGATTTTTTGAAACCATCTGAAGCGTTTCAATTGCAACTTGATACGGTAAAAAGAGAAGTGCAATGGACGATTTCTGATGGTTATTATTTGTATGAATCACGTGTAAAAGTAGCTTTGGCTAATGATAAATCGGTCTCCATACCGTTTCATTTTCTGACGAAATCTGACGTTAAAGACGATCCAAATTTTGGCATAGTGCAGGTTTTTCACAATCGAATGGTGATTGTTATTGATCCCGTCGCCGAAAATATGGATGAGCTAAAGGTAACATATCAAGGATGTGCCGCCGCTGGTCTGTGTTATCCACCGCAAACCAAACTTGTGTCATTTAATCATGCTGCAACGCCTGACCAAAAAGTTGCAGCAGTGTCAATTGCATTCGCGAAGAACTCATTTTCTACTGAGTCAGAAACATCATCCGAAGCAGAAGAAGGGCAGCTCGTAAAGTTGTTGTTAAACGGTGATCGTTTTTGGGTATTGGTTACTTTTTTTGTTTTAGGCTTAGGTCTTACTTTTACACCGTGTGTATTGCCGATGATTCCAATCTTAGCGGGTATCATTGCGGGTCAAGCAGGCAATATTACCGCTAAGAAAGGTTTTTTCTTATCCCTATCATATGTCCTAGGGATGTCATTTTCTTACAGTATGGCAGGAGTGTTAGTTGGTATCTTTGGTGCGCAACTGAACCTTCAGGCTTTGTTTCAAGCGCCCGGCATATTGATTGGTTTTAGTGTGTTGTTTGTCTTGCTGTCTTTGTCGATGTTTGGTTTCTATGAATTACAGTTACCTATGTTTCTTCGAGACAGGCTTGATCGGCTAAGTCAAAAAAATGCCGGTGGCCCTTATCTTGGTGTCGGTATAATGGGTGCTATTTCTGCGCTGATTGTTTCACCTTGTGTCTCTGCACCATTAGCCGGTGCATTAATTTATATCAGTACCACAGGTGATGCGGTGCTTGGTGGCAGTGTGTTATTTGTGATGAGTTTGGGAATGGGGATCCCTTTATTACTTGTTGGTTTGGGAGGTGGTAAATATCTACCGAAGGCTGGCATGTGGATGATGCAAGTCAAAGCCGCATTCGGTGTGATTTTACTGGGTGTGGCAATTGTTTTGGTATCACGAATTGTATCGGAAACGCTCAGTGTGTATTTATGGGCCGTACTCTGTATTGTCTATGCTGTACATCTTTCTCCTTTTCAATCTGGTAGCAATGGCTGGGGAAAAACTCGTCAAGGCTTTGCATTGATTCTATTCATATACGGGGTGGCATTGTTGACTTCTGGCTTGGCAGGAAAGCCCAGTTTAGACAAGCCATTAGGCTATTTTCCCTCTGTAACAGGTGACGTCAATTCGATTGAGAAACAGCCTTTATTTAATCGTATGCAAGATCCAGCGCTTATCGAAAATGCAATGCAACAGGCTAAGGATAATGGAAAAGTTGTGGTAGTGGATATGTATGCGGATTGGTGTACTGCTTGCTTAGAAATGGAAAAGGATGTCTTTAGTAATAGTGATCTAAAAGCCTATTCAAATAATATCTCATTTTTGCAGCTTGACCTCACTGAAAATACGCCTGCTCAGCAAGCATTTTTATCAAAATATGGCGTATTTGGGCCACCAACTCTGTTATTCTTTTCCTCTAATGGTGATTTGATCAACGTTCGCCAAGGTGAAATGGATTTAGCGCAATTTAACAGCATGCTGCAATTAACCTTGGCAAACTTATGAAAGAAGGAATAGGTTTGCGCATACTGGTTGTAGAAGATGATCTTTCGTTAGCGGATGGCCTTGTTACCGCCTTAAAACGGGAAGGTTATACGGTTGATTTACTCCATGATGGGATTCATGCTTTGGAGGCATTGGCGAACGAAGTGTTTGATTTAGTTGTGTTGGATTTGGGTTTGCCAAGACTGGATGGCTTAGCTGTGCTTAAGCAACTGCGTGCCAATGAAAATAGCGTGCCTGTTTTAATTCTTACCGCCAGAGATGCCTTAGAAGATAGGGTGGCTGGTTTGGATTTAGGTGCAGATGATTATCTTGTTAAGCCTTTTGATGTGACTGAACTGAAAGCACGGGCACGGGCGTTATTACGACGTAGTTATGGGCGCGCGATCAGTGAGATTCATTACAAAGGACTCGTGTTGTATCCCGCGAGTCATAAAGTGATTTATCAAGACAGGGATATCAATCTTACCCGAAGAGAATATTCCTTACTGCATGAGCTTATTAGTCAGCCTGGACATGTATTTACCAGAGACGTACTTCAACAGTTGATGTATGGCTGGGGCGATGATGTAGAAAGCAATGCGTTAGAAGTGCATATCCATCATTTGCGTAAGAAGCTGTTCCCTGAATTAATTCGCACCATACGAGGCATTGGCTATGTGGTCGATCAAGACGTGGGTTAAAAGCCAGTTACTCAGCTCAATTCGAAGAAGAACGCTTTTTTTTGTGATGCTGGTTTTTACCTTAACCAGTATTGCTATCATGTTGATTGGGCTGTTATTCGCTAACCATGAAGTCGAAGAGTTGTTTGATGCGCGGTTGGCTCAACAAGCAAGGTTGCTGCTCACTTTATCCGAAAACGTTGAAAGGATAAGTGCAAATTTAGATATCTTGTCGCCCTTATTTATTGATCAAGCAAATACCGATTCCAGCGTTGGCCATAAGTACGAAAGTAAAATATTTTATCAGATTTGGAGTATGGATAAACTCAAAATCGCTTCAGATTCGACATCCCTCACTGAGCATAAAAAAGGCGACTTTGGCTACGGTTATGCCATGTCTGATCACTATCAGTGGCGTACATTTACGCTAGAACAAACGGTTGGGGATGTCAGGATTATTGTTGCAGAGCGTGCAGATGTGAGAGGAGAAATTTCAGATCAAATTGTTTTTCAAACACTGTTTCCTGAGCTATTAGCTTGGCCTATTTTGGCGGTGCTTGTTTGGGCTGCGGTTGGCCTTGGTCTTGAGCCTTTACAGCAGTTAGCCCAGCGAATAACTAAAATCACACCGACAAAGTTAGAACCGATTGAAATGTCTGATGTTCCTGAAGAGCTGGCTCCAGTTAAAAGCGCTTTGAATGGCCTTTTAGTAGAAATTGATGTGCTGATGAAGCGCGAAAAACGTTGGATCGCCGATGCTGCCCATGAACTAAGAACCCCATTAAGTATTTTAAAGGTGCATGCTGAAAATGCGACATCAGCCAACAATGATACAGAACGAAATCAATCGCTAAAACAGCTTACATCTGGGGTCGATCGCTCCACTCGAATTGTGTCTCAGTTACTGGCTCTAGCGCGTCTTGAACATCAAAAAGACGCTGTTAAGGAAAAGGTCGATGTCTTGGCAATTACTCGTTCAATGATTGCAGATATTCTTCCTTTAGCATGGAAACGAGACATTGACATTATTCTTAATGTTGATGATAGCTTGCCTTGGTATTGTTTTGTCGAACCGAGCCATATCGAAATACTATTGCAAAATTTAATGAGTAACGGAATTAAGTTTTCACCTAATGGCTCAGTTATCAAAGTAGTCTGGGCGCAAACTGCCAAGCAAGTTGAGTTAAAGGTGATTGATACAGGTATGGGGGTCTCTGAACAAGATAGAAATAGATTGAGTGAACGCTTTTTCCGTTCGGGTGAAGTGGAAGGTGCTGGTCTTGGGCTGTCTATTGTGAAGAATATTGTAGACAAATACCAAGGTGTTCTTTGTTTTGAGGGTTCGTTACCTCAACAAGGCCTAACCGTTCAGGTGAAACTCCCTATCTTAGCGAATGGTCAATAATTGACTCATAGTAATAGATTTTACAAATTAAGCTATTAGCTTACGGTAATTTTATATTTTCACTTCAAGTGTCTATCCAAGATGAATGGGAAGAGAAGGATGCCTGGGTAAGTATTGAATCGATAAAAAAATACCAGACAATGTCTGGTATTTTTTTATTTGGTACTTTTGTGCAGATAAGCGTTAAGCCTTTGGGTGTTTCTTTTTCTATTCTTAATACCTCTACTGTAGCCTCTTGTTTTTTACCACTTTAGTGGAAAAATAATAAGGAATCTAATGATTACAGATCTAAATAGTTCTTGATCATTCGGTTCATTTTATTTAGTGTAAAGAGACTTTTTACGATTATCAGTTCATTTTTCTAACAAACATGAGGTTTATTATGAAAAAAATATTCAGGAAATACATTATATCTCTAATGAGTTTCTCAATGGCTCTTTTCTCTGTATCGGTAGCTGCAAATACATTAGATAAGATACAAGATGAAGGCACTGTGACGATCGGTGTTGCCAATGAAGTACCTTATGGCTATACGACTCCTGATGGTGAGCCTGCTGGTGAAGCGCCTAGTATTGCTGTCCAAGTGCTTAATGATTTGGGTGTGGATAATGTGAAGGTGGTTGTTACTGAATTTGGTTCTTTGATCCCAGGTTTAAGAGCAGGCCGTTTTGATGTTATTGCCGCGGGTATGTACATTACGCCAAAGCGTTGTGAGCAAATTTTGTTCTCTAATCCAACTTACAGTATTGGTGAAGGCTTTTTGGTTAAAAACGGCAATCCTAAAGCACTAAATGGTTACGACAATATAGACAGTAAGTCTGTGAAATTAGGTGTGATGTCTGGCTCTGTAGAGTACGGCTATGCTCGTGACTTCGGTATTGATCTTAGTAAAATTGTGATTTTACCTGATTATCCATCTGGTGTTGCTGCGCTTAAATCAAATCGTATTGATGCGTTAGCGGGTACGAGCTTAACTATGGCATCGTTGGCTCAAAAAGATGACAACGTGGAATTGGCGCAACCTTTTACGCCTTTAATGATCAAGGGTAAATCGATTAAAGGCTACGGTGGATTTGGTTTCCGCCCATCAGATACCGTATTGCGTGATGCCTTTAACGCCGAATTGAAAGGCTTTATTGATACTAAAGAGCATATTGCCATGGTAGAGCCTTATGGTTTTGGTAAGCATACTTCTCCCGAAGGCATGACTGCCGAAACATTGTGTCAATAACTCTGGGAAATTAGACTCATGGAATTTGGAGAAATTGTCTCCGTATTACTCCAGGGGGCCATTGTCACAATAGAAATTGTGGCAATGGCGTTGCCTCTCGCTGTGTTAATGGCCTTCAGCTTCGGATTGATTCGTCTTTACGCTCCAGCACCCTTCAAACAAATTGCCATTGTTTACATTGAATTTTTTCGTGGTACATCGGCGCTAATTCAGTTGTATTGGATTTATTTTGTTTTGCCATTTTTTGGTATAACCATTGATGCGATGACAGCTGCTGTTGTTGCCTTAGGTTTGAATATTGGTGCGTACGGTACAGAAGTTGTTCGTGGTGCTATTCAATCCGTGCCAAAAGGACAGTATGAAGCCTCCATTGCATTAAACTTTACGGCTTCTCAACGACTGTGGCGAATCATCATGCCGCAGGCTTTGGTTAATATGATTCCGCCTTTTGGTAATTTGGCTATTGAATTAGTAAAAGCGACGTCTTTAGTTTCTCTGATTACGATTGGGGATTTGACCTTTAAAGCTAAAATGTTAGCGGATACAACTTTACAGGTTGGTGAGATCTTCGGTGTCGTATTGTTATTTTATTTTGTTATGGCTCAATTCTTAGTCTTCTTTATTAGACGTTTAGAAACACACCTTAGTAAAGGTTTAGGTCGTGGAGGGCTACATTCATGAATGGATTTCATTGGGACTGGGCGTTTACATGGGAAGTGCTTCCCATGATTTTGTCAGCGGCAAAAGTAACCTTATTGGCGACATTGCTGGGTAGTATTTTTGCGATTGTGATGGGATTGGTGTTTGCCTTACTGCGTCGTAACAATAGCCGAACCTTACGTATCTCGACTTATTGGGTTGTTGAGTTTATTCGTAGTACGCCTTTGCTGGTGCAGATTTTCTTTCTCTATTATGTGATGCCAGAATTTGGGATCAGTATGTCACCACTTGCAACAGGCGTATTTGCTTTGGGCCTTCATTATGGTGCGTATTTATCGGAAGTCTTTCGTAGTGGTATTGATGGCATTGAAAAAGGCCAATGGGAAGCCGCTAGAGCATTAAATTTAACCATTTTTGATACTTACAAAGACATTGTGCTTCCTCAAGCCATTCGTCCGATGATACCGGCGACAGGGAATTACATCATTGCCATGTTTAAAGAAACCCCTCAGCTTTCTGCCATTACATTGTTGGAAATGTTGCAGATGGCAAAGATTATTGGTTCCGAAAACTTCCGTTATCTAGAGCCGTTTACCTTGGTTGGGATTTTGTATCTCGTGTTTAGTCTTTTAGCAGCCTACGGTATTCATCAGGTTGAAAGACGCTTTCCAAAAGAAGGATTTAGTTTGAAATGAGTGCGCCAATTATTGAATTTAAAAATGTTAAAAAATGCTTTGGTGAAACGGTCATTTTTAGTGATTTTAACTTCAAAGTGGAAGAAAATGAGATTGTATCAATCATCGGACCAAGTGGTTCGGGTAAAAGTACCTTGCTGCGAATTTTGATGACATTAGAAGGCATCGATGGCGGTTACATAAACGTAGCAGGTGAGTCGCTTTGGCACATGCCTTGGCAAGGCCAGTATGTGCCAGCCAATAATAAGCATTTGCATAAAATGCGTAATCACCTTGGTATGGTGTTCCAGCACTTTAATTTGTTTCCTCACATGACAGTGAAGCGCAACATCACAGAAGCACCAATGCGAGTAAAAGGTGTTTCGCGGGCAGAAGCCGAGAAATTTGCAGAAAAATTACTGCAGTTGGTGGGCCTGGCTGATAAAGCCGACAGTTATCCAAATGATTTATCTGGTGGTCAAAAACAACGAGTGGGCATTGCCCGTGCACTTGCGATGAAGCCCTCTATTTTATTGCTGGATGAAATTACCTCAGCTTTAGACCCTGAATTAGTAGATGAAGTGTTGGATGTTATTCGTAATCTGGTAAAAGAAGAAAGCTTTACTATGTTGTTGGTAACCCATGAAATGTACTTTGCTCGTGAAATCAGTGATCGAGTGTGCTTCTTTGATAAAGGTGCGATAGTGGAAGAAGGCGAGCCAGAAGCTATTTTTACACAACCAAAAGAAGAGCGAACCAAGGCTTTTCTGAATGCCTATATTGGACAATAGTTTTCAATAGCAATCCAAAACGTATTTTAGTATCTATTGATAAGGCGCCTAAGCAGGCGCCTTATTTTTTGGTCGTGACAAATGACGTATTCAGCACGGATAATGGCTGAATATCTTATGGAGTATTGATTGAATGACACCCTTATATAGTGTGATTTTTTTAACCTTGTTTGCAGGCTTGGCAATGCCATTGGGCGCATTGATTGCCCATTTTGAGCGTATTAGGCCTAAATGGTTAGAAACTGAATTAATGCACGGCGTTACTGCATTTGGTGGCGGGGCTTTGCTGTCCGCTATTGCATTAGTTCTTGTTCCCGAAGGTGTTCAGCATTTTGTTCCTTGGTCTGCTGCTTTGTTGTTTCTATTGGGCGGTACGACTTTTATGTGTCTGGATATTCAACTATCCAAAAGTCAAACCTCTATGAGTCAGTTGGTGGCTATGTTGGCTGATTTTATTCCGGAATCCCTTGCATTGGGTGCGGCGTTTGCATTAGGTACTATTAATGGCGTGCTGCTCGCGACGCTTATTGCAATGCAAAATCTCCCTGAGGGCTTTAATGCTTTTCGAGAGCTAAAAGCATCCTCTCATTATCGTCCATCTACTATCATTCTTTGTTTTGTGTTGCTGGCATTATGCGGACCAATAGCAGGTGTTGTCGCACATGTTTGGCTTGCTGAATGGCCTGCGGTGGTATCGGGAATCATGTTATTTGCCTCAGGTGGAATTTTATATGCCGTGTTTCAAGACATTGCCCCTCAGGTTACTTTGGAGAAGCGTTGGGCGCCACCAATGGGTGCAGTAATGGGATTTGCGCTTGGTTTGGTGGGTTATATGTTGGTGCAATAATAAAATATAGATAAAAATGTATACAAAAATACTTTTTTTGAAATATAGTTAATATTAATTTCAAACCATATAGGTAATAGGGTTGTGCTCAAAATATTAAAGGATTTCAGTTTGAGTGCATTGGTCGCAGGCTTTGTGGCGGTGCTCATTGGTTTCGCTAGTTCAGTCGCGATCGTCTTTCAGGCGGCGCAAGCTGCTGGTGCTGACTCTAATACAATCGTGTCTTGGATTATGGCGCTTGGTTTTGGCATGGGCGTAACTTGTTTCTTCCTTTCTTTATGGTACAGATCGCCTGTCATTACCGCTTGGTCGACACCTGGAGCCGCATTGCTAGCAACAAGTTTGGGGACAATTAGTTATGCTGAAGCGATTGGCGTATTTGTCTTTGCTGGCCTATTAACTCTGTTAACAGGTGTGTCAGGTTTGTTTGATAAAGTCATGCGTTTGGTTCCCTTACCGCTTGCTTGTGCAATGTTAGCTGGAGTGCTTTTTAAATTCGGCCTTTCTATTTTTGACGCCATGATGAGTGATGTTTTTCTTGTCGGCAGTATGTTGGTTACTTATTTGGTGAGCAAGCGACTTACTCCTCGTTATGCTGTGCTGTTTGTATTGATGGCAGGTGTTGCGCTTGTGCTTGGAAGGTCCGATGGTCAGCTTATGTCTAGTATTCCTGTTGAGATTGGTTCTCTTGTTTGGGTTTGGCCTGAATGGAATATTAGTGCACTGATTGGGATTGGTGTGCCTTTGTATATTGTGACTATGACGTCTCAAAATATCCCTGGTGTCGCAGTAATGCGCAGTAGTGGCTATCAAACGCCGGTTTCTCCTCTTATTAGCTGGACTGGGTTTACGTCAATTTTTTTAGCGCCTTTGGGCGGTTTTGCTTTCAATCTAGCAGCGATTACAGCGGCAATTTGTTCTGGTGATGAATGTCATAAAGACCCTAAACGACGTTATATTGCAGGACTATCAGCCGGTATATTTTATTTGTTGGCGGGCTTGGCTGGTACGTCTGTCGTGGCGCTATTCTCCATTTTTCCTGCAACTATGATTGCTGCATTAGCCGGTATTGCTTTATTGGGAACTATTGGGATGAATTTAAAAAATGCCATGGCGGATGACCCTAATCGAGAAGCAGCATTGGTCACTTTTTTAGTTACCGTTTCGGGTGTTTCGTTTGGCGGTATCGCGTCGGCTTTTTGGGGTATTTTATTTGGTGTTATATGTCTTCTAGTATCAAATATTAAGCTTAAGTAAAGGCATTGCTTAGTGGATATTACCCAGAAAATTAAAGAGCATATTGTTAATGGTGAGCTTCCAAGAGGCGTGCCTCTTCGTCAAGCTGAATTGTCAGCACGTTATGGTGTGAGTCGAATACCGATTAGAGATGCGCTTCTATCATTAAGAGCCGAAGGCTGGCTTGCCCCTCACGGTAAAGCGGGTGTGATGATACCCGCTCTTAATTGGAAAGAGGCGGAGGATCTTTGCTTAATGCGGGCTGAACTAGAATGTCTTTTGTTTGAGATGTCGTTTGATAATATTCAAGAAGAGAATGTTAAAGAAGCGAGAGGCTTTCTTATCGATTTAGACCATGAAAATTTAACATTAGTGGGACGAGGGGAGCTTAACTGGCAGTTTCATAATGCTTTGTATCAAGCGGCCAATAGACCGACACTTCAAAGAGTCGTGGAGGGGTTAAATAAACAGGCTGTTCGCTATCTAGGCTTTCAGTATGGACCTTTGGGCTATCGATCAATAAGTCAGGATCAGCACGAAGCTTTGCTTCGCCTTATTGAGTCAAAAAATAAGCAGGCTGCGCTCAACCATTTAAGGCAGCACATTGAGCAAGCAGGAAAGTTGTTATCAGAATATCTGAAAGAAATTTCATATTAATAGTGTTCAACGAAGAGCTCTTCTGATGCTTGGGGTAGGTAGACGGTAAGGCTTGCACCACCAAGAGATAAAGAAGATTCCTTTTTTATAAAGCCACATACTTCATTAACAACGTGCGCTGAGGCTGATAATTCAGCAAAATACAATCCTAAGCCAGTGTTAACCTCAAAGATATCTTCTGGTTGCTCTTCTATATGCACAAAACCTTTGCCATCGTCCTCTATAGAGATGACTAGAAATTCTTTTTCCTGCTTTGCACTGAGAATGATTTTTGATTTTGCAAAGCGAAAAGCATTATAAACAGCCGTGCTAACGACCGCCGTCATTAATCGCTCATCAAAAGTACCCGTTAGGTTGGTATCGCAATGGTAGTCTAATACTAGGTTTTTGGCATTGGCAGACGGTTGTAAAGCGAACACTTGATCATCTAAAAATTCATCGATTGAAAAAGTATCAACATGGAGATCGTAGCCATTTGACGCAAGTCTGTAGAGGTAGAGATACTCGACCCATTCGTCATTTAGTTTTTTAAGCGACTCTTCTATCAATATGATTTTACTTTGGTTTGGGTCATTACTGTCTGTTGTGTCTTTCAGGCCTTGTAGCTGATAAAGCAGGGTGCCTACTTGGTTTTTACTTTCGTGTATTGCACTGGCAAGAATAGTACTAATATTCAGTTTTTTCATCTCTAGCCTCCAAAAGCATTGCTGTAGGCAGAGCTTTGCTTTTTTGTTGGTGGCGTAGCACTGCCTGATGCTGCTTCACTAAGCCAAACCTCAAATATTTGCTTGGACGTCAATGTGTCTTTTTCCGCTAAATAAACGTCTATTTCATAACTATAAGATTTGGCTTTATTCTCCATGTCATCAAAAAATGACTCATGGACTTTCTTAAGAGTACTTTCAAAATTGTCTTTTTGTCGTGGCAGTAATGGGCCGCTGTCCGCTATTCTGGCGAGGGATTCCAGGTGTTTTAGATAGACTTCAGCCGTGTTGTAACAAGAATATTTGGCTAAAAAAACCGCTCTTCGATATGCCATTTCAGCGGTTACTGGGTCATTTAGCGATAAACTGATTTTACCTAACTCGATTTGGCGAAGAATATTTTTGGGCGATCTGCCTATCGCTTCAACTAGAGTTGCTTGGGCTTCCTCAGGCTTCCCCTGAGCGACTTGAATTTTTGCAAGCCAATCATAGGCGCTGACAAAGAATCGGTTATCAAACATTAGTTGCCGAAAGTTTTGCTCCGCTTTTTCCAATTCGCCCATAAAAAAATAGGATTTAGCTTTGCCAAATAATGCCCAAGGCATTTTTCGACTTTTTAATGTGTTATTGAATAAAGACAGTGCTTTTTTGTATTCTTTTATCTCTAGCAGGCTTTCACCTATGACTCTTTCACATTTACCAATTAAAGAAGGGTGTTTTTTTATTACCCGTTTTGCGGCGGTAATTGCTTCTTCGTAATTATTTGAATCAAGCGCAACATTCACGTCATACAATTTTTCTTTTGTTTCTAATAATTTGCTGAGACGTCTTTGCAAAACAGCTTGAGAGAAAGGTTTCGTAATGTAGCCGTCAGGCTGATATTCGATGGCGCCCATGACCATTTCAATTGATGTTTCGGCGGTGACCATTAAATAAGTAGCTGTGTTTGGTATGAGTTTAGAATGCCTCACTTCTTCTAACAGTTGTTGTCCATCTTTACCGTTACCTAGGTTGTAGTCAGATAGAATGACATCAAAAGTTCGATTTCTCAGAAGCTCAATAGCAGTTTCTGCTTTCATGGCAATGTCAATTGAGGTAAAACCAAAATCTGTTAGCATTTTTCGCTGCATGATTCTGGCTTCTGCCATATCTTCTATGAGTAACGCTTTTTTCTTAGAGAAGTCTGGTTGTGCCATAAATAATTACATTCCACGTCTAGCAATTATAAAAAGGATTTATTTGGATCAATCACGAGATCTTCCGAAAAAATCTCGTCCTCTTCTGAGGTTTGCTGAGGAATAGAATAAGATTCACTCGCCCATGCTCCCAAGTCAATCAACTTACATCTCGCACTACAAAACGGACGGTCTGGATTTTCTTTAGACCAAGGTGTTTTTGTTTGGCACGTTGGGCAGGCAACTAAGGTTGCAGTATTACTATTTAACATGATAATAACTCTAAAATATTTTGGTGCAATTTGAAGACTTTAGCATTCATTTCAACAATATTACCAGCGTTTTCCAAGACTAGATCAGCCCTCTCAATGCGTTCACTGTTGCTTAATTGTGTACCCATGATTTTTTCAGCGCTTTCTTGGCTTACCCTGTCTCTGTTCATGACGCGTTGAATCTGTATATGTGCGGGAACATCAATCACGACCACTAGCTTGCATATAGCGTCTTGATTTGTCTCAAACAGTAGAGGATGAACAAGTAATGTGTATTTTGAGGATGTAGCATTGAGTTGTACTTTTATTTCATCACGAATGGCGGGATGTGTTAAAGATTCTAGCCATAATCTCTCTTCTGGTTGATTGAAGATTATAGTGCGTAAGGCGCTTCGATTCAGGTTGCCATCATTTAATAATATGCGATCACCATAGCGCTGATGAATGTTGCTTAAGCAAGCCGATCCTGGCTGAACGACGAGTCTTGCTACGTCATCAGCGTCGATACTTTGAATGCCCAATTTGTTGAAGCATTTTGTAATTGTGCTCTTGCCTGAGCCAATGCCACCAGCAAGGCCAATGATAGGTGGAGTAGTGTTAGCCATAGGTTATAAATAAAACATCAGCATGCCAGAGAGAATTAAAAATGGGCCAAATGCCATGTGTTTAGATCCATCTTTATTGAATAACAGAGTGTATAGGATTCCGGTTAAACTTGCACAAAGTAACAGAGGCGCTAAGCTTGAAAATCCAAGCCAAGCGCCAAGTGCCGCGATGAGCTTTACGTCGCCTAGCCCTATGCCTTCTTGTTTTCTAAATGTTAAATATAGCCATCGTAACGTGAATATAAGGCTATAGCCTATTAACATCCCCAATACACTGTTTTCTAATGTGTTTGAAAGTAAGTGGAGTAATAAACCACATACCAATATTATTGTACTGCATTCATCGGGTATTAATTTATGCACTATATCAATGCATGCTGCTGTTATTAAAGCACTTACTAATACAGTCTGCAGCGTAAGCTGATAGACGTCTTCATATAGCCATAACAGAGGAAGGCAGAAAACAAGGTGTAGAAGCTCGATCGTAGGATAATGAGAAGAGATCTTTTTTTGACAGTAGTGGCATTTTCCCTTGAGTAATAAATAACTTATTAGAGGAATCAGGTCTTGCCACCTAAGTATCTGTTCGCAATGTGAGCAGTGAGATCGAGTGTTACTTATTTGGACTGGAGGAAGTTTGTTAAAAGGCAGTGAAAGAAAGTCATGCGCTTCTTTTTCCCATAAGTAAGCGTGCTTCATCGGCCATCGAGAGATAAAAGCCGCGGAATAACTACCAATACTTAAGATAGTTAATGTGTAAAAAAACCATTCTAATATGAATGTATCCATTTAAGGCATCTCAAGCAGTGGTGCGTATAAAGAAATCAGAGCAGAAGTGACAAACCCACCAGCGATAAATAGACACACTGCGGGAATGAGTTTCTCAAGTAAGGAAATATTTTTTTGCCAGTGCTTTTCGTGTTCTATTTTGGCAAGAATAAGCGCTCTTTCTATGTTGCCATCTTGCTCTGCAGAATGAAGGGCTATGGCCGACTGATTGGGAAACCAAAGCTTTGGGAAGCTAGCTGCATAATTATTTCCAAGGCAGAGCGTGTAATACACCGTATAAATTTCTTGTTTCATTGGTTCGTATTGAAAATATTCCGGCATCCTTTTTATCGCCTGTTGCAAAGTGAGCCCTGTTTTTCGTGTTGTACTTAATAGAGAGAAAAGTTTGGTAAGACGAAAGGTTGAGCTGTATTTTTCTAGCCAATAACAAGCATGGCCTCTATAAAGGCTATGGATGATTACGAGTTGAATGGCGCTGCATACGGTATAAATAGACAAGTCACTAATGAATTCAAAAACATAATTACCCATAGACGTTGACCGAAATATACGGTTCACGATCATAATGATTAACGCGATTTGAATGATGCAAAATGGGTAAATAATGGCTTTTAATAATCGTTTTGACCAATCTAGCAATGTTTTTAGTTGATCAATAGAAACAGTAAGGCTTTGTTCGCAGTCTTCTCTTGTGCCGTGTGAGTTCAGTAAATGGCAATAGGGAGCGGCGGCTGATTTTGTTAGGTTGTTTAACGCTTCATTGAAAAGGACACCATGCTCTAATTCGCTCAATATTGCTTTGCTTACTGTTCCGATAATGGGGTGTGTTGATGATAAAGCAAAATGAGTGATGGCTTGATTCAGTTGCAGTCCAGAATGCAGAGCACTCTGTATTTCTTCGTAAAAAGTCTGCAATGCTTTGTAATCCAGTTTCTTTGGATTCCAGTGGGTGATAGAAATTTGCCAGTGACCATCTTTTATATAATCAAAAAGAACCTTGCTTTCAGATATCCCATGCCTGTAATCGACTTTGTCATTTTGGTGTTTGATTTTATACCAAGGCAATTTGAGCCTCGCTATCTTTATGGGTAAAGGTTTGCCATAGGGCGGGAGTAGAAATAAGCATTTCGTAGCTTTTGGGTAGAGAGTCTTTCCATAGAGGCTGTAAACCATTGAATACGGGCTGTTGAGAAGCAATTTTATAAAGCATGGATTGGTGAATAATGAGTTTCAAAGAGCTAACTAGGGAAAAAAAGTCTACTTGCCAGCCATGGCAACGATGCATCGCATCAAGTGCTGAGTTTGTATGCAGAGTGGCGAGTACCAGGTGTCCAGTGAGTGCCGCATTAACTGCAAGATTTGCTGTGATCGAATCTCGTATTTCACCGACCATAATGATATCCGGATCTTGTCTTAAAAAAGATTTCAATAGAGCGGCAGAATCTAATCCAATAGCGTGATTTGGCTCACATTGGAATAACCCCTGAATCTCATATTCAACTGGGTCTTCAATAGTAAAAATGGTTCTTTTGCCATTATTTAAAGAGTCAAGACACGAATACAGTGTGGTGCTTTTGCCTGCCCCTGTGGCTCCGCAGACTAAAATTAAGCCGCTGGCACCCTTTAGTGTTGAGTTCAATGTCGTCAGTAATGATGGCTTTATGCCTATATCATTAAGCCCTAAGCGGTTTTTTTCAGGTAATAATCGCATGGCGATTTTTTCGCCTTTGACCGTTGCAACAATACTTACTCTAATAAAAGTCTGTCGATTTCGCTCCTCAAATAAAAACTGGCCTTCTTGTGTTCTCCTTGTTTCTGACAAGTCTAAATTTGAACGCATTTTGATGCGGTTGATGAGATTGCTACCTTGGGATAAATTAGCGATTTTGTGTAGTACCCCGAAGTTGCGTTGAAAGACTGTTGCTCCAAGGTTTGAGTGTTCAATATGCACATCGGTCGCATGGCTGCTAACAGCATTGGAGAGTATTTCTTCTAATGTCATTCTTCTTCCCCCGCTAAGCTTTGGCATTGCATCGGAAGAATGTTTGAGTCTAAATCAGAGCTGCAATGCCAATTTCTATTTACATCTCGTGTGTATTTTAGATATTGGTTTTCATTTACTCCCGTGCTGCTATTAAGGCTGATAGTCAGGATTCCTGAGCTTTTATTTTGACTATTAACAGACAGTGACTTAACGATTGAATCTTTGGATAAGGGGTGTTTTATGAGGTTAAATTCGGATTTGGTTGGAAAGGATCCGTGTAAAAGAATAAATTCCTCAACCATAGATTGATGCTGAGTCGCGAGGTTTTGTGCTTCTATTAATTTTGCTTTGGCAATTTGGCGTGTAAAGGTAGGGGCTGACAGGCTGGCGAGTATTGAGATAATCGCTATCACAACCATGAGCTCTAATAGCGTAAAACCACGCATAGTTAGGCGGGAACGTAACATTCTTCACTCCTTGAAGGTTTTTAGTTATCAGCATCCTGCCAATAAAATTACATTTAATGAAAGAGTCTGTAAGAATCAAACAATTTGATCGAGAACTTCTCCTGTCGGTGTTTTTTCTTTATAGCTGGTGGTTTTTGTCTCTTTATTCATACCGTCGATGAGAGGCTCAAGGTCATCTTCTATAAACTCTTCCTCTAGATCATGCCATATGTCACTTTTTTTATTGATTGTTTCTTCTTCAAATTTTTTTTGTTTTCTTTGTGAAAGGGCCTGTCCTTGTTCCGATATAGTAACAACAAGGTCGCTTGATGCTTTTGCATTGCGCGTATTCAGGGCCGCTAAGCTAGTGTCTTCGTCCGAGCGTAAATCAAAAGTGGTATAGCCAGGTGTTGTCGTACTTGTTGAAGTATGACTTGAAAGCGCTATTGTGTGTGGGAGGCTGCCAGACATTACAATCACCAATCAAACGATTATCAGTAAATGATAATAGGCATTTGACGATATGTCCAACACAGGTGAAAAATGACGCACCTGTATTGGACTGTGGTGTTTATAGATCCTTAAGTTTTCCGGCTTGGATCGCCGTAATCGCAATGGTGTAGACGATATCATCGACCAAGGCACCGCGAGACAAATCATTAACCGGTTTGCGAATACCTTGCAGCATCGGTCCTATGCTTACAACATCGGCGCTTCGTTGCACGGCCTTATAAGTGGTATTGCCGGTATTCAAATCAGGGAAAATAAAGACGGTGGCTTTACCTGCTACCTTGCTGTTTGGCGCTTTTTGTTTTGCGACTTTTTCCATAATAGCCGCATCGTATTGCAAGGGACCATCAATCAAAAGATCAGGACGAAGCTTTTGTGCTATCGCCGTCGCTTCTCTGACTTTATCGACATCATTACCTGTTCCTGAGCCGCCCGTGCTGTAACTAATCATTGCGACTTTAGGGGTGATGCCGAACGCCGCTGCGGAATCTGCACTTTGAATAGCGATTTCTGCAAGCTGCTCTGCCGTTGGGTCTGGGTTGATGGCACAATCACCGTAAACCAATACTTGATCCGGTAAGCACATAAAGAAAACCGACGACACTAAGCTTGCGCCAGGCGATGTTTTGATCAGTTGAAGCGCAGGTCGAATGGTATTTGCTGTGGTGTGAATAGCGCCAGATACTAAGCCATCAACATCGCCGACTTGTAACATCATGGTACCTAAAACAACGTTATCTTCAAGCTGCTCCCGGGCGACAATGTCTGTTAGGCCTCGGCTTTTTCTAAGCTCAACCATGGGCGCAACATAGCGATCTCGAATACTGATTGGATTAAGGATTTCAACACCGTGGTTTAATTCAATGCCGTTGTTTTGTGCAATTCGAAGAATTTCTGTTTCATTACCTAATAAGGTGCAGCGAGCAATGCCTCGCTCAGCACAGATAGAAGCCGCTTGAATGGTTCTGATATCTTCGCCTTCTGGTAAGATAATTCGCTTATTAAGAGAGCGCGCTAATTCAATAAGGCGAAATCTAAAGGCTGGCGGTGAGAATTTGCGTTCTTCTTGGTTCATGGCAAATGAATTGATCCAGTCATGATCAATGCAGCGAGCAATGTGCTCTTTCACCATCAAAATGCGCTCTTTATCGTCTAATGGAATCTCTTGGTTAAAAGACTGCATATTGATAACGGTTTCCCAGCTGTTTGATTCAACCGATAAAATGGGCAAGCCTTTTGCCATGGCTTTCCCGCATAGCGACATGAGCGCTTCACTTGGTTGGTAACCACCAGTGAGAACTAATGCCGCGATTTTAATATCGTTTAGTGCGGCAATGGCCGTTGCCATGATGACATCGGTTCGATCACCCGGTGTGAAAACTAATACGCCTGGGCGTAAAGCTTCAAGCATATTTTCAACACCGCGAGCACACAAGGTATAAGATTGCACACGGCGAGAATCGATTTCTCCAGCGTTGATAATACGGGCATTAAGAAAGTCTGCTACGTCTTTGACTCGAGGATAGGTTAGTTCAACTGCCGCTGGTATTTGACCAAGTAAACTAAAGTTGCGCTTAAAAATACCTCTTTGTGCAAATAGATCACCGTAAGATTTTACTCCTAACGACCCTGGTGTTGTTTTATTCAGGATACAGCCAATCACATCATTTGCTTTAATTCCGCCATAAGAGCCTGCGGCAATTTCAACATGATGCTCTAATTCATTTACACGCATGTTGTTAGGCGCTGTTACCAATACAAGTCCAGCGTCTAGGGTTCTAGCAATGGCTTTATTAAGTCTAGTTGCATAGGGGTGTCCTGCTATTTGGGCAAGACCTTCTACAATAACCGTCGAGTCTGGTTCCACGCTTGCTTGGAAGCGACCAACAATTTCTTCCATGAGCTCATCAATATTATCATTATAAAGGTAACGTTCTGCATCATGTAACGGAATGGGCTCGGCAGGTGATAATGTTGACCCTTGAGCGACCATTGCGGTTGATTTATCGGGTCCCTTATCGCCTGGCTGAGGTTGAGCGATAGGTTTAAAGAAGCTGGCTTTTAACCCTTGTTGCTCGAGTGCTCGAACAAGGCCTACTGAGACAGACGTTAAGCCAACGCCAGGGCCGGTAGGGACAGTCATAAGTACATTAATTGACATATCTGATGAATCCTAAGTTAGTCCATTATGGGAGCACGTTCATGATCAATGTTGAATTAAGCTAATAGTATCCAATGCAATCATTAACTCTTCGTTTGTTGGAATGATCCAAACGGTTGTGTTGCTATTGTTTGCTGTGATGTCATATTCTGCGCCACGTGGTGCTTTTTCATTAAGTGTCGAGTCTATATTGATATTTAGTGCTTTCAGGTGATTACAAATCACCTGACGCAAATAGCTCGAATTTTCTCCGATACCACCAGTAAAGACTAAATGATCAATGCTCTCTAACGTCGTTGCTACACTCGCCAAATGTTTCGCCGTACGTGCTGCAAACATATCTAAAGCCAGCTTTGCTCTTTGGTCACCTGATGCCATTGCTTCTTCAAGTGTTCTGCAATCATTGGATATTTCCGATACTCCAAGTAAACCGCTTTTCTTGCTAAGAATATCCAGAGCCTCGTCCGCTGAAATATTTTCAGCATGACTGATAAAAGAAATGAGACTTGGGTCTAGGCTGCCTGAGCGGGTACCCATCATTAACCCTTCTAATGGGGTGATACCCATGCTTGTATCAGATGATTGACCATGATTGATTGCGCAAGTGCTAGCGCCATTGCCTAAGTGGGCGACGAGTACGCCTTGTTGATCGCTGCCTAGCGAAATTTGCGCTAATCGCTGGCTGATATAACGATAGCTGGTGCCATGGAATCCATATTTTCGAAAATGATGTTCTCGATAAAAGCTCATGGGAATAGGGTACAGGAATTGCTCTGGTGCAAGTGTTTGATGAAAAGCTGTATCGAAAACTGCCACTTGAGGAAGTCCAGGAAAAAGCTCAAAAGCCACTTCTATGCCTTTGGCATGCGCTGGATTGTGTAGTGGGGCGAATTTCGAACAATCTGTTATGCCGTTTATGACCTCTTGATTGATCAATACAGACTTAGTGAATGCTTCACCGCCATGAACCACTCGATGGCCGATTCCCATCAATGAGTGTTCAATATCTGAGTGAGCATTTAACCATAGCTTGACTTGAGTAACGGCGTTCTTATGGCTGCCTTCGTCAAGCATGACGATACTTTTTTTTTCTTGGTATTTGAAGGTAATGCTACTTTCACTTGAACCCAACCTGTCGGCGATACCTTCAACCAGCGTTGTCTGGCCTGCATTGGCTAAGATGGCAAATTTTAAAGAGGAGCTTCCGCAATTAATGACTAGAATACTATCTTTCATACTTTTTCCTGGGATACGCGCAAAGATAGATCTATTGCTTGAACGTGTTTTGTTAAGGCACCAATAGAGACAAAATCAACACCCGTTTCTGCTACTTTCAAAAGTTGCTCTTTGGTCATATTTCCAGACGCTTCAAATTTCACTTGGCCTTGAAAGCGAGAGACCGCGGTGGTCATGTCTTCATATGAAAAGTTATCCAGCATAATAATGTCGGCACCAGCATCCACTGCCATAGCGACTTCTTCGAGGTTCTCTGTTTCAACTTCTATTGTTTTGCCTGGGGCGATTGTTTTTGCCATGCTAACGGCATTGGCGATGGAGCCAGCGGCCATAATATGGTTTTCTTTTATTAAAAATGCGTCGTATAAGCCCATACGATGATTTTTTCCACCACCTACCGTCACCGCATATTTTTGAGCTTGTCGCATGCCGGGCAATGTTTTACGAGTGTCTAAAATAGTGAGTTTCGTATTTTCTACGATCTGCGAATACTGGCGAGTGATATTGGCAGTGTAAGACAAAGTTTGTAAGAAGTTTAATGCGGTTCTTTCACCTGTTAAAATACTTCTGGCGTGACCTTTAAGTGTTAAAAAAACGTGATTAGGCTCCAGTAGGTCGCCTTCATTTTTTTTCCACTCAAGGGAAACTTTCCCTCCTAGCTGAGAAAAAACTTCATTCACCCATGCTTGACCGCATAAAACAGTGTGCTCGCGGCTTATAATAGTGGCGGTGATTTCTTGGTCATCAGGAATGAGCTGGGCAGTAATGTCACCTGAACCTATATCTTCTTTCAACGAAAAAGCAACTTGCGATTGAATGTGCTCGCTTAATAGAGCGCTCATAAGGGTCATGTACTATCCTAATATGCCACATAATAAAATAGGTATTGTAGCGCTATATTAATGTTGCGTCAGTGTTGTTTTTTCTATATTCCTTGATTTACTTAGGCTTTCTATGGGAGACACCATTTTTTTGTTTTTCCACAATCTCAGTTTGCACTGCGTAATAACCTTGACGTAATGGTTTATAAAGCTTGTTTTTGGGGTTGGTTGTTAGCTCGTATTTGCTGTCTTAAGCTTGTTTTTGTGATTTTTTTTGAAAAATGCAGGTAATTCACGATATTTATACAAGCCATAGATTTAGTGAATCCCAATGTGTTTGTATCGCATTCTAGAGGGTTGGCATGGTTTACTGTCAGTTTTTCGGTATACATCATGGCATTTTAAAGCTTCAAAAGTGTCTTGCTGGCTTCGATCTTTATGTGGGTGGCTAGGCGATCTCTTGATTAGGTGTTAATCTTAGGCCCAAATTAGACCCTGTTATGGTGAGTTTATCCCCACTACATGTAAGGTTTAGGTAAAGTTTTATACTATGTGTGCGTTTTACGTACGCAGTTTAGTAAATAGTTTTGAATTTTTATGTGCATTTAGTAACGCTATTTGTATGTAAAAACTTAATGTTGGGTTTGATGAACCAAACCCAAATTGGAAGCGAGCCGACTAGAAAATTTAGTGGTCGATGCAATGGACAAAATATAAAAACAATAAGAGTTGCCATTGGAACGTATAAAACGACGCTTTAAACATAAGTAAACTAGTGTGTCGTTTTATCCTAGGTCGGCTGGATCTTTATATAGCTATTTTTATAGCTATATAAATAGGGTCCGACGGTTCGTTTAAGTAGCCTCTAAGACATTAATACATAATTGATCTTGGTAGGTTAGTATCTGTTCTAATAGCGGGAGTTATTAACACGATGACTGAGCAGCATATTCTCGAAGACATTGATCCAATTGAAACCAAAGAGTGGGTCGATGCGCTTGAGTCTGTCCTTCGCGAAGAAGGTCCTGATCGCGCACAATACATTTTAAATCGTTTATCGAATGAAGCTTCAAAAGCTGGCACATCAATGCCTTCGTCTATCACGACGGCATACCGGAATACAATTGCTCCTGAAAATGAGAAGCCATTACCGGGTGATGTATTTATGGAGCGTCGTATACGTTCTATAATTCGTTGGAATGCATTGGCTATGGTAATGAAGGCAAACCGTGTTGATTCAACACTTGGCGGCCACATTACGAGCTTTTCTTCTGCGGCAACGCTTTATGATATCGGTTTTAACCACTTTTTCCGTGGTAATGACGGTAAACAACAAGCTGATATGGTTTTTTTCCAAGGCCATATCTCTCCAGGTATTTACGCTCGCTCATACATTGAAGGTCGTTTGACTGATGAGCAGTTAGATAACTTCCGTCGTGAAGTAGATGGCAAAGGTATCTCTTCTTACCCACACCCTTGGTTAATGCCTGATTACTGGCAGTTCCCAACGGTATCTATGGGTCTTGGGCCATTACAAGCCATTTATCAAGCACATGTAATGAAGTACCAGCATAGTCGTGGTCTTATTGATCAAGGCGATCGTAAAGTATGGGCGTTCCTTGGTGATGGTGAGTGTGACGAACCTGAATCTTTAGGTGCAATTGCGCTTGCAGGACGTGAAAACCTAGAAAACCTTATTTTCGTGATCAACTGTAACCTACAGCGTCTTGATGGCCCTGTACGGGGTAACAGTAAAATTGTTCAGGAACTTGAAGGTGTATTCCGTGGCGCTGGCTGGAATGTGGTCAAGTGTTTATGGGGTCGTCATTGGGATCCTCTTTTCGCGAAAGATCATAACGGTTTACTTGTTAAGCGTATGAACGAGGTTTGCGATGGTGAACTTCAGAACTACAAAGCAAATGGTGGTGCTTATACTCGTGAACATTTCTTCGGCAAATATCCAGAGTTGCTAGAAATGGTTAAAGACATGACTGACGATGAGATTATGAATCTTAATCGCGGCGGGCATGATCCTTACAAAGTTTACGCAGCGTATTCCGAAGCAACTTCTCATAAAGGTCAACCGACTGTTATCTTGGCGCAAACCGTTAAAGGTTACGGCATGTTTAAAGCGGCTGAAGCGCAAAATACAGCGCACCAAACTAAGAAGTTAGATGAAGAGTCACTTGCTCTGTTTCGTGATAAATTCGGTATTCCTATCAGCGATGAAGACCTAAAAGACTTACCGTATTACAAACCGGCTGAAGACAGCCCAGAAATGCAATACATGCGCTCTCGTCGTAAAGAATTGCATGGTGCTTTCCCTATTCGTAACCACGATTGCGAAGCGCTTGAAGTACCTTCTTTAGAAGCCTTCAAAGCTCAAATTGCGGGAACAAAGGGGCGTGAAATTTCTACGACTATGGCATTTGTGCGTGCGCTGAATGTTATGGTTAAAGATAAAAAAATCGGCAAGCGTGTCGTTCCAATCGTTGCAGATGAAGCGCGTACGTTTGGTATGGAAGGCATGTTCCGTCAGCTAGGTATTTACTCTTCTGAAGGTCAGCGTTATACGCCTCATGATCATACTCAGATAATGTATTACAAAGAATCTGCGGATGGTCAAATCCTTCAAGAGGGTATTAATGAGCCGGGTGCATTTTCTGCCTGGTTAGCATTGGCTACGTCTTATGCCAACAGCGCTCTTCCAATGATTCCTGTTTACATCTATTACTCAATGTTCGGATTCCAGCGTATTGGTGATTTGGCTTGGGCTGCCGGTGATTCACAGGCACGTGGTTTCTTGATTGGTGCGACTGCAGGTCGTACTACGTTGAATGGCGAAGGCTTACAGCATGAAGATGGTCATTCCCATATTCAGGCTGGTCTTATCCCTAACTGCATATCTTACGATCCGACTTACTCTTACGAAGTGGCTGTCATTGTTCAAGATGGCTTGCGTCGTATGTATCAGGAAAAAGAGAGTGTTTTCTATTACCTAACTGTAATGAATGAAAACTACGCTCATGAAGATATGCCTGAAGGTGTTGAGGACGGCATCATTAAAGGGATGTATAAGCTTAAATCTCATGAGAAGAAAGCCAATAAGAAACAAGTTCAATTGCTTGGTTCTGGTGTCATTCTTCGTGAAGTGGAAGCCGCTGCAGAAATTCTCTTTAACGACTTTGGTGTAAACTCTGATATTTGGAGCATAACATCATTCAATGAATTGCGTCGCGAAGGTCTTGATGCAAGTCGTTGGTCTATGCTTCATCCAGAAGAGGAAGCTCGTCAGTCATATGTCGAGTCTTGCTTGGATGGTAAAGGTCCAGTTATTGCATCTACTGATCATATTAAATTGTTCGCAGATCAAATTCGTCCGTTCATTAAGGGTACGTACAATGTGCTAGGTACGGATGGTTTTGGTCGCAGTGATACACGTGCACAATTACGTCATTTCTTTGAAATTAACCGTTATTGGGTCGTTGTTTCTGCTTTGAACGCGCTGGCGAAAGACGGTGTGATTGATGCATCTGTAGTTAGTGGGGCGATTGCTAAGTTTGGTCTTGATCCAGAAAAGCCAAACCCAGTAACTTGCTAATTACCCAACAAGCTAGGTATCTGACTCAAGAGTATCTTGAGTCAGATAAGTTTTTAAGTTTGATGCGTCTATACGACGAAGGAGATTTCTGTGAGTACTGAAATCATTCGAGTACCGGATATTGGTGGTGCGACTGATGTCGAAGTTATCGAGATCAGTATTAAGGTTGGCGATACTGTTGAAGTTGACCAATCTATAATTGTATTAGAAACGGATAAAGCCTCTATGGATGTTCCATCTTCCATGGCTGGTAAGGTAACAAGCATTTCCGTTAAAGTGGGCGACAAAGTCTCTGAAGGCGATGACGTTATTGTTATCGAGATTGAAGGTGCTGCTGCATCTGCGCCTGAAGCGAAAGAAGATGCTCCAGTCGTTGCAGAGGCTCCTAAAGCCAAGGCAGCTTCAACTTCGGCGCCGTCTGCTTCTAGTGATAAGAAAGTTTCTGTACCTGATATTGGTGGCGCAACAGATGTTGAAGTCATTGAAATCTGTGTTGCAGAAGGCGATATGGTTGAAGAGGGTGACTCTATAATTGTATTGGAAACTGACAAAGCATCGATGGATATTCCTTCACCGTTTACCGGTAAAGTTGGAAAAATATCTATTAAAATTGGCGATACTGTTTCGGAAGGTGCTGATATTTTAGTGGTTATTGCTGAATCTAGTGCTCCTGTTGCTGAAGCCGCAGAAGCGCCACAGCAAATAGAGGCTGCTCCAGTGACAGCAGCACCTGTAGCTGGTGGTGTTGAAACGGTTAATGTTCCTGATATCGGCGGCGCAGAAGGCGTTGAAGTTATTGAGGTGGCTGTTTCTGCTGGTGATAAAGTTGCAGAGGGCGATTCAATTATCGTTCTTGAAACTGATAAAGCATCTATGGAAATCCCTGCACCTAAGTCTGGAACGGTTAAATCTGTTTCGATCAAAGTGGGCGACAAGGTTTCTGAGGGTCATGCTGTTCTTGAGTTAGAAGTTGAAGGTGGTTCTGTGCCGGTAGCGGCGCCTGTTGTTGCTGAAAAAGCAGCACCTGTTGCCACTGCGCCTCAAGCTAGTGCGGTTAAAGCCGCGCCAGTCGATCAGTCTGCTGTGCTGTCAACGCCATCTACGAAAGTTCATGCTGGACCTGCGGTTCGCATGCTTGCTCGTGAATTGGGCGTTGAGCTTGCTCTTGTTCGTGCTACGGGTCCTCGTGGCCGTATTACGAAAGAAGATTTGCATGCTTATGTTAAAGCAGCGGTGCAAAAAGCTGTTTCAGCTCCAGCAGGTGGTGTTACGTCAGGTTCTGGTTTGCCAACGGTTCCAGATCAAGACTTTAGCAAATTCGGTGAGATCGAAGTTGTTAAGATGAGTAAGATTCAGCGCTTAACTGCTCAAAATATGGTTCGCAACGCGCTTGTTGTGCCTCAGGTTACGCAGTTTGATAAAGCGGATATTACAGATCTTGAAGGCTTCCGTAAGGGCTTGAAAGGAGAGATGGAGAAGCAAGGTATTAAGCTGACGCCACTTCCGTTCTTGATTAAAGCGGTTGCTCAGGCGATGGTCGCGAACCCTAGCTTTAACGTGTCGCTGATGGCTGATGGTGAAAGCTATGTCCAGAAAGGCTATGTACACATTGGTATTGCAGTGGATTCACCGGTAGGTTTGGTGGTTCCTGTATTGCGTGATGTTGACAAGAAGTCAGTGGTTCAGATCGCTAAAGAAGCAAACGAGTTAATTAAGAAGGCCCTTAGTAAGCAACTTAAGCCTGTTGATATGCAAGGTGGTTGTTTCACTATCTCTAGCTTAGGTGCTATTGGCGGTACAGGATTTACACCTATCGTCAATTGTCCTGAAGTGGGTATCCTTGGTGTTTCTAAAGCGGACATTGAACCACGCTGGAACGGCAAAGAGTTCGAGCCTCGCACTATGTTGCCACTGTGTTTGTCTTATGATCATAGAGCGGTTAACGGTGGAGATGCTGGTCGCTTTATGACGTTCTTAAATTCGCTATTAAGTGATGTGCGTCGCTTGTCTCTTTAATGAGTCGCTTTGATCCATATTGCTAGTGTACATAAAAGCCGCTTTTAAAAGCGGCTTTTTTTTTGTTCAAAATTTTTCTTATGATTGAGCGCTAACCGAGATTATTAATGGCTAGCATGAGTGCGGATTTTCGTGAATCACAGAAGGCATTATGTGGTAGACGCTTCAATACACCCAATTTTTCTAAACGTTCTGTGGTTTGTCCGTTCGGACTAAAGATATAAACGGCGCAATCTGCTTCTATCGCATCTTTTATTGCATTTTCTAGCGCTAAGCTGATTGTTAGATCCATCATAGGAACGGCGCTTAAATCCAATACAACCGCTTTATAATTATGGATGCGGTTGTGATGTTTTGCGATGGCTTTACTGGCGCCAAAAATCATTGGACCAGACAAATAGAACAGTAAAACTTTCCCGTCTGCCTCATCAAGTAGCTGCTTTTCTTCGTCAGTTAAAGGCACGTCATCGTCAGCATCACTAATGGCCTTTACATTTCCAGACTGCAGTCGGCTGAGTTTCTCTATCGTAATAATGTTGGCAATGAAGACACCGATTCCTACTGCGACCATTAGATCGACAAAGACAGTGAGCGTCATTACTCCGTACATGATGATGGTAGGAGATAAGGCTATTTTATGGGCGCGTTTTAGAAAGCTCCAGTCAAGAATGTTGATACCCACATACAGGGCAATGCCTGCCAATACAGCCATAGGAATCGGACTGATAAGTTCAGAGGCACCAAGCACAACCAATAGCAAAATGAATGCTCTTGCAATGGCGGCTATAGGAGACTTTCCTCCAGATTGAATGTTGACCACGGTGCCCATGGTTGCACCAGCACCTGGTAGTCCTCCCAATAGGCCTGAGAAGAAATTCGCTATACCTTGACCTATTAATTCACGATTCGAATCATGTTCTTTACGGGTTAAGCTATCGGCGATGACAGCAGTTAATAGTGTGTCGATACAGCCTAGTGTTCCAAGGACGAGTCCATCTATAATCATTTCTATGATGACAGGGCTTTCAAAATGAGGCCAGTTGATAGAGGGTAGTCCAGATGGAATGACGCCAATACGGCGAACGTCAGTGTCATTAAAGAGAATGACAGATACTAATGTGATAACGACTAGGGCAACCAGTTGAGGAGGTACGTAACGACGCCAATGTTTAGGTAGGTAGAACAGAACGCCTAACGTTAAAAGTCCTAAAAAAAGTTCTGAAAATTTCAGATTCATTAGCAGTTTTGGCAGCGCAGTAAGCGTTCCTATGACTCCGCCAGAGGGTGAGGGATGTCCTAGGAATGGAGCGAGCTGAAGAATGATTAAAATAATGCCAATGCCAGACATAAAGCCTGAAATGACACTGTACGGCATTAGAGTGATGTATTTTCCTAATTTTAGGTAACCAAGTGTGATTTGAAACAGGCCAGCTATCATAACAACAGTGAAAGCCATGGCCACCCCGCCTTCAGGGCTGCTCGCAATCATACTGGTGAGTACGGCGGTCATGATTACCGTCATTGGGCCTGTTGGCTCAGAAATTAGGCTGGTTGATCCACCAAAAACAGCGGCAAAAAAACCGACAAGTATCGCCCCCCATAATCCTGCCTCTGCGCCAGCACCTGACGCAACACCAAAAGCTAGAGCAAGGGGAAGGGAAACGATGGCAGTAGTCGCACCTCCAAATAAATCACCCACTAAAGCCCAATCTTTGAAGCGAGAAAAATCAATGATCATTGTTTTATACCTATCCGTTATCTATGTTCATATCAGACTATTGAGATTGTATATTTTATCTGTTTGCAAAAGAGCCCGCATAATGCGGGCTCTTTTTTTTCTTAGATATAATTTGTAGGTTTTATTCTACATGGGAATCTGACGTTGTTTCAGTGCCGCTTTGCTCTTCTCGAGAAGCTCTTGGGTCATTTTTTACTCGACCGGCTGAAGCTCGTCTGCGAGATGTCGCTACGCTGCGTTTTTCCTCTTGTTCTAAGCGAAGCTTTTCTTGCTGGGCCAAAATAGCGGCAGGCAGCTCAACAGGTGCTTTGGTTTCCGTGTTTGCCTGCTTGGTAGCTGGTTTACCACGACCGCGGCGAGGAGCCCTAGATGAGCGACCAGTATTTTCTGGTGTTTCTTCTTTCGTCTCTTCACTTTCTGTTGTTTGCTGTATTGCTTCTACTGGTTCGGCTTCTTTTATTTCAGGTTCAGAAGGCGCGACACTCTCTTCAATTTTTTTCTCGATAGTGGCTTCAGCTTCTACTGTGTCTTCCACTTGATCTTCCGAAAGTTCTACTGCTGGTTTATCTGCAATAGGGGCTTCGGTTACTTGTGGTGTTTCTTGCTCAACTTTACTCATTTGAGCTTTTACTGACATTTTAGGCTTTACCGTTTCTACCGGTGTTTCGCTTTCTGTAACAACTTCTTCTATTGCTTGTTGTGCTTCTGTTGTTGAAACTTGTTCAGCTTCAACAGCTTCAACAGCTTCAACAGCTTCAACAGCTTCAACAGCTTCAACAGCTTCAACAGCTTCAACAGCTTCAACAGCTTCAACAGCTTCAACAGCTTCAACAGCTTCAACAGCTTCAGGCTCTTTTACTGATGGTGATTTTGATGTTGTTTCTTCTGTCTTTGTTTCAGCTATTACGGCTTCTGACGATTCAGCAACAACATTTGTTTCTTGGTTGTCAGGCTCTGTACTTTCATGTTGTACGCTATTTTCTTCTTTTTGTGGACGACGAGAGCGACGAGAGCGACGTGAGCGGCGTTGTGGTTCATCGCCATTTTCATTGCTTTCTGCTACGGCGTTCTGAGCAGCTTCTAGTAAAGCAGCATCTTCTTGCTCTTGTAGTTTTGTTGCTTCTAGTACTTCGTCTTTCAATTTCCCGTTACGACGACGATTGTCATTACGGTCACGCTTACGTTCTTTTACTTCAGGAATTTCTTTTTCCTTTTGTTGTTGGCGAGGTGCTTTTACAGCCGCTTCTTGCTTTTCAACTTTAGGTTCTGGCGTCTCTTGTTTGTTTCCGCGATTATTACGGCGGTTGTTGCCTTTGGTTTCAGTTTCGGCTTCCGCCTGTTCGCGACGCGATTGACGGGTCGAGCGATTTTGCTCGGTTTTATTGTCGCCATGATCTGAGTTTTGGTGTTTTACGTTACGCTTGTTTCTGTTTACACGACTGCCGCTAGGTGTACTTGAAGCGTTGCGTTCACTGGGTGCAGGTGTATTGGAAGCGGTTTTACTTGGCGTCGTTTTACTTGTTGGCTTTTGTTTTGTCTTGGTTTGTGGCTCTCCAAGTAAGGCCGTCATAATACGTTTAAGTAAGCTAGGTTTTGCTTGCGTACTTTTGGTCACTTTATTAGCCGCAGGGGTTGGTGCGTTATGTGCTGGTGCCGGCGCTTTAGGAGCTATGCTTGTCACGGCTGCTTGTGGACGCACATTTTCGTTCACCTGGCGAGGTTCGTAAGGTGGTTGCTCAGGCGCTTCGACTAATGAGTAGCTGTTTTCGTTCTGAGCTACCACTGTGCTGTCATCACGAATACGTTCCACTTCGAAGTGTGGCGTTTCCATATGCGGATTCGGAACAAGGATAATATGAACGCTGTTACGTTTTTCAATTTTGGCGATATTGGTGCGCTTCTCATTGAGCAAGAAGGTTGCAACGGATACCGGTAAAACAGCGCGAATTTGAGCGGTACGTTCTTTAGAGCATTCTTCTTCGATAAGACGAAGCACAGAGAGTGCTAGAGACTCCACGTCACGAATAAATCCTTGACCATTACAGCGAGGGCAAACGATACCACTGGTTTCACCAAGCGATGGGCGTAGTCGTTGACGGGACATTTCTAGTAAACCGAAACGTGAAATGCGTCCAATTTGAACTCGGGCACGGTCAGCTTCTAGCGCATTCTTCATGCGCGTCTCAACTTCTTTTTGATTGCGTACTGGTGTCATATCGATAAAGTCGATAACCACCAAGCCGCCAATATCTCGTAGACGTAGCTGACGAGCAATTTCATCTGCGGCTTCTAAGTTTGTTTGAAGTGCTGTTTCTTCAATGTCTCCACCTTTTGTTGCGCGGGCAGAGTTTATATCGATAGAAACCAAAGCTTCTGTTGGATCAATAACAATAGACCCACCAGATGGCAGACGAACTTCACGCTGAAAGGCGGTTTCAATCTGACTTTCGATCTGGAATCGATTAAATAAAGGGGTGGAGTCTGTGTACATTTTAATGCGCGATTTGAAATGCGGCATAACTTGCATTACAAAGTTGATCGCATCTTGGTAAGCGTCTTTTTCATCAATCAATACTTCGCCAATGTCTTCGCGTAAGTAATCGCGAATCGCACGAATGACGATATTACTTTCTTGATAAATTAAGAAAGGGGCTGGCTTCTCTGTTGCGGCTTTGGTAATTGAGGTCCAAAGGGTATCAAGGTAATCCAAATCCCATTGAAGCTCTTCTGTTGAGCGACCAACACCGGCCGTTCGAACAATCAGTCCTCCATTTTCTGGCGTGTTAAGGCCTGACATGGCTTCTTTTAGGTGAGATCTGTCATCACCATCAATGCGGCGAGAAATACCACCAGCTCGTGGGTTGTTTGGCATCAAAACCAAGTAACGGCCAGCGAGACTAACGAAAGTAGTAAGGGCTGCGCCTTTATTACCACGTTCTTCTTTATCTACTTGCACAATTACTTCTTGACCTTCACTTAACACATCTTTGATGTTAATTCGGCCTTCGTGGTTTGATTTTTTAGAAAAATACGTTTTTGAAATTTCTTTCAAAGGAAGAAAACCGTGGCGATCAGCACCGAAATCAACAAAAGCAGCTTCTAGACTCGGCTCAATGCGAGTAATGCGGCCTTTGTATATATTGGACTTCTTCTGTTCGCGTGAACCGGATTCGATGTCTAAATCATATAGACGTTGACCGTCTACGAGGGCGACGCGCAACTCTTCTTGTTGAGTTGCATTTATAAGCATTCTAATCATTGTATATGTGAACTCTGTTGGCTGATGCGAAAGAGTCACTGCAGTGATAGGGTAACCATTAATAAATTTGACTCAGAATTAGAGCATGTCATTCAGTCTTTCCTGGCAAGAGGAGTACGCTTATTCGTTTATTTTATGTTAAACGCTTTTGTGCGGTCGCTGCCCTAATGAATACTAAATAGTCTCTTTAACCGGTCTCGTTTTTATTTGCTTTTTACGATACAACGCGAACGCGCGGTCGAGCAATTTAATGAGATGTCCTTCCACTGAAGCGGATTTTTCCGAATCATGCGGTTTATTATTTAAGATTAACTGTTACAGAGGTAAGATAGGGGCCAAAGTGTCGCTTCGGCAATTTTCATTCAATTCTTGCATCTTATCTTCGAGGTGTTTTGTTGCCTCTTATCCTTTGCGAATGTGAATATAACAGTAAAAACTAAGTGCTTCAATTATAAAGGAAACCAATCTTTGCTTATGTCGGACTCAGAACAAAATCAAGTAGAGCGCCCAGCGGTTCGTTACGTCACTATTGACGAGAATAATGAGGGGCAACGAGTAGATAACTTTTTGCTTACTTTTTTGAAAGGCGTGCCTAAAGGTAAAATCTACAACCTGCTTAGAAAGGGGGAAATCCGTGTAAATAAAAAACGCACGAAGCCAGATTATCGCCTTCAGAATGACGATATTGTGCGAATAGCGCCAATTGTTATTGCGCCAGAATCAGAAAAGCCACTTTTGGGTGATCGACTGAAGGGCGAAATAGAGTCACGTATCGTCTACGAAGACAAAGGTCTAATTGTCGTAAATAAACCATCTGGACTGGCTGTCCACGGTGGCAGTGGCTTGAGTTTTGGTCTTATTGAAGTAATTCGGCAAATGCGTCCTCTGGAAAAGTTCACTGAGCTTGTCCATCGATTGGACAGGGATACGTCGGGTCTTATTATGATTGCTAAGAAACGAGCAGTATTAAAAGAGCTTCATACGGCATTGCGTGAAAAAGAAGGCGTACAAAAAACATATCTTGCCTTGGTGTATGGCAGCTGGCCAAAGCGTAAATTGCAAGTTAATGCGCCTTTGCTTAAAAATGAGCTGAAATCTGGTGAACGTGTTGTGAAGGTTCATACCGATGGAAAAGAATCTTTGACACGATTCAAGTTGGTAAGACAATTTGAGGGATATAGTTTGGTTGAGTGCGAACCTGTGACTGGGCGTACACATCAAATTCGAGTGCACGCTCAATATGCCGGCTATCCGATTGTTGGCGATGAAAAATATTCACCGGACGAATCATTAAAAGAAACCAAAGCATTAGGCTTTAAACGTTTGTGTCTGCATGCGACGCGATTAGACATTATGCTCAATGGCGAGCGTATGTTGTTTGAGGCACCAATAGACAAAGAGTGGCAGAGTTTGATGAACGATAAGTTGACGGCGGCTTTTCCTTAACAAGCTACTGGAATGCGTTTTACATTGTATTGTTAAAAAAGGCCTACTTATGTAGGTCTTTTTTTGCCTTGTTTCGGTCTCTGGATTTATTTTTTGTGATATGAGTCACCTCTTGTTACTAGTGAATAGGGTAATATAGGCGCAATGACTCCTTGCTTATTCTTGGGGAGAAATCTTCTGAATTTTAGGGTGCATAATGAAAGTCGCTGATATTCGCGTTATTCCAGGGCTAATCTCCATCGCTACGATTTTTTTGCTTTGGTTTGTTGTGCCTGTTCCTGATGGCGTGTCGGTCAATGCGTGGCATTTGCTGGCTTTATTTGTCGGTACCGTCGTCGCCATCATTGGCAAGGCCATGCCAATCGGCGCGATTGCTATTTTGGCGATTACTTTGGTTGCGCTAACTGGCGTGACGAATGATGACCCTTCAGCAGCAATTAAAGATGCCTTAAGTGGTTTCTCTAATTCTCTTATTTGGTTGATTGGTATTGCCATCATTATTTCAAGAGGTTTGGTGAAAACGGGTTTGGGTAATCGCATCGGTTACAACTTTATTTCTTTGTTTGGCAAAAAAACCATTGGAATTGGTTATGCGCTGGCGCTTTCTGAATTAGTTATCGCGCCTGTTACGCCGAGCAATACGGCTCGTGGTGGCGGTATTATTCATCCCATTATGAAATCCATTGCCACAAGCTTTGGCTCTTCTCCTGAAGAAGGCACTTCTCGCAAGATTGGCCACTACCTTGCCTTAGTTAATTATCATATTAATCCTATTACCTCTGCGATGTTTATTACAGCGACGGCGCCAAACCCTTTGATTGTTAAGTTGATTGCAGATGCCACAGGTTCCAGCATCAGTATTACTTGGGGGACTTGGGCGCTCGCGGCGTTTTTACCTGGCATGTTATGTATTGCATTGGTTCCTTTGGTTGTTTACGCCATTTACCCGCCAGAAATAAAAAGCACGCCAGACGCAAAAAACTATGCAAAATCTAAGCTTGCTGAAATGGGTGTTATGTCTTACGGCGAAAAAGTCATGGTTTGTGTTTTTGCTCTTTTGCTGATTCTTTGGGCTGGTGTACCGGCGATGCTACTTGGCTCCGCTTATGCCGTCAATACAACCGCGGTGGCCTTTTTGGGCTTGTCAATTTTGTTGGTGACGGGGGTGTTGAGTTGGGAGGATGTACTTAAAGAAAGATCTGCATGGGATACGGTGGTTTGGTTCTCCGCTTTGGTAATGATGGCAACCTTTTTAAATAAGTTGGGCTTGGTGCAGTGGTTCTCTTCTGTTGTTGAGAGCAATATCGCAGATTTAGGCTTTGGCTGGGGGGCTTCGGTCGTTATATTGGTTGCCGTGTATTTTTATGTACATTATTTTTTCGCAAGTACTACGGCGCATATTACAGCCATGTTCGCTGCATTCTATATGGCTGGTTTGGCTCTCGGTGCGCCACCTTTGTTTCTTGGTTTATTACTGGCTGGCGCGTCTTCTTTGATGATGTCGTTAACCCACTATGCGACAGGCACCTCACCGATTATTTTTGGCTCAGGTTATGTTTCCATGGAGGATTGGTGGATCATGGGTTTTATCATGAGCCTCGTCAATTTAGCGGTTTGGGGGGTTGTCGGTGGGCTGTGGTGGAAGGTGTTGGGCTATTGGTAGTTATAAATACAAATCCTGAATGCCGGTAACGGCAAAGAGCGGTTAGAAGTTCATCTAACGTGATTGTAGGTAATTTGATTACTGGTAATAGATAAAGAAAAGGGCAGCCAGATGGTTGCCCTTTTCTTTTTTACAGAGTTAAGGCTTTCGTGCTGAACTCTTAGTACTGAGCTCTTAGCGCTTAGCGCTTAAATTTTAGGATAGCTGTGATCAACAGCTACACCATCACGACCTTCATAGTTCGCACGAATGTATGAGGCTAATACATCTATTATTTTTGCATGCAATTTGTCATCTAAATTTTTCAGAAAACGTGATGTTATGTGTGTTAGCAATACGATCTGCGTGAGCTGTGTTGCCAAATTAAAGTGTCAGGTAGTCAACCTGAAAGGCGCAAAGATAAGATTAAAATGTGCATCTGTTCTTTGGGTGTTGTTCTTATCCTTTTGCCTTAATAGAATCAGATGTCACTTATATTTGCCTTGCAATTACTTTGTTTTTGTTGAGATTGAAAAAACAAACCAAGGCAGGCCTTACACTGATATAGAAGAAGATCCGCATGAAGAAAGTATTTCTGAAAAAGCTGCAGTCTCTTACCGCGATTCTTGTATTGAACACGGTGCCCGTCGGTTTTGCGCAGGCTAGTGTTGGTTACGAAGCAGAGGTGCTGCAGGCAAGGGTACTTTCTGATGATAGAAAAAGTACTCTAAAAGGCGTTGGTGTAAAGCTTGACCCACTGAATCAACTTTATTTAGATAATTCGCTGGCTTATATACAAAAGCACGCCCAGCAACCGTCCAACTATCAGCATCAAGTCGCCTTAGCTCTGGTCGAAGAGGCGTATCAAGATGACTTTGATGCCTTGTTGGATCAGTATGAACATGAGCTTAATGTTGTAGCCAGTAACGACCCTGTGCAAACAAAAGAGTTAAAGGATTGGGTTGAAGAAGAATTGCAGGGGTTAAAAAATATGCGCGATTCAAAAAATGCTGAATTCAATCAGCAATTTGGTATCACATAAATTCCTATACAGTTTTAAGTTCAATGTAATTAATTAGCGAGTCATAATGTCAGCTTCACAGGCCTCAATTAGTTTTGTTACGATTCGGCGGCAGTTCGATTTTCGTGGTATTGAAATGGGGCGTTGGGTTACGTCCGAAGAACGAGATCGAGCAGCGGTTAATTTTCATCGTGCGTTAGAAAATTTAATGTCTGTATTGCAAGGGCCTGAGTTGCTTATATCTCTGAGGGGTACTCTTGGCCTTCAATATGGAAAAGGTGGAAGGCCTGGCGTGGCTGCTCACTATGTTCCAGCAACGCGACAGCTGTCCTTAGCGAAAAATGCGGGCGCTGGAAGCCTTGCTCATGAATGGTTTCATGCTTTCGATCATTACCTAGGTGATAAAATGTTCCACTTCGCCTCTTCAGCTAGCTTTGCATCTAGTAATTGGCTACAGCAACCCAGTTCAAGTAATATCAAATCACATCCCTTGAATGATCTTCTAGGCGACTGTTTCAAGAGTATTCTACTCAGTCCAGACGGCGGCGACACCAGCGAAATGTTTCAAGCGTCTCAATGTGTCGATGAAAAGCACAATACCTTCTATTACTCCAAACCAGAAGAAATGTGCGCTCGTGCATTTGAGTCCTTCGTAGAAGACAAAAAACCATCAAGTCGATTCTTAGTAAAAGGTACGCGCTATTCCGAGGAAGCAAAGGCAGGGCTTTATCCTCAAGGGGAGCAGCGAGAAAAAATCAATCAGACATTTCAAAATTACTTTGGCTTACTTGGACGAGCGCTGAATAAAGAGCTTGGCTAAATCGCTTTAGTATTTTCGATAAAATTAAGGACAATAAAAAACGAGCCACTTGGACTCGTTTTTTGTTTCAGGCTATGACGTTTTAATCTTCGTAGCTGTCGATCGGTGGGCATTCGCAGAATAAATTACGATCACCGTAGACGTTGTCTATACGGCCAACTGGTGGCCAGTATTTACGACCTTTGATCCAAGGTAATGGGTAAGCTGCGTCTTTGCGTGAGTAAGCGTGGGCCCATTCGATATCAAGAAGACTGTCCGCAGTATGTGGAGCGTTTACTAATGGGTTGTCTTCTAGCGGCCATTCGCCTGCTTGCACTTTGCTGATCTCTTGGCGAATCTTAATCATGGAGTCACAGAAGCGATCTAACTCATCAAGGTTCTCAGATTCAGTCGGTTCGATCATCAGTGTGCCAGCAACAGGGAAAGACATGGTTGGCGCGTGGAAACCGAAATCCATCAAACGTTTTGCGATGTCTTCTTCACTGATGCCTGATTCTGCTTTCAGTGGGCGAATGTCGATAATACATTCGTGCGCTACTGTGCCGTTTTTACCTGTGTAAAGTACTGGGTAATGATCTTCAAGGCGTTTAGCAATGTAGTTTGCATTCAAGATAGCCGTTAGGGTTGCATCACGTAGGCCTTTGTCGCCCATCATTTTGATGTACATCCAAGTAATCACCAGAATGCTTGCGCTGCCGTAAGGTGCTGCAGAAACCGCACCATGTTGTTCTGTCATGCCCATTACGGGTGTGACTGCGTGACCCGGTAAGAAAGGCGCAAGGTGAGATTTAACACCAATTGGTCCCATACCTGGGCCACCGCCGCCATGAGGAATACAAAATGTTTTGTGCAAGTTAAGGTGAGAAACGTCACCACCAAATTTGCCTGGAGGCGCAACACCAACCAATGCGTTTAAGTTTGCACCATCGATGTAAACTTGTCCGCCGAATTTGTGGACGATGTCACACACTTCACGAATGTGTTCTTCGAATACACCGTGAGTGGACGGGTAAGTTGCCATGATGCAGCTTAGTGCTGCGGCATATTTTTCTGCTTTTTCAGCAAGATCGACTAAATCAATGTTGCCATCTTCATCGCATTTCACGATAACCACTTTCATGCCTGCTAGTGCGGCTGAAGCTGGGTTAGTACCGTGAGCAGAACTTGGAATCAAGCAAATGTTTCTGTCGTGATCGCCACGAGACTTATGGTATTTGTCTATCGCGATTAAACCCGCGTATTCGCCCTGTGCGCCCGAGTTTGGCTGCATTGACATGGTGTCGTAGCCTGTTGCTTTCGAAAGCATCTTAATCAAGTCTTGCAACAACGCATGATAGCCGCTGACTTGGTTATCTGGTGCAAATGGGTGAATGCGCCCAAATTCTGCCCACGTCACTGGAATCATCTCAGACGCTGCGTTCAGTTTCATTGTGCATGAGCCAAGAGGAATCATACTTTGGTTCAAGGCGATGTCTTTTACTTCTAATTGGTGCATGTAACGCATCAATTCCGTTTCGCTGTGATGACTATTGAAAACAGGATGCGTCAATATGTCGTCTTGGCGTAGTAGGGCATTGTCAAAGCCGTAAGTCGCATTAGAGTTAGTAACATCTTCTAATGTCAGTGTTGCACCAAAGCATTCCGCCAAATCGATTAGATCGCTTGGTGTAATGGTTTCATTCAAAGAAACAGAAACTTGGGTCTCTGAGACCTTGTAGAAGTTCATCAACTTGGCTACGCCTTTCGCCATAATAGCGTCAGTTTGACTGCCGGAGTTAACAATAACGGTGTCAAAGTAGTTTGCGTTGGTGGTTAAGCCTTGTTGTTGAACGGCTTTAGCAAAACAATCTGTTAGAGCGGCAACGCGGTTGGCGATTTTTTTCAATCCAACTGGGCCATGATAGACCGCATAGAAACCAGCCATCATGGCGAGTAAGGCTTGAGCGGTACAAATGTTTGATGTCGCTTTTTCACGGCGAATATGTTGCTCTCTCGTCTGCATGGCCATGCGAAGTGCAGGTTTACCATGACTGTCTTTAGAGACGCCAATAACGCGACCTGGCATAGAGCGTTTGAATGCGTCTTTTGTTGCTAGGAATGCGGCGTGTGGTCCGCCGAAACCCATTGGTACGCCAAAGCGTTGTGCGCTACCGAAAACAATGTCTGCGCCCATGTCGCCTGGAGATTTCAGCAAGACTAAAGACAATAGGTCAACAGCAATACTTACCAATGCACCTTGTTCGTGTGCTTTGGCAATCATAGGCGTTAAATCACTTACGCTGCCGTCAATACCTGGGTATTGGAAGATGGCGCCAAATACGTCGTGGTTTTCAAAATTATTAATATCATCAACAATGACATTAATGTCCAATAGTTCGGCACGGGTTTTAATAACGTCAATAGTTTGCGGTAGGCAATGGCTGGCAACAAAAAGAGAATCGCTCTTTTTGCGATTTGAGCGCTTCATAAGCGTCATTGCCTCGGCTGCCGCTGTCGCTTCGTCTAATAATGACGCATTAGAAATTTCCATGCCGGTTAGATCGATGATGACTTGTTGGAAGTTAAGCAGTGCTTCCAATCGACCTTGTGATATTTCTGGTTGGTAAGGTGTGTACGCTGTATACCAACCTGGATTTTCTAGTAGATTTCTTAAAATAGGCGAAGGGACGTGAGTATCGTGATAACCCATACCAATAAAAGAACGTGCCACTTTGTTTTGGCTGGCAATTTTCTTTAATTGAATCAGTGCATCGCTTTCGCTAACTGGTTCAGCAGATAGGTCTAGATTTGCTTGACGAATGGCTTCAGGAACTGTTTTGTCAATCAGCTCGGGAAGCGAGTTAGCGCCTATAGTTGCTAGCATTTTTGCTTGTTCAGAAGCATCAGGGCCGATATGGCGAGCAATAAACTCATCATTGTTTAACAAATCGCGGATGCACGAAGTCATGTTTCAATCACCTATTAAGATAAAATCGGGAGAATGGGCTCTCTCATCAAAGAAGTAGGAGAGCCTATAAGGAGACTATTCGATGGTGGCTGAATAGCCTGCAGCGTCAAGCAGTTTATCAAGGTCAGCGGCGTCGCTAAGCTTGATTTTTGCAATCCAAGCGCCTTCAAAAGGTACTTCGTTGATCAACTCTGGTGCATCATTTAGTGCTTCGTTGACAGCGATGACTTCACCATTAACGGGAGCATAAATATCAGAAGCGGCTTTTACTGATTCTACGAGCGAAAACTGCTCAGTAGCGGTAACTTCTGCGCCTACTTCTGGTAATTCAACATACACAACATCGCCTAGTAGGTCTTGTGCATGGTCAGTAATGCCAACAGTTACTGTACCGTCACCGTTGTCTAGTACCCATTCATGAGAACCGGCGTATTTTAGATTTTCTGGGATAGTGCTCATTATATTTATGCCTCTTCGAAAAAAATACCCAAGAATACGTATCCTTGGGTATGTGTTTTTAGCGGTAAAGTGGGAAGCGTTTGCAAAGTTCTTTTACTTCAGAAAGTACGCGAGCTTCTACTTCTGGATTGCCTTCTGGCATTGCTACCAAGCCATCGATTACGTCACTGATTAGATGACCAACTTGACGAAACTCTTCTATGCCAAAACCACGCGACGTTGCTGCCGGTGTACCGATACGGATACCAGATGTGATCATTGGTTTTTCAGTATCAAACGGGATGCCGTTTTTATTGCAGGTGATGCCGGCGCGTTCTAGTGCTTTATCCGCCATGTTGCCTTTGATGCCTTTAGGGCGCAAGTCAACAAGCATTAAGTGGTTGTCTGTTCCACCGGTCACGATATCGCAACCGCGTTCAATCATCACTTCTGCCAATACTTTAGCGTTCGCAACTACTTGATCGATGTACACTTTGAACTCAGGTTTTAGGGCTTCACCAAAGGCAACTGCTTTACCTGCGATGACGTGCATCAGTGGGCCACCTTGATAGCCTGGGAAAACTGCAGAGTTTATTTTCTTACCAAGATCAAGGTCGTTGGAAAGAATCATGCCGCCGCGCGGGCCACGAAGTGTTTTGTGTGTTGTGGTTGTTACAACATGTGCGTGAGGAAGCGGAGATGGATGAGCACCTGTCGCTACAAGACCAGCAATATGAGCCATATCAACAAACAAATAGGCGCCAACTTTGTCAGCAATTTCACGGAAACGCTTGAAGTCTATAACTCGAGGTATGGCAGAGCCACCTGCGATGATCATTTTCGGTTTGCATTCCAATGCCTGTGCTTCGATGGCATCGTAATCAATCAATAATGTGTCAGGGTGAACTTGGTATTGAATGGCATTAAACCATTTACCTGATTGCGCTGGTGGTGCACCGTGAGTCAAATGACCACCTGAGTCCAAAGACATACCAAGAATAGTGTCGCCTGGCTGAAGTAGAGCAAGCATTACTGCGCCATTTGCTTGGGCGCCAGAGTGAGGTTGCACGTTGGCAAACTCGCAGTTGAAAAGTTGTTTAGCTCGGTCGATCGCAAGTTGTTCTGTTACGTCTACCGCTTCACAGCCACCATAGTAGCGACGATTCGGATAACCTTCAGCGTATTTGTTGGTAAGGACAGAGCCCTGAGCTTCCAAGACTGCTTTTGAAGTGATGTTCTCAGAAGCGATCAATTCAATGCCGGTTTCTTGGCGTTCTTCTTCTGCAACAATCGTTGCAAAAAGCTCTGGATCTCGTTCAGCTAACGTTTGGCTGAAAAAAGCGTCGGTGTTGACCATGGGTAAATTCCTCTTTAATAAACATGTATGCCTAGAAGACAATGAGTTTTGCGTATAATAACACTATGGCAGTCTAGGATGATGAAAAAAGATCATCTTTCTAAGAGCGTCAGTCATTGATCAATTTACGTCATTTTCTTTATCATAATCAAAAAGTTTCCAATTGGAAACAGTAAATTGAAGTGAATTCTAAGTATATATCTTAATATTTTTGACCGATCATTTAGTTGTTTTCTCCATTTTTGTTGGTGTTTATTGCAATAATTACTTAATAAATATTGCTTAGTACTTGTCAAATCAAGTTGCTTTTAGATACTCTGTTTCCAATTGGAAACAAACCCTACCACTAATTTTATTAAGGTTTTCGTTATGAAACGTACAGCTTTGTATGATCAACATATTGCTTCTGGTTCCAGAATGGTTGAATTTGCAGGTTATGAAATGCCTGTTCAATATCCTCTTGGCGTCATGAAGGAACACCTATGGGTTCGCGAGAATGCGGGGTTGTTTGATGTCTCGCACATGGGGCAAGTGATGTTAAGGGGGGAGGGTGTAAAGTCGTCTCTTGAGGCAATTCTGCCGGTTGATGTTGTTGATTTGGCGGAAGGTATGCAGCGTTACGGTATGTTCACAACAGACGAGGGCGGCATTACAGATGATTTGATGTTTGCGAACTGGGGTGACGATGTCTTTATGGTCGTAAATGCGGCCTGTAAAGAACAGGACATTGCTTACCTTAGGTCATCATTGGTAGGTTGTGATGTTGAAGTCATTGATAATCGAGCGTTGTTAGCTATTCAAGGGCCAAAAGCTCGCGAAGTGTTTACCCGAATGGTGCCTGATGTTTTGTCTATGACATTTATGCAAAGCTCCAAACTGGATTGGCAAGGGGTTGAGCTTTGGGTAAGTTGCTCTGGTTATACTGGTGAAGATGGTTACGAAGTTTCAGTACCAAATGACCATGCTGATGCCTTTGCGAGTGCATTGTTGGCTTTTACTGAGGTCGAATGGATCGGTCTTGGTGCGCGTGATTCGTTACGTCTTGAGGCGGGCTTGTGTCTATATGGTCACGATATTGACACCAATACTACGCCAGTAGAGGCTTCTATTAATTGGGCAATCCAAAAAGTACGTCGTTTGGATGGTGAGCGTGCTGGTGGTTTTCCTGGTGCTGATATCATATTGCCGCAATTTGCGAATAAACCAGCCAGGAAGCGTGTTGGTTATTTGGTGGATGGGCGTGCGCCAGTTCGCGAAGGTGTTGATATAGTTGATGCGCTTGGTAATGTTCAAGGGGTAGTGACAAGTGGCGGTTTCTCGCCAACGCTCGCGCAACCTATAGTAATGGCTTATGTTTCTACTTCATCGCTTGGTGCTGATCAGCCATTGTTTGCCAGCGTAAGAGGTAAGAGTATTCCGTTGACGCTAACGACGATGCCTTTCGTGCCTTCACGCTATTATCGCGGTTAAATACTGAAGCTATTTATTAATGTCTTGGCTGATGCCTTAAGATGAAAATCTCATGCGTTACGTGGAGTTAATTACTTTGCGTGGCGCATTTTTCTTTCTTGTGTGATACTTCTTTACATTTGGAGTCTGTAGTTGACAGATGTAAAGCGGCTGATGGAAGCCTTTAGTGCTTGTTTTCTTTCAAGTTTCAATACCCGCCTTGTAGGTGGTGCCGCTGAGCCGCTTTATTTGCCCGCTCAGTCTGATGTTCCGGCGACCGTTTATTTTCGTTTTGATTATCTTTCTAGTGCGCTGCATGAAGTGAGTCATTGGTGTATTGCTGGACACGAAAGACGGTGTTTGGAGGATTATGGTTATTGGTATGAATCTGATTCTCGTGACTTGTCTACTCAGTTAGAGTTTGAGCGAGTCGAGGTAAGACCTCAAGCGGTTGAATGTGTATTGCATTGGGTGGCTGGGTTGCCCTTTCGTGTCAGTGTCGATAATTTATCCCTGCTTGATTATGATGCTAGGCATTTTGAAAAGGCTGTTATGGCTCAGGTAGGCGAATATATAGTTTCTGGATTTCCTGAAAGGGTTGAGTTGTTTGCAGGGTGTTTATTAAAACAACATAGTTCTGATCTGGTATTAGATGAGTTTTTAAAGCGACAGTATGAAGATTATTGCAGATGAAAATATGCCAAATGCGGAAGCTCTCTTTTCACATTTAGGTACCGTTGAGTTGGTTAATGGACGAGCGTTAACGCATGATCAGGTGAAGAATGCGGATGTGCTTTTGGTCAGATCTGTAACGAAGGTAACCCGAGATCTTCTTGAAGGTAGTTCTGTTCGTTTTGTTGGAAGCGCTACGATCGGCGTGGATCACATTGATCTGAAATATCTTGCGGAGGCGAATGTTGCTTTCAGTAGCGCTCCAGGGTGCAACGCGGAAGCGGTCGCTGATTATGTTTTCAGTGGTTTGAGTTATCTTTATCTAACGAAGGGTCTTCATTGGTTAAGCAAAAAAATTGGCGTCATCGGATATGGTAATGTAGGAAAATCCGTCTACGAGCGTTTTGCCAGAATGGGGTGTCAGGTCTGTGTTTATGATCCTTTAAAGATGGATTCTGGCAGCTCGGTAAATTTTGTTTCTTTGACTGATGTGTTGGCTTGCGATGTAATTTCACTGCATGCCCCCTTAACGCATTCAGGAAGCTATCCCACAAAGGGTATGCTGGGAGCGGAAGCGTTAAGTCAGTTGTCTGCTGGCGCTGCTATTATTTCGGCTGGACGAGGTGGCGTTATCGATGAGCAAGCCTTGATTGAGCGTCATGCTCAGCTGAATGGTGATCTGCATTTAGTACTGGATGTTTGGGATGATGAGCCCAATATTAATCAGGCGTTGGTTTCTATCGTCGATATCGCTACTCCGCATATTGCTGGATATAGCAAGCAAGGTCGTGAAAAAGGTACATGGATGGTGTATCAGGCTTTATGCCAGTATTTGAAATTAAATACTCCCGGTATAAGCAGCAAAGATGCCATGAGTGATGGTTGGCTTTCGGCTATTCGTGTGCGTGCAGGTGGGTCGCAAGAGGAAATGCTGGCTCGAAGTATTCATGCGATCTATGATGTTGCAAGAGATGATGCGCGCTTGCGCTTTAAATATCGGGAAAATAAAGAGAATAATGTCTTCGATTGGTTGCGAAAGCATTACATTGAAAGAGATGAGCTAAATACTTGTTTAATGGGCGCTGATATTAGTATTGCGCACAACCTTTTAAGAGTTGCCGGTTTTTCGGTAAATAATAAATAGAGACTAAGGTAAGTGCATGGCTGGAGTAATGCAGGTTGATCTGGGAGATCTTGAAGTGCCAATAGGGACAAATGTTCAGTTGGAATTTATTTCTCCTCCAGGGCGTTATATGGTGAAAGTACTTGGTAATATTCCAAGAAGTTCGCTGATTTTGTCTAGTCCTAGGTTAAAAGGAAAAAACATTCTAGTAAGAGACAGTCAGGTCGTAAATGTTCGATTAATGTTGAGTACGCATGTTTGCGCCTTTTCTAGTAAAGTGGCAAAAAGCTATATGGAGCCAGCTGCTCACTTACACATCGCCTACCCAAGTTATGTTGAAACGTCTGAAGTTCGTCAAGCTGTTCGAGTTGAAACTCGTTTAATATCGAATGTTGAACCAAACGGTGCCGTAACAACCATCGCTGCGGCTTCTTCTTCTATTATTATTGATTTGAGTCTTGGCGGCGCAAAGCTTATATCGAAAGAGGATTTCGGTTCGGTTAACCAGACAATGCGTTTGGTATGTAGTGTAAAAATAGGGCCTTATAATCATATTCTAAAGCTAGATTGTGAAATTAGGACACAAGAAATTCAAATGCTTGAGCAGGTTCAGGCTAGTTTAGTAGATAATGATTTTTTAAGCCGAATGGGTGTAGAGTATTTTTATGTCTATGGTATTCGCTTTGTGGATGTACTGAAGGAAGCGGGTATTCCTTTGATGGCTTTCATCTTAGAAACCCAGCACAACAAAACAAAATAGTTTTTTAAATATAAAAAACGCCAGCAAATAAGCTGGCGTTTTTTTATGGTGAAGCTCTGGGGTTTAAAGTGCTTGAAGGGCTTTGATTCTGACTTCGATTGGTGGGTGGCTAGAAAACAACTCGCCCATAGTTGGTTTTCTGCCGCGACGAATGCCGAAAGCAAGCATCGAGTCCGGCATGTGGCTTTCTTCATGCTCTTTCTGTAATCGTACAAGTGCTGCAATCATGGCGTTTTTTCCTGCCAAACGAGCCCCGGCTTCATCCGCTCTAAATTCGCGAAAGCGAGAGAACCACATAACAATCATTGAGGCCAATACGCCGAAGATGATTTCAAATACAAATGTCGCAATATAATAACCCCAACCCACAGAGCCTTCGTTATCGTTTTTACGCAAGAACTGATCGACGGCATAAGCGGCGATACGTGCAAAGAACATAACAAAGGTGTTAACCACACCTTGAATGAGTGACAGGGTGATCATGTCTCCGTTTGCTACGTGCCCTATCTCATGGCCAAGTACTGCTTTAATTTCATCGGGCGAGAAGCGATCTAACATGCCGCTGGAAACCGCAACTAACGCCGCATTTTTGTTCCAGCCAGTGGCGAACGCATTGGCATCGTGAGCGGGAAAAATCGCAACTTCTGGCATTTTAATGCCCGCCTTTTGCGAAAGTTCTTTTACTGTATCAAGTAGCCAGGCTTCTTTGTGGTTGCGTGGTTGCTCAATAACAACGGCACCCGAGCCACGTTTCGCCATGAATTTAGATAATAGGAGTGAAATGATGCTGCCCGTAAAGCCAAAGACACCGCAAAAGATCAGCAAAGAGGTGAAGTCGAGGCCATTGCTGGTCATATAACCATTAACGCCCAAAAGACTTAAGACAATACCTGCCACCACCATGACGGCGAGGTTTGTCAGCAAAAACAGAATAATGCGCATCGATATGCTCCTTAAGAAACTGTTAAGGAGCATAGTAGGGCTTTATTGGATTATTTCAAGAGTGGTGTTAACGCTTTCTTAATCGTCCTAAAAACGCAGCAAATCGTTCCATGGCGGGTGTTAGTTCTTCGGTGTGTGGTAAAAAGACAAAACGAACATGATCTGGTGTTGGCCAATTAAATCCGGTGCCTTGAACAATAAGTACTTTTTCTTCTCGTAAGAACTGCAAGACAAGATCCATGTCATTTTTAATTTTGTATATTTTTGGATCGAGTCGAGGGAATAAATACAACGCCCCCTCAGGTTTATGGCAGTGAACGCCGGGAATTGAGTCAAGCGCTTCCCAAGCTACTTTGCGTTGCTCATAAAAGCGACCGCCGGGGATGATTAGCTCATTAATGCTTTGGTATCCACCTAATGCGGTTTGTACGGCATGCTGAGCGGGTACGTTGGCGCATAGTCTCATAGAGCTGAGAATGTCTAACCCTTCTATATAATCACTGATACCGGCTCTATCCCCCGTAATGACCATCCAGCCTGAGCGGAAGCCAGCGGTACGATAGACTTTTGAGAGTCCACCGAACGTAATGCAAGGTGCGCGGCCTTCTGTCAATGTAGCAGTAGGAATATGTTGGGCGTCGTCATAGAGGATTTTGTCGTAAATTTCATCCGAAAAAATCAGAAGGTTGTGTTCTTCAGCAAGATTAATTATTGACTCTAGTATGCCTTTTTCATACACCGCACCCGTTGGGTTGTTCGGGTTTATAATGACGATGGCTTTGGTTTTGTTGGATATTTTTGAGCGAATGTCATTGATGTCTGGTTGCCAGCCGGCGTCTTCGTCGCAGAGGTAATGTTTCACATAGCCGCCTGAGAGGGTGGCAGCAGCGGTCCAAAGAGGGTAGTCAGGGGCTGGTATGAGAATTTCATCACCGTCGTTTAGAAGTCCTTGCATTGCCATGACGATAAGTTCACTGACCCCGTTCCCCATCCAAACATGGTTTACATCCGCAGATTTGATGCCCATTGCTTGATATTTTTGCATAACGGCCTTGCGAGCAGAGTAAAGGCCCTTGGATTCGCAATAGCCTTGAGAAGTGGGTAGATTGCGAATGACGTCAACGAGTATTTCATCGGGAGCCTCAAAGCCAAATGCGGCAGGGTTGCCTATATTAAGCTTAAGTATACGCTGCCCCTCTTCTTCCATCCGGACAGCTTCTTTTAGTACTGGGCCACGAATTTCATAGCATATATTGGCGAGTTTGTTTGATTTGCGAATTTGCACCACTTTATCCTTATGGAAGCTGGATTGTAAAAACATTCTAACTTTACACTTAACGTCGAGGTGATCAAGATGCAGTGAGAAAAAATCTTACGTTAAAAAGTGAAAGTGGTTGTTACGCTGCGATCTGGCTTGATTAGAAGAGAGTAATTGGTGATTGTGTTGCAGAGGTTGGTGAAGTAAAAACGACCTTCTTAATACAGTGCATGAAGGTCGTTTATATTATCGGGCTTTATTTAAGTAAAATGATAATGTTTGGATCGCTTAGTAAGCGGTTGACTGTTTGGCTGGCTAGGCTATTCATATCGTCCTGAACGGATTGCTGGTAGGGCATTGTGCCGTACTCTCTCACTTTCTCAGAGCCGTAGTTGGCTTTGTAGGTTTGTCCTTTTGCTGCTAGCGTGGTTTTTAGTTCAAATTCTAACGTGGCTACGGTTTTTAATGTTTCGACTGTTGTGGTGTAGCTCATCTTGGTTATTTCAATTTGTAGGTCTGCTGCTGGCATAACGCCTTGTTCTGGAGTGAAGCCTAATTCGCGCAAGCCTGCCAGTACACTATCCTTAACACTTTCTTTGACGTCGTTTGTTGTAAAAATGTCAGCTCGCTCATTAATGCTTGTTTTAATAAAGCCAATGGAATTAGTCAGTTTAGTGCTAGTGGTGACATTGATAACTCTTTCGTTGGTGAGGCTTTTACCTTTTACATCAGCCTGCGGAGTGACGCTTATATAATGTGTTGTAGAGCAGCCCGCTAATAAAAGCGTTGAAAGTGACAGGGTTAATAATAGTTTTTTGTTTAGCATAAGAGCTCCGATTCAATTGATTTATATGGTACTTTTTTTTTAAGTGACTTAAATTAATAAAAAAAACTGTTGATTTTATGTTTGGTAACAGTAATATACGCACCCGCTCACACAGCAAGATTATAACGCAGTCCCGTTCGTCTAGTGGTCTAGGACACCGCCCTTTCACGGCGGTAACAGGGGTTCAAACCCCCTACGGGACGCCATCTTTATATACAGGTGGTTGTATAGTTTACCTATATTTCTGTGAATGAGAAGTTATTGCGGGAATAGCTCAGTGGTAGAGCACAACCTTGCCAAGGTTGGGGTCGCGAGTTCGAGCCTCGTTTCCCGCTCCAACATCGATGTTAGCGATAACGTGATGTGGTTGTTTATAGTTTTCTCAAAACTAAACAGTGTCCCGTTCGTCTAGTGGTCTAGGACACCGCCCTTTCACGGCGGTAACAGGGGTTCAAACCCCCTACGGGACGCCATTATTTATGGTGCTTTATTTTATAAATAGAGATCGTAAATCGCTTGAATAGAGTAGAGCGGTTAGTAATGCGGGAATAGCTCAGTGGTAGAGCACAACCTTGCCAAGGTTGGGGTCGCGAGTTCGAGCCTCGTTTCCCGCTCCAACATCGATGTTAGCGATAACGTGATGTGGTTGTTTATAGTTTTCTCAAAACTAAACAGTGTCCCGTTCGTCTAGTGGTCTAGGACACCGCCCTTTCACGGCGGTAACAGGGGTTCAAACCCCCTACGGGACGCCATTATTTATGGTGCTTTATTTTATAAATAGAGATCGTAAATCGCTTGAATAGAGTAGAGCGGTTAGTAATGCGGGAATAGCTCAGTGGTAGAGCACAACCTTGCCAAGGTTGGGGTCGCGAGTTCGAGCCTCGTTTCCCGCTCCAACATCGATGTTAGCGATAACGTGATGTGGTTGTTTATAGTTTTCTCAAAACTAAACAGTGTCCCGTTCGTCTAGTGGTCTAGGACACCGCCCTTTCACGGCGGTAACAGGGGTTCAAACCCCCTACGGGACGCCATTATTTATGGTGCTTTATTTTATAAATAGAGATCGTAAATCGCTTGAATAGAGTAGAGCGGTTAGTAATGCGGGAATAGCTCAGTGGTAGAGCACAACCTTGCCAAGGTTGGGGTCGCGAGTTCGAGCCTCGTTTCCCGCTCCAACATCGATGTTAGCGATAACGTGATGTGGTTGTTTATAGTTTTCTCAAAACTAAACAGTGTCCCGTTCGTCTAGTGGTCTAGGACACCGCCCTTTCACGGCGGTAACAGGGGTTCAAACCCCCTACGGGACGCCATTATTTATGGTGCTTTATTTTATAAATAGAGATCGTAAATCGCTTGAATAGAGTAGAGCGGTTAGTAATGCGGGAATAGCTCAGTGGTAGAGCACAACCTTGCCAAGGTTGGGGTCGCGAGTTCGAGCCTCGTTTCCCGCTCCAACATCGATGTTAGCGATAACGTGATGTGGTTGTTTATAGTTTTCTCAAAACTAAACAGTGTCCCGTTCGTCTAGTGGTCTAGGACACCGCCCTTTCACGGCGGTAACAGGGGTTCAAACCCCCTACGGGACGCCACTTTTACAATAAGTGGTCTGAAAATGAATAATTAATGTAATAAAATGTTGTGTCCCGTTCGTCTAGTGGCCTAGGACACCGCCCTTTCACGGCGGTAACAGGGGTTCAAACCCCCTACGGGACGCCATCTTTTTTTTGCGCTATCATAGCTAACCTTATTTTTTTGAGTTTTTAGCCATGACTTGGTTCGTTAATTACAGATTAGAAGAATCTGTTTCCGTTGCCGATCGTGGTTTGGCTTACGGCGATGGTGTATTTGAAACCATTCGTGTGTTCCCTCTGAATTTCCTGCAAATTAGTGATCACCTTTCTCGTTTATATCGAGGGCTATCTCGACTTGGTATGCCTTTTTCATTAGATCAAAAAAATGCTTTATCGGATTTCTTAGATCAACATATTCTGCCTTTGATTTATGATGAATCGGTCGTAAAAATCATCGTCAGTCGCGGAGAAGGCGGAAGAGGTTATTTAGCGCCTGAGCACTGTATTCATTCGATTATTATCGGTATTTTACCGGCACCAGATTATCAAGATCACCGCGCCAAAGGCGTCTCACTCTCTCTTTCTCCTGTTCCTATAAGTAGTAATCGCTTTCTATCCGGCATTAAACACTTAAATAGGTTAGAAAATGTCATGGCTAAACGATTCTTGAAGGCGGCTGATTTTGAAGCCATTATGCTAAATGAACGTCAAGAATTGGTAGAGTGTATTCAAAGCAATCTTTTTTGGGTTGAAAAAGGAATTCTCTATACACCTTCCCTTCACCAGTCGGGAGTGCAAGGTACCTATCGAAAGGCCATAATAGAAAACCAAGATAGCTATACTGTTCAGATTGGAGATTATTCACTGCCCGTCCTGATGGCGGCAGATGAGGTTTTTATTACCAATAGCTTGATGGGGATCGTACCTGTCATTCGTATTGCGGGAACATCTTTTCCGATCGGTATTCATACTCGGAAATTACAAATTTCAATGCAAGCTAAGGATATGCATGGCGTTCATTAAGTGGTTTTATCGTGTTGTTTTTTTGTTTATTACCTTGTCGGCTATATTGGCCGGCTACCTTTATTATTCTATTACGGCTCCGGTGGCATTAACATCTGTTGAAACGTTTGAAGTCCGTTCAGGGGATAGTTCTCATAGTTTAGGTGATGAGCTGAGTAAAAAAGGTTTGATCACTTATCCTTTTCTTACTCGCGTTGCTTCAAAACTGAATCCTGAATGGGTTCCTAAAGTTGGAAAGTACGCAATCAAACCTGAAATGAACTTATTAGACATCATGGCGCTGTTTGATTCTGGGCAGTCCATTTTTTATTCTATTACCTTGCTGGAAGGTAAAACGACTCAAGACTTCTTGTCAGCGATGAAAGTCAGAGGAAATATCACTATGACTCTGCTGGACTCTTCGAATGAAGAAATAGTCGAAAAATTAGGGCTTGAGATAGGGCATCCAGAAGGGCAGTTTTTTGCGAATACCTATCGTTATCATGAAGGTGATACTGACGCTAGTATTTTAAAACATGCTCATGAGCTAATGACTCAAACGTTGACAAATTTATGGAAGGATAAAGCGTCAGACTTACCTTATAAATCGGCTTATGAAGCCTTGATTATGGCGTCTATTATTGAAAAAGAAACGGGTGTGCCGGACGAGCGACCTTTGATCGCTCAGGTATTCATTAGTCGACTAAAAAAAGGCATGCGGCTGCAGACAGATCCGACGGTAATTTACGGCCTAGGAGATTCGTTTAAAGGTAATTTGACCCGCAAAGGTTTACAGGATTCGTCACCCTATAATACTTACCGATTTTATGGTTTGCCACCAACACCTATTGCGAATGTGGGGCGAGAGGCTATTAAAGCGGCTTTGAACCCAGAGCAAACCAAAGCCTTATATTTTGTCGCTAAAGGGGATGGTACACATGCTTTTTCCAACACCTTAATAGAGCACAACCAGGCCGTAAGGCAATATCAGTTTAAGCGTCGAGAAGATTATCGATCGACTCCAGAAAATGCGAAATAGAGAAGTTGATGTATGAGAGGTAAATTCATTTCGCTTGAGGGTGGAGAAGGTAGCGGTAAGACAACGGCGATTCATTTTATTCGTCAGTGGCTGGAGTCTCATAATATCTCTTACATACTGACTCGAGAGCCTGGTGGCACGCCCCTGGCGGAAGAGATACGTCAGTTGATATTAACGCCTAGAGAAGAACCGGTGAATAATGTCACCGAGTTGTTGCTTGTATTTGCTGCCAGAGCCCAGCATTTGGCAGAAAAGATACAGCCCGCATTAGACAAAGGCACATGGGTGATCAGTGATCGCTTTTTGGATTCGAGTTATGTTTATCAAGGTAAGGCGCGCGGTGGTGATACTAAGGTTTTAGATCAATTAGCCAGTTGGGTCGTTGGTGACAACAAGCCAGATGCTACGTTGGTTTTAGATGTTCCTGTTGAATTAGGGCAAGAACGCGTAGTACAGCGTCAACATCAAGACCGTTTGGATAAAGAGTCTGTGCTCTTTCATCAAAAAGTGCGTGATGGTTTTCTTGAGTGCGCAAGCGCAGATCCACTAAGAGTCAAGGTGATTGATGCGAGCCTATCTTTAGATGCTGTGCAAAAACAAATTGAAGACCAGTTGATGCAGCTGAGTAAAACGTGGTCTGGTGATGAATAGATGACAACGATTGCCCATTGGTTGATTCCTTGTTTGCGACAAGTTCAAGTCCTGAAACAAACGAATAGTCTGTCTCATGCTTTGTTAGTAACGGGGGCGGATGGCGTAGGGCAAGAGCAACTTGCTCGTGAAATCGTCAAAGATTTGATGTGCGAAGGTGCTCAGGCTTCGGCTTGTGGACAGTGCCATTCATGTGAGTTGATGCGAGCAGATACACATCCAGATTTCCGTGTTTTAGATGGTGAAGCGTCGACGATTAAAGTCGATCAAGTGCGCTTGTTAGTAAAGCAAATAAATCAAAAACCGCAAATAGGCCAAAATAAAGTTGTCTTAATTACGCACGCTCAAGCGATGAACATCAATGCAGCAAATGCCGTGTTAAAAGCGCTAGAAGAGCCTGCGCCGCGTACTTATTTTGTGCTTACCAGTTCACAATCCACCAGTCTTTTACCAACCATTAGAAGTAGATGTCTTTTGGTCAGTGTGCCTACCCCGACTGTTGATGACGTAAAACAGTGGTTGCTGCAGTTTCCAGATCACCAAGAGCTGAGTTCTCTTTTTTGGTTAACCATACAACCCTTTCGTTTATTGTCGATTCAACAACAAGGTAAGACTAAACTATACGCTGGCTTGCCTGAGCAGCTGAATACAATGTTGCAAGGTGCGGCGGCAGTTAGTGATGTATTAAAAGGGTTGGACAGTAATAATATTGGAGATTATTGCAACGGACTGGCGGCTATTCTGCATCAGTGTATTTGTCATTCAACAGGCGCTCCATTAGATGGTGCCTTACATTCGATTTATTCGACCTTGATAACAAGATTGAGTATTCAATCGCTCATGTTGCGTTATCAAGCGTTGCAAAAACTGAAATCAGATCTTAAAAAAACAAACTTAAACCCCATAATACAACTCACACACGAATTGAATCAGTGGTAAACCAACTATGTTAATTGACACCCATTGCCATCTCGATATGCTGGATCTGGCACCTTATAACGATGATATAAACTTGGCTATTGATGCGGCGTATCAAAAAGGCGTCAGGCAGTTGCTGGGCATCAGTGTTGATCTGAACAAAATGGATACGATATTAGGATTCACTAAACGAAATGGTGTTTATGCTAGTTGTGGCGTTCACCCGTTGCAGAGTGAAGGCTTAATTCAGGATGAGCTTTTACTGCGACAATACGCTGTGAACCCTAAAGTGATTGCGATCGGTGAAACAGGGTTGGATTATTTTTACGAGGCATCAGTGTTGGCCCATGAAGCCCAAAAGACCAGTTTCATTCATCACCTTAAAGCGGCTGGATCGCTTGGTTTGCCTGTCATTGTTCACACTCGAAATGCAAAAGAAGACACATTGTCACTGATCAAAGAGTACGGTAATCGAGATACCGCTGGCGTTTTGCATTGTTTTACTGAAGATTATGAAATGGCCAAAGCGGCATTGGATGAAAACTATTTGATTTCTATTTCTGGAATCGTAACGTTTAAAACCGCAGGGGATCTTAAGGAGACAGTTCGTAAGCTTCCTTTAGAGTCTTTAATTGTCGAAACAGATTCGCCATACCTAGCTCCTGTGCCTTATCGAGGTAAGAAAAATGAGCCTAAATACGTATCAGAAATCGCTCAGTATGTAGCAGATTTAAAAGGTATTCGTTACGAGGCTCTGTTAGAGGCAACCGCCGCGAACTTTCATCGTGTATTTTCAAAAGCAAATCCACAACATCAGCTTCAGCTTGGTACAGAATAGTTGAGTAATCCGGTTTGCTTAGTCGTGATTTGGGACATCAATACTGTTTTGATAGTCAATAATCGCGATGATATTTCTACTTCAATATAGGCGAAGTGAAATCGGAGTGTTAGTCTCAACGTATTGTATTTATTTAACATATTTGAAAGGAGAGTTTTCTTCTTTCGCAAACCAACTTTCTAAGTAGTTTGTTAGACAAAAGGAAATCCATTGATGTCCAACATGGTTACCTCTCTACCGTACCAAGCACTTGCTGCTAAAGTGCCTGATGATCACCTAGCTTTTAAGACGTTAAATGACATTGAGCCACTGAGTGGCATTTTAGGTCAAGAGCGTGCCGTTGAAGCCATTCAATTTGGCGTGGCCATGCAGCGTCCAGGCTACAATATTTTTGCTATGGGCGATTCGGGAACAGGCCGTTCTTCTTACGTCTTGAGTTATCTCAAAAGCGAAGCTAAACGCCGTTCAGCGCCAAACGAATGGGCGTATATTAATAACTTTACGGAAAGTCATCGACCAAAAGCAATCGAATTTGCACCAGGATTAGCGTCTGAATTCGAGAAAGAAATTCGTGCATTAATTGATGGCTTAATGGCTACTTTTCCTGCCGCCTTCGAAAATCCTTCTTACCAACAGCAAAAGAGTGTAATTGACCGTGCTTTCAGTGATCAATATGAAGCCGCAATTAACAAAGTTGAGCGTGTTTCAGGAAAAATTGGTGTGGCAATGTTCCGCGACGCTTCTTCTGTTAGTTTTGCTCCGATGAAAGAGGGCAAAGCGTTAGAAGAAAATGAGTTTGCTGCATTAACCGATGACGAACGCGATGTGTTTCAAGAAGGCGTTTCGACATTAGAAGGCTTATTGAACGAAGAATTATTAGGGTTGCCGCAATGGAAGCGAGCGACATACGATCAAATTCGCCAGTTGAACTTGGACACGGTGAAAGAAGCGTTAGACCCTTTGATGTCTGGCTTGTTTGAGAAATACAAAGATGATGCGGATATTGCTGCTCATCTTAGTGCCCTAAGAGAGGATCTTGATAAAACTATTATAGATCAAATGGCCGATGAGAAAGCGTCTGAGAATCGAGATGAAATTGGTCGTCGACAATTTTATGAAGAGTTGTATTTGCCCAATATCGCGATAACGCATGAAGCGGATGGTGGGCAGCCCGTAGTTTATGAGTCTCATCCAACGTATCGAAACCTATTTGGTCAAGTCGAGCACAGTAGTGATCAAGGTATGCTCGTTACTAGCTATCGTTTGATTCGTTCTGGTAGTTTGCATGCCGCAAACGGCGGTTATTTGATATTGGATGCAGAGAAACTGCTCACAGATCATTATTTGTGGGAAGCGCTTAAGCGGGCTTTGAAAAGCAAGACCATAAAAATCGAACATCCTTACGCCGACATGGGGCTGATGAACACCACAACGCTGTCGCCACAAAATTTGCCGTTGCAGGTAAAAGTGGTGTTGATTGGTGCGCGTGATATTTATTATTTATTGCAAGACGCAGATCCTGATTTTCAGGAAATGTTTCGTGTTTTAGTCGATTTTGATGACACATTAAAGCGTTCAAAAGAGTCTGAATTATCTTTTGCCCGTCTTATGAAAGACCGTGTAGATAAAGAAGAGTATGCGAACGTAACACGCGATGGCGTGGCTGCCCTTATTGAATACAGTAGTCGTTTGGCAGAACATCAGCGAGAAATGGCGGCTAAAATTGGTGATGTTTTTGAATTGTTAGGTGAAGCAGATTTTGTTCGTGAAATGGCCAAAGACACCGAAATCACGGCAGATCATATAGCGCGCGCTTTAAAAGCTAAAAGACATCGTACCGGTCGTGTCAGTGAAAAAATCATTGAAGAAATTATTGATGGCACGGTGTTATTAGAAAGTGAAGGTTATGCCGTGGGTAAAATTAACGGCCTAACGGTTATGCAAATCGGCGATAGTAGCTTTGGTGCACCGGCTCGGATTTCAACGACTGTGTATCCTGGTGGCAAAGGGATTATAGACATTGAGCGAGAATCTAACTTAGGTCAAAACATTCACTCTAAAGGTGTGTTAATTCTATCTGGTTATCTTGGCAACAAATACGCTCAGCGCTTTCCACTTGATATCTCGGCTTCTATTGCGATGGAACAAAGTTATGGCTATATCGATGGAGACAGTGCTTCCACGGCTGAGCTTTGTTGTTTGTTGTCTGCGTTGATCCAAGTGCCAATCCGCCAAGATCTTGCAATTACGGGTTCATTAAACCAGTACGGTGAAATTCAGGCAATTGGTGGTGTGAATGAAAAAATAGAAGGTTTCTTCAATGTTTGTAATGCGCGTGGTCTGACGGGGACGCAAGGTGCCATCATTCCTAAATCTAATACCATTAACCTGATGTTAAATGATGATATTGTCGAAGCCGTTAAAGCGGGTAAATTCCACATTTATGCCATTTCTACAGCGGATGAAGCGTTGCATTTATTAACGGGTATGGAGCCAGGCGTTCCCGATGAAGAAGGCGAGTATCCGGAAGGCACGGTATCTGCAAGAGTCATTGAGCGCCTAGAGGAAATCTCTAAGCTTGGTGAAGAGGAAGATGATGACGAAGAAGAAGACGATGAGGCTGAAGACACTGAGTCTGAAGGGACTAAGAAAGCGGACAAAAGCAAGAAATAAACGTTAGTGGTAACTAGTGTTTACCATTGGTTCTTTTGATTATCTTCGTTTTGCATTGAGAATTTACTAAAGAATAAACCGTGTAATAGAGGTCGTCTGCTTTGACATAAATATAGCTGGCGACCTCTTTTCGTTTACTTGGCAAATGCGTCTTTAGAATCAAAGCACTTTTGAAGGTTTTACCACTCATTAAGTCTTGTGCGGCTTTATCCGCCTCTAGCTTTGCGTCAAAGTCACTGCACTCTGCAAAGGCTCGGAAACTCAATGTTAAACAAAACACGATAAAAAAATTGTATCTAAAATTTAAAATACTAAACTCCAGTGTGACTAGTGATCGGTTTGCGAGCACTCTATAAAAGATAAGTATCCGCTAAGCGAAATAATTCAACAAGATTAGAAGTATGCCAAAAGCTTACAATTTATAGGGTGTATTTTTTAGAGAGCATGTTATTTTAAACATCATTGTTTAAAACGATCAACTAAGCCAATGCAAATGTATTTTGGATTTAAAGGGTGTTTTTATGAATAAAGGTCTTCTTGTTGCTACGATTCTCTCGATTTCTTGTTCGTCTTTCGCCTTTGCGGAAGGCGCTTGTGATGAAACTGCGTTGAGCGGTTACATGGCGAATATTAAAGATGAAATGCGTTTAATGTCATCTGATGTAAAGTCAGGAGATAATGACGCAGCGGTACAGAGAGTGGACACGTTAATTTCTTTTTTCGAGAAAGCGCGTAATGAAACCCCTTATAAGTTCAGTGCCAATAATTTACAGGGTAGCCAGCTCAAAGAACAAAAAGCAGAATACACAAAAGTCGTTGACGATACGATTGTGATATTGAAAAAGCTGGAAAATGCATTGCAGTCTGGAGACGCGCCTCAAGTGAAAATGCTGTTTGGTGAAATAGGGGGCCAAAGAAAGCTAGGACATGGTTCTTTTAAAGCAAATTGCTAGTACTGTTGGATGACCTAGCTTGAATTCACTGCTACAATGCGCGCGATAAAGAGAGGATATTATGGCTCGTGCTAAAAAATCGCGTAGTATGCGTGGAAAACTTGGAAAAACTGGTTCAAAAGAGCAGATGAAAGAGCAGAATAAAGCTCGAAAAGCCTCATCTACTCGTCGTTTTGCAACAAAGAAATCCAAGGAACGCAAAGAACAAGCGCACAAAAAACTTGATAGATTAGGGTTACTTCCAGAAAAAGATGCGGCTCCTGCTGCTGGACGTCCTCGCCGTTTTGTTTTCGTTAAGCCTGTAGATGAAGCTGCAGAACAAGCGAAGGCTGAAGCAATGGCAAAGTCCAATGACATCGATATCGACAGCGAAGATTTATCGCTTGATGAATTGTTGTCTGCCTTTACTGAAGAAAAGTAAGCGTAGAAATGTAAAATAAAAAAAGGGCTGCTTATGCAGCCTTTTTTTATGCATGAAAAGCGCAGTACAATAAAGAATAATAATGACGACTGTTCCGTTATATAAGGTGATGAATGTGAAAGCTTCTGTTCCCATGTCGAGTGTTCGCTATCTTTTAAAAGCCGTTGAAGAGCAAGGTCTGGATCGTCAAGCTGTGTTAGACAGTCTAGAAATAACACAAGATGAAATAGAGAAGAGCGATTCATTCCCTGCTTATCGCTACGGAATGTTATATCAAAAAATCATGTGGCTAATGCAAGATGAATCGTTTGGTATGTTGAGCGGTGGTAAAGTGCCAAATGGTACTTTTAGAATGATGTGCCTTTGTATTATTCATGCAAGAAGTCTTGCTCATGCCCTGTACCGTTGCAGTGACTTCTATGAAATCTGCCGAGGCCCAACAGTCAAGCCGGTACTGATCAAAAAAGGTCGATTTGCCATGGTGACTTTTGCGCCTTTGAATTCGTCGGAAGAAGCTATTGATACTTTAGTTGTCACTGAATCAAAAGAGCAGTTAAGAACAACACTGTCAATGTGGCACCACTTTATTTGTTGGTTGATTGGACGTCGTTTAAATCTTAAAGCTGCGTACTTTACAAGTGAGCGTCCTGACGACGTTGAGTACTACAAAACCCTATTCCAGTCAGAAGTGAAATTTAATCAGCACGCCAACGCTCTGGTGTTTCCTTCCAGTTATTTAGACATGCCTATTGTGCAAACCGAAGACAGTTTAAGGGGCTTCTTAAAAACTGCCCCTTATCAATTGTTGGTGATGGTTGAAAATGATAACAGCCTTAAGTCCCAAGTGATGGCGATGCTAGGCAAAGATTTCTCGCGTGAGATGCCAAGTGCGGAAGAGGTAGCGAGTGCGCTTAATATGAGTGTTTCTACATTGCGACGTCGCTTAAATGATGAAAAAACGTCTTATCAGAATATTAAAGACGAGTGCCGAAAAGAAGCCGCAATCACCTACATGAACGTACCTCAGTTAAGTATCAATGATATAGCAGCATTAATGGGGTTTGATGAGCCAAGCGCTTTTTTCCGTTCCTTTAAGAAGTGGACGGGAATGACGCCAGGAGAATATCGAAAAAGTGAGGAATATCTTAAATTCGGCAAGGCGATGAAACGCCCATGATATTTACTTCTGAGTCGGATTTTTTTAAGTGCTGATTGTTTTTGTTAGAAATATAGGCCTGAATTGTTATTGAGAGATTGGTCGCCTTTTTACATGCTATAGGGATACATCCGCTCGGATAACTAACCGGAGAATAAAAAATGAGCGAATACCAGTACCCAATCAATGATATTTTATTTAGTTTGCTTTGTGTTGCCCACATAGAGCGCTTGACACCATACCTTGAAGATGAAGTAGATAGCGATCTCTTAGATGCTATTCTTGGTGAAGCAGGTAAATTGTCAGAGCAAGTTATTGCGCCTATCAATGCCAGCGGTGATAAAGACGGTTCACGCGTCGAGCAAGGCGAAGTGATCGAGGCGAAAGGCTTTAAAGAAGCCTTTAAAGCCTATTCGGAAGGTGGCTGGATTGGCCTTTCAGGTGATCCTAAATACGGTGGCCAAGGCTTGCCTTCTTATATAGCTACCGCCGTCAATGAAGGCGTTCAAGCCGCTAACTTATCTTTTTCACTTTGTCCTTTGTTAAGTTTGGGCGCAATTGAAGCGATTAGCTTACATGCGAGCGATGAGCTAAAAAACCTCTATTTGCCAAAAATGTTAGCGGGCGAATGGGCGGGGACGATGAATTTAACCGAGTCTGCTGCCGGTTCTGATCTTGCTGCCATTAGTTGTAAAGCAATGCCCGATGGCGATGTCTTTCGTATTAAAGGCCAAAAAATATTCATTACGTGGGGTGATCATCAAATGAGTGACAACATCATTCATTTGGTATTGGCTCGTTTACCTAATGCACCTGAGGGTGTGAAGGGGATTTCTTTATTCATCGTTCCAAAATTCATATTGAATGAGCAGGGAGAGCCTAGTGAGCGTAATGATGTTCAGGTTGTTTCTGTTGAGCATAAGATGGGAATTCACGCGTCTCCGACGTGTGTGATGAGTTTTGGCGATAAAGAAGGCGCTGTTGGTTACCTTGTAGGTCGAGAAAATGAAGGCATAAAAGCCATGTTCACCATGATGAACAATGCTAGACAGGGCGTTGGCTTACAAGGTTTGGCCATCTCTGAACGTGCTTATCAGCAAGCATTAGGCTATGCAAAAGAACGCAAACAAGGCATGAATGCCTGGCGGACAGAGAGGGTTGCCATCATTGAGCATCCTGATGTTTTGCGTATGCTTATGACGATGAAATCACAAATTGATGCGATGCGTTCGCTCGTTTATGTGGCCGCTGTTGAGAATGATTTGTCTCACTTGTCTGCTGGAGAGCAACAAAAGCAATCTATTGCAAGAACGGCTTTGTATACACCGATTGTGAAAGGCTGGATCACTGAGCAAGCTCAAGAAATAACGTCTTTAGCAATCCAAGTGCATGGTGGAATGGGATTCATCGAAGAAACTGGAGTAGCCCAGCATGCGCGAGATGCTCGTATCCTTCCCATTTATGAAGGTACAAACGGCATACAAGCAATTGACTTAATTGGCCGTAAATTGCACTCAGACAAAGGTGAGGCCATGACGTCTTTATTGGCTGAGATTGAAGGCGAATTAGTTCAATGGCAAGAATCGACTTTTTCTTCTCAGGTAGAAAAAGTACGAGTTGTTCTTGTTCAAGCTCAAAAAGCAACGCAATACTGTCTGTTAGCAATGGAAAAAAATCCAATTTTAGGCACAGGGTTAGCCTATTCATATATGATGCTGATGGGGTATTTGATCGGGGCTTGGTTACAACTTAGAGCCCTAGATGCTTGTCATCGTGGTCAAGGTAAGCTTGATGAAACCCAGAAACGCTCATGGGAGCATTCAGTGGCTTTTTACTGTGATCATCTTTTGTCTAGATCGTCGTCGCATTTTCTCTCTATTGAGCATGGTCAGTCATCCGTTGAAGAGTTGGACGAAAATAGCTTTATACGCTAAAAGATAGCGTAAATTATTCATATAAAAACAATAATGCCAGTTATTGGAGGCAGTATGACAGACAGAGAAGTAATGGAATTTGATGTTGTGGTTGTTGGTGGTGGCCCAGCAGGGTTATCGGCAGCTTGTCGCATTATGCAAAGAGCCCAAGCAGAAGAGAAAGAGATTAGTGTTTGTTTGGTTGAGAAAGGTTCTGAAATCGGTGCCCATATTCTTTCTGGCGCTGTTATTGACCAAAAGGCTCTCGCAGAATTATTCCCTGACTGGCAAGAAAAAGCAGCACCATTAAATACTCAGGTGAATAGTGATGAATTACTTTGGTTAAGTTCTGAAAAAGACTCAAGATTATTAAATCATTGGATGGTCCCTAAAACCTTGCATAACGATGGTAACTACATCATTAGTCTTGGCAATCTTAGCCGCTGGCTTGCAGAGCAAGCCGAAGCGTTGGGTGTTGAAGTCTTTCCTGGCTTCTCTGCTGCGCACCTTTCTTATGACACGAACGGTAATGTGGAAGGCATTATTACAGGTGACATGGGCGTTGCTGAAAATGGAACAGAAAAAGACGGCTTCATGCCTGGTATGTTGTTGAAAGCAAAATATACGATTTTCGCTGAAGGTTGCAGAGGTCATCTTGGTAAAGAGTTGATGGCCCACTTTGAGCTTGATAAAGGCAAGGCTCCGCAGCATTACGGTTTGGGTATTAAAGAATTGTGGGATGTGCCTGAGGCTCAAAGTAAGCCAGGTACTGTTATTCATACGGCGGGTTGGCCTTTAGGTAATGAAGCGGGCGGTGGCGGTTTTTTATACCACTTAGAAAATAACCAAGTTGCTGTCGGTTTAATAGTCGATTTAAACTACAAAAACCCATACTTAAGCCCGTATGATGAATTTCAAAAATACAAACATCATCCAATTATTGCGGAACATTTAAAAGGCGCGAAACGCGTTTCTTACGGTGCTAGAGCGATTGCAAAAGGTGGCTGGGCATCATTGCCTAAAATGAGCTTTCCAGGCGGTTTGGTTATTGGCTGTGATGCCGGCACACTTAACCCTGCAAAAATCAAAGGAACGCATACGGCAATGAAAAGCGGTATGTTGGCGGCGGATACTATTTTTGATGCATTGCAGATGGACACTCCACCAGCAGAGTTACATCAATTTAATGATGCGCTGCGTGACTCTTGGTTAGGGAAAGAATTACAGCAAGCTCGCAACTTTGTACCTGTAATGCACAAACTTGGTACTTTTTGGGGCGGGGCTTACAACTGGTTGGATCAGAATGTCTTCTCTGGAGGATTGCCATTCACGTTCAATGATATGGTGCCAGATTACGCCAGTTTAGAATTGGCGAAAAAGCATGTTGCACCAGTGTACAAAAAACCGGATGGATTGCTGAGTTTTGATAAGTTATCTTCCGTATTTTTGTCTAATACGAACCATGAAGAAGATCAGCCTTGTCATTTGCAATTGAAAGACCCAAGTATTCCAGTGCAAAGTAATTTGATGAAGTTTGCTGAGCCCGCTCAGCGTTATTGCCCTGCCGGTGTTTACGAAATTGTAGAATCGAATAATGAATCAATTTTCCAAATAAACGCACAAAATTGCATTCACTGTAAAACTTGCGACATTAAAGATCCTGCGCAGAACATAACCTGGGTAACGCCAGAGGGGTCTGGCGGGCCGAATTACCCGAATATGTAATTATATCCAACCCCTCAAAACAAACGGGTCACATATCTGTGCTCCGTTTGATCTCATTCGCTACTGGATTTCACCACGCGCCTGATGAATAATAGTGTCCTACAAAAAAGGGGAATACTATGCGTTTATGGGTTGATGCCGACGCCTGTCCTAATGTTATTAAAACCATTCTTTTTCGTGCCGCCGAACGTGTTAAAATTCAATGTATTCTAGTGGCTAATCAAGCTATCGCTATTCCACCTTCAAAATGGATTGAGCGCCGTGTGGTGAGTTCTGGCTTTGATGTTGCAGACAATTATATTGTCGATAACATTGATATACATGACTTGGTTATCACGGCAGACATTCCATTAGCGTCGGATGTGATCGACAAGGGCGCCTTGGCCATTAATCCTCGTGGCGAGCTGTATACCAAAGAAAATATCAAACAAAGACTTGGCATGCGTGACTTTATGGAACAAATGCGTTCTTCTGGAGTGCAAACAGATGGCCCAGCAAGCTTTAATCAGCAAGATCGTATGGCGTTTGCGAATACGCTAGATAAGCTGTTAGCACAAAGAGTTCGGTGACGCGGCCCTCTCATTGAGTCATCTGGAAAGTGTTTTATGGGTACTTTCCAGATTATTCAATATTTATAGGTGAGTTCATATGAAAAAAATCGTTATTGTTGGCGGTGGTGCAGGTGGCTTGGAATTGGTGACTAAGCTAGGCCATGCGTTTGGTAAAAAACGCCAAGCAGAGGTCGTGCTTATTGATCGGAGTCAGACACATATTTGGAAACCTTTGCTGCATGAAGTTGCAACTGGGTCGATTGACATTAACAGTGATGGCTTAAACTACAGAGCGCATGCTGCCAAACATCATTATCAGTTTCAATTAGGCACGTTAATGGGTGTTGACCCAGAGAAGCGAACGCTGACACTGGATTCTCTGTCTGATGATATGGGTCACACAGTACTACCGGAACGTACTATTTCCTACGATATTCTGATCATGGCTGTGGGGAGTGTTAGTAACGATTTTGGAACGCCTGGTGTGTCTGACCATTGTTATTTTTTAGATTCCCATAAACAAGCCGAGCGTTTCCAGCAAGCCCTATTAAATCAATTCTTGCGGGTCCATCAAGAAGGAACTGACGCTAAGCTTAAATTGGCAATTGTGGGTGGCGGCGCAACGGGTGTAGAGCTGTCTGCAGAACTGTTCCATGTTGCCGATATGCTCAAGGCTTATGGGATGCCTGAAATGTCAGGTAAGCGCGTTAATGTCCAGCTGATTGAAGCTGGAGCGCGAATATTACCGGCGCTACCGGAGCGGGTTGCTGCATTGGCAACCAAAGAGTTGGTTCGCCTTGGTGTTACCGTTAGTCAAGGAACCCGTGTCGTACGCGCTTACGATGGTGGCTTTGAAACAGCGGACGGAAAAGATATTGAAGCGGATCTGATGATTTGGGCCGCTGGCGTAAAAGCCCCCGATTTTGTTGCCAAGATTGAAGGTTTTGAAACGACTCGAAACAACCAAATATTGGTAAAAGGAACACTTCAAACAACGGTGTTCGAAAATATTTATGTCATTGGCGACTGTTGTGCCTGTAAGCAAGCGGATGGTTCGTTTGTCCCCCCTAGAGCACAGTCTGCGCATCAAATGGCATCGTTGGTATTTAGCAATATTAAAGCGTCGTTCTTAAGTGAGCCTCAGAAAGAGTACGTCTATAAGGATTATGGTTCTTTGGTGAATTTGAGTCGTTACAGTACTGTAGGTAATTTGATGGGCAATTTAATGGGCGGATCGATGTTTATTGAAGGACGCATTGCTCGCTTTGTTTATGTGTCTTTGTATCGATTACACCTTATTGCCATCCATGGTTGGGTGAAAGCAACGGTGATTATGGCGGCTCAGAAAATTGGTAAGGTTGTGAAGCCAAAATTGAAGCTGCATTAATATTCTTATACAGCACTGATATAAAAAAACCGAGTCATTATGATCTCGGTTTTTTTTGTTTTAAATGTCACTTAGAAAAGCTTGACCTATGTGCTACCTATAGGTTTTACACTGATGTTATTGAAATCCCTTAAAGGAGTTGTTATGCGAGTGAGCGAGCTAGCCAAAAAAGCCAGTGTAACGGCCGAGACTGTCCGTCATTACACTCGATTAGGGTTGATTAATGCTGAGCGAGATCCGAATAATGGTTATCAACTCTACGATAAAGTGGGTTTGCAGCGATTGCACTTTATTCGTCAAGCCAGTGAATTAGGGTTTAGTTTAAAGCAAATAGAAGAGATCTTTCAGCAGTCGAATAGTGGTGATTCACCTTGCCCTTTGGTTAGAGATCTATTGCAAAAAAAAGTGCCCGAAACCAAATTTAAAATAGCCCAGCTTCAAGCCCATTTAGTGAAAATGGAAGACGCGTTAGCCGCTTGGGAAGGCATGCCAAATGGCGCCCCTGATGGTCATTCTATTTGTTGTTTGATCGAAGAATGGGAAGGCACTAAATAACGGCATAAGCAGTTACATAAAAGGAGGTAAGAATGAAACGTCCACAAGAAGCAGGCACCAGCCCAATTATAGAGTTAGAACTTAACGTTACCGGCATGTCATGCCAAGGCTGCGTATCAAAAGTACGCAAAATAATCCAAGAAAAAAGTCCAGAAGCCATTGTCGAAGGAACCCCTAAAGAACACAAACTAAAGGTGACATCTGGGCTTTCTTTGGCTTCGATAGAGGCCAGTATTCAAGATGCTGGCTATCAGTTTTTAGGTGTTTCAGATGGTAATGAGCTTGCTCACTCAGAAGAAAATAAAAAACCCAAAGTAGACTCAAATAACGCAGAAGCTAAACAAGTTAAATCAGAGCTCCCAGAGAGCTCGTCAAACTATCAGTTTTCTATTTCTGGTATGACCTGTGCGAGTTGTGTAAATACAGTGCAAATGGCTTTGGCGAGTTCAGAAGGGGTTGTTTCTGCCGATGTTAACTTTGCTAACCATACTGCTCAGGTTGTTACTAAAGGGTCTTCAGACGCTCTAATTAAAGCGGTCGCTGGTACGGGTTATCAAGCGAGCCTGATTTTAGATGCTGAAAAAAGTGAGGAGGAGCGAGGTCAAAGAGAACTTACTGAGTACCGCGATAAATGTAAGGCGTCAGCGCTTGGGCTGGGGCTGGGTATTCCACTGATGCTTTACGGAGTTATGGGTGGGAGTATGATGGTGAGCTCGCTCACCGATCGGGTTGTTTGGCTTCTCGTCGGGCTTTTAACGTTGTGGATCATGATTCAAGCTGGCAAGCATTACTTTCGTGGTGCTTGGAAAGCGTTTTCGACTCATCAAGCAAACATGGACATGCTTATCGCGTTAGGAACGGGGAGCGCTTGGTTTTATTCTATGCTTGTTGTATTGATGCCGAACTGGTTTCCGCAGAATACGAATCACTTATATTTTGAAGCGTCCGTAATGATCATCGGCTTGATCAATCTTGGTCAGGCCTTAGAATTACGCGCTCGCCGTAAGACAAGTAAAGCTCTGCATCGCCTTTTAGATCTTCGACCTAAAATGGCTACTCGGGTTGAAGGCGAGAGCGAGTCACGTATTAATGTCTCAGACATTAAGGTAGGTGACACTCTTCGAGTTCGCTCCGGTGATAAAATCCCTGTTGATGGTGAGGTATTAGAAGGCTCCTCCACAGTGAATGAGTCTATGTTGACCGGTGAAGCGGCGCCAATCGAAAAGATCCCCGGCAGTTTGTTGTCGGCAGGTACGGTAAATGGCCAAGGCAGTTTATTATTTAACGCGACGCGTATTGGTGCAGATACCTTGCTCGCACAAATCATAACAATGGTGGGTAAAGCGCAGAATTCAAAACCACCTATTAGTGTATTGGCCGATAAAGTGTCCTCTATCTTTGTACCTAGCGTGATGATCATCGCAATTCTGACGGCTTTGGCTTGGTTCAATCTAGGTAATGAATCGGTCTTCTCTTATATGCTGGTGACAACCATATCCGTACTGATTATTGCTTGCCCTTGTGCTTTGGGGTTGGCGACGCCCATATCAACCATGATAGGTGTTGGTAAGGCGGCAGAATACGGTGGCCTTATTCGTAACGGAGACGCTTTGCAAAGAGCCAGCGAGTTGACCGTTGTAGTATTGGATAAAACCGGCACGATAACCGAAGGCAAGCCTAAAGTGGTTGAGCAGTGGTTAGTCGATTCTTCTCAGCAAACACTTGTGGCACAGGTTGTTTCCGCCCTAGAGGCGCGAGCGAATCATCCGTTAGCGGATGCACTAATTCAACATTGTCAAAATCACTTAGATGGAAATGATAAAGCCACACTTGATGAGTTTGAGTCTCTTATTGGGTTGGGGGTGAAAGGAAACGTCCAGGGGGAAATATTTTATCTTGGTAATGAGCGCCTAATGCAAGAGAAGGGAATTCATTTGGACGTAGCGAGCGATGAAAGCCAATACAGTGATGCCACACGAGTGTACCTTGCTGATGAGGTATCATTAATGGCCATATTTTATATTGAAGATCCCATCAAAAAAGGGGTGAAAGCTGCCATTTCGAGCTTTAAAGCACAAGGCTTAAAGGTTGTCATGCTAACCGGTGACAATCCAGAGACAGCGGAGGCCGTGGCTAAGGCTGTTGGGATTGAGGACTTTCATGCTCAGCTCATGCCTGATGATAAATTGAATTGGGTAAAGCGGCTTCAAGAGGAAAATGAAGTGGTTGGAATGATTGGTGATGGCATTAATGATGCGCCCGCTTTGGCTCAGGCTGATGTCGGTTTTGCTATGGGGGCGGGAACCGATGTTGCTATGGAAAGCGCTGATATTACTCTAATTCACAATGATCTCAAAGGTGTCGCGGATGCAATTCAAATTAGTAAGGCCACACTCAAAAATATTAAACAAAACTTGTGGGGGGCATTTGCGTACAACAGCTTAGGTATTCCGATTGCCGCTGGAATTTTGTTTCCTTTTACGGGTTGGCTTTTGAGTCCGGTGATTGCTGGCGCAGCGATGTCACTGTCCTCGGTTACCGTTATCACAAATGCTAATCGACTAAGATTGTTCCGCGTGTCACGTTCAGATGTACAAAAGACGGAGGAGGTCGAATGAGTATGCTCATTAATGTTTTAGGTTTTTTACTTATTGTGTTTGTTGTCTATTGGTTTTGGTGGCCTAGTAGGCGCAAGAGAAATAACAAAAAATCGAGTTGAACGTTTTACAATATCGTTTTGAGAAAGTAATTATTGCGTAAGTGTTGTAGTATACGAGCGCTAAAAATAAGCCAAGAGGGATCTCTTGGTTTATTTTATTTCAGCGTTGAATAAGCCCTTGTCATTTATTATTTAAACAAACTTTGGAGCGATTATGCTTGCTTACCAATGGGGCATTTTTGCCATTGCTCTTGGTACTTTTGGATTAGGTACCACAGAGTTCATGCCTATGGGCTTATTGCCCGTTATTGCCGACGGCGTTAATGCGTCTATACCTGCAGCTGGGTTACTCATTAGTGCCTATGCAATAGGTGTAATGATAGGAGCTCCTTTGATTACCTTATATTTAACCCGATACAGCCACAAAACATCCTTGCTTGCGTTAATGGTTATTTTTGTCGTGGGCAATGTATTGTCTGCGTTATCGGTCAACTACGAAACCTTCTTAATATCGCGCGTTATTACCAGTCTTTCACATGGTGCCTTCTTTGGTATAGGTGCGGTTGTTGCGATGAATCTTGCGCCTTATCACAAAAAAGGTTCTGCGGTAGCGTCAATTTTTCTTGGGCTAACGATTGCTAATATAGTTGGGGTTCCCATCACTACTTGGTTAGGACAAACGTTTGATTGGCGTATTTCCTTTGCGGTTACTGCCTTACTGGGCGTTGTGGCAATTATTGGAATTAGTCGTAGCTTGCCCACTATGCCATTACCTAAGAAGCCAAATGTCAAAAATGAGCTTAAGGCAATAATGCAACCTGCTGCATTAAGAGCATTTGCAACAACGGTAATGTGCGCGGGTTCTATGTTTACGCTTTATACCTATATTGCGCCAATCATGCAGACCTTGGCACAAGCATCGGATAACGCTATTGCAATTATGCTGGCGTTAACAGGGATTGGTTTTACGCTAGGAAATTACATCAGCGGCAAGGTGACCGATAAATCGCCTGATTTAGCGTTGTTTGTGTTTCTTGGCTTACAAGTGCTTGTGTTGGTTATGTTTCGCTTTACTTCGACTTCTGTGGTTGGCGCTGGCGTCACAATCTTACTGTGGGGGATGGTTATTTTTGGTAGCGGACCACCGCTGCAAATGCAAGTGATGAAAATCGCCAATCAAGCGCCTGGATTAGCATCATCCATTAATATTGGTGCATTTAATCTAGGCAATGCGTTAGGCGCAGCATTAGGTGGATTAGTAATCAGCATTGGTTTCGGTTTTGATTGGATTCCAACCGCAGCGGCTTTACTGTCCTTTATCGGCTTAGTAATGGTCTGGTTGAATCGACGAGCAACGATAAAGAACATAGAAGTGAAGGCAAAAGCCGCTTAAATAAGAGTGTTAGAAAGAGCAGCATCAATATAAAAGACGCAACACTGCGTCTTTTATTTGTACTTTTTGATTAATGACGCTGGCGCTCGTTTTAGTAGAATAGGAATAAAGTTTTTTGGGAATCTTGAAAAGTAAATTTTTAAAATTAAATCGGCTGATTTTATTCTTGGCTATAACGGCTACCACACTAACTTTTATAAACAGCTTCTATTCGAATTACGAAGTGCAAAGAGAACAATTGATTTTTCAAGCGACAGAAGTCAATCGTGCGTATGCCAGTAAGCTTTCAGATACTACAGAGGTGTTTTTGGCCGCATCACGCCAGCAACTTGAGTACACCGCTAATATTCTATCGGACAAAATGGCAGACGATGTTTTTTTAAGTGATGAAGCCAACAGATTGAAATATCAAACGGACAGTTTTAACTCTGTGGTGATTAGCGACGCTTCTGGCTTGACTCAAGCGGCGTCCCCAGAAACGTTAAACCTAGTTGGCAAACAACTTAACTCAGCCGGCAGTTTAGAAGCGTTAGAAGCAAAAAGAGCGTTGATCAGTAAGCCATACATATCCACGATAAAAAATCTTTTGATCTTTATCTCTGCGCCTATATTTGACGATCAGCATCATTATTTGGGTTTTTTAGGGGGATCTATCTACCTTAGAAAACCGAATATTCTGAGTAAGATATTAGGCGAACATTACTATGAAGATGGCTCCTATATTTATGTGATAGATAAATATAATCAAATTTTGTATCACCCACAAAAAGAGCGAATTGGAACCTTTGTTAATAACAATGACGGATTGGATGAAATTATCAGTCAGAAAGAAGGGGGCTTACTGCTAAAAAATAGTCAAGGTATCGAAATGTTAGCAGGCTACGCCAGCATCCCTAGTACAGATTGGATCATCATAACGCAAAGTCCTTTAGAATCTACGTTGCTCCCGTTAACCGGTATTATGGAAAAAGTTATTTTAAGAACCTTGCCGATGACATTGGCTGTGTTTTTGTTTATTTGGTTATTTGCACGGGCTATTTCACGCCCACTTCAGCAATTGGCTGAAAGGGCGAAATCACTTGATAGTCCAACAGTGAGCGAGGATATAGAAAAAATCAACTCGTGGTACGTCGAAAGCTTGAGCCTAAAAAGAGCGATGTTAAGTGGCGTGAAGCTGATTCATAACCAGATAGGAGAGCTTCGACGTGATGCTGACACAGATCCGTTGACTGGAGTAAATAATCGACGAGCATTTCAGTTCAAATTGAAGCAGTTGGCTTTGCTCGAAACACCATTTGTTATTTTAGCCTTGGATATCGATTACTTTAAACGGATTAATGATAACTATGGTCATGGTGTTGGTGATGACGTTTTAAAACAGCATACTCAAATATTAAATCGCTTTTCTAGAGATGGCGATTTGGTGGCTAGAACTGGAGGTGAAGAGTTCGTTCTTTTATTGAAAGATACGTCATCGGCTGATGCGTTTATAACTGCCGAACGATTACGCTCGGCTATTGCGGAAGAAACATTTGGAATAGTTGGACATATTACAGCGTCCATTGGCATTGCGGCCTGGAGCGCTGATTCAATAACAATTGAAAAAACGCTTTCGTTGGCTGATCAAGCGCTTTATGAAGCCAAGGGTCAAGGTCGAAACTGTTGCATTATTGCTACGCCAGAAATGGCTAGCTAACACTATTCCAAAAATCATATGCCGCTGTAGTGTAGCGGTACATAAGCGTAGAGAGCATCTCAAAATCTATTAGCTATCAGGCATGATGGTATTTTTTAAACAAAAATTAACCTTATAACAAAGGTTGTTTGATTAAATACACTATTTCCGATAATAACATTTATCGGAAATAGTAAGTGGATATAGACCTCTTAAAAGCTTCTGTTATACTGCATTTTTCTTACTGGTTCTTCAGCCAATCCAGCAACTCTGTTAATGAGCTGATTTGATGTGTTGGTGTTATCTCTGCCGGATGTTGTTTGCTGTGATGGTTCAACCAACAAGTATCAAACCCAAAACTATTACCGCCAAGAATGTCTGATTCCAATGTATCGCCAACCATGAGTACGTGCTTCTTGTCTGGGTGGTTCATTTTTCTCAATGCGTCTTCAAATATCAAGGCATTAGGTTTAGCGACACCAACCAATTCTGAAATGACGACAGGTGAAAAATACGGTAAAAATCCAGTTCGTTCTAAGCGTATGTGCTGTAGCTGTGTAAATCCATTGGTGATGATACCCATATTCACTTTGTTTTCATGCAAATACTTTACGAGTTCTACGGCGCCTGGCAATGTTTTACAAATGTCCGCCATAGCGTCTAAAAACTGTTTATTAAGCTCTTTCGTGCTTATGGCTAATGTATCACTCCAGCGCTGAAAGCGACGTGTCTGTAGTTGTTCTGCACTAATGTTGCCGTTTTGGTATTCGACCCAAAGTGGTTTATTCAGTGTTTGGTATTCATCAAATTCTGCTTGCTCGAAAACGACGTTATGTTTGGCGAACATGTGCTTTAGACCTGCGAAGTTATCGAAATGAAAAAGGGTTTCGTCAGCGTCAAATAAGATCCATTGGTACTTCATTGTTTCTACTTTTATATACAAAATTTATTAGTCTGAATAATGCTCTGGATGCAATGATGGTGCTAATGCAAGCACTAAGGCTTGGGTATAAACACTTTCTCTGGTCGCTGCATGATTGGTAAATAGACCAATTGCTCCGCCTTTTTGCCGAATATTGGATGTATTAAATAAATCATCCATAACCTCACCAAGCTCTTCATTGGCTTGTAATCGGTTATAAACTTTATTTGGTAACGGTAAATTAGCTGACCGGCCAGTCATTAATGCTCCCTCACCGCTTAAAATCACCACATAAGCGAAGGTTGCTGCGCCCTCCTCAAATTTATCGACACCGCCTTCCATTGCCACAAAGTAATCCATGTCCGAATTGTTTTGTTGTTCACGATAATATCGAGCACAGAAACGAGCTCGATTTTGAGCTCCAAGTCGTGTTTCTGCTTCTGTCATCGGTTGGTCTGCTACGCCAGATGGTGCATGCATTTCCTCACAATGGACAATATGATTAGGATACATGAGCGTAAAAGCTTGTTTTGCTGCGCCGACTTTAACCGGATTATTTGATCCGACGCAGATACGAACGACGGTAGAGCCTGTTTTAACTACCATTTAGTCACCTTTATTCTCTAGGTGTTGAAAGAAGATAAAAAAAGCCGCTATTTTAAAATAGCGGCTCTTCATTAGGTCTTACCAAATAAGCTAGGCTTGCCCTTTAATAATCGGCGTTGGGCAAACGACGTCAGCGTTTTGTGCTCTGTGTTTGAGTAGGTGATCCATAATGGTTAATGCCAGCATAGCTTCTGCAATCGGTGTCGCTCGAATACCAACGCAAGGGTCGTGTCGACCTTTGGTAATGACTTCAATTGGATTGCCTGCCCGGTCAATGCTTTTACCGGGAATAGTAATACTCGATGTGGGTTTCAGCGCCATGTGAACGACAATGTCTTGCCCAGAAGATATGCCACCTAAAACACCGCCAGCATGATTACTTAAAAAGCCTTCTGGTGTCATCTCGTCTCTGTGTTCGCTGCCTTTTTGTTCGACCACATCAAAACCGTCACCGATTTCAACGCCTTTTACCGCGTTTATGCTCATAATCGCTTTGGCGATGTCTGCATCTAGACGGTCAAACACTGGCGCGCCTAAACCGGGCATGACGTTTGTGGCAATGACTGTGATTTTTGCACCGACAGAATCGCCTTCGCGACGCAAGGCTGTCATGTATTTTTCCAGCTCAGGAATCGCGTCTGGGTCAGGGCTAAAGAAGCTATTCTCATAGACTTGGCTCAAATCTTTAACGGCAAGTTTGATTGGGCCGAGTTGAGATAAGAAGCCTTGAATTTGAATGCCAAACTGCTGCTTTAAATATTTTTTAGCAATGGCGCCTGCGGCAACTCGCATTGCGGTTTCACGAGCAGATGAACGACCGCCACCACGATAATCGCGGAAGCCATATTTTTGATCGTAAGTGTAATCAGCATGAGCTGGGCGAAAAGTGTCCGCGATGTTGCCATAATCTTTTGAACGCTGATCGGTATTTTCGATCATTAAGCCAATTGGCGTACCCGTTGTTTTACCTTCAAACACACCAGACAAAATCTTTACTTCGTCTGCTTCACGACGCTGTGTCGTGTGTTTGGAGGTGCCTGGTTTACGCAGGTCTAAATCTCGCTGCAGATCCGCTTCACAGATCTCTATCCCCGGTGGGCAGCCATCAACAATCGCACCAAGCGCAATGCCGTGACTTTCACCAAAGGTGGTGACTTTAAAGAGTGTTCCAAATGTATTACCAGACATAGGCTATTTCTGCTCTTGTAATAGTTCGCTGAGTTGTTCTTTGGTTAGGATGAAAACACCATGACCACCCTGCTCTAGTTCAACCCACATAAAGGGGATGCTAGGGTATGCGGCTTGTAATGCGATTTCAGTATTTCCTACTTCGTACACTAATATACCGTCATCGTGCAGATAATGCCCGACTTGAGCTAAAAAATTACGAGTGAAAGTAAGACCATCTTCACCGGAGGTAAGCGCCAATTCAGGTTCATTATGAAACTCTGCTGGGGAGTTTTTAAAATCTTCAGCGTCTACGTAAGGTGGGTTGCAAATAATAAGGTCGTATTGTTTTCCAACTAACCCTTTAAACATATCTGAATGGATGGCTTCCACTCTATCTTCAACGTGATGACGTAAAATATTTTCATTGGCGACCAGTAGCGCTTTCTCGCTGATGTCCGTTAAGTCAACGCGAGCGTCTTCAAAGACTAGTGCGGCGGCAATGCCCAAACAGCCAGAGCCGGTACACATGTCTAGAATGCTTAAAGGGTAATTTTTGAGCCAAGGAGTAAACTCGTTTTCTAATAAAGAAATAATAGGAGAGCGAGGGATTAAGGTGTCTTTAGTAACTTTGAATGGCAGACCCATAAACCAAGCTTCGCCTAACAAATAAGGCAATGGCTCGCGTTTGGTGATGCGGGTATGTACCAATTTTAGAATGTGTTTCTTTTCATTATAAGTTAATGCGCAATCAAGCATGTCACGATCAAAATCAAGCGGTAGCTTTAATGCCCCCATAACAAGTTGAACGGCTTCATCCCAAGGGTTGTCGGTGCCATGACCATAAAATAAATCGGCTTGTTTGAATCGACTGAAAGTCCAGCGAATATAGTCTTTGATAGTGGTTAAATCACGAATTGCTGATTGTTTATTGCTCATCATCTCTTCTTAATAATATGTGCGCGTGTTTGGCTAGAGCCACATTATAACGGTTATTTTTTTGAGCCTCTATCTTTGTGATTGATGGTTTCTATTGAACTTGTCAGTGTGTCCAGTTTTTTTGTTATTTCTAGCCATCTTTCAGCCTCACCTTTTACGTGCTTGATCTGATTGTTCTTTAGTTCTGCGACGAGTTTGGTGTTTTCTTGTTTGAGTAACGTCAGTTGATTGTCTTGCTTGGCAAGATCTACTTCTTTTTGGGACAGGTTTATTCTGAGTTCCGTATTGCTATTTTGCTCCTGTTTTAACTGACTGTTTAATACATGGTTGTGGGAGAGCACATCTTGATATTGTTGATCACTAAAGGCTAATTTTTTTTGTATGTCTTCTGAGTGTGAGCAATTTTTTTTGTGTTCTATTGTTAATGCGTCATGTGTTTCTTGTAGTTCTATCAAGGCGGATGACAAGGAAAGGAAACCACCCTCCGTGGCTTCTTGCTTGCGTATTTGGTGTTGCTCTAGGTCGGTAGACTTTTCATCTAACAACTGGCCGAGATTTTGTGTAACGTCTCTTGAAAAACGCTTAAAAATTGGCAACAAAATATCACTTAGTTCTTGAAGCTGGTGTTGTTGGTGCTCTTTATAAGCGTCTTCCCATCCTGCGATGGCGTTCATAAAAGTCGTATTTGAACAGCGCCGCCCATCTTTTAGAGCAAAGTGTTCTGTTAAACGAGGGATGTTAGGGAAAGTGTTTTTTTCGATTAGCTCCCAACAGGCTTGATGAATTTCTTCTCGTGCTATATTTGCTTTGCGAGCCATGATGTCTTCCCAGTTTATTATTTCATAAATATAGAAATATATATTATCAAATATACTATAAGTTAAACATAAGCCTTTTGCTGGAGGTTCTGTGTGTAGAAAAACACGGCTATCTTGCGCATTTTATAGGCAATAAAAAAGCCCCCGAAGGGGCTTTAAAAAAAGAATGGTTTTTTATTCAATACGGGTTGTGCTTAGTATTTTTGTGGCCATTTCGACACCAAACTCTTTAGCCAATTCTCTCCATGAATCTTGCTTAATTTCATAAAATACGGGCGTTGCATCCGGGAATCGAGAGTTTAGTAATTCATTTACACTGGACAAACCATCGATCAAGCCAATTTTTTGCGCTTGAGAACCCGTGAACACCATGCCAGAAAAAACATCATTGGTGATCGTCAGTCTGTCGCCACGGCCCTCTTTAACAGCATTGATGAATTGCTGATGCGTTTCATCTAGCACGGCTTGCCATTTATCTCTGGCTTCGTCAGTCATTGGTGAGAATGGGTCTAGAAAGGCCTTATTGCGGCCCGCGGTGAAAGTGCGACGTTCCACACCAATTTTTTCAAGTAAATTGCTGGCATCAAAACCTGAAGAAATAACACCAATAGAGCCTACTAAGCTGGCTTTGTCTGCGTAGATTTCACTGGCAGCAGACGCGATATAATACCCACCTGAAGCGGCCATATCTTCAACGACGACTAATACCGGAATCTCTGGATAAGCCTGCTCTTTGGCACGAATAGCATCATAAATAATGCCGGAATGAACAGGGCTACCGCCTGGGCTGTTCATTTCAATAATAACGCCTTTAAGACGGCTATTTTGATAGGCGTCATCAAGTAAGTTAACAACGTCAGACGACTCAATCTCTGCATCAGCGCCGATAACGCCACGCATTGGAATCATCGCAATGACATCTCCTTCCAAGTTGGCGTTTTGCAGAGTAGATTGCATAAACCACCCGCCTAAAACCGCCAATATAATGGCCAGCATTGAAAAGCGAAAAAAGATCCTCCAGCGTCTGGCGCGTCGTTTTTCAATAATATTTTCACTGAGTGTCTTTTCAAGTAATGTCCAAATCTCCCTGTTCGGGTCTAGATTCTCTTTTTCTTGTGGTTCGATTGGCTGCTTAGGCGCATTTGCATTTTGATTAAGTGATTCACTTTTATCTTCATCTTCAGTCCAACTCATTATTTATAACCCTAGAATAGTTGTTAATTGATTGAAATCGTTCACTAGCGCATGAGGTAGGCAGGCTTTAAGGCGATTTTCGTGGTGGGCGCCGTAGGTGACTCCGATACTTTTCATACCGGCATTCGTTGCCATGTTTAAATCGTATTCTGTGTCGCCAATCATGATCGCGTGCTCTGGTGATATGTCCAGTTCTGTGAGTATTTGCTCTAGCATTAGTGGATGAGGCTTAGACAATGCTTCGTCGGCACAACGCGTTGTAATAAAGTAATTTTTTGTATTGGTTAACGTCATCGCCCTTTCAAGCCCTTTACGGCTTTTGCCCGTGGCAACTGCCAGTTTTACACCAGCGTCTTGAAGTTGGTTTAATACATCAATAACGCCTGGATATGCCTCTGCTGGCGTTTGATCTTCTGCGACATAAATGCCTTTATAATGCTCAATAATGATGCCCTGCTCTGTTATTGATAGTTCTGGCCAAACGACTGCGACGGCCTTATCCAGAGACAGGCCAATGATATTTTTGATGTCGTCTTTCTCTCTAGCTGGCGCTTTTGCCAACTGCGCTGCTTGGAGCATGCTAAAACAAATTTTATCGATGGAATCGAATAAGGTACCGTCCCAATCAAAAATCACTAACTTAACCATAGATACCTCTTAAGAATGGCGCGCCGAAAGTGTACCATAGCGATAAAATACAATATAAGGATTGGTAATGACTTCTGGCTATACATTAGAGCAACTTTCTCTTGATCAAAGTGTTGAGTATCGTAAAACGGTGACCAAAGCAGATGTGCATGCTTTTGCGGAAGTGACAGGCGATACCAATCCCGTTCACCTAGATGCAGAATATGCAGCAACCACTTCTTTTGGTCGGCCAATTGCTCATGGCATGCTAACGGCGGGGTTTATTTCTGCCGCAATTGGCACGCAACTACCTGGACCTGGCTGCATTTATCTAGAGCAAACATTGAAATTTCGTTCGCCTGTTTTTATTGGGCAAGAAGTAGTGACAACAGTGACTGTGACGGATATTAATGTGCGTCGTCGCCGAGCAACGCTAAAAACAGTGTGCGAGTGCGAAGGTAAAGTGGTTGTAACGGGTGAAGCGACTATTATGTTGCCAGCCGCAGTTTAATCATCGTGACGGTAATAAAACACTAAAAGGAGCGGAAACCCAATATTGTAGGGATTCGCTCCTTTTTTATGTCTCGCTATATATTACATGGACATGACAATTCGTCCCGTAATTTCACCTTTCTCCATGTCTTCAAAAATGTCATTTATATCTTCGAGTTTCTTCTCTTCAACAATCGCCTTTACCTTGCCACGAGCCGCAAATTCCAAACATTCTTCAAGATCTTTTCTGGTGCCGACAATAGACCCAACAACACTGACACCATTGAGAACGGTATTGAATATAGGCAATGGCATGTCTTCTGGTGGTAAACCAACCAATACGCATTTACCTCCACGTCTTATGACATCATAACTTTGTCTAAAGCCAACCTTGCTGACAGCAGTACAAACACTGGCGTGTACACCACTCGTTTTTTCGAGAATGCTTTTAACAACATCGTCGGTTTTAAAGTCAAAGTAATGTTCAGCACCAAGCGACATGGCTAGGTCACGTTTTGGTTTACCCGTATCAACAGCCACCACTCTTAACCCCATAGCGACCGCATATTGAACCGCTAAGTGGCCTAGTCCGCCAATGCCAAAAATAGCCACCCAATCACCAGGTTTAGCGGTTGATACTTTAAGTGCTTTATAGGTTGTTACGCCGGCGCAAAATAATGGTGCCGCTTCAATATAGCTAAGGCCTTCGGGGATCTTTACGACATAGTCAGCATGAGCGGCACAAAATTCAGCATAACTACCATTGACTGAATATCCTGAGTTTTGTTGGGACAAGCATAGGTTTTCATTACCACTTAGGCAGTATTCACAGTGGCCGCATGCACTATATAGCCATGGGATACCAACTCGATCCCCAGTGTTAATGTGCTTAACTGCGCTTCCTACTTCAACGACTTCGCCAACACCTTCATGCCCAGGCACCAAGGGGAGTGTAGGTTTTACCGGCCAGTCTCCGTGGCAAGCATGCAAGTCCGTATGACAAACCCCACAAGCATGGATTTTTACAAGTATTTGGTGAGGCTCAATCACAGGTTTGGCGATATCTTCGATCTTTAGAACAGAACCAAATTTACTAGCAACAGCGGCTTTCATAACACACTCCCAATGGATAAATAAACTCGCATACAGATTAGCTGAGTAACTAGAAGGGAATGGCGACATAGATCAAGTTTATTTGAATTAGGTCGCATTTGACCGACAAAGTGCACGATCGTGAAAATATGATGTTTTTTTTCAAAAAAGACTGTAATTCCCTAAGCAGCAGGCCTATATTTAGTAGATAAAACAAGGGTTAGAAGGGATAGTTAGCGCCATGAAAATGCAATTACTGATGATCATTGCCGTGATTTTATCGTCTTTATTGACGATTTCTCAGCGCGCCAATGCTCAAGAAGTAAATCAATTTCGTTGGTTAGAGCCTACTGTAGAAGAAAAGTGTGATGAGGTCGTTGTTCCAGATCAAGAAAACGGATCAGATAATGTTTGTACGACATTCTTTGCTTTTTACACCGATATTTATGCAGTAACGTTCACGGCCATTCGTCCTTACCGCTTTCCCATTGTCGCTAACGTTAGCGACAATATTAATCCACGAGCCCCACCCTCTTCATTGATTTAACTTACCCAAATTATTTATTTATTTTTTACTGGGGTTCTATCATGAAAACACTAACTTATGTATCTACAAAAGACGTTAACAACCTTATATGGCCTGCTACAACAGAGGATATAAATATTTATTCTTCTGCTTTATCTGTTTTTACAGATTTTACAACAGCAGGGCCACGAGTTATTGAGTCCAGCACACGTGCAGACGAACTTGTTCAATTGATGAAAAAAGAGCATGTGCGGATGAAAATAGTGGTTGATACCGATAATCACTTCATTGGTGTTATTAGTCTTGATGATTTGTCTGAAGATGTTTTTATCAAACAGATCGCTAATGGGTTCAAACGTTCGGAATTAATGGTTGCTGACTTGATGAGAGCAAAAGAAGAGCTACTTGCGCTGTCCTATACCTCATTGAAAAATTCAGACATTGAGTCACTTCTGTTTAGTCAACGACACAATTTACTCCAACATTTGCTTGTTATTGATGAAGACACCAAAGCAATACGAGGTGTGATTTCGTCTAATGATGTGGTTCGCCAGCTTCGATTGGATGTCGATGTTGCGTTTTCTAGTTTTGCATATACTTATCAAAGTGCGATTCTTGGTCATAAAGATCATGCAAAAAAACTAAAAGTCGCTTAATAGTCGGTTCATCACATTACGATATAAATAAGAGTCTAGATTTTAAGTAATCTAGACTCTTTTTTACTTCTCTTCTTTCTTTTCTATCCAATAGTAATAACAGCCATTATCTTGTTCTTGCTGGATTAATTTATGGCCAAGAAATTGACAGAACTTCGGAATGTCGCGTGTTGTTGAAGGATCAGTCGCGATGACCTTTAAAATTGCTTTAGCAGATAGTTTTCGCATTTCAACATGCAGCATCATTACAGGTTCTGGACACAGTAAATCGGTTGCATCAAGCAGAGCGTGGTGTTCCATAATCTTCCTCTCAATGTTTAATAAATAATTATCTATTCAATGAAAATATTCAAAGCTTTGTGAGCCATTTAAGTGTTTGCTTGTAACCAGTTATGAGTGCTAGTTGCTAATTCTGAAATGGTGTCGTTTATTGTTTTACCGTGTTTTTTAAGTGTTTTAAAATCATGATCGGCGCCTTCTACCCAAATAATTTCAACAAGGTTCGGTAGCGATTGTTGGTTTACCCATTCATAGGAACCGAGCTGATCTCTTGTTCCTTGAATAATGAGACATGGAACCTGAAGTTCTGATAGGAAAGATAATCTATTTTTTTCGGGCTTACCCGCTGGATAAAAAGGAAAGCCGAAACAGACTACTGCTTTTACCATAGCAAGCTCTGTTAGCTGCGTCGCTACGCGCCCCCCCATTGATTTGCCACCGACAATACAGGCTTGCTCATGTTTAATTAAATCACTGTATTCGGGGATCAGAGTATTGAAACGAGGGGGTGGTCTTCTTTTGCCAGACAGCTCCTGCTCTTGCATGTAGGAAAAAGTGACAGGAATGATAGTGTGCTTTCTCTGCTCTGAAATTTTCTCACAAAGTCGTTTTAAGAAAGGGTTGTTGTGGCCTGCACCTGCGCCATGAGCGATATAAAAAGGGAGAGTATTCATGATGACCATTTTTGAAAATAGTATTAGATCAGATTCGAGAGAGGGTTAGAACCTTGTTGGCTATAAAACACGACGCTTTTCATTCAAACTTTCTTAATCGGGGACGGTAATCATTGATCTGGATCAGAAGATTCCACTTTACAAAAGAGTACACTCCTATTAGAAATTTTAATAGGAACACATCATGATCTGGGACTCCTCACTTATTGGCAAGTACAATTTATCTGGACCTCGCTATACTTCTTACCCTACAGCGCCACAATTTGACTCAACGATAAGCAAAATAGCTCTGATTGATAAGATGCTAATGCCATCAGAAAAACCGCTTAGCTTGTATTTCCATATTCCTTTCTGTGCGCACCTTTGCTATTACTGCGCCTGCAATAAAATTGTGACTAAGCAGTATGATAAAGGTGTCGAATACGTTGAGCTCTTGGGTGAAGAGATGAGACTGCGTAGCCTTATGCTGGATCACACAAGAAAAGTAACGCAGTTGCATTTTGGCGGAGGTACGCCGACCTTTTTAACAGAAGAGCTTATTCGGTCGTTGTTTAGTGACATAAAGCAGTATTTCAATTTGATTAATGACGGAACTCAAGACTACAGTATCGAAATTGACCCGCGTGAAATTACGTACTCTAAGCTTAAGTTACTAACCGATATGGGTATTAATAGAATCAGTATCGGCGTTCAAGATTTTGATTCTAAAGTTCAAGAGGCTATCCATCGAATTCAACCTATAAAAATGGTAGCCGATTTGGTTAGCGATGCCAGAAAACTAAATATCAAATCGATAAACTTCGATCTTATCTATGGCCTGCCCTATCAATCAATGGAAGGTTTTAGGGCGACGTTAGCTGATGTCGTGGCGTTATCGCCAGAAAGAATCTCTCTTTTTAATTATGCCCATTTGCCAGAACGGTTTCGATCTCAACGGCGTATATTGGATGAAAGCTTACCATCACCAAGTATGAAGCTTGATTTGCTAAAAATGAGCATCGAATCTTTAATTTCGGCTGGCTATGAATACATTGGCATGGACCATTTCGCAAAGCCCAGTGATAGCTTGGCCAAAGCTCAAAAGCAAGGCGAATTGCAGCGGAATTTCCAGGGCTATACTACTCATGCGGGTACTGATTTGGTTGCTTTTGGTGTGTCTGCCATTAGTGATATAAAAGGCGTTTATATTCAAAACCATACCGATCTTTCAAAATATAGAAATAGTATCGAGAAGGGGCAATTGGCCATATCAAAAGGCTATATAAGCGACTTAGATGATAGAATTCGTCACACAGTGATTATGACGCTCATTGCGCAGTTTGAACTCAATACTGTCATTATCGAGAAAATGTTTAATATACGTTTTTTCGACTATTTTGGTGAAGAAGTAGACATGCTAAAACCTATGGTCGATGATGAGATGGTGGAAGTTCATCGCGGTGGTGTGCAGGCCACTATAAAAGTCACGGAACGCGGTAGATTACTTATTCGTTGTATTTGTATGGTTTTCGATAAATATTTGAATAACTCTATAAAATACTCAAAAGTTATATAGATCGAAATCAGGGAGATTCACATGGCAATGACACACACACAATCACGATTTAACAGTACGCTTACTTCGCAATGCCAAAATTGCAGCTTAAGTGCGCTTTGCCTACCAATTGCATTAGCGGATGAAGACATCAATAAACTAGATCAAATTATTGAGCGCAAAAAGCCTCTAAAAAAAGGGGAGTTTTTATTTCGTCAAGGGGATACCTTCAACTCTGTTTATGCTGTTCGTTCCGGCACCTTAAAGACTTTTAACATTACTTCTTATGGTGAAGAGCAAATCACAGGCTTTTATTGTCCTAGTGAGTTAGTTGGTCTTAGTGGAATTGACTCAAATAAGTACCCTGTTTCAGCAAAGGCTTTGGAAACAACAACAGTATGTGAAATTCCATTTACTCACTTAGAAGACCTCTCCGTTCAGATCCCTTCTTTAAGGCACCAATTATTTAGAATAATGAGTCGTAAAATTTCTGATGATCAGCAAATGATGGTTTTATTGGGTAAAAAGAATGCAGATGAAAAAGTTGCATCTTTTTTATTGAACTTATCTAATCGGTTTAAAATACGTGGTTATTCGGCGTCATCGTTTCGTTTGTCTATGTCTCGTGGCGAGATAGGGAATTATCTTGGTTTAGCGGTTGAAACCGTGAGTCGTGTGATTACACGATTCCAAAAAAGTGAATTAATACACGTCGATGGTAAAGAAATCGAAATACTCAATTTTCCCGAAATGCAAAAACTCATTGGGGTTGCTAGCGATTGTGGTAAAATTGCTCGAATTTGATTGATATATTGAGGCGCTACTAGATATGCTTTACGACGATTTTTATGTTAAATCACTAATACAAACTGTAGAAGACTGGCCAAAAGAAGGCGTTAGCTTTCGTGATATTACGCCTATTTTTAGCGACCCTAAAGGCATGAGGATGGTGGTGGATGCTTATGTTCATCGTTACATATCTACGGACATTTCTCATATTGCTTGTATTGATGCTCGAGGCTTTTTGATCGCGGCAGTATTGGCTTACGAGCTACAGAAACCTCTAATTTTGGTTAGAAAGAAAGGCAAGCTTCCAGGCAAAACTATTTCACAGAAATACGCTTTAGAATACGGTGAAGCTGAATTGGAAATCCAAGAAGGCGCGGTAAAAGCTGGCGATGAAGTGTTGTTGTTTGATGATTTGATTGCTACTGGTGGTACGCTTTTCGCAGCGATTAAATTATTGACCAAGCAAGGAGCAAACATCAAAGAAGTAGCAGCGATTATTGACTTGCCAGATCTTGGTGGAAGCCAGAAGTTAAGAGACAGCGATATTCCTGTTTTTAGTCTGTGCGCTTATGATGGAGAATGATTTTAGTTAAAATTAAAATATAAAAAAAGGTGGCTTGAGCCACCTTTTTTTATATTTGTTATTATCAATTTTTCGTATTAAAACTCTACCGCTGCACCAATAGATAAGCCTTTATTAGCGTCTATGCGACTATTGTCGTCATATACAACTGTAGTTTTACCATAGCTAAGATAGACACGTGCATTACGCATCGTCATGTATTCAGCGCGGAACTCATAAGTGTACATATGATCAAGGTTGGTAAAGGAAAGTACTTCAGGTGCGTAATACAAAGACCCATAAATACTTATTCGGTTTGCTTCAGGAAGGGTGTAACGATACCAGCCACCTAGTGCTAGCGCTAAAGATAAGTCATCTTCTTGCTTTCGATCAGCATCTATTGCGTATAAACGAGTACCAATACCTACTTCTAAAGGCCCACCTGCACCTTCGGAATCTTCTACATTCAATCCGATGTGTGCTGTAGAAAGGCTTTCGTCTTTATCATAGCTCATTCCTGCATCGATACCAAAAGTTCCCATATTTAGATTAATGTCACCTTTTACAGTGTCATTCGTTAAACCTACAGAAGCAGTTGAAGCGTTTACGAGAGATGACCCTAGAATACCGGCGGTTAACAATAGTGTTTTATGTGTGAGGTTCATTTCTCTTATCCTATAATGAAATAATATTTAATCGGTCAAAGGCCGCTGGCGACTGCTTTAACCCTTTAAAATCAAATAATTCTTTGTCCGCTAAGTGTGACGGAACGACATTTTGCATAGCGGTAAACATGGTTTCTGTTCGTCCCGGAAACTCTTTTTCCCATTTTTGCAGCATGTCTTTAACAACTTGTCGCTGTAGGTTTTCTTGGGAACCGCAAAGATTACAAGGAATAATGGGATACTCCTTCATAACGGAAAATGTCTCAATGTCTTTTTCTTTGCAGTACGCCAATGGACGAATAACGATATGTTTGCCATCATCGCTTAGGAGTTTTGGCGGCATAGATTTCATTTTTCCACCAAAAAACATATTTAAGAATAACGTTTCAAGAATGTCATCTCTATGATGACCAAGTGCTATTTTTGTCGCTCCAATTTCTTCCGCGAAACCATACAAGGATCCACGACGCAAACGAGAACATAAACCGCAAGTGGTTTTACCTTCAGGTATAATTTCTTTCACAATGCTGTATGTGTCACGTTCTAGAATATGAAAGTCTACTCCTACCTCTTCCAAGTAAGCTGGTAAAATATGCTCAGGAAAACCGGGTTGCTTTTGATCTAGATTGACCGCAACGATACTGAAATTAATCGGTGCGCTAGCTTGTAGATTTCGTAAAATCTCAAGCATAGTGTAAGAGTCTTTGCCACCGGATAGACACACCATCACTTTGTCACCTTCTTCAATCATGTTGAAGTCAGCAATCGCTTGACCTGTTAATCTACGAAGGCGTTTTTGGAGCTTATTCAGCTCAAGTTTTTCTTTGGGTTTATTAGATAAGTCCATCATATATACGCTTTAAACAAAACGTGCCTATATTACTATAAATGAAGGTGGAATCGCATATAAAATGGAGGATATACGACAAAAGTGTATAAAAAATCAATTTCCTTCTGCTTTATGTACGCAGTTACTTATTTAGATCTACAAATTGTAATGTTGATCGGCATCCTCTGCAAACGTATTCAACGCCCTGTCGAGCTCTAGTATGGCGGCGTTTGCTAAAGTGGTGTTTTTGACAGGAACAATGATACTCATAAGATTGCTTTTGAGGAGGTACATCAAAGGAATGAGTCCTACTTGGCCTAATACCATAGACTTTCTGCATAACCGCTTGCCACTCTTTACCGTGAGGTCTCACTGTATCACCATAAATTTGATAAACAATGATATGGGCCACCTCATGGGGAACTACTGTGCTGACAAACTCTTCTGGATTTTGTTGATACATGAAATGATTAAAGCGCAGTTCATTCTTTTGTAAGTGCGCTGTACCTGCTGCCTTCCCTCTTTGTTTTAGGTTGCACGTTGCGGGGATAAATTCATGACCAAAAAACGTGTTTGCCTGATTGAAACATACATTTGCCTTATCAATAATGATGTTTAATGCATCATCATCTGCCGCCATATTTTTAGACGTCATAGGCATGATGTACTGACCTCTTTTGGATTCGATTCGTGAATGATTTTCATCAAGCTTTCGGAAAAATCAGCCACACTTTCTTTTGACAGCCCAGTTAAGCGACTTAATGAAGCAATAGAGTTGGGTTTATGTAAACAAATTAACCTAAGTTGAGTGTCGCTCAAGTTTATTTTTCCGTATTCGTATTTCCATGCCAAAATCTTGTGCCACTTAACCTTGTCTAACGCCAGTTGGTCTTCCTGAAGTGCTGGGTAATAGTGTTCGCTTGGAATAATAATTTGCGTTTTACCTTGCAGTACACTTCGTGATTTTTCAGTAATTTGCACTGTGAAAATACTAGACATGCCAATTTTGATGTATTCATAGGCGATTAAATGACGCACAACAGACTTCCATTGCACTTCGTTTAGCTCTTTCCCCTTGCCAAATAATGGGAGTAACTCCGCTCTGATGGCACTTACGGCTTTGGTTCTCTTTCCCAGTAAAATTTGGATGAGTAATGCAAATGGCTGTAAGCCTTTTGTGTGATAAATTAGTGACAAAAACTTTTGGCTGGTTGTTGTCATATTTTGCTCTGATTTTGTAGAAAGGCAGCGATCGCAGTGAAGGCAAGCGGGAATGTTTTCATCAAAGTGAGACAGTAAATTTTGTCGCCTACAACCGCGCCCTTCTAAGATTTGAAATAAGTTGCCTAAGTGTTGAATTTCTTTCTCTGCTGCCAAAGGCTGTAAAGCGGCAAGCTGCTGAGCTTGTAACATATCTTGAAGGCCATATAGCAAAAGTGATTTCGCTGGTTTTCCATCGCGACCAGCCCGACCTACTTCCTGAAAATACGATTCTGGGCTATTAGGCAAATCCAAATGCACTACAAACCGCACATGGGCGATATCAATGCCCATTCCGTACGCCGTGGTTGCGACCATGATGGTGCCATATTGCTCAGCAAAGGTTTTATGGTTTCTTTGTTTGTCTTCCTCTGTCATTGCTGCGTGGTAGCTCAAACTAGGCAGTCCTAAATGGCTCAACCAATTAGCAATTTCTTCTGTTTTCTTTCTAGAGCGGCAATAAATAATTCCAGTTTCGCCCGGTACTTCATGGTGCAGAAAATACAATATTTGTTGCTTGGCTTTTCTTTTTTGTGCAATTTGAATATTAATGTTGGCACGGTCGAAGCTGTTTTTCATAACAAGGCAGTCATGAAGTTGCAACGACTCTTGAATCGTAGTCATGGTCTCTTTATCGACTGTTCCGGTAAGCGCGATGATAGGGACATCAGGGAAAAAAGCTTTAAGCTGACCTAATTGACTGTACTCAGGCCTGAAAAAATTACCCCATTGAGAAATACAGTGAGCTTCATCAATGGCAAACAGAGCAATGTCAAAACTATGAAGAAATCCGATCACGGAAGGTTGAACCAGTTTTTCTGGAGATAGATACAGTAAATCAATGTGTTTATGTCGTAACGCCCAAACAAGATCATCTTGTTCGCCAGGGTTTAATGTGGAATTAAGAAACTGTGCCCTAATGCCCTTCTTATTCAATTCATCCACTTGCTGAGACATAAGGGATAACAAAGGGCTGACAATGACCGCGACACCATTTCTAATGAGTCCAGCCGCTTGGTAAACCAAAGATTTTCCGCCGCCTGTTGGCGCCGCGAGTAAAACGTCTCGACCAGAGCATAATGCGTCTATTGCTTCTTCTTGCAGTGGACGATATTCGGAGTGGCCTAAACGGGAAAGTGTACGTTTCTTTAAGTTCATTTGGGAATTATCCCTTAACCACGCACTTTCTGCATCGATTTTTCACCTTCTTTTCGCTAGAATCGGATACTTAATCTGTATTAGGGAATTATTTACATGGCACACCAACCTCTTGATGATCTTGAATTAGAAACGTTAGAAAGTTTTTTGGAGTCGGATCAAGTTCATGAGGAATGTCAAAACTTTGTTATGACACATGGCTTCTTAACGGCATTGTCTATTTGTCCTGTTAGCACAGCTGAGGAGAAGTGGCTGCCCGTTATCTTTGAAGACACACCGAAATTCGAAAATGAAAAACAAGAAAAGCAAATACTTCAGTACTTATCACGTCTTTTTATTGATATTCAAAAAGAGCTGGAGTCTGAAGATGGCTTTATGATCCCTTGTGAGCTAGAAATGGGGCAATCCCCAGAAGAGTTGAGCGAATTACAAGAATGGGCCTCCGGTTTTATGGAGGGCGTATTTATGACTGAAAGCGCTTGGTTTGAGTCTGAAAAAGAAGAAGTAGTTGCCGAGTTGTTGCTACCTATTATGGTTGCTTCTGATTTATTTGATGACGAAGAAGTGATTGAGATTAGAGCCAGTGAAAAATTGACTAATTCTTGTATTGCACAGATCCCCGACGTCTTAACGGACCTATTTTTAGTATTGCGTACTGAGCCTGAAAAAAGACCTTTTCCAAAACCTCAGCATAAAGCACAAGGCAATAAGAATAAGAAAAAAGGCGCTAAAAAGTCTTAATATTATAGACAGCCTGCGGCTCTTATTGCTGCAGGCGTTAATTCCTCAGTGCGACAAGAGTGATGTCGTCAAGTTGCACCGATTCACCTCGGTACTCGGTGAGCTTTTTTTCTGTCATTTTTTGCGCCAAAATGAGACTTTTTTCTGCGTAAGAACTTGAAATTAGTTTTTCCACCTGATCGTCTCCAAGCATCTCATCACGACAGTTTTTAAGCTCTAAGACGCCGTCTGAAACAATCACCAGTGTATCATCCACATTCAATTTGTTGCTTTGCAAATCGGCTTCAAATTCGTATGCAGGAAGAATACCTAATGGCATATGATTCGATCGTAAATAGTCTATAGCGCCACAAGCTCTTCGAATCAATGCGTTTGGCATTCCCCCTCCCCAATACAGAATTTCACCGTTTGGAGTCATTAATATTAAGTAGCCTGCACAAAACATATAATCAGGCAAAATACTGAATAGTATTCTATTCATCTGCCCTGCGAGTTCATTTACATCGAGTAAATCATCAACGGCGTCAAAAAAAGCATGCATGACGGGTAATGCACCGATAGAAGCGGGTAGGCCATGCCCCGTAAAATCGCCTACAAAAATTAGGCGAGCGCCGTCTGATCGAGTCTTTACTAAGGCGAGATCGCCATTAAAGCTAGCAGCTGATAGTCGAGTAATAACAACATGCTCAGAGTTGTTTTCGCTGCGCGTTTGAATGTGATCAAGAACGTGGTGAGCCATTTCATGCTCACGTTCTATCATCGTTTGAAAATAAGTGAGCGCTTTGTTTTTGCGGTACATTTCTTTCATTAATTCGACATGACGCATGTGCGTTTTTAGTCTAATGTTGAAAAGCACTTCATTAAATGGTTTTGGAATAAAATCATCCGCTCCAGACTTAAAGCACCTATCCATAACAGTATCTGAAGTCTGTGAAGAGAGAAAAATCATAGGGATGAAACGATTGCCAGATAATGCTTTGAGCTTTTTAACGAGATCGAAGCCACTACCGCCTTTTACAACAACATCCAACGTCACCATGTCTGGTGCATAGTCAATAAAAGCCTGAACAGCATCTTCGTAACTGCTGACACTCGTGACCGTGACATTTTCTTTTTCCGCGCACAAAGAAATAATTTCGCGGTAAACGGGTTCACTGTCTACGCATAATAATTTCATCTGTCTTGCCTTATTGAATATCGAAGCGTTTGTCGAAACGAGAAATCATTAGAATATTTTTAATGAAGGCATTTGCTCCTTTTAGCTGAATATTACTCCCTAATTCAATGGTATTTCTCATACTCAACAGCATACCCAGTGCCGCGCTGTCTAAATATTCAACCATGCTCATATCAACAACATAGACTTTATAATGATTCGTGAGGTCAGAATAAGCCTCACGAAAATCATTAAACAAGGAAAAGTCGAAGCTGCCAACAATCGTGATTGTCACCGTGTTTATAGAATCATTTGCTGTGACTGAAATACTCATTAGCGCGTCGAGTTTTGGGCATTAGCCCTACTCGCCTCCGTGGCATTTTGGCGATGAAGGAGCAAGCGCATTACGCTCACTCCATTCTTGAATTGAATACAAGTGCATTGCAAGTGCATGGATTTTTGTCATTTCTTCTTGCAGTGTTGCGTACACAAGTTGATGTCGCTGAACCAATCTCTTTCCTTGGAATACATCGCTGACCAAAACAAGTTTAAAATGAGACTCACTTCCCTCAGGGACATTGTGCATATAACTCTCGTTTTCAAGCGTCATATGATGTATATCGATTTTTTCATTAATGCGTTGGTCAATTTGCGTTTGTACGTTCATAGTTTTCCTATTATGCCGACGTTAACAAGCTGTTGGACTCTCCATTCAATAGTACTTGGCCCTTTTCTTTTGGGTAAGCTACGTCAATGGAAACCGCACCACCTTCACGCCACACGCTGATAATGGTGTCCATGTTAGCGGCCATTACGGCACGTTTATCATCTGGTGCCGCGGCGATTACTTGCAGTCCGATGTCTTTCATAAAGCCCATACACGTTGAGGTTTTTACCATGTCTATTTTGTTAAACGCCTCGTCAAACATGGCCAAAGAGAATCCACCAACGATATCTCCCTCCATGGTTTCATGTAATCGATACGTAGTAGATAAGGCGGCCGCAATGGCTAGGTAAAATGGTATTTGGTGCTCACCACCAGACCCTGTTTGAATACGCTGGCTCAGAGTGGTTTTTTTATTGCCTTCGGCGTCCAAAATATCGACTTCGAAGTTATAAAATTTACGATAGTCAGCAAGGTCTTGTTGCTTGTCTTCATCCGATATAAGTTCCTGAATGGAAGCGATAGCGCGTGCATGCTCAGGGTCATCACTTAGGTGCGGGTCAAACAATCCACCTACATTTGCCTGATCTTGCGCGCTAAAGCGTTCAACAAGGTCGAGAATGTCTTTCATATCCCCGTTAGGGTAATAACGGAATTGATAGATTTCCAAGTTAAAGGGTCTACGCTTTAAACTGTGGTTGAGCTCTCGAATAATATGAGCAACTTGGTCTAAAGAGTCTTTCAACTTAGACACATAATCCGATCGGAAGGTTTCCTCCGCTTCTTTACGAGCCAGCTCCGCGCGTTTCGCGTATTTGGCCAATTCAGTTTCGCTCAGAATGTCGATTTGATAAGAGACATAATGTTCAAACTCTTCAAATTTAGACTCTAAGTAATCTAGTTGAACATCGTTGTCTAAATTCGCTTGATGGTATTTTCCGTAATGATCTGCGACCTCTTTGCGTACCTTCTGGTCAAAGCTGCGTGCTTTCTCGTTGGCTTTTTCAGCACGACTGATAGCTTCTTTATAGATAGCCGCCCCATTTACCATGCTGCTTTCTAATAATGAATAGCGCTCACTTGCAAATTCTGCATCGTATCTCGGGTTAGAAGTTAGTCGATTGCGCTCTTCATCTAGTGCTGCGAGTGCAGAACTCAATTGGCTTTTTTGTGTGTTTAGCGCTCCAAACTGCTCTGCAATTTGTTGGCGTTCACGGTCCAGCTTCTTCTGCTCTAATTCAACATTAGCAATGCGTATTTTCAGTTCTTCGATACGATCTTGAAGTTCCGTGTCATCATGCTTTTGAAGCTGTGACATTTCGGCTTCAACCGATTCTAATTCCTGGGTTAATCGAGTAACGGTATGACTTGCATTGCCAATACTGTCTGCATCAAATTGATTATTGGCTATCACTCGGCCAAGTAATGAATCCGCCTGCTCAAGACGCTGGTCTGCTTTCAAGAAGTTCATCAACTCGCTACTAAGGCTTGTAAGCTGCTTTTCGCGTGACTCACGCATACCTTCGGTATTGATGCCGACCATCATGTGAGGTACAAACCGAATAGTAGAAATCGTCCCAGCCAGTTTCAACATGCCGTCGGCTGTCATTGCACTGTCTTCACGGAGTAATTCACGTTCAGTTTCGACGGGCTTAATACCACCTAAACGTCGATTAATATAAGCTTGAGCGTGATCATTATTACAACGAATAAAGCGCAATGCCGAATTATTGTCTCCACGATTTAACCAAAGTCGTGTTTGGGTTGTATCGATAACCCGGCAGCCCATTAACTGACGTCGGTGGGCTCGAAATATACGGATGGCTTCTTCGGCGTCGTCCGGTTCTACGATCAGCGCTTCACGTTGAGCGCCAAGGTAGCCTTCAATTGCATCCTGCCATTTTCTATCGGTCACTTCTGCTAAATGACTTAATGGTGTCGCCTTAATATTGGCGTCGTTAAGTAATGCAATAAGACGTTTTGTATTCTGTGAAAGTGGACTAACGCCACCTTTTAGTGAAGAAACATCGGATTCCAGTTGTTTACATTCATCTTTCAAGTTCAGGATATTACGATTCAGTTCTGAACGTTGCGCAAACACTTGAGACTTTTCTTTATCTAAAATGTCATTTAGTGCTATTAATTTCTGAGTTAACGGCTTTAGATTGCCTTCAATACGGCCATCTTCGGTGATCAGTCCATTAAATGCAGAAAACTCCTTCACTAGGCCTCTTGTTTCTTTCGACAGTAAATCTTCAAAAGAATTAAGAGCCCCTAAAAGCAAAGTGAGCTGGCGTACTTGTAAAATCGCTTTTTGATCTTGCTGACCTTGCAATACTAAAAGCTTTTTACTTTGCTCTAATTGTTGCAGCTTCAAACCAACGTCGGAATGTTCGTATTGCTGTTCAAAACGAAGCAATTGGCCTTGTAGCTGTTTTAACAAACTTCCTTGCGTCGCTAGTTCTTCTTCAATCTCTTCTTCGCGTTCTTTTTGAAGTTCGTATTGATCTTGAATGTCGTCTTGTTTACTGCCCAACTCATCAAAACGAGCTTCAGTTGCGATCCATTGATAGTTGATTGCACTTTGCTCTTGCTGATGCTTTTTCTCGCAGTCTTGCTGAATCAGTTTTAGATCATCAATGCGCTTGGAAACTTCTAACGTTTTGGCTTCTAAGTGACGATACTCATTCAAAGACTTCTGGTAAGCACCAACCTGAAGCGGCGCTTCGGCCAATACGAAATCTTGTACAAAGCGTGTAGGCGAGGCAATAGGGACAAATTTCAACGCATTCTTGAAGTTTTTAAGGAAACTATCCAGAGTGATAAGTTGATCTGGGCTTGGGCTTAACTCTTCAAGGTAGCGATTTATGTATTGGGTGGCCGACGCGCTACCCGATTTAATGTAGGGATCTAAACACACCTTTTTCATCGACTCACGCACTTCGATCCAAGGTTTGGCTTTGTAGCTTTTGCCTTCCATTGCGTCGATAAAGTCAGATTTTCTTGCGCCAAAATTAGGCAATACAAAACGCCCCAGTACATCTTCTTCTGGCGACGCTAATGAAGCGCTTAATGCTAAACCAAGAGTTGATTCATTGCCGGTGACGCTGTCTTCAAAAACCAATGCCAGATAGCTGGTGGCGTCTTGTCTTGGCTGAGTCCCCAATGCTTTTACGTTTGCTTGGCCAGAATCTATCATGCCCAAAATATAAGAACGAATGCTACGACCACTGGCTTTGCCATCATTTGCGCTAGCGTTGTAATTAAGGTGACGCTTACTGGCACCTGTTAATACCGTTTGTATGGCATCAAGTAACGACGATTTGCCTGAACCCGTTGGTCCAACAATGGCGGTATTTCCTCGAATATTAATTTCTTCTGCACCAAGTAGGTACCAATTCACTAATACGATTCGATTTAGCTTTTTCATATTTTGGCCCTAGTCTTGATTGGTTGCTTGCACTGTTTCTGTTTCAACATCTGTGTCAGCGACATCGTCTTCATCAGGATCTGCGCCATTGAATGATTCTAATTGCCTTAGGTAGGCTTCTGTGACAATCAGCCTGACGACAGGAGTGATATTGATCATCTGGTTTTTGCTGTCTTCTTCGTAAGATTTGCCACGAATAACAATGCCATGGCGACTAAACAGCGCCAAAATATCTTTGAAGCGTGTTTCGTTTGGAATTTCGCGTTTAACCAGTTGCACAAATCTATCAAGTATCGTGTGCGTATTGGTAGCAACAAAGCCATTATCTACTTCAAAATTTTCAATTTTTTCTTCGTAAATCTGACGAAGCACTAATAGAAATAATGTCTCATCTGTTTTTAAACGAACAAAGGCTTCTTTTTGAATGGGTAGGACGCCCGCGAGACGCTCGTTCTCATTGATATAGAGTTTCATGCCTAAGGCATCAAACAATCGATCAAAATATTCTTGGTAGGACTCTAATAGAAGGTAATGCTTTCGCTGACCATGCTTATAAGCGCTCGCGAACTGATTCGCAATGACAAAATTTGCGGTCTGTTGGAATTCTTGAGCGTCTTTACCGGACTCTTCAACAACTTTTTTTAATTCTCTAAGCATTACGCTTTGCTCCTACGTACCACATTAAATTCGCGACATTCAACGAACTCATGTACATCCAAATACTGATTGGTAAAGTGTATTTCAAATAAGTCTTCTAATCTTTTAGCACTGACGCCCAGCGAACCGATATAGCGTAAATGGTCAAAACAAACAAAGTCTTCAACCGATTCAATAGTGAAATCTAAAATATGTTTGCTGTTTCCAGAGTTCATTTGTTTTTCTAGATAGCTTTGCATTTTCGGAATGGTGACTTGGCGAGCCTCATGGAAGCGCCGCTGTTGATCACGTGCTTTTATCGCGTCAGCAGACACTTCCGCTGGAGTCATCACTCGAGGCGGTGGCGGTTCACGTCGTTTAGTCGGTTGGGCAGCAGAAGCCATACCAACAAACCGAGCGCCTACAACCTGTTTTAATATGGGCAAGGTGTCGTACTTTGCAACATCTGAAATAATGCCAGCGATCTTATTGGCCATGCCTGGTCGAGAGCTGTCCATATAACGTGCGGTATCCGCTGCACGCTTCTCTAATCGGTATCGATATTCATCAATGCGCTCTAAGCGTTGCTCAATATTGCTAAATGTCTGAATGATATCGCGACAGTCTTTTTCAACCATTGCCTGCGCTTCGGCCATCGAAATAAGCTGCTGATCAACATAACATTGAGAAACCTGCCCCATGGTGTCTGGGTTGGTTAAAAAATCTTGAGTCAATTCAAGTATTTGGCGACGAAAGCGAAAGGGGTTGTTGCTGGTTTTGATCGTCTTGTAGTCAGCAATCAAAATACCCTCTACAAATAAGTCAAAGAAGCCTGCAACAATGGCTTTTGGATCGCGCGTCGCAAAAAGCTCTCTTTGCAAACTGCGAATGCCCAGTAATATTTGGTTCAGATGCGCTGAAAAGTCTCTTGACGCTTCTGCAGACTGACGAAGCGTTACCCCGCGTTCTTTAGGGTTTTTAGCGACGGCTTCTAGGTTACTAAGAATACTCAAAACGGTTGCGCCATAGTTACGCTTACCGTGTTGGCTGATCTCGACTAAAGATCGTAGTAACATGGATATTTGAGGCGTCATCAATACGCTAACGCGGTACAGTTCTTGTTCTTCGACCAACCAGCCAGTGTTCACCAAACGATGATAAATTCTTAACGCATAATCGTGAATGGTCTTTGGCGAGTCAAAAGGCTCTTTTTGTTCGTCATGCCAGGCAAGCGTATCCAATTTATGAAGCGTGTCTTCAATCGATTCTATAATGGTCGATTTATCTTTTATCGGATCTTCTGCATGATCATAAAAAACGCCAGCCAGATCATTTAAAACAGCTTCAATCAAAGCTCTATTTGAGCCGCTTAATGCCTGAAATATTTCGTCAGGTAAGTGTTTAAACAGCATTCATTCGACTCCATGAATCCACTAATAATAATGGCATACTTAAACCTTACCTAAATGATGGGCAATTACCGTCTGCATAGCCTGCTTTACTAACTCATCATCTCCAATTGGAGACAATAATTCTATGTGTAAATCATCTCGTTGCAATTCCGCTATTTGTGCCGGTACATCCTGTCTTAAATGACGGCCTACTGCCAGAAAAAGTGGCAACACAGCCACGCTTCGAACGTCTTTATCTAGTAACGCAATGACATCTTCTAGTGAAGGTGAGGTTAATTCCATATACGCCAAGCTCGCATTATTCTCGCCATAGGTTTGAGTAACGTGATGATAGAGAGATTCGAAGGGCTGTTTCCAAAGAGGATCAGGGCTTCCGTGTGCAAGAAGTATGATGTGATCGTATTCTTTGTGTAGCATTTTGATACCTAATGTTTCTCGATTCCCCATTTTAGCCATCCTATTTCAGAAAAAGAAGGTGCAGATTAAAAAACCTTTAAATCTTCTGATCAAACTTAAGGAAAAACAGATAATGACCTAAACTTAGGAAGTTATTGATCCTATTTCTTTTTTTGTACGTAACATAGTGATTATTGCAATACATGGAGCATTATAAAATGAAGATACTATTGTCTGGGGCGACAGGATTTATTGGGCGATCCTTGCTTAAAAAACTATTAACCGCCAACCATCATATTTATGCCCTAGTAAGGCAGGTGGATAACCGATTAGACGCCAGCATCAATCAACTCACTTTAGCGTCTTTGAGCGTGCTAAATGAGCAGTTCGATGTGATTATTAATTTAGCAGGTGAGAATATTGCTAGTCGCCCATGGACAAAAAAACGCAAACAAACTTTGCTCAATAGCCGGGTTGAATTAACTAATAACATTAAGAGCTCATTAAAATACCCACCAAAACTACTTATTTCAATGTCAGCGGTGGGTTATTACGGTGTAGCAAGTCAAGGTGTTTTTTATGAAAGCACCCCCCCTAAAGAGGGTTTTTCTCATGATCTTTGTGCAGCATGGGAGGCCTCTGCTACAGCATTTTATCAAGATCAAACGCGGGTTGTAATATTTCGATTAGGGGTAGTGCTCGGCGATGGAGGAGCCTTAAGTAAAATGCGAACGCCATTCTTACTTGGTTTAGGCGGGCCTATTGCGGGAGGAAAGCAGTGGTTTTCATGGGTTCATATTGATGATGTTGTTGAAGCAATATTTACTGCTATAGATGATCAAACCTATACTGGAGCTTACAACCTAGTTGCCCCTCAATTAATAGAGCAAGATCACTTCGCCAAGTCTTACGCGGCGTCACTCAATCGCCCGGCTGCGTTACCTACACCTAAGTGGATGCTTAAACTTCTATTTGGTGAAATGGCCTGTTTGTTGACTGAAGGGGCAAAAATTGTTCCTCAAAAACTGGAAAAACAAGGCTTTAGGTTTTGTTATACCAATATAGACGAGGCGCTATTGCAGATAGAACAAGTACGACATTAAGCGAATTAGTGTTTTTTCTTTAAAACTGGCAAACCTTTGTCATCGTTTAGTGTATTTGTGCATTTTGGATAAGTAATACAGCCCCAGAAGTATCCATTTTTGCTTTTTTTTCTCACTAAATAATGACCACAAGTACGGCACGGATATTTTTTTGTACTAGACGGTACGCCCTGATCATCTTCTACGGTTACCTTGCATTCAGGGTAATTCGTACAACCCCAAAATACATTGTCTTTAAAGGTTTTTTTTCTTAAAGGGGCTTGGCAGGCAGGACACAGATAGCGCTTTGCCCTAACCGGTTTTCCTTCTTCGTCATTAGCAGTGTAATCACAGACAGGATAAGATTCGCACCCCCAGAACGCCCCATTAGCACCTTCTTTTAAAACCAGTAAACTTTCGCATTTGGGACAACGATAACGAACTTTGGCTGATGTTATATGAGCATCGTCCTGCTCTAAGAACTCTTGTTCCCAGTTACTTGTTCTAGGTGTTTTGCGGTCTTTTTCCTGCATGAGCGTTACTCTTTATCTTTATAACAAAGCGCACTGTCTTCTTTGCAATCTTCTGCACTTACTAACTTTCTAATTTTTGAAGCCCCTTTCCTAGCGCCCTCAGCCGTAGCGGCTCCTACTTCTTTCATTTTATCCCAAACCACGGCACCCGTTTCTTTGGCATTTTTGGACGCTTTGTTTGCAATATCAGAGGCTTTACCGCCGACTTCACTTGCTTTTTCCGAGGTGCTGTCTGCTAATTCAATGGTGGTTTCTTTTGTTTTATCCCATAGCTGAAGTGCGCCGCCTTTTGCTTTATCAAGGGTACTTTCTTCGGCCTGTGCCAAGGTCGATATTAGAATAAGTGAACCTATAAACTCTTTTATGTATTTCATCATACTGCCTGTTTATTATTCAAAGATGAAAAATCTAACCAGCCAAGAAGATCCGCTATATCGTTGAGCGTGGTTAGTTGAGGATATTGTAATAACGTGTCGTCGGTGACTTTTTCATGGTCCCAAGTGCTGTGATAAGGTACATGAAGTGCTTGAGCTCCTAAATCCAGAACCGGTAATATATCGGATTTTAAGGAGTTACCTACCATTAAGAAATGCTCGGTAGGAATGTTGTGGCGTTGCAATATCTGTTGATAAGCATCAGACGTTTTATCGCTGACTATTTCAATGGTTTCAAAATAATCTGCAATCCCAGAACGTGCTAATTTACTTTCTTGATCCAGTAAATCCCCTTTGGTGATCACAAACAACCGTGCTTTACCTTCGAGTTTAGACAGTACGTTTTCCACGTTAGGCAGTAACTCAACAGGTGATGCCAGCATGCATTTTGCAAGCTGTATAATTTCATGTATTTCGTTACCGGAAATACGCCCTTCAGTTAATTCAATGGCCGTTTCTATCATGGAAAGAGTAAAGCCTTTGATACCATAACCAAAGTGCTCTAAATTCTGAATCTGTACATCACCTAAGTGAGAGCGTATGTAAGTTTCGTCATGATATGGCAGAAGTAGATTAATAAATTCGTCTTGCGCATGAATAAAAATATCTTCATTGCGCCAGAGTGTGTCGTCTGCATCAAAAGCAATCACTTTGAACTCTGTACGTCTTAGTGTCATGTTACTTCCATTGTTTGGTATTTTGTTCTATCAAATTTATATACAGTGCAACTTGGTCTGGCGTGTCGTTTAACGCGGGAATGTAATCAAAAGCCACACCACCGTTATTTTTAAATTCATCACCCAGTTCTAATGTCACTTCTTCAAGTGTTTCTATGCAATCAATTGAAAAAGCAGGGCTAATGACGTTGATTTTTTTAACGCCCATAGATGGCAGAGCTTTCAATGTGGCATCTGCATAAGGCTTCAGCCACTCCTCACGCCCAAATCGAGATTGATAGACATGGGTCCATTCGTGATCGCCCAACTCTAGCTCTTCTGCAACGAGTCGGCTTGTCATTTCACAGCGACGGGAGTATGGATCTCCATTCGAGACATATCGCTTTGGGATGCCATGATAAGATAATACAAGGTGTCGCCGCTCTCCTTGTTTGTCCCATTGGGCTCGAATGGAATTAGAGAGCGCTTTAATGTACATCGGATGATCTGCGTAATCGTGTAAAAGCTGTAATGACGGCCAATGAGGGCAGTTTTTTAGCGACTTCATCAATCTATCGTAAGCGGCAGCCGTCGTGGTTGCTGAAAATTGTGGGTACATAGGGATCACAACAATATTTTTAACGCCCTGCTCTCTTAGTTTATTGGCCGCGGTTTCAACACTTGGACTTCCATAAGTCATTGCTAACTCAACAGGAATGTTTTGTCCTGTTTTTACGGACAATGTTTTCTTTATATTTTCTTTTAACCGCTGGCTTAATACTAATAATGGCGAGCCTTCATCCATCCAGACTTGTTGGTATATTTTAGCGACTTTTGGTGGGCGTATAGTCAATATAATTAGGTTCAAAATAGGCTTCCAAACCAAAGGGTTCAGATCAACTACACGAGAGTCAGAGAGGAACTCTTTAAGGAATCGACGAACTTCAGGTGTCTTCGGAGCATCCGGTGTCCCCAAGTTCATCATCAATACACCGTAGTCACTCGTGTTTTTCATGCTATACCTTTTGGTTTGAATTGTTGATTCATTATAAACCATGAAATTGGGGGCAATAATGAAAATACCAAGCTTTTTTAAACTTTGAATTGTTTAGTTTCGTATCTTCGTGAAGCGATTGAGTTCACTTCTGCGTAGTGCAAGGCTGAGGGTTTTTAACTCTTAATAGGTTTTATTAAACCCATAAACGTACTAAAGAGCAGGTAACAAAAATAACAAAGCTGATTGATAGAACGCTTTTGTCTAATGTATTGCCACGATTACGACAAAGCCAATAAAAAAACAAATGGCTAAATGCCAAAACCAGCATTAAAGGGACATGTATTGCGCCTGAAAATCCAGAAAGTGTAGCTTGGTCGAAGGATTGTGCCGGAAAAATAAAACCGACCATGGCAGCAATAGATGCAAACACAACAAAACCATTTATGCTTCCTTGACGCTGCCTCTGATCTACCGCTTTAAGTGTGCTTAAGCTTTCCCCCAGTGTATGACCGCAATTCCCCGACACCAGCGACATCGTTCCAATAAATAATCCAATGGGTATATGACCTAATTTATTAATAGCGATGGAGGGTGTTTTTTTGGTTCTAGATCGTAATATTATGTTTAGAATGGCGATCAATGCGATCAAGGTAAAACCAATTTTGAACACCAAAAAACTGGCTAAAGACAGTAGTTGTGCACCTATTACCCCTCCCATAGCGATGCCCGGCGCGAAATTAATTAAGTGTTGGGAATCCACTTCGCCAAGCTTCATCGATTTTATCCAAGCATAAAGATGAGTCGGTATAAAAGCAGTAATACAAGTGGCAATGACAGGTAGCATTAAATCTTGGAGTGATAAGCTAAACACGGGAAGAAAAAAGTATAAGGTCGGAATAGCGATGAGGGTAGGAGCAATTTTGATAATTGACGAAATAGCTCCCGTTGCAGCGCCAATAAGGATGAACAATAGGATCAATTCAATTGTTGGCATAAGATAAAAAAACCTAGATTCTGTTATGGAAGTGAGGTAATAAAAAAGCAGGCATTAGTAGCCTGCTTTTTTTATAAACAACAGCGGCAACTGCTTATTCTCGATAAACAACACTTCGAATTCGATCTTGAATCAGAGTCGCCAATTTATCTGGCTGGAACTTCGAAAGAAAGTCATCACACCCTACTTTCTGGACCATAGCTTTGTTAAAGCTACCACTGAGTGATGTATGAAGAACGATGTAAAGGTCTTTTAATGCCGGATCTTCACGCACTTCTCTCGTTAAACGATAGCCATCCATTTCAGGCATTTCGGCATCGGTTATCATCATGAGCAGCTTTTCAGGAACCACATCCCCCTCAGCAGCCCATTTTTTAAGTTGTTCCAAGCCTCGCTTACCGTTATTAGCCTCATGAACCGTTATACCCAAGTAGTCTAATGTAGAGCGACATTGAGCAAGAGCGACAGAAGAGTCATCGACAACCAACACTTCTAATCCCTTAGCGAGAGACAATAAGTCTTTATCAATAACGTCATCGCTAATAGTTCCGTCATAAGGTGATATTTCAGCTAAAACTTTTTCTACGTCAATAATTTCGACAATGCGATCATTTACACGCGTTATAGCGGTTAAATAATGTTCGCGACCTGTTCCGTCTGGCGGTGGTAGAATTTCATTCCAATTCATATTAATAATTCGGTCTACTTCACCAACCATAAATCCTTGAACGGTATTGTTGTATTCCGTCACAATCAAGTTAGAAGGTTGAGTACGATCAATTGGCTTCATACCGATTGATTCAGACAGGTCAATTACGGGAATAGTTCTGCCTCGAAAATGTGTCACACCCGCGACAGAGGGATGTCTATGTGGCATTTGGTTCAACTTTGGCAGCTGAACCACCTCTTGAACCTTGAACACATTTATTGCAAACATTTGCATTCCACTAAGACGGAACATTAGTAGTTCCAAACGGTTTTCACCTACTAACTTGGTTCTCTGGTCTACAGCGTCTAACATGCTTGCCATATTTTACTCCAAACATTTTATAATTAAGGCTTTAATCCATTTTAGCCATGATATTGTATTAGGCTAAGCGTTACAGTATTTTTTTGTGTCTACTCTTCTTGCAAGGACCTTTAATGAAGAATAATGAAGTACTTTTTTGCCGTGAAGCGGTGGTTAATCGGTTTTCTGAAACGACAGCTTACAACATACTGCATCCAAGTAACGCTATAAAAGGACAAGATGCGGCTTTTTTAAGCTCTTTGTTTGTGGATATCAATCTTACCGAAATTACACAGCAAAAGACCATTTTTTTTCTGAGTAGTTTAGAAACGCTTTATAACCTGCCGTTACAGACTCATATACACACGGTGACCTTCTTGAATGCTACTGAATTATCTGAGGTACATTTAGACGAGTTATCCGAATTCAGACTTCAAGGTTATCAATTAGGTATTATAAACCCTAGTCCCGATAATCTTCCTGACGTTGTGCTTGATATTTTTTCTTATGCCCTTTTGACCCTAGACAATCTAACCATTGATGACCTAATTGTTCGAGTTAAGCACCCATTGATAGCGTCAAAAAAGCTATGGGTCAATAAAGTTGAAAATATGGAACAATTTACTCAACTTAAAGAAAAAATTCCTAATGGTCAGTTTAGCGGTAGCTTTATAAGCAAAGTAACGCCGGTGAAAGGCAAGCGCATCTTAGCCTATAAGGCTATTTTGATTGATTTATTAGTTGCGCTCAATGATCGTGAATCTTCTCCTCGTGTATTGGCAGGGTACATCGAAAGAGATCCAACGCTTACTTATCGAATTATAAAATTGACTCATAAGGCGCTGTATCATAGCCAATTTAATGTTTCTAATGCCCAGAGAGCGATAGAAATTATAGGCGTCAGAGACTTAATTAAATGGGTTGGCCTGGTGATGTTGAGCAGTGTTCTGGGTAAACCAGATTGCTTATTTTCCATGGCGGTTTCTCGAGCATGCTTCTGCCAGAGTCTTTCTGCCGTATTGTTTCCAAATTTAGAGGGTGCATTCTTGGTTGGCCTTTTTTCGTATCTACCCAGTTTCTTTGATGAAGAACTTCCTATACTTCTAAAAGATCTACCTCTTGATGAAAATATTAAAGTCGCCTTGCTAGAATATAAAGGCAATTTAGGCGGTATTTTAAAAATTGTTGAAGCCTATGAGTCTGGTCGTTGGGAAAACATTCCTTTTGATCAACTTGCTAGCAAAGATATATCGAAGCAGTCGCTTAAAGATTTGTATGTAAAAAGTTTAAAAGATGCTCGTGAGATGGGGACGTTATGATAGACATTGGTGTAAACATAAATCACAGCTTCTTTCTTGATAATGTAGATAAAACGTTAGGAGAAATGCAAGAGGCGGGGGTGAACGGTATGATTTGCATTGCCTCTGATTTAGAAGAAAGTAGACAGGTTCAAGCATTGAGCCAAATACACCCTATGATATGGAATACCTTAGGCTGCCATCCGCATCAAGCTAAAAAATGGGAAGCTGATAGTCAATCTCATTTTGCTCAGCTTATCCAAAAAGAGAAGCCGGTTGCTATTGGCGAAACAGGTCTTGATTTTAACCGTAACTATTCAACGCCTGATGAACAACGCTACGCTTTTCATCAGCAAATAGAGTTGGCCTCTGAGTATCAACTGCCCTTGTATCTGCACGAAAGGGACGCGCATGAGGAAATGGTCAAAATACTTATGAAGCACCCAGTATTAGCTCAACAGTCAGTAATCCATTGCTTTACTGGAAGTAGAGTAGAGCTAGAAAGGTATTTAGAATTAGGGTTGTATATTGGTATTACTGGCTGGGTGTGCGACGAGCGACGTGGCGCAGACTTACAAGCTTCCATTCCGCATATTCCAATGGATCGATTGCTCTTAGAAACCGACGCGCCTTATCTTTTACCAAGAAATATTCGGCCTCGACCGAAAAAAAATCATCCAAAATATCTGCCTTGGGTAGCGCAAGAGGTCGCGAAGCTAAAAGGTGTTTCTCTTGAAGAGTTGATTCAGGCGACAAGGAATAATACACAGGCCGTCTTCGGTATTCGAGCATAAAAATACGTATCAGAGCAATGAAATCTGTTGTGAGAGCAGGCTTGCCATGCTGGTTTTAAAAAACGGCAAGATGCTATCGGCAATGGGCTCAATCTGTTTTTCTATATAATGTTCGTAATCCAAATCGATCAAGTTTTTCTCACTTTCATAAGGCACCACGCCGGATCGCTGATAGACATAATACACACGCTTTCGTCCTTTATTGTATTCCAAAGGAAGTCCCTGCTCCGCTCGTTTTTGATCTATCATGGCAGCGGCTCTAACATGAGGCGGTTTATGTTTAGTATAAGAAGCCAAGGGGCGACTCAGTTGTTTGCTGTAAATGAGTTGATCGTCATACTCCCCCAATCTGAGCTTTGAAATGGTCTCTTGAATAAAGTTAATCGGGTTTTCATCACTGAATATTTTTTCAAACAAAGTACGCTGAAATTGCCTTGCTAGTGGTGTCCAATCGGTTCGAGCAGCTTCTAGACCTTTAAATATCAATTCTCCGTTGGACTTCCCAGCATAACGCTTCTTACTTCCCTCTTCTTGGCCTCGTATGGTTGGCATGAAAAAGCGCTCGTAGATTCGTTCAAATTCCAGCTCTAAATGGGAATCTAATTGAGCATAGTCCTGACACCATTTCGATAAACAAAGGTTAATTTGCTGACACAATTCCTTGCCCTGTTCCTGCGGGTCTGCTTGTGTGTCATTAAGTGTTACGAAGAGCGAATCCGTATCACCGTATATTACCTTGGCGTCACGCTCCTCCATCCATGCTTGTGTCCTAGCCAGTAATTCATGGCCACGCATGGTGATAGAGCTAGCGAGCTCTGCGTGATAAAAGCGGCAAACGTTTGACCCTAAAACACCATAAAATGAGTTCATGATAATTTTGATGGCATAACTCAAAATATCATTATGCTCTTGTTTGGCTTTTTCCCTTGCTTGAGCAAGTTCGGTAATTAAGCCTGGCAGTATGGCGTTTTGTCTGTCGAAATGGGCACCTAAGAAACCTGCAACCAAATTAGCGGACGATTGATCAGAGTCTTGTTTTCTATGAGTCGCGGTGACTCTTGCTAAAGGATCAATATAAAAAGTTCGGATAATGCTTGGGTAAAGACTTTTAAAATCGAATACTAAAACATTCTTATGTAAGCCAGGTATGGATGACATTACAAAACCGCCCGGACTGGCAACAAAGTCTTCTTTCGTCCAAGCCGGAGCAACCCAGCCTGCAGCGTGTAATCTGGGTAAGTAGAGGTTTTCAAAGGCTGCTACCGAGCCCCCCGTTTGCTCAAAAGGGATGCCTGTTAAATCGACACGGGTCTGTTGTAATTCGATTAGTTTTAGCTTTTCAAAAATCCGCATAACAAGATCGCAATCTTGAAGGTTATAAGCCACAAAGGCGTCTAAATCTTCTTTGTGTAACCTTTCTATTTCTTGCCAACGCTCAGCGCCATGTAACAATTTGCCATCGTCTAATATTTCTTTACTGACGTTGTTTAGGCTATAGGATTCAAATTGATAACCACCCACTTTTAACAAGGTAATGCCGTCCAATGCCACTCGCCCGGGAATGCTGGCAAAATATTTTCCTTGATTGTCCGAAGAGCGGATATTCCAATTTTCACCATTTACGCCAAAAGAAGGGCGAATGCCTAGAGTATGGCAGCGCTGATCAATAAACTGCAAATCAAAGCCGATTAAGTTCCAACCAATGAAAATGTCGGGAGAATGTTTTCTGACATAGCGTATAAACGCGAGCAATAAGCTTTTTTCGTCAGTAAAGCATTGCACCAAAGGCGACGTGTATTCTTGATCTGTCACGACAAACGCAATTCGCTGATCGGCCGCTGTAATGCCAATAGACAGCAAGGTATTGGTTGATACTGAGGTTTCGATGTCGAGCGACCAAACTTTCCAATTGGGCTGCCAATCTCCAGCAATGACACGTGCTTGGCTAAATGTTTGATTGGCTGAATCCGGTACGCCAATGAATCTGACGGCACCTCGAATATTTCGCTCCATTAAATATCGATTGTGGGCTTTTATGTCTTCTTCAAAAACAGAATAGCCATTCTGCTTGACCACATTAATCATTTGCTGGTGGAGTGTGAGGCTAGCGCTTTGCACTAACGCAACAAGGTTATTATTGAAGGAACGGTACTGCGACTGCGAGCATTGTACGCCATTCAGGTTGTTTGGTAGGATATCAAGGGGAGCATCAGTAAAAAATACACTAAGCTGCCTATCCGGAAGCACCTTTACAGTTCCTTCCGGTGTTTTTATAAATAGGCTCATTTCAATCTTGCCGCCTACTTCACGAGTATGGCGGCTGACAATATAACCCTGTCTTTCTACAAACATTAAACAGCCTAGATAATGAAAAGTGCTTTATAGCCCACGCAACAAAAGCATAGGCGGCACTTTTAACACAGTCCTGCTGGCAAATACACCAATGCTTGAAATGACACAGACACCAATTAAAGGACCAAATAACCATAACAACGGATGAAAGCTCGCATCCGCGTTAAAAACAAAGACCTGCAATCCATACAAACAGGTTTCTGCACCAATGGCAGCGATGAGACCAGAAAAAAAGCCAAGAGCGCCAAACTCAACAAACAAGGCTTGTCGAACTAATGCGCTTTTTGCCCCTAATACTCGCAATAATGCCCCCTCTTCTAGTCTCTCTTCTAATGTTGATCGTACGCTTGCTAATAAAACCAAAGCGCCAGCACTTAGAATGCATAATAAAACAAGCTGAATTGCTTGGGACAACTGACCAATTATGGTCTGTATTTGTTTTAGGATATCACCCACATTTAGAATCGATACTGTTGGAAATGCCGACATAGCCTTGTAAAAAGATTGCGCCTTAGACTCCTCAATAAACAAGCTACTGACAAAGTTAGCAGGATAGTCCTCCAAAATGCTCTTTGGCAAAATGAGATAAAAGTTTGGCTGCATCGACCCCCAATCCACAGTTCGCACTGAAGTGATGGGTAATGTCACTATATTGCCGCCAATATTTATCGTCAGTTTATCCCCCAGTGTGAGATTAGCTTCTTTCGCGACTCGTTGTTCAATAGAAAGGCCTTCAGCAGTAAAATCCCCAGAAACTAATTCATTGCCTTTACCAATCGATTCGGCCCATGTGAGGTTAAGCTCACGTTCATACAGTTCTGGCTCACCCTTTTCGTTAGGATAAAGCGCCTGAACCGTTTTGCCGTTTGCCGCCGTGACGCGACCACGAACCATAGGATACCAATCTGATTTTTGAACATTAAGTTTGCTCGTCTCGTCATTTATTGGATCAATTTGGTTGGCTTGAACATTGAACAAATAATGGTTTGGCGCGTCTTCTGGCAGTTGCTGTTGCCAATCGGCAATGAGGCTAGACTTCACACCAATTAGGATAAGCGTCAGCATGATAATTAACGTGAACACTAAGAGCTGAAATAAGTTTGGGACCAACCTTCTGTACAAAGAGGCAAGGCCAATTTGCCAGCCGCTGGTGGCGCCTGATGTAAGGGAACGGCCAAGTTTAAATACAATCCAGCCAATACCTGCGACAAGCAGAGCAATGCCAAATATGGCGGCTGTCATGATGCTTGGTAGCAAAAAACCTTTTGTGTAAACACACATCAACCCGTACATACCAAGAAAGCCGATGAGATAAATCACAAAGGTGTTTAGTTCAATTTTGGCATTGGGCTGCAATACAGATAACGGAGATATTTTAATGAGATGAGACATAAGTGGCAGGCAAAATGCCAGCATGGAAATCAATCCCGTCGTTGCGCCCAACCACAAACGGCTTATTGATGGTTCGGGTAATGTTGTCGACATTAGCCCTGATAGCAAAGAGGCAATGATTTCTTGTATGCCCCAACCAATTGCCAAACCAATCAAAGCCCCGACTAAAAATAGAGTAAATAGTTGCTGGAAAAAAACCTTACCTAACAGCTTTGGGGTTGCGCCAAGCGTTTTTAGAATAGCCACCTGCATCAAATGACGCTTCACAAATCGGGCGGATGCAAGTGCCATAGCAACGCCAGACATCACGACCGCCAAAGTACCGGCTAGCAACAGAAAAGACTCCGCTCGGCCGATGGTATCGCCAATTCTTTCACCTCGTTGAGTTGGGGTTTGCCAACGCTGCCCTTCATTTAATTGGGGGGTTATCCATGTTTCATATTGACCAAGTGCGTCCCGATTACCTGCCAGTAATAATGAATAGCGCACACGGCTGCCGGGGATAATGACATTTGTTGCTGCCAGATCCGCCATACTTATCACAGCACGAGGCGAAATGGCAAAAGCAGATGTACTTGAACCTGGGTCGCGTACCAGGTACTTCGTCAAAGTAAAAGTCGCATCCCCCACCTCAACTTGGTCTCCAAGCTCAATATTCAATAAACTGGCAAGACGAGATGACGCCCAGATTTCACCTTGCTGTGGCGCCTCTGTCGACCTTTGTCCGGTGCCGAATAAAGTGTCGTCAACGAGATAAGCACCTTTAAGCGGGTAGCCTTCACTTACCGCGCTCAATTGCGATAATTGGAGCGAGTCACCTGCAAACATCATAGTGGTGAAAGACGTTCTTTGTGCGTGCTGTAAAGCGAGTTCGTCTGCTCTTAAGGTCCATTCCGCCGGAATGGTATCGTCTGAGCGAACCAAACGATCGGCGGCGAGTAAATTAGCAGACTCTTGCTCAAAGGAAAGCTGTAGACGATCGATAAACAAACCAATAGAAGTGACTGTGCTCACTGAAATAATCAACGCCAGCAAAAGCGTAAGCAAGTCTCCACTGCGAAGGTCGCGTAGCATTAAACGAAAGGTAAAACTCATAGTGTTTTTTCCGTCAGTTGGCCTGAAGACATGACCAATTGACGGTCGCACATTTTAGCAAGTTCGTTATTATGCGTCACCATAACCAACGTCGTGCCTTGAGATTGATTCAGGTCGAATAACAGCTTGATAATCAGGTTGCCGTTCTCCTCATCAAGGTTTCCTGTTGGCTCATCGGCGAATAATATCTTGGGATTAGACGCAAACGCTCTAGCAATGGCTACACGCTGCTGTTCTCCGCCAGAAAGCTGACTGGGGTAATGCGTTAATCGATGTGACAAACCTACCTTTTCGAGTAACACTTCTGCTTTCTTGCGGGCGTCTTTATCTCCTTTAAGTTCGGCTGGTAACATCACATTTTCAATGGCTTGAAGGCTAGGTAAAAGATGAAAGGACTGAAAGACGAAACCAACATATTGGCCTCGAACTAAGGCTCTTTGCTCTTCTGTTTGGCTAGAAAACTTGTTGTCATAAAGAAAAATTTCACCGGAGGTATTAACATCCAATCCAGCTAGCAAACCTAATAAAGTTGATTTTCCGGAACCGGATGATCCCACAATAGCAACAGACTCACTTTCCTTGATTTCCATATTAATTCCTTTCAATATGGTCAAACTCCCTGTATTCGAAGTCACTGTGTGGGTTAAATTAGATACTTTAATCGCGGTGTTTCTAGGCATGGTGATTTACTCTAAAAAGGTTTGATATGTTGTTAAAAATACAATTGCAAAAGTTCTTTACAATAGTAACGCTGCTTTCTATTAGCACCTTTGCTTCCGCGTCAACATTGCTTGTTATGGGTGATAGCCTAAGTGCGGCTTATAACTTACGACAACAAGATGGTTGGGTAAGTTTACTTGAAAATCAACTTTCTCAATCAAATCCTGACATTTCGGTTATAAATGCCAGTGTCAGTGGCGAAACAACGCAAGGTGGTCTGTCTCGTTTTAGCGCTCTTTTAGCGACTCACAGGCCAAATTGGGTTGTATTGGAGTTAGGTGCTAACGATGCTTTACGAGGCTATCCTTTAAATCAGACCACCATTAATCTTGAAAAAATGATAGAGCAAGCGCATCAAGAAAATGCCGTTGTATTGTTAATTGGTAATCAAATTCCGCAAAATTATGGAAAGCGTTATACGCAAATGTTCTTTAACTTATATAAGGACATAGCGAGCAAGTACAATGTTGCCTACTTGCCTTTTATGCTTAAGGACGTCGCTTTAAACAAAGATTTAATGCAAAACGATGGGCTGCACCCTAATAAAGAAGGTCAGCCAATGGTACTGCAAAACATTCTGCCCTACTTACAGCCATTATTAGATAGTATTAAGTAGATCAAAATAAGGAAAATAGATGAAAGCGGTTTTTTTAGACAGGGGTTCATTCCCAAAAAACATAAATATTGAGCTACCAACACACATCAGTGACGTTGTTGAATATGACAAGACAAGACCTGATCAAGTTGCAGAACGTATTAAAGAGGCGAATATCGTCCTTACAAACAAAGCGATTGTAAGTGCAGAAGCCATTAATGGTGCTTCAAAATTACAACTTGTTCAAGTCATGGCGACGGGCACAAATAATGTTGATAAAGAAGCTTGTGCAAGTCACGGAATCACCGTCCAAAATGTGGCTGACTACTCTACTATTAGCGTTCCTGAGCATACGTTTGCGATGTTGCTAGCACTTCGAAGAAACTTAACCTCTTACATAAACGATGTGAAGTTGGGTAAATGGGCTGATTCAAGGCATTTCTGTTTTCTCGATTACCCTATTCAAGATCTTTCTGGTACGACCATGGTGATTATTGGCGGCGGTACGTTAGGGAAAAGAGTCGCTGATATCGCGCAAGCGTTTGGTATGAAAACGATATTTGCTGATCGTAAGGGGGCTACGACTATCAGGGCTGGCTATGTAGACTTTCAAGAGGCGTTAAAAGCGGCTGACGTCATAAGTATTAATTGTCCATTAACAGACGAAACCAAAAACCTTATTAGCGATGCAGAGTTTTCTTTGATGAAATCCAGTTGTTTGTTATTGAACATTAGTCGTGGCGGTATTGTTGATGAACATGCGCTTGTAAATGCCTTCAAAAACAGCTCCATTTCAGGTGCAGCGTTTGATGTTGCTACACAAGAGCCCATGCCGTTAAATCACCCTTTACAGGCTCTTGCTAAGCAGCCGAATTTTTTACTTACTCCTCATATTGCATGGGCAAGTAATGAGGCGATGCAGACCTTGGTGAATATTGCGATGGACAAAATAGCGACTTTCATAGACAAGACAAAATGACGCTAGATATTTTATTTCAAGATGAGTATCTGGTTGCCGTCAATAAACCGGCAGGCTTACTCGTACACAGAACATATTTGGCGAAAGACGAAGAGGATGCAGTGGTTCAAAGGTTGCGAGATCAGACAGGAAAATGGGTTTTTCCTGTTCACCGGCTTGACCGAGGAACCTCCGGTGTATTGATCATGGCTTTTAATCCAGAGGTAGCAAGATTGCTTTCGACTCAGTTTGCAGAGTCTAAAACACAGAAAACTTATCATTGTTTAGTTAGAGGCTTTTGTGACGAGGCTGGCGTCATTGATTATCCTTTAGCGAAGCTTAATGAACAGAAAGGTCGTTCTCGCTTTAAACTAGAAGGAACAGAGAGAGCTGCAGAAACTCGATTTACCAGATTGGAGCAATACCAATTTCCCGTGTCTGTTAGTCGATATGACAGCATGCGGTTGAGTTGGATGGAAGTAAGGCCAAAGCAAGGTCGAAAACATCAAATTCGCCGGCACTTTAAACATTTGTTAAATCCACTTGTGGGCGACTCCTGTTATGGTTGCCGTCATATTAATAAAGTGGCAAAAACCATTTGGCCTGATGATTTTAGATTGATGCTTCACGCCTCAAGCCTTCAGTTCAACCACCCAATAACAGATCAAATGATGACGCTAAAAGCCGATTTTAGTGACAAAATAGTCAACATTCTAAATAGCTTGGAACTTTATAAAACTTGATTATTCAGACAAAACTGTCTGACCATCGATAAACCCAACAATCATGAACTTCAGACTCTAAATTAATAGCGCCTTTCTGAACTTCATTTATTTCAAAGCCGCAAGATAGAAGGACTTGTATTGACGCTTTGTTATGGTCTGCCACTTGAGCATAAACATTTCTCACACCATTACTGGCCCAAACTAGTAGTAAATTTTTTAGTACATACTGAGCTATGCCTTTATTTGTAAAATTTTTAGCTATTCTGTATGACACTTCCAGTGACAGATTTTCATTGTCTAAAATTTGACCATTAAAACGCCCAATCAAAACATTATTCGGCAAATACACTAAATACTGGACTCGCTTAAGGTGCTTCTGAAGTAAGCGTTTTAAGTGAATCTCTGTTTGTTGGCGTAGCATTTGTTTTGGTAGAAATTGAGAGAACCAGCCTCTATTACGAAACTCAAAAAGTAAAATACTTCTAAGGTCAGCTTCAGTGGCTTGTCGAATTATAAGTGTACTTTTCATTGGCTGATTTGTACTTTCAAACTAGTAATACTGTGAGCTTAGTGTAGATAGCAATGAAATGCTGAATAATGTACTTTTTTCTCTCAATCACATTAGTTCAAGTGATAAAATACACTATTTAAATACATGGTAGAGGCACCATAGCCCATGAAGAACCGAAATATAGTTTATTCAACAGATCAGGGGCGACTTTGCCCGAATTGTGAGTCCCCTATTTCAGACTGTCAGTGCAAAAATGAGCAGTTTGTTGGTGATGGTAAAGTACTCATTAGTCTTGAGACAAAAGGCCGTAAAGGAAAAGGAGTGACGGTTATCAAAGGCCTTCCAATGACGAATGAGGATCTAAAAGTGTTCGGGAAAAAATTAAAAACACAATGCGGCACAGGTGGCGCTGTAAAGGATGGGCAGATTGAAATCCAAGGAGATAGTCGCCAGAAAATAAAAGAATTACTCGAAAAAGCTGGATTCTCTAGTAAATTCTCGGGGCGCTAATGGCTATTAGAAACTAATAGCTTTATTATATTTTGCTTTCAAAAACAGTAATATGCAACTAAGCTGCATAAGATATGGAACGGTAACTCTATCGAGCTTCTAGGTGTTTATAATAAGCATGAACTACCACTAACGAAATGGAACGTCTTAGAGGTTAAAAAATGTGACAGAGGGTTCAATGTTCCAACATAATATCAAACAAGCTAATCAGCTAATGCGATCAGCGATTCCACTTATGGTGAAGCTAGATATCCCCCCTACTCCTTACAACTATGGGATATGGTATGAATACGCTTCAAATAAGAACCCAAAGCTTAACCAAGTAGTGGATCGCGCTCTGCGTCGATTTGGTAGCTTGCCTGCCTTCGTATCAAAAGAACTTTTCCATGAATTTTTATTGCCTGAAGAGCATAAACATGCCCAACGTCAGGGCTCAGCATTAAAAAATCTAACGACGAGCTTAGGTGATGAAACGACAACAGTATCAAGTGAACTTGCAAAGTTTAATCGTACACTTCGGGATACAAAAAAAGCATTAAAAAATGCTAACGATGCAACTCAAATAGAGCAAGTTGCTCTTTTGTTAGACCAAGGCACTTTCAAAGCAAATCAAGCAATCGAGACTTTTGGCCGTTCCCTTTTTGCAGCTCAAGAAGAACTTGCAACACTCCGAGCGCAACTTTCTGACGCCAAGAAGAACACAGAGCTCGATGCTATGACGTTGCTTGCGAATGAAAAAGGTTTTGAACGGTCATTATTTACATTAATTCCTCATGCCGAAGATGATTTAACCTTGCTTCTCATTGATATTGATAACCTTGGTGAGATCAATCAAGAATATGGCAAGAAGGCAGGTACATCTTTAATTCGGTATGTTGCTAAACTACTGTTAGGGCAGTTACCTGAAAATGGTTTTATAGCGCGCCTGAATGGCGGCCGATTTGCTATGTTGCTCAGTGAAACTGAATTAGGTATTGCCTCTCAATTAGCTGAGTCTTTACGAAACGACGTCTCAAATCAGAAGATACGTTATAAGAATACGAAAGTTTTGTTACGCCAAGTAACAGTGTCTGTAGGTGTAGCAACCTTGTTTGGTGATGAGAGCCCTACGGAGTTGGTCGAACGAGCACAACACTATTTATTGTATGCAAAGCGATCTGGAAAAAATCGTATTGCACATCATGAATAAAAAGCATTATGTTTAAGGTATTGTCATGAAAAACAATTTAGATCAATTGAATTGCGCTTCTTTTGAGGTTCGAGATTATGAGTGTGATTTGCAAGGAATTGTGAATAATGCGGTGTATCAAAACTATTTAGAGCATGCCAGACATCAATTTATTAAGTCTCGTGGATTAGATTTTTCTGAAATCACAAAGCAAGGTATTCAGCTAGTATTAATAAAAGCAGAACTTGAATACAAGCGATCCTTACAAAGCGGAGATCATTTTTATGTTCAAACACGCATAGAAAGAACTTCAAAGCTGAAGCTAACATTCTACCAAAAAGTGTATCGAACTCGCGATGAGCAGCTGATGCTTAATGCAATAATGACAGTGACATCTACCACTAAAGAAGGTCGTCCTATCGTTTTTGAGCAAGCAGACCTTTTGCTCGATAATAGCGCTTAAAACTCAAATAAATGAATCAAATTTCAGACATAAAAAAACCGCTTTGTTTGAAGCGGTTTTTTTATGTCTATTAGCGCTAACTAATAAAATAATGGCGGTGAGCAAGTCCGCCATAATAGCTTCCAATAAAGTTCATTATGATATATTAAAGTATTATATATCAGTAACTTATACAAAAATATTTTCCAATAGTGTCCAGCCGGATATACTAAAATCTCACTTCTATTGATGTACTGGTTGATGTACGAGGTAATTCGATGCCAAAAATTGCAAAAGAGCTTACCGCCCTAGCTGTCTCTAAGATAAAACAAGACGGTCGTCATGCTGTTGGTGGCGTTAGTGGCTTATCTTTGAAAGTTGCTGGTAACTCCAGAAGCTGGGTTCTCAACATGCTTATGGGGACCAGAATAAACAAAGAAGGTAAAGAAGTCCCTAACCGTCTCTTTCTTGGTTTAGGCAGTTATCCTGAAGTAACACTTTCTGAAGCAAGAGATAAGGCTAGAGAGCTTCGTAGTGAGATCAAAGCCGGCATCAACCCTATAGAGGCGAAGAAAGAGCGAAAAGCTGAAATCATTCGTCAACAAGGTAGAAACACCACTTTCAATGAGTGCGCTCAACTAGTTTTAAACATGAAAGAAAAAGAGCTTAAGAACATAAAGCATATCGCCCAATGGCGCTCAAGCTTAGAGCAATACGCCTTCCCCATTATTGGTCACCTCTCTGTCAATCAAATTAACAAAACACACATACTTGAAGTGCTTCAGCCTATCTGGCTTGAAAAGAATGAAACCGCTAGTCGTCTGCGTGGTCGCATTGAAACGATCTTAGACTATGCGAAAGCAAAAGAATTTAGAGAAGGTGATAATCCAGCCGGTTGGAAAGGTATGCTCAAACCGCTGCTTCCAGAACCTAGCAAGATTCAGAAGCGCAAGCATCATGCTGCCCTCCCTTATGTTGAAATTGCTGATTTCATGAAAGAGCTATCCAAGCGCCCTGGCCTTTCAGCCAGAGCGCTTGAATTCTCAATTTTAACGGTTGCTCGTTCTGGTGAAGTACGTGGTGCTACATGGGATGAAATTGATTTTGATAACATGATATGGATTGTGCCAGCAGAACGCATGAAAGCGCGCAAGGAGCATCGCGTCCCTCTTTCAACCGGTGCCATTAAGATACTTCAAGAGCTCCCTAGGGTTGCTGGTGGTCATTTAGTCTTCCCAGGTCAACAAGGTAAGCAAATGTCAGATATGACGCTTACAGCCGTTCTCAAGCGCATGGATCGAAAAGATTTAACTCAACATGGTTTTCGCTCTACTTTCAGGGATTGGGCCGGTGAAACCACCAGCTTTCCTAGGGAAGTAATTGAACACGCACTAGCCCATAAGCTTAAAGATCAGGCAGAAGCTGCTTATCAACGAGGGGATTTACTTCAAAAAAGAAGGCTATTAATGGAGAATTGGTTTAGGGAAGTATATTTTAAGTAGATTTAGATGAAAGGCCACATGCAGCCAATGGAGGTAAACCACCTCTCATGGCTGCTTAACTTCTACTCCCCTATTAAAAATGGGGGGATTACACTACATTTTAGAGCTACGCTTATTTCCCCATTTAACACTAGCTTCAGGGTGGGTTTCAAAAGCTATAATATTATCCCCAACATAATCTTTAACACCTTTGCCTTCAGTTTTATATTTTGAAAGGAATAACCTTAATTTGCTTGTTGATTTATTTAAAAGAGAGCTCTCACCTTTTAAAACTCTAACAGTTCGATCATACACTAATTTAACTGCCGCCCCTGATGCAACTTTACCCAAATCATAAATGACATTTTCTGTCATGCCCTTTGCCATGTCCATATCTAATGAGTTAACGGCAAATGCTACAATATCAAGCTCAATGGAACCTTTTTTTGCCTTTCTAACAGCCCATACAACACCGCTGTTTTTTTCATCATAAACGGGTATATCAAGTTCTCTTGTAACGTTTTCAAGAAGCTCTGTCACGTTAAGGCTACAATCAAGTGTTTCAGGTGATAAAACTCCTATTCTTGACATTTCTGAGCTATCAGATACTTTATCAAGTTCTAGTAATTTTTCTTCATAGAGCATTTCTATTTTGAGATTAATCGCGCCTATTTCTGTAGCATTCTCAAGATAATGGAATTGCTCAGCGCTATACAATCTCTGATCACCTTTAAAAATTGGCTCAGGATAAGAAGCTGGAATTCTAGCATCCCCTTCTAATACGAACTGTTTTAAAAAGCTACTAATTTTTTTTCTCACTTCAAAGGGGGGAAGTTGACTTCCCTCAATTTTCTCAAAAAACTTTTTAGCCTTATTTTCATCTACTGTTTCTCTTAATGCATCGAATCTTCCAAAATTATTAAGATTGTTCTCGTTTACATTGCTGCCCAATAAATCCGTCAATAGTTTTTTATCTAAACCTAGAGCACTTACTATCGCATTAATTTTTGAATTCTCAGCGTCTTCCATGTAAGTATTGATGTAATCTCTGAAGGAGTAACTTTCAGTTAAATTTACATCACCACGTTGTAAGTCGTGTAAAAAAAGCCTAGCGTATTTTTGTTCTGATTGAGTTAAAGAAGAAAATGACTTGTGTAGCTCGTTTAGAGTAAGCTCAATGCTTGCCTGGTCTTTATGCTGGTTAAGCTCTTTTAAAAATTTTTCAAAGCGACTATTCATATAGTCGGCATCAATTTTTCCGGTATCAATTTCAGTTAAATATCCACTGATGTCAAAAGGTACATCGCCGCCACCGGTGCTACTATGGCCATCTGATTTTCCGGCGAGTTCTTTATAGCGCAGGGCGAGGCTTAGATAAGTTTGCTCGTCAATGGCTATCGCCACCTCATGCTCACTACCATTTTCATCTTCTGGCACATCTGAAAATGTATAGACAGACTCACCCCAATAAAAGCCTTGTACTCTAGCTGCCTCTAAGTGTTGATTTAATATTTTAAATTGCTTGGAAAATTTTGCGCAAGCTTCGACATCATCTGGCGTTTTCTCAAAATTATTAACGCCTGAATTGGTGAATAATTCGGTAATATCAGCAACCAACTCATTCATTTTTTTTAAGTTACTTTCTAACTTATCAACAAATAAACCTATTGCTTTATCGCCCGAATAAAGCTTTATCGCATCATTAATATTTCGCTCCATTGTATGCGGCTTGCGATAGTATCTAATTATGCCGTGAGGTTTATCGGGACCAAACAAACGATTGGTACGCGAGAATGCTTGTATAATGTGTTGGTATTTAATCACCTTATCTAAATACAAGACATTGAGCCATTTAGAGTCAAAGCCTGTGAGCATTTGGTCGACAACAATTAGTAAATCCAATTGCTTAGTGGGGTCGGTATGAATGCGCTCATAAGGTTTTTTGTGAGCTAAGCGGGCTGCTAGATCTTTCTTAAAAGCAGCATGCCGGGCAAAGTCAAAATCTTGGCCGTAGCGAGCATTATAGTCAGCCATGATTTCTTCAAGGCCATCCCCCTTAAAGTTTACCCCCCGACCAGAGGTGCCGCCGTCGTTATCAATGTTTGGATCAAACAATGCAGAGACTTTTAAGTCGGGCTGAGAAGCCGTTAACAGACGGTAATAGTCTATTGCTTCCGCAATGCTGTTAGTGGCTAGAATCGCGTGAAACTTACTGCCTTGACTAAGCACATCCCACCTATCGAGAATATCCTCTACTACTTTCGCTTGGTGAGGATTACCTAAGTACTGACTTTTAGGGATCTCATCTTCAATACCTTTATGGTATTTACCTGTGGCGTCTTTGAAGCCAGCCATAGGTACATCATTCAGAAAGTGATTAAACTTTTTCTTTTTGGCCGGATCATCCATCGCTTCTTTTACGGAATGGGCCTTGGCTTGTTCTAGAGCTACTGCCTGTCTTAAGTCGTTGTCTCTAAAGGTTGGAACTTTATAAGGATCAAAGCCAAGTACGTTACCATCGCGTATGCCATCAGCTATGCTGTAACGGTGTAACTCATTGCCAAATACGGTACTTGTGGTATTGCCGTTTTTTTCATTTTCATCTTGAATCGGAGTGCCAGTAAAGCCAAAAAACAAGGCTCTTGGGAAGGTACGTTTAATGATAATCAGCATGTCGCCAAACGTTGAACGATGCGCCTCATCAATAATAAATACCAAGCGTTTCGCGCGGATTTTTTCAATATCTGCCGAGTTAGTCGCCGTGCCTTCATCATCCACTTCCTCAAAAATATTACTCATTTTTTGGATTGAGCTAACAATTAGGGTATCGGCTGGGGACGTGCTTTTTAGCTTGGTTACCAATACATGGGTATTTTCGGTCGATTGAACATCTTCACCATCACCCGCAAAATTACGGTATTCTGCTAAAGATTGGGTACCAAGTTCAATTCGATCCATCAAAAAAATGACCTTATCGGCATCTTTGGATTGCGAAATAAGCTGTGCCGATTTAAAACTGGTCATCGTCTTACCAGAACCTGTGGTATGCCAAACATATCCCCCCAAGCGGTCGGGATTATTAGACACACTGCCTAATTGATTCCAATTCGTTTTAGCCACTTTGTCAGCTATAGCATTGGCAGCGTAATACTGATAGCTACGCATTACTTTCAGAACGCCATCAGTATCATCAGCGACGGTATAAAACCCAATCAACTGATGCGCCATGGGAATTGAAAGGAGAGTCGATGCTATTTCTTTCCACTGAGTAATCGAGTGATTGGTCTTAGTTTCGTTATTGTAGTCACCCCAGTGGAACTGATAATCAGGATTAAATTTTCCATCCATCCCTGGGTTAGCAAAGTATTTGGCCTCATTAGGCTCCATGGCGACAAACACTTGGATCAGCGAAAACAGGCCGTTAAAAATACCTTCTTTGGAATACTTTTCAATTTGGTTAACCGCTTGGCTAACAGGTATACCACTACGTTTAAGTTCCACATGAATGACCGGCATACCGTTAATCAGTAACAACACATCACCACGGCGGTCATTGCGAAGCGGACTACCACGTTCAAATTTAGGCTGTTGCACAATTTGGTAACGGCTTTGGCCTGCTGCAATTTCTTGGCGGTCATAGATTTTTAGACTGACTTCTTTGCCATAGTGCAAACTATCAGCGGGGTTATCGCGCTTAATGGCCACGGTTTTACCGTTGATTAGCCCATTGAGCTTGAGCGGTGTTTTCAGCTCTTTAATCTGCTCAATAATCTGCTGTATTTCCGTTGCCGTCAGTGGCACATCGTTTAAGAGATCTTGCTGGCGATTGTTTTCAAATAAAATGTTCGCCCAGTTTTGCAGTAAATCCGCTTCGGTTTTATTTTTAAGTATCTCAGGCTCCCATCCCTTGTGGGTTAGCACCTCAATAAAGGCCTGCTCAAATTGTGCTTCGGTTTTAAAGGTGGTCATGGTTTTACTCCCTTCTAGACAAACATCTTGATCAAGTAGGCCTGCTTGATGTTATTAAGTTTGATGATCTGTTCTTGGTGTTGGTTGATCAGCGCGTCGAGTTTTTGGAAATAATTGCCTATTTTTTCTTGTTCTGACTCACTCGAAATCCACATCAACGTCAAAGCTAATTCTGTGGATGATATTGCATCGAAAGTTGAACCTGCCGAAACCTTGTGCCAATAGTTATCAGATTTAAGTTTTTGTAATTGTTGATATATAAATTCATTGCCATATACCGCGGCAACACCTCGACCGAGAACAACGTCATAGTTATTTTTACCTACTTCCCCAACAGGTGCCCTGACACTAAAAATCAAAGCACCCTTGACAGCCATTTTTGTTACTTCTGAAGTCCAAACCCTTGGAACAACAAAGCCATTTTTTAAATCCGCATTACCTTGTACCAAAATAAAATCATTTGGGTTATTTGTATAATTTTCACCACTTGGCGACTGCCCCATAGTTACTTGAGCAACACTACCTAGCTCTTTCTCCATCCACGCCCCACTAAACCCTTTAAAGCGGATTTCTGGGACAGTTTCGCCTTGTTTGGGGAACATTTTTTCCAGCATGGATTTTTTAATGTTGCTGAGTTTGTCATGCTTTTGTTGGTGTTGGTTGATTAGACTCTCGAGCTTTTCGAAGGTGTTGCCGATGGCGGTTTGTTCTTCGTTTTCTGGAAAGAAACAGGCGCGATTCAAAAACTTGTCAGGAGACGTGTGTTTTACTGTCGTACCTGAAGAAGTTGCTACGATTTCTTTTTGCTTTTTTGTAGTACGCAATAAATTATAAAGGAACCCTAGGTCACCTTTATACCCAACCAACTTGCCAAGCCGTTGATTGTGCAGGTACGTATTGTTATCTTTTGGAACTATCGCCGGATAACCCAAAGCTTGAGCGGTCGGAGTCAAATCCGTCATAGTTATGAACATATCGTTAGGTCTGAATACGTATCTAGTCGGAACTTCCTGTTTCGTATCGTAGAATTGTCCTTTGTCAGCTTGAAATCCTCCTCCTATATTTACACTGCCTGGCGTAAGAACTATGACCTCAGTCGGGCTTTTCTTAAAGTATTTACTTTGAAAGGCGAATCCGTTTTCTAGTTGAACCAGCTCACCTAGTATTTTTTCGACCCACTCCCCACTAAACTCTTTAAACCGAATTTCAGGCACCTTCTTTTCCACACTCATCTTATGCGCCCTTCAATAAACTAGTAAGTTCAGCCAAGCCCTGCATATCAAACTCATTGCCGGTGAGTTCGCCTATCATTTGTGCCAGTTCTTGCTCGGTGGTTTTAATGTCATTGGCTACTTGCGAATAAGTCACGGCGTATTTATCGGCAAGGGCTTGTACTTTGCTAGTGAGCTGGGTAATAACCGCGCTTGGCATGGCGGCAAGCTCTTGGCTTAATGGCGCGATCCATTTTAGGTGCAGTAATGTATTTACTTGCTCGTCGGTTAACCCTTCGATGATGGTTTTGGTTTTTAAGTGCAGGGCGATTTGTGCTTCTTTTACTGCTTTTTTCAAGGCTTTTTCTTCGTCGATGAGTTTACTAGCCGCAATTATCTTGGCCTCGTAGCTGTCCTGCTCAAATTTAACTTTGCTGTCTTTTTGCTCTTTGAGGAAAGCTTTAGCCGCTTTGGCCACTTCGGCATTGGCAAATCCGTCTTTGCTTTCTTTTACGGTGTCTTGCTCTTTGTCTTCTTCTTCGCTTAGGGATTCGAGTATTTCTTCCTGCGTGCTGGCGATTTCGACAAGGCGGTTTTCTTGTTTCGCCAGTGCCGCTAGGTCATCACTCAAGTAGGTTTGTTGAACTAAGTCAAAGGGCATGATGTGACCTTTCCAGCCATCTTGTACCTCAACATCTTTGCCGTCTTTTTTCTTGATAACAATATTGGGGTCAACTTGCTTAGTGGCGGCAAAGCCCTCGGTTTGCATCATTTCTAAATCAGCACTGATCACTTGCCATTGGTTGTTTAAAAATTGATAGGCTTGGTATTTGTCGATTAAGGCAATAGGCGCTAAGCGGGTAAATAGCTCGATACTTAATTCCGGCTCTTGCAGGTTGCGATTAACACTTTTCCAGCCTTGAATAAGGCGAGTGTGCAAGTAGTCATCAAAGCTGTTGTTGCCATTGATTCCTGCAAAGGCTTGATTGTAAGCGCTGATAAACTCGACCACTTGCGGGTGCTGGGTAATGGTGGCGTTGACCGCGTCTTTAGTAATGGCCAGCTCACTGTAAGCGCTGGAGGTTGGCGTAAACAAAGCGGCGTGTAACTGTGGAAGAGTTTGCCAGTAATTTTTTAGCTCAGCAATTTCGCTGTTGGGAATGCCGCCTAACATGGTGGCATGTAAATCCCAGCTTTGTGCTGCCGGTGAAGAATCGACATAACGGGGTATGTTTAAGTCGTAACCGTTATCGCGTAGGGTTTGTTTACTCACCAACTGAGAGAATGTATCGATGCTTTCGCGGTGAATGACGGCATCCACAATGCGCTTGATGTCACTGGCTTGCAGTTTGTTGTTTTTGCCTTCTTTTAAAAAGTGTTTAGAGGCATCCACCACCAATACATCGGTGTTTATGCGTTTTTGTTTTAATACCAAAATCACGGTCGGTATACCGGTGCCAAAAAAGATATTACCGGGTAAGCCGATAATGGCATCAATGTGGTTTTGCTCAATCAGTTGCTTGCGAATTTGCCTTTCTTCACCACCACGGAACAACACACCATGAGGTAATACAATAGTCATAATGCCATCGGGTTTTAGGTGGTAAAGGTCGTGCAGCAAAAAGGCAAAATCGGCTTTGGTTTTAGGCGCTAAGCCAAAACGGGAATAACGCGGGTCGCTGTCTTTAAAGCTTGGGTCCCACTGTTGTGAGTATGGCGGATTAGAGACGACCGCATCCACATACAGGGCGTGGTAAGAGCCCTGCGGGTCATTTTCATCAAAATATGGCCAATCGTCTTCTAGGGTATCGCCGTTACGGGTTTTGATGTTGCTGGCTTTAATACCGCGCATGATGAGGTTCATACGAGTGAGGTTGTAGGTATTGGCTTTTAGTTCTTGCGCATAATAGGTAATGCTGTCTTTGCTTTTGGCGTATTTTTCTACCGCTTCACCAATATTGATCAGTAACGAACCTGAACCTGAAGTTGGGTCGTAAATCTCGATGGTGTCTTTGTGTTTTAACTCATGGGCAATGATGTGCGACATCAGTACCGAGACTTCGTGGGGCGTATAAAATTCACCGGCTTTTTTACCAGCATTGGCGGCAAATTTTTCAATTAGATATTCGTAAATGTAGCCCAGTACGTCATAACCTTGCTGGCTATTCATGGGAATACTTTTGATGAGATGCAACAAGTCGCTGATGGCTTTAGTACGTTTGCCCGCGCTTTCACCGAGTTTGCTTAAGCCGGTTTCGAGCGTGACGAAAATACCTTCAAACAATTTCTTGTGGGTAGATGAAATCAAGCGACTAAAAGCGGAAAGCGCAACACGTACATCAGACTCGTCAAAGTCATGTTTTGGATTAATCCAGGTTGAAAACAAGTTATCGTAAGAGATGAAGTAACCTAGATTATCTTGAATGTATTTGACCGTATCGGCATCTTTTTCGTTTAGGGCTTTAATGTCTTCAGGCGTCATACCCTCTTTGGTTACAAACTGAACTAATTGGTCGCTTAGGTACTTGTAGAAAATAAAGCCTAATATGTAATCTTTGTATTCGTTGGCTTCGATTTTTGAACGCATCTGGTTGGCGGATTCCCAGATTTTTGCGGCGAGCTGTTGTTTGTTCATAGTTAACTCATTTCCTGATTTTCATGTGTGACGCACCAACCATAAAAGGGTTAGGCTTCAAAAAATTCTTCGTCGATTTTTTTAATGTATATAGTTTGCTCGTTACGACTACCAATATTGTAGCGTAACATGAGCTTAGCAAGGTCGTATCCGTTTACTAATACAATTCTGGTACTGAGCTTTTGGGCCGTATCTATTGCGGAACTGGTAAAATCTGACGTGGTGATGAATAAGCCCTTTTGGGCGTTGTGTAAATTTAGTGCGCCGAAGAAATCTCGTATGTCTCCAGAACTGATATTATTCCCTTGCTTGTAGCGTTTCGCTTGGATATAGATTTGATCGACGCCTAGTGGATCTTGATTGATTACGCCATCTACACCGTTGTCACCAGATTTTCCTAATGCGTGGGCTGTGCCCTCTTCTGTCCCGCCGTAACCCATAGCAATGAGCAAGTCTATTAACAACTGTTCAAAAAAGGCCGGAAAGACGTTACGAGTCCGTTCCAAGATATCTTGAGCTAGTGCGTCGTTAATTGTCTTATAAGCATTACGAAGGGCCTCATCAGGTGTGATGCCATTGTTGTCTTCTTGTTGGTCTAGTTTTATTGACGCTTGTTGCGTATTTTCTACTGTTACTTTTGTGTTGCTTAAACTCGTAAATGCAACAAATTCATCAAACTTTTTAAGATATTGATTATTAATATCCAGGTTCGGTGTGTTTAAGGCAGTAATGCCACGATTAGTAATGACAAAGTGCGCACGACATGGGCTATTGATAAGGCCCGCTTTAGCAAGATAGGTACGAGCCCACCCTACACGGTTATCTAGAATTGGTTGTTTACCACTTGGCAGCGGTTGAACGCGCTCATCGTCAGTTAGCTCGAAATGATCCGCAATGTTATTGATAATCTCCCGAAGCTTAACTTCGTTTGTAGTTGACTGTTGAAGAGCCTGAAGAAAAGGCCTCATGCAATCTTGATAATTGGGAATCATCCGTTTTCCTTTTGCTTTTTTATCCATGCGTCTAGGTCTTCACGCTTAAACCGCCATGAACCACCCACTTTAAAACCTGGCAACTTCCCTTCGCTTGCTAATCTGTATGCGGTTTTCTCTGCCAGCTTTAAATAAGCGGCTACCTCTCGCAAGGTAAGGATTTGATCTTCCATTCAGAATGCCATCGTCTTTTGATTAGATTATTTAAAATTGATATTGAGAGAATACGAGAAAATTGGGGAATGGACAATAAATCTATCCATTTCATTGATGTTTGAAAACTAGGTAAAAAGTGTAGAGTTTTCGACAATTTGAGAAAATTTGCTTGATAAACTACATCAGGAAGATCCATTCATATCAATGTATACGAGCAGCCAATTTTTCTTCTAGCCACCCTTGAACTTCTTCTTCAACCCAGGCCACTGCCCTTGGCCCAAGTTGAATTGCTTTTGGGAAATTTCCTTTTGACATGTAAGCGTAAATGGATGACCTAGAAAGACCTGTTGTGTTGATGACTTCGTTTAATTTCATGACTCGCATTTTGATGTCCTCGTCCTAATACATCAAAGTGCATGGTCGTAAATTTTTACAGATTCTGACTTCAGTTTCAAAAAAAGTCAGACCTACATCATCTCTGTGCATAAACAACCATTAGAGGAAATCACCATGCACAGCGAATCATTTATCTACCAATCAGAAACAGAAGTCCTAGAGGCGGCTGCAGGTTTTATCAAAGAGCGCTTTAAACGAAGCGAGACATTTACTAGTGCACTAGATGCTCAACACTTTCTTAACCTGCGTTTGGGCTATCAAGAGAGAGAAGTTTTTGCTGCTTTGTTCTTAGACTCACAACATAGACTTATTGAATATCAAGAATTATTCTTCGGCACCATTGATGCCGCTGCGGTATACCCTAGAGAGGTCGTTAAAGCTGCGTTAGATCATAATGCAGCTGCGGTTATCTTTTCTCACAACCATCCCTCTGGCGTGTCACAGCCCTCACAGGCAGACATAGCAATAACAGACAAACTCAAAAAGGCACTCGACCTAATTGATGTCAGAACGCTTGATCACATCATCATAGGCGAATATACGTTTTCATTCGCAGAAAGTGGGTATTTATAAAAAGAAAGGCAGAGCTCCTGAGAATGGAGTCCTGCCTTGGGTTTCAATTTTTTTTTGACCTATATTATTCTTTAAAAAGCGCTAAAAATGCTTATTTCGAACTGCAACCAAAGCTTCGCTTACCAGTTCCATAGATCTTTGTTCGATTTTTGGCAAAATAGCTTATGCGGTAATATAGGAGCTGGTACGTACCGTCATAATTTTCATCGTTTTTATTTAAAATATAAACACCCGATTGAGGGAAATGAACCAAGCCATTAGTACTTTCCTCTTTACACGATAAAGCACTTTTCCAGGCCTTTTTTATCCTCTGTGCAGTATTCATTTGCGGGCTATCAAACTTTCCTAACACAGAAAACGCATCCTTATTAAGCGTAATGACAACATGGAAGTGATCAGTAGTTGATCCGTCATTCTCCCTAACCCATGCGTACTTAAGTCTACTAGGGTAAACCCTTTTCCCCTCTTTCAAGGTTTTGGCATCCTTTGCCTTTATTTGCGCTTTAAGGGATTCAAAGAATTTAGTAATGACTTGAGCACCCTCTCCCTTATATCCATCGGGAAATCTTAGATCAAACCGGAAGGCCATGACTCTTGTAGATTCAACCGTGCTTTTATCTACAAGAGTCTTGAGCTGGCTTAGGTAAGTTGCGTTGGATTCAGATAATGGGCTATGGATTTTTAGACCTTGATATTGGTTATCTTGTTTCATGAGAACTCCTAGTGCGTGATTGATTTCACAAAAGGGGGATCTCTGTATTTATTTACGTTCTTGCTCCTAAGGGGCAAGAACTTCTTATGTATATTATTAAACCAACATTTTGAGACACTGCTGGGTAGGCTTTTTGTGCGAAGGGTCATCCATATACACGTGGCTTTTTTGTGCAGTGGCCACTCTGAGGTTATCCCGTAAATACATCTTTAGTTTAATGTCTAATCTCTGCTCTTAGTATCACACTCATTTCTAAACGAAGGGACTTATGATTGAACCTTCATTGGTATAATGATTAGATAATAATGGAGAAGAGTCAGCATTTTTTGTTGAAGCTGTAGCTTGCAGCACATTTCAATAATTGGGCCGGATACCCAAAGCTTAGGCCCAATAAATACAAGCCTATAAGCTATAAAAAGCACCATGGAATTTGCTATGAATATTCCCAAGATAATGAACGCAAGTGATTATCAATATTATTTATATGAGATCAAGTATGAACAACAAAACGACAATTAAGGACATAAGATGCTGCGTCATTCATTACCTTAATTGCAGAGGAAATACTTCAAATTTTACTGCCGATCCAGTAATTTTTCTAGAACATCATCCCGCTTACTTAGCCTTCAAAATGGCTGTTTTTTTAAACCTTAACGAGAAATTTAGTAATAATAATGAATCCTACAAAAAGCCAAAAGAGTCAGAAGGGCAACAGCCATGCTATCCTGTTTGGATGCTCCCCTCGACCATCTATAAAGGTGGAGATAGTTATGGACAAATCATTAAGCATGAAACGTTCATTAAACACTACTTTGGAGAAATGCTAGCAACAGAAAAAGAACACTTATTAAGCAACTCTCGAATTGAATGGATCAAACGAGATAGGTCGCAGATCTATATTCTGATGAAAGAAATTGAAAATCACATAATACAAAGCAACTCAAAAAGACTACTAGAGAGAAAACTCCAGGGGGTTGCGCAATATACTTTACAACCATATGGCATTATAAAACTGTCTAAGTCTACTGAAGTAAAGTACCTATTCGATAGTGAGAGCATCTACCTTAATGGTGCAAATTTGAGTAGATTATCACTCCTTACGAACGAAGAGATCTACTTGAATTTATTGCTTCTGCTAGATAACACCTTTTATGTCACAGGCTTAAATAATCGCAATAATTTCATGATGGACCTTAAAGCTGAATACATGAAAACCACGGAAAAAATGAGAAAAGTACAAAAATTGATTGTAACTCAAAAAATTAACATTAAATGGATATATGATTATTGGCTCAAAAAGATTTCAAAAGACGAAATTAGTCCTTACAACATCAGCAATACACCAGATAAACACCATTTAGATTTCTTGATATATCATTTTTTCAAAGATTTTAAAGGAGACGTCAAGCAAATTGAAGCTAGGATATCAAAAGCCTGGTCAGAGAAAAAAATCAGAGACCGAAAATCAAGTAAGAACAATACAATAAATTTGAGCCAGAAAGACTATGATGACTTAGATGCAATATCTAAAAGGAATGGTAAAACAAAAAAAGAAACAATCAAGGGTCTAATTAAACAAGAAAGGCAAAGATTAGCAGTATATGGAGTTTTAAAGTAAAAGCCTATTGATGTACTTTTTGATGTAAAAAATCAAGAGCCACTCTGTAGCTCTTGATTTTAAAGGAATAATGGCGGTGAGCAAGAGATTCGAACTCTTGATGCCTTACGACATACACGCTTTCCAGGCGTGCTCCTTCGGCCACTCGGACAGCTCACCAAAATTTACGCTCTGCGTAATTTGTGTCGCGTATTTTAGAGATCAAGACTTTAGATTGCAACTTATTTTGCAAAATAAAGCTTAAGAATTAATCTCTTACCCATTCTAAATGATTTTCTAAATCAACCTCAGGAATCGATGACGGTTTTTCTTTTGGTGTGCCAACATAAATAAGACCAAAAATTTGGTCAGTTTCTTTTAAAGAAAGCAGCGCTTTGGTTTTTTGAGTAAAACACGCCGGACCACTACGCCAGATAGCGCCATAACCAAGAGCACTTAAACCAAGTAGCACTTGTTGAGTGGCGGCTGATACGGCCATGACTTGTTCTATTTCTGGTACTTTAGGGTGCTTTTTTATGTTCGCATAGACTAATAAGACCGTAGGTGCTCGAAATGCTTTTTTAGTAAAAGCCTCTTCTTTATTTGCAGGAATTGAGTTTACTTCTGATAAGGCATGTTGCCAATAAACTTGACCTAACTTAGCGCGCCCTTCTCCTTCGTAAATGCGAAAGCGCCACGGCTTAAGGTTGCCATGATCCGGGGCACGACATGCGGCACTAAGAATGGACGTCCATTCAACAGTAGTCGGTGCTGGCGTAATCAAGAGCGACTGAGATACACGATTACGCATGAATGTTATAAATTCTTTACTCATAAAATATTTATTCCGTTAACATTAAGGTGGGCTGCAGGTTAAGATAACGATTTTCTATGGTTTAATGGTAATGGAAATTGCATCCATTATCTCGGGGTCTAGGAGTTTTTTATGTCTAAGTGGTTAGTTTGGACTCTACTTGAGTTAAGCACTTTTCTTTTATTGGTCAATCTCACTTTTTTATGGCTATCTCATTCTCTTCGTAAAAAAAACCAAGAGGATAAAGCTCACGCTCAGCAACAGGAAGGGTCTGCTGAGGGCGTCGGAATCGATAGCGAACCCAAAAGCTATAAAGGCTTGGCACACTATTTAGACTTACAAATTAATTTCGCTGCAGCCTCTATTATTCCGGGAAAAGTAAATCAAAACGAAATAAATAGGTTAAAAATTTGGGGGACTGTACTTAAGGCAGAAAGAGCAATTTTACTTAACCAAGCTAGTGAAAATCCAAAGCCAATTTTAAATAAGTTTTTATCCGACTTGCTCAATGCTTTGTCTGCTCCAAAGCTACAAAACACTAGCACTGATGAGCTGAATCGAAACTTAGAAGAAATGGAGGCAGAATTTTACCAAACAACAGAGCTGCTAATAACGAAGGAGTCTTTATCAAAAAGCCAATTTTCACTTAATGAAGATTTACGTAAAAATATTGATCGAGCGAAAAAACGCATTAAGCAACTGGAAATTAAAAAGCTTGAGCATAAACGTTTAGAGATAGAAGTTTTTGAGTTGACAAAAAAAATCAAACACTTAGAAAAAACTCAAGCAGAAAGTGCTGGAGATTTTGCTGAATTTAACTTGCAGGCTCCAACAGCTCAAAAGCAAGATAAACAAGTTCGTAGCGCCTCATTTAAACAAATATCAAACTTAAGTAATTTATCCGAACGCCAGAAAATGGTTATTGATCAGCTTAAAATTCAAATAGACAAAGCGAATAAAAATAATAATTCAGAAGGTGCTGTTGAGGCTCAAAGAGTGGCTATTGCCAAAATGGAGCGTATGTCGGAAGAGTCTCAAAGCTTAATTTTGCAGCTTGATAGTGAACTTGAGACATCCAGCTTATCTATTTCGTCATTAAGGCAGGACATTAGTGCAAAAGATGCGACGCTGGCTGAAATGGAAAGACAGCTGCTTCAAAGCAATGAAACAGCAATAGGAAATCTTCAAACTCTCAGCGCAAATAAGAAAGAGACTCTGGTATCTCTTCGTGATGATTTGAATTCAGCACTTGAAAATATGTCCACGGATAGCCTTATAGAGCAAGACAAGGACACTAAAATGCTTGAGCGATTATTACAGGAATCTGAAACTTGCGTCACTTTATTGGCACAAGAACTAGAAACAGCAGAAGATACAAATCACCACCTAAGAGAAAAGGTCGAAACTCTTATGCTTGATGGAAAGGGTTCATCATCAAGTTTATCTAAGCCTCTTCTAGAGCAAAGAGAAAGAAACAAAGGTTTAGCACTGCAGACCACAGAGCTTAAGAAAAAACTAATGAATGTAGCATCAAGTAAAGATTACCAAGAACTGAGAGTGGTGTATAACAAGAAGAGTCTTGAATGTGATCGATTACAACTTGCATTTTCTGATTTGGAAATGAAATATTTAGGGACCCTAAGCAATTAGTTGTCCCTAAATTTAATTTTAATTATTATCTTTGAAAGTTGAGCATTCGCTGTAATGGAATGAGTGCTTTCAATCTAGTTTCTTCTGGGATATGAATTTCCCCAGAGCCGTCCCTGAGCGCATTGCGCAGCATCTCTAGGCTGTTTAGCGCCATCCAAGGGCAATGCGCACAACTCCTGCAACTTGCACCTGAGCCTGCCGTTGGAGCCTCAATGAATCGTTTTTTTGGGGAAGCCTGTTTCATCTTGTAAAAAATCCCCCTATCCGTTGCTACAATAAACGTTTCATTTGGCATATTCTTCGTAGCATTCAGTAACTGCGACGTTGAACCTACAACATCTGCAATCTCAACCACTGACTCAGGCGATTCAGGATGAACAAGAATAGCAGCATTAGGGTAGACAGTTTTTAAGTCTAAAATCCCTTTGGCTTTAAATTCTTCATGGACAATGCAAGCCCCATCCCAAAGAATCATATCCGCACCTGTTTCTCGCTGAATATAACCACCTAGGTGCTGATCCGGTGCCCAAATGATCTTCTCGCCCTGCTCAACAAGGTGTTCGACAACGTCTAGCGCAATACTGGATGTAACTACCCAATCAGCGCGAGCTTTGACGGCCGCAGAAGTGTTTGCATACACAACCACTTTTCTCTCAGGGTATTGATCACAAAAAGCAGAAAACTCATCAATCGGACAACCGATGTCTAATGAACATGTAGCTTCTAGGGTTGGCATTAGAATGGTTTTTTCTGGGCTCAATATTTTTGCGGTTTCGCCCATGAATTTAACACCTGCAACCACTAAAGTTTCGGCATCATGGTTTGCCCCAAAACGAGCCATTTCCAAGGAGTCAGCGATTACCCCCCCTGTTTCTTCGGCTAATTCTTGAATGGCATCTTCCGTGTAGTAATGCGCTACTAAAACTGCATTTTTTTGTTTCAGCAAAAATTTGATTTCAGTACGAATTTCTTCATTGTCGATAGACTTTATTTCAAGGCTTTTTTCAGCTTCCGATAGATACTTTTGAACAGTATCTCGAAGTGCTGCTTTATTGAAAAGTTCGGACATATCATTACCCCTTAAGAAACTGGGAGCGGAATGAGTGTTTTTTGGTGGGTCGTACTGGATTCGAACCAGTGACCAATTGATTAAAAGTCAACTGCTCTACCAACTGAGCTAACGACCCAAAAATCACAAAAGGAATAAAATACGTTGGTGGGTCGTACTGGATTCGAACCAGTGACCAATTGATTAAAAGTCAACTGCTCTACCAACTGAGCTAACGACCCAACGGGTTGCGTATATTACAGAACCCGTTGAGAAATACAAGCTATTTAATTTTACTTAAATACCCAGCAGATAGCTTAGCGGCTTTACTGTCGGGAAAGCGCCTAATGACATCTTGTAAATAAGATTTCGCCTTGACTGTGTCGCCAAGTTGATCGCTAACAGTTCCTAACTTATACAATGAGTCTTGCTCTTTACTATGTCCTGGAAAATTCTGGAGAACAGTAGAAAATGCCTCTATTGCTTCCCTGGATTTTCCCTGAACCAACTTAACTTCCCCTAACCAATAATAGCCATTACCCGTTAATGAGTTGTTTGGAAAATCATTAACAAACTTAGCAAATGCTACTTCAGCTTCGTCAAATTTCCTCTGACGAATTAAATTATAAGCATCGTTATAAGATTGTTGAGACTGTTCTGTTGGTGGCTGTAAATTGACGGGAGCCAAAGGTGAGGCTATTAATGCATTCACCTTTTTGGCTGGAGTCTGAGTGATGGGTTGCTCTGTCTTTGGTGTTGGGGCAGATATGTATTTTGGTTCACTTACAGAGGCCGACATAAGCAAAGAAATACGTTTATCAAGATCAATATAACGGTCTCTTTGGCTCTGCTTCATTAACCTTAATTCATGACCTTGCTCTTCTAATTGACCTCGAAGGCTTTGAACCTCTTGTTGAAGTGTATCCAATTGGAAAAGTAAGTCCGCAGCAGCATTTGGTGAAAGGCCGCTGCTTACTTGCTGAATCTCGGCTAATGCAAATGGCGCTGTAAAACACAGCGCCATTGCAAAAGAGCGAATTTTCACGTCTTTATAGATCATTATTCGTAACGAACTTCTACTCGACGGTTTAACTGCCAAGCGTTGCTATCATGACCAAAGGCAACAGGAACTTCTTCACCAAAGCTTACTGTTTCAATTTGAGATGCTGCTACGCCTTGGATAGTCAAATAACGGCTGATTGCCTTAGCTCGACGCTCACCAAGAGCCATGTTGTATTCACGAGTACCACGTTCATCAGCATGACCTTCTAATACGATACGCGCATCAGGATTCGATACAAGATGCTCAGCATGTTTCGCTAGAGCTTCACGAGACTCTGGACGTACAATTGATTTATCAAAATCAAAGTAAAATACAGTTTGCACGCCTGCTAAAGAGTCCATGCTAGCTTTTTCAGTTGCTGCTGCGTCATCTACAATAACGCTTGTTAAAGCACCTTCTTCACCAGCGCCAAATGCTTGATCAGAATCTTCAGTTGCTTGCTCTGTTGAATTAGCATCTTCAGCAACAGTTGAAGAATCAGTATCCGTCGCTGTTGTACTACAACCTACAATCCAAGCTGCAGACAATCCAATTACAGCAATCTTACCTAGTTTATTTACACTCATTATTCACTCCTCAATGTCTTTTATTTGAAATACGGGGACCAAGATGGTTCACGTACATCACCCTCTGCCGATGGTAACCTATATTTTACAAGCCCATCAACGGATACTACCGCTAAGATACCCTTTCCTTGATAGGTTGTGGCATACATCACCATGCTACCATTTGGCGCAATGCTTGGCGATTCGTCTAAGTAAGTCTCTGTGAGAACTTGAACTCTGCCTGTTTTCATATCCTGTAACGCAACATGATAATTGCCATCGTTCTTTTGAACCGTCACAAGATATCGGCCATCAGGCGTCATTCTTGCTCTGGCATTTAGATCACCTTCAAAAGTAACCCTCTCAACACGCTTACTACTTACATCCAACCGATATATTTGCGGGTTTCCGCCACGATCAGATGTAAATACAATTCCCTTACCATCTGGCTCCCAGCTTGGTTCGGTATCAATAGCATAATGATTTGTCATGCGCTCAAGTTTTTGAGTCGCAATGTTTAAAGTATAAATTTCTGGGTTATTATCTTTAGACAACACCAATGCTAATTTTGTACCATCTGGAGACCATGCTGGCGCACCATTCAACCCTCTGAATTGCGCAATCTGCTGACGCTTGCCGGTTGCTAGTTCTTGAATGAAAATATTCGGGCGACGGTTTCTAAACATTACGTACGCGATATTTCGTCCGTCTCCACTCCATGATGGAGATAAAATAGGCTCTTTAGATTCCACCACGACCTGAGGTCTATGCCCGTCAGCATCAGCAACTTGCAATTTAAACAAAGGGGCTTTTTTATCGCCTTCAGCGGTAACATATAATATTCTTGTGCTGAATGCTCCTCTTGTTCCTGTCAACAGCTCGTAAACTTTGTCGCTAATGTAGTGAGCAGCATCCCTAAAATTTCTTGAACTAACATCAATAGAGCTGTGTTTTTGAACGGGTTTTTGACTTAAAACATTTAACAACTCAAAGCCAATGCGATATTGATTATTGGGCAACTTTTTAACACTGCCGATGACAACATAATCGCTTTTTAAAAGGCGCCAATCTCTATAAAAAACATCCGCTTCTTTTGATGGCATGCTTAACATATTAGACCGCGGCACCGGCTGAAACAAGCCACTTCTCGCCAAATCACTTTCTACAATTTGTGCTATATCTTCAGGTAGCGCTTCAAAGCCCTCATACCCAAAAGGTACCACGGCAATAGGAAGCAACTGGTCAGCGCCACTCGTTATTTCAATGACTAATTGAGCTTTAGCTGAACTTAAAAATATCAAGCAAGTGAAAGTAACACTCAACCATTTTTTAAACATCATTAATTTCTCAAATCTTGCGGGTTAAAAATTAAATCTATCTGACGAAAATTTCTTTCAAATATATAAGAGTCAACTGTTGCCAACTCTTCAATTCGTCTTACCTTATAGACTGCATCAACAGCCCTTTGATCAAACAAAGCATCACCACTACTTTTAGTAACTTGAGCATTCATAACCTCACCGTTCGGTAAGAAATAAATACGTAACTGTGCGATCATATTATTGCGTGCATTGGGTGGACGAATCCATGCTGATGTCACTCTATTATTAATCAAACTACTAATAGATTGCACCATTTGAGCTTCTTCGGCAGCACGTTTTTTCGCTTCTTCAGCCGCCGCTTGTGCAGCCTCTTCTTCCGCTTTTTTCTGTTCTGCTAACCTTGCTGCTTCTTCCTGACGTTTGCGCTCTTCTATCGCGATACGTTCAGCTTCCGCTTTACGGATCAGCTCTTTACTCAGTTGCTCTTTTACCTCGGCCTCTTTTGCTAAACGCTTTTTGTCTGCCACTTGCTCCAATCGTTTTTTCTCAGTTTCTTGTGCAATGCGCTTTTGCTCCGCATCACGTTTTTTTTCGTTGGATTTCTGCAGTGCTTCGGCTGCTTTTTCTTTTATCTGCTTAGCTTGAGCGACTTTTTTTTGCTTGTCTTCTAAGGCTTTGCGTTCTGCTTCTTTCTTTTGATTTTGTTCAGTTTCTTTTCTCTTTTTTTCAGATAAAGCCGCCTGCTGTTGTTTAGCGGCCTTTTCTTCAGATTCTCGCTTACCGATTATTGTTTGAGAGATATCAACAACCGTTGCATTGACAATATGCGGCCTTTTAGGTTGCTGAGGGGCATTATCACTAAAATCAATAACAACCACGCCAGCGACAATGATACTAAGGTGCAAACCCACTGCTAGCAAAATTGGAATGCTGTAATTTTCACTGCGCAACCACTTCATTAATTTTTATCCGGTTCTGTCACTAGCCCTACGTTAGGAACCCCTGCGCCTTGTAAAGCAACCATCAATCCAATGACATCGCCATAAGGCACATTTCTATCACCTCTGACTAATACAGACGTCTTCGGATTTTGGCTCAATACCTTTCTGACTCTATCTTGTAGTTGCGCTAATGCTATTGATTCCTGCTTGCCGCCGACATCCAAATAGAACTTACCTCTTGAATCTACCGAGGCAATCATTACGTCGTTTTCACTGTCTTGTATTGGAGACGCGCTGGCATTAGGGAGCTCCACATCAACACCTTGAGTAAGCATAGGGGCAGTTATCATAAAAATAACCAGCAACACCAGCATTACGTCAATGTAAGGGACGACATTTATTTCAGCCATCGGGCGACGTTTATTTCTTCTTCTCGGGCGAGCCACTATACAGCGCCTCCCTCTCTGACATGTACCTTGCGGTGTAAGATACTAGTGAATTCATCAGCGAAGTTTTCATAGCTTGAACCCAGAGATTCAGCGGTCGAAGAAAAACGGTTGTACGCTATAACCGCGGGAATGGCGGCTGCTAGCCCTATCGCTGTCGCTATAAGCGCTTCGGCAATACCAGGTGCAACGGCAGCTAGTGTTGCTTGCTGCACTTCGGCTAGCCCAATAAATGAATGCATGATTCCCCAAACGGTACCGAACAAACCTATATAAGGGCTCGTTGAACCGACAGTCGCTAAGAACGGCAGATGCTGGTCCAGTTTTTCCTCTTCTCGGTACAGTGCTACTCGCATTGCTCTCTGTACTCCATCCATAATGGCATCAGGATCGACATTTTGACTCTGTCTCAGTCGAGTGAACTCTTTGATTCCCGAGGTGAAAATATTCTCCATACCTTCAACTTTTCGACCTTCTTGCGTCAGCTTACGATACAGCTGACTAAGATCGATACCGGACCAAAAGCTCTCCTCAAATGCAGCACGAACTTTTTTCGCTTCTTTTAAAACTCGAATTCTCTGAAATATTGCAATCCATGAAAAAATGGAAGCAGCTAGTAATATCAACATAACAAGTTGAACAACAAAACTAGCACTGGCGATAAGACCCCAAATTGACATTAGTAACCTCTATTTAAAATCTGAAGGTAGTTGATAATTAAAATGTTCATATGCACGTTTTGTAACCTGACGACCTCTTGGTGTCCTGATTATAAAACCCTGCTGAATCAAAAATGGCTCAATGACATCTTCGATCGTATCTTTGTCTTCACCTAGCGCAGCAGAAACGCTATCCAGTCCAACCGGTCTTCCGTCGAACTTTTCTATCATAGTCAATAACATACGTCTATCTAAATGATCAAATCCTTGGCTATCTACACTTAACATATCTAATGCGCTTCGAGCAACGGCTTGTCCGACAAGCGCCTCACCTCGTACTTGAGCTACGTCCCTCACTCGTCGAAGCAACCTATTTGCTATTCTGGGTGTTCCTCGTGATCTTCTTGCGACTTCAAAACAACCAGGATTATCAAGTTCCATCCCCATTTTTCCTGCAGAGCGAGCCACAATAGTAGTCAATGATGCAACGTCATAGAATTCTAATCGCTGAACAATGCCAAAACGATCACGCAGTGGCGAGGTTAATAATCCCGCTCGCGTGGTTGCTCCGACAAGTGTAAATGGCGGTAGTTCAATTTTTATCGATCTCGCTGCCGGGCCTTCACCAATCATAATGTCGAGTTGGTAATCTTCCATTGCGGGATAAAGCACCTCTTCAATGGCTGGACTTAATCTGTGTATCTCATCGATAAAAAGGATATCGCCTTCATTTAGATTTGTTAGTAGAGCCGCAAGGTCGCCAGCCCTTTCCAATACAGGGCCTGAGGTTGTTTTCACATCCGCACCCATTTCGTTGCCTATGATATGAGCAAGTGTTGTCTTACCCAATCCTGGAGGACCGAAAATTAAAGTATGATCCAATGGCTCATTTCGCTGTCTAGCCGCCTCAATGAAAATTTCCATCTGTTCTCTAACAACGGGTTGGCCTATGTATTCAGCCAGTGCCTGTGGCCGTATTGCTCGATCCACTTGTCGATCATTACCTTTAAGTTCAGCAGAAATAATACGATCCTGTTCAATCATGCTTTATTTCCTTAGCATTCCTTTCAAAGCGGCCTTAATGATGTCTTCACTATTGGCTGAATCCATTGGTATGCCAGCAATCGCCTTGGCGGCTTCTTGCGGTTTGTAACCAAGAGATATGAGGGCGGCTTCAGCCTCTTGCCTAGGGTCTGCTTGTATTTGACGCAATACAGTTGGCGTAGAAAACAAATCATTTTTTGCAGCTTGCCCAAGCTTATCTCGCAATTCAATAATAAGACGCTCAGCAGTCTTCTTACCGACCCCTGGAATCCGTGTAAGCGCGTCTACGTCTGATTCTTGGACATTAGTAATAAGTTCTTCGGAAGACATACTGGATAAAATAGCCAATGCCATTTTAGGTCCAATACCGTTCACCTTAATTAAAACACGAAATAAAGCGCGTTCATTTTTATCAATGAAACCATAAAGAGCATGGGAATCTTCTTTTACTAAAAAATGGGTAAAAAGTGTTACCTGACCGCCAACTTGAGGCAAATCATAAATAGTCGTCATCGATGCGCTAATTTCATACCCTATACCAGCCACATCAACCAATAGTTCAGGTGGTGTTTTTTCTACCAAGGTGCCGACAATTCGTCCGATCACAACGCTTTCCTTACATCTTGTTCTGTCCAGCGCTTAGATGAGCGCCCTGCTCGCTTACCGACACCATATTCTAGCCCGCCGGATGTTCGAGTATTAGCATGACACAAAGCAATCGCTAAAGCATCTGCCGCATCTGCTTGAGGTTTAGCGGATAAATTTAATAATAACTGAACCATTGTCTGAACTTGTGTTTTATCTGCGTTACCATTCCCAACAACAGATTGTTTGACTCGTCTGGCCGCGTATTCATGGACAAAAAGTTCCTGAAGAGAGGCCGCAACAATAGCCGCGCCTCTTGCTTGACCAAGCTTTAAAGCAGAATTCGCATTTTTGGCTAAAAAAACTTCCTCGATAGCAAATTCATTTGGCTCATATTCATCGAGCAAAGCGGAAACGTTATTGAAGATATGTTTAAGTCTAACGGACAGCGCCTCATCTGGTAGTCGAATGCAGCCACTGTTGACATAAATGGACTTGCCATTTATTACATCAATAATCCCAAAACCCGTAATTCGAGAACCTGGGTCAATCGCTAAAATTCTGGTCGTAACCATGGTTCTTCTGTGCCCTTTATGATTACTGTATATTTCAACAGCCCTTTAACAAGTATGCAATGGTAATCTATAAAAAAGGCCGCTAATAAGCGGCCTTTTACGATTTTCTTTCAATTTGGTAACATAACTTACTGTTTTAAAATAAGTTTAAACACTGATTCTTATGATTCAACTACCGGTTTTCTAACACGAATGTTTAATTCTTTAAGTTGTTTTTCGCTCACCTCACCTGGCGCCTGAGTTAACAAACACGTTGCACTTTGTGTTTTAGGAAAAGCAATTACGTCACGAATAGAGCTAGAACCTGTCATCAACATAACCAGACGATCAAGGCCGAATGCTAAACCGCCATGTGGTGGCGCTCCAAACTTCAATGCATCCAACAAGAAACCAAACTTCTCCTGTTGTTCTTCTTTGCTGATATTCAATAATTCAAACACTGTTTCTTGCATTGAAGACTGGTGAATACGGATCGAACCGCCACCTAATTCAGTCCCATTCAACACCATGTCATATGCCTGAGAAAGAGCAGCCAAAGGATTGGCTTTAAGGTCTTCTGGTGAGCAAGAAGGTGCGGTAAATGGGTGATGAATGGCTGTAATGCCGCCGTCAGATGTTTCTTCAAACATAGGAAAATCGACAACCCAAAGAGGTGCCCATTTACATGTGTAAAGATTCATATCTTCACCAAGTTTGCAACGTAGCGCACCAAGGGCTTCATTAACCACTTTTTCAGAATCGGAGCCGAAGAAAATCAAATCGCCGTCTTGAGCATCAAGGCGAGTAAGCAGTTCTTCACGAACTGCAACCGGCAAAAATTTCACAATCGGTGATTGCAAACCCTCTTCTAGGTTGGACTTATCGTTTACTTTGATATAAGCCAAGCCTTTAGCACCGTAGATGCCGACAAACTTAGTGTACTCATCAATTTGTTTGCGAGTTAATGCATTACCACCGGGTACTTTAAGCGCCGCTACACGACCCTTAGGGTCTGTGGCTGGGCCAGAAAAAACTTTAAAGTCTACATCGGCCATCAAGTCGGACACAGTCACAATTGTCAATGGAATACGCAAATCAGGCTTATCGCTGCCGTAGGTCTCCATTGCTTCAGAATAAGGCATGCGAGGGAAAGTACCCAAATCAACATCCATCAATTCCTTAAACAAACCAACAATCATGTCTTCTGTCATACCCATGATTTGCTCTTCAGACATGAAAGACGTTTCGATATCCACTTGCGTGAATTCTGGTTGACGATCTGCACGCAAATCTTCATCACGGAAACATTTAGCAATTTGATAGTAACGATCAAACCCGGAAACCATCAACAACTGTTTGAACAACTGAGGTGATTGAGGTAAGGCAAAGAAACTGCCTTGTTGAGTGCGGCTCGGTACCAAATAATCACGAGCGCCTTCTGGCGTTGCACGCGTCAAAATAGGCGTTTCGATATCTAAAAAGCCATTATCATCTAGGTAACGACGTAATACAGACGTTACCTTTGAACGGAAGCGCATTTTAGCTTGGACTTCTGGACGGCGTAAATCGATAAAACGATGCTTTAAACGAACATCTTCTCCAACTGACTGGTGTTCATCAAGTTGAAAAGGTGGTGTTTGTGCGGCATTCAAAATCTCAAGGTCAGTACCAAGCACTTCAATCTCACCAGTGCGCATGTTTGCATTGGTTGTGCCTTCAGGGCGAGCGCGAACAAGGCCTTTCATTTTAACGACAAATTCGTTACGCACACTGTCTGCAATAGCAAAGCTTTCAGCACGATCTGGATCAAATACAACCTGAGTGATACCTTCACGATCTCGGATGTCCAGGAAAATTACGCCACCGTGGTCACGACGACGATGAACCCAACCGCATAAGGTAATTTCTTGTGAAATGTTTGAAGCATTTAACTCGCCGCAATAATGGCTGCGCATAATTTCTTTCCTATTACTGTCTCGGTAAGAGAGCTGTGTGTTCTTGGAGTATTTTCTGTCGGTCAGCATATAAAATATTACTGGAAGTTGAACACCAGACAGAATAACCGAATATTTTAAGGCAAAGCATTATATGCGAACAAAGACGGACTCTCTAGGGTCTGAGCCAAATTTGTCCGCTACAAGCTAGGGTTTATTGTATAGAGGTTATTTCATAAGCCACTTGATGACCGTTTTTAGTTAGACATACTTCGTCGTCCACCATTTTCCCTATCAACGCCTTCCCTACTGGACTGGAGGCGGTCACTGAAAAAATGGATTTTTCACTCACCTCAACACTAAGCCCTCCTGCACAAGGCGAAATGAAAAAATATTTTTTTCCAGAAAGTGCCGAGTTCAAAGCCTCTAGCTCAACAAGCGTCCATAAAGTAACAGGGTGATCAATGCGGTGTAAATGAAGAGCTTTCTTACTAAATAAAAGCCAATCCTGCTCGCATTCAATGACGCGTTGAGATTGACCATGAGCCAAATAAGAGGCTTCCAAGCCAAATGTATCATATTTATTCTCAGCAACACTTTCGTCCCCAGTCGCTGCTTGATGAGCTTGTTTTGCAGCAAGCTCCGCTGTTTTAAATCGATTTAAAAGCGCTTTGGTTATTGCATCATGAATTTCTTTTTTATTCATACTGTGCCGATCTGGTTGGATTTAAACGGCAACCATTTTAACTGCCCACAGGCTAATAGAAATAGAAGTTAGTCAAAATAAGCAAAAAAGTAGACTTTAAAATTACATAAATTTTCTGAGTTGACAATGTCAACAGAGATAAATATAGTGATACTCATTCTCAATAAGGTGTAACTTCATGAGTGACAACATTAGCGAGGTGCTCCATACGCTTATTTCGACATACAGAAGCTCAATCAAGCAGGCTGTAAATCAGTCTGGAATTGATTTGCCAGTAACGCACATTCGGTCACTGAAGTGCATTAAGAAAATACCAGATTGTAGCGCGACGGACATATCGCATCGTTTACGTTTGGATAAATCTCAAGTTACTAGAATTATCAAAGAATTGTTTAGTGAAGGCTACATAGATAAAAAACCACACCCAAGCAATCACCGTAGCCAGACACTTCTACTTACGCAACTGGGCGAGGAAATAATGAATGCCATTCATGAAATCGACCAAGAGATGAAAAGCAAAATGTCATTAGGCCTTACTGATGAGCAAGTGCAAGGCTTTACCGTTATTGCCGACATTATGATCAATAATCTAAGTGATTAATTTTTTTAAAAAGAATTAAGGACAAACAATGAGCAGACCACAACCTAAAGAATTTATTGTTATCAGAAAAGAGCTCGTAACACCGCATATGCTTCGTCTAACGCTGGGTGGAGAAAATGTAAAGGCATTACCAGAAGATCAAGAAAGCAGTTATGTAAAATTGATTTTTCCTAATGGCACTGAAAGACCATTAATGCGAACGTACACAATTCGTCACCACCGAGTCGATGAAATCGACATTGATTTCATGCTTCATGAAGATGGCGGCCCTGCTTCAACATGGGCGAAAGGCACACAGGCTGGTGACACCATTGTAATAGGTGGCCCAGGCCCTAAAAAACTAATTAACCTATCAGCCGATTGGCAGCTTTTAGTTGGCGACATGACTGCATTGCCTGCCATCAGCGTTAATTTAGGTGAGCTACCAGATACCGCTAAAGGCTATGCCGTGATAGAAGTGGTTTCTGAAGAAGATATACAAGAATTAAAGCACCCTGAAAATATAGAAATAAAATGGGTCATAAATCCTCGTCCAGGAGTAGATTCGAATGCCCTGTTAAACGAAGTAAAGTCTCTTAACTGGCTTAATGGGAGCACTTCTGTTTGGACTGCCTGTGAGTTCAATAGCATGAAAGCGTTACGTGATTTCTTTAAAAAAGAAAAAAACATCAGCAAAGAGAATCTCTATATTTCCAGTTACTGGAAGCTTGGCATTAACGAAGATGAGCATAAAATTGAAAAGCGTAACGATGCTGAAGAATAAACAGTAAACCGATAGAATTTATAGCATAAAAAAAACCAGCCTCACGAGCTGGTTTTTTTATGCTATAGAACATTGAACCTATATTATAAGCGAACGCTTTCGATAATCAGATCAACCACATCATCAAGCACTGTTTCAACAATTTCAGAGTCAGCAATAGACGCATCGGACACTAAAAATGTAACACCTGTTTGACGAAGTAATTTGGCTTCTTGATCTGTTGCATCCGCTTTCACCAACACCACAATACCTTGACGCAATAACATTCTTTCTAGTGCATCGGCTTTCGCTAAAACATCAGAAGATAATGCAATGACGGCCGGCTTTTGGCCGAGGCGTGCTGCACGATCTTCTGCACTGACTATTGAGTCACTGTCTAGTTCAGCAACTGCTTCTTCTACCATGCCTGCACCAACGGTGACATTGGTCAATCGATCAATAATGACTAGTGCACCAGTTAAACGGCTGTTTTGATATTCATCAAACGCGACAGGTGCATCAAATTGAATAACGCAATCACCAATACCGTTTAATTCAAGGGAATCGATATCACTCTGTTCAAGGGTATTTACATCAATGCGATGATTAAAATGATGTACTTTACCTGGAACCGTTTGAGTACCAAGCTTGAAATCATACAACTTGCCCGGAACCAATGGTTGGTCTGCCATCCAAACAACGGAAGCTCGAAGTGTTGAGGCAATCAGCGGCTCTTGATCAGGGTGTGAAAGCATATCACCACGACTGATATCGATTTCATCTTCTAGTGTAATGGTAACCGCTTGACCAGCTTTAGCAGATTCAAGGTTGCCATCATAAGTCACTATTTTAGCAACTTTTGATTTTTTACCAGAAGGCAAGGCGATGATTTCATCACCTGGCTTAACAGCGCCCGCTACAATGGTGCCAGAGAAACCACGGAAATCTAGGTTCGGACGGTTAACGTACTGAACAGGAAGTCTGAATGAATCTCGTTTCACGTCACGATTAATCTGAACGGTTTCCAGGATCGCCATCAAAGGTAAGCCTGTGTACCAAGGCATACTTTCAGAAACGTTAACGACGTTATCGCCGCGCAAAGCAGACAAAGGAACAAACTGAATATCTTGTGGTTTACGATCACCAAGCTGATCTGCAAAAGCTAGATAGTCGGTTTGAATTTCATTGTATTTTTGCTCAGAAAAATCAACCAAATCCATTTTATTTATTGCCACCACCACATGCTTGATGCCAAGTAACGCCGCTATGTAGGAATGACGACGCGTTTGTGTTTGCACGCCGTAACGGGCATCAATCAAAATAATCGCAAGGTCACAGGTAGAGGCGCCGGTTGCCATGTTACGTGTGTATTGTTCATGCCCAGGGGTATCGGCAATGATGAACTTACGTTTTTCAGTGGAGAAATAACGGTAGGCCACATCAATAGTAATGCCCTGCTCTCGCTCAGCTTGAAGGCCATCTACAAGCAGAGCCAAATCAATTTCTTCGCCTTGTGTGCCAGATTTTTTACTGTCACGCTTAACGGCATCTAAGTGATCTTCATAGATCAACTTTGAGTCATGTAGCAAACGACCAATTAGTGTGCTTTTACCATCATCTACGTTGCCACAAGTTAGGAGACGCAGTAGATCTTTTTCTTCATGTTGCTTCAGATAGCCGAGGATATCTTGGCTGATCAATTCTGATTGATGAGACATTATTTACTCCAAACTTAGAAATAGCCTTGTTTCTTTTTCTCTTCCATTGATCCCGAAGAATCATGGTCAATCATTCGCCCTTGGCGCTCCGAGCTTGTTGTGAGCAGCATTTCCTGAATGATTTCAGGCAAGGACGCAGCTTCAGACTCGACTGCTCCCGTTAGCGGGTAACAACCAAGAGTACGGAAGCGAACCGACTTCATTTCAGGGACTTCGCCGTTTAGTGGCATGCGCTCATCATCAACCATGATTAACGTACCATCACGCTCAACAACAGGACGCTTTGCAGAGAAGTAAAGAGGAACAATTGGGATGCTTTCTAAGTAAATATATTGCCAAATATCTAACTCAGTCCAGTTTGATAATGGGAAAACACGAATGCTTTCGCCTTTATTTACTTTACCATTATAGATATTCCATAGCTCAGGGCGCTGATTTTTAGGGTCCCAACGGTGTTGCTTATCACGGAAAGAATATACACGTTCTTTGGCACGAGATTTCTCTTCGTCACGACGAGCACCACCAAATGCAGCATCAAAACCATACTTATCTAATGCCTGCTTTAAGCCCTGGGTTTTCATTACATCAGTATGTTTTGAACTGCCATGAGTAAATGGACCAATGCCTTGATCAATCCCTTCTTGGTTTTGATGGACAATAAGTTCTAAACCCAGCTTGGCAACTAACTCGTCACGAAAGCTAATCATCTCTTTAAACTTCCAGCCAGTATCCACATGCATAAGCGGAAAAGGCGGCTTCCCAGGATAGAAGGCTTTCATGGCAAGATGCAGCATAACCGCTGAGTCTTTACCAATAGAATAAAGCATTACTGGATTGTCAAATTCGGCAGCGACTTCACGAATGATGTGAATACTTTCCGCTTCTAACTGTTTTAAGTGAGTTAATCTTGCCTCTGTCATAATTTCCCATCTCTGTTGTAAGGCTTCAGCATTTTCATAAACTATAGCATGCCTTTAAGTTATAAGGACTACGCTCTTTAGATTTTAGTGGCATATGCATATTTAAAAACCTACATAGCTAGAGTCTGTATAGAAAAGCAAAAGATAGGATAAACGCTCTTTTTTATTAGATACAAAAAAAGGCCGAATCAATCGGCCTTTTTTTAGTTTCAACCTCGTTATTGCGAGTTAAATTGCTGCTCTAACATTAGTTGGTTTATTTGCTTACGTAGGCGAATGATTTCACCGTTTACTTGCATTCTAAATTCATCACTAGAATTAATAGCGTCTTGATGTTTTACCAATGTTTGTTGAATAGTAGATACATCAGAAGAATTTGTGTCTAGAGTTTGATTTTCAAGCGTCTTTATCTTTTTCTGAAGTGCCGATAAATCCTGTGAAACCTGCTCTAGGCTCAAGGTCTGTGCTTCATTTTGGCCTTTTTGAACCGCTAGCAACTTCTCAAACGATTGCAGTTGCTTTGTATTGCTTTCTTGCTTAGTACTAATCACCTTTACCGTTTCATCGATCAATGCAACCGCAGGAACAAGCTTATTATAACCCGCCTCAATCTCATTAAAGGTTTCAGCTTGAATGGCTATGCGTTTAGATTGAGTTGACATGGTATTACGCATTGAAGAAAGCTTTTTTTCCAACTCATCTATAGAAGTGTTGTTGCTGGTAATGGATTTTCTGTTTGTATCGTAAGCAACGCCCCACAGTTTGCGGATTTCGCTTTCGTGATTTTTAAGTGTTTCTTCTAAAGTCACACCTTGTTCATTGGCAGACACATCAGCAGCAAGTAATTGATGGTCTAAATTTTGAATCTCACTTTTTGCTCCGTAAAGTTCATTACGAAGCTGCATGTTTTGTTGCCATAACCAATAGCCAGCGCCAGCGGATGCCGACAGTATTAATAAAAGCAAAACATAGATACCAGCCAAGCTTGTTCTTTTATGGACAACGCTCGGAGCATGAGCAGGTCTTGCTGGTGAAGGGTTTGGTCGACCTTTTGGTATTGCTGCATTAGGTCTTCTATCGCTGACTTCATCTTGATCCAGAGTCAGGCTTGGGATCTCAACATCATCGTCTCTTCGCATGGAAATCTTATATAGTCGCTATTAACAAAAGTTATGGAAAATCGTTCTAGAACAATCCTAAAGAATATTATCTTACGTTGTTCAGTGCTACTATATAACCACCATTAACTGCTTGATAACAAGCATTTTTCGTTAATTAAAAGCAAGGAGAATTGAAATGTCTTTTGAATTACCCGCTCTTCCTTATGCTAAAGACGCACTAGAGCCTCACATGTCTGTTGAAACGCTTGAATATCATTATGGCAAGCATCACAACACGTATGTTGTTAAATTAAATGGCTTGGTTCCTGGATCTGAATACGAAAATAAAACGCTTGAAGAGATCATTACATCTGCTCCTGCTGGCCCTGTTTTCAATAACGCAGCTCAAATCTGGAACCATACGTTCTTTTGGAATAGCTTAAGCCCTAATGGCGGCGGCGAACCAACTGGCGCGCTAGCAGATGCCATTAATGCAAAATGGGGCTCTTTCGCAGAATTCCAAACCGCATTCAATGACAAAGCGGTTAACAACTTCGGTTCTAGCTGGACTTGGTTAGTTAAGAACACAGACGGTTCAGTAGAGATCGTGAACACAAGTAATGCAGGGACGCCAATGACAAGTGGCCAAACTGCCGTTATTACAGTGGATCTTTGGGAACACGCTTACTACATTGATTACCGTAATGTTCGTCCTGATTACCTTAAAGGTTTCTGGGCACTAGCTAACTGGGAATTTGCGGCAGCAAACTTCGCAGGCTAAGTCTATTTTCTATCAAATTAGAAAATAGAGTCAGACCAGTCATAAAAAACGCGGCTTTTGCCGCGTTTTTTTATTTAAAAGTAACTTTAATTCACTATTGAGTGTTTAGCTCATTCTGCACGAAGAGTTTTGCTTGGATAAATTCGGAATGAGGCATAAGTAATAACTCACTGATTCTTCTTATACGATGATCTTCATGCGCATCAATATCACCGTCGGCTAATGCCACACGCCATAAGCCTCTTAACAGCAATGCTTTCTGCTCTAAGGTGGCAATATCATTAATGATTTTAGTGAATTGATATAGGTCATTCGCTTGGTCCACTCCGGATCGTGCTTCGGCGTAAAGAACGTCTATATCATCACCTAAATCGCTGATCTCTCGAAGGAAGAGCTTAATTTCCTCTTCTTCTTTTTCATCTACTTCATGGTCAGCCAACATAACTTCCATAAGTAGCGCAGCAACCGCTTTTTGGTAGGATATTTCTTCACCCTGCTCTACTGGGATAGTGAATAGGCTTTTTAAAGCGTTAAGCATTTTTTCTCCAAAATATACTCACGAAGAGTTTCTATTAAAATATTAGGGAATTGACGGTAATCTAAATACGGACACCATATATACGGATACGAAACATAAGCACGATGTTTTACACCAGCTTCCTCTGCTGATTTTGATACAGGAAGCTGATCTCGAAACGTATTTCCAACCACAAACAAAATACCTTTGTAGTCATTCAGTTGATCTACTGAGAATGCGATTCCAACCTGATTGAATACATTCGCATCGCGACACTCTCGCCAAGCCGGATAATTTTGCACAATGAGCTTTGCAATTATAGTCAATATCTTACGCCAGTGATTACCATTGAGTTCAATCAGCACTGCACTGTCTGGCTTGGCCAAAAAAACCTCATCAACATCATCAGGTAAAATAGGTTTATTTGGTAGGAGGAAAACATATTGAGCATCACTGGTTGAGGCGCCTAGCCATAGATTAATCATTTAAATCTCCATTGTGCAGTAGTCAGAATACCTTGTGAGCGATGGGTTATCAGCCGCTCATTCGGTAAAGACTATGCAAGTAGTCGTAACATTAATGTCATTACACTTCATTAATTCTCTCTACACTGATGAATTGATAGCGCCAGCAATGTGTTTTTGAAAATTATATTAGACAATCCTTATGAATTTACATTAGAATAATCTAATATAAATTAGAGGAACTCAATCATGGACACTATCTTTAACCCCCTAGTCGGCGGCCTATTAATAGGTGCAACGGCAACACTCTATCTTCTTAGCCTAGGAAAAGTGATTGGCATCAGTGGCATTCTGTCACAACTTCTCTTCAATAAAGAGCGATTCCTACCTTTTCTATTTATTACCGGTCTAATTATTGGCGGCAGCGCCTATGGCATATTGACAGAACAAACTGTCGCTTTTCCTGAAAGCAGAAGCCCACTACTGTTGATTATTTCTGGCTTGCTAGTTGGTTACGGCACAAGGCTTGGAGGTGGATGTACTAGTGGTCATGGTGTCTGTGGTATTTCTCGATTATCACCGCGTTCTATTACGGCAACTCTCGTCTTCATGCTGACTGCCGTCATTACTGTTTCTGTCTTACATTAGGAGAATGATTATGTATGCATTTATCACGCTCGTTTCTGGCTTATTATTTGGGTTAGGTTTAGCATTTTCCGAAATGACAAACCCCGCCGTTGTTATCGGTTTTTTAGATATTTTTGGTAATTGGAATCCTTCTCTTCTTATTGTAATGGCAAGCGCTATTGCCGTCGGCATGATTGGCTATGCAATAAAAAACAAAAGCTTAAAACCACTGTTGGGCGGAACGTGGCAAGTTCCAAACTTGCGTCATATCGATTCAAAATTGGTTGTAGGTTCCTCGTTATTTGGAATAGGTTGGGGGTTAAGTGGTTACTGCCCTGGCCCTGGTCTTACCGCGTTGATTAACAATCCAGGCGAAGGCTTTTATTTTGTGTCAGCCCTAATATTAGGCAGTGGGTTGCATTATATTCAGACACGAATAGCCAATAAATAGTGTAAAAAAAGGACTGAAAAAAAGAGACTGTAAACAGTCTCTTTTTTTTTGTATTAAACGTTAAAAAACACTTGACGCAACGCCCTCTTGGTTTTAAATTGCGCCCGCGTCATTGCTGAACATAATCCGCACCGCTTCAACTGCTGCGCTAGTCGCTTAAGGCCTTAAGGCCGGATAAGTAACAGCCACAAGTAGGACGGGAGAAGGTAAAGGCGTTTACTTATAATCGGTTTATGTTTGTACCTTTAAGGAGCTCTTAACTTATGTCTATTGACGTTAATTCTTTCTACACACCAGAGCGTTTCGCTCGCTTCAAAGCCTTTGCAGAAGACAAAGAAACCCCTTTTGTTGTTATCGATACCGATATCATCGACGAAGCCTATACTGAGCTAACAAAAGGCTTTCCTGTTGCTGATATCTTTTATGCAATCAAAGCCAACCCAGCACCAGAAATACTAACGCTCCTTCGTGATCGTGGTTCAAATTTTGATGTGGCGTCACGTTACGAGTTGGATAAATTGCTTGCCATTGGCGGTGTTTCTCCTGATCGTGTGAGTTATGGAAACACGATCAAAAAAGCAAAAGATGTTCGTTATTTCTATGAAAAAGGCGTCCGTATGTTCGCTTCTGATTCTGAAGCAGATTTACGCAACATTGCGAAAGCAGCACCAGGGTCACGGGTTTATGTACGCATTTTAACGGAAGGGACTGTTACAGCAGATTGGCCTCTTTCTCGTAAATTCGGTTGCCGTCCTGACATGGCGATGGACTTGCTTGTATTAGCAAAAGAACTTGATCTAATTCCTTATGGCATTTCGTTTCACGTGGGTTCACAGCAACGCGATATTGGCGCATGGGACGCGGCAATCGCTAGTGTCAAAGTGATTTTTGAACGCCTTAAAGAAGAAGACAATATTGAGCTTAAAATGATCAATATGGGCGGTGGTTTCCCTGCTAACTATATTACACGTACGAATGAACTTTCTACTTACGCTGAAGAAATCACACGCTTTTTAGAAGAAGATTTTGGTACAGACTTACCTCGCGTCATTCTTGAGCCAGGTCGTTCTTTGATTTCTAATGCCGGCGTTTTGGTCAGTGAAGTAGTGTTGATTTCACGTAAATCTCATACCGCATTGAACCGTTGGGTTTACACGGATGTTGGTAAATTCTCTGGCCTAATTGAAACATTAGACGAGTCAATCAAATACCCGATCCATGTAGACAAAGGCGGCGAGTTAGAAGAAGTAATTATTGCTGGACCAACGTGCGATAGTGCCGACATTATGTATGAAAACTATAAATATGGCTTGCCACTAAACTTGGCAATTGGTGATCGTATGTACTGGTTATCTACTGGCGCTTACACGACAACATACAGCGCGGTAGAGTTTAATGGCTTCCCGCCTTTGGCCTCCTATTACTTGTAATTTATTAGCGTTATAAATAACAATTAGAAAGCCTCGGATATAATATTCTGAGGCTTTTTTATTGGAAGGAATGTCTTACTGAGCAATAATGAAACTTCATATTAAAGAGGAACTTTCATGTCGTACTCCCTTAGTGAACTCGTGATATACCCTATAAAATCTATTAAAGGTATTTCATTAGAGACTAGCCAAGTTGACAAAGCAGGTCTATGGGGTGATCGCCGGTATATGTTAGTAAACTCTGACGGTGAATGTATGACGGCTCGAACACACCCTATATTAATACTGGTTGTGGCTGAAGCCGCTGAAAGTGGTGTATGGCAACTCTCTCACTCAGGTATGTCAAGTAACCTTACTTTGGATCCTGCTACATTCTCAGACAAATATGAAGACGTTGTTGTTTGGGAAAATACGGTAAACGGACAGCGTGTTTTGGAAGAGGCGGATACTTGGTTTAGTAAAATAGTGGGAGAAACCGTTAAATTAATCTATTTTGGTGATAAGTCAGAACGCTATACTAACCGTAGACCAGAGGTGCCTGTTGCCTTTGCTGATGGCTACCCATTCTTGCTAACCACACAAGCGTCTTTACTCGAGCTAAATCGAACCTGCCCTGAGCATATTGAAATGGCACAGTTTCGCCCTAATCTTGTTATTAAGGGAAATAAGCCATTCGAAGAAGACAGTTGGAAACGGATCAAAATTGGTGAGGTAGAATTCGAGAGCGTAAAGCCTTGTATTCGCTGCATCTTTACGACATTAAACCCAACGACAGCTGAGCGCCTTCCAAAAGGTGAACCATTAAAAACCTTAGGTAAATTTCGCCTTCTAGACAATAAAGGCATTATTTTTGGCATTAATATGGTTGCGTTGAATACCGGAAGAATACACCTTGATGACAAGGTTGAGGTACTTGAATACCAAGAACCTGATGGCTATATCGATAGACGCAAAAAATAATTATTGTTTACGAACAAAAAAAGGAAGACCAATAAGTCTTCCTTTTTTATAACAGAACAAAGGCGTTAGCTTAAGATTCTTGCTTAGCCAGATATTCGTCGTATGTTCCGTGGAAATCAACAATGCCTTCACTTGTTACTTCAACAATACGAGTCGCCAAAGAAGAAACAAACTCACGGTCATGGCTGACAAAAATCAATGTACCCGGATAGTTATCAAGCGCTAAATTCAAAGACTCAATCGATTCCATGTCCATGTGGTTTGTTGGCTCATCCATCACCAAAACGTTTGGTTTTTGAAGCATCATCTTGCCAAACAACATACGACCTTGCTCACCACCAGACAGTACTTTAACCGATTTTTTGATATCATTTTGAGAGAACAGTAAACGACCCAAGGTGCCACGAATAATTTGTTCGTCGTCGCCCTCTTGACCCCATTGTGCCATCCATTCGATCAGATCAACATCGTTTTCAAAATCAAGGTGATGGTCTTGGGCATAGTAGCCTATGTTGGCATTTTCAGACCACTTAACAGTACCTTTGGTTAACTCAGTATCCCCTACTAAACATTTAAGCAGTGTGGTTTTACCAATACCGTTTGGACCGATAACCGCAATACGCTCGCCTACTTCCACCATCATATTTAAGCCGCTAAATAACTGCTCATCATAGGATTTTGCAACATTCTCAATTTGAACCGCCATGCGGTGCAATTTTTTCTCTTGCTCGAAGCGAATGAATGGATTTTGACGGCTAGACGGTTTTACATCTTCAAGCTGGATTTTATCAATTTGCTTGGCACGAGATGTGGCTTGTTTAGATTTTGATGCGTTAGCAGAAAATCGGCTTACAAACGATTTAAGTTCATTAATTTGTGCTTTTTTCTTAGCGTTATCAGACAATAAGCGCTCACGAGCTTGAGTTGACGCGGTCATGTACTCATCATAATTACCAGAGAATAAACGTAATTCACCGTAATCCAAATCCGCCATGTTAGTACACACCGAATTTAGAAAGTGACGGTCATGGGAAATGATGATCATAGTGCAATTACGGTCGACTAATACGCCTTCTAACCAACGAATGGTATTGATATCCAAGTTGTTGGTAGGCTCATCGAGAAGTAATATTTCTGGGTCTGAAAACAGCGCCTGTGCAAGCAATACTCGTAATTTCAAACCTGGAGCTACTTCGCTCATTAATCCGTAATGTTGTTCTGTTGCAATTCCGACACCGAGCAGAAGTTCGCCTGCACGAGCGTCAGCTGTGTAGCCATCCATTTCTGCAAACTCTGCTTCCAGATCACCAGCGCGCAGACCGTCAGCTTCGGTCATTTCTGGATTGGCATAAATTGCATCTTTTTCAGCTCTAATCGCCCAAAGTTCAGTATGCCCCATGATTACTGTATCAATAACGGAATACTCTTCGTAAGCGAATTGGTCCTGTTTCAATTTACCAAGGCGCTCGTTTGGATCTTTAGAAACATTCCCTGAGCTTGGCTCTAAGTCGCCACCGAGGATTTTCATAAAGGTAGATTTACCACACCCATTTGCGCCAATAAGACCATAGCGCTTGCCTTCTCCAAACTTAACAGAGACATTTTCAAAAAGAGGTTTTGCACCAAATTGCATGGTGATGTTGGCCGTCGTTAACAAAGTATTCTTCCGTTTATCATGAGGTAAGTTGTTATGCTCTTACTAGTGGGTTAAACCCTCAGAGCAAAGATGATGTGGCGCATTATCGCACAGATTGTGTGGACTCTTTAAGGGAGAAAGTAATAATTACATAAAAAAACGTGAACTTACTGTTACATAGAGGCTCATAAGTGTTACTAGAGAATACAAAACGCCACTACTACTCTTATTAAAATGGGCCTAAAACTAAAATAATAAGCTTGGCTATTTAGAAATGTGTTTTATAGCCGATGATATATTAAGAGACCCACAGCGACGGAGACGAAAATGAAAACCGTCTTAGCAAAAAACACACAGTACGACATATCTTCTTCACATTTGAAAGAAGGCTCAATATTTGGCGCCTTGTCAGATTCTTCCATCATGTTTTTATTGGAAAATGGCGTGTTACATCAAGCCAGTAAAGGGGATGAAATATTTACTTACGGCAGTAAAGGTACTAGTTTCCATACTGTACTTTATGGAACTCTGGACTTTTATAAACAACACGACGAAAAAAAGACACGAACCCGCACCATTCAATTCGGAGAAGCTATTGGCTTTGTCTCCATGATAGCCCTGCATGAACGCGTTGGTAACCTATACGCCTTAGAAGACTGTTTGTTACTTGAAATTTCAAGCCAATTATTTAGTGACCTTCATGACAAATACCCTTTTGAATTTGGCATATTACTGATGAATTTATCGCGAGATATGGCCAGAACGATTCGGGTATTGAGTAATTCACTGGTTGAAAATGATGTAGTGGTTAAAGAAGACTAGTATGGTGCGAGAAGAGTAAGTTGACAAGAAAGTGCCAACTTATTTCGCAGTGTATTACTTCGGCGCTGCAACAACCGAAATTTCGACTAATAACTCTGGTCTTGCCATTTTCGCTTCAATACAAGCTCGAGCTGGTGCACAACCTTCAGGGATCCAAGCATCCCAAACAGCATTCATAGCCGCAAAATCTTTCATGTCACGAATGTAGATAGTTGCAGATAGAATATTGGCTTTATCTGATGCGGCTTGATCTAACAAAGAGTCTACTTTATCCAGCATTGTTTGAGTCTGTTCTACAATGCCAGCATTGGCATCTGCACCAACTTGACCACAAAGGTAAATCGTTTCGTTATGTTTAACGATACGACTCATACGCTGCCCTACTTCCATGCGTTCAATGGTAGCCATAAAAACCTCTATTTGATTAAAAATAAGAACAATGCTTTATATAGTATTTATTTATAAAAACCAACAACATAAATGATATAACGCCAAAGAATTAGAACTCTAACCCTTTCTGAGCCTTAATACCGCGTTTAAAAGCATGCTTAATTTCTTTGATTTCACTCACTGTATCTGCCAATTCAATCAGTGGATCAGATGCCCCTCGACCCGTCACAACAAGATGTTGATAATCAGGACGTTGCATTAAAGCCTTAAGCACATCATCTTCATTCAAATACTCGTAATGTAGCAAATAGGTTAATTCATCAAGAACAACTAGATCAATGCTTGGGTCTGCCAGCATAATCTCTGCTTTTTTCCATGCCTGCATTGAAGAAATAATATCTGATTCACGATTCTGTGTTTCCCAAGTAAAACCAGCCGGCATAATTTCCCACTGGACATTTTCTTGTTGCTTGAAAAAATCGATCTCCCCCGTATTCCATTCACCTTTTAAGAATTGCACTACGCCGACCTTCATACCATGACCCAAAGCTCGTGCCACCATACCCAATGCGGAACTCGATTTCCCTTTGCCATTTCCCGTCAGAAGCACAAATGTACCTTTATCTTCTTGTGCTTTTTCAATGCGTTTATCGACATGCGACTTGATAGCTTGCATACGTTGTTTATGCTGATCTGGGTCTTTAATGGTTTTTGCCATGAGAATTTCCTTAATAAATAGTACGAGTCCCAATCGAGGTAAGAGTACCCAATCCGTATAATGATACGTACGGACTGGGTGAAAAATCAGACTCTGTCGTCTTCTGGATCGTAACCAAGATTTGGTGCCAACCAGCGCTCTGCATCGTCTTTACTCATTCCTTTACGCTCAGCATAACTGTCTACTTGATCAGGACCAATTTTGCCGACACCAAAATACGTTGCATCAGGATGAGCAAAATACCAGCCACTAACGGCTGCGGTGGGTAGCATGGCAAAGCTTTCAGTAATGTCCATATCGATGTTGTTCTTAACATCTAAAAGTGTCCACAGTTTTGCTTTTTCAGTGTGATCCGGACAAGCAGGATAGCCAGGAGCTGGACGAATCCCTTGGTACTTTTCTTTAATTAACTGCTCATTAGTCAGGTCTTCTGCCGCAGCGTAACCCCAAATTTCTTTACGAACTTTCTCATGTAAATATTCTGCAGTTGCTTCAGCCAAACGATCTGCCACAGCTTTAATCATGATGGAGTTATAATCGTCATAATCCGCTTCATATTTAGCCACAAGGGGATCAATGCCAAAGCCAGCAGCACACGCAAATGCACCCATATAATCCGCAACGCCACTGTCTTTTGGCGCAACGAAGTCAGACAAGCTATGATTGTATTTTCCTGGCGCCGTAAGTTCATTTTGGATGCGTAGAAATGATAATTTTTCAATAACTTCAGTGCGAGACTCATCCGCATAAAGTTCGATGTCATCGTCGTTCACTTGGTTTGCAGGAAATACACCCACAACCGCTCGAGCTTGCAAACATTTCGTTGCAATCACTTCATCAAGCATTTCCAGAGCATCGGCAAAAACACGGGTCGCTTCAACCCCAACAACTGCGTCCGTAAGAATGCGAGGATAAGCTCCGGCCAATTCCCATGTTTGGAAAAACGGCGTCCAATCAATGTATTTTTTGACAACATCGAAATCGATATCTTTTTCAGTGAGCACAGTCAAGCCCACTTTTTTCGGTGTCACAATAGCCCCAGAAAACTCGATGGGTGCTTTGTTTAAACGCGCCTTACTTAAAGAAACGCGACGGCCAGCCTTGACTCGATCTTTATAACGGATACGCGTTTTTTCATAATCTGCTTTTATTTCGTCTACGAATTTTTGACGACGATCCTTGTCTTTACTTAGTAACGCACTTGCTACACCAACACTACGAGATGCATTGGTCACATGAACGACTTGATTACGTTTGTAATTTTGTTCAATTTTGACAGCGGTATGTGCTTTCGACGTGGTTGCACCGCCAATCATAACGGGTAATTCAAAACCTTGACGCTCCATTTCTTTGGCTACATGAACCATCTCATCAAGAGACGGCGTAATCAGGCCAGACAACCCGATCATGTCAGCGCCTACTTCTTTTGCTGTACGCAAAATTTTCTCAGCTGGTACCATAACGCCCAAATCGATGACTTCAAAGTTGTTACACTGCAACACAACCCCAACAATATTTTTACCAATGTCGTGAACATCGCCTTTCACCGTTGCCATGACTATTTTGCCATTGCTTGATGATCCTGTGTCCATGTTGCGTGCTTTTTCTTCTTCGATATACGGCATTAAAAACGCCACTGCTTTTTTCATTACCCGAGCAGATTTTACGACTTGAGGTAAGAACATTTTACCTGCGCCAAACAAATCACCAACAATACTCATACCATCCATTAAAGGCCCTTCGATAACCTCCAATGGTCGATCAAAGGCTAAACGGGCCTCTTCTGTATCTTCATCAATAAAGTCGGTAATACCTTTAACAAGTGCATGACTTAAGCGCTCTGAGACCGGCAAGCTACGCCATTCTTGTGTTTCTTTTTCGGCTACTTCACCTGTTCCTGCGAACTCACCCGCCATAGCAAGCAAGTTGTCCGTTGCATCTGGCGTGCGGTTAAGTACGGCATCTTCAACGGCATTTCTAAGTTTAATTGGAATGTCTTCATACAAGGCCAATTGCCCTGCATTCACTATCCCCATTGTCATGCCTTGCTGGATGGCATGATAGAGAAACACGGTGTGAATGGCTTCACGTACAGGATTGTTTCCACGGAATGAAAAAGACACATTAGACACGCCACCAGACACTTTGGCGTAAGGCAACTCCCGAGTAATGTCGCCGGTAGCCTCGATAAAATCTAATGCATAGCGATTGTGCTCTTCAATGCCTGTGGCAATCGCAAAAATATTTGGGTCGAAAATAATGTCTTCTGGTGGAAAACCAACTTCGTCTACCAGAATATGATAAGAGCGACGACAAATTTCTATTTTACGGGCACGAGTATCTGCCTGACCGTCACTATCAAACGCCATAACGATAACTGCTGCACCGTATTTCATTAGCTTACGAGCTTGTTCTTTAAAGTTTTCTTCGCCTTCCTTCATGCTGATGGAGTTCACAACGCCTTTACCCTGAACCCACTTCAATCCCGCTTCCAGAATTTCCCACTTTGATGAGTCCAACATGATTGGTACGCGAGAGATATCAGGCTCCGACGCGATCAGCTTTAGGAAGCGCTCCATGGCCGCCTGAGAGTCCAACATGCCTTCATCCATGTTGATGTCGATAATCTGTGCGCCGTTTTCAACTTGCTGACGAGCTACGCTCAATGCCGTGTCAAAATCGCCCTCTTTAATAAGACGTTTAAACATGGCAGAACCCGTCACATTGGTTCGTTCACCAACGTTTACAAACAAATTACTGCCATCGATGTTAAAGGGTTCTAAACCAGACAGTCGACACGTTTTTTCAATAGTGGGAATAACACGCGGTATGGCGTCTGCAAAAGCGGTTGCAAACGTTTCGATATGACTTGGCGCCGTACCACAACAACCGCCAATAATGTTTAAGAAACCGGCGTCTACCCAACCTTGAATTTCTTCAAGCATCTCATCAGGTGATTCGTCGTATTCACCAAAAGCATTCGGCAAGCCAGCATTGGGGTGAGCTGACACATGGGTGTCAGCAATACGAGATAGCTCTTCTATATATTGGCGTAACTCTTTTGGCCCTAACGCGCAGTTTAATCCGACGGAAATAGGTTTTGCATGCGAAATAGAATTCCAAAATGCTTCAGTCGTTTGCCCAGAAAGCGTTCGGCCTGAGGCATCGGTAATGGTGCCAGAAATCATGATGGGATAACGCACACCGGTTTTTTCGAAATAGTCCAATACGGCATAAATCGCAGCCTTGGCGTTCAAGGTATCAAATATGGTTTCAATCAGAATAAGATCAACACCACCCTTGACCAATCCATCGACCGCTGTTGTATATGCCTCAACTAGCTCATCGAAATGTACATTACGAAAGCCTGGATCATTTACATCCGGTGAAATGGTACACGTACGGCTGGTTGGCCCAACAGCACCTGCCACAAAACGAGGTTTGTTTGGATTCTTGCTAGTGAACGCATCTGCGGCTTCACGTGCCAAACGAGCCGATTCAAAATTAAGCTCGTAGCTAAGCGATTCCATGCCGTAATCCAGCATGGAAATATAGTTGGCGTTAAAGGTGTTGGTTTCAATAATGTCCGCGCCAGCGGCAAGATAGGCAGAATAAATGTCTTTAATGATTTTAGGTTGAGTCAGGGACAATAGGTCATTATTGCCTTTTACATCACTGTTCCAATCTTCAAAACGATCGCCACGGTAATCCTGCTCTTCTAATTTATACGCTTGGATCATGGTGCCCATGGCACCATCAAGGATTAATACATTTTCAGCTAGTCGTTTCTCAATAATAGAATACGAATCGGACTTTACCACTCTCACCACCTCAAAAAAGAATATGCAGAGGTACTATACCGAAAAGTGATTGTTTTGACGTTGAAAAATAGTAATGAGGAGTTGAATGATTCGATGGGAAGACAGTGCGGAACCAACGGTTCCGCACTTATTCACTTATTAGTAGAATTCTAGCATTACAGCGTGTTTTTCGATTTGTTAAGACGACCGATAAGAAAACCACCCAACAAGCCCAATAAAATCGCACCTACCCAATAGCCATACTTTTCAAACAAGTTGGTATTGATCAAGGATAAAGTTTCATTTCCACGATAAACCTGTCTTTGGATAGATTGGTCTTCGAAATTAATTTGCTGACTGACAAATAAGTTGAGTTGCGCTACCGGCTTTTCATTTAAACCCGATACCCGCCAACGCCACTGCAAACGACCACCTTGAACCACTGCCGTTGCTAGTCGATCACTAATCATATTGATTTCACTGTCTGTTACCAGCTCAGCTTGATAAGTTTGGCCAGAAAGGGAAGGCTGAACGTCAGCCGACACTAAAATTTCAAAGTTGTTATGCAACGCTATTTCATTAGGAAGCTGCCACGTCACATTCTGCAGAGTCGAGCTCAACTGCAATTGGAAAGACTCTATCGCAGCCGCTAACGAAATGTCATTGTTTTCTTTCGACTCTAACATCTGTTTAGTAGTGCCAAGTCGAGCAGACAGTGCACTCAGTTCAGTTTGGCTTGCAGCGAGCTCTGCACCAGCGGCATTAAGTTGAGACGACAATGCCACATTGTCTTGCTGAGCTTGAGCCAGTTTATCGTCAAGCTCTTTCCAGCGCGCTTCATAGTCAGCACCTTCATCAAGCGCTGACTCTAGTTTTAAAACATCACTTTGATATTCTTCAATGATCAGTTTTTGCTCTGCAACCTGCTTCTGTAGATTTGCTAAGTCCATTCGAATTTGCGTATTTTCACGAGCGTAATCAAAAACGGGGCTGGTTTCCGATAATGAGCTTGAATCTAAAGGTTGAATTGATGTATTCGTTTGATCTGAATTATCTCGTAAGGAGCGAATTTCATCCCACAAAACTTGGTGCTGAGCTCTTGCATCAGACAATGCACCACCCAATATCAAGTTTTCTTTTTTCAGCATAGAAAGTTGTTTTTGATTCGCTTTATTGTCAGCTTCTAAATTGGCGTATTTATTTTGTAACTCGGTATTCTCACTCAATAGAGTAAGGTAACTTTGCTTAAAGCCATCTTGTGATGTAGGCATAGATTCTAAACTAGAAACCTGCTGCTTTAATGAAGTGTTTTCATTTTCTAGTTGATTAATACGACGAGTCAGTAAATCGTTATCCAGCTTTAATGCAGCATATCGTGATTCTAGCGTTTCTCGCGATTTTTTCTGCTCTTCTAATGCGGCTAACGATTCTGCGTTGGACGAATATTTTTGTAAATCCGCTATCGCCCTGTCCTTCTCATTAAGAGACAGGTTAAGAAACGACAGCTGTCTTTCATTGTCAGCAAGTTGTCGCTGGAGAGATTCTATAAGCACTTGTTTTGAGGCTATTCCCTTATCTAACTCGCTATTACTGGCACTAACAATAGGGCTTTGAGGTGATGTATCGGTATTACTAACTTTTGGCACAATCACAGACGATGTCTGTTGGCTGGAGGATGTACTGCAAGCAGACATCATTAGGCCCAAAGTAACAGGAATTAAAATCTTTGAACGGACTTTCATTTTTCGCTCCTTAATAAACTCAAGGTCGACAATAGGTTACCTCTCTTATGCCAGATTTGAGTATGGAATGCAAAGAACCAGTAAAGATCTTCTCATGAGTGATTATTATAAGGTCACAAAAAGGCCCTCTAGGAAAAGTTCTTAGAGGGCCTTAGGTGTATTAAGTACGGGATTATTTAAGCAAGACTTTTAGAGACAACCTCATAAACATCTTTAGATAATTCTTCCGACAGAATACGTTCCAGTTCCGCTTTCATTTTTACACTTAATTCCGGCTGTAGTTTTTTCCATCGTGTTAGAGGTGTGCAAAGTCTGGAAGCAATTTGCGGGTTTCTCTTATTTAATAAGATAATCTGATCGGCCAAAAAGCGATAACCACTCCCATCCTCTTTATGGAAGCCAGACATACTTTGACCAAACCCGCCTAACACAGAGCGTACTTTATTTGGATTTTTTAGATCAAAAGCAGGATGTTCCATTAACCCTTTCACCGTTGCCAATGCCGCATCGTGTTCTTGACTCGCGGTCAGCATTAACCATTTATTTACCACTAAAGGCTCATCTTTCCATTGCTCATAAAAAGCAGCCAATAACTCGGCCGCCTTTTCATGTTGTGAATTCACGGCGATGGACAGCGCGGAAAACTGATCTGTCATGTTATTAGCCGACTGGAATTGCTCTGAAACAATTCGATGAGCAGTCTCATCTTTTGTTTCAACCCAGTAAGATAAGGCCATATTTTTCAGCGACCGATGTGCGATGTCTTCAGCTGTCGCCTGGTACTCACCTGAAATACTGTGCTCTCGATAAACGCGTTCAAAGTCTTCGGCCAACGTATTTGCTAGCTGAGCTTTTAAATATTGGCGTGCTTGTTTAATTGCCGCAGGGTAAATAGGATTTGCCAACTCTGAAAGGTACGCCTGGCTTGGCAAAGCCAGCACTAACGCCACCATCGCAGGATCTAAACTTGCATCACTTAATAATGCTTTAAAGCCATGTGCTAACTGAGAATTCACCGATAAGGTTTCACCGTCAATCGATTGCTTGATCAACGTATTTAACTCATTAACGGCCAATTGTTGCGCAGCACTCCAACGATTGAAACCATCAGAATCAGCCGACATCAATAGCAATAAGTTTGCTGGGGCATAGTCATATCGAAGTTTGACGGGAGCGGAAAAACCTCGTAATAAAGACGGTACAGGACGCGCTGTCAGTCCGGCAAACTCGAATACTTGTTCATTAGAAATTAAATGTAAAACATGATCTTCTGAATTCACATTGTCGACTGTTGCTGATAACGCGTTCCCCAACTCATCCAATAAACCAACACGTATAGGAATATGCAATGGTAGCTTGGTTGGTTGGCCCGGCGTTGCTGGCGTATCTTGCTTCATTGTCAAACGATAAATGCCAGTTTCTGCATCAAACGTATCCGTCACCGTTACAATCGGTGTACCCGCTTGAGAATACCAGCGCTTGAATTGAGTAAGGTCAACACCAGAAGCATCTTGCATCGCGGCAACAAAGTCATCACAGGTAACGGCTTGCCCATCATGACGGTTAAAGTACAGATCAGACCCAGCGCGGAATTTCTCTTTTCCCAACAAAGTATGGATCATACGCACTATTTCAGCGCCCTTCTCATACACTGTTAGCGTATAAAAATTTGAAATTTCAATAAACGACGCTGGACGTACTGGGTGCGCCATAGGACCTGCATCTTCAGCAAACTGCGCCGTTTTAAGGAAGGAAACATCTTCCACCCTTTTGACGGTTTCTGAATGCATATCGGCTGAGAAAGTTTGATCACGGAAAACGGTAAAACCTTCTTTCAAACTTAACTGAAACCAATCTCGGCAAGTAACACGATTACCAGACCAGTTATGGAAATATTCATGAGCGACAATGGCTTCTACACGAAGGTAACTGTCGTCTGTTGTTGTTTCTGGGCTCGCTAACAAACAAGAAGAGTTAAATATGTTTAACCCTTTGTTCTCCATCGCACCCATATTGAAATCATCGACCGCAACGATCATAAAAATATCTAAATCATACTCACGACCATAAGCCTCTTCATCCCAACGCATAGAACGCTTAAGCGCTTCCATAGCGTAATCCACTTTGTCGATATTATGGGTCTCAGTGAAAATCTGTAGCTTTACATCGCGTTTACTTTGCGTTGTAAATACATCGTTTTTTACTGCAAGATCACCAGCGACTAAAGCAAAAAGATAAGCGGGTTTAGGGAAAGGGTCATGCCATACAACAAGCGTTTTTCCGTCGTCTGTCTTACTACGCTCAACTTCATTGCCGTTAGACAACAAAACAGGATAGCGTGATTCGTCTGCAATAATCGTGGTCGTGAATACAGACATCACATCTGGGCGATCTAAATAGTAAGTTATGTGACGAAAACCTTCCGCTTCACATTGAGTACAAAACATAGAAGATGAGCGGTATAGTCCTTCAAGGTGGGTATTATTTTGTGGTTCAAGTAAGGTTTCACAGGTAAAAACAAACTTATCTGCGGTGGCCGTAATAATCAGTTTGCCTTCGCTGATTCTGTATTCTTCAGGTGGCAATGAATAATCATCCATGGCGACACCGATCAACTTCACATCTTCACCACCGTCTAGAACGAGTGGCGCTGTCGATTTTCCAAACGCAGGATTACGTCGCATGTGCAACCGTGACGTCACGATTGTCGTCGCTTCATCTAAATCAAATGTCAGTTCGGTTTTATCAATTAGAAAAGGAGGAACTTTATAGTCTTTTAAAAAAATCGCTGAAGGTTGACTCTCTTTCATGTGTTCTCTCCTAAAATGTCAATGTCGCTTGATAGCCTGTGTACTTACGAATATTTATCACGCCGGTATCGAGTATCCAATACTGGCCTTTTATTCCCATCAAAGTACCTTCAATACATGGCGTTTTTTCTGCATTAATGCTGGTGACTTTGGTCGGGTATTCTAAAACGGGGTAAATAAATTCGTGGGTTTCATTCTCGTCCGATAAATCGGTAATGGATTGCAGCCCGAACTCACGCTGAAGGGAATCAAGACCTTCATATAACTGACCAATTAAGCGCTCCTGTTCAAACTCAAGATCCATCTCGAGAGAAATCCCCTTGAGCATATTGCGCCAATTTGTTTTGTCAGCCACTTCCGATTTGAATAAGGTTTCAACCAAACCAGACATTCTTCGGTTTTGAACTCGAAATAAGGCTCGTGCTTGCGTGGCTCCTTGATCTATCCATCTGGTTGGCAATTGATCGCCGCGAGTAATACCGACTTTCAAAGCCGAAGAATTGGCCAAATAAACATAATGACTTTGCATGCAATACTGCTCTGCCCATTCAGGTTCACGACAGGTTCCTAAATGAAAATGGCATTTTTCTGGGCTCATAATACAAACATCACAAGCCGCTAATTTTCTAAAACAGTTAAAACAAAAGCCTTGGCTGAATGATTTTTTAGTGACTTTTCCACAATGAGTACAATGGATAGTGCCATCAAGATATAACGATATTTTTTTTGAAAGAAGATCATTAACTGTCACTCGATCGCGGCCCAAATCAAGATAATAGTAAACTTGACCGTCATGTACTTCCGTCGACATTTTTTTAAGGTTACCTTGTAACATCAAGCCTGCCCCTCAGGACCATCACCTACCCACTTAATGGTGTCATGCTCGTCGTTTGGCTTTTTAGCATCTCTGCCTTTGTGGCCTTTAGTCTCGATGTAGCCTACTCGATCTTTTTCCTCTTTATTGCTGTAATCGTAGGTAATAACGGCTTGTAGACACAACTCTGTTTGATCTGGTGTTAAACGCACGCCATTAGGCCATTTCCCGAGTTCAACGGCCTGCTTTAATTTCACGTACACTTCTGGCGACATATTGTCGATCATTTCTTTAAAATTCATTTTATTTCTCTTTGTATTCAAACAGATAGCTGTTCAATTAACGTTGACGATGTTTGGTTGCGACCCAATAGACAACACCCAGCGCTAAACCGGTTAATAATCCAATGCTATGAGCCGTATTAGCGATACTTCCTAGCCCTAACATTTCGGGAAAAGGGGTATAACCTACGGCCAACCAAACAATAAAAAAGATCATTAATTGCTTACTAATGATAATAGGCCAACGTTTATTAAAAAGTGGTAATAACCAAGCAAAACCAATCACACCATAGACCACGCCAGATAAGCCTCCAAAAAGAGGATAGCCACTTATTTCGTACTGTAAAACGTTGCTCATGATAGCAATAATTAAGACGCCAACACTCCAAAGAATAGAGCCTAGTTGACGCTCAATTCTTCTACCAATGTCCCAAATCCATAAGGTGTTAAAGACAATATGAAGCACACTAAAGTGCAGCAGCGTGGGCGTAAAAAGGCGCCAGTATTCACCTTTAGAAAAAACTTCAGACAGAGTATAAAAATAAATATGACCATTCTTTATATCGAATGGCGTAATAGACAAGTAGCCAACCATAGTGAGGTCTGAGCCAAGTTTGGTGACCACAGCAACAAGCAAAGTGACGATCAATAGCCCTGCTGTAACAGGCGCTAACGTAAGTTGAGTAAAGATGCGACTTTTCGAAACCGAGCTAGATGTAAGCACAGGACGAGTTTGTTCTAACAAAGATGGGTCATCCTTCCAAATGGCCATAAGCTGATCAACAGTCGGACGCTGGCTTGGGTCCAATACCCACAACTCATTATGGCCTTGTTCAGAAATAATTTGATGAGCCACCTTATGGTGCCATAAGGCTTTGGTTAACCCCTTAGGGTCTTCTGCTTCTTTGAATTGATAAACAAAATACATGGAGCCCTAAAGAGGATACCTTCTTAAGATGATAAAAACCTTAACCGCAAAATATGGATTAAGGGCGATAACTGGATTGCCAACCTAATTTATCACGACACACATTATAAAAATCATGGTTTCTAGGGTGTATTAAACGTATGCCACCCGTTTTTTTCGTGATGTAAATTTCATCACCTGGTGCGGCAGTAATATTAAGCTGACCATCACAACTAACACTGGGATAAGTAAGGTTGGATTCACAGACTACAATCCTAATTCGCGCGTTAGCATCAATCACTATTGGTCGGTTACTCAATGTATGCGGGTGCATAGGAACCAAAACCAGCGCATCTAATTTCGGCAATAGAATAGGCCCACCAGCGGATAATGCATAAGCGGTTGAGCCCGTGGGGGTTGCCACAATTAAACCATCGGATTTTTGATTCATCACAAACTGATCGTCGATGAATAAATCAAAACGTATCATTCTAGCGGATTTTCCGGGGTGCAGGACTAAATCATTGAGCGCAATGCCCTCGCCGCTTGGTCGGTTCTGGCGCTTAATTTTTGCTTCGATCATGAAGCGCTTTTCTTCTTGGTATTCACCACGAAAAATAGGGTCCAATTCTTCTTTTAAATTGTGTGGAGAGATATCCGTTAGAAAACCCAATGTACCTCTATTGATACCCAGAACAGGGATGTCGTAATGACAGATAGCTCTTGCAGCACCAAGAAAACTACCATCGCCGCCTACTACCATGACCATATCACAATGATCACCTAATTCTTTTAATGGCGCAGAGTCGACTTTGATACCGGGCATCATTGCCGCTAACTGGTCCTCAAGTACTGGCGCAACATCCTTTTCTTGGAGGTATTCCATCAGCTTCTTGACCGTATCAAGGATCTGAGGTTTATCTAATCGAGCAATAATACCAACACGTCTAAAAAGACTCATGCGTCATTCTCTTCTCGTCTGTCGATGTAACAAAACAACCCACTAACGTGTTTTCAAAACGGTTTTTATTATTAAAGTGAGTTTTACATAATTGAGCCAACTTTAACATGAAGAAGCTGGCTATCGCCATCTCGTTAAGGCAGGACAAAAGGATTACTGCTTAATGGATAGCCTCGCCAGCCTTGTAATCCTCCAGTATGGATAAATAATGTACGTTGATAGGGCCAAGTACCTTCTTCCATCGCTGTGAATACGGCATACATACTTTTGCAGGTATAAACGGGATCCAACGGACTATCAGGGTTATTTTTAGCAAATTCATGTATGAACTTTTTTAACGCGGGACTTTGTTTTGCGTAACCACCTTCATGACAATGGGAATGGAAAAATAATTTTTCTGAAAGCGGCTTTTGAATAGCCATCGATTGAGAGAGCTCAGCGGCGTTTATTTGTTGCGCTTGATCAACAATAAAATCCCTCTGATTTTGTGCGCCTTTTAATGCACTAAAAACGTGTAAATCAGGTGTTTGATGATGAGCCAATAAACCTGCTGCTGTTGTTCCTGTTCCTGCTGATACTACCCATGCGTCATATTCATCATCCATATTGCTAATGTCTCCGGCCCAATCTCGACACCCTAATGTGCCCAGCAGACCACCACCGCCTTCCGGAATCCAGTAAACATTGTCGTAGAGCATATTGATAGTATGAGTTACGTCAGAGGACGCACCTAGTCGATAATCCGATCGAGACGAAGGCCATAACTCAACACCGTTATTCACCATATCTATTAATGTCGGTGTTAACTTAGGCTGTAGTTCTCCTCGAACGACCGCTACCGCTTTGAATGGTATGGATTTTAGTGTCGAACCAAAAGCATGGAGGTGATTTGAAAAAGGCCCTCCAAAAGTTGCAATAACACTCGCTTGCTGTTTTTTTGCTTCAGTAAGATGGTGTTGAAGCTTGTGCCATTTGTTACCAGGTGCATGTGGATGTTCACAGTCTCCACGGTAGATACTCAGTTCGTAACGATGATGAAGCGAATGTTGGCATGATGACGATAAAATGATCGACTGGATGAAGGACACAAATAAACCTAATCGTATGAGAAGCCTTTGATAGCGTAAGAGTAACATATTAATTGCTATGAGCATTCTCATTGACTGAGTTACAAATGCTCTCTTTTGACTTATCTAGATCATGATATTTTAGCGTGTTGTTAATCGTTTTTTTCGCCTGATAAATATCACTTTATTGCACGTTTCTTTGTTAAAATCTGCGCACTCATCATTTGTGGAGATGAAACATGATTCCAAGGCTTTCTGAAGTCTCGCCAATTCAGGCTAAATACCTTTCTTTCATCGAACGCCTGAAAGCCTCAGGATTTTTAGGGGATACCAACCCTGATTATGCTAACCGCGTGGTTCATTCAACCGACAATTCTATCTACCAGATTTTGCCTCAAGGGGTTATTTACCCTAAAAACATTCAAGACATCCAATTACTGGTTACCCTGTCAAATCAAGAAGAATTTCAAGATATTGTATTAAGTCCTAGAGGTGGCGGCACAGGAACCAATGGTCAATCACTGACGGATGGTTTGGTGGTAGATTTATCCAAGCACATGAATCGTATATTGGAAATCAATACAGAAGAAGGTTGGGCTCGGGTCGAAGCAGGGGTGGTAAAAGATCAGCTTAACAAAGCCATCAAACCTCATGGATTGTTTTTTGCCCCCGAGTTATCAACCAGCAACCGAGCTACCATTGGCGGCATGATCAATACCGATGCCAGCGGACAAGGCTCCGTAATGTACGGAAAAACGCGTGACCATGTTTTATCACTTAAAACGGTATTATTGGATGGTTACCTGCTTGAGTCTTCCCCTATTAATGATGATTCGCTGGCTAAAATTCAAAGCGGCAGCGACTATTCTGCCCATGCTCACCGTATCGTTGATTCAATCCAAAAAAGTAAAGCTCAAGAAATAAAGGACTCTTTTCCTGCGTTGAACCGTTGTTTAACAGGCTATGATTTAGCGCATATACGTACCGAAGACGGACGTTTCAATATGAATTCTGTGTTGTGCGGATCAGAAGGCACATTGGGGTTTATTGTCGAAGCAAAAGTAAACCTTCTTACTATTCCTACGCATGCAGCTTTAGTGAATATTCGCTATGACAGTTTTGAAGGCTCGTTGCGTCATGCGCGCAAATTACTTGCAGCTAAACCTACGTCCATCGAAACCGTCGACTCTAAAGTGTTAGGCCTTGCAAAAGGTGACAGCATTTGGAATTCCGTCTCCGAGTTTTTTCCTCAACACACAGGAGAAAACATCCAAGGCATTAACCTAGTGGAATATACGGGCGACGACGAGCAAGACGTCACCGAAAAAGTTAAGATTCTTACTGATGCTCTAGATATCCTAGCAAAAGCAGGTGGCAGTAGCGCCCTAGGTTACACCATCGCCATGGGGCATGAAAACGTCAACAAACTGTGGGCTATGCGGAAAAAATCCGTTGGCTTATTAGGCAATGCTAAAGGGGATAAACGCCCCATTCCTTTTGTAGAAGATACGGCGGTACCACCAGAGAATCTCGCGGATTTCATCATGGAGTTTCGTGCTGTGCTTGACAGTTATCATGTTCAATATGGCATGTTTGGCCATGTTGACGCAGGTGTATTACATGTCCGCCCAGCCTTGGATCTCAAAGATGAATCTCAAGAGCCTATGATTCGAGAAATTACTGACAAAGTGGTCGCTCTTACTCAAAAATACAATGGTTTATTGTGGGGCGAACACGGCAAAGGCGTACGCTCCGAATACGCGCCTGCCTTCTTCGGGAAACTGTATCCTAGTATTCAGCAAGTGAAAGGCGCTTTTGATCCAAGAAATCAATTGAATCCTGGTAAAATTGCCACTCCTTTTGAGTTGGGTGCTGATTTGCTAAAAATAGACAGCGTCCCACTACGCGGCCAATTTGATCGTCAGATTCCTCTTAAAAATAGAGATCAATTTAAAGAAGGAATGTACTGTAATGGCAACGGCGCTTGTTACAATTTCGACCCTAATGATGCTATGTGTCCTTCTTGGAAAGGTACACGAGATCGTAGGCATTCACCAAAAGGTCGAGCGTCCTTGATGCGTGAATGGTTGCGCGGCATGAGTGCGCAAGATGTTGATACAGTGCAAGCAAGTAAAGAAGCCAAAAGCAGTCACTTTTTAATCAGTTTTCTCCCTCGATTGAAAAATACACTGGCAAAACGCCGTGGGGATTATGATTTTTCTAACGAAGTTCATGACGCCATGATGGGGTGTTTAGCGTGTAAATCCTGTGTAGGACAATGCCCTATTAAAGTGGATGTACCAGAGTTTAGAGCCAATTTTCTTGAACTTTATTACAGTCGATATTTACGGCCAGTCAAAGATTACCTAGTTGGTTCTTTAGAGTTTATGATGCCAACGATGGCCCTTTTCCCTCAACCCTATAACTGGTTAGTACGTCGGCGCTGGGTAAATCATGTTAGTAGCAAGTATATTGGCCTAACCGATAATCCAACACTGAGCACACTCAACCTTAAAAAAGAAATGTCACGTCGAGGTATTCGTTTAGCCACGCCGTTGGCCATTGAATCATTAAGTCCAAAAGACAGATCTCGCGCCGTAATTGTCGTCCAAGATGCTTTTACCAGTTATTTTGAAACTCAACTGGTATTAGATACGATGGAAACGTTAAGTCGCCTTGGCTTTCAAGCCTACCTCGCACCCTACATGCCCAACGGCAAACCATTGCACGTTCACGGTTTTATAAAAGCGTTTAATAATACCGCCCGTAAAAATCTCGATATGCTACAAAGATTATCGTTTTATGGTCTACCTTTTATTGGTATTGACCCATCTATGACGCTAACTTATCGAGCGGAATACACAAAAGCGTTTAGTAACAGCCGACAAGTGCCAAAAATCCAACTCATGCAAGAATGGTTAGCTCAAAAAAGCGAGCACCTCATCAAGCAGCCTTTAATGTGCGATAATTCAACCTATCACCTAATGACACACTGCACAGAAAAAACCAATGCAGCTGCCTCGATTCAAGACTGGCAAAAAATTTACAGCATACTCGGGCTTGAGTTAAAAGTTGAAAATGTTGGTTGCTGCGGCATGGCGGGGACTTACGGTCACGAATCAGCCAACCAAGAAACATCAAAAACCATTTATGACCTTTCATGGAAAGAAAAAGTAGACAACCCTGTATTGATCGAAAAATTGGTCGCAACAGGTTATTCTTGTCGAAGCCAAGTAAAACGCTTTGACGATGTCGCCATCCCTCATCCGATACAGGTGCTCTTAAAACATTTAAGAGAAGCCACTGTCGATTAAATATTGGCAGGTATCACACAATCATCAAGACTCGGAATTCCGAGTCTTCTTTTCCCCTATTAAGGAATACCATGAGTCACCAAAATTTATTACACGATAGCGCCGATGATCTAGGCCCTATTCGCATTTTTGATGATGGTCAGTATCGAGTTTTGTCCTTTGCAGAAGGTGATGAGCAAAGTCGTATTCGCCTTTCTACACCGCACATTTTGCAACACGAATACACCCAAGCCATGATGCTGCCTTTATTGTTCTGCGAGCCTAAAAGAGTGTGTATTTTAGGGTTAGGTGGTGGTGCATTACTTCATGCTTTACACCATGCAGTACCCGCTATACACATTACTGCAGTAGAACTACGTCAAGAAGTAATGGATGCTGCTGAAATGTATTTCAAACTTCCAAGAGGCAAGCGGATTACATTAAACGTGGCAAACGCCATTGATTGCATGGCAGAAGGCCTACCTAAGAAAGTCGACTTACTCATGACGGACCTTTACAACACTGAAGGTATGGATCAGGGCGTTTTACAGGCGAGCTTTATTGAGAACTGTGCTAAAAATATCAAAGATGACGGCTGGCTTGTCCTAAATTGCTGGATGAATGACAAAAATAACCAAGACCTCACTGACATCATTAAAAAACACTTCATTGATGTTCGTGCATTAGATACAGGCGGTGGTAACTGGGTGATTATTGCGGGTAAAAGAATGAACCATGGCAATGCAAAAGAGCTCAAAGCACACGCTCTAAGCCTGAGCAATCACATGGGTTTTCAATTAACTAAATGGTTGTCTCGTTTGTCGGCTGTTTGACTCTCTCACTCTACTAAAAGTACTGCCTGCTCATCAGGAAAACAAAAAATGCCGCTTCATCAGCGGCATTTTTGATAAGCATAAAGTTTAGTTGTCTAGTACTTTATTCACTAAGGCTTTCGCCTCCTCTTCCAGCTTGGCAAGATGTTCTTCTGAAATAAAACTTTCCAAATAGATTTTGTACACATTTTCTGTGCCGGATGGCCTGGCGGCAAACCAACCATTCTCGGTAGACACTTTTAAACCACCAATGGCGGCTCCATTGCCCGGAGCATGAGTTAGAACAGAGACAATCGTTTCGCCCGCTAATTCGGTTTGCGTCACATTGTTTGCATCTAGCGCACCTAATAATGATTTTTGCGCCGAGGTTGCTGCAACATCAATGCGTTTATAAAAGGGCTGGCCATACTTAGCTACTTGAGCCTCATACAATGTCTGTGGATCCTTTCCTGTTACCGCTAAGATTTCCGCTGCAAGTAACGCCATAATGAATCCATCTTTATCGGTCGTCCAAACGGTGCCGTCTTTACGTAGAAAAGAAGCCCCTGCACTCTCTTCGCCCCCAAATGCCATAGAACCTTCAAACATACCTTCGACATACCACTTAAAGCCGACGGGCACTTCGCAAAGTCGGCGACCAAGGCCATTTACAACACGATCAATCATGCCACTGGACACCAAGGTTTTTCCAAACTGAATATCTTTGGGCCATTGTGCTCTGTGTTGTGCTAAATATTCTATTGCTACTGCAAGATAAGCATTAGGATTCATTAAACCAGATTGAGCACAGACAATGCCATGACGATCATAGTCAGGGTCATTACCCACCGCAATATCGAAATCATTTTTTAACTTGAGCAAACCTTGCATGGAATATGGGGAAGAACAATCCATGCGAATACGACCGTCTTTATCCAACGGAACAAAACGAAACGTTGGATCAACTTCTGAGTTTACAACGGTAATGTCTAAGCCATATTTTTTTGCAATAGGCTTCCAATAATGAATACCAGCCCCCCCCATTGGATCAACACCAATTCGAATTTTGGCGTTTGCAATGGCTTGCATATCGATGACATTTTCAAGATCGTTTACATAATGATTAATGTAATCAAAAGGCTCAACTAACCCGCTCTCTTCTATCTCTTCTATAGAAAATCGCTTCACACCGTGTAAGTTTCCTTTCAGTAAAGCATTCGCTCTTTTTGCAACCCAATCCGTTATGTCTTTGTCTGCAGGTCCACCTTTTATAGAATTGTACTTAATACCACCATCTTCTGGTGGGTTATGAGAAGGCGTAATGACAATGCCGTCACTAAGGTCAGTCTGTGTTTTATTATTGTGCGTCAAGACAGCATGAGAAATAACAGGCGTGGGCGTGAAGCCTCCATTGAGCTGAGTACGAACTCGGACGCCATTCGCGGTAAAGACACTCAACGCGGTTTGAAAAGCGGCTTCAGACAAAGCATGAGTGTCTTTGCCTAGGTAAAGTGGTCCTGAAATATGTTGAGCTTGACGGTACTCAGCAATGGCTTGAGTGATAGCAAGAATGTGATCTTCATTAAAACTGGCGAGTAAAGCACTGCCTCGGTGTCCTGAGGTACCAAAACTCACACATTCATCTGGATGAGTAATCACTCGAGGCTTTTTTAAATAATAAGCCGTCATGAGTTCAGGTAAATTTACCAGAGAAGTATGCGGAGCAAGCTGTCCAGCTTGAGGATGAATTGCCATATTGTAAGCCCTGTTAAGTCTTTGAAACGGATATAATCAGTCTCTCTTATATCTATTACAGTTTCAATGACTTAACGGAGTGTAATCGGGGATTATCGTTTCCGAAGGATTAAACTGCCAATCGAGTAACCTGCTCCAAAAGAGCAGATCACACCAAGATCACCGGCGCTTAAATCATCATGGTACTTGGCAAATGCAATGATAGATCCCGCGGAGGCGGTATTGGCGTACTCATCAAGAACCACTGGCGCTTCTTCAAGCGTCGCGTCGCGCCCTAGCAGTCGTCTACTGATCAGCAAGTTCATGTTGATATTGGCTTGATGTAACCACCAACGTTTCAATGCGGAAACATTAATGCCTTCGCTCAGCAAATGGCTTTCAATATGATCAGCGGCCATAGGGCAAACTTCTTTAAAAACCTTTCGACCATTTTGATGGAACAACTTATCTGCAGAATAAGGGTCTTCGTCGGTGGTTCGCGTTAAGTAACCAAAGTTAGATCGAATATTATTTGAATAAGACGTGACACACTTTGTACTAAGCACATCAAAGGCGTGTGCTGACTGACAGGTTTCACTACTTTCTACCACTACAGCCGTCGCCACATCACCAAAGATGAAGTGTGAATCTCTGTCCATATAGTTGACTTGAGGGGAAGTAAGCTCTGGGTTGATGACGAGAACGCCCTTTGAGGTGCCCGCCTTCACTGCATCAACTGCTCTTTGCAGACCAAAGGTCGCAGCAGAACAAGCCACTAGCATATCAAAGCCGAACCCTTCAATTCCTAACGCCGCCTGCACTTCAATGGCAATAGCAGGATAAGAACGCTGAGTATAAGCACAAGACACAATGACCATATCGATATCAGCGGCGGTTTTATTCGCGGCACTCAAGGCTTTTTGTGCCGCAGCAATCGCCATTTCAGCTTGATGAGAGACTTGATCATCCTCTCGTACGTCAAGAATCGGGCGCATGCGGTGTATGTCTAAAGTCCCCTTTTTTGAATAGATATAACGGCTTTTGATACCAGATGCCTTTTCAATAAAAGCCGCACTGGAAAGAGGTTTTGCCTCCATCTCTTCCGCTTTAATTGCTGTTTCGTTTTCTAGGTTAAAAAGTTCCGCCCAAGCGTTGTAGCTTGTAACTAGCTCTTCATTACTAATGCTGTGTTCTGGAGTCCATAAACCGACCCCACTAATGACGACTGAAGAATTCATTTAATACACCCTTTTTTATTATTATAAATAAAAAGTTTTCATATAAAGTATAGATGAGATTGTGAACGACATTGTCGATACAGTCCACTTTTTGTAATAACAAAGGTCAATCAATATTCAAAATACTTATATCAATACATGGCCTTATGGGTAAGACTTCAACACACTATTGTCCACTGAGTGGTTGTTTTTATAGAAGAAACCAGTATTTTATGGGATACAAATAAATACTTGAAAAAAATCCGACTAATCGAGTCCTTATGCCAAATAACAATGCTCTCATATTATCCGGTGGTGGTGCTCGCGCAGCCTACCAAGTTGGGGTTCTATCTGCCATGGGGAAAATGCTTCCAAAGAATAAGCCATTGCCTTTTTCAATATTATGCGGAACCTCTGCAGGCGCGCTAAATGCAACCATGCTTGCTTCTCATGCGAATAATTTTTCTAAGGCTGTCTCCACTTTAGCATTCGTATGGCGCCATTTAACACCAGATCAAATTTACAGTGTAGGTCGCTGGCCTGTAGCAAGCTCTGTTACAAAAACCTTATTATCCCTTTTCCATCTCCATAACAGTGATACTTCTATCGCACTGATGGACAACACACCATTAAAAGAGCTCTTAACAAATCATTTGGACTTTTCTAGGATCAATACTGCCATTGAAAACAAACAGCTCAAAGCACTCGCTATTACCGCGATGAGTTATAGTACGGGTGAATCCACGACCTTTTTTCAAGGCTCTCAAGATCTTCAACCATGGAAAGGCAATAGGCGAAAAGGCGTTATAGCGGATTTGGGGGTTGACCATCTACTTGCTTCCAGCGCCATCCCCACTATCTTTCCTGCTCATAAAATACAAAACCATTATTATGGCGACGGCGCTATACGACAAAAATCAGCAATTTATCCAGCATTGAAGCTGGGTGCTGAAAAACTGTTTATTATTGGTGTAAGTGGAAACAGAAGCCCTAAAAAGTGGTCTGCTCCTGATATAGATGTAGAGTCCAGCGCCCCCAGTATGGCGCAAATTCTCGGCCAATTATTAAACAGTGCCTTTATCGACAACCTTGAAGATGATATTTATCAATTAGAAATCATGAACAATCTTATTCGTGACCTTCCTAAAGAAAAAAGAGCCAATCATCAAAACTTGCCGACAGAGACATTGATTATTTCACCATCCGAAGAGCTAAATGAAATTGCACACCACTATCTTGCCACTCTGCCTAAAAAAATTCGGGTCTTGTTAAAAGCAGCCGGTGGATCAACGTCTGAAAAAACCAGTTCAGCCGCGAGTTATCTATTGTTCACGCCGCAATACTGCCGAGCGCTGATTGAATTAGGCCATAAGGATGCCATGTGGGAAAAAGACCGAATTCTCGCCTTCTTTGAAAATAATGGCTAAATATAGACATGTCTTTTATCGGTGATGACTTGCGATGCAACTACCCAAGAAACAAGGCGTTGCATGTTTTTAAAACCAAGAGAACTGCACAGTTCAATCTTGCCTTCTTGTTGAGAATTAGGCTCGCGCAGTTCGCACATTTTCTCAGGGTAGGATTCTTCCAAGCGACGAATCAATTGAGCTGTAACACCTTCACTTGGTTCAATTATCTCACACTCACTTCCTAGCGCTTGTTCAAAAAAATGCTTTACTAAGGGGTAATGAGTGCAGGCTAATACTAAAGTATCGATATTATTGGCGAGCATCTCCTGACTTAGTTCTTGGATCGTGAGTTTTATTTTTTCTTCCGTCTCTGGCCAAGCATCGATGTCAAATGCCAACGTTGAGCTGGACATAATCGACACCTGACTGTCAGCTTTCCAAAGGTTAATCAGCTGATTCAAACGCTCGCTTTCAGCAGTAACTGGTGTTGCCAATACTGCTACCTTACGCTGTTTACTAAGGCGAAACGCGGGCTTTACCGCAGGCTCAACCCCAATAATAGGCAAGGATGTGCTGGCTCTGAGTGCATCAATAGCAGTAACGGTGGCGGTATTGCAAGCAACAACAATAGCGCAGACGTTTTCTTTCTCGAAAAAACGACCCACTTTTATCAATCTCTCTTGAAGCTGAGCAACACTTTTATTTCCATAGGGTGCGAAGGCATCGTCTGCCAGATAAATTAAATCAAGATGAGGTTGTTTTTTATGTATTGCATTGAGGATCGTTAACCCCCCAGCGCCAGAATCCATCACTCCTATTTTCAATTCGTCGCCTCAAGTCAGTGGCAATTGAACGGGCTCACGCTCTAATTCAACGCCATATAATTCAAATATAGATTGCTTTATTTTAGCTTCTAATTCTAATAAGGGTTCTGCATTTTCTTCTGAATAGTTAACCAGCACCAATGCCTGTTTTTCATAAACACCCACGCCCTGATATTGTTTGCCTTTCCAGCCTGCTTGATCTATCAACCACCCAGCCGCCAATTTAAAACCATCCTCAAATGGAAATGATACAAGATTTGGAAAACGCACCTTTAAATCTGAGTGTATGGCTTGGCTAATTATCGGATTCTTAAAAAAACTGCCTGAGTTTGCTAACACAGTAGGATCAGGTAATTTTTCACTCCTGACGTCACACACCAGTTTAAAGACGCTTGCCAGACTAGGCTTACCCTCAATACGATCAGACAAGCCGCCATAGCTCAGTAATAAATCCGCCTGTTTTTTCAATGACAGCTCTACCGACGTAATTAATAGCTTATCTTTCCATTTGCCTTTGAAATAACTGTCTCTATAAGCAAAGCCACAATCTCTTGCATTGATCCAATAAACGTCACCAGATGTTTTATCAATCACCTGAACACGTGCCAGAACATCTTTTATTTCAACCCCATAAGCCCCAATGTTTTGCACCGGTGCGGCGCCAATCGTACCTGGGATTAACGCGAGGTTTTCAATGCCAAACCAGCCTTCTTGTACGGCGAATGCAACCACTTGGTGCCAATTTTCACCTGCAGCAACCGTTAAACTGACTAAATTCCCGCGGTGCTCTCTTGCGTTTATACCAGACAATCGATTAATAATTACCAGTCCCGTGACATCGGCTGAGATGAGTAAATTACTACCACCGCCGATCATGGTGACGGTTTGATTAAAATGATTGGCCCAAGCAAGCAGTTTTTTTAAAGAGTCTAATGTTTCTGCTATGGCAAAGTATTCGGCATGGTAAGCAAAACGGAAGGTGTTATAGGCGGCCAAAGATACATTTTTTTGAATGGATTCTTCCATGCTCTGCATAAAGGCGTCTTGTGTATTAAATCGCATCTTCATGGATTGACTTAATCTTCTCTTCTAGAGTTAAGGTGATTTACAAAGGCTTGTGCGATGTCTGTAAGGTGTTTTCTCATCACGGTAAACCCTTCATCCCCACCATAATATGGATCGACCACTTCACCCAAAGCAACGTGTTGATCGAACTCACCAAACATGACTAATGTTGCTTTACTGTGTTCTGGCTGGATTTTTTTGAGATTAATCAAGTTCTCTCGATCCATTGCTAGAATCCAATCATACTCATTAAAATCGCTTATTGTGACCTGTCGGGCTTTTTGTTGACTGATGTCGATGCCAACATTTTTGAGCGCGGCAATGGACCTTGAATCAGGTGGGTTGCCAAGGTGATACGCTGCTGTACCTGCAGAATCAAGCTCCAAGAACAAGCGATTGTTTGACGCTACATTTTCTAAAATACCTTGTGCAGCCGGTGAACGACAAATATTGCCTAAACACACCGCTAGCACTTTGTGCGATCTCATTTTACAGAGCCTGACTCTAATCGCTCTTCTGTGGTCAACGTACGAGCTTCTGTTTCTAATAATACAGGAATACCATCGCGAACAGGGTACGCCATACCGCCCACTTTACTGATCAATTCCGTACCATCTTTACTCAAGATTAGCGCCGCTTTCGTGACAGGACAAACAAGGATATCTAATAAGCTTTTATTCATGGGAGTTATCCATTTTAATGAAGTTTAATTTTTCTAAAAAGGCTTGCGCAAAGCACTCTGGCAAGTCTAAAGAAACGGGTAAATACCAAACATTTGAATTTGACAGCACCAAGGACTGGCATTTAACCGCATCTTTTTCGGTCATAATGACCGCGCCATTAGACGGAATATCAGCGACTGAAAATGAATGATGGTCCGAAAACCATTGGTAACTGCTGTTTTCTGGCTGTAACCCTAGTTGCTTCAGTGTTTCCACAAAACGATCAGGATTACCAATACCCGCCATAATATGCCATTTTTTTTCATCTACAAATGCACGGTGACAATGTAAACTTTTTATTCCGTCCAGTGATACTAAATTGGTGGGTATCAGAGGCGCTAAAGTAATCGGTAGAGCCAGTTTATCAAGAGCGTCGGTCGTTGTGTCTGACACACTGACGATAAAGTCCACGTGCTTTAGCCTTTCTATAGGTTCTCGTAATGGACCAACAGGTAATAATTGACCGTTTCCGATGCCCCGTTTCGCATCAAGCATTGCTACTTCAATGTCTCTGTTTAATTGGTAATGCTGCATGCCATCATCACTGATAATGACATTCACGTCTGTTGTAGCAAGCAGGTATTTTACGGCCTCATCTCTTTTAGGGAACACCACCATTGGGCAATCAGCTCGCCGAGCCAGCATTACCGGCTCATCACCGACATCTTTTGCAACACTGTCAGCATAGACAGATGTTGGCATTTCAATTTTTGCCCCATGTCCACGAGATACAATACCTGGACGATAGCCGTTCGCCTTTAATAATTTGCACAATGCTACCACCATCGGAGACTTACCGGTTCCACCCACACTGATGTTGCCAACAATGATCACTGGAACCGGCGCTTTATAAGACGCTTCGGGGTGCTCTAAGAAAGTCTGTCTTTTTTTGAGTACGACTTTTCTAACCAAAGGTTGAATCGGCCGAAAAACATTTGTCCAACCACAGCGACCATACCAAGAACGCGTCAATAGAGACTCAACGCTCACTGGGCAGGTTCTTTCTGTGCAGTATGAGCAAGTTTTGTAATGCCTAGATTTGCCGCAGCATCGTACACTCTAAGCACCATGTCATAAGAGGATTTAGCATCAGCGGTAATAATCAATGGTCGTGTATTATCGCCTTGCGTCACTTCCTTTAAGCCTTGAATTAACGTACTGACTTTTTCATTAATAAGTGTTTGTCCGTTAATGACATATTGACCATCCGCTGTAATGACCAATTCAACATTCTTGGAACGATCTGAACTGGGTGCATTAGACGTTGCCGTTGGTAAGTCAATCGTCAACTCAGTGGATTGATTAAAAGTAGTGCTGACCATGAAAAAAATCAGTAACAAAAAGACGACATCAATCAATGGCGTTAAATTAACTTGTACGTCATCTATTTTTTGACGACGAAACTTCACTGCGCCACTCCTGTTTTATCTCGATCACCGTGTAATGCGTCCACTAGTTTGGTCGATTGTTGCTCCATGGTAACAACAAGCACGTCGATTCTACGGCTAAAAAAGCGGTGGAATATTAACGCAGGAATAGCAACACCAAGTCCTGCTGCGGTAGTCAGTAATGCTTCTGATATACCACCGGCAAGTAATGCTGTATTACCAGCTCCACTTTCCATCAAAACAGAAAATACTTTAATCATACCAACAACCGTACCTAACAAACCAAGCAATGGAGAAATGGCGGCGATCGTCCCTAACGTGTTCATAAAACGCTCTAATTCATGAATGACATGACTGGCTGCTTCTTGAACACTTTCTTTCATAGAGCCACGACCATGCTTTGAATTTAAAAGGCCCGCGGCAAAAATATACGCTAATCCCGTTTGAGTCTGCATGGAGCGAATGTATTCAATGGTCATTCTATCGTCACGTAATCGAGTCATTACATCAGACAAAAGACCATTTGGTGCCACTCCTGCTTTTCGCAGTGTCCAAAAACGTTCAATAATAATGGCAAGCGTAAGGATGGAACACGCCATTAACGGCCACATGAAAAAACCACCAGTTTGAATAAAGGCTAACACTTCACACTCCAATTTAAGTTTGATTGTAATTTAACACACTCTCTAACTTTTCTACACGTTTGCAAGTGTCAGATTTTAAGAGAAAAAACGAATAAATGCAGGAAGAATGCTGCAGCGAAATACGATTTTTTTGAAAGTGAAAATCCAGCGATCCTCCAGCAGGAATAACCAACCATTTGACGTTCATCCCGTCCAACATGGCTATTATTTTTTCTGCCCCATCCTGCTTTAATATCAGCCATTTCACACCATGCGCTAAAAGTATCTGAGGCGTGATTTCTGAAGTATTACTTGGCGTTAAGAAATAACCACCTTGCTGCTCTGCATTTAAATAGGAATCGAGTCTTAATCGACTGATGTCCGATCCAACCCAGGTGTTGGTTAACAAGATATCGCTCTTTTCTGTCAAAATCAGTTTGTTATTTTTATTTACCAAGGATAAGCCAGCCTCAGAAGCATTCGACAGCATAGAAGAAAACAAAATAACCCAAATCCCAATAGCACTGACTATTCCTCTTTTCAAAGGGCTTTGATAAACCCAAACGATTACCAAAAGCAACATAAGTAGCCTAGGTACATCAGAGGCATGCTGTTCGAAAATCAGCAATGGCCATTCAAAAGCGATCATCTCAATAAAACTTATAATATAATAAAGGAGTATTTCTAGTTGTTCATAGCTGTAGGTTGAGCCGATGATCAGTACTTCCATGCAAGAAAGCAGTGCCCATGGAAACCATAAAAAAGCCGCTAATGGAATAAGTAGAATATTAACCAAAATTGAAGCGCTAGAAATAGCGACTTGCCAACCCAGAATCAGCACCATCGACGCGGTACTAAGCATCACTTGCACCATGAGTAAACGCGATAGCTTTGTCGACGTCTGGCAAAACCCTATTAATAAATACACCATGCTAAATGAAAGCCATAACCCAGGACTTAGTACCGCCCTAGGTTCAAAAAGTAACACCAGCCATAAAGCAAAGGTGATAATGCTATATGGTGAAAGCTTTAGCGCCAACATTCGAGCACACAAATACACACTAAGCATGATGGATGCCCTCACAACAGGTTCACCCCAGTTTGTTATATAGGCATAAGCAAATAGTAACGGAATCACAATCACGGCATCGCAATGCCAACGAGTCACTCCGTAAAGCAATAGCCTATTAGGAAAAACCCGCCAAACACTTCGACTTATCATTCGACCAATGGCAAACATAAAGCCAGTGTGTAATCCAGAAACCACAAAAAGATGCGCTAAGCCCAGCGTACGAACCATCCAAGTATCACGCTCGCTCCATAAGTCATCCTGACCTAATAACAAAGCCTTAGAAAAGCGCCAATAGTCAAAATTTTCAAAGGCGTGATCAAGTTTAGCCAAGAGCCTGCCTCTTACTGAAAAAGGCTTTTGCTCTAGACGCTGCAAATCTTCATCTGAAAAATGAACAGTCAGTTCTGCCGCTTGTCTTTTTATATAAAGGTTTTGCTGCCACCAAGAACCTTCTTGGTTTGGGAGTACAACGCGAGTAATGACACCCTGATATATCTTCTGCGACGATTCCACCGAATGAAACTTTGATTGCGAAAAGGTAAGGGAGAAATCATCTTGAGTACCCCGAACACCGTTTTTTTCGAAATACACAAGTCGAACTGACTGTTTATCGAACCGAGCATCGTTATTTCCTAGTTGAGAGTGATTACTAATGAGCTCTTTATTATCAAAATCTACCAGCAACTCGCTGTAGGTAGTCAGTGGTAAATAAGGGGGTGTTGAGAACTCGCTGGAAAGAACAGAAACAAAGGAGATAAGTGTCAAAAACAATACTATTAAACGCTTTGACCATATTAAGTAGAGACACACCAGAATGATGTGAGTAGAATACACCCACAAATAATCGCTCGGCACCAGTACGGCGCCCATCAATATGGACAAACTACTTAGTAACATAAGACCTCCTTGTCTTAAATTGCTAAATTATTTTTTACCTGATTATGCCGAAGAATTATCTAAAAAAATTCATACCAAATCCAGAAAAACTTAAGCAGAGCAAAGCTTTAGGCCTATTAGGCTCACAGATTTATGAAGCTAATTTATGGCACCTAAATCGAAAATCTGTCGCGCGCGCTTTCTTTAATGGTTTATTCTGGGCATTTATTCCCATGCCGTTTCAGATGTTGGCATCAGCTCTGCTTGCTATACCATTACGCGCAAATATCCCGCTTTCTATAGCTCTGGTGTGGATCACAAACCCCATTACTATGCCCTTTGTTTTTTACTTCAATTACAAAGTGGGCTCATTAATTCTCGGATATCATCACGAAAAAGACTTCAAACTTTCTGTGGAGTGGATCTGGGATAAAATGGAGCACATTTGGCTGCCACTTTACGTAGGTTCCATTGTATCCGGACTCATTGCTGGCGCTATCAGTTACGCTGTCATCATTATTTTATGGCGATTGCACGTCGTGAAACGCTGGAAAGAACGCAAACTACGTAATAAAAACTCGGAAAAATAGTCAATACAATCGCCAAAATTGACAATCAATCTTGGCGATTGTAAAAGCGCTTTATTTAAGCATTAAACTCCCAATTATTTTATTGGTTGCAAAACACCTTGAGACAAGCGATAAGCCGAATCCATCCAGCTCAACATTTTCTCATCATGAGTGACCACCAAAAACGCCATATCATAAGTAGCCTTAAGTTCATTGATTAGGTTCTGAATCTCTAGCGACGTGGTTTCATCCAAGTTACCTGTTGGCTCATCCATCAATACACACGCCGGACGATTGGCCAAAGCACGTGCAATTGCCACGCGTTGCCTTTCACCACCCGATAGCTGTGAAGGCTTATGGTGCAAGCGATCTTTTAAACCAACCTGCCCTAATAATTCTTCTCCACGTCTATTTGCTTCTTTTTTATTCATGCCCGCAATCCACATCGGCATCAATACATTTTCCAACGCAGAAAACTCAGGAAGCAAATGATGAAATTGGTAAACAAAGCCCATTTCCTTGTTGCGCATTTTGGAGCGCTTGGCATCTTTCATGCTAGACCAAGAAACATTCGCCAGTTTCACTTCGCCTGTCGTTGCCAAATCCAAACCGGCAAGTAAGTTAAGCAACGTGGTTTTTCCTGACCCGGAAGAACCGACGATTGCGCATGCCTGACCTTTGTTTAGGGTCAAATCAATAGAACGAAACACATCCACAATTTGCTTGCCGTCTTGATATTGCTTAGAAAGTGCACGACACTCCAGTACCACATTATTCATAGCGTAAGGCCTCTGCAGGTTCTACTTTTGAGGCTCGCCAAGCAGGGTAAATAGTGGCAGTAACCGTCATTACAAAAGCAGATATAACAATCAATTTCACATCAGACCATTCAAGTTGAGAAGGTAAATAGTTAATAAAATAAACATCTGAACTCAAAAACTGAACATTTAACAGCGTCTGCACGGCGGCAATAATTTCGCTCACATTGAGCGCTAACGTCACGCCTAGCACGACACCAATAAATGTTCCCAACATGCCAATAAACATACCCTGAACCACAAAAATCCACATAACCTGGCCAGAGGTTAAGCCCATTGTTCTAAGTATGGCGATGTCATTCCGTTTATCCGTTACCACCATTACCAAAGTGGAAACAATATTAAACGCGGCTACAGCAACAATTAGCAGAAGCAGTAAACCGATCATGGTTTTTTCCATTTTAATGGCTTGGAAAAGGTTACCGTGTGTTCTAGTCCAATCGCTTACTCTATTCTGCCCCGGCACAGCCCTAGCAATATCCCAAATGCGAGAAGGCGCTAAGAATAAATCATCAAATGAAATACGTAATGCTTCAACCGAATCTTCTTGATACCGCTTTAGCTTCGCCGCATCCTTAATATTAATATACGCAAGGCTGCTGTCTAATTCAGCGCCCACTTCAAATGTTCCCACAACAGTAAAGCGCTTTAGCACTGGTGCGACACCAGCAATAGAAACATTTGCCTTGGGCAGAATTGCCGTGACTTTATCACCAATATCGACACGTAACATTTTGGCTAGTTGAGCACCCAATACGATACCAAAACGAGTGTCATTAAGAGCATCCAGAGAGCCTGACGCCATGTTTTCATCAATGATGGACACTTTCTTTTCCATTTCTGGATTGATGCCATTTAAGATGGCGCCATGCACACTTGATCCAGATTGAAACATCACTTGTGCTTGAATGTGGGGGGCAACGCCAACCACATTTGGCATTTTTTCAACTAGAGTTGCTGTATTTCGCCAATCATCCAAAACCGGCCCGCCCCATAAAGTTGCATGAGGAACCATGCCTAAGATTCGTTGGCGCAACTCTCGATCAAAGCCATTCATCACAGACAGAACGGTAATTAAAACCATTACACCAAGCGCCAGGCCAGCAATAGATGAGAAACTGATAAAAGAAATAAAGTGGTTAGAACGTTTGGCTCGGGCATAACGCAGGCCGATGGCAATAGGTAGGAAGTTAATCAATGTATGTCCTTGTGTGACAAGCTTGCGTGGCAAAAATGGAGGAACATACTTCCTCCATTATGGACTAAATCGCCAATACGCTTATGCGTCGAAATCAATACCTATACGACGACCTACATCCTCGTAAGCTTCAATCACGCCACCTAAGCCTTGACGGAAACGGTCTTTATCTAATTTTTCTCTGGTATTGGCATCCCATAAACGACAACCGTCTGGGGAAAATTCATCACCCAATACAACCTCGCCTTTATATAGGCCAAATTCTAGTTTGGAGTCCACTAGAATCATGCCGCCTTCAGCAAAAATCGCTTTTAATACATCATTCACCTTAAATGTAAGCTCTTTTGCTTTCGCAAGATCGTCTGCTTTTGCCCATCCAAATGATTCAACATGTGATTCGTTGATCATTGGATCACCTAACGCGTCATTTTTTAAAAATAACTCAAACGTTGGGGGTGTTAACGTAATACCTTCTTCTACACCTAGGCGACGACATAAGCTCCCCGCCGCGACATTTCGAACAACACACTCAATAGGCATCATATCAAGACACTTTACCAGTGACTCCGTATCACTTAAAAGCTTTTCAAAATGCGTAGGAATTCCGGCTTCTTGCAGCTTTGTCATGATGAATGCATTGAACTTATTATTCACCATGCCTTTACGGTCAAGCTGCTCTATTCTTTTACCATCAAATGCAGAGGTATCATCACGAAACACTAGAACCATTTTGTCAGGATCATCTGTACGAAATACAGATTTTGCCTTACCTGCATACAGCTCTTGTCGTTTTTCCATTGGAGGGTCTCCGGTCTTCTTTTCTGAGGGGTTAATCTTAATTAGTTTACAAAGCGTTGTACTAAATGAAACGACGTCACTTCAGGATAATCCGTTGCAGAGACATCGATGACCAAAAAATCACCCGCTTTTTGATGGGTGATCTTATACGGGTATTCTCGCTCTTCCCAACTGACATCATCTAAGTTTCGACGATATACATTGAACAATTTTTGCTTTTCGCCCTTGCCTACTGGAATATTGAAATCGACCACATCACCAATACGAGCAACATCTTCCGGAGGCACTGGCGCAAGTAACGGGTCTACTCCTGGGACAATGTAGATTCCAGCCGCACTCAATGTCATTTCTAATTCAGATGGCGAAACATTATTGCCTAGGCGTATTGAATAAATGCCCTTATGGTCAACCCATACCGGAAATGAAGCCGCATCATCGCGATTCGATAGATAAGCAGAAGATTGATTTAATTGACGTCCAATTGTTCCCCATAAGCGTATCGCAACAGAGTAGGCATCATCATTTTGATCTGGACTTATCCAGCCACTTGGTTCGACATCTTGCTGCTCATCACGAAACTGGACACGCATCAAAGTTTTACCTTCTATTTCATTGAAATGAAATGAGAAAGCGGTTTTAGCTGGATGTATTCGTGTAACGCTACTCCACAATGACGCCCACCAACCTTGTGGATGAAAGTCAAACGGAACCGTTGTTATTTGATCGTCAGTTTGCGTTGAAATCGGTGTGCCTGCACCATGTAATGCGGTAAGGAAATCAGCCACGATACGTTTTGATTTCTCTTTGCTTGCAGGTACTAAAAACTCAATAGCATCGTCTTGCTCTGTAATCCCAACCGCAACCATAGGATAAAAAACAAACGGCGCTCTAGGTGTGACAAATGGCTTCGAAGGCTCTAGATCCGCAATCTCTGTTTCATTTGGAATGACTAGAGCATCTTTTGACGATGCTGAACCCTGCGGTACTTCTAATGTCGAGACAACCGGTTTTTGATCTTGATAATCATCTGAATGATCGGTAAAAAAAACACTGCAACCTGACAGCATTAGAGTGAGTGAACCCGCTCCCATTAACTGTAATGTAAACTTATTCATACTAATAAAACTCCAGCTTCTATCATTGCTTGTCGAACGGCAGAATGATGCTGTTCAGAAAGAGGTGTTAATGGTAGTCGAATCCCTTCTTCGCATAGCCCTAATTGACTACAAGCCCATTTAACAGGGATCGGATTGGACTCTAGAAATAAATTTGTGTGTAGTGAACAGATAGCGCTGTCAATTGAGTGAGCGCGATCAGCGTTGCCAGCTAACGCAAATTCAGCTGCTTGCGCCACGGCTTTTGGAGCCACATTCGCGGTAACTGAAATATTGCCTTTGCCACCAAGAAGTATAAGTGAAACCGCCGTTGGGTCATCGCCAGAATAAACAGCGAAGCTTGCAGGCAATAACTTAATAAGAGCTTCACCTCGCTCTAAATTGCCTGTGGCATCTTTAATTCCCACTATATTTTTGATTACAGAGAGTCGAACGACTGTTTCATTTTGCATATCACATGCCGTTCTACCTGGCACATTGTAAAGAATTTGAGGAATTTCAACGGCGTCTGCAATGGCTTTGAAATGCTGAAACAAACCCTCTTGTGTTGGTTTGTTGTAATACGGTGTGACCAGCAAGCAGGCATCTGCTCCTGCCTCTTTCGCACGACGAGTCAGATCGATAGCTTCATGCGTCGCGTTTGCGCCAGTACCCGCAATAACCGGTACTCGACCATTCACAGTATTGACTACCTGTCGAATCACATTAGCGTGCTCTACTGGTGTCAAAGTGGAAGATTCGCCCGTCGTACCTACGGCAACAATACCGTGGGTACCTTCATTAATATGAAACTCTATTAGATCATCTAATTTTTTAGTATCTACAGCGCCATCTGGTGACATCGGTGTGATAAGCGCAACTAAACTACCTGTGATCATTTCGAGCCTCCGATAAAATTATAAGCGCGCCTATAGTAACGTTCAGATTCAGGTTTAACAATAATCGAGGGGCGTAAAGCCGGGGTAAATTAGCGAGAAAGGGCATTCGGCGGGATTTTTTGCTTAGCTCTTGTTAAGCTAAGACTTTTTTCACTAAAAATAGACAAACTATTTTTCTTCAAATATTTCGTTGAACAGAGAGTAACTATTATGACAATAGAAATTGGACAAATTGCACCGGACTTTAGTGCGAAAGATCAGAATGGTGAGATAATCACACTTAGTCAATTCAAAGGTAAGAAAGTTGCTTTGTATTTCTACCCAAGAGATTCTACACCTGGATGTACGGCTCAAGCTTGCGATCTACGCGACAATTATCAAACGTTACTTGAGCAAAATTTTGTTATTCTAGGGGTCAGTACCGATACAGAGAAAAAACATCAAAACTTTATTGCTAAGTACAATCTACCTTTTCCATTGATCGCTGATACTGAAAAAGACGTACACGAGTTATATGGAACTTGGCAGCTAAAGAAATTTATGGGCCGAGAATCCATGGGAACAGTAAGAACAACGTTTATTATCGATGAAAATGGCCTGATCTCAGACATTATTAGCAAAGTAAAAACCAAAGAACATGCCGCACAAATTCTGAAATAAACAGAACTTAATAAAGAAGGTGCGATAATGCATCGCACCTTCTTTCTCTTACTTATATACCACCGCGAATTTCCATTCTTACTTGTTCACGATAAAAATCACCTAATAATTGATGAGTTTCTTTGCTCAAAGGAGGCAAGGATGACACGCCTGCATTACGTATTACTTGAGAAGAATGGCTTGCGCCCGCAATAATACTAGACACCTGTGGTTGATCTAATATCCACCGAAGGGAGACATCTAGTACTGTTTGATTATCCGGCAATTTGTTTTTTAACGAGTCAACCAGAGCAACACCCTTTTTAAAAGGAATGCCGTTGAACGTTTCCCCTACATGGAAAGCGGCACCATCTTTGTTGTAAGAGCGATGATCATGCTCATTGAAAACATGATCCGAGCGCATCTTTCCAGACAACAAACCACTCGCCAGTGGCAAGCGCACAATGATGCCGACATTGTTTTTCTCTGCTATTGGAAAAAGCGACTCAACAGCGTCTTGCCGAAAGACATTGAATAAAATCTGTAAACTGGCTATTTCAGGATGCTCACAGCAGAATTTTGCTTCATCCAACATTTCCACGCTAGCGCCAAAATGCTTGATAACACCTTCTTGTTTGAGGTCTTCCATCCAAGTAAGAATATCACCAGCAAAAAGCACCTCTCTTGGCACGCAATGCAATTGAGCCAAATCAATCGCTTCAACCCCTAATCTTTTCGCTGACGCTTGCAAGCTCTTCTTCAATGAAGCTTTGCTGTAAGCGTCAGGGTATAACGCGGCATCACGCCCAACTTTTGTAGCAATAATGGGCGGCGTTGTTAAAGCGCGGCGCCATTGCCCTATTCGTTGCTCACTTAAACCGCCGCCGTACACATCGGCTGTATCAAAAAAACTGATGCCGTGATCTACAGCCGTTTGCAAAATAGCATTTGCCTCTTTATCCTCCACGGGGCCAAAGTCATTCCCCAGCTGCCAGCATCCCAAGCCAATTTCTGAGACCTTGAAACCTGTTTTACCTAATGTTCTTGTATTCATAAACCTTCTCCGTGCTCACTATTGACCAATGGCACTACTATACGAGCCTTTAAACTGTTTATAATTATCAATACATTAAATGCATTGTTTATTGAGACTTAACAATATGAGTATTCATCTTCCTGAAGGCATACGAACATTTTTAGCGGTTGTGGAAGCCCATAGCTTTTCCAAAGCCGCCGAGCAGCTTAATATTTCCCGAGCGCGAGTCTCGCAGATTATTAGTCGTCTAGAAAAAGACATGGGCGTTCAGTTACTTTATCGGTCGACTCGATCTCTTTCTTTGTCACCGGCTGGTGACACATTTTATCAACTGTCACGACAAGGTATTGATCAGCTGGAGCATGCAGTTCTATCGGCCCAGAATGCGCACTCAAGTATTAGCGGACAGATCAGAATCAATGCGGTAGGTGGTTTATTCGGTGAAGAAATACTCGCACCAATATTGGTTCGCTTTATGGCGGAAAACCCTGAAATAGAAATAGATTTAAGCTTTTCAAGCACTCGGGAGGACTTAATCGAAGCGCAATATGATTTGGTGGTGAGAATGGGGATTTTACCTAATTCAAACCTCATTGGTAGAAAGCTCACCAGCTACACAAACCATCTTGTCGCCAGCCCAAACTACCTAAAGTCAATGTCAGCACTTAATAGTCCAAAGGACTTACTGGATCACGCTTTGATTAATGGCTCGGTGAGAAGGTGGTCTTTTACAAACACCTCGAATGAAGAAAAATATGAACTTCCAGTACAAGGCAAATTAAAATGTTCGAATGGGCACGTTGCAAAATTAGCAACACTAAGTGGTGCAGGTATATCCCGTCAGTCCGCTTATTATGTAGAACAAGAGATTGAGTCAGGGAAGCTAATTGAAATACTTCCACAGTGGCAATTACCTCCTTCCGATGTCACGCTGCTTTACCCGCAATCGAGAAACATAAGTCTTAGAGTGAAAGCACTGGTGCACTATCTCATTGAAGCCTTTAAGATAAGCAACGATTAAAATAAAAGAACGCACAATACAAACAAAGGTTTTCTATGCTAGTGGCATTGGCTAACGCACTCACTCCCATTCTACTCATTATTTGCTTAGGTTTTTTTCTTGGCAAGAAAACAGACTATCTAGACAGTCCCTCGTTAGGCGCGTTGGTCTCAAATTTAGGCTTACCTGCCTTGTTGCTTTACTCGGTATTATCGATGCAAATGCAGGTTTTCAGCATGCTAAAAATCATTGCTGCGACCGTCATTGTGTTAGCTATCGTGGCACTGGCGTCATACTCATTTCTAAAGATCCTCAAATTGCCAACGCATTTCTATTTACCGCCTATGGTCAACCCAAACACAGGCAATCTTGGTATCCCTATCGCTTACGCCTTGTTTGGCAATGAGGGCATGGCCATCGCGGTCGTCATTTCATCGGTTGTACAAATCAGCCATTTCACTTTAGGGGTTGGCTTTATGTCAGGCACCTATCGTCCAAAGCAACTACTTAAGAATGGCCCTGTCATTGCTTTATTGCTTGGTGCGCTGTTATTAAGCTTTAAGGTGAGTTTACCTGCGCCACTAATGAACACACTGAACATGCTCAGTCATATTACATTACCCATCATGCTGATGCTTCTTGGCAAGTCCCTAAGTAGCTTGAATATAAAGGAAAGTAGTAAGATCAATAGAGCGACGGCCTTGTCTTTATTCCGTCCTGCCGTAGGTGCATCGAGCGCATGCCTTGTTGTGTACTTTTTCCCACTCAGCCATTTAGAAAGTTCCGTATTAATTGTACTGAACGCAATGCCAGTTGCCGTTATCAGTTATATGCTGGCCATTAAGTTTAAAGGGCCAGTTGATGAAATTGCGCTGATGATTCTTATTTCTTTACCTACGTCACTTTTCACTGTGGGCTTTCTATGGTGGTTTTATCTTAAAACTACTTAGGTTTAAGCCAATCAAGGAAAACCGTAACAGGAGTGGTTGGGGCTCGCTGCTTAGGGAGTGCAATATAATAACCATTATTTGATTGGACGGTGAAATTCGATAGTGGGACCAATACACCACTTTGAATATAGTCATCCAAAAGCGGCGACCAACCTAGACCAATACCTTGCCCAGAAATGGCGGCCTGAACTAATAATGTATAATTATCAAACTCCATAACCGATTCTGATGGCTGCCATTGTGAGCCATTCAGCTGAAAGAGCGACTCCCAATCCATCCACTTTTGTCCCATATCCGCATTTAGCCTTAATAAAGGCGATTTAACTAAATCCGTCAGGTTTGTAAAACCAGAAAATTCATCAAACAATTTTGGACTACAGACGGGGTACACTATTTCCGGCAAGAGTTTTTCGGTTAAATATCCTTGATATTGCCCCTCACCAAATAAAATCGCCACATCCGCTTCAATAGACACTAAATCCATTTCTGATTGAGAGGTTTGGATGCGGATATCAATGTCTTTATGCAATCGACGAAACTCTGGCAACCTAGGCATTAGCCAAAAAGCGGCAAAAGCGAAATCCGTTGCGACAGTAATGCGTTGTGATTTAGGTTTCTGTTTTATTTTTTGCAGCACATCTCGTAAATCTCGCAGGCTCGACTGTGTCGTTTTTAACAAAACATGCCCTGCATCCGTAAGCACAACACCACGATAAATTCGCTCAAAAAGAGCGACGCCAAGAGATGCTTCTAACATTCGTATTTGCTGGCTTACCGCTGGCTGCGTGGTACCTAATTCGCGTGCTGCTGCGGTAAAACTTAGCAACCTTGCTGATGTTTCAAAAACGACAAGGGATTGCAAAGGAGGAAGTTCAGTGTCCGTTAACATAAGTAAAACTTATCCCATACATAAGATTTAGGTCAGTTTACAGCATTGGTTTCATAGCGCAATGTTACTAAAACAAGGCGATTAGTGACGATACATCCTTATCTACATCCTTTTTACATTAGAGAAAATTATGTCAGAAAAACAACCAAATATCCTTTTTATTATGGCTGACCAATTGGCAACGTCTGCACTTCCCATCTATGGCAATTCTGTTGTAAAAACACCGCACTTAAGCTCGCTAGCAGAAGAAGGCGTTGTCTTTGACTCGGCCTACTGTAACAGTCCACTTTGCGCACCTTCGCGCTATGTTTTAATGACAGGACAGTTACCCAGTAAAATTGGTGCATATGATAATGCCGCCGATCTTTCTGCCGATATTCCAACCTTTGCCCATTATCTTCGCGAGCAGAATTACAAAACGGCCTTGTCTGGTAAAATGCACTTTTGCGGACCAGACCAATTACATGGGTTTGAAGAAAGACTTACCACTGATATCTACCCCGCCGATTATGGTTGGTTCCCTAATTGGGATGACCTTAAAACGCGCCCTACTTGGTATCATAATATGTCATCCGTTACTCAAGCTGGTCCTTGTATCCGTAGTAATCAATTAGATTTTGACGACGAAGTTGTGTTCCACGCTCAGCGTTATTTGTATGACTATGTAAGACGCGATCAAGATCGACCTTTTTGCCTGACAGTATCCATGACACATCCCCATGATCCTTACGCAATTCCGCAAGAATATTGGGACAGATACAGTAACGATGACATTGAATTGCCTAAAATCAATATCAAAAAAGAAGACCAAGACCCTCATTCAGCTCGTCTACAAGAAGTTTACGCTTATCACGATCAAGACATTAGCGAGCAAGAAATTAAAAATGCACGCAGGGCCTATTACGGCGCCATCAGTTACGTAGATGATAAAATCGGTCTGCTATTAAAAGCCTTAAAAGAAACAGGTTTGGATGACAACACCATCATTGTATTCTCTGGTGACCATGGCGACATGCTGGGGGAAAGAAATCTCTGGTATAAAATGTCATTTTTTGAAGGCTCTGCTCGAGTACCAATGATAGTCCATGCGCCAAAACGTTTTTCCGCTAAACGGGTTAAAGAATCGGTTTCCACCATGGATTTACTACCGACTTTCCTTGAAATGGCAACTAATAGCCAACAGCATACTTACGCAATGCCAATCCAAGGCAAAAGCTTAATGCCACATATTGAAGGCCGGAAAAATGGCCATGATGAAGTGATCGGTGAATACTTCGGCGAAGGTGCAATCGCTCCACTTCTAATGATACGCAGAGCGCAGTACAAATACGTTTACTGTCATATAGACCCAGAGCAACTGTTTGACCTAGAAAACGATCCTGACGAGCTCAACAACCTTGCAGTTGACCCAAACTATGCGGACTTACTTGGCACCTTTAACAAAGAAGCTCTTGAGCGCTGGGACTCGAACGCCATGACGCAAGATGTACTTATTAGCCAACGCCGTCGTCGTTTAATTGTAAAAGCGATGAACAAAGGTAAACGAGTGACTTGGGATCACCAGCCCATTTTTGATAGCAGTGAAATGTACATGAGAAATCACATTGATCTAGATGACCTAGAAAGCCGATCTCGATTTCCTAAAGTCGAGTAAGCACAATTTTAAAGCATCATTAAAAAATAGGAGCACGAGAATGAAAGCACTTTCTTTAAGCAAAACAGGATTAAAAATAGCAAGTGTGGCGAGCCTACTTATCGGCAGTAGCCTTGCCCTATCCGCTGAACCTGAGCAATGTAAAAAAGTCACTTTTAGTGATCCTGGCTGGACTGATATCGGAGCAACAAATGGTGTAGCGACCACTCTATTGAAAGCAATGGGGTACGATACTCAGGTGTACCTCCTTAGCGTCCCCGTTGGCTTTGAAAGCTTGAAGAATGGTGAAATTGACGCTTTCATGGGAAACTGGATGCCTGCCCAATCTGCTTTTATCGACAAATATGAAAACAATATCGACGTTGTTCGCACCAACTTAGAAGGCGTTAAATTCACCTTAGCGGTGCCTAAATATGTATTTGACGCTGGCGTGACAGATTTTTCGGATTTGTCCAAATTTGGTAAAGAGTTCCGTCAACGAATCTATGGTATTGGCGCTGGAGCACCTGCAAACCAAAAGCTACAAAATATGATCGATACGAATGATTTTGATCTAAAAGATTGGAAGGTGGTTGAGTCCGGTGAACAAGCGATGCTGTCACAAGTAACAAGAACAGTAAAACGCGATAATTTTATTGTCTTTCTTGCTTGGGAACCACATCCAATGAACGTCAATTTTGATCTAAAATACCTAAGTGGTGGCGACAAGTATTTTGGTCCAAATTTCGGTGGTGCAACTATTCGCACTCTAACTCGCAAAGGTTATGCGAACGAGTGTAAAAATGTCAGCAAACTGCTCAGTAATTTGGAGTTTGGCTTAACCATGGAAAACGAAATAATAGGCTCTGAAGAAAAGCCTGAACAAGCAGCAGCAAGTTGGATTAAAGCCCACCCAGAAGTATTAGATAAGTGGCTACAGGGTGTTACAACCTACCAAGGTCAACCAGCACTGCCTGCGGTTAAAAAGCAGCTTAGTACTATGTAACTCGATTTTTCGTTTATTCGAATTTGAAAGTAAAAAAACCGCATATTTATGCGGTTTTTTATTTTTACATTAATATTACTGACGTGTTAAGCGATCATTACCCAGTACCAACGGTGCTGATGAACGATAAGGGTTGATATCTAAACCACCTCGCCTTACATATCGTGCATATATCGTTAAGCTTTCTGGCTGACATTCACGCATAATATCGATAAATATTCGCTCGACACACTGCTCATGGAAATCCGTATGTTCGCGGAACGAAACAATGTATTTAAGCAGACTTTCATGATGTATTTGTGAGCCTTTATAATCAATAAAAACAGAACCCCAATCTGGCTGATTAGTGACGGGGCAATTCGATTTTAAAAGATGGCTCACCAAGCGCTCTTCCACAACACCAGAAAATGCATCAAGCGTCAGCAATCCAGCATTAGGGTGATATTCTGTAATATCAACGTCTAGGTCATCGATACAGTAATCTGGCGTCAAAACAACAAGAGAAGCCATTGAATCAACATCACGAATGATCACAGTGACGTCAGCACCAGCAGCCTTTGAAAGATCTTTTTCAAGAATGGCCTGTACATCTTCAGTCGAGTCGTAGCGCATTTGATTCAGAGAATTCAAATACAATTTAAACGATTTAGACTCAATGATATTTGGCGAGTCACAAGGTAAACGAAATTCAGCCAAAGCAACCACGGGCTTCCCTTTCAAATTTAACCATGACAACTCATAAGCATTCCAAACATCTTCGCCATAAAAGGGAAGCCGTTCAGACGCAATACCCATTTCAGACCATTTATCCACTCTTGCAATGGGGTAAAGCAACCCTGAATCGTACTCAGAAACATAGTCTGTTTGCTGACCTAAGGGTAAAAATCCCATATAACACTTTCCTCAGTTTCTAATGCCTTTGCCTTGATTAAGCAAACGCAAACTATACCAAAACAATACAACAATAAATGAACTTACAATAACAAGCGCCCAATATACATTAATATCAGACACCCCTAAAACACCGTAGCGAAACGCATTAACCATATATAAAACAGGGTTTAATAACGAAACCGATTGCCAAAAAGTAGGGAGTAAATCGATCGAGTAAAAAACACCGCCCAAATACGTTAATGGCGTTAGGATAAAAGTAGGAACGATTGAGACATCATCAAAACTTCGTGCGTAAATGCCATTAATAAAACCACCTAGTGAAAACATAATTGCCGTTAAAAACACCACTAAAATCGTGATGAATAGGCTTTCTAATGCTAGGTGTGTGAAAAACAAAGACAACAGGGTTACCACTAAACCAACAAGCAAGCCTCGCGCAACACCACCCAAAACATACCCTACCAAAATGATCCAATTCGGCGTAGGTGAAACCAACAATTCCTGAATGCTATGTTGAAATTTTGCAGAAAAAAACGATGAGGACACGTTTGAATAAGAGTTGGTAATAACCGACATCATAATCAAACCAGGAACGATATATTGCATATAACTGAAGCCACCCATTTCGCCGATACGGTCACCTATTAGGTTACCAAAAATGGCAAAATATAATGTCATGGTAATAGCGGGCGGCAATAAGGTTTGTGGCCATATACGAGTAAAGCGACGAATTTCTTTGATTAAAATTGTATAAAACGCAATCCAAATTTCGGAGTTTTTCATCTACCTACCCTTTAATTAATTTTACGAAGAGCTCTTCGAGACGATTAGATTTATTACGCATGCTGACGACATTCACTGAAATCGCATCCAGCGCTTTGAAAATAGTGTTAATCGATTGACCTTTTACTACTTCAACTTCAATAGAGCTGGCATCTTTACTTAGCACCACACCAAAACCAGGCAAAAGCCAACCATCAGGAAGATTACTATCAAGATCCAAAATAAATGTTTCTTGATTCAACGTTTTCAATAAAGCTTTTACGCTGGTATTTTCAACAATTTCACCATCATTTATAATGGCGATATTTCGACATAATTGCTCTGCTTCTTCCAAATAATGGGTTGTCAGAATAATGGTCGTTCCCTGTTCATTTAGGGTTTTTATAAATTCCCACATAGATCTGCGTAACTCTATATCAACGCCGGCAGTGGGCTCATCTAGGATAAGCACATCGGGTTCATGAACCAGCGCCCTCGCTATCATTAATCGTCGCTTCATTCCGCCTGACAGCATACGAGACTGAACGTCTTTTTTATCCCACAAATCCAATTGCTTTAAATACTTCTCTGCACGCTGAGCTGCCACGGACTTACTGATTCCATAAAAGCCAGCTTGAGTCGCCACAACATTAAATACGGTCTCAAAAACATTAAAATTAAATTCTTGAGGCACAACTCCTAAGTGCTTTTTCGCAGAAGCAAAATCTTTATCAATGTCCGTACCAAAAATAGACACCTTGCCTGACGTTTTATTCACTAAAGAGCACAAAATACCAATCGTTGTCGATTTGCCTGCACCATTAGGGCCAAGCAATGCAAAAAAATCGCCTTTTTCAACTTTGAGATCAATACCTTTTAATGCTTCAAAGCCGCCTTCATAGCGCTTTTTAAGGTCACTAATTTCGATTGCATATGTCATAATTAAGTTCTCGTACGGCAAAAGCCGACTATATAGTTACTTTTTTGAATAGGGTTTTACGTGGAATCACGCACACAACACATACTTGACGCTTTCGCTGATTTGCGTCATCGCATTGCAGAGCACGCTCCTTTTGATCAGCCAGATTTGGCAGAAGAAGAAATAGACTTCTTAGAAAGGTGGGATGACCTGACAAATAAAATTCAGGATAATACCCATGATTATACGTTTGATGCCCAAGAAATATTATCACGCTTCATACGATGCTACGCAAACCTAGTCCCGCTAGTAAAGAGAGAGCTACTGTGGTTTGTTGGTGGTGAGTGTCTACACTTTCTAGGCGATGAGGAAATATCTCTTTATCAGCAATTGGAAGACCATTTGTACGAGCTAGACAGTCAAAACAAAAGTTATGATATTTCCAAAGAAATTAACGCATTACGCGACACACCAACTCAAATGCATTGAGGAAAATAAAAATGGGCGAAATTACACTCGCCCATTTACCCTCTAAGGCATTTTCTTAAAAACTAACGTTCCATTCGTACCACCAAAGCCAAATGAGTTGTTCATAACAACCTCTATTTTACGCTTCTGAGGGGTGATTGGGACATAGTTCAAATCACAACCGTCACCTGCTTCTTCTAAATTGATTGTCGGTGGTGCCACTTGATCTCGAATAGCTAAAATAGAGAAAATAGACTCAACAGCACCAGATGCCCCCAATAGATGCCCTATCATAGATTTAGTAGAGCTTATGGCAACATCTGAGGCGAAGTCCCCCATGAGGGCTTTCACCGCTTGAGTTTCTGCTAAATCACCTGCAGGTGTTGATGTACCATGAGCATTAATATAATCAACATCTTGGGGATTAAGGTTTGCATCTTTTAATGCAGCTCTCATTGCTGACGCTGCACCCTCTCCACTCTCTGGCGGAGCGGTAATATGATGTGCATCATCGCTCATCCCAAAGCCAACCAGTTCTGCGTATATTTTTGCGCCACGAGCTACCGCATGCTCAAATTCTTCTAGAACCAAAATACCAGCACCATCCCCCATAACAAAGCCATCACGATCTTTATCCCATGGACGACTTGCTGTTTTATGATCATCATTACGGGTAGACAATGCTCTAGCGGCTCCAAAGCCACCAATGCCTAACGGTGTAATCGCCATCTCTGCACCACCGGCAATCATCACATCAGCATCGCCATAAGCAATCATACGACCTGCCATGCCAATATTATGAGTACCTGTTGTACAAGCAGTAACAATTGAAATGTTAGGGCCTTTAAAACCAAAACGTATAGCAACATGACCAGAAATCATATTAATAATCGCGCCTGGAACAAAAAATGGAGAAATACGTTTTGGACCAGATTCATTCAATAACTCTAGGTTTTTTTCGATCATCGGTAAACCGCCAATACCAGAACCTATTGCACAGCCAACACGACTTAAATCTGCACTATCAGCATTTAAATCAGCATCATCCAATGCTTGTACAGCGGAAGCGATGCCATATTGAATGAAAAGATCCATTTTGCGAGCTTCTTTTACGCTCATATATTGAGTCGCATCAAAGTTATTTACTTGAGCTGCAAAACGTGTGGAAAATTGGCTAGCGTCAAAAGAAGTGATCTCCGATACACCGCTCTTGCCTTCCAATATATTATCCCACGTATCTTTCACGTTATTGCCAAGGGGTGTCACCATTCCCATTCCTGTGACTACAACCCGACGACGAGACATAAGATTCCTCCAACAATTCGCCCCAAAACGCTTCTAGGGCTATTAATAAGAAAAGCCGCTGTAACGAATACAAGCGGCTTTTCGGGAAACTCAGTTCACTAATATATTACAAGTTAGCGTTTATGTAATCGTTCGCTGCTTGCACGGTAGTGATTTTCTCAGCTTCTTCATCAGGAATTTCAGTATCAAATTCCTCTTCAAGAGCCATTACCAACTCAACTGTGTCTAGGGAATCTGCACCTAGGTCATCAACGAAAGAGGCTGAATTAACAACATCTTCTTCTTTAACACCTAGTTGTTCACAAACGATTTTTTTAACGCGTTCTTCAATGCTACTCATTAGAAGTTCCTACTCTACTCATTAACAGCTCAGTGTGAGCATATTATAAAAATTCGATCACCAAAAAAGGTGTGATTCTCGACATGAACCGGAAATGTATTTTCGTTGAATTAAACATAAAATTCAACTCAAATTACGACATATACATACCACCATTGACATGTAATGTTTCACCGGTGATGTAAGCAGCGCCTTGCGACGCCAAAAATGCGACTGCCGCCGCAATTTCTTCTGGTTGACCAAGGCGAGACGCTGGCACTTTTTCGACCAATTTGGCCTTGTGCTCTTCAGGTAACACCTTCGTCATATCTGTTTCAATGAACCCAGGAGCAACACAGTTTACTGTGATGCCGCGAGATCCAATTTCTGCCGCCAAAGAACGGCTGAAGCCTTCTAATCCAGCTTTAGCTGCAGAATAATTTGTTTGTCCGCCGTTGCCCATAGAACCAACAACCGAACTAATGCTAATAACTCGACCGAATTTTGCTTTAGTCATTCCGCGTAAGCAAGCTTTTGTCACACGAAAAACAGAGGTTAAGTTGGTATTAATAACTTGATCCCACTCATCTTCTTTCATGCGCATCATTAAATTATCGCGGGTAATGCCGGCATTGTTAACCAAAACCGTTGGTGCACCACACTCTGCGGTAATCGCTTTAATTACAACATCAACGGATTCACTAGAGGACACATCCAGAACCCAGCCTTTACCATTATCTCCTAAGTAATCACTAATGCTTTGCGCGCCAGACTCACTTGTCGCCGTGCCAATCACAGTTGCACCTTGCTCAACAAGCGCAAGCGCAATCGCTTTACCTATGCCACGAGTAGCGCCAGTTACTAACGCTATTTTTCCTTCAAGACTCATACTTGTCTCCAACGATTTATTACAAATATATAAAACAGTATTAGGCAGATAGCGCCGCTTCAAATGCTAACAAATCACCCAGAGATGATGTATTCAACCCTTTAATAATTCGCTTATTTAAACCACTCAATACTTTACCAGGACCGCATTCTACTGTTGCAGTAACGCCCAGTTCAGAAAGCAATGCAATAGATTGAGTCCACAGCACAGGCTCACTTAACTGAGATACCAAATTTGCTTTAATAATGGCAGGGTCAGAAACGACTTGAGCGGTTACATTTTGAATTAAGGTACAAGTTGGCACGCTAAACGTTATAGATTCTAATTTTTCAGCCAGTTTTTTACCGGCTGGAATCATCAATTCACAGTGAGAGGGCACACTAACAGGCAGAGGCAATGCTCGTTTCGCCCCGGCTTCCTTCGCATTTACCATCGCTTCTTCAACTGCTGCAACATGGCCTGCAATAACAACCTGCCCCGGAGAATTAAAGTTCACTGCACTGACAATACCAGAAGCAGAATCGCATGCAGCAATGACTTTATCATCATCAAGACCTATAATCGCCGCCATTGCGCCTTCGCCAGCGGGCACGGCTTGAAGCATGTATTCACCTCTCAACTTAACCAACGCTACAGCATCGGTAAAAGCAACAACACCAGCACAAACTAGCGCGGAGTATTCGCCTAAGCTATGACCAGCAACATAAGTTGGCTTAAGGCCGCCCTCTTGCTCCCACAGGCGCCACAACGACACGCTTGCTGTCAAAAGAGCCGGTTGAGTCTTGTCTGTCTGGCTAAGCTGCTCCGCGTCATTTTGTACTAGATTCCATAAGTCATAACCTAGAATCGTAGACGCTTCCGCAAAAGTTCGTTCTATGATGTCATGCTTTTCTGCTAAATCAGCCAGCATGCCCAATTGCTGAGAGCCCTGACCGGGAAAAACAAAAGCTAATGTATTGCTCATTTAATCTCCTAACTATATAGCATCATTACAAAGTCGCGCTTCAATAGCAGAATACAAATCTGCTCGCGCAATATCAATCCCATACTCAATCGCACCGATCATAGCGGTTAAATCAGAACAACCATGACCTTTTACCAAATTGCCACGCACACCGACTAAACAAGCACCATGCCTGCGTTCAGTTTGGTAAAAAGTCTCAAATAATGACGATGTCCCATCTACACCTTTAAGCTTACCCATCAAAAAAGACAGCAGTCCTTCTGATGCTTTTAACACGGCATTACCTACCATGCCGTCGCATACAATGACGTTTTTTTCACCTTCAAAAAGCTCTGTACCTTCAGCATAGCCAAGATAAGAAGGCCACGCTCTGTCAGATAAAAGGCGATCTGTTTCTCGAATAACCACACTGCCCTTGGAGCTTTCAACACCTACGTTCAATAAACCTACTTTTGGCACTTCATCACTCAACGCTTCAACATACGCCGCACCTAATTCAGCAAACCCAACCAACATAGAAGGTGGACAATGAACATTTGCACCTAAATCAACCAAACAACGCAATGGGTTAGAGTAAAGCTCTCTAATCAATGCCGGGTAAAGTTTAGGTCTTAGCACGCCCAATATATGTCGTGCTAATGCAACCATAGCACCTGTATTCCCTAAGGTCACAACAACATCTGACGATTTCTGAGCCAATGCATTCAGCGACTGATAAAGCGTACTATTACGACGGCGAAACAAAGACAAAACGATCTCTTCGTCTCCATCTATCACATCAGAGCAAGCAATCAGAGATAAGCGATCATGAGGCGCAGGAAGGTCCAAATTGGAGTGTGGGGAATAATAAATAGTGATGGCGACATCTTGATGGCGAGAGAGAATATTCACTGCGCCGTCAAATGCAATGCGGGGACCTAAGTCCCCGCCCATAGCGTCTAAAGCTACCCTGATCATGGGTATCTTAGTTACTCACCTTTAGGGGTGATAACTTGACGGCCACGATAAAAACCATCTGCAGAAATATGGTGACGACGGTGAAGTTCACCAGTAGTCTTTTCTACAGAAAGTGTTGCGCTTGTCAAAGCATCGTGTGAACGTCGCTGACCGCGGCGTGAACGAGTAACTTTACTTTTTTGTACTGCCATTTTTTGGAGCTCCTAACTTTACTTGGCCTTTAATTGGGCCAATATACTAAATGGATTCGGTTTTTCGCCATCCGGTGCGTCATCGGTAGACGAGGCATACTTTACAGCTGTTGGGTTGCAACCACTTTCTTCGTGATAGGCGACAATTGGTAAGGCAAGTATAATTTCTTGCTCTACCATATCGGCCAAAATTACGTCACCGTCGGTCATGACAACAGGATCGTAATCCTTCGGTAGGTTTTTCGCATGATCTTCGTCATAAACAAAGCCCAAAGATAAATCTAACGCCAGATCATGAGTTACTGCTTCCATACAGCGTTGACAAACAACTTGTACTTGAGCGGTTAATGATCCGGTAGCAATGTAGCGCCTATCCTCATCAACTCTAAAGTCTAGATGAATAAAAGCATTACCCTCATTAGAAGCTAAGATAGCACAAAGCTCCTTAAATTCATTAAGGGGCACGTACCCTTCAAACGCCAACTCATAGTTAGCGTATTTTCGAGGGTCAAAATGTTTAGGTAATGTATCATTCAACATGGCGGGGAATAGTATTGCCAAGGACCCTTTTTGTCAAAGTCTAAGTGCCGTTAAAATACATTTTTTCAATTTTTTAAGCCATTCCAAGTAAAAAAACGTAAAATTAGCACTTATTCCAACAAAGCGGTCAAAATAGAATGCAAAAAAAACTTATTTTAGGTTCCTCTTCACCTTATCGAAAAGAGCTGTTAGAACGCCTAAATATCCCATTTGAATGCCACTCCCCGAACATTGATGAAAGCCCTTTGGATAATGAGCTAGCCGCCTCCTTGGTAAAGCGCCTAACCATTGCGAAAGCGTTTGCCGTTCATCATGAACGTCAGCAAAATAATATGCCCTCGGACTGTCTCATTATTTCATCTGATCAAGTCGCCGTATTGAATGAGAACATATTGGGTAAACCGCTTTCACAAGACAATGCCATCAAACAACTTTCAGATTTTAGTGGTAAAAAAGTGAGTTTTTTAACAGGACTTTGCGTTTTTAATCAGCAAAGTCAAACCTATCAATACACATTGAACGAATATCATGTGTATTTTAGACACTTAACTTTAGAAGAAATTAAACACTATATAGCGATAGAGCAGCCTCTAGATTGTGCGGGCAGCTTTAAATGTGAAGGGCTAGGGGTTTGTCTTTTCAATAAAATGGAAGGAGACGACCCAAGTAGTTTGATTGGATTGCCTCTCATCTCACTGTGCCACCTTCTTAAAAAAGAAGGTGTAAACCCGATTGGCTAATAGCCCTTTGGAAAGGAATAATAACTAGAAGAAGGCGATTCAAGACCATCGATCGCCTTTAAAGTTACCTCATAACCAAATTCAATCAATTCTTTGGCTCGCCAAAATTCATAAAAACCAGATATATCCTTTGGAATTGAAATCAATAAATCTGGCGGGTAGCCAGCCAGTTTATATTGAGTTAGCGACTCTTGCATCGTTTCAAACATCATATTGATAGTCTGTAAGCGCCCCCAACTTTCCGGTGAATATTTAGGCCTTTCCTTGTCATCAGGATCGTCCTGCCCTTTGCTGAAAAAACCTTTTGCGCTATGCCACCAAGCAGGCCCTTCTTCATCGACTTCCAGAGCCTCAGAAGCCTCTTTTAATAATCCCTCAGCAGGACCATTAAGATCAACCGCAATAATATAGTCAGCCCCAGCTGATACTGATGGAATGATAGGCAAAGGATTCAAAACCCCACCATCAACATATATACGGCCGTTAAGTGAAACTGGAGATAAAATAGAAGGGATCGCTGATGATGCGCGCATAGCGCTGATTAAGTCACCACGCTGAAACCAAAATTCCTTTTGGTTCAATAATTCGACGGCAACAGAGGTGTAAGCAATGGGCAGAGATTCAATAGTAGGCTCGCCAATTATCTGTTGAACCTTCTCAAAAAAACGATCTCCCTTGATATACCCGCCATTTAACAAAGACATATCAAGCAATCTAATAACATCAACCCGGTCCAATGACTCAGCCCATTCACGGTATTCAGCCAGTTTTCCTGCTGCAAAAACACCACCAACGATGGCGCCAATAGAACAACCAGAAATGCTGATGATGTCATAACCACGCTCTTCAATTGCCTGAATAACGCCAATATGTGCGTTACCACGCGCAGCACCACTCCCTAACACAAGGGCCACTGTTTTTTTCGTATTCATCAATTTCGCCTATGGACGCACATAAACAAAAGAAATTCGATTAACCCCGAGTGATTCACGACCAAGATCAGCCAAATTAATAAAGCGAACCTTAGTTTCCAGCTGACCACCCAAACCAGCCATTGCAATCAAAATTAGCTGATCGCCAGCCTCAATCGCGCTTAGAGTGCCTTTTTTCTCGCTAGTAACAAAACCAACGACATTTTGCCCTGACGGTAAATCGCTGACAAAACGACGAATTCTTGGAATATCCTGCACATCCATCTGCGCGACTATATTGAATTCAGTATCTTGAGCGTTGGCGGATTTAACTTCATCCAAACGGACCATCACATCGCCAGCCCCCCGACGATTAACATACAGAACTTGATAGACATCTTGTTTATTTTTAACCACTAGCAAAAATTGATTCTGATCTGCACCATTTAAAAGATAGTCACCAAAAAAATCATTAGCCCAAGCATTACTACTGCCACAACTCCTGCTCTCACACTCAAACAAAATGCTTTGACCATCAGACATCATCTGCGCACGATAATGCGTGTAAACATCAGATAAGAGCGCATTCCGATTGATTTTATAAAGCGACGTAAAATGATCACCGTTCAGCCTAATCACTGATTCAGGCTCCCAACCGCTACCAGCACGACTAATTTTACTCAAAGGAATTTCGACCAACTGACCAGACTGTGAGTTACTTTTGACTAACTGCGCATCACGATAAGGCTCAATCCCTAAAATTCCAGCAAAAGAAAAACCACTAAAAAAAACCAACAGGCATAACATTTCACGAAACTTAACCATACAACCTTCCTATCACCCCAGTTAGAGGTGGATTAACCCGTATTAATTTTGATCAATAAAGCGCTGAATTTCCGTCGCAACAGCAAAGCAGCTCTCAGGCTCAAGATGAAAGTGATGATTACCTTCAAGCCATTTTAATTTCACCCATGGAAATTGAGCTGAACGCGCCTCAACTAACTGATGGTCATCTTTGTAAATACCATCTTTAGCCACTAAAGCTAAGGTCGGACATTTAATTTGTTGTATAAAAGCACCAACCCCTTCTTCATCCATGCGATATGGTGATGGGAAAGTTAACTTCCCATCATGGCGCCACCGCCAAATACCATCAGCACTTTTCTTCGCACCTCGATCAACAAGAAACTCCGACGCAGACTTGGACAACGCTGTAAAACCAGCCATTCTAGCAAGCACCATAGCCTCTTTTGATGGATAGCTAGTACTTCTATCCAAACGATATTTAGACATTTTATTAATAGCACGCTGAAGGGCAACCACACGACCTTCCGCTTTAGCGCTCAAAGGTCCCATGTTGTCTAACACAATCAAACCTCGAACCTTATCAGGCGCAATAGCCGCCGCCAGCATAGCGACAGCGCCACCCATACTATGACCAATCAGCCAAACACTTTGTTTTGACTGATTTAAAATGGATACCACATCTAAAACATAATCCCATAAATGATAAAAGCTACCAGCTGCACGATGCTCAGATGCCCCATGGCCAGCAAGATCAAGAGCAACATGTGAAAAATCAGATAAATGAGGCGATAAATTTGAAAAACTGGCGGCATTATCAAGCCACCCATGCAAAGAGAGCACTTTCAATGCCGATGTTTTTTTAGGCAACCATTGCATCCCGGCTATTTCGGTATGCGCAAGTTTGTAAACAATGTCATTTCCCATATATATACGTCTTAACCAATATAATAAATTCTAACTAACGGCTTATGATGGCGAAATACACCAACGAAACTGACAGCAAGCACCAGCAAAAAATTCACCCTCTACCGAGGCCAATGTCGCTGTTGTCATAGCAAAATTCATAGGCAAAGGCTCATCAACCAAAAAATCAACAAACTGATGAGCAAAAGGCTGATGAGTAACAAGCAAAATAGACTCGTATGGTTGTTCATCCAGCCAAGCCGAAACTTCCATTTCTTTTCCATAAGGCGTAATCAATTGACAACTTTGAATATCAACAGATAACTCAAGATCGGCTAAAAAGATTTTAGCCGTTTGCTGAGCTCGTACATAAGGGCTTACAAACACAGCATCAAAAACCTCCGCTTTAGAAGCAAACGCTCGAGCAGTGGTTTTCACCTCTGCCACCCCCAACGTCGTTAACTCACGAAGCTCATCTTGGTTAAAGCCATATGGTTCAGCATTACCATGGCGTAATATAGAAAGGCGCTTAAGCTTCTTCATCCGAGCTCACCTGAGGCCACGGCTGAAAAGGAAAGGGCTTTTCTTCTGTTTCAAAAGATAAAAACGAAAAGATTTGCTTAATAAAAGAGGTTACACTTTTCAACCAAGAAGACAGCATAACGGGCTCGTGCTTTGATCCCAATTTCACGAGACTTACCAAAACAAGCAAAATCCCAAACACTGTGACGGCAATATTCAACACCACCCAATACAACAACATAAAAATCACACGAAACCAAAAACCTTGATCAGCATAACCTGGTTTAGACATTGCTATTCTCCTCATTTGTCGCAAATTCGACATCCCATTTTTGCTCACCGGTCATCATTGAACCGATCAACGACTCCAGTTTTGCATTGTCAAACAATAGTTTGGATAAGCCTTTAGCCAGCGGCATATATAAGCCATGCTTCTGAGCTTCATCCACTACCATTTTTAATGTATTAACCCCTTCGGCGACCTCTCCAATACCACCCACGGCTTCGTTCAGGTCCTGGCCAGAACCAATAGCAAAACCAACTCGATAATTACGGCTCAAAGGAGACGTGCACGTTGCAATCAAGTCACCCATCCCCGCCAATCCAAGGAATGTCATCGGATTTGCCCCAAAGTGAACGGCAAAACGACTCATCTCAGCCAGACTGCGTGTCATAATCATGGACATGGTGTTCTCACCAACATTAAGCGCTTTCGCAAGGCCGCACACAATAGCGTAAATGTTCTTTAAAGCCCCTGCTAACTCAACCCCCTTACTGTCCTTACTTTCATAAACACGAAAGGTTGGAGATTTCAGTAACTCTATTACCCGTTGGCGAACTTGATCATCCGAGCTTGCAACGACAGACCCTGTCATTTGCCCAGCCGCAATCTCTTTGGCTAAATTAGGGCCACTCAACACACCAATTCTTTGCGTGATAGGGTTTCGACGCAAAACATCACTCATAAGTTCAAATCGATTTGGATTAAAACCCTTTGTCGTACTAATTAATATTTTATCGGCTGTTAACAAAGGTTCAATGCGCTGTACAACCTGCTCAAAGGATTTCGAAGGGATAGAGACAAAAACCGTATCGCTGTCACGTATCGCTTGCTCTAGATTACTGGTCGCCAGTAACTCACGATGTAAAGGAGCATTTGGTAAATAACGACTATTAAGCCCGGTCAAATTAATCTCTTCAACCTGCTCCTCATTACGCATCCACTGGCTAACTTGATGCCCATTTTTGGCCATAATGTTCGCCAATGCTGTACCAAAACTACCGCCACCTAGTACACATACAGAATGCTTCATACTGACTACTTCTCTTTGTAAATGTCGCCTAAAAATATTAAGACGAACAACTGACTTCTAACGATCTGCCCCATTCAGGGGCTCTTTGAGCAAGAATATCTGATTCTGGGTGCTCATCAAAAGGTTGATTAAGTACATTCAACAACCGTCGAAACGGTAAATAATCACCTCGTTCAGCAGAAAGAATTGCATCATGAGCTAAATAATTTCTTAGAATAAACTTGGGGTTCACCTGTAACATAGACACACTTACCTGAGGCCATTCCAACCCTTCATTCAATCGTGCTTTTTTATAATTTTCAAGCCACTTAGACAAACGTTCACGGTCGACAACTTCATCAAGCAACAGAGTAAAGTCGATATCACTTATATGACTCAACAAGCGAAAAAACACAGCGTAATCCATTTTTTCTGCGGCTAAGATTGTGAATAACGATGGCAATAAATCATGCACATGCTGAGCATCACTCAAACCCAGCTTTTTCATCATCAGATGATCATAATGAGACTGAAGCTCTGGCTCATAACGTTGTAAAATGGCGATCAATTGATTTTTTTCTAAATGTTTTGAAAAACACCGCATTAAACAATTGAGATTCCATAACCCGACTCCAGGCTGCCGTGAGAAAGCGTATCGCCCTTCGTGATCAGAATGATTGCATACCCAATCTGGCTCATAGTCTTCCATAAAGCCATACGGACCATAATCTATCGTTTCACCGGTAAATGAAAAGTTATCTGTGTTCATAACACCATGCTGAAAACCAATAGACTGCCATTTCGCGATCATACGAGCAGTCCGCTTCACCACTTCTATCAACATATTTTCTAGTGGCGAGTCTGTTGTTAAATATTCTGGGTAATAGTGCTGTAGACAATAATTGACGAGCTGGTCTAGCTCTGCTCGTTTACCCTGATAAAAAAAGTATTCGAAATGGCCAAAACGAATATGACCCTGCGCCACACGAAGCAACATAGCGCCCACCTCAGGCGTTTCTCGATAAACGGCCTGTTTGCTATCATAAAGCGCTAGAGCTCGTGAAGATGGTACCGACAGAGCCGCCATCGACTCACTGGCTAAATATTCACGAATGCAAGATCGCAGTACAGCGCGCCCATCACCACGACGAGAGTAAGGCGTTGGGCCAGCACCTTTCATATGTAAATCATACAAAAAGCCATCCCGCCCTTTTACCTCACCTAAGAGCACACCGCGACCATCACCAAGCTGAGGAGAAAAACCGCCAAATTGGTGACCAGCGTAGACCATACTTACGCTAGTCGATGATTTTTCTTCACCGCTTAATATGAGCTTAGTTGCAGGGGATTTAATATCAATAGATAGAAAGGTAGCGAGCGACTGGTTAAATTCAACCAATCTCTGCTCAAGAAGTGGCTGGATAAGCGTTTTTGAGGAAAACACCTCACCCAGACTTGCAAAATGGTGTTCTAAATTCATCTTGTCTCACTAAAAAGTAAGCGATGTTTATCGAGACATATCAACCATGTATTCACAGCGAATGCTCTCACCAACGACTTTCTCGATTTCTGGAATCATGAAAGCATCATCTTCACTGGCAAAGCTCACAGATCTACCTGTTTCACCACCTCGGCCAGTTCGTCCAATACGATGTACGTAATCTTCAGGATCTTCTGGCAAGGCATAGTTTACAACTAACTCCACATTGTCCACATGGATGCCTCGCCCAGCAACATCAGTAGCAACAAGCACCTGGATAATGCCTTCTTTGAAGTTTTTCAAGGTCTTGACACGCTTATCTTGCGCCACTTCACCAGATAAAATAGCACAATTAATATTCGCTTTACGTAGACGCTCATATAAGTCACGTGTTTCATCACGGCGATTGGCAAAAATAATCGTACGTTGGCCGCCATTCTCTTCAATTAGCTGCTTTAGTACTGGCCATTTCTGATCCGCTTCGACCGTATAGATCACTTGATCTATATTTTGATTCGTTGCCTCTTTAGGCACAACGGACACTTCTTTAGGGAAATATGTCCATTGTTGCGCTAGCGCCTGAATGTCTTTCGGGAAAGTGGCACTGAATAACATTGTCTGCCTAGCTTCTTTATGTGGCGTCATACGAATAATGCTTTTCACATCCGGAATAAAGCCCATGGACAACATACGGTCAGCCTCATCTAGCACAAGACATTCCACTTTACCCAACTGAACCTTACGACTACGAGCAAAATCCAACAAACGCCCTGGCGTTGCCACCAATATATCAACGTTTTCAGTTTCTAACGCAATTTTCTGTTTTTCATAACTTAAGCCACCCACTAGCGTAACAACATTCAAGTGACAGTTAGACGTTAATTTAACCGCCTCATCAGCAATCTGTATGGCTAACTCGCGAGTTGGGGCGATAATTAAACCGCGGGCAAAATTGTTAGGGCGTTTCTCTTCAAGCGGGTAATCGAGAAAATCAGTAATCATCGCGATCAAAAAAGCCGCAGTTTTACCTGTCCCAGTTTGAGCCTGACCAATAATGTCGTAGCCCTGCAACGTCATCGGTAGTGTTTCTGCCTGTATTTCACTGCAGTATTCAAATCCCATCTCAGCGATAGACTTAATCACGCGGTCTGGGATGTTCAAATCGTGGAAGCGCAATTTGCCTTCGACTACATCAACCTGAAAATCGTCTATAGACCAAATACCAGCGTTTGAATTACCAACAGGTGTCGCTTCATTTTCAACTTGCACGCTGCTTGATGTCTCATCATTGTTTTTAGGACGCTTATTTGTGCGACGGGTACGTTTTGGTTTGGTCGTAGTTTCTAATGGTGCTTCTTGAATTTGGTTTTCCATATTGGAATCTATACGCTTCTATATTGTTTAGAGGTTAATAATCATTACAAGGAGTGTACCTAATTGGTAAGTTTTTATCACCCCTTGCTTACGGTTTGTTGTGCTTAGCTACCGATATCGATAAGGCGGTAAGCTATTGATTAATTGTTTGCCGTAACGTTTTGTTCGCAAGCGTTTGTCTAAAATATGAATTTCCCCACTGTCCGTTTCGCTTCTTAGTAGCCGCCCCGTCGCTTGAACCAAGCGCAAAGAAGCATCAGGGATGGTGATTTCCATAAAGGGGTTACCGCCACGTTTTTGAATCCACTCTGCCAATGTTGCTTCGACAGGGTCATCAGGAACAGAAAAAGGAATTTTCGCGATATACACACACGTTAAATAGTCGCCAGGTAAATCCACACCCTCAGCGAAACTCGCCAACCCGAGCAACAAACTCCCCTTCCCGCTATCAATGCTCGCTCTATGCGAATCTAAAATAACGCGCTTAGATTGCTCCCCCTGCATTAGTAGTATTTCCTGTAGTCCAGCAGACAGCGACTTAGCCACCTCTTCCATCTGACGACGAGAAGAAAAAAGCACCAAACTGCCTTTTGCTATATTCACATGTTCATCTAGATAAGCAATAATTTCAGCGGTATGTTGTTCAACACGATTAGGCTCATGCTCCATATCAGGCACCACTAACAAGCCATTCGTTTGAAAATCAAACGGACTTATAACACGCAAATATTCACTTTCTTGAGGTACACCTGAACGCATATTAAATCGATGAAATTGATTTAATGCCGTTAACGTCGCTGACGTTACGACCGCACCAAAACACTTATCCCATAACTGCTGCCGTAATGTATTAGCCGCAAGAATAGGCGATCCACCCAATTCAATATCCTGCTCCATTCCCTGCCCAGACAAAATTAGCCAACGAGCATTAGGCGGATAATTTTGATCATCGACTGTAGAATATAAGCGCCACAAGCCCACACTTTGCTCTAGTCGCCCGAGAATGACGCCCAATATAGGCTGCCAAGTCTCTGCCGTTTCCGGTGTCACACCCATACCTTCATTTTGTTTGGTCTTTTTACATTCGTCTTGAATACTTTCGATGTTTTTAAACAACTTTTGATAAGACGTTTGCAGGCTGTACGCCAACTGACGAAGTTCATCCGGAACGAGACCAAATTCAAAACGATGCTGATTATTCTCTTGATCCAAGCCTAACCCTTGAATATAAGGGGCTAGACCCTGCTGTGCGTATTGGATGAAATTCACAATACTTTGTATTTGCTGCGGAACTTTTAGCAACAACTGCCCAGTAAGACTGACATCATCTGTCAACTCCTGCTTCAAGTTGACCAAGTTTTTCTCAAGCTGACGAAGCCAAGCAATACTTTGCTGCAAACGCACTTCATGCCGAAAATGACCTATCGCTTTATCTGGAAGATGATGACCCTCATCAAATACATAAATAGTTTCTTTTGGGGGTGTCAGTATTGCACCACCACCCAGAGACAAGTCGGCTAGCACCAAATCATGGTTCGCCACTATAACATCTGCTACTTCAATCTCGGCTCTCGCTTTAAAAAACGGACACGCAGAATAGTTAGCACAATTTCGATTTGTACACTGTTGATGATCGGTGGTTAAGCGACGCCAATCTTGATCGCGAATAATTCCTGCCCAATTATCTTTATCGCCATCCCATTCACCTTTTCCCAAGGCGGTGTCCATTTCTTGGTAAAGAGCTGTATTCACATCATCCGAGTTAAGGTGTTGCTCAAAAAGACCAGCGAACATGTCTTCCATGGCCTGTTCTTCTGAGCTTAAAAAGCCTTCAAGGTTATTCAGACACAAATAGCGCCCTCGCCCTTTCGCCAGTGTGTATTTAAAACTCAACTCAGTATGCTCAAGTAGATCTGGCAACTCCTTATGAAGAATCTGCTCTTGTAGCGCCACCGTGGCAGTAGATATGATTAATTTGAGGCCTCGAGCTTTCGCAATAGGGATTGCAGCCAAGCAATAAGACAAGGTTTTACCTGTGCCAGTGCCTGCCTCAATGACCGCGACATGTTTTTCATCGAGTCGCTCACCCTCACTACCTTGTTTTATATTACCCAAAGTTCGTGCGATGGCGCCTATCATTTCCCGCTGGCCAGCCCTTGGTTTATGGGACTTCGCCTCTAAAGAGGCTCGGTAAGCAAGTTGTATTTGTTTTTTTAGTTCATCTGAAAGCATTTATATCATTGAGATTAGTTAAGAATACTGTATATAATAACAGTTACTGTATAAACAACCAGATAACCTATGATTAAATTAACCAAAAGACAATCTGACGTACTAGAAACCATTCGCGAATTTATTAGTGAAACTGGTTTTCCGCCAACCAGAGCTGAAATAGCTCGTCGACTTGGGTTTAAATCCCCCAATGCCGCCGAAGAACATCTAAAAGCCTTGTGTAGAAAAGGGGCTATTGAAATGCTCTCGGGCGCCTCTCGTGGGATTCGCTTAGTTAATCAAGCGTCGAACGACGAACCAGAAGACCTTGGACTGCCTATTATAGGAAAGGTCGCTGCAGGTTATCCGATTCTTGCTCAGGAAAACATTGCCTCTCACGTCAACATACCAGCAAGCATGTTTTCTCCAAAAGCAGACTATTTTCTCTCTGTTTCTGGAACAAGCATGAAAAACATTGGCATTATGGAAGGCGATCTTTTAGCTGTTCATAAAACCACCACCGTTCAAAATGGCCAAATCGTCGTTGCTCGAATAGGCGACGAAGTGACGGTAAAGCGATTTGAACAAAATGGCAGCATTGTTCGACTCATTCCAGAAAATGAAGACTTCAATGACATTATCGTCGACCTAGAAAGCGAAGAGTTTGTTATTGAAGGTCTTTCCGTCGGCGTTATCCGCCAAGGAATTTAGCGCTCAACAAAAAGGCGAAGCCATCGCTTCGCCTTTTACCTTAACTATATTCCTAAAGTTCAATGCAGTATCTTCGGTCGTAAATCTTCGTCTTCAAGATATCCGGACTCTTCATCAAAATAAGTATCCTCCGAATAAACAAAATCAATACCCGCATGAAACATGCATTTTGCCAGTTCAAAATAACGATCCTGTAAAGAAGATCGTGTGTCATCCGATATCTGCAAGGTTGCCAATGGCATTGTTTCCTCTCCGTCTTCACTGGCCGGTCTGAGCACAATATCGCCGTTATCCAGCTCAACAATTTCTAGGTAGGACTCTTTCATATTCAATACTCTGATGACTCTTCTCTAAAACGTAATACTAACTCAACTAAATTAGCCAAGTAAAAGCCAACCGAAGCGCCCGCGTCACTTCCACGTCCGATGACATTATCATCTTCAACAATAGACCTAGCAGCACAACACTCTAGCTGAACCAAGTAAGCCTGATGCAACTGAGAGCACCAAGAGTCTGAGCGAGATAACAAGCCACCCAGCTCACTTAACACGGGCACCATCATTTGCTTCGTTTCCGCTTCAGCTAATAATTTAGCGACATCCAACGACCCAGATAATGAATAGGCAGAGGAAACTTCTTTCAATAAACCATTCAGCGCACTTCTTAACTGAAAAATAGCCGAGCTTTCCAACCCTACACCCAACCACTTTTCTTCGCTGTTTTGGCTTTGTTTAATAAAGCGCCTTGCCGTATCTATCTTTTGGTTCGTTAGGCTAGCAAAACTTACACTACTCATTTCTTCTTCTTACCTTCCTCGATGACCCATTTAGAACCAACGAAGTAGGCTTTCCAGCCAGTTGGCTTGCCGTCCTCTTCTGTCATCACATATTGCTCTTTAGTTTTACGGCTATAGCGAATAACAGTTGGGAGACCATCACCATCCGCCACAGGAGCTTTGGCAAAGAAATGGTATTTGGGATCTATTTGTTCCATATAGGGAAGTAATTCTTTTACAAGGGGCGCGCGCGTTTCTCGTTTACGAGGGAACTGACTCGCCGCCAAAAACAAACCTGTCGCACCATCACGTAAAATATAATGATCTTCAACTTTTTGACAAGCAAGATCCGGCATTGGAACAGGGTCCATTTTTGGTGGCGCAGCCTCACCACTCTTCAATAATTTACGTGTATTTTTACACTCTTCATTGGTACATCCGAAGTACTTACCAAAGCGCCCTGTTTTTAACTGCATATCCGAAGAGCATTTATCACATTCTAGCAAAGGCCCATCGTAGCCTTTTATCTTGAATGTGCCCTGCTCTACTTCATAACCTGAGCAAGATGGGTTATTACCGCAAACATGAAGCTTGCGATGCTCATCCATCAAGTAGCTGTCCATCGCTGAACCGCAAATAGTACAGCGGTGCTTATTAATTAGAGCTTTAGATTCGCCCTCTTCGTCATCAACCGCAACAACGTCATCCCCACGAATAAGGTTAATAGTTGCCTTACAGCGCTCTTTTGGCGGTAATGCGTATCCAGAACATGACATAAATACACCAGTACTCGCTGTGCGAATCTGCATAGGTCGAGAACATGTCGGACATTCAATGTCCGTTGGTGTCGGCTCATTTAGCATCATGCCGCCATCTGGTGCTTCGGCTTTGGCCAAAACACCACTAAAGTCTTTATAGAACGCATTTAGCGTTTTAATCCAATCTTTATGACCTTCAGCAATATCATCCAGCTGCTCTTCCATTTGAGCCGTGAAGCTAAAATTCATTAACGAACCAAAGCTATCAACCAAACGCTCAGTGACAATATCACCCATTTTTTCTGCATAAAACCGACGATTTTCAACGCGAACATAACCACGATCTTGAATCGTAGAAATGATAGATGCGTACGTGGACGGACGACCAATACCACGTTTCTCTAACTCTTTTACCAAACTTGCTTCACTGAAACGTGCCACGGGCTTAGTAAAATGCTGCTCAGCTAACAGTTCGTTGAGGGATAAAAACTCCCCCTTAGCAACATCAGGCAAAATGTTGTCTTCGCCTTTTTTAACCACGGTTTGCATAGCGCGAGTATAACCATCAAAACGCAAAATACGTCCTTTGGCTTTGAACTCGTATTCGCCACTGCTTACTGTAATGGTGGTTGATGTGTATTGCGCTGGCGTCATTTGACATGCCATGAATTGGCTTCGGATCAAATCGTATAAACGATGCGAATCTTTCTCCATGCCAAGCAAATCATCAACACGCACTGTAACGTCAGAAGGTCGAATTGCTTCATGCGCTTCTTGAGCGCCTTCTTTGCTACTGTAACGAATAGGCTCTTCAGGCAAATACTTATCGCCGTAAGTGGATGAGATATAACCTCGTAAGGCCTCAACAGCATCAACACTCAGGTTTGTCGAATCGGTACGCATGTAAGTAATATAACCGCCTTCATACAAGCGCTGCGCCAACATCATGGTCTTCTTAACACCATAACCCAAACGCGTGCTAGCCGCCTGCTGAAGCGTAGAAGTAATAAATGGCGCAGACGGTTTACTACTGGTCGGTTTATCTTCACGACTGCTAACCAAGTATTTTGCGCCATTTAGACGTGCAAGGTGCTCGTCGGATTCTATTTTATTTACTGGACGGTATTCTTTGTTCTGATACTTTGCCGCTTCAAACTTAATAACTTCTTTTGATGGCGTGGCAAGTAAAGCGTCCAACTCCCAAAACTCATCAGGAATAAAAGCGCGTATTTCTTTTTCACGTTCAACAATTAAACGCACAGCAACCGACTGAACACGGCCAGCCGAAAGACCCCTTGCCACTTTCGCCCAAAGCAAAGGCGACACCATGAAACCAACAACGCGGTCTAAAAATCGACGTGCTTGTTGCGCATTAACTCGATCCAAATCTAGTTCAGATGGTGTTTCAAAAGCAGCCTTGATAGCTTTTTTGGTAATTTCGTTAAATACCACTCGCTTGTAGCGACTGTCATCACCACCAATGGCCTCACGTAGATGCCAAGCAATTGCCTCCCCCTCTCTATCCAAATCGGTTGCGAGATAGATGGTGTCAGCATTTTTCGCCAATCGCTTCAGTTCATCAACGACTTTTTCTTTGCCTGGCAAAATTTCATAGTGAGCCTTCCAGTTATTTTCTGGATCCACTCCCATTCTAGTAATTAACTGTTTCCGAGACTTGGCACTTCTGTATTCGAGCTTTTCTTCTGGACTCATTTTACGCGTCAAAGCAGCTTGTTTCGCTCGCTCCTGAGGCGTAGAGGTGGAAGTTGTACCTGAAGGCAAGTCTCGAATGTGTCCTACACTCGATTTGACTATAAAGTCATCGCCCAGATATTTGTTGATGGTTTTCGCCTTAGCAGGCGATTCCACGATAACCAGTGATTTTCCCATTGAACTGTGTAAGCCTTTTAATAAAGTAGGTCTGCAAATCCACGTTGCACGAAGTTTAATCTCTAGGGGCGCTGATATTAAGCAAACACCTTTTATATGACAAGCGATCCCTGTATTGTTTCACACATTAAATCTTGCTGAACTTAGTATTTCTTATTTAACATACTGAATTCATTGCTTAAGGACAATCATGGCTACCCTTCAAATTTTAACCATTGCTTTTTTGATCATCATTGTACTTTTGTCTGTTGTCATTGGATCACGTGCGCACCAAAAAGAAAAAGAAATTACTGAGCGACGCGTAAAACAATTACAACTGTCTAATAGGGCTGATCGTGTTGAACAACATATTCGCGGCCTAAAAGACATAAACACAGACACGATAGCCACGGATGTGCTTTATGATTTCTATCTAGACACACTTCGGGAACTTCTGCAATATTCAGATGACTCTGAAAAAATAGAAATACGTATTGCCACCGCGGAAGAGGGCCGAAATAACGAGCCTGCCGAGTATAACCCAGAGCCAGACCTTTTAAGCTTTCAAGAAAAAACCAACTACAAAGAACGCTTAACCAAACTGGCTAAAATGCTTTTATATTTGCGCCGAAAAGGCCGTATTAGTAACGCACACTACCAAGCCTGCTATGAGTATTTACGCTGGCTCAACCTCTGGATTCAACTAAATCGCCAAATGGTTCAAGCAAATAAAAACTTCTTAAGTGGCGACTTACGCGTTGCACAAACACTGTACGGCGTAATATTGTCACACATTAAATCAGACTCAATAGAGCGGCCAGAAAAGAAAATTTTAAAAACATTTGTCACCGATAGAATGAAAGAAATCTTATCTCCGAAAATTGCGGCCATGACAGAGAGCGACAATCCAGAAGAAGTATTAAGCGAACTTATTCAAAATCTAGATATCCCTAAAAACTCATAGAACAAGGAGAAAACAACGCTAGAAAACACTGCTGTATGGCCTCAATCAGAAATATTCTTCAACTCTGCCAATGAAAAAACAAAGTGGGCCAACTTCTCTAAAGCGACCTCATCACCTGCTTCATCCCAATAGAATGAAACACTCTCTGGCGTGATTTTTATCCCGATAAGCAAGGCACCATATTTTTCAAGCGCACCTCTAGACTCTGCAGACAAGGCCAATAATTCACTGGTCCACCATCCTTCAATCAAGGAATGATATTTCCATACTTCAAAAGGCAATATCCACACTTTATCAGGCAAGGAAGTAACCGGCTTTAAACGATAAAAAGAGTATGCAATCGTTTTTTCTCTATTCAATGACTTATCCCACTTGTCAGGAAGGTCAATTGATGTAAGCTGAACAGTAAGTCCAAGCTTTCGGGCATGCATACGTAAAGCCATGCGTTGCCGCTCTTTTTTGGGTGGCATAATCCATAACGCTGACCCCATTAAAGATAATGTAATGAAAATAACAATGAAAGCCGTCATATTAAATGTTTCTCAATTATTGAACTAAAATAAACAAAACGAGCCAATTTTGGAGGTATTCTATGCTGTATAACAGAATTTTACTTGCTGTTGACCTAACCGATGAGAGCATCAAAGTCGCAAACAAAGCCGTTGCTCTATGTAAAGCAACCGGTGCAGAACTTACCATACTTCACGTCATTGAATCGCTTAATTACGCCTATGGCGGCGATGTACCCATTGACATCACAGACATACAAGCTCAATTACAAGAAACCGCCAAAGAGCGCATCTCGATTCTAGAAGCGCAACTGGACATATCTGTTCAAGAAAGCTGTATCACGCAAGGCGGTATAGAAAGCGAAATACACCGTATTGCAGAAGAAAAGAAAGTCGATTTAATCGTTGTGGGAAGCCACGGCCGCCACGGTCTTGCCTTATTACTTGGCTCAACCGCAAATGGCGTACTGCACGGAGCACCTTGTGATGTGCTAGCCGTAAAAGTAGCCAAAGACTAGCCAATTAATACAAAGATAATTAAAAAGGCGATGTAAATACATCGCCTTTTTTACATTTCAAACAGCCTAGCTTCGCGTCCAAGTCGTTCCTTCTCGACTATCAAGAAGCTCAATGCCTTGACCCGCCAACTCATCTCGTATTTCATCACTACGGGCAAAGTTTTTATCTTTGCGAACTTGCGTTCTCTCATCGATTAAAGCCTGTATTGCCGCTTCATCCAGCCCTTCTGACACCGTACTGTTCTGTAGGAAGAACTCAGGCTCTTGATACAATAAACCAAGCACGCCAGCCAAAGAGCGAAGCTCCGCTGCCAATGCGGACGCCTTAGTACTGTCTTCCGTTTTGGCCTTGTTGAGCTCGCGAACCAATTCAAATAAGACAGACACAGCGACCGCCGTATTGAAGTCGTCTTTCATTGCCGCTTCAAAGCGCTCAGTAAAGTCGCTAGGAGAAAAACTCTCATCGACATCCTGTTGGCGTAGTGCGGTATAAAGACGCTCCAACGCAACCTTAGCCTCAAGCAAACTCTGATCTGAATAGTCGATGGCGCTACGATACTGGCTAGACACCATAAGATAGCGAACCACCTCAGGATTAAATTTCGCCAACACATCACGTACAGTGAAAAAATTGCCCAGTGATTTGGACATTTTTTCGTTATTGACGCGAACCGCGCCACAATGCATCCAATAATTCACATAATCTTTGCCTGTTGCCGCTTCGGATTGTGCAATTTCATTTTCATGATGTGGAAACTTAAGATCCGGACCACCACCATGAATATCGAAATGACTTCCAAGGCAGCTCGTAGACATTGCTGAACACTCGATATGCCAACCTGGTCGTCCATCACCCCAGGGTGAAGACCAAGACACCTCGCCTGCTTTTGTTTGCTTCCACAACACAAAATCCGCAGGATGTTCTTTAGCAACCTCAACATCAACACGAGCACCAGCAAGCATGTCATCTAGCTTACGATTGTTTAATTTACCGTAGCCTTCAAACTTAGTCGTTCGATAATACACATCACCAGAAGTGCCCTGGTAAGCAAAATCCTTATCGATCAGGATTTGAATCATATCAATGATCTCTTGCATGAACTCCGTCGCTTTTGGCTCACGATCAGGCATTTTATTGCCTAAACGCAGTTCATCTTCACGCTGTGCCGCAATCATTCGCTCAGTCAACAACTGAGTGGATTCATTATTCTCTTCCGCACGCTTGATGATTTTATCGTCAACGTCGGTAATATTTCGCACATAATTCAATTCGTAACCTAGGTGACGAATGAAGCGTGAAATAATGTCAAAGGAAATCATCGCACGAGCATGACCAATGTGGCAAAAATCGTAGACAGTGTTGCCACAAACATACATACCAACCTTGCCTTCCTCGATTGGTTTGAAAATTTCTTTCTTCCCACTTAGGGTGTTGTAAATCTTCAACATGCGCTTAATTTCCTTTTGCTTCAATTTTTGCCCAAGAGTCACGCAAGGTGACTGTACGATTAAACACCACACCGTCTTCTTTCAAATCACGGCAGAAATACCCTTCTCGTTCGAACTGAAATCCTTGACCCTTTTCAGACTGCAACAATGACGGTTCAGCTTTGGCAATAGTCACCATCGTTAACGATTCTGGATTAATGAAATCCAAGAAGGTTTTATCGTCATAGTTTGCATCGGGCAATTCATTCACAAACAAGCGATCGTAAAGATTAACGGTAGCATCAACAGCATGCTTCGCGCTTACCCAATGAATCACACCTTTTGGCTTGTAGCCTTCAGGGTTCACACCCAATGTGCTCTCATCATAACGGCAACGTAATTCGACTACGTCACCCGCGTCATTTTTAATTGCTTCATCACAAGTAATGACATAACCACCGCGAAGACGAACCGCGCCTTCAAGCGTTAAGCGCTTCCATTTACGAGGCGGCACTTCGGCAAAGTCTGCGGCGTCAATGTACAACTCTTTACTAAATGGCACTTGGCGAGTGCCCGCTTCTTCATTTTTCGGGTGATTACCCACCGTGAAGATTTCTTCTTTCCCTTCAGGGTAGTTGGTCAGGGTAACTTTGATCGGATTCAGCACAACCATGGCGCGATTTGCACTGGCATCCAAATCTTCACGAATAGCGTGTTCCAACATACCGACATCAACCGTACTGTCAGATTTTGTCACACCAATACGATCGCAAAAATTACGGATAGATAAAGCTGTATAACCACGACGACGCAAACCAGAAATCGTCGGCATCCGCGGATCATCCCAACCATGTACGTGTTTTTCATCCACCAGCTGCTTCAACTTACGCTTGCTCGTTACGGTGTAGTTTAAATTCAAACGAGCAAATTCAATTTGTTGTGGATGAGCCGTCTTCAACGTATCCAACACCCAATCGTACAATGGACGATGATCTTGAAACTCAAGCGTACAGACAGAGTGCGTCACTTCTTCAATGGCATCCGACAAACAATGCGTAAAATCATACATCGGATAAACGCACCATTTATCACCCGTTTGGTGATGGTGCACATGACGAACTCGATAGATAATTGGATCACGCATATTGATATTTGGACTGCCCATATCAATTTTAGCGCGCAGAACCACTTCACCGTCTTTGTATTTACCATTTTTCATATCCATGAAAACGGCCATATTTTCTTCAACACTGCGATCACGATATGGGCTATTTTTACCTGGCTCTTTCAATGTGCCGCGATATTCGCGCATTTGCTCAGCGTTTAGTTCACAAGCATAGGCCTTGCCTGCCTGAACAAGTTGTATTGCAAAATCAAACAATTGATCAAAATAGTCAGAAGCAAACTTAGGTTCGTCTTTCCATTCAAAGCCAAGCCATTCTACATCGCGTTTAATCGATTCAATGTATTCAACACTTTCCTTCTCAGGATTAGTGTCATCAAAACGTAGATTGCACTGACCATTGTAACGCTGCGCTAAGCCGAAGTTCAGACAAATGGATTTAGCATGGCCGATGTGTAGGTAGCCATTTGGCTCAGGTGGAAAGCGAGTAAGAACCTTACCGCCGTGCTTACCTGATTCGTTATCTTTATCAATGATTTGGGTAATAAAATTACCTGGTTTTGACGTTTCTGACATGGTTGATGTAAGTCCCGATAAGTGTTGGTCTAACAATATTGTTACTTTGATCGGCAAGTATATAGTATTTAGGTTTCTATGGGATATTGAGCAGAAAAATCTTTTCCATGTTTTCCTCTCATTACTAAGCCGAAAGAACGTATTTCGACACAAAAAAAACGATCACTCCCACCAAAATGGTAAGCAACTGCTGTTGCCGCCAAATACCGACAACAAAAGCGGCGATACCACCCAGCAACCAAGGATTGAATAAAGACATATTGATGTGCTGATCTGGCATCAATATCATTGGTGTTATGATCGCGGTTAACACGGCGACAGGAACGAACTTCAGAGCCCTCTCCAAAAAATCGGGCATTACCACTTTATGAGCACGAGCAAACAAGACAAATCGCACTCCAAAGGTCACTACGAACATGCCCGAAATAATCAATACAGCATCGATTAAATTCATTTTTCTGCCCCCTGTATTTTATTGCCTTCTGACTTTTCTTTATTGGACGCCGAATAGTCCGCAAAGTAACCAACCGCAACGCCGATCACCGCCGACACAAGCAGCCCAAGATTATTTGGCAAGCCAGATAAAAGCACCGATGCAACCCCAGCACTTAGCATGCAAAACCAAAAAGGTCTGCGCTTTAAATAGGGCGTGATAATACCAATAAAGGTCGCCACCATTGCGAATTCTAACCCCCATTCACTCATACCTGGAATGAGTTCACCGGATAAAACACCCAATATTGTCGTAACATTCCACATGACATAAAACGAAATAAAAGACCCTAAATACACCTTATGTCCATTTCCTTCATCTGCAGCGCCAATTTCATACATAGGACGAACCGCCGCATAGGTTTCATCAATCAACCCAAAACCCATCACAGCTCGGATCGGCATAGGCAAATGTTTGACAAATTTCACCAAATCCGCTGCGTATAAAAGGTGACGAAGATTAACAATAAAAGTGGTCGACACGATCACCCAGATCGGCGCATGCAAGGCAATTAAACCAAGCGCAACAAATTGCGCTGAGCCTGCGAACACGATGGCCGACATTGCAATAGCGAACCACGGGCTCAACCCATAACTTGAGGCTAAAGACCCAAACAGAAGACCAAACGGAATCCCACCAACGATCATAGGAATTGAGGCGACCGCGCCGCGCCGCATATGCTGCAATGTATTCATAAAGCATCCTTTAATTGTTTTTCCATATAGATGTCCGTTCGCTCATAGATAGATGGTTTGTGCGGTGTCTTTTCTACGAAACCATGTTTTCTATAAAGGCTTTTCGCTGCGTTGAGATTAGAAGCCGTTTCGAGGGTCAGCGTTGTTATCCCTTTTGACATAGCAAAATCAATAACATGTGATAGCAAAGCATCCGCGATGCCCTTTCTTCTACAATGCTCTACAACTGACAGCTTTTGAATTTCTGCAACGCTTCCGTTGCCATTAACCATCAAGACAACCGCCCCAAGCACTCTGTCTTTCCCGCCTTTTTTATTCGCTCTACGTGTAGCGACCCATACATTGCCACCTTTTTCTAATACATGCGTTTGAGGGTTCAATAACACTAGATGGTCGTACTCTGTAATTTGGGTGGGAAAATGCGCTTTTAACCAAGCCATATTCAGAGCATAAAAGTCATCTTGATGAGACGATTTAAATGATTCAATATGGATACAATGCAGGCGATCTAACACCTTATCGGCCAGTCGCCCATCCATTGTTTGAGCTTCAAGCTGAGCCAAACTTTCCATAAAATCGCGACTTGAAAATGCCGCGGCTTCTTCAATAAGAATTTTTAGCTCGATTAGTATGGGTTCAACACGAAACATGGCATCTTCCCCATTCGCAGAAATACGCAGAGAAGATCGTCGCTGATCGCGTTCATCAACCGTTTTTTCGAGTAACTTTGCCTTAATCATTTTTGTCGTTTGCTTGCTAACCGCAGGGTGACTTAAATGCAATTGCTCTGCAATTTCCACGACAGATAACCCCCCTGCTGTTTGCAGCAATTTCAGTATCGGAAAATACGTTGCTGAAATAGGGATATCACACTGAACATAGACTTCTTGTACTTGGGCAAATAAATAATCGCTGAGCCGTTTCAATCGACTTCCTAGTGTTAATACACCAAATTGCTCCATCTTTCTTTCCAATCCCATCAAATAAGAACATACCTATAAATACGTAACCAGTTACGCATATTGAAATTACGTTAAACAACGCGGCTTTGCAATATCTTTTACTCCCTACTTTCTAGTTTGCCTCCTAGACAATCTGCTACACTGCGCCCCTCATAAACCATCACCTTTCATTCAAATAAAAGGTCAGCAACAAGGAAATTAACATGCCAGAAAAAGTCGTCGTGGTGTATTCAGGAGGAATGGATTCATTTACCGTTTTGAACACAGCAATCCAAAATGGATTAGACGTTTATGCTCTGTCTTTTGACTATGGACAAAAGCACAGCAAAGAATTAGAAGTGGCAGCACAAGTCTGCCGAACGCTTGGCGTTTCCCACAAAGTCGTTGATATTACGGCGATCAATAGCTTAATGGCGAATTCATCACTCACTGGTGACACGAAGATTCCAGAAGGCCATTACGAAGACGACAGCATGAAATCAACTGTCGTCCCAAATCGCAATATGGTTTTGCTCTCTATGGCGATTGCTTACGCTGTTTCTTTAGAAGCAGGCAAAGTCTATTACGGCGCCCATTCTGGTGATCATCATATCTACCCTGATTGCCGTCCTGAATTTGTCGACGCCATGAACGCAGTCTCTAAAATTGCCAATTATCAATCTGTAGAAATCGTCACGCCCTTTTTGTATTCATCTAAAGGCGACATTTTGAAAGCGGGGTTGAGTATGAATCTGGACTACGCCAATACATGGACTTGTTACAATGGCCGTGAAAAATCCTGTGGGAAATGCGGCGCATGCTGTGAACGCCTTGACGCATTTAGAGAGCAAGGCAAAACAGACCCATTGGATTACGAAATCTAATAGGTTAAATCAACAAATAACTCATTCTGGTTTTAGTGTGTTTGTTTTAGTGCTAAATGGCTTTTGTTCCACAAATGATTCGCTTAGACACTACATTGCTAACTAAAGTAACAACCCTTACCTCGAACTGTTTTTCGAGCCGTAACAGGTGTAACAACATGTATTCAATCAAAGAAGCCTTTTATTCATTACAAGGCGAAGGTGCCCATGCGGGCCGCCCTGCTCTATTTTGTCGTTTTACTGGCTGTAACCTATGGTCTGGTTTAGAAAAAACGCGCTCTCAATCCGACTGTCAATTTTGCGACACTGATTTTATCGGTACCGATGGCCAGAATGGTGGGAAATTTAAAACCGCCTCACAGTTACGCTCACACATTGATGCGCTTTGGCCATCTGGTCATGGGCATAAATACGTGGTTTTTACCGGTGGCGAACCAGCACTCCAACTGGATACCAGCCTCATCAAAGAAATGAAAGATCATGGCTACATGATTGCCATAGAAACCAATGGCACGTTAGCGTTGCCAGATGGCATAGACTGGATCTGCGTGAGCCCCAAGACGCCCAAAAAATTGGTTATTACCAAGGGCGATGAATTAAAACTGGTTTACCCACAAGAACAACTTGATCCTGAACAATTTGAAACCTTAGATTTTGATAATTTTTATTTACAACCTATGGATCAAGGTCATTTATCAGTGGATCAAATCCCTTTATTCAATACTCAAGAAGCCACATTACATTATTGTTTATCGCATCCACGGTGGCGTCTTAGCTTACAAACACATAAAATGCTCAACATTGATTAGAAACACTCAAGATTTTAGCCATTAATTAAACAAGGAATACACAATGATCATTTTACATACAAACCACGGCGACATTCATGTCGAGCTTGATTACGAAAAAGCGCCTAAATCAGCGAAAAACTTTGAAGAATATGTTACATCAGGTTTCTATGATGGTGTTATCTTCCACCGTGTAATCAATGGTTTCATGGTTCAAGGCGGTGGTTTTGAACCTGGTATGACGCAAAAAGAAAACCGCACTGCAATTGAAAACGAAGCGGACAACGGTTTAAAAAATGAAATTGGTACTTTGGCGATGGCTCGCACAATGGACCCACATTCTGCTTCTGCACAATTTTTTATCAACATCGCGGACAACAGCTTCCTAAATCACCGTAGCAAAACGCCAGATGGTTGGGGCTATGCTGTATTTGGTAAAGTAACAGCGGGCATGGACGTCGTGAACAAAATCAAAGAAGTCAAAACTACGATGAAATCAGGGCACCAAGATGTACCTGCTGAAGACGTGATCATCGAAAGCGCCGAACTAGTAAAAAGCGAAGGGTAATGATCCGTTATTTCATTTCAGATCTGCACCTTAGTGACAAACGCCCGGATTTGATCCGGGCGTTTGTACAAATGACGGAAGAGCTTATTCAGCGACATGAAGAAACAGAGCTCTATATACTCGGTGATTTTTATGAAGCTTGGATCGGTGACGACTTTCAAGCCGATTGGAATACACAAGTAGAAAATGCGCTCGCCACATTATCTCAATCTGGCATTGCCTTATATTTCTTGCATGGTAATAGGGACTTTCTCATCGGCAGCGCCTGGCTAGATAGAGTGGGAGCAACCCTTATTCATGAGCAAACATTATTGCCTTTGAATAACACTTCCGTTCTTTTAACCCATGGCGATGAATATTGTTTGGAAGATACCGAGTATCAAGCATTCAGAAAGACGGTACGCTCTACAGCATGGCAAGAGCAAATTTTATCCTTGCCATTAGAGCAACGCCTCGCTCTTGCGGCGCAACTGCGTAACGACAGCAAGTCCATGGCGGCAGAAAAGTCGATAAGTATCATGGATGTCACTGAATCGGCTGTCGGTGATTCACTTAACCTCCTCCATTGCAAGACAGTCATCCATGGGCACACACACCGCCCTGAGGTGCATAAAGTACACGACTATTTGCGTTGCGTTCTAGGCGATTGGGACGAGTTTATTTGGCTAGCTCGTATTGAGGGAGACATTTATACTCAACGCAAAGCGTCCGTCACGGAGTTTATTCAAAACGGATTAAATGGGCTAAAAGAAGCTCATCGAGAGAGACTCCTCTAAACGTTATCACTAGCATGGATTTCACAAAAATGTCAGCGACTATGCTGACATTTTTTTATCCTTTAGCGCTTCAAAAGCTCTTTCACCCACACTGTCTCTTTACTGTTACGCGAACGAGTAAACTCGATATTGCGATTATGCAGCATAGATATCGCTCGGAAAAATGCGTTATTGATAATGACGGGGCTCAGCTGAATACCATAAACACGCCACCAATGCTGTTGAGCTTTACTGGTAAGAAGCTGATATAGAAAATCCAACTCTAGAGAGCCTTTATACATCACATCAAGATCAACAACCGGATCTACCTTAGCAATTTCGAGCCCTAGCCAATAGGTAACGTCCGGAAGGGTTTCGCTCTTATGTACACCCATAACACATTCTCCAGATTTCCGAGTTCATATAATGAGTGTAGCAGCATGCGTAAAAAGCAGCGTCAAGTTACGCAAATGGTTTGTGGCATTTTGTAAACTACACTTGCATTGGTGGACCACTGTGCACACGAAACTCTACATCTGGCTCAACAATAAGTTGATGCTCTATATTTCTAAAAAATGTCACACGTTCTTCAATAGAATCACTAGCATACTCTTGTGCAAGCTCAAGATAGTCTTCAAAATGACGCGCTTCAGATTTCAATAATGAAATATAGAATTTGGACAACTCGTCATCCAAATGTGGCGCCAGTGCAGCAAATCGTTCACAAGAACGCGCTTCTACAAATGCACCTATGATAAGTATATCTATAAGGCGAGCTGGTTCATGAGTACGAATGTGTTTGCGCAAACCATCGGCGTAGCGCGATGCTGACAAGTGTTCGTAGGCGATGCCTCTGCTGCGCATCAATTTATGAACTTGTTCAAAGTGTAGCAGCTCTTCACGAGCCAAACGAGACATCTTGTGCAACAAATTATCGCGATCAACATAGCGGTACATTAAGTTCATTGCTGTCGACGCTGCTTTTTTCTCACAGTGAGCATGATCATTTAATAGCAAAGTTTGGTTCTCAAGAGCCCAATTCACCCACGCTTTAGGGGATTCACACGGAAGAAATTCAACAAGCTCTGGATACGCTGATAACATTACTCTACCTTTTTATGTTAAAAAACGTGATTATACCCTCTATTGCACTCTTAGGCAGCAACGTCTTGATTTGGATATCAAATTCGTAATGAATGATTTTTATGACCCCAAAAAACTAAAAATTGGCCAAAATGTAGGAGTCGAACTCGATCCATACATTTTAAACTACCCAATGGATAACCATAAAACCACTTGGGTTGCAGACCAAGGTGGAAGGCCTTTTGTCCTGCGTTTTTTCCAATCCAACAAAGGAAAAGTTGAAGACTTCTTACAAAATGCCAGAAAATATGCAGGCGTAAAACACCCTGCCATCACACCAAACTACCCGCCCTTTTACTCAAAACTATGGGTCTTTTCGTGTTCTGCTGTATGTGGTGGAGAAAACCTCTACAGTTTTTTAGGAAAATACCCAGATGGAGCCCCTTTAAATGTAGTGATTGGTCTATTCGATAATATTGCCAAAGCGTTAGACCAAGTACATAAAAATGATCTGCTCCATGGACATTTAGACTTAAATTCAATTCATGTCGTTAATGGGCTTGGGCTTATGACGGGATTCGGCGTTCACAATTGGATGAGTCAAATTGATGACAGCGTTATGGATGCCCGCTTCTTCCCACCAGAATATTTAAAAAAAGGTCAAAAGCGCACACCAGCATCGGATAGTTTTGCCTTTATGAAACTCCTCATGGCCGCCTTACTTGGTGAATCGATTCTCGATAAAGACTTCACTACGAGCCTACCAGACACACACCCAAGTTTAAGTGACACCACATGGGGTCGTTTACTGAAATGGAGTAGAGAAAATGAGCGCCATAGGCCAAAATCCTTGGTTGAAGTCATTCGAATCATTCGCGCAAACCTCTATAAGCCTGAAGTAAGTAACAGTTCGGTGGCTAAGCGAGCTGTTAAACGCTATGTACGCAATACCAAACCAAAAATCATCGTTATCTGCACTTTTGTCGCCATAAGCATTTTGGCAACCATCATTTTATGGCCTAGCACACCACCTGACAAAATCACTCCCGCCCCAAAAAATGTACCTAAGGTGGAAGTAATAACGCCGTTTGAGGCATTGCCGCAAACATTAGAAGAGCCACTTATTTCTGGCGGAACAGCACCCAAAATAGAAAAAATTCCTCCTGCGACCTTTATCATGGGTGATCAAAACAGAATGGGAGATGATAATGAAAAACCACCCCATGAAGTCGATATCCCCAATGGCTTTTATATTAGTAAATACGAAGTTACCTTTGACCAATATGATAAATTTGCCAATGCAACTGGTCGAGAGCTACCTCCAGATAATGGCTGGGGCCGAGGGCAACGCCCTGTAATCAACATCAGCTGGTATGACGCAAAAGCCTATACGACTTGGATATCTAGCCAAACAAATCAAGAGTATCGCCTCCCAACAGAAATTGAATGGGAGTATTCGGCAAGAGCAGACTCAAGCACCTCATTTTGGTATGGAAACACGGTAAAGCCCGGTTACAGCGTCTGTGATAGCTGCGGAAGTCAATGGGACGGTGTCTCTTCCGCCCCAGTTGGCAGTCAAGCCAGTAACCCACTTGGTTTGTTTGACATGCATGGCAATGTAGCGGAATGGGTAGAAGATTGTTACCACGACAACTATGACGGCGCGCCGACAAAAAATGAAGTGTGGCTGGCCAATCAATGTGAAAACCGAGTATTAAGAGGTGGATCTTGGTTCGATATTCCAAGAGTTGGCCGAAGTGCAACAAGATACCGCGCAGAACCGGTATTAAAAGCCAGCAATTGGGGCTTTAGGGTGGTGAGGATTATTCAGCAATCTAATGGTTTATCTAAATCAGAATAATTCCGCTAAATGTCACCTATTCGAAATTGTTATGGTGCATCGTCACTTTTTGATGCGTTTTTTCTATAATATGTACCAGATGAAAAATTAAATTCAGTGACCTGATTTCAGGTTCCTTTTCTAGTACATAATATTATTATCATAAATTATTATTCAGAGGTGACAATGAGCCTATATTCAGAGTACTTACAAGAAATTGAAAATCGAAAAGGTCAAGGATTACATCCTAAGCCGATTGATAGTGATGCGTTATTATCAGAAATCATTGCTCAAATTAAAGACACTGGTAACGAATACCGCGCGGATTCTCTTAATTTTTTCATCTATAACACATTACCAGGCACAACAAGCGCAGCCGTGGTGAAAGCTAAATTTCTGAAAGAAATTATTCTAAGTGAATCTGTCGTTGCTGAAATCACACCGACATTTGCTTTTGAATTGTTATCTCACATGAAAGGCGGCCCTTCTGTTGAAGTGCTTCTTGATCTTGCTTTATCTGATAACACGTCAGTTGCTGTACCTGCAGCAGACGTTCTGAAGACTCAAGTCTTCTTGTATGAAGCCGATATGGAACGCCTTGAAGTTGCTTTCAAAGCGGGCAATGCCATTGCTCAAGATATTCTGAAAAGCTACGCTGCAGCAGAGTTTTTTACTAAGCTACCTGAAATAGATGAAGAAATTGGTGTTGTAACTTACATCGCCGCAGAAGGTGATATTTCTACCGATTTACTCTCTCCTGGTAATCAAGCTCACTCCCGTTCAGACCGTGAGTTGCACGGAAAGTGCATGATCTCTCCAGAAGCACAAGTGGAAATCCAAGAACTTCAAAAGCAACATCCTGGCAAAAAAGTGATGCTAATCGCCGAAAAAGGCACGATGGGCGTAGGCTCTTCAAGAATGTCAGGCGTTAATAACGTTGCGCTTTGGGCTGGCAAACAAGCAAGTCCTTATATTCCATTTGTGAACTTTGCTCCTGTTGTTGCAGGTACGAACGGCATTTCACCGATATTCTTAACGACTGTTGGTGTGACGGGCGGTATTGGTTTAGATCTTAAAAACTGGGTTAAAAAGCTTGATGCTAATGGCAACCCTATTATGAACGAAAATGGCGACCCGGTTCTTGAGCAGACTTACTCTGTTGAAACCGGCACCGTACTGACCATTAACACCAAAGAAAAGAAACTGTATAACGGTGATAAAGAGCTTGCCGATATTTCTTCCGCTTTCACACCTCAATCTGTTGAGTTCATGAAAGCCGGTGGTTCTTACGCGATTGTATTCGGTAAAAAACTGCAAACCTTCGCCGCTGAAACGCTTGGTGTTCCTTTAGAGCTTGTCTATGCTCCTTCTAAAGAAATTTCGCATAAAGGCCAAGGCTTGACAGCAGTTGAGAAAATTTTCAACAAAAATGCTGTTGGCGTAATGTCTAAAGCAGCGTTACACGCTGGTTCCGATGTTCGCGTACAAGTGAATATTGTAGGATCGCAAGATACAACAGGCTTAATGACGTCTCAAGAACTTGAATCAATGGCGGCAACCGTCATCTCTCCTATTGTTGATGGTGCTTACCAATCAGGTTGCCACACAGCGTCTGTTTGGGATTCAAAAGCACAAGCCAATATTCCAAAACTAATGCAGTTTATGAATAAGTTTGGTCTTATTACCGCTCGTGACCCGAAAGGTGTTTATCGCCCAATGACAGATGTTATTCATAAAGTATTGAATGACATTACAGTTGATGATTGGGCAATCATTATCGGTGGTGACTCTCATACACGTATGTCTAAAGGTGTTGCCTTCGGCGCTGACTCTGGAACTGTTGGTCTTGCACTAGCAACAGGTGAAGCAACGATGCCGATTCCTGAGTCTGTTAAAGTAACCTTTAAAGGTCATTTAAAAGACTACATGGATTTCCGTGATGTGGTTCATGCGACTCAAGCTCAAATGCTTAAACAGTTTGGTGATAATGTGTTCCAAGGTCGAGTGATTGAAGTACATATTGGTACTTTACTGTCTGACCAAGCGTTTACCTTTACAGATTGGACTGCCGAAATGAAGGCAAAAGCATCAATCTGTATTTCTCAAGATGATACGCTCATTGAATCTTTAGAGATCTCGAAGAGCCGTATTCAAATCATGATTGATAAAGGCATGGACAATGCAATCCAAACGCTTAAAGGCTTAATTAAAATAGCGGATAAGCGAATTGGAGAAATCAAATCTGGTGAAAAAGCTGCGTTAGCACCAGATAACAATGCTAAGTACTTTGCGGAATTGGTTGTTGATCTAGACCAAATTGACGAACCAATGATTGCCGATCCTGACGTGAACAACGCGGATGTATCTAAGCGTTACACACATGACACTATTCGCCCTGTTTCTTTCTATAAAGGTGAGAAGAAAATAGACCTTGGTTTTGTTGGATCATGTATGGTTCATAAGGGAGATATGAAAATCATCTCTCAAATGCTTAAGAATCTAGAAGAACAAAACGGCACAATTAACTTCAAAGCTCCACTTGTTATCGCGCCACCAACATACAACATTGTTGATGAGTTAAAAGCGGAAGGCGATTGGGATGTTTTGAAAAAATACGCCGGTTTCGAATTTAATGACGATGCACCAAAAGAATCTGCTCGTACTAAATACGAAAACATCATGTATCTAGAGCGTCCAGGCTGTAACCTTTGTATGGGTAATCAGGAGAAAGCTGAGAAAGGCGATACGGTTATTGCCACTTCAACACGCCTTTTCCAAGGCCGAGTCGTAGAAGATACGGCAGAGAAGAAAGGTGAATCATTATTGTCTTCTACTCCGATCGTTGTACTTTCAACCATTCTTGGTCGTACACCAACCATGGAAGAGTACAAAAATGCCGTTAAAGGCATCAAACTAACGGACTTTGCGCCACCGCTTGATGCAATGACCACAGAACCAGTCGAGTTTATTCCTGTTAGTAACGTCTAACATGAATTAACAGTGCATTAAACTGCGCGAAAAAAGCCTACAGATAGTTTTTATTTGTAGGCTTTTTTATGCCTTACTTTTTTACCCTCAAATACATCTAACCATTAACTTTGGTATTTTTTGCGCAAAAAATTCAGGCACAAAAAAGCCCCGCTGTGCGAGGCTTCTCCTAGAAGGGTGAATAAATTAAATAACTTCTCGCTCAACAAGCTCGTCGAACTCTGCTTGTAGCTGACGCTCTACGGGACTCTCTACATCCTGAGCATTAATATGGTGCTGTCGACCAGCATGTTTTGCTTTGTGTTTGATTAGCTGCTTCTCTAACTTGCCAACTAAGAGGTCAAGGGCCGGTTTAATCTGTTTATCCGTTTTAACCGTTGCAAAAAGATCATGACCAGGAATATGAACACTGGCTTCGACAATTAATTCATGAATCTCGTGTTTCTCTGTATTTAGAATCACCTTAATGCTTGTTATCTGATTATTGATACGAGACAAGTGGTCCATTTTTTCTTTAACAAGTTCTTGAACTTCTTCACCAGATTGGACGTGGTGACCGCTAATATTCAATGTATACATAGAGAATTTCCTTCTGTTTTAGTCAGGTGTTTTATTAACTTCAGTTTTGTACCTCCTCTGTTGCCCTTATATATAATCTATGGACGATTCGATGTGATTTCAATGCCGACAATGTAAATACTTTCACAATATAGTGAATGAACATCGCATTTCCCAATGAATACAAAAAATCGCCCTTAAACACTTTATTAATCAGTACCATACCTATTTAAATCTAGCAAACTTTTGAGCATCTTGCACAAGAAAATCATGTATTTTCTTGTATCAATGAGTGCTATTTAGGTCAATGGGAATACGCTACCTAGCTTTCTTAAAGTCACATTATTATTCACTTTGGTCTTAATCTCGAATTAATCGTACATTATATGAACGATACAAAATCGCAAGACATACACAAAGTGCCGATGGAACACACAATGCGTAAAACCCAAACGTCAAGAACAACCACGCTCCCAGACAACCACCTAAAATAAAGCCAACGACAATAATGATAAACAAGAACACTTTACGCTTATCTAGTACCTTCCCCTGAAAGGCCCCTCCTAACATAATGCCTAAATCTGTAAATATACCCGTTAGATGGGTTGTTCGCACAACAGCGCCACTGTAGGTGGTCGCAAGTGCATTTTGAAGCCCGCACGCAGCCGACGCAAAATAGTGTCCCGAAGTGTAATTATTTAATAATAAATACATAGCGACCATTAAAAAAACAGCTTCAATGACCAACAGCACATCATAAAATCGACCCAACTTTAACGACGTCTCTGTCAGCATAAAACCGGAAATAGCCGAGCCCATAACAAAGCTTAGTAATATTCCAATTAGGTGAAGAAGTACTCCTGCGTCTGGGTTTAACATCGCACTTCCTATGAGTGTAGCAGTCCCTGACAAATGCGACACAGCTTGGTGCTGAAACCCCAATAATGCGACCGCATTGACACTTCCAGCCACCAGAGCCAGCATAAATGCACCGTATTCAACCCACCTTGGCAGTCGCGATAACACAGTTTTCTCCTTTACTATCATGACATTGATTAGTCGTTACATTTGTCCAGCCTACACCGAGTAATCTAGAAAGCAAAAAAAAAGCGCCTGTCACAATGACAGGCGCTTTTCAAAAAATACGCTAGTAACTCTAGTCATTCAGTAATATGCGCAACATACGACGAAGTGGCTCAGCCGCTCCCCATAACAATTGATCACCAACCGAGAATGCACTGATGTATTCAGGCCCCATATTCAACTTACGAATACGACCTACTGGAATATTCAGTGTCCCCGTTGCCGCTGTTGGTGTTAAACGCTCCATTGTCGCTTGCTTATCGTTAGGGACAACGCTAACCCACTCATTATGCTGAGCAAGCATGCCTTCGATGTCAGCAACAGGAATGTCTTTGTTTAGCTTGATGGTATAAGCCTGACTATGACAACGCATTGCACCGATACGAACACATAAACCGTCAACTGGAATTGGTTTGCCGTCGATGCCTAAGATTTTGTTACACTCAGCTTGTGCTTTCCACTCTTCGCGGCTTTGGCCGTTATCAAGCTGGCTGTCGATGTAAGGGATCAAAGAGCCCGCTAATGGCACACCAAATTGATCGGTGGGTAATGTACCGGAGCGCATTTTTTCTGCGACTTTACGATCAATCTCAAGAATCGCACTAGCAGGATCTGCAAGCTCTGTCGCAACAGCACCTTGCAACATACCCATTTGATTGATCAATTCGCGCATATGGCGTGCACCGCCACCAGAAGCAGCTTGGTAAGTCATAGAGGTCATCCACTCAATGTGGCCTTTCTCAAACAACCCACCTAATGCCAACAGCATCAAGCTAACCGTACAGTTACCACCCACAAAAGTTTTAACGCCATCGCTCAAACCTTGCTTGATAACATTTAAGTTAACAGGATCAAGTACAATAATGGCGTCTTTATCCATGCGCAATGAAGACGCGGCATCAATCCAGTAACCTTTCCAACCCGCCTTACGCAACTGAGGGTAAATAGCCTTGGTATAATCCCCGCCTTGACAGGTAATAATAATATCCATCTTTTTCAATGCTTCAATGTCGCTTGCATCTTGAAGTAATGGAATATCTTTACCAATTTCTGGACCTTTCTGCCCCGTTTGAGATGTTGTAAAGAAAACTGGATCAATATGATCAAAGTCTTTTTCTTCCTTCATACGTTGCATCAACACAGAACCGACCATTCCGCGCCATCCGACTAAACCTACAGTGTGTTTTGACATGGTTAACGTTACCTTTTTTTGTGGGGCCACTCATACCAAGAGCAGTATCCCTAATGAATGCCCAATATCGTTATGATATTAAGCTTTTAATGCTGCTAGAACCGCATCGCCCATGGCTTGCGTACTAACAGTTTCGCACCCTTTTGATGCAATATCTGCGGTTCTTAGACCTAGGTCTAGAACCTTGCTTACTGCCGCTTCAATAGCATCTGCCGCATCTTTTGCGTCTAAAGAATAACGCAACATCATAGCAACTGACAAAATTGTCGCCAATGGGTTAGCGATTCCTTTGCCCGCAATATCTGGCGCAGAACCGTGACATGGCTCATACATACCGCGACCTTCAGCATTTAGAGAAGCAGAAGGTAGCATGCCAATAGAACCTGTCAACATGGCAGCAGCATCAGAAAGGATATCACCAAACATATTGCCAGTAACCATTACATCAAACTGTTTTGGTGCACGAACAAGCTGCATCGCAGCATTATCAACTAGCATGTGTGTTAATTCGACGTCAGGGTACTCTTTCGCCACTTCTTCCATCACTTCTTTCCAAAGGACGGTCACTTCCAGCACGTTGGACTTATCAATAGAACAGACTCGCTTATCACGTAAACGCGCTGCTTCAAAAGCAGAACGCCCTATACGGCGAATCTCTGACTCATTGTAAACATAGGTATTAAAACCTTCGCGCTCACCATTTTCTAGAACGCGAATACCACGAGGCTGACCGAAATAAATACCGCCCGTTAATTCGCGAACAATAAGAATATCCAAGCCAGCAACGATTTCTGGTTTCAAGCTAGACGCATCAGCTAACTGCGGGTACAAAATCGCAGGACGAAGATTAGAAAACAACTCAAGGTTAGAACGTAATCCAAGCAAGCCTTTTTCAGGGCGAACCGACATGTCCAATTTATCCCATTTAGGACCACCCACCGCACCGAGTAAAATAGCATCCGCCGTTTTGGCTTTAGCCAAAGTCGCTTCTGGTAATGGAGAACCTGTTTCGTCATAAGCAGAACCACCAACCAGCGCACTTTCGTGAACGATGTTCAAAGAGAACTGTGCGTTCACTGCATCCAAGACGCGAACCGCTTGTGCCACAATTTCTGGACCAATGCCGTCACCCGGTAATACCAATACATTTTTAGTCATGTTAAACCCTTAAAAAACTGCTGTGATGTTATTGCCAAAAGAAATTACTGTTCACGTGACAAGAAAAGCCATGGTGCATCATTCATACGTTTTTCTTCGTAACGACGAATAGAAGGCTCTTGCTCAAGTGTCAAAGCAATGTCATCCAAACCATTTAACAAACAATGCTTACGAAAGTTGTCGACAATGAATTCGAATATTGCACCAGAAGGCGATGTTACCGTTTGATTCTCAAGATCAATAATGATTTGAGCCCCTTTTCTTAACGCGACTTCAGCGAACAATTGATCAACTTCTTCTGCTTCCAGAACAATTGGCAACAAGCCATTTTTAAAACAATTATTGTAAAAAATATCCGCAAAGCTTGGCGCAATAATGGAGCGAAAACCGTAATCATCTAACGCCCAAGGCGCATGCTCGCGGCTAGAGCCACAACCAAAGTTTTGACGGGCCAGTAATACACTAGCGCCTTTGTAACGATCATGATTTAAAACAAACGATTCACGGATCGGACGACCATCGCATTCTTGGTCTGGCTGACCTTCGTCTTCGTAACGAAGCTCATCAAATAAATTTTTACCAAATCCAGTTCGTTTGATAGATTTCAAAAACTGCTTTGGAATGATCATATCAGTATCAACGTTAGCCAAATCCAAAGGAGCGGCTAAGCCTGTGTGCTTAGTAAAGGGACGCATGAAAACTCTCCTTTTATTTAGTGTTTAACAAATTCGTTAACATCAACAAAATGACCGGCAATTGCGGCGGCTGCGGCCATCGCAGGGCTAACCAAATGCGTACGACCACCAAACCCTTGGCGACCTTCAAAATTACGGTTAGACGTAGAAGCGCAATGTTCACCATTGCCCAATTTATCCGCATTCATCGCCAAACACATGGAACAACCAGGCTCACGCCATTCCAATCCAGCCGCTTCAAAAATTACATCTAGGCCTTCTTTTTCCGCTTGTGCCTTTACCAAGCCAGAACCCGGAACCACAATCGCTTGTTTCAGCGTAGAAGCGACTTTACGACCTTTAACCACTTGGGCCGCAATGCGCAAATCTTCAATACGTGAGTTGGTACATGACCCTATAAAAACACGATCTAGCACTATATCGGCCAACATGGTTTTGCCTTCTAAGCCCATATATTTCCAGGCACGTGCATAACCTTCTTTTTTCACTGGGTCTTTTTGATCTTCAGCGCGCGGAATCGGCTCATCGATAGCAATCACCATTTCGGGTGACGTTCCCCACGTGACTTGTGGTTTGATATCTTCTGATTTCAGCACAACCACTTCGTCAAATTGCGCGTCTTTATCAGAAACAAGATCTTTCCATGCTTCAACAGCAATATCCCAATGTTCGCCTTTAGGCGCATAGGGACGACCTTCAACATAATTAATCGTTGTTTCATCTACAGCAATCAAGCCCACGCGAGCGCCCGCTTCAATCGCCATATTACAAACCGTCATACGGCCTTCCATGGATAAAGACTGAATGCCCGTACCGCCAAATTCAATCGCGTAACCTGTTCCGCCCGCGGTACCAATGGCACCGATAATCGCCAAGACAACGTCTTTCGCGGATACCCAAGCTGACAATTCGCCATCAACCCGAACCAACATATTGCGGCTTTTCTTTTGTACAAGGCACTGTGTCGCTAATACATGTTCCACTTCCGATGTTCCAATACCGTGCGCTAGGGCGCCGAAAGCTCCGTGTGTGGACGTATGAGAATCACCACAAACCACGGTCATACCTGGAAGCGTCGCGCCTTGCTCTGGCCCAACAACGTGAACGATTCCTTGGCGTATGTCCTTCATGTTGAATTCGGTAATACCAAATTCATTGCAGTTATCATCTAACGTTGTGACTTGAATTTTTGACACAGGATCTTCAATACCATCAACGCCAGAAATACGCTCTTTCTTCGTAGTCGGCACATTATGGTCTGGTGTTGCTAAACTTGAAGAGACACGCCAAGGCTTACGTCCAGCCAATCGAAGTCCTTCAAAAGCTTGCGGTGACGTTACTTCGTGAAGCAACTGCAAATCAATATAAATCAATGCGCTGCCATCATTCCGCTGTTGAACAAGGTGGCTGTCCCACAACTTGTCATAAAGGGTTTTACCTGACATAAATTCTCTCCTAAAAATCTTATTGCGCTATCCTAAAACTTTGGCTTAAATAACTCAAATTCATATTTTTCATATTTTGGATAATTTTTTGGAATGATAGACATCGCTGAACTACTTACCTTCATTAAAGTCGCTGAAACTAGCTCATTTTCAGAAGCGGCCTCTAAACTTTTTTTAACACAACCAGCGATAAGTAAACGCATTGCCGCACTTGAAAGTAACCTAGGTGTACGACTTTTTGATCGTATTGGACGCCAAGTACAATTAACCGAAGCTGGGATACGTTTATTACCCAAGGCAAGAAAAATGGCGGAAGATTTACAAGACATAAAGCGCAGTATGACATTACAAATGCAAGATGTGAGCGGCGAACTACGTCTTTCGACCAGCCATCATGTCGGTTTGCGACGTTTACCAAAATCCCTCAAACGCTTTCAAGAGGACTTTCCGAGCGCACACTTAGAGATTGAATTTACCCAATCAGAAGAGGCTTACCAAGATGTTCTAAAAGGACGAGCTGAACTGGGTATTATCACGCTTTCCAATAAAGAAAACTCGTTGATTGAGTCATTACCAATTTGGTCTGATCCGCTGACTTGTGTCGTCAGCAAAGATCATCCTCTGGCCTTATCTAAAAAACTAAGCTTAATAGAATTAGCACAGCACGCTTGTGTTTTACCCAATAAAAATACGTTTACTAGGCAAATCGCAGAACAAGTTTTTGGCAAACAAGGGCTAAAACCTAAAGTTCGGATGAACACCAATAATTTAGAAACGCTTGCTATGCTCGTCAGTATTGGCTGGGGGTGGTCACTCCTTCCCTCGACCTTGGTCGATGAAAAGCTGGTGGTATTGAACATTGCAGACTTGAACGTAGAGAGGAAACTTGGTGTTATTCATCATAAACAAAGAACACTCAGTCGAGCTGCCATCGCTTTTATTGAACTGCTAAAAAGCGATGGCACCAATTTATAAGCTGTCTTTTTAACGGCGCTGACTAATAATAAGAATGATAAGCGCCAAGGCGCTGGTCATAGACGCGGCCGTAAATGCCCAAGCCCCACCAGCCCATTCCCATAAATAACCAGTGATAACCATGCCAATCCCACCGCCTAATCCGATGGCAAAAGCACTGTACATGGCTTGCCCTTGACTGGCATAACGTTCAGGGAAAAGACGTCTAATTTGCTCGATGGACACCATATGAAAAAGCGCAAACGTTATGCTGTGAAGCAGCTGCGTGAAAATGAGCACCCACACGATAGACGCAAACCACCCCACCAAGAACCAACGAACGATACCACAGACAAAACACAGCGTAATAATATGAACAACATGAAAGTGTTTAATCGTATTACCAAAAAAAAGAAACAGTACAATTTCAATGATCACACCCAGCGCCATTAAAAGACCAATATGTTCACCACTGTAGCCAAGATTAGATAAATGAACGGCAAAAAATACATTGAAAGGCGCATGAGACATAAAAGCCAAAAAAGCCAATGCAAAAAACAGCATAGACTCCGGTGTTTTTACTAAGGAAAGAAAAGACGTTGATTCTTTATGAGGGTTAATTTCATACGCTTGCTCTTTTAAGAAATACGATGTCACCACCGCCAATGCCAAGCAAACGCACATAGTTGGAATAACAATACCAATGCCAAATTGGCCTATCAGAAAGCCACCACCTGCCACGGCGACAACATAACCTATGGAACCACCTACTCTTAATCGAGTATAAGGTACATCCAAATGACGAATACTTCTTACCGCTAACGAATCCGTCATAGGAATTAATGCAGAATAAAACAATGCCATTGTGCAGGTTAGGAACCACAGCGTTTCAAATTGATCACTCCAATTAAAGGGAATGACGGCAATAAAACAACCTAAAATCCCCAACTGAAGAATGCGTTTAGGCAAGCCTATTTTGGCCGTTAGCCAGCCCCAAAAATGCGGAATTAAAATACCGGATAAAGTAAACGTCGACATCAAGCGGCCAATCTCGGATGCGGTTAAACCAATCGACTTATAGTACAGCGAAATATAAGGCATCATCACGCCGATAAACGCACAGAAAAAAAAGTAGAAGAAGAATAAAGGCCAAGCCACAGGGCGAGCTTTTTCTGAAAACATTATGGCTCCAAGACAGTTTTAGATTTGCGATTAAATTAAGTCAACAAAGATCATGCATTCACTATAATGATTGAGTATGCTGGAAACAGTAAAAAAAAGCACGACAGATAACGAAGCATATTCCTATAAATCACCTCCTCTCTGTCAACAATCCATCCTATAAAGCGTTTATTTTTAGTGGGAGAAAATCATGGCTAACAATCAAGAATGGTGGCGTGGCGCAGTCATTTATCAAGTGTATCCACGCAGTTTTTTCGACTCTAATAACGATGGTATTGGAGACCTTCCGGGTGTCACTGAGAAAATGGATTACATCGCATCACTGGGTGTCGACGCTATTTGGTTATCACCTTTTTTTACCTCTCCGATGAAAGACTTCGGCTATGATGTGTCAGATTACTGTGATGTAGACCCTATTTTTGGCAGCCTTGTCGACTTCGACCAACTGATTGAAGCGGCTCATCGTCATGGCCTTAAAGTGATGATAGATCAAGTGCTGAACCACAGTTCAGATCAGCACCCTTGGTTTGCGGAATCACGTAAGAGCCACGACAATGCCAAAGCAGATTGGTATGTATGGTCAGACGCCAATCCCGACGGCACCGTTCCTAATAATTGGCTTTCTGTATTTGGTGGCCCAGCATGGCACTGGGACAGTCGACGAAGACAATATTATCTTCACAACTTCTTAGACAGCCAACCAGATTTGAACTTCCATAACCCGGACGTTGTTAGCGCATTACTTGAAACGGTTGAGTTTTGGTTAAAGCGAGGCGTTGATGGTTTCCGCTTAGATACAGCAAACTACTATTATCATGACCTAGAACTGAGAAATAACCCACCAAAAGAACACGTCGTTGAAGGCAGTATCGGTGTTCGGTTAGACAACCCTTACGCCTATCAACTGCATATTTACGACAAATCCAGACCTGAAAATATTGCCTTTTTAAAGAAACTTAGACATTTACTGGATCAATACCCAGACACCACAACCGTAGGTGAAGTAGGATGTGATTTCGCACTCGAAACTATGGCGGCTTATACCCAAGGTAACGACAAGCTACATATGTGTTACTCGTTTGATTTACTGACGCATGACTCATCTATGAACCATATTCGTAAAACGATGGAAACCATTGAAGCCAGCTTGGGTGATGGTTGGCCATGCTGGTCGACAGGAAATCACGATGTAGAACGCGTTGCGACTCGTTGGGGAAAAAATCATAACCCTGTCGCCAAAAGTAAAATTTACATGGCTATGTTATTAACATTACGTGGCAGTGTTTGTTTGTATCAAGGTGAAGAGCTCGGACTGCCTGAAGCAGAATTGTCCTTTGATCAGCTGGTAGATCCTTTTGGCATTGCTTTTTGGCCGGAATTTAAAGGCAGAGATGGCTGCAGAACACCCATTCCCTGGAAAAACGAATTGTTAGGCGGTTTTACTCAATCCCATCAACCTTGGCTACCCATTGCAAAAGAACAACGACCACTTGCGATCAGTGTACAGGAAGGAAATCGGCATTCTGTATTGCACGCTTATCGTGATTTTTTACACGTAAGACGCAATCACCCTGAACTACGTCATGGCGAGATTGAATTTTTGTATCACAATGACACGACACTGACCTTTCTTCGAAGTTATCAAAACAAGCGTCTCTATGTGGCAATCAACACATCACACCAGGACATAATTTTGCCTGTCGAACTTACTCTCTCGGCCTTAACACTGCCAGAAGCTATTCAATGTGGTTATTTGGACGGCAGTACCGTAGTACTGCCACCATTCAGCATTTTACTTGCTGCCGTGTTGGACTAAACAAGAATCAGAAGAGTCTATAACGCCAGTTGATCTTGATTTGGCCAAGCGTTAATAATGGCTTTCACCAGTGTCGCCAATGGAATGGCGAAAAAGATTCCCCAAAATCCCCATATACCACCAAAAAACAGCACGGCGATAATGATGGCCAGCGGATGTAAATTGACCGCCTCAGAGAAAAGCAAAGGCACTAACACATTACCATCTAATGCTTGGACGATTAAATAAGCGACCACAACATATATAAATTCACTCTGTGTGCCGTATTGATAAAAAGCCACCAATACAACAGGAATCGTCACCGCGGCCGCACCAATGTAAGGAATCAAAACGGAAAGCCCCACTAGCAGAGCCAACAATTCTGCGTATTTCAAACCGAACACTAAAAAGACAATATAGGTCACCACGCCAACGACAAACATCTCAATGAACTTACCGCGAATATAATTCGCAATTTGATCATTCATTTCATGGGCGATGTTCCTCATCATTTTTCGTTCTTTTGGTAACCAAGAGGTTAAATAGTCCAGAATTCTTTCCTGATCTTTCAATAAGAAAAACATCACTAAAGGCACTAAGACCAAGTAAATCACGACAGAAAATAAAGAAGGAATACTCGACAAAGAAAATGACACGAGCCATTGCCCAAGATTCGTAGACTCATTTGCTAATGAATTCGTTAGTTCATCAATAGCATTCTGACTCACAAATTCACTGTGGCCCGCTGCAAACTGCTGCACTTCCGTTCGAATCACAGTAAACATTCTTGGAACATCTTGGACTAGCCGAACGGCCTGACGCCAAATAATAGGCACCATTACTCCAATGAATACTCCGCACGCTGTCAGAAAAGTAAAAAATACAACGAATACGGATAAAATATGGCCAAGCCCAAGCCGTTGCAATCGATCAACCAGCCCTTGCAGAAGAAAAGCCAATACAATCGCAATCAAGATAGGGGCTAAAATCCCCCCCCAAAATACTAAAATACAGAGTGTTGCAATCAAAAAGAGCAGAAATACAACCAACTCTTCATTTGAAAAATAGCGTTTAATCAGCGTATCAACAATTTTAAACATATCGAGTCCGTTTCAGCTTTTTTTAATCACGAAAGTATAAACATCACAGTCTTCACGCGTTGACAGTAAAGACAGCCCAACCAAAGCAACGTATTGAGGGATATCCTTTAACGAGCCAGCATCACACGTTTTAACACACAAACACTCACCTTCCGCCATTTTACTTAATGCCATCTTGGTCTTTAACAATGGCATTGGGCAACGATCTTCTCTTGCATCCAAGATTACGTCATACTGATCGCCTAGATTGATCGTCATTTTATAATTTACCCAATACTTATTTTACCTAATGAATATTTGCCATATTATGAGACTATTTTCAAACGTTACAACAGGCTTAAGCATCTTAGCTGTTGTTTTTACAACTACTTTCCCTATTTTGGGTCACAGTAGCATTCCGGATTTAGAAGCCAATAAAGACGAAAGAGCGCTGTCGAACCCATCGTACATACTTGGACAATATTGGTTTAGAAAACTAAATGGAAGCCGAGCGTTAATCGACTTCCCTCCCGCGTACGATTATCTGAAAGATGCCTTGTCGCTGATTCTTCCGCAAACAGACCTTTATAATACAACAGTAGAAATGACGTTTTTAAACAGCACGCAAAGTAATGCGTTTGTTATTCCAGGGAACCACCTTTTTATTTACTCTGATATCATGGAAATGATTAACAACGAAGACATGCTACTAGGGCTGCTTGCTCATGAGGTCGCACATTTAGACCTTCGCCATTATGAGCGCCAAACAAAACATTCGGGTGAAGAACTACAAAAGACACTAGTGATGCTTGGAGCAGGAATAGCGGCGGCATTGGCTGGCGCAGGCTCGGATGCTACAACCGCGCTTTGGTTGGGAGGCATCGCCAATCAAGCTGAAAACACCCTAACCTACAGCCGCAACCAAGAACTAGAAGCTGATCGACGTGGCCGCGAATATCTTAATAATGCAGGAATTGCTCCAGAGGGTATGACGAAACTGTTTCAAGCTTTTTTCAAACAAGCCCTAGGAAGGCCAAAACTGGAGTTTTTATCCACTCACCCATTACCAAACTCGCGATTATCAGATTCATTCACTACAGACACCAAAGACACAATCCTGAGCAACACAACAGTAAGCGATTTTGAATACTTTAGAGCCACTCTATTGGCCTATCGAGCAGGCTTAGATGATAGTCCCTATACTTATCTAGACCAAAAAATCCAAAGCAACGATGCAAAAAACTATGCCAAAGGGCTTTTCTCTTACCTTATTCAGTCTCCCGAGCGCGCTCTTGTCTTTTTAAGTAAGCTAGAAAAGCACAATCAATTTACGGACTACCTACAAGCGTTAAGCTATATGGCCTCAGGTCAAGCTGATGAAGGATTACGTGTTATCAACAAACAACTTGATCTTGCACCAAAAAACATCCTGTTTTCGATGCTCCATGCCCAGCTCACCAAATCAAAGCCCATTAGCGTTTCATCGAATTACCTTTATGAGCAGCGGTTAATTTGGCGGGCGAATATTCAATACTTTCAATCTAAAGACAACATACCTATGGCATTAAATTATCGAGCATTACTTGATTTTAGCCAGGGAAAAGACAAAACAGCACAATATTTGATTAAGCGCGCAGAAAATGATGCACACGAGAATGAAAAAAGTATCATTATAAACACAGCCTCTTTCTTTAAAATAATTAAAGAAGCGGAAAAACAAGAAGATTTAGACGAAGAAAAAAACAATTAAAAGAGAACATTTAAAAACAAAAAAAGCCAAACTTAGCGTTTGGCTTTTTTATCTGCAGGATAACCAGCATTATTCAGCTGATTGTGCGTGCAACGTATCAAATTGATTTTGCAGCTCTGCATGCTTAGCATTGTATAGAGATACTTTTTGGTCTGCTGTGTAAGCGCCGTTCAAGTTAACACTAGAATCTACTTCTGCGCCCAAGTTTTCAAGGGTAACAGTAAGTGCTTCTACGCTGCCTTTTGCACTTTGAATGCGATCATCAGCGCCATCACCAGTACCAGCAAAGGCACCTGTTGTCATAACAGAAGCGGCTAGTAGAGCTAAAACAGTTTTATTTAAATTTCTCATCATTCAATCCTTAATTTAAAATAGCCATATATTAATAAGTATATTATTCAGCTGATTGAGCGTGTAAGGCGTCAAATTGATTTTGTAACTCCGCATGCTTAGCAGAATAAATCGCTTCTTTCTGATCAAAAGTATAAGCACCGTTTAAATTAACGCTGGTATCCACTGGAGCACCCATATTTTCAAGTGTTATACCTAATGCTTCTACACCACCTTTTGCGCTTTGAACACGTTCAGTACCAGTTTCAGCAAAAGCAGCCGTTGTCATTACAGAAGCCGTTAATAGAGTAAGAGCCGTTTTAGTAAAAGTTTTCATGTGTATTCCCTTTAGATATTTAAGTTTTAATAAATTGCGATGCTTAACGTATTAATAAGCTGTTTCGCCTTGGTGTTTATATAATAGGCTTTTATTAAAAATAAAAAAGAGCACAACCCTTGCTTCCATCTTATTTCCAAATACGGTTGAATAAACAGAGAATTGAATGAAAAGAACATGTAATTGATAGAAAATTCAAAAAGTAAGGAGATATATCAAACATCAATTACATAAAAAATATTAATAGATTGATTAAGTCATTAGTAAAACAGTAAAAATGCGGTTTTAATTTATATTATAAATTACTGAACAAGACAAAATCAAAGTAGATATTTAAGGCAAGAAATAGAAAAACAAAAAAAGCCAAACGTAATGTTTGGCTTTTTTATCTGCAGGATAACCAGCATTATTCAGCTGATTGTGCGTGCAACGTATCAAATTGATTTTGAAGCTCTGCATGCTTTGCATTGTATAGAGATACTTTCTGGTCTGCTGTGTAAGCGCCGTTCAAGTTAACACTAGAGTCAACTTTTGCGCCCATATTTTCAAGGGTAGTAGTAAGCGCTTCTACGCTGCCTCTAGCACTTTGAATGCGATCATCAGCGCCATCACCAGTACCAGCAAATGCACTTGTTGTCATAACAGAAGCAGCCAGTAGAGCCAAAACAGTTTTATTTAGAGTTTTCATAATTCGATCCTTAATTTTAAATGGTTATAAGCTAATTTAGTAAATATATTATTCAGCTGATTGAGCGTGTAAAACGTCAAATTTATTTTGCAATTCAGCATGCTTAGCAGAATAAATCGCTTCTTTCTGATCAAAAGTATAAGCACCATTTAAGTTAACGCTGGTATCTACTGAAGCGCCCATATTTTCAAGTGTTATACCTAATGCTTCTACGCCGCCTTTTGCGCTTTGAACACGTTCAGTTCCGGTTTCAGCAAAAGCAGCTGTCGTCATTACTGATGCAGCTAATAAGGTAAGAGCAGTTTTAGTAAAATTTTTCATGCGTATCTCCTTTAGAGATTTAAGTTTTAATAATGTGCGATGCTTAGAGTTTAATAAGTCTGTTTCGCTTTGTTGAATACATAATAGCCTTATACTGAGAATAAAAAAGAGCCCAGCCCTTGCTTTCACCTTCTTTCCAAATACGACTAAATAAACGTAAAATTGAATGGATATCACATAAAACAGGTAGAAAACTTAATAAATAAGGAAGAAATAGACAAAAACAGGAAGACTAATGAAAAACACGCTATGAAATCGGTGGGGGGACACGCAAAAATTTGCTAATCTACTCATTCTGTTTAGATATGAAAAATTATGACGCCCCTTGCTTTAATAGATAACTTAGAACATTTACCAAATCCGTTTACACAGTTCGACGGGATTGCCTCTCACCTTGCAAAAAACACATTTCAGCTAAAAGATCCTGAGTATCAACGCGATCTTCAGCTCGCTTTGTGTTTTATCTACAGTTACAACGGCTCGCAGGCAACCTTTAACTCATATCGACGAGAAGTAGAACGGTTATTACTTTGGTCATGGAATATAGCGAATTGCCCTTCAACTCAGTTACGACGTGATCAAATCGAAGAATTTATACACTTCTGTGTCGCGCCACCAGAAAACTGGATTGGAACAAAAAATGTGGCTCGTTTTAAGTTACACATGGGGGAAAGAGTGGCGAACAAGGAGTGGCGACCTTTTGTTGCTCATGTCAGTAAATTAGAATTTAAAAATGGCAATACCCCTCAAACCAAACAACACTCTCTATCACAAGCCGCGATTCGCGCCACTTTTTCAATACTGTCGTCTTATTATGGATTTCTTCTGCAAGAAGACGCCGTGCAACAAAACCCTGTGGCGCTTATTCGACAAAAAAGTAAATTTGTAAAAAAAGAAATCACCCGAAAACAAGTCAGACGAATTTCTAACTTGCAATGGGATTATGTTATTGAAACCGCTGAAATACTGGCAGAAGAAGACCCTGCTCATCACGAGCGCACCTTGTTTATCATGAATGCTCTACTGGGTATGTATTTACGGATTTCAGAATTGGTTGCAGATGAAAGATCTGCTCCCGTCATGGGCGACTTCATTAAAGACGCGGATGGCCATTGGTGGTTTAAGGTTCTATCAAAAGGCAACAAAGAGCGATTAATCGCTGTATCCGACGACATGCTAAATGCTTTGATTCGATATCGCCGGTTCCGTGATCTTCCAATGCTGCCCACCATTGCGGAAAACACACCTCTTGTACCAAAAAACAGAGGACAAGGCGCTATGACCAGTTCAAGACAAATAAGAAACATTGTCCAACTCTGCTTTGATAATGCCCATCAACGCATGTGTGAGGATGGTATGAGTGCCGATGCAGACGATTTACGCGTTGCGACGGTTCACTGGTTACGTCACACAGGAATATCGGAAGACGTAAAAACCCGCCCCAAAGAACATGTTCGAGAAGATGCGGGGCATTCCAGTATGGCAACAACGGATAAGTATATAGACACGGAATATCGAGAACGCCACGCTAGCGGACGAAAAAAGACACTGCGTCCACAATAATTAACTACTCGTGAAGCCAATGAGATAGACAAGGTTAATTTGACCAGCGCTCTAGGCTTTTTTCATCATCAACTTTGGCGTTTACCCAATGGCTCTCTGAGCCTTGAGTTTCCTTTTTCCAAAATGCTGCACGGCTTTTTAAATAATCCATAATAAAGTCGCAAGCTTGAAATGCTTCAGCTCGATGTGCAGCACTTACTCCTACAAAAACAATCTGATCGTCAACCGCCAAACACCCTACTCGGTGAACGACGCAAACATCTAATAACGGCCAGCGTGCATTTGCCTCATCGACAATGACTTGTAAATTGCGCTCTGTCATTCCAGGATAATGCTCAAGCTCAAAGCGACAGTTTTCTTTGGGTAAAGTCGAAAAATGTCGTACTAACCCAACAAACATTGCAACGGCACCCGTTTTATTTGCTTTTAGTAAACCTTTATACAAGTCATCAACCTGAAAGTCTTCGTGCTGTACCTGTATCATTTAGCCTCCCGTTACTGGTGGAAAGAAAGCCACTTCAATTACCGTCTCAGGAATCCTGTCAGCGTCTCTGGCAAATTCAAAATCAATAGATGATTGTATGCCTTTTTCAAGAAGCGCCTTGCCATTCTCCAATTCCTTCGCCAACTTTTGTTTAAGCTCACCAATAGTTATGGGGAAGTCAAAAGTCACTTGGTAGACGCCTTGTCCTATGGCTTCTTTTAACGATGCAAAAAAAACCACGTTTACCTTAGGCATTATCTTTACTCCAATCGCCACTTTTACCACCCTTCTTTTCAAGCAATGACACATGCTGAATCACAATGCCTTTATCAACCGCTTTACACATATCATAAAGTGTTAGCGCCGCAATACTCGCACCCGTTAATGCCTCCATCTCTACGCCAGTTTTACCGGCCAAAGAACAAGTGCATAACACTTCGATTTCACAGTCGCTAATGGTGTTAATGTCGACACTAACCTTGGTCAACATCAGCGGGTGACATAAAGGAATCAAGTCAGACGTTTTTTTGGCCGCTTGAATACCAGCAATACGAGCCGTAGCAAGAACGTCTCCTTTGGGTAACCCGCCTTCCACTATTTTAACCAAAGTCGATGCTTGCATTAACAGCACGGCTCGTGCAGTGGCTGTTCGTTTAGTCGCTTCTTTACCAGAGACATCCACCATATGCGCATGACCCTGATGATCCAGATGGGTAAGTTTATCATTCATATAATTTCCAATTATTGTACATATATTACAAATGTCGCCTATATTTTAAGAAAGCCCACACGATTGCAAGCGAAGTCGTTTTAATAACAATAGAAATGTTACCGTCGTTAAGTCTCTTAATGTGGTTATTGTAATTGCATCATCAATAAGGACAATCAGGAATGATGTTTCGATGTGTTTTTCTTTTTCTTCTGATCACCTCACTACCATGGTCACAAAACGCTTTTTCTGTAAAACCGACAAAAGTCACACTTGGTGAACTTCCAACCTTAAAAGAAACATTACTCAGCTCACCACAGGACATACTATTAAGCGATCAATTCGAAGAAAATATATATGGCGAATCCCAGAGCTTTTCAGATTACGCCTATTGGCATAAATTAGTCTTTCCAGAAGTGTCTAAACAACAAAAAAATGAAAACTTCGTTCTTGGATTAAATTATTATGTAATCGAGAACCTTGACTTTTATCTCTTTCATGGAAATCAGCTACAGAAGCATTGGACTAGAGGTGCCTTACAAGATTGGCAGGGCGATACCGAACACTATAATGGAATTTGGATTCCCATCACCTTGTCCAGCGAGAAAAGTACAACGTTGTTAATCCGTAAACAAGGCAATAGCCCCCTTCTCACGCCATTCAAACTGTTTAGTACACAAGAGGTGACAACGCAAAAAGAAAACAAACTGCTTTTTTGGGTTTTTATCATCAGTAGTTTGCTCATATTACTCGCACACAACATCTTTGTTTTTATATTGCTAAGACAACCTGGATTTGTTTATTACCTTGGGCTAAATGTCATAATCCTTATTGCCTTGTCTGTTATAACAGGCTTTAGCCGTTGGGTTTTTTCTGAGGAAATCAGTCAGTGGTTGATTCGGAATTTATTTACTGTCTTTGGCATTGGCACGTGGATACTCTATCGATTCAGTGTTCAGTTTCTTAAAGAAGTACAAATACCGTCACCAGATTCGTTTATTCGTAAGTATGGTGATAGCATTTTTATTATTTTCTTACTATTGGTTCAGATAGTGTCAGTTAAAACATCTGCCTCTTTGTTTGCTGCGATAGAAGTGTTTCTTTTTATTGTTTGTACCTATTGGGGAGTCAACGCCTATTTAAAAGGTTTCATAGCCATACGTTTTTATCTGTTCTCTTGGATAATATTAATGGTTGGCAGCATCCTCAATACCATGATCTTCTGGAAAATTTTACCTATCAACCCGGTAACAGAAGCTATTCTTCCTGTCTGCAGCCTACTACAACTATTAGGCTTTTCTTTTGCCTTTGCGGATAAAGCCAATCATATCGAGCAAAAACGGCAGCTTCAAGCAATCACAGACCCTTCAACAGGCTTACCAAATCGCACCTATTATTTTGACACCTTGCCATTGCAACTCAATGAAATGAATAAAAATCAGCCCAAATTTGCCTTAATCATGATAGAGATAACCAGCCACCTAAAGCTAAGCCAAGCATTTGGTCCTGCCAAAGCAGACTCGGCTTTATGTGAAGTAATTCTAAGTACCCATCAAAAAATCATCGAAATGGATGGCATATTATCGCTACCATTACCAAATAAAAGCACTAAAAAACTAATACGTTTAACCTCTAAAAATATTGTTTTGTTGAGCACAACGCCTGATGAAATCAAAGAACAAGTCCAACAAATTCAGCAAATCCTAGACCATCCAACCATCGTCGATAAGGTGCTTTTTCGACATCAATATAAAATCGGCAGCGCCCTTTATCCATCTCAAGGGTCTAACTTAGACAAACTTTACCAAAACGCTCTCATCGCCAGTAACTCTGTGACTTACTCATCAGGGAACTGGGCACCTTTTACTCACAAACTTAAAAGTAATCACGCCCATCAACTTCGCTTGATCACGTTACTTACCGATGATATTAGACAAGAGAAACTCTATTTTGATATTCAGCCACAAGTTAACCTAGCGGATAACCGTATTGTTGGCGGTGAAGTACTGATTCGTTGGAAGAATGAACATTTAGGACAAGTATCTCCTGCTGAATTTATCCCTCTGGCAGAGCAAACAGGCCTGATTTATAAGCTTACCGATATGCTACTTGAAAAAGTGTTTCAATGGGCATCATCAAACCCAGTCGCACTTTTAGCACAACGCCTATCGATTAATATTTCAGCCCTTGACCTTCTTCAAGAAAATTTTGCAGAACGCGTAAATATCTTACTTAAACAGTACCGATTATCGGCTGAAAAATTCACCATAGAAATTACCGAAACCAGTGTGTTTCAAAACAGTGAGATTGTGGGTCACAACGTCAAAAAACTTCATAACGCTGGATTTGAGCTGTCTATCGATGACTTTGGTGTAGGTTATAGCTCAATGCAAAATCTTGTTGCACTAGAAATCAACGAATTAAAAATTGATCAATTTTTTGTAATGAATTTAATGACCGACACCCAAAGCCAAACCTTATGCCGAAACATGATCAATTTGAGCAAAGATCTAAACATCATTAGTGTTGCAGAAGGTATTGAATCAGAAGACATTTTGAACTTGTTACGCCAATGGCACTGCCAAGTTGGTCAGGGTTATCACCTTTATCGTCCGATGTCGACGCTTCAATACCTCACTCTTTTAGAAGAAAGGGATCAACCTTTGTCACCATCAATAAATCGTGCATAATGCAGTAAGTCATTCATTCATCTTGTAAAACATGGTTAAGATCTAACATCACATGAGCCTAATAGACGATTATCAGTTGCTGGAAATTCCAACCAATGCCAGCGAGCAGGAAGCAAAAACCGCATTTAGGCGTTTAGCAAGACGTTATCATCCAGATAAAAATCCCGATACAGACACCACAGAACTTTTCCAGTGTCTTCAAGCTGCTTACGAAAACGTTATCAATGCGATACGCCAAGGTGCGCAAGTAAACGATTGGAAACCCTTTAGTTTCACAAAAGAAAATACACAAAGTACTAAAGCAAACAATCGCTATACGCATTTTTCAACGGCCACAGATAAAGAACAAGAAGCCTTTGTAAAAGAACGACAGCGCGCTTACGAAGAAATGAAACGTAATAATGCCCATCAGGAAAAAACGCGTAACGATGCCATCAAAGCAGCTCGAAATACACTTAATGAAAAACGTGTAAAAGCGCTTTATGAAGAAGCGTATAAAGCCTCAAAAAACTTTACGTCTCAAGGCTATCACTACACCGACACTCCAAACGAAAGCCAGCCTGAAATCCCACCGTATCAGTCCTTTGTTGACGATGATGAAGAATACACGCAAAGACACTACGAGAAGTCCGACGAAAAAGAGCCGATTAGCCAACCAATCCGCCTTGATGCTGCGAAAGCGGCCTTTCGTGCAGCCACTTATATCGCTTTCTTTGCGGCCGGTATTTACAGCACGATTTATTGGCAATCATTCCAACAAGAGCCTGTCGTGATCACGCAGAAAAGTGACTATATCAGCGGTTTGTACCCACAGTTTCGAGTTGGCCTTAGCTACACATTAACCAAGACAACGCTCTACGCAGAACCCGATTTATCAAGTGCCATTTTACAAAGCATCCCAATTAAATCCGATCTACAAAGTATCAAAATGCAAGGTGATTGGCTTACTGTTCGATATCAAGGAACAAACGGTTGGGTTCAAGCAAAGAACGTTGGCTATGGTGGTGCGCAAGAAGCTGTACAAACAGGCTGTTTTGGTCAACCAGGGGTGGCACCACGACACGGTGAACTGATTGGTCAAGCCGACGGAAATAGTCGACTTAGAATCCTAAACCAACTGCCAGAACACAGCATGATCACCTTTGAATCCTATGATGGACAAGCACCCTTCTCCATATATTTATATGCAAAGCAAGCCTACGCTGCTAACTACATCCCCAGAGGGCGCTATCGGTTGGTGTTAAAGACTGGATCCCTGTATCATCACGCCTGTAATAAATTCCTCTTTAATGACACAACAAAAGTCATCTTAGACAACGTCGATTTTGCCAGCACCGAGCAATCACTCGCGCTGAAGCCATAATCACACTATTTAATGATACTAAAAAACAATCAACCCTGAGTATTCCACGAGCCATGCTAAGTAACATCCGAATCGTATTAATCAACACTTTCCACCCCGGTAACGTCGGCGCGATTGCCCGAGCAATGAAGAACATGGGATTAACAAATCTCTATCTGGTTGACCCAAATGACTACCCTTCAGAGGAGGCCACCAGCCGAGCCGCTGGCGCGGTAGATCTTCTCGAAAATGCCACGATAGTACCAACACTAGAACAAGCCATTGCTGATTGCAGTCTTGTTATCGGCACCAGTGCTCGTCACCGTACGTTCCAGTTGCCCATTATGAACGCCCGTGAATGTGCACAAAGTGTTATTCCCGAAGCCGCTGACCACAATGTAGCGATTGTTTTTGGACGTGAAACAACAGGACTTTTGAACGAAGAAATTGCTCAATGCCATCGCCAAGTCTACATTGATGCCAATGACGAATACCCTGTGTTAAATATTTCGCAAGCAGTACAAATTGTGGCGTATGAGATTTGGATGGCAAACCAAAACAAAGAATTTAATCAAAAAGAAATGCCAGAATACCCACGCAAGAAAGACATGGACCTTTTCTACGAACATTTAGAAGAAACCCTATACGGTATTAATTTCATTGTTCGCAGCCATCCGGGCAAAGTGTTAGATAAGCTGCACCGTTTCTTCAACCGCTCTCGTCCTGAAAAACAAGAGCTTGGAATACTTCGTGGCGTTCTCGCTGCAGTACAGCGAGAAGCAGGACTAACAGAAGCCAACAATCATCCAGAGAAAAAAGCCAAAGACGCGCTAAAAGACAGTCTTAAAGAAGAGTAAGTCATTATTTTTGCCTAGAACTAACATAAAAAAACGCAGCCAATTGGCTGCGTTTTTTTATGAGTTACGATTACACTCAAGAGAAAAACATTATTTTTCTGCTCTTCCTGCAAACTTGCGTTCTTCAACATTCACTTTAATGCGATCGCCAGTAGAGATATGCTCTGGTACCTGAATAACCGCACCAGTAGACAATGTCGCAGGCTTATTACGAGAGGTTGCAGAAGCTCCTTTAATCGAAGGGTCTGTTTCAACGACTTCAAGCTCAACGTTCGTTGGTAATTCAACAGCAACAGGAGCGTCATTGACCAAAACAACTTGAATGCCTGTAATCTCTTCGTTGATGAATAAAATTTCATCTTCAATTGCCGATTTATTCAGGGTATAAGGCGTGTAGTCTTCGCTGTCCATGAAAACGTATTCATCACCATCTGAATAGGAAAACATAGCAGGTCGACGAATAAGATCTGCAAGATTGATCATGTCTGAATCTTTAAACGATTCGTCTAATTTTCGCCCTGACACCACATCGTACATACGCATACGATAAATGCTACCACCAGCACGACCCTGTGGAACAGAGCGGTCTATGCCTCTCACAATATATGTTTTGCCGTCGTAATCGACTGCCATGTTTCTTTTAATTTCACTAGCCTTAGGCATTTTTTCTCGTCCTAAAAATAACGTGTTATAAAATCGGAGCTTTTTAATTCGTCCGTGATCCTAATCGACTTCGTAAAAAACCGCCAGAACAAAACGCGTTACATCGAGTCAAAAAACATGATTATTTGTGTTTTATACACAAAATCACCCCTACTAATACGCGGTGTATTTTTTTGCACTGCCTTTTACTTTTTCAATGGGATAGCGTTGTGCGTTTTTGGCCATTTTCTGCTGCGCCGCACCAAACAAATCTATATTTAACTTATCCGCTAATCGAACAGTAAATAACAACACATCCGCCAATTCGTCTTTAACGGCCAGCATCTGTTCATCGTTCAGCTGATAAGAGTCTTCTTCTGACAGCCAGCGAAAACAATCTAGTAGCTCTGCTGTTTCACCGGCCAGTGCCATCGTCAAATTTTTAGGGGAATGGAACTGCTCCCATTCTCTTTCCTCTGCAAACTGACGCATGGCCAATGTTAGCGTTTCTAACGAATCATTTTGTGGCGATGCCATCGATCAGTCATCCACTTTCATGTGCGGGCTCATAATGACCTGATAAATCGGATATAAAATATCCGCACCAAGAATTTTAGCGCGCTCTGGAGACCAACCCACAATTTCATCCGGCAAATTTTGATTGTCTTTGAACGGCATTTCCAGGGTAAAAGACAGACAATTGTAAGTTTCGCCAACCCACTTAGTAGCCACCGTCAGATTCGCCTCGCCAAACTGATCTGGCGTATAACCGATTTTTGTTTGAAAATCAGGACTGACTGCAACAAACATATCCTTGAACAAGGTTTCCATGGCTTCCATACGAGCGTCAAAAGACGGTACGCCTTGGCATCCATCCACAAAATTGACTGGCAACGCTTCATCACCATGAATGTCTAAGAACATATCCACGCCCGTTTCGGCCATTTTCTTTTGTACGGCCAATACTTCAGGGCTAAATTCTTGCGTAGGATTTTTCCACTCACGATTCAGGTTTACGCCTTTAGAGTTCACGCGCAAATTACCATGCACCGCACCGTCTGGGTTCATGTTTGGCACAATGTAAAAACGACACTGATTCAAAAGCGAACGGGAAACCGGATGGGATTCATCAAACAAACGCTCTAATAAACCTTCAACAAACCATTCCGCCATGGTTTCACCTGGATGCTGACGAGCAATAATCCAAATATTCTTCGCTAGGCCTTGAGTTTGACTGACTTCTAGTAAAGTAATATCACGACCTTCGGCGGTTTCACCCAAATGATCAGTAATACAATCGTCATGGCTTGCTGCCCAAGAAATCATATCTAAATGTCGTTCGTAGCTGTAAGGGGCAAAATACGCGTAGTACACGCTGTCCTGCTCTGGTTGGTGAGAAATCACCAATTTACCATCGACGTATTCCGTTGGTACGCGAAACCAATATTCACGATCGTACGACGCGACAGCTTGATAATCCATCCAACCATCTGGGTAAGCGGCATCGCTGGCATTTTCAAATTGAATGACGCATTGTTCACCCATTCCGCCTTGTAATCGAAAATAAAACCACTGAAGGAATTTAGAGTTTGTATCATTAGGGATCTTTACTCTAATATTGTCTGGCTCCGAGGCTTCAATTACGGAGATATTACCGCCATCAAACGCACTACTGATCTTGATTCGGCTGGTCATTTTATTCTTCCTTAACAATCAAACATTGGTTCTAAATTATGGCAAGTTTACCTATATTCATGACGGCTGTCGCCAATTCTTCCGACGAGCCAGCGTTCCCTCTGCTTTTTACTTGGTCTACTCACGAAGCTCAAGTCAAAGAAGTACTGGTTATACCTGACGACGAGTGGCTAGAAAATCACCGTATTGAGCCTAATCCTCACGATCTAGACGAACAACAGCTTCATGAGTTCGGTTTTGAAGCCAGCGATATTTTAGCGGAATGGATCAACGAATTTGATACTGACATCATTTATGGATTAGAGCCTGAGCTCCTCAACCAGTTAGTCGAAGCCACTTACGATATAAAAGGATTGGAACCTAGCTTTGAAGTCCAAAGTATTCACTCTTGGTTCGAAGAGCGCGACGTAAATCTTGATGATGCCGTTGCAGAACAAGGTCAAACTACCCCACTGCACTTACTGCCGCCCGATGAATTGATTATTCAACTACTGCAAATTGCAGCAGAACACGGTTTGATTGACCCTAGCGAAATTCCGATGATTGAACAATAACAATCCATCACCAATCACATATCAAGCTGTGAAATACTGAACATCCTTGATAAAAATTGGCTTTTCATTACTCGCCTACTTAGTGTCATAGACACAATCCACGATTCTAACTAGGCGACAGTATGAAAGACTTACTTCCAGACCTATGCGACTTGTACCCAGAACAACTGCAAATCGCTGAACCTATTTTCACCTCGTACGGAAAACGCAGTCACTTTTATGGAGAAGTCGTTACCGTTTCCTGCTTTGAAGACAACAGCCGAGTGCGCGAACTCGTTAACGAAGACGGCAAAGGGAAAGTCATGGTTGTGGATGGTGGCGGAAGCAAAAGACGCGCGTTACTTGGCGACATGCTGGCAGAAAAAGCCGCGAATAATGGCTGGGAAGGTTTTGTTATTTACGGCGCAATACGAGATGTTGCGGCACAAGCCACTTTAAACGTCGGCATTCACGCTTTGTGCGCTCATCCGATGCCAACAGAAAAACGTGGCCTTGGTGATCTAGGTAAAACCTTGCATATGGCGGGCATCGTCATTGCTCAAGGTGATTTCATTTATTGCGATTTAAATGGCATCGCTGTGTCTAAGCAACCGCTTGCCCTCCCTTAAGGAGGGCTCTTTCACTTTAAAGTCAGAATACGTACCACCTATAAGGCGGCCAAGGTATGAGTGAATAAGCTACGTACACCGTTTACTAACATCTGCACGGACATCATCAACAACAACATTCCCATCAAACGTTCTAACGCCGCCAACCCTTTCTCTCTCAACACGCGATTCAGCAAAGGCGCCATCGCCAAAATAACGACCGAAATACCCCATGCAGCACCTACCGAGATCAGCAAGTCTTGCTGATCATTTGGGTAGCTCTTAACCATCACCAATAACGTCGCCAATGTTGATGGCCCCGCCAGCATTGGAATTGAAATGGGCACAATAAAGGGCTCCATTACGGGGCCAGCTTCTTTGGTGTAGGGCGAAGGAAAAATCATCTTCAAAGCAATCACAAACAACACCACGCCACCAGCAATGGAAATAGACTCTGTTTCCAAATGCAACAGTGCCAAAAATTCTGCCCCAAAAAACAAAAAACACACCAGGATAATTAATCCAATTAAACCGTCACGAACCACAATTTGATACTGGCGCTTCTGAGGAACCCCCTTCATCACAGACAATAAAATGGGAATATTACCGAATGGATCAATAACGAACAGAAACAGCAAGGTGGCAGATAGAATCGAAAATTCGGTGCTCATCAGATACTCAGGTTAAAATTTAAGGAAAAATGAAGGGTTCAAGTTTAATGCATAACGGTTAATGTCGATAGCCAAGACGTTTTTATCTAAAGGCCTTTTTTATCTAACCTTTCATGAACATCGCCATCAGCAAAAACAAACTGAGTCATTGCGCTAGCGCGACATAAAAATCTATTCGAAAAAGCCTTTTTTTAGTACTCTTTGCACCTTCCTATTCTTTTGTTGTTAATACATCTCCTATGCTGAAATTCACCCGTGTTGTTTTATCTATTCTTTTAGTTAGCTCATTTCAGTTAGTGTTTGCAGCACCAGATTTTGTGATGATTAAAGCGCAGGCCAAATTGTCGGACGACACTTATCTTGCTGCGGAGAACATGACTGCACTTCTAAAAGATCAAGGGCAAACTTTGGTTCATCAAGCGACCTTTATTAACTCTCAAGTCAGTTACTTATTAAGCGAAAAGGATGGCGTGCAGACCATTGCGATTCGCGGTACGGCGAATCTTGAAAACGTCATGCTGAATCTGAATGTGTCTTTGCTTCCTGACGCCAAACTGGACATTATGCTGCATCAAGGTTTTGCCTATGCCGCGAAAGCGGTTTACAAGGATGTGAAGCCTTACCTTGTAGCAGGAAAGCCGATTCAAATAACCGGACACAGTTTAGGAGGGGCTATTGCTGTCATTGTAGCCATGTATCTGAAAATGGACGATTACCCACTCACCAATGTCGTGACGTTCGGACAACCAAAAGTGACCAACGTATCAGGCGCAGAAAGATTCGCAGGCTTGCCTCTGACCAGAATCGTTACACTGCAAGACATCGTGCCCTTGGTTCCACCGTTGAGCCCATTACAGATTCAAAAATTGGACATCTATTGGCATATGGGTGAAGAAGTCATTCTGATGGGTAACCATCAATTTTCGGTAACAAGCGGGATCAAAAGTATGTTACGAGCCACCAAGTTCACTTCAGCTATACCAAGTGAGCAAAACCTAACGGCCCATAAAATGACAACGTATCTTGAGTTAGTCAATGCGTTGACTAAAAAATCCACCGAAGTGCCTTATAAAATGCAGATCAGTCTGTTTGGGTTTTCACTGGAATAATGACTTAAACCAGTGATAATCGCAGCCCAATTGGCAGGCTTTCCCCTACCAATGCGTTTAACTCGTCGCCGTTGATTTCTATTTGGCTTTCTAAACGCTCAACCCATTGGGTTGGGCATTTGTCTTTTTTAAGTTTGTTGGCGATTTTTTTACGGTAGCCTTTTAGTTTTTCTGATTCATCCACACTGACTTGGCTCATCAGAACCGCAGCGAGGCCTGCCTGCTTACGTTTCTTCCAATCCTCTTTCAATGCAAAATCAAGAATCGGAAAAAGGCGCCCTTCTGAAAGCCGCAGTTCTTGTTTACCTGACAACAAATGACGGGAAGCAATTCGTCCCACTGTCCACCACGCCGTATCGGGCTCTGAGGTTTTCTGTAGACGCTTTATCAGCCAATCCACCACAATGATTTTGTCTTCGTTCGGCACCGCTTCTAACGCGCCCACAAGGCGAATTAGATCGTCACTGGACTTGGTCGTCAGCGCCTTCATTTTATCTCGGGAGCGTTGTCCGGTTGGCGAGTAATATTGACTAAATTGCTTAAACAATACGTGCTGCTGATCAATGGACATACCGCCTGCAATACGGCGATACAAGGTCCAATATTGCCCCCAGACTGGCGCGCTATCAAACTGGGTACCCGCTTTAGTGGTGTTAATCACTTGCTGAACGCGCAACAAATCGTCTGCGGCGCCGTAGCCTGGGCGTAAACAATAACCAATCAACTGCAACCATTGACGTTCATGGTGAGCGCTTTTCAGGCGGCCGGATTTTAAACTCAACAATTTATCGACCAAGCGACGAGATGTCGCCAGATTCCAATCATCGCGTTTGCCTAATAATTGATCTAAATCTTGCTTGAGCGCTTTCACTAAATCAGGGTTCTGTTTTTGACCCGCACCAGAAAAGCAGTGCGTCAGATGCTCTTCTGCTTGCCCCATATTGGAATGTAATAATGCATCAGAATCCGAGTCGTTATTTGGGTCCTTCTTAGAGGTGGAAAAGTCCAAGCGCCACTGATAGTGTGTGTCATTACCATTTAAAAGAACTTGAAGCACACCCACTTCAGTCATTTGCACCGACATTGAAACAGATAACTCTGTATTTTCTTCTGAACTGTCTAATTCTGTTGCTAAATTGGAGATGTAATGTAGGCCATTTTCTTTTCGCACTTCTCCCACGACACATTCAAGATGATCATCAGAACGATACAAAGGAAATTGAACTTGTTGACCCAATCTGACAAAAAAATCTTGCTCTAAAAGCAGCGTTTCACCTTTTAGCGTGTCTTTGGGCAAAATACCAACAAATTGATCATCCCCAAGTTTCAAATACAAGCTGTGCGCCACGCCACTTTCAATTCGTGCACTTTCTCCCGCCAAGGCATTTAGGTACATCGCTGCACCTTTTGCAACCGCCTCGTTTGGTTCGTCGGCAGAGCAGGCTAATATCGGAGTATTTGACCAAGCATTTAATTGCGCTAGCAAACGGGCTTTTAATACAGGACTATTGAACAACCCGCCGTTAAACAACACGGCATCTGGCATAGTCGATCCAGTCGCCATTTCAATGGCGGCTTTGTGTTGTTGCAAAAATGCCGCTAAATGTCGCGTGAACGCAGGATCAGATTCGTACGGCAAACCTAACGTATGCATAGCGTAAGCGTTTTTTTGTACCGGATCATTTGCTTCCACAAGAGGAAAGAACCCCGTACTCATTTGCTCTAATAATGCGTTTCTTGAAACATCAAATTTCTGTGAGCCGCCAATCAGACGACTGCCGCCGCCCAATACCGTAATACTCAAAGATTCTGGCGCATTAGCGCCCAATAGATTTTCTTTAGCTTGACGCGTTTGCTGAACCAACGCGGCGAGACGAGACACGGATAAAGCCGAAATTTGTTTGGGGTCGAGCTGAAACGCTAAAGCTTGATCAAGATTATCGCCACCAAGCAATAAATGCTCACCGACTGCGATGCGCTTTAATGAAATCGCCGCACCTTGTTTATTGGTTTTCGCAGAAGAGCGTATGGCAACCAAACTAAAGTCACTTGTGCCTCCTCCAATATCAACCACTAACAGCATTTTCTTATCAGCCAAAGACGCCAGTTTTTCATCGTCACTGATGTAGTGATAGCAAGCTGCTTGCGGTTCTTCTAATAGATAAAGGTCTTCTAAACCAGCCAATTTAGCGGCTTCTAACGTCAGCGCACGTGCTTCTTCGTCAAAGGATGCCGGCAAGGTTAAAGCGACGGTTTGCAACTCTAAAAGAGCGTCAGGAAAACGATGATTCCAACTTTGCCTAATGTGTAAAAGAAGTAACTTACTGGCTTGTAATGGACTGAGCTTTTTTACCGAATAACTTCCCCAGGGAAGAATGGCTGAGCGACGATCGACTTGTCGGTGACTCAACCAGCTTTTTGCACTCTGTACTAATTGCCCTGTTCGGCGTTGGCCTAAGGCTAATGCGCCCATGCCAACGACACATTCTGTATCATGATGACGCCAAGGTAAAATAGGAACAATCTTCCCTATCTCATCGTTGGCCAGCAGGTAAATTGCACTCGGCAAATAATCAAATTCCTGCACAGAGCCATCGCTCATTACTTGAGGGATAGGCAATAGTGTCGGTGTATTTCGATCAGAGTCCAGACACGTCGATGAAAGGTAAGAAACGACACAGTTCGTCGTCCCTAAATCAATTCCCACTCGATAAGAAGAGCCAAAAGCTGGTTGCGCCATGATTTAGACCTCTCTAACTTGAAACTCAATGGTCCAGTTTAAATCAGACTGTGTGTCGTGCGCTTGCAATAACAATAAGCCCAACTCAGTAACACGAGCGGTTAGATAAATACGCACCATTTCCCCTGCTTGATAATGCCCAGCGTCCAAACGAACTGACAAAGGGCTCAGTTCATTCAACTGACCCAAAGCGAAAGCAGACACGACTTTACCCACTGCATCCGCTTCATTGTGTTTGGATTGGAAAAAACGAAATATAACGCTTTCACCGACCACAAGAGAGAATTCATTGGGTAGCATCTGCTCCTCTGAACCCTCTTCTAAACCAAATGGTGCGACGCAAATAGCATCAACCGGCGGCGCCATACCAGGAATCGCGGGCATTGGACTGGCAACACCAATGTAGTAATTCGACGCTAATCCGCTTTTGACCTTAACACCGCCTTCCGCTTGAACTTTGGCGTAATAAGTTGCGCCTTTGGCCACTGCATAATCTAAGTGAGAAGGTGTCAACATCGTTAACGGTATGCCACCTAATAGGCTTTGTAAGCGGGCCTCTAGTGTATTGCGTATCACCGTCGCATTGAACACGCCGCCGTTCAGTAATATTTTACTCGGCTTCACATCGTGTCGAGATAAAAACTCACTAATGTGTCGAGTGATGGCTGGATCACCTTCATAATCTAAATTGATGGTGCTAAAACCACTACGAGCGACTTTATGAGCTTGCTCACCTAACTGTACTTGAGGAAAGAAACCATCAATCAACAATTGCTGAACATCGGCTTGGGTTAACGTGGCTTTTACACTGTTATTAAACAAGCTGCGACCGCGACTCGGTACGACGACACTGGTTTCAGCAATATCTGGATTAGACAACAAACGCTCTTTGGCTTCACGACAGGCTTGGGTTAAGCCGGTGATCTGCCAAGGTTCAAGGTTAGTGCCTTTTTGCGCAAGTTGAGCCGCCAAATGATAGGTTAAAGTCATGTCCATGTTGTCGCCACCCAATAGTATGTGACGACCAACCGCTACGCGCTCTAGACCTAATGCGCCATCTTTTTCAACGGCTTGGATCAAAGACAAATCTGTAGTTCCACCCCCGACATCGACCACTAAAATATGTTCGTTAACGGTTAAGTTTTCCGTCCAATTTTTTTGGTCACTCAGCCACGCATAAAACGCGGCCAGCGGTTCTTCTATCAAGCGTGTTCGTAAGCCGACTCGTTCTGCTGATTGCTCGGTAAGCGCACGAGCCGCAGGGTCAAATGACGCAGGCACGGTAATGACAACGTTTTGCTCTGTAATAGGCGCATTTGGAAAAGAAACTTTCCAAGCATTTACTAGGTGCGCTAACAAGATTTCAGTCACCGCAGCAGGAGAGATTTTTTCAACTTCTTCAAGCGCATCGACAGGAAGTACGTTTTCATCCGCGCCAACACGAGAATGACACAACCAACTTTTTGCACTTTGTACTAAACGACCAGACGACTTAGTCCCCAACTCACGTGCTAATTGGCCCACAATCGAATGGGCTTTTCCCCACGGCAACAGTAAGTCACTTTCTAAGAATTCAGTGTCATGAGGAAAGTAAACAAAAGAAGGTAATAAAGGACGAGAATCGACTTGGCCAGCCGCGATAAATTGCGGGATCGCCAGTTGTTGAATACGCCCTGCTTGGGATTGACCCGACTGGGAATAATAGACAGCAGAATGCGTGGTACCTAAATCGATACCAATAAAGTAGTCGCTCATGGGTTATACCTCGACTTCGGCTGGCGCCAAAATAGTTAGGCTTTCGGTGTTTGTCACTTTCGGTAAACGTGTGTCTGTGATTTTCCAACCAGGATGAATCAAAGTACCGGTATAAGGACCAGCGCCCTCCACTCGGCCTTCCAATTTAATCTGCTTAGCATCGTAATCGGCTGGTATCTCAATTCGGCTGTTTTCTGCCGCGGAATTCACCACTTCGATGGTAAAGTGCTGCGTCAATACTTTAGAGCAACCCGCATGAATTTGGCGTGCTGCCGCGCCAACATCTGCATCCGCATAATCATCAATGCTTTCTTGAAGGAAGTCGATGAAACGCGCTTCTTGTTGTAAAAGCAGCAGTAATTGGTGTGCACCGTCTTCGTTAACCGTATCCAAAGCTGGCGCCATCACTTCAATTTCACGAATCACTTCTACTGTTTCAGTAATGACCGTTGGTTCAGCTTCAAAAGCGAAGAGTTCGCCTTTATTCGCTTGCTGACAGCGAGCGGCATAATCGCCGCTCCCCATGTATTTGAAAAACTGACCGAAGGCACCAAACAAACGTGGCACAAAAGAAACTGCTTTTATTTTCTGCGTCATAAATTACCCGTTTTTCATTTCTTCAAGCTCAAGCCAACGCTCCATCGTTGTTTCAAGCTCATGTTCTTTGTGTGATACTTTCGCCAATGTTTTTTGCACTTGTTCTGCATCACCTGCATAGAAATCCGCTGCGCTTGTTGTAACATGAAGAGACGCAATGTCTCGTTCCAACGTAGCAATGACTTCTGGCATGTTTTCAAATTCACGCTGCAGTTTATAGCTTAGCTTAGCTTTCGGCTTAACCGCTGGCGCGGCTTCTTTCTTTGCCTCTAGCTTGGCTTTTTCTTTTTTGGTTGGCTCATCGTTAGTCTGAGACGTCGATTCCGTTGGGAATTTACCACCTTGGCGAATCCAGTCTTGATAGCCGCCGACGTATTCTTTGACTTTGCCTTCGCCTTCAAACGCAATCACGCTTGTGACAACGTTATCAAGGAAAGCACGGTCATGACTTACCAATAACAAGGTGCCATCGTAGTTCATTAGCAGCTCTTCGAGCAGTTCCAATGTTTCTACATCAAGGTCGTTGGTCGGCTCATCCATTATCAAAAGATTGGCTGGACGAGTAAATAATTTCGCCAACAACACGCGATTTCGTTCACCACCAGACAAGGCTTTTACTGGCGTACGCGCTCGCTCTGGTGGGAAAAGGAAGTCACCAAGATAACCAATAACGTGTTTGTTTTGGCCATTAATTTCAATAACGTCTTTGCCTTCACCAACGTTTTCCGCCACGGTTTGTTCTGGGTCTAACTGTTCGCGCAATTGGTCAAAGTAAGCGATGTTTAATTTGGTACCTTGGTGAACCGTACCGGAAGAAGGCTCTAAGTTTCCTAAGAGAATTTTCAGGAAAGTACTCTTACCACAACCATTCGGACCAATCAGTCCAATGCGATCACCACGAGAAACAACCAGATCCATAGGCTGCAAAATGACTTTGTCATCAAAAGAGTGGCTCACTTGGGTGAATTCGGCGACTAGCTTGCCGGATTTATCTTTGGTCTCAATCGCCATTTTCGCATTACCTTGAAGACCAATGCGCTCAGAACGTTCATCTCGCAATGCCTCCAAAGCACGAACTCGACCTTCGTTACGAGTACGACGAGCTTTGATACCTTGACGAATCCACACTTCTTCTTCTGCTAAGCGCTTGTCAAACAATGCATTTGCACGCTCTTCTTCTTCCAACATTTTTTCTTTGAAAGCTAAAAACGCATGAATGCTGCCGCTAAATGAAATTAAGTTACCTCGATCTAACTCAATAATACGATTGGCCAGCTTTTCAAGAAAACGACGGTCATGGGTAATAAAGAGAATCAAACCACGAAATTGTTGAAGCTGTTGCTCCATCCATTCGATCGTAGGAACATCCAAATGGTTTGTTGGTTCGTCTAGCAGCAGTACATCAGGATTAGAAATTAACGCTTGCGCCAAAATAACACGACGACGCCAACCACCTGACAACTCCGACATCAACTTATCAGCAGGAAGAGCCAAACGTTGAATCATGTGATTCACTCGCTGCTCAAGATCCCAGCCTTGAATTTTGTCTAGCTCGGTTTGAATGTCACCTAGTTCATTTGAATGATCATTCTCGAAATCTTCTAATAATTTAAAATAACGTGCCATCAAAGTATGGGCTTGGCCTGCGCCTTCACTCACGACTTCACGAACCGTTTTTTCATTGGCCGCTGGCAGCTCTTGTGGAAGCTGTGCGACTTTCATCCCCCCTTCGATGCGAACCATGCCTTCGTCGGCAACTTGCTCACCAGAGATGACTTTCAATAAAGTGGATTTACCTGCGCCATTACGGCCGATAATAGCAACACGCTCGCCAGCGTCCGCTGAAAAACTAATTTTTGACAGCAGTGGGTTATGCCCAAAAGCAACACTAATCTGTTCTAACGACAATAGACTCATATCTACTCATATAATGTAAAAATTTTGTGGCGATATAGTACCATCCTTCTAAGCGAAGGTTCAGTAAATACAAGCCGTCAAATGCTAAAAAAGAAAGAGGATTTTGTTGTTAGAAAATTAAATAAGCAATTTTTGTCATAAAACGACGCATTAAAGTTGTTATGATCTTTATAAAGATTAAATAAAACATATTCCTTCATCATTTTTTACGAATATACTGTCTTTAATATAATAAAATTTTTTATTTCATGGAGCATTAAATGGAGTTCAAAAGTAAAGTAGGACCGATAACGGCCGTTGTTATCGCCGCAGTAACTGTCGGTTGGATGTATTTTGGTGGCAATGGCATTACTGTTAGTCCAACTGAATCGACGCCCAAAGAAAACACCATTTCATCACAAACGGCAGAGGCTAAACTTGCTTATTCAGTTCAGGCAAAAACGCTGATTGTGAAATCCATTGAAATGAACTTACCTTTAAGTGGGAAAACACTAGCGGATGAGACCTTACTACTAACAAACAGCTTTCAAGGCCGAATCATAAAGCTACCTGTCGAAAAAGGTCATTTTGTAAAAAAAGGCAGTTCTATTGCCCAGATAGACACTCGTACACTGAAGGTTCAAATTGAACAAGCTCGCCTTTTAGTAAAGCAAAGAACGCTTGAGTTAGATGGTATGAAAAAACTTGCAGCCAATAATCTTTCCTCCAAGGTTAATGTTGCACAAGCTGAAACCGATCTTGCCTCAGCCAAATCAGTTGAACGTGCTTTGTCGGTGGATTTAGAAAATGCGAATCTGACTGCTCCTTTTTCCGGTTTATTAAACACGCTGGATGTTCAAGAAGGGCAAGTGCTATCGGTCGGCGCATCGGTTGGTACATTGGTGTCTTTGAACCCTATCAGAGTCAGCGTCAATATTCCGCAAAATAAGATCCAACTAGTTAAGCTAGGCACACAAGGAAATATTCGCCTTGAGTCTGGTTATGAAGCAGAAGGTTTTGTTTCTTACATCAGTACCACGGCCAATGAATCTAGCCGAACAATTAGTGTCGAAATGCAAGTAGATAACCCAGAGAACGTTATTCCAGCAGGGCTAACTGCTGCGGTTAATTTCATTTTAGACGAGCAAAAAGCACACGCCTTCTCCCCTGCCTTATTAACACTCGACAACACTGGCAGAACCGCCATTAAGACAATCGACATTGATAATAAAGTCGTTATCTCACCTGTCAAGATAGTCAAATCTGAACGAGATCAAGTTTGGGTTAGCGGCCTACCCGATAACGTCAATATTATTACTGTCGGACAAGGGTTTGTGTCTGCTGGCGATAAAGTCGATGCACACTATCAAAACTAAGGGAGGCTCAACATGCAAACATTGATTGAGGCGGCCTTAGCTCGCTCACGCACCGTAATGATGTTTTTTGTCCTGATACTCATCATGGGCACGGTTTCTTATATTGAAATAGCCAAAGAAAGTGATCCAGACATCACCATCCCAATGGCGTATGTTTCTGTTTCTTTAGAAGGCATTTCGCCAGAAGATGCAGACAGTTTATTAGTACATCCTTTAGAAAAAGAGCTAAAAGACTTAGAAGGATTAAAAGAACTTAAATCGACCGCTTCTGAAGGTCACGCGTCTATTATTCTTGAATTCGAGTCTGGCGTAGACATTGATCAAGCGATTAGCGATGCAAAAGACAAAGTTGATCGTGCTAAAAGTGAACTACCGGATGATGCAGATGAACCAACTGTCTCCGAAATAAACCTCTCAACCTTCCCTGTATTACGCGTTAATCTATCCGGTAACGTCAGTTTTGCCACCCTTAGCCGTACTGCGAAAAACCTTCAAGACTCAATTGAAGCGGTGGACGGTGTATTAGAAGCCAGTATAAGCGGCGACAGAGATCAGCAAGCACAAATCATTATTCGTCCTGAACAACTAGAATCCTACAATCTTTCTCTTGCCGATGTAGCGAACTTCGTTTCAGGTAACAATCGCTTGGTTGCCGCCGGCAACTTGGATACTGGCGCAGGACGATTTTCTCTTAAAGTTCCAGGTTTACTAAAAACCAAAGAAGACATTCTTAATCTACCAATAAAAGCCGATGGCGACCAAGTGGTCCTTTTAGGTGACATTGCCACTGGCGAACTAACCTTTGAAGACCCAAGCAGCTATGCTCGTGTAGAAGGTAAGCGCAGCATAACTTTAGCGGTTTCAAAACGCGTTGGCGTTAACATCATTGAGACTATTGAAGCCGTTAAAGCCGTAGTAAAAGACGAAAGTGAACAATGGCCTGACGGAGTTGAATACAAACTAACCGGTGATAAATCAACAGACATCGAGACATCACTCAACGATTTATTCAACAACGTCTTAGCTGCCACCCTACTAGTAATGATTGTCATCGTTTGGGCACTTGGTATACGCAGCGCTTTATTAGTGGGTTTAGCCATTCCTGGAGCGTTTTTATCTGGCATCTTGATTTTGGATTTACAAGGCTACACCATCAACATGGTCGTGCTATTTGCCTTAATACTCAGTGTCGGCATGCTGGTTGACGGCGCCATTGTTGTCACAGAATACGCTGACCGAAAACTGGCAGAAGGCGCCTCAAAACGTCAGGCTTATAGCGAAGCCGCCAAACGTATGGCGTGGCCAATTACAGCATCTACTGCAACCACTCTCGCCGTTTTCATGCCACTATTATTTTGGCCTGACATCGTTGGCGAATTTATGCGTTACATGCCAATTACTATTATAGCGACTCTGTCATCGTCTCTTATTATGGCGCTCATCGTATTGCCTACCATTGGATCTATCATTGGTAAAAAAGGCGCTTACAGTGAAAAGACCATGCACACGTTACGCATTACTGAAACAGGTGATCTAAGCCAGCTAACAGGCCCAACCGGCTTATACGGCCGAGTACTTACTCGTCTAGTAGAGCGCCCTATTTGGGTTCTCTTGTTCACTATCACGCTGCTTCTTAGCGTTTTTGCCAGTTATGGGCAATTCGGAAAAGGGGTAGAATTTTTCCCAAATATTGAGCCAGAATCTGCGAATTTAGACATTCGCGCTCGTGGTGACCTTTCTCTTGACGAAAAAGATGCGCTCGTAAAACAAGTTGAGCGACAGGTAATTGGGACGCCAGAGCTTAAAAGTGTCGTAACAACGTCTTATGCTACGCCAGGTAACAGCGCGGCTCCTGACAGTATTGGCTCAATCAGTATGGAGTTTATTGATTGGTACAAGCGAGATTCTGCCAGCGTTATTTTGGATCGTATTCGAGAGAGAACAAAACAAATTCCAGGCATCGAAGTAAGTGCCGAAAAAGAGCAAGGCGGCCCACAATCGGGTGCCGATATTCAACTGCAACTTAGCTCAAATTATTCAGTCGCCCTAAATCTTGCGGCCGACGAAATCACTAGAAAGTTGCTTGAAAGAGAAGAAATCATCACAGTGAGCGATGATAGATCTTTACCGGGAATCGAATGGCGTATCGATATAAATCGCGCTGAAGCCAGTCGATACGGCGTTGATGTGAATAGCTTAGGGAATGTTATTAAGCTGGTTACCACAGGCATTACATTAAGTGATTTCTTACCGGATGGCGCCGACGACAAAATTGATATTGTGCTGCGCTACCCTGTTAATCAACGCAGCTTAGACCAGTTAGATCAGTTACAAATCCCGACGAATCAAGGAAGCATACCTGCGAGCAACTTTATTCAGCGCTATGCAGCACCAAAACAAGGAATAATAAACAGAACAGACGGAAAGAAAACCATTAAAATTGATGCTGATGTCAAAGATGGTTTAGTGGTCGACGAAGTTATCAAGGCCATTAAAATCAAGCTTGATGCCGCCAATATCGATAAAACTGTCAGCTATGAATTCCGTGGTAATACAGAAGATCAGCAAAAATCCATGATGTTTTTAATGAAAGCTTTTGGTGTTGCTTTCTTTATTATGGCTATAATTCTGGTCACTCAGTTCAATAACTTCTTCCAATGTTTGTTAATCCTAAGCGCCGTTATTTTTTCGACGATGGGCGTACTTATTGGACTCATGATGAAAGGCCAGCCCTTCGGCATCGTTATGAGCGGCGTTGGTGTTATTGCGTTGGCGGGGATCGTGGTAAATAACAATATCGTTTTAATAGACACCTTTAACGGATTACGTAAACAAGGAATGATGGTTCGTGAAGCCGCTATCCGTACCGGCGTACAGCGCTTAAGGCCAGTAATGTTGACCACAGTTACCACCATTCTTGGTTTGATTCCTATGGTGTTCCAATTAAACATTGATTTAATTCATCAATCATTAAGCGTTGGCGCGCCCTCTGCGCAATGGTGGACACAACTATCAACCGCGATTGCTGGCGGACTGACTTTTGCGACACCACTAACACTCATACTGACACCTTGTTTGCTCGTATTAGGTTATCGCAAAAAAGAAAGAAAGCAGTTGGAAGCATTACAAGAAGCGAGCATTAAACAAGATAAAATTGAGCAAGAAGAAAACAGCATAGAAAAAGGCGACTAGAAAGCTAAGGTGGCTCGCATAAAAAAATGGCTTTAGATATTATTCTAAAGCCATTTTTTTGCCTATATTATTAAGCTACGCGCATTTAAGACAATTCCGCTAAGGCAAAGTCTACGTCTGCAATAATATCGTCAATATCTTCTAACCCAACCGATACACGAATCAAACCTTTGGTAATCCCCGCCGTGGCTTTTTCTTCGTTCGTTCATCAACCATGAGTCGTCGTTGCAGGATGAGTAACCAAGGTTTTAGTATCGCCTAAACCACAAGTAATCGACATCAATTTTGTGCCGTTATTAACGAGCCACACGGCTTCACGCCCACCTTCGACTTCAAAGGATAACAAGCCACCAAAATCTTTTTTCTTCTGCTTAATCGATTCATAATACTTATGGTTCGGCAATTCACCTTAAGCACTTTAGAATGCGCTTCTAAATACTCAACCAATTTTAAGGCATTTAATGAGCGCGCCGTCATACGCAAAGCCATTCTTAAAATCTTTCCCAAAAACAACTAAGCCAGGCGAGACCTGGCTTAGTTAAATCCGTCACGAGATACTGAAAATATTACATAGGGTGCATCATATCGCTACTCTGCATATCTTCGATAGCAGATTTATTCAAATCATTTCGCGCACCTTCAATACTGGCCAAATAGACACTATCAATATTGCCGGTTATGTATGTTGCATCAAAAACAGACGTATCAAATTCTCGAACGTCAGAGTGTTTTTCATCAATACACGCTTCGATCAAATCATCTAGGTCTTGAAAGATCAATTTATCTGCGCCAATTAACTTGCAAATCTCATCAACATTACGGTTATGGGCAATCAATTCATGCGCCGCTGGCATATCAATGCCATATACATTTGGATAACGAACTTCCGGTGCAGCTGAAGCGATATATACCTTTTTCGCGCCCGCCTCTCTTGCCATTTCGATGATCTCTTTACTCGTTGTACCGCGAACAATGGAATCGTCAACCAACAAGACCGTTTTGTCTTTAAACTCATAGGGAACTGGGTTTAACTTTTGACGAACCGATTTTTTGCGAATTTCTTGACCCGGCATAATAAAGGTACGACCAATATAGCGATTTTTTACCAAGCCTTCACGGAACGGAATATTCAATGCTTGTGCGATTTGCAGAGCAGCCGTACGGCTGGTATCGGGAATGGGGATAACCACATCAATATCAATGCCTTTCCACTCACGTTGAATTTTCGCGGCAAGGCGATCGCCCATATTAATTCGCGCTTTATAAACAGAAATATTATCAATAACAGTGTCCGGTCGAGCAAAGTAAACGTATTCAAACAAGCAAGGACGAGCGACTTTTTTAGGCGTACATTGACGCACATGAACCTTATGGTTTACATCAAAAAAGATAGCTTCTCCGGGTTGAATATCACGCTCGACTTTAAAGCCTGCCGCGTCAAGCGCAACACTTTCAGAGGCCACCATGTATTCAAGACCAGCCTCGGTTTGCTTAGAGCCGTAAATCAATGGACGAATACCATCAGGATCACGGAACGCCAAAATACCATAACCAGTGATCAGAGTAACAACCGCATAACCACCTTCAATACGTTTATAAACACGCTCAAGCGCATTAAAAATATCTTCTGGCGTAGGAATTAATTTTCCTTCTTGATGAAGCTCATGGGCCAATACGTTTACGAGCACTTCAGAGTCAGAAGTAGTATTGATATGACGCAAGTCAGATTCAAACACCTCACGCTTCAGTTTAGTCGTATTCGTTAAATTGCCATTGTGTGCAAGAGAAATACCGTAAGGAGAGTTAACATAGAAAGGTTGAGCTTCTGCTGAGCTGGATGTTCCAGCCGTTGGATAGCGAACATGGCCTATCCCTATATTGCCTTGGAGTTTTTTCATATGGCGAGTGCGAAATACTTCACTCACCGGACCATTGTCTTTGCGCAAACATAATCGTCCGTTATGGCTGGTTACCATACCTGCAGCATCTTGCCCACGATGCTGAAGAACGGTTAACGCATCAAAAATTGCTTGGTTAACCACAGACGTGCCTACGACACCAACGATACCACACATGCTCTAGATCCTCGTGTTGGGGAATTGCGACAAACGCCGCAAGGTTCTTTCTTTATTTCGCTGCGATGTTCAGCAGCTAATTACCAAGGGCGCGGTCAATGAGAGTCGAATCCATAAGATCCGAACTCTTGCCTAACATATCACGCGTCCAGTTATTCAACTGCCCCAATTGAGGGATCAATTGTGATGTTTTCCAAAACTCTGTTTTCTCTATAGCAGGGCTCAAGCTCAATAACGAGACAAAAGCCACAACAATCAAACTGCCTCGCGCGAAGCCGAAGAGCATGCCTAATACTCTATCAGTGCTCGACAAGCCTGTTACCTGAATCAGTGAGCCTAGTAAAAAACTGACTAACGCCCCTACCACCAAGGTTGCTATAAACAGAGAAACAAAAGAAACAATATAACGAATCTGATCGTTTTGAACTTGATCAAGTAGCAGAGCTTGCATTTGGTCAGAGAATTTTATCGATACAACAAAGGCAATAACCCAAGTAAGAAGCGATAATACTTCTTTTACAAACCCTCTTTTCAAACTTAGCAGTGTGGACAGAATCACCACGGCAATAATCAACCAATCAATCGTCGACATTGAATTTACTTGTTCCATGAATACCTCTAAAAATCGCTGCGCAGTTTAACAGATGACTGACATTTTCCAAATACTGAGACAAAAAACCTCGTATTAATTCACTGAATACTTAACAACAATGCCAGTTAAGCTAAACTTTTTCTTAATTTCTTCACGCATTCTTTCAGAGGTTTCCCGCTTAAATTCAGGACCGACGTATACTTTATAGAGCGAATTTGTCGTTAAACTATAAGCAGCGTAATTCGAGCCTTTAAGCTTATCGACTAGACGAATAGCGTTGTCTTTGCTTTTAAACGTTGCAATTTGAAGCACCCAACGATCTGCCACCTTTTCAGGCGATACTTTTTTAGCTGACGCTGTTACTACGGGGCTATTATCAACTTCAGGTGTCTTAGAATCAGTGTTGCGGATACTTTCAGTATCTTTTGCTGATTGTGGAACAGGAATAAGACGAATTTCGCCTACTGCTTTATTATCTGTGCTATTTGATTCAATCGGTAAACTGTCTGCAGGCTTGACCGGGGCAATTTCTATAATAGGGAAAGCCGGTGGTGACGTTACCTGAACCTGAACATCTAGCTCAGCTGGACGCTCACCATCTAAAACTAATGGCAGTATTACCGCAGCGGACAGCACCATGATGCCGGCACCAATAAGTCTGTATGTTATGGTTCTATCAATCATAAATCACTCTTCAATTGACTAAACGCCAAATAATTCGAGACGGTGACAAAAGAGCCAAAAACAATTACTGAACGTTGCTCCTCTTTCGCCTTAGTCAAAGCGGCGCCAAACGCATCATGCACAGAGCCAAACGCCTTTACTTTCGAAGACATACTTGGAGAGCATCGTATAATACACTCAACCAATTCATCGGCTCTTGCCCCTCTTGGCCCAGCTAAATCAGCGCAAAACCAATCAGAAAAACTCTGCGCAAGATGAGTCATCACACCATCAATGTCTTTGTCTTTTAACATGCCACACACGGCAACAGGTTGACGCGAAAAATGGCTCACGCGGCGAGCAAGCTCCACCGCCGCTTCTGGGTTATGCGCCACATCAATGTATATATCAGGAGAAGAAGCAACCTGCTGAAAGCGCCCCGTTAATTGCGCGGTACGAAAAAGTGTGGCCAAATCTTCTTGGGCAGGGGCAAGCTCCATAAAGACCAACACCGCAATCACGGTCGCAGCATTTTGTAGCGGCAAAGATGGTATCGGCAAATTATCGAATTGAACGCCATTACCAGCCCACGCCCACTCACTTTGATTTGACGTGAAACTAAAATCAATCCCCTTTTGGCGCAAATGCGCTCCCACGTCCAATGCCGTCGTCGCGATGGACCTTGGAGGGTTAACCACACCACTGATTAGCAGCTTATCCTTTCTCGCTATGCCTGTTTTCTCGCGAGCAATAACATCAAGGTTATCCCCTAGCCAATCGATATGATCCAAGGAAATTGATGTTACCACCGCCACATCAGTGTCAATCATATTGACTGAATCTAAACGTCCACCCAACCCAACCTCTAGCACCCAATAGTCCAGCTTGGATTGATCAAAAATCCATAGAGCCGCGAGAGTACTAAACTCAAAATACGTTAATGATATGTTTTCACGTGCCGCTTCAATCGCTTCAAATGCACGACAAATAAGATCGTCATCACAAGAGGTATTGTTTAAGGCGATGCGCTCATTAAAATCAAGAAAATGCGGGGATGTATAAGTACCAACAGAATAGTTTTGTGTACAGAGGTATTGAGTCAACATAGCACAGGTGGAACCTTTGCCATTGGTGCCTGCCACTGTTATGACTTTTACTTTTGGCCTAGATAAATTTAATCTAGCTAACACTTTACTCCCTCTTTCCAGGCCCAGTTCTATCTCAGAGGGATGTTGGCTTTCAATATATGAAAGCCAACTCGATAATGACGTGTGCGTCATTTAATTAAGCAACCTTATGGGTGAGCAAAGATAAGATATTATACAAACGATCACGAATTTCATCACGCTTGATGATCATATCTAGCGCACCTTTATCTAATAAAAATTCGCTACGTTGGAAACCTTCTGGCAGTTTTTCACGTACGGTTTGCTCAATAACTCGAGGCCCGGCAAAGCCAATCAAAGCATTAGGCTCTGCAACGTTCAGATCTCCCAGCATCGCTAAAGAGGCAGAAACACCACCAAAAACAGGATCTGTCATGACAGAAATGTATGGGATGCCTTCTTGCTTCATACGCTCTAAACCAGCACTGGTTTTTGCCATTTGCATCAAAGAGATAAGCGCCTCTTGCATACGAGCGCCACCAGAAGCGGAGAAACAAATAAGTGGAATACGCTTTTCTAGACAAACATTGACTGCTTGAATAAAACGCTCACCAACAATGGCTCCCATTGAACCGCCCAAAAAGCTAAATTCAAACGCAACAGCAACCACTGGCATACCATTTAGCACACCTTGCATTGCGACTAGAGCGTCTTTTTCACCCGTCTTTTTTTGAGCATCAACAATGCGATCTTTATAACGCTTTGTATCTTTGAATTTTAATTTATCTTCTGGCTCAAGATGCGCACCAATTTCATGACGCCCTTCTTTGTCCAAGAAAATATCCAAACGACGGCGAGCACCAACACGAAGATGATGATTACATTTTGGACAAACATCTAAGTTTTTTTCTAGCTCCGGACGGTATAGAACATTTTCACATTTCGGACACTTTTTCCAAAGACCTTCAGGCACAGTGCCTGTTGTAGCGCGCTTTGATTCGCTGCGCACGATGGAAGGTACAAATTTATCTAACCAGCTACTCATTTAATTCTCCACATTCTCATTTGCTGCCGCTTACGCGTCCATTTCACTACGCATTGGCGCTAAAATAGACCCTAAAGCGTCAGCTATATATTCTTTTTGACGATCTTTATTTTCAGCAATAGCGTTTACTAATACACTGCCGACAATTACACCATCAGCGCATTTACTTACGGCCGCTGCGGTTTTTGCATCACGAATACCAAAACCAACACCAATCGGCAACGTGGTTATAGTACGCAAAGAATCCACATGCTTTTTAACGCTATCGACATCTAATTCAGCAGATCCCGTCACCCCTTTCACCGAAACGTAGTAAACATAGCCTGATGCTAAGTTACAAATTTTCTTTGCACGTTCCGATGTCGTCGTTGGTGACAACAAATAAATAAGGTCGATCTCGTTGTCTCGGAAGCATTCTACTACATCTATCGCCTCTTCTGGAGTCAGATCGACTAATAAAATACCATCAACGCCCGCTTCTTTTGCCGCATCCGAAAAAGCCTGATAACCAAAGAACTCAATTGGATTCAAATAGCCCATTAAAACAATCGGCGTTTGCTTATCGTTACGTCTAAACTCAGTAATAATTTGCAATACTTTTTTAACACTGGTGCCCGCCGCCAAGCTACGCTCACAAGCCAATTGAATGACTGGACCATCCGCCATCGGGTCTGAAAAAGGCATGCCAATTTCAATAATGTCAGCCCCTGCAGCAACCAAAGCATTCATCATAGTAACCGTATAATCAGGCGCCGGATCACCTGCGGTAATATAAGGGATAAGCGCCTTTTTACCAGATTTTGCTAAATTTTCAAAACATTGCTTAATGCGACTCATACTTCAATCCCGTCTATTTCTGCAACAGTAAGAATGTCTTTATCACCACGACCTGAAAGATTGATAACAACAATCTTATCCTTTTCCATCGTCGCAGCTAACTTCATACCGTAAGCCACCGCGTGACTCGACTCTAATGCAGGCATAATACCTTCTAATCGTGTTAAATCACGAAAACCATCCATTGCCTCATCGTCATTGATCGCGACATAATTAGCACGGCCAATGTCTTTAAGCCATGCATGTTCAGGGCCAACACCAGGGTAATCCAAACCAGCTGAAATAGAATGAGTGCCGATGATTTGACCGTCATCATCCGCCATTACATAAGTACGGTTACCGTGTAATACACCTGGTCGTCCAGCACATAAAGGCGCCGCGTGACGACCCGTTTCGATTCCGTCCCCGCCTGCTTCTACGCCATACATAGCAACGCTTTCATCTTTTATGAAAGGATGAAACATACCAATGGCATTTGAACCACCACCGACACAAGCAACAAGCGCATCGGGTAAACGCCCTTCTTGAGCTAGGCACTGGGCTTTGGTTTCACGACCAATAACGGACTGAAAATCTCGCACTAATTTAGGGTATGGATGCGGGCCTGCGGCGGTACCAATAATATAAAAAGTATCATCCACATTGCCGACCCAATAACGCATCGCTTCATTAAGTGCGTCTTTTAATGTCTTAGTGCCTGACTCAACAGAAATAACTTCTGCACCGAGTAGTTTCATTCGATAAACGTTCAGTGATTGGCGACGAATATCCTCCGCCCCCATAAACACCTTGCACTTCAATCCTAAACGAGCCGCTACAGTCGCAGATGCTACGCCATGCTGACCAGCGCCTGTTTCAGCAATAATATTTGGTTTACCCATATGCTTAGCAAGCAATGCCTGACCAATCGTATTGTTTATTTTGTGCGCACCGGTATGATTTAAATCTTCACGTTTTAGATAAATTTTTGCCCCGCCGGCTTTTTCTGTTAGGCGCTGTGCAAAATAAAGCGGCGATGGACGCCCGACATAATGCGCCAAGTCATAATCAAAAGCCGCTTGAAATTCACTGTCTTTAGACAAACGCTCATATACTTTGGTTAGATCATCTAATGCAGACATGAGCGTTTCTGATACGAACACACCACCATATGGGCCAAAGTGGCCATGGGCATCGGGTAAATCTAGATTGATATCATTGCTATCCACATTTTGCTCCATTAATAAATTCTCGAACCTTAGGCTCACTCTTTATGCCTTTAGACAATTCAACACCACCACTTACATCAACAGCATAAGGAGCAACTTGCTTTATCGCCTGCTCAACGTTATTTGGCGTCAAACCTCCAGCCAATACAATCGGCTTAGACAACACCTTTGGTATTAACGACCAATCAAACACTTCACCCGTACCACCAGGAATACCAGCTTTATAAGCATCCAATAGCATTGCACTGGCGCTTGGGTATTGATCTACCAACGCCGACACATCATCCCCTTTTTTTATTCTCAATGCCTTCATATAGGGTCGCTGATAAGAAAGACACTCAGATTCTGTTTCAGCACCATGAAACTGAATCATCCAACGCGAACTACCGCCAATAACAGAAGTTATTACGGAAGCATCCGCATCAACAAACAAAGCCACTGGCGTAACAAAAGGTGGAAGCTTCGCAACTATAGAATTGGCGATTTCTGGCGTTACGTATCTAGGACTTTTTTCATAAAAGACAAAACCCAATGCGTTTGCACCAAAGCGACACGCCATTAACGCGTCGTCTATATTAGTTATTCCACAAATTTTAACTTGGCACGTCATAACTTGACTCTTCTATATAAGGCAAAAAATGTGGCCCTAACTTACAAAAAGGCACATTGAAATGCTCCGGATATTCAACACCCACAAAATACAAACCAGTTGGTGGTGCTGTTATTCCACCCTTAGTACGGTCTTTAGCATCTAAGGTTTTTTTCGCCCAAGCGATAGGTTTTTCACCCGCACCGATCGACATTAAGACCCCAGCAAAATTCCGAATCATGTGATGCAAAAATGCATTCGCTCTCACATCAAGAATAATATATTGACCTACCTGCTGGACATCGAAGTTTAAAATCGTTCGGATTGGTGTATTGGCCTGACAGCCAATGGCACGAAAAGAAGAGAAATCATGAGTACCTAAAAATACGCTAGCGGCCTCTTTCATTGCCTGCGCATCAAGCGCTCTATAAGACCATGTTACCCCATTGGACAATATGGCTGGGCAAATAGAAGATTGGTAAATCACGTATCGATAACGACGACTTAACGCACTAAAGCGAGCATGAAAATCATCTGCAACATCACGTGCTGCCACCACTCGAATATCAGAAGGTAGGTAAGTATTAACGCCTAAAGTCCACGCCCGTTCATTTCGTTCAGCATCGGTTTCAAAATGAACCACTTGAGCACTGGCATGGACACCGGAGTCTGTTCGGCCAGCACAAACCACCCGAACAGGATGATTTGCTACCACAGCCAATGCTTTTTCTAAACTTTCCTGAACACTTGGAATGCCAAGTTTTTGTGCCTGCCAGCCCTTATACTCAGAGCCATCATATTCAACAACTAGTACAACTTTTTTAGTCACTTGGGAACATTCGCTCCATCATATTCTGCGCTTCAGCAATTTGTTTCTCATTTCCTGACTCGATGACATCATCAAGGATCACTTTTGCACCCTCTTCATCCCCCATATCCATATAGGCTCTTGCCAAATCTAATTTAGTTGCAGCTTCATCACCACTCGCATCAAAAAAATCAAACTCTTCTTCTTCATCGCTAACTTCTTCATCTGCTGCGGCTTCGGCTTCTCCAAATGCAGGGACTTCAATTTCGTCGTCTTCCTGCTGAGCTTCAGCCAACGTTTCTTCTATCGAATTGGCTAAAGAATCGTTTGGGGTTCCACTAAAAATAGAAGCTTCGTCTGTATCTTCCTGATCGACATCATTCAATAAGCTAGAAACAAAAGACTCTTCTTCACTTTCGATTTCGCCTTCTGAATCAATATCCGCCTCAATCACATCCGGCGTCATTGTAGGAATATCTTCCTCAACAAATGCGTCCAACTCATCTAAGCCATATTCAGCATCAATGTCCAACTCGGGTTCAGACAAGTCATCGGCCTCATCAAATGACGCAAACACATCATCAGAATCATCTTCATCTAAAGCGCTTTCAAGCTCACTCTCAGGATCTTCTGACAAATCAACATCTTCATCTGCTGCCCGGTCAGGTAAATCAACAGAAGCAATATCCTCGTCGAAAGAACCAAAATCATCAAGGCCATCATCTGCGTCTGGTGTACCAAAATCAAACGCAAATGGATCTTCTTCTTGCAAGTCATTTTTTTCTTCGACTTCATCATCGGCAACGTATTGGGCAGCAGCTACAGCAACAACGGGCGCAACAGCGGCTGCTGATGAGAGGTCAAATTCATCCTTTTTTAACGATTCTTGCTCCTCTTGTTTTTTTCCGGCCCGACGCATAACCAGACCGATCAAGAAACCAAACAACAGAAGAACCACAGCACCAATAGAAACAACAATTGGATTTCCGAAAATCTTATTAGCAAGAGAATCAGCTTCAGCTTGCTCTTTTTCTCTACGAATCTGATCCGCTTCTAAAAGCTGATCTACTGTATTCTTTTGCTCTTGAAGAGTTTGTTGAGCACTGGTAAATTGCTGCTGTAAATCTGCCATTTGCTTGTCTTTCAAGCTTATAAGCTTTTCTAATGTCTCTAACTGTTTATTCAAATCACTTAACTTACCTGAAAGCTCACCTTTTTCTCGCTTCTCTTTATCCAGCATTTCTTGTGAAGCGGACAGTTCACCTTGCAAGGTATTTAATGCCAAGTTTTTGTCATCACCGGTATTAGAGCTAGCCACATTTTCAGGCAGAATACTTTGCCCAGAAGCCAAAGTAAGTTTATCACCACCTGTTTCAACACCATTAGAGGCGGCTTTCGCTTTCGCCTGTGTATTTAACTGGGCTTGCTCAATAGAGGACTGACCTTTAGATCTTTTTAGAGCCATCCAAGCGTCATGCTGACGCTGAAACTCTTCTTTCGAAATAGACTTATTGAAAAGAGCAATTTGTTCCTGCGTTGGTAAACGCAAAATCGCTCCCTCTTTTAAAAGGTTAATATTATCAGAATAGAAAGCGTCTTTATTTAGTGCCTGTATCGCCATCATTGTTTGATAAATAGTTAGCTGATTCGTAGGACGATTTTGACCAGCAATAGACCAAAGCGTGTTGCCTTTAACGACGTTCAATCGCCCTTTCGGAGACACTCGCTCTGCAGACAACGTAGCTTGACGAAAAACGGAATCTTTTGATGTTGAAGAAACAGCAGCCGATTGCACCACTTCATTTTGAGACTTTTCAACCAAGGCGAATTGGTTTAATGGTGCTTGATATTCCCTAACAACTTGGCCGCTTGGCCAGCGAGCAGCCAAAACAAAATGCAGCTCGTCAACTTGAAGAGGCTTATCAGAAGAGACAGCGACAATTAAATCACCATTTACACGAGTGACATCAAATTTAAGCTGAGACAAGACTCGAGTCGGAGCGAACCCGGCTTGACGAAACTCGCTCTCACTGCCTAAACGAATCAAAACATCATCGTTTGTTAATGACCCTACATCGGAAAGTACAATTTTTCCGCGATAAGGCTCATCCAAGTTTGATTGAGAGGTTAACTCACCCAGCTCTAATGCGTAACTGCTGGACACATATAGTGCGCCTGACACAGCAATACTAACGAGGGTTTTTCTGAGCATAAGCTTCCCTTTATCTACAAAAAATGGACACAAATATCTAAACAAGTATCTTACACAGGTGAGCATTTATCAATAGCTTTAGAATCAATGGTTTGCACTTAACGTAAGAGAGGTTAAAAAAAACGAAAAACAATGCTTTTTTACGTCTAAAGGTTTGAAAATTGATCCTAAAGCTAAAACCCTTGCAAAAAATTCGCACCTTTATTCCGCCTAAAAGCCAAGTCTACTTTCAGCTATACCCTTTCAAGTATAAATTGCTCACCTGCATTGATGATCGAAATCAATTACCTCAAAGACGAACGCCATAAAATTAGCATTTAATCCCTCTTCTAGCACACACTCAACTAGTTTAGTCCATCCTACCAGCTACAGGGCCATAACGGACAACATTATCAATGTACGTTTTTTATTTTTATAACTGTATTTTTGCGTCCGTTCCACTTGAAACGAGAATCGCTAGGTGCAGGCGAGGAACTTCACTCCCCTTCAGTTGTTGGCAATCTGACGCTAACAAAACAGCAATATCCTTCTCAGGTGATGTGCGCAAAAGACATTGCTCTAAGAGGCTTTTAAGATGAAGTGGTAGCGAGACAACACTAAAAAATCAATCACCATTAAAGGAAGATTTAGGGGGGCAAGCTGCGGCACCCATCGAAAAACAACACCAGCCAAAAGTAGAATTTTCTCATGATCTCAATTTTAAGTTACAAAAAAACACAAATATAGATAGTATGTTATCTCACTAAAACGTAATTATGATGTGGTAACAAAAGCAAAGCGATGAAAGATAATATAACCGTATCCGTTTCTTCAATTCATGGAACGAAGCACTTTAGCTTTGGGAAGAAAACTCGTCATACATTCAAATTTATCAGTGGCATGATTTTTATTGGTATCTTACTCGCGGCTGGAATCATTTATTATTTGCTTAACGACGCGGAATTCTCAAAACTAAAACTGCGTGAGCTAGAAAATAAATCATCTTCATTAAGCAAAGAAATCACCTCACTCACCGCACTAAAAATAAGCTTAGAACAAGATTTATCAGAGCGAGAAGAACGAATGCAATTGGTTTCTGATCGACTGGGAGATTTAGAAAGTCTTTTGGGCATGGATAACAATGACGGTAAGCTGGAGTCTCGTTTGGACACGGCCACCATCAACTCCTCAATACGAGTAGCCATGCTGACTCAAATACCAAGCGGTCCGCCTGTAAAAAATGCAAGAACGTCTTCAGGTTATGGTAAACGAATCCACCCTGTTACGGGCGTCATGAAATATCACCGTGGACAAGATTTTGCAGTGAATACAGGAACTCCCATTTATGCACCGGCAGATGGCGCGATAGAAGCAATACGACCGAGTAACAAAGGGTCTGGTAATTTTCTTCGTATACTGCATTCATATGGGTTTTCGAGTTCTTATTCTCATTTAAGTAAGTTCGTTGTCAAAAAAGGCGATTTTATTAAAAAAGGCGATTTGATTGCCTATTCAGGCAACAGTGGGTTAACGTCTGGCCCTCACCTTCACTATGAAGTGAGGTTTATTGGGCGACCATTAAATCCAAAACCATTTTTGGATTGGAACGTTGATAAATTTGATACAATTTTCAAAAATGTAAGAGGAATAAGATGGGAATCTTTGGTGGACAAAATAGAATTAAGAGTCAGTCATCAACTACAACTCTCATCGCAGAAGGCTGCACAGTTAACGGACACCTCAAAGTAGCAAACCAGCTACAAATTGATGGGCATGTTGAAGGGCAAATTGAGGCTGTAAATCAACTAAAAATTAGTGAGTCTGGTAACGTGCTAGGAGAAATTACGACTGAGCACCTGATCATTAACGGCCACTTTGAAGGTATCTGTCATGCCACACGCATTGAAATATTAAGTTGTGGCCGCGTTAGTGGCACCGTTTATAGCGACAATTTGAGCATTGAGCCCGGCGGTAAGTTCATGGGGGTAACCAACCCATCTGAAAAGGCGGCCTCGACGCAAGAAATTCCTGATTTAACGGATAACCTTACTTTAATCAGTAATGATCCAGACCTGTAGCTTACCTTCAAACGAAAGAATCCGATTCCTTAAACGCCATTAAGAAATCGGATTCTTTCGTTGTTAATATTTAAAGTCATTAGCGACTTAAAAACTAGGCGGGTGAAAAAGCCTTTAATAGCTCAGCATTCGTTGGGAACTCTTCCAATAAATCAACCAGCTTTCTAGTGCCGTCTACTGGAGGAAGGTCCGTTAATGACCGTCGCAACGCCCTTACCTTTTCAATATCTTTAGAATCAATAAGAAGCTCCTCACGGCGCGTGCTGCTTTTCGCAATATCCAGCGCGGGGAAAATACGATGACTCGCAACGTCTCGAGATAACACAATTTCCATATTACCCGTGCCTTTGAACTCCTCAAAAATCACCTGATCCATCCGGCTTCCAGTATCCACAAGTATCGTTGCTAGAATCGTAAGTGATCCACCGTTTTCAATATTTCTGGCCGCACCAAACAGTTTTCGCGGTATTTCTAGTGCTCTAGTATCGAGTCCGCCCGACATGGTTCGACCGCTGCTTTTTTGCCCTGCATTATAAACGCGTGACAGTCTTGTGAGTGAATCAATCACAATCATCACATCATGCCCTTCACCCGCTTCTTTACGGGCCTTATCAAGCAGCTTATCGGCCACACGTACATGTTGGGCATAACTTTCATCGGAAGAGGAAGCATGAACTTCTGCCGACACACTGCGTTTGAAATCGGTCACTTCTTCTGGTCGTTCATCAATAAGCAACGCATACAGCTTTATCTCAGGGTACGCTTCGCCCACTGCCTGACAAATATGCTTTAACGTCGTCGTTTTACCAGAGCCCGGTGGCGCAACAATCAATCCTCGCTGACCCAAACCGATTGGAGAAATCAAATCCATTGCCCGCATCGAAAGCTGCTTAGATCCGGATTCCAAACGAATACACGGAGCCGGATGGATCACAACACCATTTAAAAAACGTTTTTGTGGGTCATTAGGAAATTGATCCTCGATCTCTCCATTGGCAGATTCGGCGTCTGTTGATCGCTTTCCCTTCAAACTTAATATTTTTCTCGTCATGATATTGGTTTATAGCCTTGGATAATTAAGTATTTTAAAATCTTTTTCCGCCATCAGGCGACAGTTATTTTGACTCACCAGGTCGCGGCACATCGTGCTTACTAACGTCCTGTTCTTGCGTTATGTCTTTTGACCATTCGTTGTCAGTAATATTGGGGGTTAGCCCTTGCTGATTTTTATCTTGAACCGGTGAAAATAAAACTCTGGTCAGCAAAGCGAAGTGATCCGAACCAATCGAGGGTAACCGTTGAATGGATCGTAGTGTGAAATGCTGACTGTGAAACAAATGGTCCAATGGCCACCGCAAAAAGAAATATGACGCATGAAAGGTATTATACATGCCACGCCCCACTCGTGGATCTAACAAGCCACTAATTTTAAGAAAAAGACGCGTTGTAGCCGACCAAGCGACATCATTAAGATCTCCGGTGACAATAACAGGCTGGTCACTTTCAGCTACACTTCTCGCCACAATCACTAACTCGGCATCTCGTTCCGCCGATTCGGGGTTCTCAGACGGGCTGGGTGGCGCTGGATGAATAAAATGCACACGGACTTTGTCGCCTGTTCGTAACACTAGCGAGGCATGTATCGATGGCACATCCTTTTCAACCAGATAGCAAATTTCATCTTCCTCGAGAGGCAACCTTGAAAATACATGCATACCATACAAGTTATCAAGAGGACATTTCACACTGTAGGGCATCTCAGCCTCTAATACACTGAGTTTGTCTTCCCACCACTGATCCGATTCCAATGTTACCAACACATCAGGTTTATACTTTCTGACCAACTGAATCAAAGCATCGGCATTTCGATTGGGCGTTAATACATTCGAAGTGAGAATGCTCAGTTGCCTCTCAGGGTGAATATCACTGGCACTTTTCACCTCTTTTGGCCACAAAACGGTATAAGGCAATACCCACCACAACTGCCAAATCAAACATAAAAGCGTTGCGCCCATAATGGCCAAAGTACTTATCGATTGTATATCAAGAAGAACGGCATCGACGACCAACACCACCACAGCGATAATCGCAATTTGCAAACGAGGAAAGCCCATCCCTCGAATAACCCAATGAGGATGTCGTGATAATGGCAGCAAAGTTGCCAGCACAATGATCGTTGTGCAGATAATAAGCACTGATAACATATTAAACCTATGTTCTTAGTTGTTATTAAATAGACACAAATCACATGTCAGCATAACGTGAACAGAATGCCCTGTCTGCTTCAAGCGGCGCTGAATAACATGAGTGACTTGACCAAGGCGTTGCCATTTTATCGGTAATGTCATTAAGCTCTTGGATGTAATAAGACACATTTTGATGAATATCGGCTTGCATAGCAGACCAATCAGGATAGTGCGCCAGTGTATCCAACCAATAGGTCCTTCCTGCTAAGTAGCCACATGAGCCGGCGGCATACGCGTGAGTCATAATTTTATTAAACTCAGCCATCGTGGCCCCAGTCGACAACATCGCCCAAGGACGATTGGCCAATCGAGCCATTTCTTCAAACACAGGTTGAATATGTTCCTCACCTTGATGACCAACACCCGGTGCGTCACTCCCTTCAATTGGGCTTTCAAGCATAAACACATCTACTTGATATTTCGATTTTGCGAACTCTTCAACCGACTGTAACACCGTATCACGTAGACGCTCTTTTCTGTTCACGTCATCGGCCTTTAACGTGCTATCAGAGTCCAGCGGATAAGCGAGCAATTCTAAGAAAAAGGGAATGTCATATTTCGCACAAGCGTCACCAACCTGCATCACATAATTCTGTTGATGTTGGTTCGTTTCAGCACTCGCATCAGGACGATACCAAGCCAGCATTTTTACCGCATTACCGCCCATACGCTTGATCTTACCGACGGACCAAGATTCCGCAGACTTGGAGCGGCGTTCATTGTTCGCGACTAGGTCGTATGACGGGTCTTCCAATGAAATAAAAAGCCCTTTTGATGCGTCTAGCGCGTCGATGCAACCAGGAACAGCAAACTGAGGATCAAGCAACATGGCGGATGAATAGCCCTGAAACTGCTCAATCAGCAACCTCTTAAACGTAACCACATCATCAAACGGCGCCTCGCTGGCGCCATGAAAAGCCGCCATTGGTCCAACGATCGGTGGAATTTGATCTAACGACGCCATTTTGAACAAACCATTTTTGTCAGCCGTACGGCGTAAAGACCACGACTTTCCAGCGGATAATTGCATGTTTTATTCCTACTCAATTGGGTGCCGAAGGCCAACTTTCGTATAACCTGACATTATTTTTATTTGATGGTAAGGCGAAAATCTATTATTGCACAGAACGTTAGTTGAAAGACGGGCATTAGTCCATGCTGAACGAGCCTAGAAATCGGCTTGAACTACTTGGTATAACTCATTATTTGTTCTTTAGGCACCGCCCTCTCGGCTCATCCCCTTCATGGAGCACAACGTCAGAATGCAAAAAGTCTGCCGCCTCGGCTGACCCTTTCACTTTAGAAGCACTGCGTTCTAACATTTCGGCTTCAAAACTCGTTAACACACTGTCTCTGATGCCTGTTTTTTTCCAACTTTCGTGCCACTCAGACGGCGGCTGACAACCCTTGGTAATGCTTCGAGCCAACGCCAACGCGTCTAATAATGCTTGATTCGCGCCTTGGCCTTTGAATGGGCTCATCGGATGCGCCGCATCGCCTATTAGCGTAATTTGTCCGGCTTGCTCTAATAATTCGGAAGTCATTAATTCTCGATCGTACACAGGATACCCCGACACTTGCGCTACTTGAGTTGCCGCCAAAATCTGAGGAATAGGATGGTGCCATTGTGTTCTTCTACACGCTTCTTCTTTCAATGCCGTCACGCCTTGAGCACTCAACGCTTTCGCCTCGCCTTCGGGCATGGGAAAGCTAAGCTGCCACATTACAGAATCTGACGAATAAGGCATCATATAGATTCGCTCATTGCCATTGGCGGTTTGAAATACCGTAGCAGAATCCAGTAAATCATGCTTAAGGCCGTTCAGGTTCTTCAAAGGACAAATGCCTAAAATCACCATACAACCAAGGTAGCGTAAAGGCGCCGCTTCCTCATCAATGAGCAATTTTCGCACGGTACTGCGAATGCCATCGGCTCCGACGACTAAGTCCGCCTTGGCAATTTTAATGCCTTCGTTTTCCTGACCCTTTACATGAAATGCCAGTTCAACACCGTCGCCTATTGTTTTCTTGAAATCCACCAGCTGATGATTCCATTGCACAGGCACTTGAGCGCCCAATTGACCAAGCAATGCTAAACGCAAAGACTGTCGTGCAATATGTACATTGGTGCGTTTCGACGAAGACAGTTTCTGTAACGATTGCTCATCGGACTGCATCCACTTGCGCATGCCCCATTCGCCGACCACGTCACCTTCTGTTGTATGAACCAGATGGCGAGTAGACACAACACCGCCTTCTAATGAGAACAAGCCCAATCCTTCAATCGCTTTACTCGCTTGCTGCAACGTCAATCCATAACCCTGAGATCGAGTATCGAAGCCGCTATCACGCTCGTAGAGCGTAAATGGAATACCACGATGTAAACATGCAACGGCCAACGCCACACCGCCAATCCCGCCACCAACAATCGCAACATGGGGGTAATTTACTGTATCGGCAACTGGGAAAACCGTAGCGGCAAGTAAGCCCGAACCTGCACATTTCAAACAATCTTCGAGGTGACCTTGAGGCCGAACAGGAGCAAGCCCTTCTCCATTCGTTTTTTCAAACGTATCCAATTCTTTTTGGTAACGCAACTTCACTTTCTTGCGCAGCTTTCGACTTTTTTTACCGAGCCCCAGACACTCTGGACAAACTGCCCAACTACCCGCTTCACTTTCCACTTGATTTACTTTCCACTTGATTTACTTTCCACTTTATTTGCCTTTTAGGCTGATAATGATTTTTCTATATAGAAGAAATAGTAACTGATACTAGGAGCAAGAGCCTAAAATAAAATCGAACCGACTCTCTTTAACACTGATAAATTTAAAGTCTTTTTATGTAAAAAACCACAACGGTGGCATAAGGGTAATGGCCATATAACTCCGCCTATACTATGGCGGTGAACTCGCCAAAACACAGTCACTCATCAGAGCGTTTGTTTATCTGTCCAAAATATGATTAGAAATATTAGCTAGACCGAGCACTAAACTCTTTTAATGCTGCTAATGCCGCCTCAGCTTTTTCAGTTTGTACAAAAATATGATCATGATAATAAGCGGCAACAACATTGGCACTAATGCCTTTCTCTGTCAGCTTATTTGATACCGCAGCGGTTAGACCGACCGCATCCAAACTGGAATGTACCGTCAATGTAATTTGGCTAAATGCACTTTCAAACGCTAAACCCGCATCTAAAGCCGTTTGCTTAGCTAGAATCAGAGTTAATCCTTCAGATTCAATAAACGTCATTATAGGATCCAATGCCAAATAGTCTTGGGCCGTACCTTGAACCGTACAAAAAACAAATTCTCCACTAACTAATTCTGGACTCATTGAACGAAGTAATTTATCCAGTTCTGTTATCGCAGTCATAAAACCCTCCTCCATACTATTTGTGTTATTTCATCCATTCACAAGCCAGCCCGCTAACCAATCTTCTTAACCATATTAAGACTCACCGTCTTAAAGCCCATTTCAGTATAAAGTGCTTGCGCGGCTTCGTTGTTAGAAAAAACATGTAGACCAACATTGACAATGTTGTGTGTGGCGGCAAAGTCTTCAATTTCCTTTAGGGCAAGCTTGGCATAGCCCTTTCGACGATATTCCGGTTTGATTTCTAAATCATAAATAAAAACCGTACCCGTGGTAGCACTGTTTTCGAGCGACAACCATATGCTGCCAACCGATTCATTCACATCTGGCGCTTTCAATTCAAAGAAATGGTTATTTTCCGTCTCGATACCGCGAGGCAATAATCGCTCGGTATCACGTCGGGAACGTGTTAAAGACCCCGCTTTCTGCCATCGACCTGAGTCGACGTTTTCTTTGGCATACTGCACGATCAATTCTTCAATGTAGGATGAAAAAAACGGTTTAGACATGGGAACTAGCAAAGGCATAATGACTCCATTCACGTAAGGTTGGGGAGAATCCTACTTTAATGTCTTAAATATTCATTATTTTTTAAATAAAAAAAGGTTTATTTAGACCGCTATCAGCCTATTGATAAGTAGCTGTTGTAAAATACGGCAAATCAAATACAAACATGACCGACTTTAAAAGGCGACTATTGCTTAAAATCGCCAACGGACAAAGTACTAATACACGGTACTTTTCCAAGAATGTCATTAGTATCATCACACACAATTTTAGGACACCCCAACCATGCCGCTATTGTTCGAAGAAATCGACAGCCAAGAATCCTCTTTAGGCGAAATCTCCCTGCGCAGACGCCGTATTCCCGCGTTTGGCGACAGAGACATCTACGAAGTCAAACTGGGCGAAGAGTTTCTTATGTCGAGCATGTTTGTCGATGCAGAAGAAGCCTTGTCCACCCTTGGCTTAGCGCAAGTACAAGGCGAAAATTTGAGTGTAGTTGTTGGTGGATTGGGCTTAGGTTACACCGCCGTGGCCGCGTTAAAAGACGAACGAATTGCTGAACTTCTGGTGGTCGATGCGTTAGAAACTGTCATCAGCTGGCACCAAAAAGAACTCGTCCCACTAGGAAAAATACTCAACGCAGACAAACGCAACCGTTATATTTTGGGCAGCTTTTTCGACCTCGCCACAGACCCAAGTACTGGTTTTGACCCAAGCCATGCAGGTAAAAAGTTCGATGCCATCTTGCTCGACATCGACCATTCCCCAACGGAATTTCTCAACCCAAGCAACGCTGGTTTCTACACCACAGAAAACCTATCTCTCATGGCTGCACAACTAAAACCAAACGGCGTATTCGCCATGTGGTCGCAGAACCCACCAGAAGACAACTTCATTGAATTGCTCAAAACCGTATTCGAGAGTGTTGATTCGCACCTAGTGTCATTTGATAACCCGTTTCAAGGCGGACAATCGACGAACTCGGTTTATGTTTGTGTGAAGAGGTAACCCCTCCCTAAGAAGCAAATGATTGTCAATTAAAATCAGCGACGAAGGATCAACAAAAACGGTCTTCGTCCTTCTTGAGTAACGTGTTAACAGAACGGTACACAAATATCATTTATAGCTCTTTTACCATGAAATATTTACAACCAGTTTTAGGATACCCCTGCTGAATCCACTCGGTTTTATAACCGTGCTTTTCATAAAAAGGCATAGCCTGAAAGTTTAGCGTACTTAAAAGGCATTTAATGCATCCACGTTTCTTACCTGACACTTCAATTTCTTTTAGAATTTTACTACCAACATTTTGACCACGCAGTTCATCTGAAACCCATAATGTATCTAATAATAACCAATCACCAAACGTGCGAGCTGCTGCACCGGCTATAACCTCACCTTGCTTACTCTTTATTTGCACAGCTAAGGGAACTCGTTCATTTACTTCCCAATTAGCCCAATTGAAATCATCAATTTTTTTATTAAGATAATCGATTAGTGCTTGATCTGGGTTTTCTAACACCTCAATGTTCATTCATACTCCTATTTATCTGGTACTACGACTCTCTCAACATCTTATTGTACTCATCATAATCAGGTCAAAGCCCAATGCGAAAAACCACTGAGCTACTGTTCGACAAGCCTCCCCAACAAATTCAATAACGCGCTCAAGAAATTTCGTAATTGAATCAAACGCTTAAAAAACCAATCATTCATAGGGACAAAAATAACAACAGTCAGGAGTTCTGATATGAGCGATTTTTTTAAGACGGTGCCGTTTGTAAAATACGAAGGTGCAAATTCCAGCAATCCTTTTGCTTTTAAACATTACGATGCGAACAAGGTGCTAATGGGTAAAACCATGGCAGAACATTTAAGAATGGCCGCTTGCTATTGGCACAATTTCTGTTGGCAAGGAAGCGATGTATTTGGGGCAAATACCTTTGATCGCCCTTGGTACAAAGCGCCGTCCGAGATGGATGCGGCAAAGTTGAAAGCCGATGCGGCGTTTGAGTTCTTCACAAAACTGGGCATTTCTTATTACAGTTTCCACGATATCGATGTCAGCCCGGAAGGCCGTTCACTAAAAGAATACATTAACAACTTTGCAGAAATGGTTGATGTCCTTAAAGCCAAGCAAGAAGCCACGGGCATTAAGCTTTTATGGGGAACAGCGAATGCGTTTTCCAATCCAAGATACATGTCTGGCGCGGCGTCCAATCCAAACCCAGAGATCTTCGCTTACGCGGCGACTCAGGTGTTTCATGCGATGAATGCGACCAAAGCATTAGGTGGCCAAAACTATGTCTTGTGGGGCGGCCGTGAAGGTTATGAAACCCTACTGAATACCGATTTGAAACGTGAACGCGCCCAGCTTGGTCGTTTCATGCAGATGGTGGTTGAGCATAAATACAAAATCGGTTTCAACGGTACGTTATTGATCGAGCCAAAACCGGCTGAGCCAACCAAGCATCAATACGATTACGATACCGCGACAGTGTATGGTTTCTTAAAAGAGTTTGGTCTTGAGAAAGAAATCAAGGTCAACATCGAAGCCAACCACGCGACATTGGCGGGTCACAGCTTCCATCATGAAATCGCGACAGCATGCTCTTTGGGTCTTCTCGGTTCTGTCGATGCAAACCAAGGCGACGCGCAATTAGGCTGGGACACAGACCAGTTCCCTACTAGCGTAGAAGAATACACGCTTGTTACTTATGAGATTCTGAAAAACGGCGGCTTCCAAAACGGCGGCTACATGTTTGATACCAAACTGCGCCGTCAGTCTATGGACCTTGAAGATTTGTTCCACGGTCATATTGGAGCCATGGATACCTTGGCGTTGTCACTAGAACGCGCAGTGAAAATGATTGAAAGCGAAAGCTTGTCCAAATTGGTCAATCAACGCTATGCAAAATGGAACGATCCATTAGGTGCGGACATTCTTTCTGGTAAGCATTCTCTGCAAGACCTTGCTGCTTACGCAGAGAAAAATAACATTGACCCTAAAGCCGTTTCTGGCCGTCAAGAAATGTTAGAAAACGTTGTGAACGGTTTTATCTACAAATAACACCGAAACAGTCAGTACAACGTATCAAAACACAGGTCAGCAAAACTGACCTGTGTTTTTTTATGCTTGAGACTTTCGCCGTATTTATTTTTTAAGCGTCTTTACCAAGACGCGACGACACTCGATATTCTCCTGGCGTCATACCTACGTTTTTACGTGCGACTGTGTACATGTATTGCACGGAAGGATAGCCGCAGGTTCGGGCGATTTCGTCAAACGGGAGATTGGTCGAGGTGATTAATTCACAGGCGCGATAAAACTTGGTCATGTGCAATTGCTCGTGCATCGAGCAGCCAATTTCATCGATAAAACGGGTTTCTAAGTTGGTTCTGGATATACCGATATGATCAACCACTTGCGCGACTTTCACGCCTCGACAGGCGTTATGACGAATAAAGTGCATGGCTTGAATCACATAAGGATCACGCAACGCTCGGTAATCAGACGACTGCCTTTCTTCAACCCCAATGGGATCCACCACCACCAGCGAGTTTTCAACCGGATAACCGAGCAACATACGATGCAGCATTTTTGCGGCTTCATAGCCCATTTGCTTGCTGCCTTGTTCGACAGAAGACAGCGCTGTCCGGTTCAAATATCGCGCCATGCTTTCATTGTCTATACCGACAATGGCAACCTGTTCTGGCACCATGATGTTTAAATGGTCGCAAGCTTGCAGTAAATGACGAGCACGTGAATCCGTTACCGCGACAATACCAATAGGCTTGGGTAAGTTTTTCAACCAATTTTCTAAATTTTGCTGAGCGGTTTCCCAAAGCTCAGCGGTGGTAAACAGACCTTGATGCAGGTGAGGTTCATAACCATCTGAACGAACTTGTTCAATAAAAGCATTCTCACGCTCACTCGCCCAGCGGCTATATTCATTGCTTGGCACGCCATAAAAGGCGAACTGAGGCAGACCTTTACGCTTCAAATGTTGATACGCACATCTTACTAACGCGGCATTGTCTGTGGCAACGTAAGGCAAACGGGGATAGTCACTTTTATGATGATAAGAACCGCCCACCGCAACCGTAGGGATGTCGGTATTTATTAATATTGCTTCGACTTCAGGATTGTCAAAATCCGCAATGATTCCGTCGCCTTTCCAGTGCGCTAATCCATCCAGTCGACAACGAAAGTCGTCTTCAAAGTACACATCCCAGTCACACTGGGCGGCTTGAAGATACTCGCCAATGCCTTCAATAACTTGTCGGTCATAGACCTTATTGGCATTGAATACTAAATTGAGTCGGTAGCGTTTTTCAAACATACAAAAGCATCTCTCATTATTATTGTCGCTGGTAGCGATCATAACCTTGGAATGCGGGTAAGTTCTAGAAAATGACAAAAAACAAAATGTGCCTTGAAAAAATCGTAACCGGTAAGAGGAAATACGAGGAAATGAGCGACGTATTTTCACGCCGCTCACTATTATCAAAAACCTTTTAGTCGTTGATATAAACCTTGAAAACGCTCTCGTTTCTCAGCATATTGAACCGCTCTATCACTGTTTGGCAAATAACGTTTAATCAGTTTAGGTTTAACGCAGACCTCACTCAACGCGGAGTTGCCCCGAAACCCTATCGCAGCCAATCGTGCCGCGCCTAACGCAGGTCCTACTTCCCCACCTTCACGGTAATCCATAGGAACAGCAAATACGTCAGCGAGTAATTGTAACCAATAGGTACTTTTCGCACCGCCGCCAATTACATCAATGCTTTCACTGATACTTTGCGCTGAGCGCACGGCATCTAGACCATCGAGCAAAGCAAAGGTCACGCCTTCCAGCACTGCCTGAACAAGATCCGCTGGAGTGGTTTCATGCGTCATCCCCCAAAAGACACCCTTCGCATTGGCATCGTTATGAGGCGTTCTTTCACCACTTAAATAAGGTAAAAACGTCACGTTACACACGTGATCAGCTCGGTTTTCAGCGGCCAACAACGCCGCTTCTACATTGCCAAATTGCGTCAATCTAGTCACCCAATCGATACAACTAGCGGCGCTCAACATCACCGACATGGTGTGCCAAGTATTCGGAATCGCATGACCAAAGCTGTGCAACGCAACCGCAGGATTGGCTGTAAAACCATCGCTGACCGAAAAAATTACCCCAGAAGTACCAAGCGACAACATAGTTTCTTCCGGTTTAATAATGCCCATTCCGACGGCGCCTGCGGCATTATCGCCACCCCCCGCCACCACTGGAACAATAGGCATAGACCAACGTTTCGCCAAGGCGTCGTTGATCGTGCCGGTGATTTCTGAGCCTTCATACACCTTCGGCATCTGCTGTTCATTTAGCCCCGTTGCTTGCAGCATAGTATTGCTCCAAGCGCGCTGTTCCATGTTGAGCCAAAGCGTGCCCGACGCGTCAGATACATCCGTCGCGAACTCGCCCGTCATTCGAAAACGCAGATAATCTTTTGGCAGCAGTACTTTATCAATTTGCGTAAAGATATCTGGCTCGTGCTGCTTCACCCACAATAGTTTCGGGGCGGTAAAACCTGGCATGACCAAGTTGCCTGTAATCGCCTGCACTTCTGGGCACCGTCTTTGCAGCAACAAACATTCTTCATGGGAACGGCCATCGTTCCAAAGAATCGCAGGACGCAACACTTCACCCTTTTTACCTAGCAAAGTAGCACCGTGCATTTGCCCTGATAAGCCAATGGCTTTGACGTTTTGGAGATTGTTTTCAGCGGCAAGCTGCAACATGGCCAAATCCGTCGCTTGCCACCAGTCTTCTGGGCTTTGCTCAGACCAAAGATCAAACAGACGCGACACCGACAACGGCGATGTACAGCTCGCCAGCACCTGACCATCTCCAGCCATTAAAATCACTTTGACACCTGAGGTGCCGAGGTCGATTCCTATATACATAAAACTATCCTTCATCTTGTTAATCGTCATCCTCGCGAATGAGGGTGTCACTAAACGACTTCTGTCGATCTTGTAGGTCAGATGAGCCGAGGAACGAAGGCGTGATCTGACGGTTAACGGTATACGTAACGTCACACGCCTGATCACGGTCGTACCTCCCTAATCAGGCCTACAAAACCTATCCAACCTTCGTTCGCTAGCTTTTACTGCGCTTTCTTGGTTTTGACATCCAACCAAACCGCGAGCAACAAGATCATCCCTTTGACGATCAATTGCCAAAAAGTCGGCACATCTAACATGCTCATGCCATTGTCCAGGCTTGACATGATCAGTGCGCCCATGATGGCGCCAAATACAACACCCACACCGCCCGCTAAGCTGGCTCCGCCAATAACACAAGCCGCAATAGCATCCAACTCCGCCATATTACCGGCAGCAGGAGAACCCGCACCCAATCGAGAAGTAAGTATCAGCGCCGCGACAGCGACCATCATGCCATTGAAACCAAACACCAACATTTTGGTACGCTCAACATTCACGCCAGACATTCGAGTGGCTTCGATGTTGCCACCAATGGCATACACACGACGCCCAAAGGAGGTTCTTTTCGCCACATACGTCGCAATTAAAATCAGTCCGCCCATAATGAGAATTGGCGTCGGAATGCCACGATAGCTTTCCAAAATAAACAACAAGCCCAATAAAACAGACACAGCAATGGTCGCTTTGCCGTATTCAAATTTTGCCGCTTGATTAACGACACCGTGTTTGTGTCTTGCTTGACGGCGAGTGTAAACACGAGCCAGTAAACCTAAACACAACAAAGCAATGACACTGATCCCCCAACCTGAAGGAATGTAACTTTGCCCAATAATAGCCAACGAACTGGACGTTGGTGCTACGGTGGCGCCGTCTGTTAAACCGACTAAAATGCCACGAAACGCCAACATACCCGCTAAGGTCACAATAAACGAAGGCACTTTTTGGTACGCCACCCACCAGCCGTTAAACAAACCAAGCACCAAGCCCGCAACGACGGTGACCAAGACAGTTAACAAAATAGGAAAGTGAAACCAAACATCCAAAATCGCCGCGATGCCGCCCAATAATCCCATCATGGAACCAACGGAAAGATCAATTTCGGCACTGATAATGACAAACACCATACCAATCGCCAACACACCGACGATGGCGGTTTGACGAATCAAGTTAGAAATATTTCTCGGTGACACAAACGCACCGTCTGTTGCAAAAGAAAAGAAAACGACGATCAGCAACATGGCCGCCAACATGGCAAGCAGTTGTAATTGACTGGTTTTTATTGTTTTAAACATTCGCTGTATCCTCTTTGATCGCGCAATTCATAATCATTTCTTGGGTCAAACCCTGATGGTCAAACTGACCTTTTAAGCGGCCTTCATGCATCACTAATACTCTGTCACTGATGCCAATGACTTCTGATAATTCAGACGACACCATGATGATCGACATGCCTTTTTTGACGAGTGCAAACATCAGCTTATAAATTTCGTATTTGGCGCCCACATCAATGCCGCGAGTCGGTTCATCTAATATTAGAATTTTGGGGTGTGTTAATAGGCATTTGGCGATAATGGCTTTTTGTTGATTACCACCACTTAAGTTTTTAATCGCAAGTTCCGAAGTCGCTGTTTTGACTTTCAGCCGCGCAATGTAATCATCAATATCTTGGCTTTCTTGATCTTCATTGATCTCACCAAACCAAGACGTATATTGATCTAAAACGGACAAGGTGATGTTTCGCCCAACACTCATAATTGGCACTATGCCATGACGTTTACGGTCTTCAGGCACCATCGCAATGCCAGCTTCTAATGCCACACGCTGGGATCGAATCGTTAATGACTGGCCGTGCAACTCGATTTCTGCGTCATATCGCCCATCGTAGGAACCATAAAGACACTGCATCAATTCGGTTCGGCCCGAACCGATCAATCCCGCGACACCCAGAATCTCGCCCTGACGCAATTCGAAACTAACGTCTTCTACTTGCGCACGTGTTGCTCCGGCTTGCATCGCGGTGGCGTGTTTTACTTTTAGCACTACATCGCCAATATCGTGTTCTTCCCGCGGAAATAATTCGTCTAATTCACGCCCAACCATCATGCTGATGATGTCGTTTTGAGTCAGCTGTTCTACAGATCGAGTATCAATATGGTCACCATCACGAATCACTGTAACCCAATTAGATAAGGCTAAGACCTCTTCCAACTTATGAGAAATATAGATACAAGCGATGCCCCGCTGCTTCAATTCGCTAACAATGTTTAAGAGGATTTCAATTTCTGTGGTGGTCAAAGAAGACGTCGGTTCATCTAGTATTAACAGCTTGACGTTTTTATTCAGTGCTTTGGCAATTTCGACTAATTGCTGTTGGCCCACACCAAGGTCTCGGATGGGGGTGTCTGGCAACACATTCAATTTTACTTGTGCCAACAGTACCGATGTACGACGGTGCATTTCTTCGTCATTGAGCCTTGCGAAAGAACCAAGTTCATTGCCTAGGAAAATATTCTCTAGAACGGACATTTCTTTAACGAGCGCCAATTCTTGATGGATAATAACAATGCCTAGCGCTTCGGTGTCTCGAATACTTGATGCTTTAACCAAATTGCCTTCAAAGTAAATTTCGCCTTCATAAGAACCAAATGGCCAAACACCACTGAGCACTTTCATCAAGGTAGATTTACCAGAACCGTTCTCGCCGCATATGGACAAGGCTTCACCCGCACCAAGCTGAATACTCACACCATTCAATGCACGAACACCGGAGAAACTTTTTACAATCCCACGCATGTCCAATAAGGGTTGCTTCATGTTTGCACCTCTTTTTCAAATCTCTTTTTTGGCATCTCTTTTTTAAAAAGAGAAAAAACAAATGGGAGAAGAAGCAAATGGCGCTCTATTGAGCGCCATAGATATAGTAGGAAGATTAAGGGTTATAAACAGCGTCACGAGAGTGGTAACCGTCAGCAATAACGGTGGAATCTAGATTGCTTTTAGACACAGAAATCGGCGTAAGCAATACTGCATCAACGTCTTTTTTGCCGTTGTTGACATGACCGTTGACTGTGATTTTTTCACCACGAGCCAGCTTAACCGCCATTTCAGCACTGGTTGTTGCCAGCTTAGAAATGGGTTTATACACTGTCATGGTTTGCGTACCAGCGACAATACGACGCATGGCCGCTAAATCGGCGTCTTGACCCGATATCACCACTTTGCCGCTCAAACCTTGTGCCGCCAGTGCTTGAATTGCACCGCCCGCCGTTGAATCATTTGACGCAACGACCGCATCGATTTTGTTGGCGTTGGCCGTTAAACCATTTTCCATGATGTTTAATGCCGCTTCAGCAGACCAGCCCATTGCCCATTGATCGCCCACGATGTGTATTTTTTTCGCATCAATCGCGGGTTGAAGTACGTTCATTTGGCCTTGACGGAACATTTTCGCATTGTTATCGGTCGGTGAACCGCCCATCAAAAAGTAGTTACCTTTCGGTTTTAAGCCAAGTAAGGCTTCTGCTTGCATCTCGCCCACTCGAATGTTGTCAAAAGACACATACAAGTCGATGTCAGCAAATTTGATCAACCGGTCATACGCTAATACCTTAATGCCTTCCGCTTTTGCTTCCGCCAACACATTACCTAGCACTTCGCCGTTTTCTGGTACGATAACCAACACATCGACGCCGCGAGAAATCATGTTTTCGATTTGAGAGATTTGAGTAGTGACATCGCCATTTGCAGATTGAGTATAGACTTTTGCACCCATGGCTTCTGCCGCTGAGGTAAATAAGTCTCGGTCTTTCTGCCAGCGCTCTAGACGCAAATCAGACATTAACAACCCAATTTTTTCACCGTCTGCTAAAGCAGGAAGAGAAGTCGCCGCGCAAAGAGTCGCGAGTACCGTCATAGATACGATTTTTTTCATTTTTTTCATCCCTTGTTATTGTTATTAAGTGAACGATCTCCTGATGGAGTAAGACGAATGTAAATTGATGGGCTTAGAAGCGGTATTATCTTTTTTTGTTTGTGTGTGGCGTTTTTTATAAACGTGCGAAAAATACCTCTGCATTAATTTCTGACAAAAACGTCAGAAAAATGTTCATGATTAGTTCGCGCTGAAGCACTAGAATAATGAGACAAGACGACAATAATCGCCCATTAGGAATGAGCATGAGATTACTTTTAATTGAAGATGAAGAAAAAACCTCTGCTTATGTAAAGCGTGCATTAAAGGAGCTAGGCTTTAATGTCGATGTCACGGCCGATGGTTTAGACGGCTTACACTTTGCAATGGAATACGATTACGACGCGATTATTCTGGATGTTATGTTGCCAAATTTAGATGGCTACGGCGTTTTGGATCGTCTTCGTGTAAGTAAAAACACGCCTGTGATCATGCTGTCTGCTAAAGGCTCCGTGGAAGAACGTGTAAAGGGCTTACAACATGGCGCAGATGATTATTTGTGCAAGCCTTTTTCATTGAGTGAACTGGTCGCTCGTATTCAAGCTTTGTTGAGAAGAAACCAGACCGACGGTACAGAAGTGACGCATTTGAACATTGCTGATTTACACATCGATTTGTTGGCCAGAAAAATCACAAGAGGCGAAGACCGGTTGGAATTGACCGCAAAAGAGTTTGCATTGTTGTGTTTATTGGCCAGAAATCAGGGAAAAATCCTCTCAAAAATGATGATTGCCGAACAGGTCTGGGATATGAATTTCGACAGCGATACGAACGTCGTCGAAGTGGCGGTAAAACGACTGAGAGCCAAAGTTGATTCACCCTACACTGAAAAGTTAATCCATACGGTTCGTGGTATGGGCTACGTTCTTGAAACAAGATCCTAGCATTGAACCTAAGGTATTTATGAAAACAACGTCTATTTCCAGCCGATTATCAGTCATGTTTGTTTTATGCTCTGTGTTGATGTTATCCGTTTATGGCCTATATCTTCGGTCTTCGCTGGACGATTCACTCACCAAACAAATGCACAATGAGTTGGAGTTTAGAGCCAACTTGATCGCACCTTGGGTCAGCTCGCGAGCTTCACCAGAAGCCTGGAAACGGTTGGACAACAAACTCTCCAACCTAGTCGAGGCCGAAGGCGGCAGAGTGAAATACTGGATTTTCGACGCGGATTCAACGGTTCTTCTCGGCGATAACAGCTTGTCTGACGCAAGCCAAATCCCATCAACCAGCGGATTCACTCGTACTCCATCCGATAGTGAGTTGTCGTCTGATCGCTACCTATACACAACATTTACGTCGTTTGATGGCGAAAATACCGCATTACGTTTTGTCGTATCTATTGATTCTACGGCGTATGTTGGAACATTAAACGAATTCACGCGGACGCTGATTCTCATCAGTATACTGGGAATTTCTTTGGTGGCATTACTGGGGTTTGCTATCTCCAGAATGGGCATGAGACCAGTGCAAAGACTCAGTTCGCAAGCCGAAAAACTGGAAGCGGGGAATTACGATCAGCGTCTAGACACCACGAATTTACCCAATGAACTGCAAGCCTTAGCGGCGTCATTTAATGGTGTCCTTGATCGCCAGAAAGTCGCATGGCAACAACTTGAAAGCTTCAACGCAGACGTAGCGCATGAACTCAGAACGCCGCTTACTAACATGATTGGTCAAACCCAATTTGGCCTGTCGCATAAACATGATATTGCTGAGCTGGAAGAGATACTCGGCTCGAACTTAGAAGAATTGGAACGCATGACGTCGATAGTCAACGACATGTTGTTCATGTCTCATGCTCAAGCAGGTGAAAGAGCGACGCAAATATCGGACGTTTCGCTGAAAAAAGAAGCCCTTAAAACCGTTGAATACATTGAACCTTTGCTCGAAGAAAGAGCGCTTGATGTCGAGATCAAAGGCGATGCAATCGCGTGCATTGACTGTCGTCTGTTTCATCGCGCTTTGGCCAATTTATTAGGCAACAGCGTGCGTTATGCCAACCCAAAATCGACCATTTTGGTGTCCATCACAATGGATGCCAGTGACGTTTTTGTCTCCGTGTCCAACGAAGGCAAACCGATCGATCCAACCCATCTTAATCGTTTATTTGAACGTTTCTACCGTGTTGACTCTTCCCGAGGCGACAGCAGAACACACCACGGATTGGGGCTTTCCATTGTGAAAGCGGTTGCCTTAATGCACAAAGGCGATGTGTTTGCGACCAGTCGTGACGGCGTGAATACCTTCGGATTAACGCTGTCCATCAATCACCCAAATCAAGTGGGCAATTCAATTCTGACAAAAAAGTAAGGTTAGTGTCAGGCTAGTGACATTATCGTTTTGCTACAGTGAATGAATATTAAATAGCTGACGCCATTGCTGTCCCCATCCATTTGGGAAATAGGTCAATGACAGCCGTTATTTTTCTCACTCCATTACATAATGTTCAGAGGAATTTCCATGATCAAACACTCGATTAGGTCCATCGCAAAACTCGTCACTATTGGCTGTGTGTTATTTGGCACAGTTCAAGCTCAAGCTCAAGCTCAAGCTCAAGCTCAAGCTCAAGCTCAAGCACCAACAATATTGCAATACAGCGACCACCAACCGCTTAATGGCATGAGAATGCACTTCCTCAATGACGTGTTTTTTCCTGCGGTAGAAAGGGAATCTGAAGGTCGACTCAAAATCGAAACTCATTGGGATGGCGAACTTGCCATCGCGTACGATGCGCTGCCGTCATTGAGCACGGGGAAAACAGACATTAGTGTGATCGTACCAGAATACAAATCCAAAGAAATGCCGCTTCATCAGATTTTCAAAGGCTTTCCGGTTGGCCCTTCTGGCGATCAGCAAGTTGCCTTTTTTCGTGAAGTGTTCGATTCCATTCCCGAGTTCAACCAGGAATTAAACGACAATAATATTCGCCCTATCTTTTTATCAACAGGCTTTCCAGCAGGCTTTTTTGGCACCAAATCTTTGCCTAATTTACAGCAAATCAAACAGCAAAAATGGCGTTCTGCAAGTTTCTGGCACCTTGATTTTCTTAAAAGTGCAGGCGCTGAACCGGTAAAAATGCATTGGGGACCAGAAGTCTATGACGCCCTATCTGACGGACGCTTGGATGGTATTTTGGTTAATATCGACAGCGCTTATAATCTTGATCTCCATAAAACCGCAAAACACTCGCTTATCTCTAAAAAACTGTGGCTAGGTCATTTATACATCATCGCCATTAATAATGATGTGTGGGAAAAATTAGAGGATAAAGACAAGCAAGCGTTTAATCGTGCGGCGGAATACGCGTATGGTTTATTGGGCGATGCGATGGATAAAAGCTACGCAGAAATGGTCAGCACCATTAAACATGAAGGCAACTCAGTAAGAGAGCTAACGGATGCAGAAATCCAGACATGGGCCAACACATCTGACTTTGCCTCTCACCAACGCAGTTGGGCTAAAGGTCTGCCGAACAACACACAAAAAACGATTGATGTTATTAATCATGTCGAGCTAATCCTGAATCAATACAATGACTAGTTAAATGATATTCATAGCCCCAACTCAACCTATAAAAACGCTGAGGGGGCTATTAATAATGGAATTGAAAACAACGAGTACTTCGTCAATATGCTTTCTATAGGTAATCGAAAATGAATTTGAAACACTTTATTTTCATCGCCATATTTTTTGCGTTTCTATTCGTATATGAGACAGATTTTATAGAGCGTAACACCGTAACCATTCACACTCCATTATCGATAAACGACACTTCAATGAGTGTCAATGAGAAAATAAATACCCTTTCCATCTCCTATCGCTTAAGCGGAAATGAGATACCTGTAACTATATACACGCCAGAAAACTTTGATCATACGAAGAGCTACCCTACCATTGTTATTGCACATCATAATAGTCAAGCCGCAGAGCCATTAGAAGCATTGTATGCTAGGCGTTTCGCAGCACGCGGCTACATGTCGTTGACGACTAATAGCGCCTTTTATGAGATTAACCATCATAATACTGAACTCGTGAGCACCGACCTAGATCGCACTGATGATATTCACGGTATGGTTTCTTATATCCGCCAATACATGGGAAACAACAATCCAATCGGCGTATTACGAATTCGTCATGAAAAAGACTGTTCTTTAACATTTTTAAATACTCATTCCGCTACAATTCTTCCTTATCAACCAAAAAAAACCAGCTATTTACATAACGAAAGAAGACAACAATATCCCCCACAAAAAAATACTTTATGTGACTCAATGGACGAAAGGCATCAAGGATAATGAAACATCACAGTCCCTTGATGAGACAATAAATAAACTCACCTTATTTTACAGCGAAAACTTACTTTAAACGCTATTTGGCTTAATATATCAGCCTACAAGTACCGTATTATTAGGGTAAGGAAACATCTTAAGTCATGGCTTCCATCAAAAAATTTACTGGCTGGTTTGTGCTTGGCACACTGATTTTTTATCTGCTTTCCGTCACTCAAAGCATTTCCGTTCTACTGCCAACACTGCTGGCATGGACTGCCAATGTAGCCATGTGGCACACGCTTGCGCCAAGTGCAAAGCGTCAGGTTAGTTGGCTTATGGGGGTTGGTATCGCGGCGTTACTGTTTGCGGGGTCAAAAGGGATATGGATGTCTTGGCAGCAAGTGTTTGCGGTAAATTTACCCATGCTCGCTATGTTTGTGGCAGTGTCTTTTTTAGATCTCACCAGTACAACGGATAAAAGTAGAGCATTACCGACGGGGCTCAGCGCCATATTCAATACAGCCATAGGCGTACAAGTCTTAGGCGCGGTGATCAATCTATCGGTGATCATGGTGTTTGCAGATCGCATGAAAGGCGCCATTAAGCTGACGCCAATACAGCAATTTATATTAACGCGTAACTTTTCGGCTGCCGCTTGGTGGTCGCCTTTCTTTGTGGCTACGGGTATTGCGCTGATTTACGCACCAGGTATGCAATGGCAAAAGACGCTTATTCCTGGGCTTGCCATGGGGTTCACTGCTATTGTTTTTTCAAGTATTGAAGCTTATCTACGAAAAAAAGGAGACTTTAACGGCTATCCCATTCGTCGAGAAAGCCTTTTTATTCCGTTGTTTCTGGCCGTGTGCGTCATATTTTTTCATTTTATTTGGCCGGACATCAGCATTCTAGTACTGATTTGTATTCTGGCGCCCAGCGCCACGATGTTGTTAATGCGTACCGCCTCTAGATGGAAAAGCTTATCGCATTTTGTAAACCACAAGCTGCCACAAATCGGCAGTCAATTTGCCCTATTTTTAGGCGCTGGCGTTTTCTCCAATGGGATTAGTGCGATTATTCTCAGCTATCCTCAGCTTTTTAATTTAGACAGTTTTACCTTTAGTCCGCTGTTATTTTCACTCACGCTGGCCAGCATGATTGTTGTTGGTATCATCGGCGTGCATCCCGTTGTGAGCATTGCGATCGCCAGCCCCATGTTATTACCTTTACATCCCGATCCCACACAGCTCGGCTTTTTGTTTTTAAGCGCATGGGCCATTTCAGCGGGCAGCAGTGGCTTAACTGGGCTGGGATTATTAATGACCAGCCGCTACCAAATCCCCACTAAGATCATTGTTACCAACAGCGTTTATTATGCTATTTTTATGTGGCTACTCTGCTCATTGGTGAACGGATTTTTCTTATAGATATGGATCGTTCTATTGAGACTAAAGCCCTGACGACGTTAATATTTTTTTCAAAAAAATACTCATATAATAAGCATTGTAATTACTTCTACTGTAATAATTTTTCATCTTGTTACATTGCTTTGAATGATAAATTTTTCTCATTTTATCGCGTAAATCCATTTACTTGGTGCATAAAATAACTATACTCAAGCAAAATCATTAGAAAGACTTTACAAAAAATATTGGAAAAGTCTTTTTTTATGCTAAAAAATGTAATCGATTACAATAAATAAAAACCACTCAAATAAAAATAAATATGGGGGTAATATTATGAAGGCTTTACAAGGTCCCGCGCTGTTTCTTGCTCAATTCGCCAGCGATGATGCACCGTTCAATACGTTTGAAAACATCATTGAATGGGCGGCGAGCATTGGTTTTAAAGGCGTTCAAATTCCAACATGGGATCAAAGACTGTTTGACTTAGACCGAGCTGCAAGCGACCTCGAATACTGCAAATACATTCAAGACACTCTCGCGAAGCACAACATGGTAGTGACTGAGCTATCTACGCATTTGCAAGGACAACTGGTCGCCGTTCATTCCGCTTACGACGATATGTTTGATGGCTTTGCACCAGATCATGTCAAAGGCAATCCAGACGCTCGCCAAAAATGGGCCGTCGACCAATTATTCAAATCCGCACAAGCCTCCAAAAATTTAGGACTCACCAATCACGCGACCTTTTCCGGCGCTCTACTCTGGCCTTATCTTTACCCTTGGCCACAAAGGCCAGCGGGATTGGTTGAAGCCGGTTTTAAAGAATTGGCCAATCGTTGGATTCCGATTCTGAATGAATTTGATCGTTGCGGCGTTAATGTCTGCTATGAAATCCACCCTGGAGAAGATTTGCACGATGGTGTCACCTTCGATCTTTTTTTAGAAGCAACCAACCATCATCCTCGAGCCAACATCCTTTTTGACCCTTCTCACTTTGTGTTGCAGCAGCTCGATTATTTGCAGTTCATCGACATCTATCATGAACGCATCAAGATGTTCCATGTAAAAGACGCCGAATTTAACTCAACCGGCAGACAAGGTGTTTATGGCGGTTATCAAAACTGGATCGATCGCGCTGGGCGTTTTCGTTCTTTGGGCGATGGCCAAGTGGACTTTAAAGGCATTTTTTCTAAGCTCACCCAATATGATTTTGGCGGATGGGCGGTTATTGAATGGGAATGCTGCATGAAGCACCCAGAAGCCGGTGCCGAAGAAGGTGTTAAGTTTGTCAACGATCATTTAATTCAAGTAACTGAGCGCGCATTTGATGACTTTGCCAGCAGCGGTGTTGATAACGAAATGAACCGCCGACTTCTTGGCTTGAGTTAACGGGAGAAGATCATGACGCACAAACGTATTCGTATCGGCATGGTGGGTGGCGGTGATGGCGCTTTTATTGGTGCGGTGCATCGCATTGCGACTCGCATAGACGATGGTTATGAACTGGTTGCTGGCGCATTGTCCTCTGACCCTGACCGAGCACTTAGCTCTGCTCGCCGCCTTGGGATTAATGACGAGCGCTCTTATTCCTCTTTCTCAGCCATGGCCAAACAAGAAAAAAAGCGCAAAGACGGCATTCAAGCCGTGATTATTGTCACACCCAACCACATGCACTACCCCGTTGCCAAAGCATTTTTAGAACAAGGCATTCACGTGATTTGTGATAAACCCGTGACAAAGGATTTAAGCGAAGCCTTGGAACTTAAAAAGCTAGTAACCAAATCCGGTGCCTTTTTTGCTCTTACTCACAACTACACGGGCTACCCGCTCGTTAGACACGCCAAGCATTTGGTTGATAACGACGTGCTGGGGAAGCTGCGCGTGATCCAAGTAGAATACGCCCAAGATTGGCTAACGGAACAAGCCGAAAGTACGGAGAATAAGCAAGCGCAGTGGCGCACAGATCCAGAAAAATCTGGCATGGCGGGCTGTTTGGGAGACATAGGAACACACGCCTTTAATTTGGCCTGCTTTATTTCTGGTCAAAAAGTGCAACAAGTCTCTGCGGATTTAACCGCGTTTGTGAGCGGCCGTCGTTTGGATGACAACGTCCATACCATGCTGCGTTTTGACGGTGGTGCGAAAGGCATGCTGTGGTCCAGCCAAGTGGCGCCTGGTAATGAAAACGGGCTAAAAATTCGTCTTTATGGCGAAAAAGCAGGCATTGAATGGGCCCAAGAATCCCCAAATGAATTATGGCTTTCTCTATTCGGCGAACCAAAACAAAAAATCACTCGCGCTGGCCACGGCGCAGGTGAAGAAGCCAATCGTCTTTCTCGCGTACCTGCCGGACACCCAGAAGGGTATTTGGAAGGGTTTGCTAATTTGTATGTGGACATTGCCGTCGCGATTCACGCCATTGAAGACGGTGCTGATGTCCGCTCTGTTCAGGGGTTAATCCCTAGTATTGATGATGGCGTTGAAGGCATGAAATTCATTACTGCCGTGCTAGCCTCATCGGCTAACGACAGTGCGTGGCATTCGCTTAACGCCCAACAGTCAAATGCACAGTCACCAAGAGGCAAAGTAAATGAATGAACCCATTATGCAAATACGCGGCATCGTCAAAGAGTTTTCTGGTGTACGCGTGTTGCACAAAATTACTTTGGATATTTTTGCTGGCGAGGTACTCGGTGTGTTAGGTGAAAATGGGGCAGGCAAATCCACCCTGCTCAAGATCATCAGCGGCATTTATACCAAAACAACGGGCAGTATTAAGATTGATGGCGTTGAAGTGTCTATTCAGTCTGCGTCTGATGCAAAACGCTTAGGTATTGCGATGATTCCGCAAGAGTTCAACTTAATCAGCAGCCTAAATGTGTTTGAAAATATATTTCTTGGCAACGAAATTAAAAAAGGGTTTTTACTCAATAAATCGGTGATGCGTGACAGAGCGAACGTATTATTAAAAGAATTAGAAACCAGTTTGAGCCCTGATTCGCTGATTGAAAACCTCAGTGTTGCTGAAAAGCAAATGGTGGAAATTGCGAAAGCACTGGTCAATGACTCGCGTATTCTCATTATGGATGAGCCCACTACGGTTCTAACAGACCATGAAGTCGATATCTTTTTCTCCTTGGTCGACAAACTCAAACAGCGTGGTGTCACCATTATCTTCATTTCGCACAAACTCAAAGAAGTGAAGTTACTCTGCGATCGTTTGGCCATTCTAAGGGACGGCCATTTGGTGAGTGTCGATGATGTGTCAGAGATCAATGAAGAAGACATGGCTCGTAAAATGGTTGGTCGTGAGTTAAATCAAATTTATCCGCAACGCACCATACCAAGTGCTGATGTTGTCCTCAAAGTGAGTAATTTATCCATTAAAGATGTGCTAAAGGACATTAATTTCGACCTCAAAAAAGGCGAAGTACTTGGTTTTGCTGGTTTAATCGGTGCAGGACGTACCGAGACGGCAGAAGCCGTGATGGGATTGCGCAAAAAAGACAGCGGGGACATCGAAATAAATGGCGAGAAAGTCGCGATCCATTCTATAGCCGATGCCGTGGCTTATAATTTGGCCTATTTATCAGAAGATCGACAAGGAAAGGGGTTGATCATGAATTTTGATATTCCAAAAAACATCACTCTGATTTCATTAGCGTCTTATGTCAAAGGCTGGCTTATTCAGCATAAAAAGGAAAACAGTGTCGCACGAGATTATGTCAAACGTTTTGACATCAAAGCCGCCTCTTTGCATTCCAATTTGGCAAATTTAAGCGGAGGCAATCAGCAAAAAGTGTACTTATCAAAGTGGATGGATACTCAACCGAGCATTCTTATTCTTGATGAGCCCACTCGCGGTATCGACGTGAACACAAAAAAGGAAATCTACCATTTTATCCACTCACTAACCGAGCAAGGCGTTTCCATCATTGTAATTTCATCTGAACTTGAAGAGGTAATGGGGTTATCGAATCGCGTCATGGTGATGAGGTCTGGACAAATCATGGGGGAATTAACTGGTGATGCCATTAATGAAAAAGAAATTATGTATTACGCTGCTGGCTTAAAAACCATGGCTCAGGCTTAGAGCGACGAGCGGTTCGTCATCTATAGCCAAAACACAACTAAATAACACCTGTGATTTTTATCGAACTCACGCGTGCAAATAACAATAAGAATACTTGAGGATTTACTATGGCCATGCTTCCGTTGTCGCCCATGATTACACGCTTAAAGCGGCTTGATATAGCGACTTATGCTCCTTTTATCGCGTTAGTTCTACTGGTTATATTTTCGTCCATTGCCAGTGAGCACTTCTTAATACCACGTAACATCACCAATGTATTAAGGCAGGTTTCCTATACTGGCATCATTGCCCTCGGCATGACTTTTGTCATCATCGCGGGCGGCATTGATTTGTCTGTTGGTTCGATGGTGGCGTTGGTTGGCGTGCTGTCTATTATGATTATCAATGGTGCTGGTGATGGCTGGTGGGCTGTTGCCATGGCGGTGTCCTCTGCCATTGCATTAGGTGGCGTATTTGGTGCCATTAATGGTCTCGTTATCACACGAGGGAGAGTCGCTTCTTTCATTGCTACATTAGCGACCATGTCCATCTTCCGTTCTATGACACTGTACATCAGTGATGCTGGGGAGATGGTGTCTGAAAACAACCATTTCGCAGACATTGGCGGTGGCTATTTATGGGCGATCCCCTACCCGGTTTGGATCTTTTTATTATTAGCCATTGCCTACCATATCTTGCTAAAACACAGCGCTTTTGGCCGCCATGTTTGTGCGGTAGGTTCAAACTCAAAAGTCGCGTCATATTCCGCAATTAAAGTCCGCTGGGTATATTTCCTTACCTTCGTCATCGCTGGCGTGTCGGTTGGCATATCCGCGGTGTTATTAGCATCGCGCTTAAACTCCGTTAGCCCTGGCGATGCTGGTTTATTTTATGAACTAGACGCCATTGCCGCCGTTGTCATCGGTGGTACCGCGTTATCCGGTGGTAAAGGCACTATTTGGGGCACCGTTATTGGTGCCATCATCCTAGGTATTATTAATAACATGCTGAATTTAATGGGAATTTCACCTTACCTACAAGGCATGGTGAAAGGTCTCGTGATTTTGACTGCGGTGCTTGTTCAATTCAAAGGCGACCGCTAACGACTTCGTCTTTCTTAATATGTAATGCATAAGAAGAAAGGCTAAAAAACGAGTAAAACCACTGTTTTGCTCACTATTAAAACAATGTAAAACGGAGAGTTTCCATGAAATATAAAAATAACATCATGAGAGTAATCGCAGTATTTACGATGCTTTTTGCCTTTGTTGGCTCAAGCTATGCGGCCAAATACAAAGTCGGTGTTAGTGTTCCATCTGCCGACCATGGCTGGACTGCGGGTCTACTTTGGTGGGCTAATAAAGCCGCTGCAGATTTAAAAGCCAAAGAAAAAGACATTGAATTTTACGTTGTTGCTTCTAGCTCAGGCTCTAAACAAGTGGGCGATGTAGAAGATCTAATGATCAAAGGCATAGATGCCTTGGTCATTCTTCCTCATAACCCAGCGACATTGCAAAAGGTGATTGAAGAAGCCTACGACGAGGGAATTTATACAGTGGTCGTGGATAGAGAACTTGCTCATCCAGCTCAAAATGTCTTTATCGCAGGGGACAATGAAGGTTTAGGCCGTGTGGGTGCTCAATGGCTCGCCAAAGAAATGTCTGGTAAAGGAAATATTGTAGTCATTGAAGGCATGCAGATTCCGATCAACAAACAGCGTGTTGACGCCTTTAATGACGTTATAGCGGGCTATCCGAACATCAAAATCCTTGATTCGCAACCTGGCGATTGGTCAACTCAAAAAGCCCTAGCCGTGATGGAAAACTTTCTACAAAAACACCCCAAAATTGACGCTGTATGGTGCCAAGATGACGACATGCTAAAAGGTGTTTTAAAAGCAATTGAAGAGTCTGGCCGTACAGACATCAAAACCGTATTGGGTGGTGCAGGTTCTAAAGACATTATCGAAATGATTCAGCATAGCAACAAAATGGTACGTGCGACCGTGACTTATAGCCCATCTATGATTGCTTCTGGCATCGCATTGGCCGTTCATGGTGTGAAAAACGAAAAACTCGGCTACTTATACCACGAGCCATCTCGCGTTATTTTAGGTGCTGACTTGGTGACTAAAGAAAACGCCGCAGAGTATTACTTTAAAGACGCGGCTTACTAATACGGTCTTTACTACAGAGTCATTAGGGTTCAAGCCTTAATGACTCTACCGTCTCAATACTATTTTCCTATGCAATAGCCACTGCGCTTAGTGAAGGATTTTGGTAATATGGCGGTTTTTATCGACTCATCATTAAAAGGCTATGCATTTGGGCGCCATTCTTTTTTCTTTCTGCTTGGTATTGGACTTTTATGGCCACCGTTAAAGATGTAGCGAAGCTCGCTGGCGTATCGACCGCAACCGTTTCTAGAGCATTGACTAACCCAGAGATGGTGTCACCAATCACTCGTCTTAAAGTAGAAAAAGCCGCTTCTGACGTCGGTTATTCACCCAACGGTCTTGCCCGAAGCTTACGTAAAAGTGAGTCTAAAACCATTGTCGTTGTGCTTCCCAATATAGACAGCACATTTTTTTCTGATGTCGTACACGGTATCGAAGCGCTCGCACATAAAAACGGCTACAAACTGCTCATTGGTGATGCGGGTAACGAGTCCTCTCGGCTACGCAGTTACTTTGATCTATTCGACAGTAAACAAGTAGATGGTGTTTTATCGCTTTCTTCTGATGTGCCTGAATCCATGATTGTGAATAGTGCCGGTGAAGTAAAATTACCTATTGTGATTGCTGGTGAATATTTTTCCGACATACCGGTACCCACCGTGCATATAGACAATCACTACAGCGCAAAAAAAGGCGTTGAGTATTTGATTATGATGGGGCATTACAAAATAGCCTGCATCACAGGAAAAAGAAGCAATCCTGTATATAATGCCCGCGTAAATGGTCACACCGAAACCATGACAAAGTGGAAGCTCCCCTCTACCGAAGGTTATATTTTGGAATGCGATTTGTCTTACATCGCAGGCTACAACCTTGGCAAGCAACTATTGTCCTTAGACAATAAACCGTCCGCCATTGTTTGCCACAGTGACGAGGCTGCGATTGGCGTACTAAAAATAGCGCGAGAAATGGGTATTCCAGTCCCCAGTGAGTTGTCGGTTATTGGTTTTGATAATCTTGCGCTCAGTGAATATTGCGTGCCTGAATTAACCACGATTCACCAACCACGGCAGCTCATTGGAGAAACCTCAATGAAACTGTTGCTCGACATTTTATCGGGCAAAAAACCTAATCCTGAAATGACCCTCCCTACCCAATTAATTGTGCGAGAAAGCTCCTGCCCACCACCGATAGACCAGCGCTTACAAGTAGATTTATAACCGTTCATCACGCTGAGCAATACCCTACTTAACAGAGTAGTCTGCGCGCATCCGACTGGACTTAAATAACTTGAAGCTTTTACGACCCAACGCCTCACCATGAACTAACTATCTCTAACAAGAAAATAGGATATTTACGGAGCCAGATCAGGATTGAAACTAAAATACCTACACAAATACACAAAAGAACACCATACAAAACAACTAATATTTGATTTATGCTCTATTTTAGATCCAAATAAATACCTTTAACGTATTTAAGATTAGGTCATAAACTCGCTCAGAAATTAACCTTATTTTTCTATGGACGTAACATAGAATCACTAAAATCAAATGGAAACCCATAATGAAGACACCAATAGAAACCACTCTGAAAAATGATTTATTTATTTATCGTTTTTTACTTTTACAGATCCCTGTTTTGTTGATCAGTGGGATGGTTGGAGCGGGGTTGTTTTCATTAACTTTGATAAGCTCAATTATCCTCTTTATGCTTACTCAATTTGCCTATACTTTTTTTAAAGGCAGTACAGCATTTTCTATATGCGCTGCTATCTTAATGATGTTGACGTCATCTGCTTTGATTCAGAGCCAGCTTGGCATGATCGAGATGCACTTCCATATCTTCGCCACTATGGTCGTATTTTTAATCTACCAAAGTTGGAAGCCAATCATCGCGGCATTGTTAACCACTGCCATCTATCATATTAGTTTTATGTTTATTCAAATGGCGGGAACTCACATAGGTGACATGCCTATTATGATTTTTGCTGGGCCTCATACTATATGGGTGATGGTTGTACATTGTGTTTTTGCCATTAGTGAAGCAATTATATTGATTTATATGGCATTGCTAATGAAAAAAGAATCCACCTCAAATATGAAAATTGCCCATGCAATAGAAACCATCTCAAATAATAATGATTTATCAATCCGATTGACCAATCCTGCCTCAAACGCCGAAATTGCCTTTAACTCACTACTTGATAAACTGGGAAATCTATTTACGGATTATAAAGGCATCGCGGATGAGTTAGTGGCTAGTAGTGGTCAAATTAAGAAAATCAGTGAAGAAGTAACAGATCATGTTGTTGCAAGTAACCAACGCGCTCAGCTGGTTGCGACATCAACGGAAGATGTTTCTCACACAATGCGATCCATTACTGTGAGCAGCTCTCAATCAGCCGACCTTATTAGAGAGTTAGAACAAGGCATTTTAGGTGACAGTAATAAAACCCTAGAAATCATGGAAGATATGCAGCTGTTATCAAAAAATACATCCTCTGTTTCAGACTCACTCAATTCGTTAACATCAGATGTAGAATCCATTACAAAGCTTCTTAACGCTATCAGAAGCATTTCAGAGCAAACCAACCTACTCGCTCTAAACGCCGCAATCGAAGCGGCAAGAGCGGGTGAAACTGGCCGAGGCTTTGCTGTTGTTGCGGATGAAGTAAGAACACTTGCAAAAAGATCCAGTGAATCCACAGACGATATAGAAAAAGTCCTCGCGAACTTGAATACAAGCGTTAACAATACTGTTCGTTCAATGGAATCAGGCAAGGAAAGAACATCAATCAGTGTTGACCACGCAGAGAAAATTTCAAAAGCATTATTAGAAAGGGCACACTCTGTAAGTAATGTAGCGCTGTCTAGTAAAAAAATTGCCCAAGAATCCGTTGAACAAGAAAAAGTAATTTCCTTAATCAATGACCAGATTGGAGAAAATGCCAAATCTATTAAATCTTTATCCGATTTGATGATCAGTCTTCAGCAAAGTAGCAAAGACATCACCTTGGTTACAAACACCTATGAAACCAAAGCAAACGTATTTAAAACGAAGTAAACGTTCATTTTAGAACTAAGAAAGGCTTTGTTGGTTTAACACAACAAAGCCTTTTTATTGTTTATGTGAACCTATTCATTTATACCTAGAACCTATTCATTTATACCTAGAACCTAATCGTATCGGCCTATTAGTGACAATATTCGTTAAGAACTAACTTCGGTCTGATGACCTTGTGCTTAAACGCAATTCATAATGTATTAAACTCAAAAGAGCAAACAAGACCTTTGAGGCCTTCGCTTCTCATGTACTACATAACAGACAAATCACCCTCCTCCCTCGCCTTGAAGAAAAAGGAGGGAATAAAAAAAGACGCATCGCTGCGTCTTTTAAAAAACCACTCTAGAACTGGGTTCTACGCTATTTGCGTTCTTTTAAAGAACCCGCTGAAAAGGTAACAAATTCTTCTGCACTGGTAGGATGAACACCCACCGTGTCATCAAAGTCTGCTTTGGTTGCGCCAGCTTTGATAGCGATGCCCAAACCTTGAATGATCTCGCCTGAATAGTCGCCGACCATGTGTGCACCAATGACTTTGTCATCTGTATTGTTAACCAATAACTTCATCAATGAACGAGCGGAGCCGCCACTTAATGTGTGTTTCATTGGGCGGAAGTCTGTTTGGTAAACACGGAAGTCGATGCTACGCGCTTCAGCTTCTTGCTCTGACAGACCGACGGTGCCGATGGCTGGTTGGCTGAATACAGCGGTTGGGATGTTGTCGTAATCAAAATCGACTTCTTTTCCATCGAACCAGTAAGCAATGAGTGCCATTGCTTCTTTGATCGCCACTGGCGTTAATTGGATACGATCCGTCACATCACCTAACGCAAACACGCTGTCTGCAGACGTGGTGAAGTTATTATCAATGATTACCGCGCCATTTTTACCGGTTTTAATACCCGCCTTATCTAGTGCTAACGAACCAATATTTGGCACTCGCCCCGTCGCATAAAGGATCAAACCAAATTCTTCAGAGTGTCCGTCTTTAAAGTGAACAATGCGCGCGCCATTTTTGTTCGCCGCATCGGCCAATTCTATACGCTCAACATCGGTGTTTAAACGAACATCGATACCAGACTTTTTATATTCTTCGCTGGCGAACGCTCGAACATCTTCGTCGAAGCCTCTTAGCAATTGGTCGCCACGATAAGCCAATGCGGTATCAACACCGAGTCCGTTTAAAATACCAGCGAATTCAACTGCGATATAACCACCGCCGACGACAAGGGCTTTTTTAGGAAGCTCGTCCAAGAAGAACATTTCATTTGAGCTAACAACGAAGTCACTGCCATTAAACTCTGGAATGTAAGGTTTGGCACCGACGGCGATGAGAATCCGCTCTGCTGTATACATTATGCCATCCACCATCACGGTATGAGCATCAACAAAGCTGGCATAGCCAGAGATCAGTTCTACTCCGGCATTGCTCAGTAAGTTGCCATAAATACCATTTAATCGTTCAATTTCTTTGGTTTTATTGTCACGTAGAACAGACCAGTTAAATTGAGTGCCTTGATGCTTCCAACCAAAGCCTGCGGCTTCATCAAAGCCATGACCGTATTCTGAAGCGTAAACAAAGAGTTTCTTAGGCACACAACCAATATTAACGCACGTGCCGCCTAATGCGCTGCCTTCTGCCACAGCAACTTTATAACCTTTAGATGCTGCAACACGGCTAGCACGAACGCCACCGGAACCGGCACCAATAACAAATAAATCGTACTGATAAGCCATTCTGAGTCTCCAAAATAATTCATAATGTAGTATGGAACAGTTTACCAGTCTGATCTCAATAGCAGAAGCGCCCAGAACAGAACCGCTAAGCCATTATCTCTTTAGTAAAAATATCTGAAACCAATAAGGACTTGGATTCAGATATTAAATGTTACGCATTAGGTTTCTAAGATATCACCAAGGAAGCCTTCGCTCTATAAAGAAAAATGGACTTATCTATTAAGAGATAGATCTATCTATGCCTAAATCCCTTTATGCCTCTAACGCAACTGGGTATCATTAAGAAAATTCGCTATGGAATGATTCTCATGAAATTTGTCTCTTTTAATATCAACGGTTTGCGCGCTCGACCACATCAAATAGAAGCGTTAGTTGAAAAGCACGCTCCTGACGTGATTGGCTTGCAAGAAATTAAGGTTCACGATGACGCCTTTCCCCATGAGATTCCGGCATCGGTTGGCTATCATGCGTATTATTACGGACAAAAATCCCACTACGGTGTGGCGATTTTTAGTAAGCAAGAAGCCATAAAAGTAGAATACGGTTTTCCTGGCGATGAAGAAGACGCACAGCGTCGTATGATTATTGCTACTTTTGATACGCCACAAGGCCCCATCAAAGTATTGAACGGTTATTTCCCGCAAGGCGAAAGCCGCGACCATGAAACCAAGTTTCCAGCAAAGCGTAAGTTCTACGCGGATTTAATGGATTACCTTGCTTCTCATTCACCAGATGAAAAAATCATTGTGATGGGCGATATTAATATCTCGCCAACGGATTTAGACATTGGTATCGGCGAACCTAATGCAAAACGCTGGTTAAGAACGGGAAAATGCAGCTTTCTGCCAGAAGAAAGAGAATGGCTGAGTACGCTAACAAATTGGGGACTAACGGATACCTATCGCCAATTAAACCCGACTAAAAATGATCGCTTTAGCTGGTTTGACTATCGCTCAAAAGGGTTTGATGACACACCAAAACGCGGTTTAAGAATCGACGTTATTCTGTCTTCGAATGGCTTAACGCCATACCTAAATGAAGCGGATGTTGACTACGATTTGCGTGCACTTGAGAAACCCTCCGACCACGCCCCGATCTGGACAAGCTTCAATCTAAGTTAACAAAGAGTCATTAAGGCGGTCGCTGTGCAAATAACGTACAAAACAATATAATGGCCGCCCTGTATGATAAGAACAGCTATCAAACACAACTACTACCACATTTATCCACAGACAATGTGGATGGTTTTATTTTTGTCATAGAGCTTAGCGCGACAATACCCTATTAGAAACGAGAAAAGATCATGGAAAACGAAACACTTACAATGGAAGAGATGCTGCGCCAATCATCGCAAGCCGCTGTGTTTTTGAAGGCCCTAAGCAATGAAAATCGTCTGATGATTTTATGTCACTTACTGGATGAAGAGTTGTCTGTTACAGCGTTGAATGAAAAGCTGCCTTTAAGCCAATCCGCTCTTTCGCAACACCTTGCCGTATTAAGAAAAGATGGACTCGTCAGCACTCGACGAGTATCTCAAACCATTTTTTACAGTCTAGGTGACAGCAGAGTAAAAGAACTGATCCAAACATTGCACCGCCTTTTCTGCCCAACACTGTAAAATAAATATTAGTTACTTTTAAAAAAATGCTTGATCAATTCAGCCAACCATATCGGCTGTTCCATAGGCAACATATGCCCACATTCATCAACGACGTGAACATTGAAACGCTCTGAGTCTTTCATATTATACAACACGGCATTCGACAATAACGCGTCATCACTCCCAATAGCAAAACACAGCGGGAAGGCTGTTTTTTCAAGTCTCGGCAATAAATTTTGCCGAACTAAGCTGCTCTTTAATTGCTGAATAAAAACAGTACCACCCAAACGTTTATCCATCGACTGAATACACTCAACAAGTTCCTCACGTACTTTATTGGCCTGACCTAGCATTATGATGGCTTTTTTCTTTGGAATGCCACCGTAGCCCTGCTTAGTAACCCAATTCAATGCGATTTCTCGCTGCTGGCGTACAGAGTCTAATAAACTCGTTGCGGTATTAGACACGACTATTAAACCATTCACGCGCTCAGAGTATTTCACTGCAAAAGCACACGCCAAATACCCTCCCATAGAAAAGCCAAGTAAATTAATAGGATGTTCTGGCAATATTACCGCCAAAGCATCCACTATGGTTTCTATTGTCTCTTCCATAGGAATAGAGACATGCTTCAAAATTATCGACTCACCCAAAGCCTTTTGCGTATAGTGCCAAAGGCGCTCATCACACATAGTACCGGGTAGACAATAAACGTTTGTTAACAAAACCTTCTCTCTTAAAAACTAAAACTGTATATCACGGATTCGTAGAAAGCTTGCAAACCTTGGGATGCCTCGCTCGGTGAAACCATGATATTTGTAAGTAACGTATTCACCTAATTTAGGAGGAGTACGTCGTTCCTCGTCAGAAAAGCCGCTGCCAATTTTGAAGCGAATGCCAGACGGCATCTCAACCAGAATAGAACCCATCATGCCATCGTATTTTCCAGACCCGTTTAAGATTTTTATCACTTTCGCTTCTGCGTCCATGTGTGGCTTTAATTTAAGTAGATTGTCAGTTCTACCACTTTCAAAACGAGCCAATTTACGATGCAGTATCAAACCTTCTGCTCCTTTTTTTACATAGTCATCTAACACTCGATGAAGCTCTTGATTACTGGACACGGTAAATTGCTTGATAGGAATAACATGAGGAAGGTTTAGGTCAAGAATGAGCTGTGTGTATCGCTGAGACCTCTCTGCAAAGGTCATCGTTTTTTCTGCGTCTGGCGCATCGAATATCATATAATGAATGTTTCGCCACTCGCTATCGACGGGGATATTTTTTCTCACTGTCGACATGACAAATTCGAAATCATTGCGTTTAGACCAAAGCTCACCATCGAGCCAGACAGTAGGCAATTTATCGGTAAACCAGTCAGGGGCATGGATTGGATTTCCCTGACGCGTCATCAGCGCCTCTCCTGTCCAAATTGCGCGAATGCCATCGTACTTTTCACTCACCAGATAATCCTCTGCATGAGTACTTTCTGAAAAACGTGTTGCTAATTGCACTTGAGGTAGCGCAAACAAAAACACAGGAAATACCAATAGGCATACAGCCAAACACTTTTTAAACAACATTATTCACTCCTTTGACGTTAATAAAATGCTATCCATAGCACAGACTTACGCTAAACGATTTTATTTAAGGAATCAAATTTTGACCGGCCCTATTTATCAACAAATATAAAAAAGCCCATATTTGTCACCAAATACGGGCTTTTATTCTATAAGAAAGACACTTTTAAGTGAGTGGCTTATTTACTCAGCTGAACGATCAGCTTGTTCATACGGCTCACAAACGTCGCTGGGTCTTCTAGCTGACCACCTTCAGACAAGGTAGCTTGTTCAAACAACAACCAAGCCATATCAGCAAAACGTTCTTCATCAGATTCTTCATTCATCTTCGCCACAATCGGGTGATCTGGATTCACCTCAAGGGTCGGTTTAGATTCAGGAAGCTTCTGACCCGCTTGCTCAAGCAAACGACGCATCTGCATGCCCATGTCGTTCTCACCAACCACCAAACACGCTGGCGAGTTAGTCAAACGAGCGGTTGAGTTTACGCTAGCTACTTTTTCAGCCAATACCGCTTTCATACGGTCAAGAAGTGGCTTCATTTTTTCCGCTTTCTCTTCTTTTTCTTTCTTCTCTTCTTCGTTATCTTGATCTGTTAAATCTAACTTACCTTTGGTCACATCTTGGAAAGATTTGCCTTCAAATTCTTGCAAAGAAGACATCATCCATTCGTCGATACGATCGCTTAGCAGTAGTACTTCAAAACCTTTCTTACGAAGAATTTCTAAATGCGGGCTGTTTTTCGCCGTATTGTGACTTTCCGCATAGATGTAATAAACCTTATCCTGACCTTCACTCATGCGCTCGATATATTGAGCCAAAGAAACAGTCTGTTCTGGTGCGTCGTTATTGGTTGAACTAAAGCGCAAAAGACCTGCAATTTTGTCTTTATTGCCCATGTCATCGGCTGGACCTTCTTTGATGACATTACCAAACTCGTCCCAGAATTTTTGATAATCTTCTGGTTCGTTTTTCGCCATCTTAGTCAGCATGTCCAATACACGTTTCGTCAATGCAGCACGCATAGAGTCAACTGCATGGTCATTTTGCAAAATTTCACGCGAGATGTTCAAAGACAGATCATTTGAATCCACCACACCTTTCACGAAACGCATGTAAGGCGGTAGGAACGCTTCCGCTTCATCCATGATGAACACACGCTGAACATAAAGTTTCAGGCCGCGTTGCATGTCGCGATTCCAAAGATCGTAAGGCGCTTTGGATGGAATATAAAGCAAGCTTGCGTATTCCAACTTACCTTCCACTTTGTTGTGTGACCACTTCAAAGGCTCTTGGTAATCATGAGAGATGTGCTTATAGAACTCTTGGTACTCTTCTTCTGTCACTTCATTACGAGGGCGCGTCCAAAGGGCTTTTGCAGAGTTAACCGCTTCAAACTCAGGCGCTTTACTTTCGTCTACTGGTTTAGGATTGCCCTCTTCATCCATTTCTGGGTAAACAGGCTTCTCCATCTCAACAGGAATGGAAATATGATCAGAATACTTAGTGACCAGATGGCGAAGACGGAAGTTGTCAGCAAAATCTTTTTCGTCGGTCTTAAGATGAAGCGTGATACGCGTACCACGAGTTTCTTTGTCGATGTTCTCGATCGTAAATTCACCAGAGCCATCAGACACCCAACGTACCGCTTCACTTTCGGAAACACCAGCTCGACGAGTTTCAACCGTTACTTTATCCGCTACGATGAATGATGAATAAAAACCCACACCAAACTGACCAATTAGTTGACTGTCTTTTTTCTGATCGCCGCTCAGTTTCTCAAGAAAAGAAGAGGTACCTGACTTAGCGATTGTGCCAAGATTGGTAATGGCTTCTTCACGAGACATACCAACACCATTGTCATCGATAACAACGGTATTTGTTTCTTTATCGAATTCGATACGAACACGTAGATTAGGGTCTTCGGCGAGAAGGTCTGCGTTAGCGACAGACTCAAAGCGAAGCTTATCGACCGCATCCGATGCGTTTGAAATCAGCTCTCGTAGAAAGATTTCTTTGTTGGAGTACAAAGAGTGGATCATCAAATGAAGTAGTTGTTTTACTTCCGTTTGAAATCCTAACGTTTCTTTTTGAGTATCAGTTGCCATGTTGTAGCTTGCTCCTATTTGAATGAACCTTCGGTAAAAACCAAAAGTGTATTTCTTTTCACTTGTGCATCATAAATAAAGCCTATTACGGCGATTTCAAGAGGCGAGTGAATCAAAAGAAGGAAAAAGTCACAATATTTTTAGGGATAAAAGGTTGTAAGGCGTATTCAGAGAGAATCTAGCAACACGATGGATTATTTTATGATCAAATATTATGCTTTTTTACGGACTAGCGTTAGTCCGTCACCAATCGGAATAAGCGATAAATCCACCGTCATGTCTTGATGAATGGTTTTATTAAGTTCACGCACTATCTTTGTGTCTTTATCCGTAAAAGCGTCATCCGCCACATTGCCCCACCAAAGTGTGTTGTCGATCAACAGACAACCTCCTGGACGCAACAACTGTTTTCCTAACTGATAATACGCCAATAGGTTTTTCTTATCCGCATCGATAAAGATAAAGTCGAAAGACTCTGACTCGCTTTCTAGAAGCTCCGTCATAACCGGAAGCGCTTGATCACAATAGGTCGTTACTCGATCCATTACACCGGCTTGTTCCAAATAACGAGTCGCGATATCCAACCACATCTGTTTCTTTTCAATGGCCACCAAGGTCGCATTCTTTGGCATTGCCATGGCCATCGACAACGTGCTGTAGCCGGTAAAAACACCCACTTCAAGAATTTTCATCGGCGTTTGTAATTTAACAAGCAAAGCCAAAAACTGCCCTACTTCTGGCGACAATTGCATGCGCGCCATATGGTATTGCGCCGTTTCTCGGCGCAAGGCTTTTAATACATCAGATTCACGAACAGACACGTCCACCAAATATTGATAAAGCCGGTCATCGACGTTAACCGTTCGATTTACTGGCTTATCATCTTCTGGCAAAGGTTTGGGGAAATTAGGAAGCATGAGATTTCATCACGAGTCCGCGGCTCAATGTTTTGAATGTTTTAGAACGAAACTCTCGACGATAAAGCACAGCAACCACCATCACACTGGCGGCCATACAAAAATAAGGCCCCAGAAACCAGCCACAAAATGCCATCGCAAAATAGTATGCGCGCAAACCGTAGTTAAATTGATTGGCTGCCAAGCTGCAAATTTGCGCCATGTGCATCGCGTATAACTCTCGCTCACTGTCTTCAATACCGCGTTCTGTCGCCAGTGGCGCACTTCCAACCAACACAGAGCAAAAATTATATTGTCGAACCGACCATGTAAAGGTAAAAAAAGCGTAGGCAAAGATGATTACCAACACGATAATTTTCAACTCCCATTCTTGCTGACTCATAGGAGACAGAAGATAAAAGTCTGAAAGAATACCTAATGCTTTTTCTGAATAATTAAAAGCGGTAAAAAGACCCGCAATGATAAGCAAACTGCTTGATGCAAAAAATAAGCTGCTGCGCTCTAAGTTGGCCATCACAGATGCATCAGCAATTCGGTTATCTCGACGTAATAGGCGTGACATCCATGCCAATCTAAACTGATGCAATACACTCACTAGACAAGCACGGCGCCGAGAGTTGTATTGAGCATATGCAGCGTAGCCCCACCAACAGGCAAAAAAAACAAAAAGAGTAGCAATATCAAGGGTATTTAATTGTAAATAAACTGAACGACTTTCCATAATTACACTCTGCTTCAATAACAGTTTATATTGCCGATATTAGACCATTTTTCACATCGTATGTCCCTGTTTACTCTTATAAAATCCAGCAAACCCAGCAAGAAAATAATTCTAGATATCGCTTAAAAAAACTTGTATCAATCACAGATATCGGTATTATCCAGCCCGTCAACACGACATGCGGATGTGGTGGAATTGGTAGACACGCTGGATTTAGGTTCCAGTGCTTCACGGCGTGAGAGTTCGAGTCTCTCCATCCGCACCACTTACTCTTCTTATTTACCTCCCTTAGTTACTTCTATAAAAAAACCGAATCCATTGCTGAATTCGGTTTGTATAATTGTTTATTATTCTTATCACTTAAGCATTATTTCAATTTCCAAGCCACCTGCTTACCGGCAAAGAAAGGTACGATTGGATCGCCATTTGGCAATACAATACTGGCTGGCACTTCCCAAGATTCACGAACCAAGGTTACGGTTTCTGTATTGCGAGGCAATCCGTAAAAATCCGCACCATAGATACTCGCAAAGCCTTCTAATTTATCCAATGCATCCAATTCATCAAACACTTGTGTATACAATTCCAAAGCAGACCAAGCACTGTAGCAACCAGCACAGCCACAATCAGACTCTTTACGATGCTTAGCGTGTGGTGCGGAATCCGTTCCCAAGAAAAACCTCGGCGAGCCAGACTTTACTACTGCACGTAACGCTTCTTGATGAGTGCTACGCTTGAGCACAGGCAAACAATAATTGTGAGGACGCATACCGCCATCCAACATATCATTGCGATTTAGCAATAAATGCTGAGGCGTAATGGTTGCCGCAACACCGTCACGCGCAGACAAAACAAAGTCAGCGGCGTCTTTCGTTGTAATGTGTTCAAAGACCACTTTTAGATTGGGTACTCGACTAACAATTTTGACCATATGCTGATCAATAAATTCTTTTTCACGATCAAAAATATCAATGTGTTTCTGAGTCACTTCGCCATGAATTAACAACAACATACCGTTATCTGCTAACGCTTCAAACACTGGATAAAGCGATTCAAGAGAGTGTACGCCTGAGTCTGAATTTGTTGTGGCGCCCGCTGGGTACATTTTTGCAGCTAACACCCCTGCTTTCTTAGCGTCTTTAATATCTTGAACCGTGGTTTTATCGGTGAGATAAATCGTCATAATAGGCGTAAAAGAACTACCTGCAGGTCGCGCTGCTAAAATACGCTCTTTGTAGCTTAATGCTAACTCAGCCGTGGTGACTGGCGGTACCAAATTTGGCATCACCACAGCACGCTCAAAACAACGCGCTGTCGCAGGAACAGTCTCAAGTAACATGTCTTGATCACGAAAATGCAAATGCCAATCATCTGGCTTAATTATAGTAATTTCGTTCATAGTAAACCTATTCTGTTTTTTCAAATGAAAAGCGGTATAAAGAATTATCAATCAGTCCATTCGTATACATTTGCACATACGCTTTTAATCGACGTGTTAGCCTCTCAAGGTCGACAGGGACCTCCTGCTCTAAGCTCTTAGTAAATGTATCAGGTAAATCCCCTGTCTCGATAGCAACATCCTTGGCCATGGGAAGTTTTACATATTTACCTTGGGATAATAACCAAAAAGCATCTTCCTCTTTAAATATTGCGTCAGCATGACTATTTTCAGTGAGCAATGAGCGACCAAACGGTAATATTTTATCTTTTTCTGGGAGGTTTAGATAATCAACTACTGTTGCTGGAATATCGATTTGCTGTGCAATCTCGGTGATAACCCCCTTCTTAATTTCTTGATTTGGTTGGTACAAAATAATTGGGATCTGATGGCGCCCCAGAGTAGAAGCGAAGCGGGGGTCAAAATTATCTGAGGTATGATCCGCAGTAATCACGAATAAAGTATCTTTATACCAATCTTTTGTAGCTGCCGTTTCAAAAAAACGCCTCAATGCCATATCTGAGTATTGAACAACGCTATGCATTGGGATCTCGCCTTCTTGAATTGTATTTTCATACTGCTTAGGCAATGTATATGGGGGGTGAGAGCTGATAGTGAAAATCCCAGACATAAATGGCTTGGACATTTTATCTAACTCATCAAGCGTAAATTGAAGAAACGGCTCATCAAATATACCCCATTGACCGTCAAACTGAGAAGAGTCTGGATATTCATCCCGACCATAATACTGACTGAAACCAAAACGAGATGTTGTATCATCAAAATACATACTGCCATTTTTCGCACCATGAAAAAATGCCGTACTGTACCCATAAGGCTTCACTATTTCTCCCAGCCCATACAAGGTATTAGACTGGTATGGTGAACGCATATAAGCTTCGGACATTAACGATGGAATACCGGCAAGTATCGATGGCACAGCCTCAATCGAACGACGACCATTTGCTATTCCATTCGGAAAAAAACGCCCCTTATCTGCCAATCCTTGTAAGAAAGGAGCGTAAGACCGGAGCCCGTAAGGTGGGCCAAAATATTCAAGCCCAAAGCTTTCTAGTATCAAAATGACAACATTATGATTTTTATGCTCAACGGTTTTTGTTTCGCTACCGACAATATCAAGCGCCGCTTTAATATCCCCGTCCGATAAAAAATAGTTGACTCTTTTTAAGTCATCAGGATCTTCTCTTAGTAATGTAAAAGGAGTATTTAAAACCAAGGCACCCAAATCGCTAGACGGGAAGCTATAGGCATTCAGAGCTCGAATAGGTTTTGATTGAAGCCCACCTCGACCAGCGACAATGAATAGCAATATTAATACGAAGCAAAATAACAACACCAAAAGCTTATTTATAAATACAGGTTTAAGATTTTTTCTGAGTTTAGAAAGCAACAAAACATACGATACAAAGATAAAAACGGTATTAATAACATACCCCCAATAAACAAAAATCAGTTCAGGGAGTTGTGTCACAACATCGTTGGCCATTGAGAAAATTTCAGGCCCACTTCGTCGACCTGTGTATGGAAAATAAACTGTATCTATAAAGTTAATTACAATGGCAGGCACATCAACAATCAGTAGATAAAAAAGTATAAAAATCATACTGATATTGACGAATCGACGAAACCAAATCGTTACGCATAGCGCAAGCATCAATGGTGTATTCAATAACGCTATAGCAACAAGATCAAACCTCAATCCATGTAAAAACGCCAGCAATACATCATTTGATGTTTCTGTCGAAAAATGGCTAACATTTTCCCAAAAGAAATAAGCTCTCGTTAGAATATACCCTAAGAGTATGGAAAACAGTCCAAGGACAAGGAATATAAATGGCGCTATATCTCTTCTTTTTCTATCTAAAAAAACACCTTCAAACATACTGAATCTTTTTCAACCAGATTTAACAAACAACTTAACATGATACAAAAAAACCGCATTTAAGCGGTTTTTTTATCATTTTTTAACAAACAGAATTAACTGTCTTTACGCGGCGCTCTTGGACGACGTTCAGCGCGATTGTTATCACGATCACGACCGCCAGCAGGACGCTTACGCTCACCAGCATTTGATGGACGACGATCACCACCGCCACCAGCAGGACGCTTGCGAGTTGAAGGCGATGCTGCACGCTTATTCAATTCGTCGGCATTTTCTAGCTTAGCAATGTCAGTGCGCTGTCCACAAATACGAGTTTTGCTTAACTTGCCCAATACATCGGAGTCCAAGTTAGTCGGTAAATCAACCGTTGCAAAATCTTCATAAATTTCGATATGCCCAATGTAACGGCTTTCAATTTCCGCTTCATTTGCAATCGCGCCAACAATGTTTCCAGGTTTAACACCTGCACTGTACCCTACTTGAACAACATAGCGCGTCATAGACGTGCTTGGGTCATCTTTCAAAGGCATAGCTTCAGCGGTTACTGGGCGAACTTTACGCTCACGTGGTGCACGATCTGGACGGTCACCGCGGTCACCTCGATCTCCACGAGAGTTTTCGCGATCATCACGACGCTCTTTGCGTTCATGACGAACTTCCATTTCAGACAACAATAATGGCGTTTTACCTTGAGCAATATGAGCCAAAGCAGCCGCCATTTTCAATGGGTCAACTTCGTTTTCTTTCTGGTAGCTTTGTACAAGATCCAAGAAGAAATCAAGATTTTCGTTGTCCATTGTGTCTGTGATGCTTTGCTTAAAGCGAGCAACACGATGTTCATTAATGTCTGATGCAGTTGGCAACGTCATGCTTTCAATTGGCTGACGTGTTGCACGCTCAATGGCTTGCAACATACGGCGTTCGCGGTGAGCAACAAACAAAATTGCTGTACCAGAACGACCGGCACGACCAGTACGGCCAATACGGTGAACATAAGACTCTGTATCGTATGGAATATCGTAGTTAACAACGTGACTTACACGCTCTACATCTAAACCACGCGCCACAACGTCAGTCGCAACAAGAATGTCAATTTGACCTTTCTTAATACGATCAACCGTACGCTCACGTAAATTCTGGCTAATATCACCATTCAATGCCTCACAAGCGTGGCCACGGGCACATAGCTTCTCAGCCAATTCAACCGTTGCCGCTTTTGTACGAACAAAGACAATCATGCCATCGTGTTCGTTCATCTCAAGGATACGAGTCAAAGCGTCAAGCTTATGCAAACCACTTACTGGCCAGTATTTTTGAGTAATCGTCATCGCTGTTGCTGTTTTTGTAACGATTTTAACTTCTTTTGGATTGTTTAAATGGCGGTTAGCCACCTGACGAATCACAGCAGGCATCGTTGCAGAGAACAAAGCAATTTGGCGAGTTGGCGGTGTTTGTTCTAGAACCCATTCGACATCATCGATGAATCCCATTCGTAACATTTCATCTGCTTCATCAAGAACTAGCGCTTTAAGGCCATCTAGTTTTAATGTTTTACGACGAATATGGTCCATAACACGACCAGGTGTACCAACAACAACTTGAACGCCACGCTTAAGCTGACGAAGTTGAGTGTCGTATGACATGCCGCCGTAAATTGGCAAAACATGGAAATCTGGAAGGTGACGAGCATACGATTGAAATGCTTCAGCAACCTGAATAGCAAGTTCACGAGTTGGAGCTAACACAAGTAATTGTGTCGTTTTATCTGCGATATCAAGTCGAGATAACAAAGGAAGCGCGAACGCTCCTGTCTTACCAGTACCTGTTTGCGCTTGCCCTAGAAGATCACGACCTTCTAATAAATATGGAATACTTTCCGCTTGGATAGCAGATGGTTGTTCATAACCTAAGTCGGCAACTGCCTTAAGAACAGGGGCAATTAAGCCCAGCGAAGCAAATGTAGGCTGAGTTTCAGCATCAGACATGTAAATTAGTACCTTTTTTTGGTGAGTATAAGGCCTGTAATCATTTACATGCCTTAATAAAATTCCCTAGAATCCTTCGGACGAAAATCCGATGGCGAAGTATATGCGAAAAAAGAAAAAAAAGCCAGTAGACTCCAAAATAAGATACTACTGACTTCGTGTATTCTAAATTCAATTAGCGTTTTGAATCATCTGTTGCAGAGTCAATCATAATCGCCAACCAATGCATTTTAGGATTTGCTTCAAACGCCAACTTCATAATGATAGTAAGCGGAATAGATAGCAACATGCCAACTGGACCAAACACCCAACCCCATAACAGCAAAGAAAGAAAAACCACTAAGGTAGAAAGCCCTAACCCTTTGCCCATATAACGAGGCTCAATCATGTTACCAACAATTAAGTTAACCACTAAGAAGCCAGCACCAGTTAGCCCAGCCGACAAGCTACCAAGTTGAACAAACGCCAATAACATCGCTGGTACAGCCGCAATGATCGAGCCAATGTTTGGCACAAAATTCAAAAGAAAAGCACAAACACCCCATAAAATTGGAAAGTCGACACCCAGCACCCATAACCAAATAGTTATTAGCACACCGGTTAAAATGCTAACCAATGTTTTGATCACCAAGTAACGATTCACGGAGTTAATAAAGGATTCAAACCACTCTATGGAATTGGACGCGTCGGTCACTGCCAGAGACAATTTCTTAGGCAATTCAACCGCTTCAAAAAGAATGAAAATTACGATCATCACCACCAAAATAAAATTGGTCAGCGCACTACCCAACCCTCTTAACGCGTTAGCAACCATCTGCATCAATGCCGAGGGGTCAATATAACCTTTCACCTGATCGTAAGAAATATTCAGTCCTAGGTTATTAATCATGGCGATTACATTGGACATCTCTTCAGCAAAGCGTTTTTTATAATTTGGTAGCTGATTGGAAAATTCATCCAAAGAAGCGCCAACCAGCAACGCCAATGAGCTAATGCCAATCAATATGACAAAAACCACTAATAAGATAGATAGCCAAGTAGGTAAACCGCGGCGGCGCAAGCTCGACATAGCAGGCGCACACACAATGGCAATGAACACAGACAACATTAGAGGAACGACAATCTGCGAAGCCGCCTTTAATCCGGCGATGATAATAATGAACGCGGCAAGACCAACAAGCCAATGGGTTCCTTTATGCTGTTCACTCATTCTAATTCCTTACAATGCGATCGGGTAAATGCTTTGAGCGTAGTCGGCCAGATCTTGCAGCATAACCTTTTTGGCTGCAGGTAGATCAGGTGTTTGAGCAATGTGATTAAGTTGGTCAAAATATTGTTCCATGTTAATAGATCCACCACCGTCTTTTTCAAGCAAACGAATTTGGCGATATTCTTCCCACTCAACTCGTTGTGACTCACTTAACTGATCTGGGTAATTACGACCAATATAGCGCATTAACATTTCAGGCAATCGACGATCATCAAACGACATTGCCAATTCAGCCAAACTGTTCACCGGTGTCGAGCGAATGGCTTCCATTCTGGTTTTATCTTCACGCGAGAAAAAACCACCTATGTACAACATTAAATCAGGATCTTTTAAAATTGGACGCTCTTCCTGCACAAAGACATCACTTAATTTTGCAGCTAGACCAGCTTGCCCTTTAATGATGGCAAGATTATGACGACACACTTCTCCATCCAACGCCAAGCGCTTTACCACCTCAGCATCTTTCAGAAAAGTCGCTGGTGCTACCGCTGGCGACTTATTGTAATGAATGACTTTTAACGGCAACCTTTCTAGACCTCCCAATTCATCCTTACGGGTAAATACTCGATGACGTATTTCTTCAACGCTTAAATCAATCAAAGGTTGAGCATCGGCCATTAAGTCATACACAATTACACCATTTTTATTGGTGGGGTGTGGCGCGACAGGTACAACAAAAGCAGAATAATGCTTTGCTTGACCAAACATCCCCGATATATGCAAAAAAGGCTTCATTCGAGCAACATCAATGAATTGCTGCAACTCGTGTTTTTGGCGCATTTTTAAAAAATAATCGAACAACCTAGGTTGCTTTGCGCGAATCAACTTCGCTATTTCAATCGTACCGTACACGTCAGACAACGCATCATGAGCTTGTTCGTGGGCTATTTCATTGGCTTTTGTTAACAGCTCAAGCTTCATAGAAACCTGACCATCATCACCTTTTGGCCAGACAATGCCTTCTGGTCGCATGGCATAGGTCATTCTAACTAAGTCGATCATGTCCCAACGCGAACAACCGTTTTGCCATTCACGCGCATATGGATCAATAAAGTTACGATAAAAACCATGTCGTACCACTTCGTCATCGAAACGAATGGAGTTGTAACCAAGCGCACAAGTACCTGGTAACGACAGTTCAGCTTCTACGGCTTGCATAAATTCAGCTTCACAGAAGCCTTCTCTATTTGCATCTTGTGGGCTAATACCCGTTAACAAACATGCCTCTGGCTGGGGAAGAACATCTTCAGCCAGTCGGCAGTAAAACATAATTGGTTCGCCGATAGGATTAAAATCAAGATCCGTCCTAATGCCTGCAAATTGCATTGGACGATCTCGTGCAGGGTCCGTTCCGGTCGTTTCAAAATCAAACCAAAAAAATGAAGTGGGGCCCGATGAAGTCACAAATAATTCCTGTTAGCCGTTAAATAAGACAGGTATTATACGCACCTTAAAGTGTATTTGGCGATGAGAGGAGTTGATCAATGCCAGTCCCAGTTAATTGTCCTTGTGGAACAGGAAGCCCTTATGAGATGTGTTGTGGCATGTACCACAACAATCCAGGCACAGCACCAACTGCAGAAATACTAATGCGTTCACGCTACACTGCCTTTGCCATCGGTGATTTCGACTACATCGCTGTCACACAAAAAATAAAAGAAACACCTGATCAATCCTCTGCTGATATAAAAGACAGCAACGAAAACACCCAATGGATTAAACTGGAAATTAATGAGACAGAAGAAGGCCTAGAAAAAGACAAAGCAGGCGTTGTGGCATTCTCGGCGCACTTTAAAGAAGGCAAGCACATTGGCCGCCTCAGTGAACGCTCTATTTTTAAGAAAGTTAAAGGACAATGGCTCTATATTTCTGGCGAGCACGAAGTACAAAAAAACACCCCCCTAATAAACTCTGAAGCGATGAAAACAGGACGAAACGATCCATGTTTATGTGGTTCGGGTAAAAAATTCAAGAAATGTTGCGCGGTTAGTTAACTAACGGCGCCCCATTTATCTTTGATTACTCGCAGCTCTTCTTCAATAAGCAAAAAATGCTCAACCAATTCTGGGTCAAAGTGGGCATTGGCGCCTTTCCGTATATGCTCCAATGACTCTTCTACTGTCCAACTTTTTTTATAAGACCGCTTCATTGTCAACGCATCAAAGACATCTGCTAATGCAACAATACGGGCAGATAATGGAATATCCTTACCAGATAACCCAAACGGATAACCAGATCCATCCCACCTTTCATGGTGAGCAAGTGCGACTTCAGCCGCTAACTTAAACAGCGGAGCCTCACCTTTCTCTAAAATTTGATGCCCTAGAACGGTATGTTGACGCATTACCACCCATTCCTCTTCTGTCAGCTTGTTAGGAGACTTTAAAATCGAATGGGGAATGGCTACTTTTCCAGTATCGTGCATTGGTGCCGCTAGCCTTAACAGTTCAACTTGTGATTCTTCACAACCCGCCGCCCTAGCCAAAGCAGCACTATAATCTGCCATACGCCACATATGAACACCGGTATCGGTATCATTAAGATGGCCCACTTCACCAAGCATGCCAATTGCTGATTGCAAAGCATTATCGAGCTGTTTTGTTTTTTGCTCAACCAGTTGTTTATTACGAAGATTAGTTTCAGCCAATTTTAAATGCGTCGCTACTCTTGATAATGTCGTCAGTGGCGTAATCGGCTTGGTAATAAAATCAACACCGCCAACCTTAAAGCCTTCTTGCTCGTATTGAGCTTCAGTAACTGCCGTCAAAAAAATAATCGGAATGTCTTCTGTTCTCGGGTTTGATTTTAATATTTTACAAACCTCAAAACCATTCATACCAGGCATCATAATATCCAGCAAAATAATATCCGGCATACAACGATCAATAATACTCAACGCTATTTTACCGCTTTTCGCTATTTTTACCTGATAATGTTCTGACAAAATATCCTTAAGTAAGTCAATGTTTTCAGGCATATCATCCACTATAAGAACACTCTTACGCAGGCAAACCAACTCTACTGGCATATCATTTAATCTTAGCAATTCCTTTACCTTTTAAATTTCATATGAAAATATATTTTTTTAATGATTCGACTTTTAATAGTGCATCATTATAGTCATAGCTATTAATATCGCTAAGTATCTCAATAAGAAAATGAGTACCAGAGTAGTCGGAGTGATTTTCAATGATATTTTTAATGTGAACATTTGAAGAGGAATCACCTTCAATCAACATCTCTTTCAACGCCTCCAAATCAAGTAACAATTTAAAAGTGCTCTCTTTTTCATTAGGATGCCCAACAATCAAATCTTTGTTATATCTTTCAATCCAATACTTTAATTTTTTAATTAACAAATATGGATCTAAAGGCTTAAACAAAGCGTCATTAAAATAAAAACTCGTAAAATCATCGACATTTAGATTCAGAGAATCTGCTGTTAGAACAAGGATAGGCGGCTTCTTCTTATTTAAAGCATAATGTATTTTTTCACTTGCCTTATACCCATCCATTACTGGCATATGAATATCCATAAGAATAAGATCATAACAATTAGTTATTGCTTTCTCGTAGGCTTCTCGTCCATTTTCAACCCAATCGACAGACACCCCCATTTTATTAACAATGGCTATCACTATATCTGCATTAATTCTATTATCTTCGGCCAATAAAACCTTCTTCCCTTTTAATATAAAAGAATCGATTTTTTTTGATTCTTGAAAATCCACCATATGAACGTTTCTCGAATTAGAGGAAAAAACTTTTAATTTATCCCCCATATTCGTTGGTGTAAAAAGGCCAGATGAATAAAATTTGCAATCACTCCCCCCATCTAAGAACAAAGCACTCTCTTTAAAAACCCGCTTCTGTATTTCTGTGAAATCATCAATTCGTGTGGAAAACCCCCTGCTCACTAAAAACGGCACATTACAACCAACAATATTTTCTAACTTGCACTCAGTGTAATTATAAAAATTCATTTCATTCAGTAATTTAGAAGCAGAAACATCTTCACTTATCAAAGCAACATTTTCAAAAATATAAGAAGCAATTGTCAAATCTGGACAGTACGGAAGCACGACCAAAAATTGGCTGCCTTCATTTTCTTCACTTTCATAAGAAATATGGCCTTTTAGCAATGCGACTAATTTTTGGACAATACTTAACCCAAGCCCCGTCCCACCATAACGCCTTGTTGTGCTGCTATCCGCCTGCTGGAAAACATCGAAAATATCAACACCATTACGAATGCCAATCCCTGTATCTCTAACCTCAATTACAAATTCATTTTCACCATTTTTATACACTCTGACAGCAACCGAACCAGAGTGCGTAAACTTGATCGCATTACTCACTAAATTAATAAGAATTTGCTGAAGCCTTGCTTGGTCACCAATCAAATAATCGGGCATAGAAAAATCACGAGATATGGTGAAATTTAAACCTTTATTCTTAGCTGAACTATCGTTAATCTGATAAACATATTCAAGCATGTTATCTAAATTGAAAGAGCTTTCTTCAAGGTCTATTTTTCCTGACTCAATTTTCGAAAAATCCAATATTCCATTAATAATACCGAGCAAATTAACCGCTGATTTTTGGATTTTATTAATCTTATCTCGATCACTTTCTGTAAGATCACTGTCTATAAGTAAATAGCTAAAGCCTACAATAGCGTTCATTGGGGTGCGAATCTCATGGCTCATTGTCGCCACAAAATCAGATTTTGCTTTAAGAGAAAGTTTTGATAAATTAACAGCTATATCAAGCTCTTTCGTTAATTTTATAGATTTTCCATAAGATACATTAACTACCTTAAGTTGTTTAAAAAGCATAAACACAATAATGGCCATAGTGATGGCTAAAAGTGAGATTAGTGTGGAAAGGTAAATAAACAAATCTAATGAATCATTTCTGTGCTTTACTTTTTCGGCAGATCTTAACGCTAAAACACCAAGAACCAAACGTTCAGTTTTATCCAGTAAAAGATCGCTTTCTTTGAATAAGATACTAATATTTAATTTTACTGTTTCAACAAAAAGCAAACTATCCATATATTTCAATTTCTCATCAAAATATGTGAAATTTTCACTCCAGCTTGGCATTCGATAAAACAATACGTTCAATTTACTTTTTTCTAAAATATTGACACGGCTATATAAAATATCAAAACGCAACTTAGCTTCTTTAAGGCGGCCTTCACTGAAACTAGCATCTAATAATTCGAGTGCATTCCTCAGCTTCAGCGCCTCTCTATCCAGTTGATAGGAAGCCCACAACGCATCCTCTTCAACAACTGACATAATTAGATTTTGACGTTCAAAAAGCTGTGTGAAAGTCATTATCGTTGCACACATAAAAATAACGGCAGCAATCACTAAAATTAAAAATGGTGACAGTTTTTTATTTTTTATACATTTCAAACTAGAAGAAAAATAGAAACTCATAACAACACTACTCGACGTTTATCGCCTTTATCTGCCATACAGATCGATTATGAATCACTTCATTGTTTAATTCTGGAGACTCCTTGAATGGATAAAGTAGAAAGAGCGGCCCCTTATTCCTTACACCCATCGGTTTCCCGTTCATTTCCATAGCAAGAATGAGGTTATAGTCATAGCTATCTTGAACGGGCACTAAAGCATTGTAATCATTAAGTGCTTGCACGAATAAAGTGTCAGATTTTGCACCAACCACAGCCAATAATGATCTCAGTAAAGGACCTTTGTAGGTGTCAATCCCCTCAGTCCAAGGCGTTTCCGTTTGCTGAGTAATTACGTCAAGATCCATCAGCATTTGACGGTCAAATTCGGCGGTTTTATTTGCGGTATTTGTATTAGAAATTGCGCCAGTTACGGTCAAAATCACTCGACCGGTTGGAACAGAAAGCTCTTTAGCTTGCAAACTCGAAAAAACCGTTAACCCAAAAGATATCAAAATTACAACAGAATATGATTTCATCAAATGCACCTCTAAATGAGCGCCACATTACGACATTAGAAGAAATATACACACCACTTTCATCGATTGATTACGAAACAACACATGTTCTACACACAAAGAAAACAAAGGCGAAACAATAGACACAAAAAAGCCGCTATATAGCGGCTTTACTGGATAATAAAACGACAAGTATAATTTGAATTACGCCACTGAGCGCCCTTGAGATGCGACCCAAATACGAAACCAATCGTCATCACTTAATGTGATGGTCATAGCATCGACTGCCGCAGCCAAACGCGCTATTTTCCCAGACCCCATCACAGGGCAAATATCGGAAGGGTGTCGCAATAACCAAGCAACAACAACCTGATCAACAGCACAATCCATTTCCTCTGCGACTGTTTTTAATACTATTTGAACACGCTTGGCTTTTTCATCCGTGCCTGAAAAAATGTCGCCACCCGCAAAAGGCGACCAAGCCATTGGTGTCACCGCATGTTGTTGCACATGATCCAATGTCCCGTCTTCAAAATGTTGCAACGCCAAAGGAGACAACTCCACTTGATTAATAATAAGTGGCGCATCAAGACGAGACTGCAATAAATCAAACTGATTCGTCGTAAAATTCGACACACCAAAATGCTTCACCTTGCCAAGGGTGAACAACAAATCAAACGCCTGCGCCACTTCATCGGCATCCATTAACGGACTTGGGCGATGCAGCAACAAAGTATCAATGTACTCACACTGTAGGTTTACCAACGATCGGTCCACACTTGCTAAAATATGCTCAGCACGATAGTTATAACGATGCACGTTAATATCAGGACGACTATTAGAAGGTAGCAAAATCCCACATTTTGTGATGATTTCCATTTTATCGCGCAATGCTGGTTTGTGCTTTAGCGCATTACCAAACAAGGTTTCGCACTGATAATCACCGTAAATATCAGCATGATCGAACGTGGTCACACCAAGGTCTAAACAGGCCTCGATAAAGCCCAACGACTCTTGAGAAGTCATATTCCACTCTTCCATTCGCCAAAAGCCTTGTGCTAGGCGCGAACCTTCGAAACCCAAGGGGTGATATTGATGTCTCATGCGTTATCTCCTTTCCTACCATTATTTTAATGCTCGGTATTCTAAGTGATGACACACACAACACAAGCCAAAAAAAACCAGCATTCTCACGACGCCTTGCCTTAGGCAACTGACACAACTCATCATCGAAGGTATACTAGTTCGCATTCAAGACAGACCTCTTTTAATTAGAGCGACGCGACCACATACAAACGGACACTTTTTGGGCAATACCGAACACTTATAATTTACTCGCAGCGACAATCGCACAACAAACACAACACCACTGTGATGGACTTAATAATGAATTCAATTACGCTAGGCCCCCTTTCCAACGCAAATGGAGAGATCCAAATTCCGGGTTCCAAAAGCCTTTCTAACCGCATCCTACTTTTAGCGACGTTAGCAAAAGGCACCACAAAGATTACCAACTTACTAGACAGCGACGACATTCACCACATGCTAGATAGTCTGACTAAATTGGGTGTTAAGTACAACTTAGAAGACAATGGAACAACCTGTATTCTAGAAGGGCTTGACGGCCCTATTCAGGCCGGTTTTGGTGATTTATTCCTTGGCAATGCTGGCACCGCCATGCGCCCTCTTACTGCCGCACTTTGTCTTGGCAAAGGCGAATTCTATCTGCACGGCGAACCTCGCATGCACGAACGTCCAATTGGCGACCTTGTCGATGCACTACAAGCGCTAGGTGTAGACATTGCTTATGAAGGCGAAAAAAACTACCCTCCGTTGCGAATTAAAGCCAATGGATTGTCTGGCGGTGAAGTTTCCATCAAAGGCAATATTTCTAGCCAATTCTTGACGGCTATCTTGATGAGCGGACCTTTGGCGAAGAACGACTTAACCATCAAAGTTGATGGTGAATTAGTGTCTAAGCCATACATCGATATTACATTACATGTAATGAAGCAATTCGGCGTTGAAGTAGAAAATCAGAATTACCAAGCGTTTGTCGTCAAAGGTCAACAGACTTACCAAAGCCCAGGTGAAATCATGGTGGAAGGCGACGCATCTTCAGCCTCTTATTTCCTAGCGGCTGCGGCCATTGCCGGTGGTAAAATTAAAGTTCACGGGGTAGGCACAGACAGTGTGCAAGGCGATGTAAAGTTTGCAGAAGTGCTAGAAAAAATGGGCGCTAAAATCACCTACGGCCCAACGTGGATTGAAGCAGAACACAAGGAACTTAACGGCGTCGACTTAGACATGAACCACATTCCAGATGCTGCCATGACCATTGCCACGACAGCCCTTTTTGCCAAAGGTCCAACCACTATCCGAAACATCTATAACTGGCGCGTAAAAGAAACAGACCGTTTGTACGCTATGGCAACCGAATTGAAAAAGCTCGGCGCCGATGTCATCGAAGGTGAAGACTTCATTACCGTAACGCCCGTTGCAAAACTGAAGCATGCAGAAATCGATACGTACAACGATCACCGAATCGCCATGTGTTTCTCATTGGTTGCCTTCTCTGATACGCCAGTGACAATCAACGATCCGGGTTGCACCTCAAAAACCTTCCCAACGTACTTCGAGTTATTCAATACAATCGCTAGCTAAAAAACTTACTTTGCCTTTCCCAAACAAAAAAAGCCCCAGCATTCCGGCTGGGGCAAAGCTCTCAATATAAAGGGAAGTGAGTTAGCTAAATATTACGATTGTGGTTGCACTGGTGTTTCGAGCTTTTCAATCTGTTGCGGCGTTAGTAATTCATACAATCCTGCTCGGTTTTTTGCGAAAGCAATAGTAAGATTTTCCGTCAATTCACCACTGCGCTCAGCAAGGTCATCTACTTTGTCCATGTAGTTTTTTGAACTTGGTGACAAACTGCTTAGTTCTACTTGAGTACTATGAAGATGCTCTTGTATTGTACGAATAGCCTTACCATCTTTTTCAAAAAGATCAGACACTTTTGATTGTGTTTTTTCATCTAAACCAAGCTGCTGTGCCATACGGCTTGCGAGCTGTTCATGACTTGGAGCAGTATTCATTTGAGCTTCTGGTACAGTTTGACCCTGAACCGCTGCATTATTAGGCGCTTTCGTTTCAGCATAAGCGCTGACGGCCACGCCGGTTATAATCGCGGCACTCAAACCGATAACACCTATCATTCCTGCTTTTTTACGATTAAACATTGTTAGCTCCTTACGCTCTGTTTCCTGTTTGAATGAAATCTATTATGTCGATTTAATTGTCAAACAGTGCCAAAGAGAGTGAATCCAGATGCATAACTTGTCATGAGTGTGTAAGGGGAAATGCGCATTCACATGCTTTCCCTACGAACCGAGCAAGCATGAACATATTCTTAAGAATGACGATGAACGCCTTTACGCTCTGTCCATTATTTAGAAATGAGACAGCGCAGGATCCCAATCCTTCCACACCACTTCACGCCCTTGCGATCGAATCATCGCGGAAATGTCTGCTACAGAGCGCTCATCGCTTATTTCGAATTGTTCCAACGCTTCTTGAGAATCATCTGCATACCCGCCGGGTTGCGTTTTAGACTCGGCACTCATAGTAGTAAACCCCATTCGCACAGCGTGATTTCGAAACTCAGCCGACTCCCGTGTCGACAAGCTCATTTCTAAATCTCTATCAAATAATCGCCACGCGGCAATCAATTGAACCAACTGTCGATCTGAAATAATCGATTTGGGCACGATGCCACCTTCACACGGACGAATACGCGGAAACGCCACACTAAAGCGGCTTCGCCAATAGCGTTTCTGCAAATGCCGTAGATGATGCGCCATCATCACAGAGTCTGTGCGCCAGTCCTCCAAACCAAGCAAAACGCCTAAACCTATCTTATGAATGCCCGCTTGCCCAATACGATCCGGTGCGTCTAAGCGGTAATTGAAATTGGATTTGTTACCGCGTAAATGATGCTCAAGATACGTCTTGCGTCGATAGGTTTCTTGATAGACCAAGACACCATCCAAGCCAATGGTTTGCAGTGTTTTGTATTCAGCTGTATCCAAGGGCTGTACTTCCATCGATAACTGACTGAAATGCGGTTTGATGTGTGGAATCATGCGTTCAAAATACGGCATAGACACCTTATTAGTTTCACCTGTAACCAACAATAGATGATCAAAGCCTTTGCTTTTAATCGCTCTAACTTCTTTTTGAACCTGAGATTCATTCAGTGTGAGACGCTTAATAGCATTACTCATAGAAAAGCCACAGTAAGTACATTCATTCGCACACGTGTTAGACAAATACAAAGGAGCAAATAGGCTCAGTATGTTGCCAAAACGCTGTAAGGTCAGCTTTTCGCTTTTATCCACCATTTCAAGTAAATAAGGTTCCGCCGCGGGTGAAATTAGCGCCGTAAAGTCATCCATATTTAATTTGTTTTTTCCAAGCGCACGCAGCACATCTTGCTCGGTTTTCTCTTCATGCGAACGAGTGACAGACTGCCAATCTGCATTCTCTACAAACTCACTAAATTGACCGGCAATGGCTGGGGTTTGCTCTAGCAATCTAACCTTGGTTGTATTTGTGCTTGAACTAGGTGTTGAGCTCATGACAAAGCACCTAGAAACTCAGTTAATGGACTGGTCGCCTGCGCCTGCACGCGTTTTTCTCCTAAACCTGATTCATAGGCGATTCGCCCTGCTTCAACAGCAAGACGAAAGGCTTTGCCCATTTGCGCGGGTTGTTTTGCAACCGCCATGGCGGTATTGACCAACACCGCATCCGCACCAATTTCTAACGCCAATGCCGCATCCGATGGTGCACCAATGCCAGCATCGACAATCACGGGTACTGTACTTTGTTCAATAATGATTTCCAAAAAAGGACGACTAGCCAAGCCCATATTAGAACCAATTGGTGAACCCAGCGGCATCACACATTGACACCCCACTTCTTCCAATCGCTTACAAAGCACAGGATCAGCATGGACATAAGGCATGACCACAAAGCCTTTTTTGATTAGTTCCTCAGCTGCCAATAACGTTTCCACGCCGTCCGGCATTAAGTAGCGAGGGTCAGGGTGAATTTCTAATTTGACCCAATTAGTCTCCAATGCTTCTCTAGCCAGTTCAGCGGCAAACACCGCTTCTTTCGCGGTGCGCGCGCCAGACGTATTCGGTAATAACTTAATACCATGTTGCTGCAAGGGTTGTAGGATATTGTCGGTTTGATGTTTCAAATCCATACGACGTAAAGACAAGGTAACCAACTCACTTTCACTTGCGGCCAAAGATGCCATCATGGCGTCCGCGCTGGCGTATTTTCCAGTACCCGTAAAAAGTCGAGAATGAAATTCATGTCCTGCAATAAAAAAAGACGACATACTAGCCTCCAGCAATGGATTCAAAAATAAAAACCTGACTCTGTTCATTCAACTCAGTGTTGCTCCATAAACTCTTCGGCACCACCTGCTGATCAATCGCTACTGCAATGCCTTTCGTTTCTTTCCCCAAGCTATCCAGTAAATCCTTTAACGTTTCACCAGAAAAATCAAAAGCAGCATCATTCAGCATAATGTTCATTTAGTCTTCCTCCTTCGTGTTGAAGTAATGATGCCATCAGTGACCGTGTCGCCGCTTCTGGATCATCCGCTTTCGTAATCGCCGTAACTAAAGCCACACTAGTCACACCGGTTCTCGCGACCAAAGGCAACCTCTCAGCGTCAATGCCGCCGATGGCAACCGTCGGATAATGGCCTTTAAGTAAACAAGCATAATGGGCGAGGCGCTTTACTCCTTGTGGCTGTGATGGCATATCTTTGGTTTGCGTTGGGAAAATATGCCCTAAGGCGATGTAACTCGGTTTGATCGATTGGGCACGTGCAATTTCGTAATACCCATGAGTGCTGATACCTAACCGAAGGCCAGCGTCCTGAATGGCAGACAGGTCTGCCACATCCAAATCTTCCTGACCCAGATGCACACCATAAGCACCAAAGGTGATCGCCTGCCGCCAATAGTCATTAATAAAGACCTGTGCGTTGTACTTTTGACCTAAGGCGATTGCCTGTTGAATTTTTCCTTCTAACTCAGGATCGTCTGGATTTTTGATCCTAAGTTGAGCCAATTTGATGCCTTGCTTAAGCACTAAGGTCAACCAAGCAATCGTATCAACTACCGGATATAAACCCATTTTATTAAGATCCATCTTGGCAAATGACAAATGGGACACATTCGAATATTGATGAGGCGTCACTATTATGGGTAAATTTTCGATCTGCAGGGGCCAACCAGGAAGCCCAAACTGTTCGTTTTTTTGATCAATCTTAACTGTCGATTTTAATGCCGCATTTAGATAGGCTTTCGCCATGGTCATCGCATCCAATACGTCGTAACCATGAGCAATGAAACTCGCCAACGCCATCGTCAAAGTCCCGCCCTTGCCACTCGCATTCTGCCTGGCTAGTGTGTCACTTGAAAAGCCGACTATGGAGGTTTGGTTCACTAACCAATCCGTCGTTTTTCCGGTTTCAGAGTGATCACCTTTTATCAACCAGCGACACGGTGACGCGTAAAAATACGCAGCCAGTTGCGTTTGTAAAACGGTTATAGGCTGCTTGCCAGATAGCCCCGTTAGCGCTTCAATATCCAGTAAGTTAGATGTAATCACATCGACATAAGGCAACAAAGGGGCAAGTAAATCCGCCCCAAAGTCCGCTTTTGCTAGATTATTCCTATCACTTCCGCTCACCATGACAGGATCAAACACTACTAACACATTAGGGTAGTCCGCTTTCAAACGTTCTAGCCAAGTCGAGCAGGCTTTCACTATTTCTGCCGATGGCAACAAACCAACTTTAATCGCATCTGGCGGGAGATCATCTAGCAAAGCTTGCCATTGTTCGTTGAACTTAGACAACGAGATCGGCTCTAACAAATTACCGTCTTGAGAGTTTTGCACCCGGGTGGCTGTCATAATACTTTGAACGTGGCAGCCTAAATTTTGGCCTATGCGAATATCTGATGGCAACCCAGTGTGGGCGGACGAATCCGACCCGCCCACACACCAGACAACAGGAGGTTTAATAGACATAATTCCTCCTTGCGCTTACAGCGACTTTTCTTTTGATTTTTCGGTTGCTCGCGTCTCTTTCGTCGACGTATCTATTGTCAATTTATCTGTTGTTAAGTAAACATCGCTACCCAACTCACGGAATTGCGCCGACATTTTCTGCATGCCACTCTCGGCTTCGTTTACGCTCAAAGTGCCTACGTTCAAAGTGCTTGCGTCTAAAGCACTAACGTCTATCTTCTGCGCTTCCAACTCCAATCCCTTGGCGTATTCTCGAACTTCTTGAGTGATTTTCATTGAGCAAAATTTCGGCCCACACATAGAACAAAAGTGCGCCACTTTTCCTGAAGCCTGCGGTAAGGTTTCGTCGTGATAAGAACGCGCCGTTTCTGGGTCAAGCGATAAGTTAAACTGATCTTCCCAACGAAACTCAAAGCGCGCCTTAGACAAGGCGTTGTCACGAATTTGTGCACCTGGATGGCCTTTCGCCAAATCCGCTGCATGAGCAGCGATTTTGTACGTAATCAAACCTTCTTTTACATCTTCTTTATTCGGCAAACCAAGATGTTCTTTTGGTGTCACGTAACACAACATAGCACAGCCATACCAGCCAATTTGCGCCGCGCCAATCCCAGAAGTTATATGGTCATAGCCTGGCGCAATGTCTTGTGTCAGCGGGCCTAATGTATAAAAAGGTGCCTCATGGCAAAGCTCAAGCTGCTCAGTCATGTTTTCTTTGATTAACTGCATGGGCACATGCCCAGGCCCTTCAATCATGACTTGTACATCGTATTCCCACGCTACTTTGGTGAGTTCACCCAAGGTACGAAGCTCAGACATTTGTGCTTCGTCATTAGCGTCCATAATCGAACCAGGACGTAATCCGTCGCCTAAAGACAGCGCCACATCGTAAGCAGCACACAACTCACAAATGTCACGAAACCGTTCGTATAAGAAACTTTCTGTGTGATGCGCCAAACACCATTTTGCCATGATGGAACCACCACGAGAAACGATGCCGGTTAGACGCTTAGCCGTCATTGGCACATAGCGCAATAAAACACCGGCGTGAATAGTAAAGTAGTCAACACCCTGCTCGGCTTGCTCAATTAAGGTATCGCGAAATACATCCCAATTAAGATCTTCGGCGACACCATCCACTTTCTCTAACGCTTGGTAGATAGGTACGGTACCGATTGGTACAGGCGAGTTACGCAAAATCCATTCACGCGTTTCATGTATATTTTTGCCCGTTGATAAATCCATCACGGTGTCCGCGCCCCAGCGAGTCGACCAAACTAGCTTTTCAACTTCTTCTTCAATCGAAGACGTTACCGCTGAGTTACCAATATTTGCGTTTACCTTTACTAAGAAATTACGGCCAATAATCATCGGCTCGGATTCTGGGTGATTAATATTATTCGGAATAATGGCTCGACCTCTCGCCACTTCATCACGAACAAACTCGGGCGTAATGCGTGTTTGCAAGTTCGCCCCAAAGCTTTCTCCGGGATGCTGCTTCCGCAATAGTTCACTCTTAATGGCATCCATATTTTGGTTTTCACGTAATGCAATGTATTCCATTTCTGGTGTCACAATACCTTGACGAGCATAATGCATTTGCGTCACGCATTTACCCTGTCGGGCTTTTCGCACTGTTGGCAATTGCTTAAAACGCAGCTCGTCTAATGATGAGTTTTCCAAACGGGATTGAGCAAACTGTGATGACACACTCTGTAGAGCCTCAGTGTCTTGGCGCTTTTCTATCCAAGGTGCGCGCATGGCAGCCAAGCCTTCGTAAACATCAATAGTGACTTGAGGGTCTGCATACGGTCCGGAACAATCATAGATGTAGATGGCTTCGTTGGGTTCAAAGTCAAGATTGTCAGGGTCGGACCCAAGCGGTGTATCGGTCAGGTTGATTTTGCGCATGGGAACACGGATTGTCGCATCGGAACCGTTTAAATAAATACGCTCTGACGCCGGAAACGGTGTGGCTTGTAAGGATTCGATGAAGGATTTTGCGGCTAATCGTGTTTCTTCACGAGACTGCTTTTTAGATACCTTGTTTGATTTTTTCTGTTGATTAGGTTCGTTGATAGTAGACATAAGCATTTCCCTTATTTAAAACTTGGAGAATTGCTTGTCTGGGGTGCTGCTTTACTAGAAAACGCATTAAAGACGTTTTTAAAGCAAAACATGAACCCTGAATTTTCATTGAAGAATGATGGGTGTGACGTTACAAATAAAACAGTAGACATCGCATCGAATCAATCGTCATAAAAAAGACAGGTGTTCATTCGATGCAGAAAAGAAAAATGGAGATTTTCTTGTTTCCTACGCGGGTTTTAACCCGATCAGGTTCTGCGGATCCCGCACTTAATTATGCGATCTCAGCCAAATGGCACTCCGACAAGTGAGACCGAGTATACCCAGTCTCACTTCCTTGTAAACACCTAATTTTCATCAGAACTAAGGAAGAAAAGTATCTCAACCACTAAACAGGTTATGCTTGGTTTTGCATTTCTAACGCCATTTTATAAAGATAGTTTTTCTTTTCGCCGGTTAATTTCGCGGCCATGGCGGCGGCTTGTTTAACTGGTAAATCTTCTAGCAAAATAGTGAGAATCCGTTTTGCCTCTAACTCCACTTCATTGCCACTTTCTTGAATAAAGCTCAACATAACGACAAATTCACCACGCAATTGGTTTGCATCCGCGTCAAACATCACAAGAATTTCAGTCGCCGTACCAGATAAAAATGTCTCAAAGGTTTTTGTCACTTCTCGTGCGAGAACCAACTGAGCATCCTCACCGTAAACTTTTTGCACATCGGCAATGGAGTCATAAATACGGTGCGTCGATTCATAAAACACCACCGTGCCGGTTTGCTTTTTCCATGACTCGAACAAATCACAGCGACCTTTTGATTTCGCTGGAACAAAGCCTGCAAAGAAGAATTGATCCGTCGGCAAACCTGACGCGCACAACGCAGACACCAAAGCACACGCACCTGGAATAGGCACCACTTTATGCCCTTTTCCACGCAGCGCATGCACCACGTGATAACCTGGGTCAGAGATTAACGGGGTGCCAGCATCGGATACCAACGCCACATTTTTACCTTCGTCTAGTAAGCTCGCCACATAACCCGCTTTGTCTTTTTCATTGTGATCATGAATGGAGAAAAGCTTCGCTTCGATGGCGAAATGATTCAATAAACGCCGAGTATGTCGGGTGTCTTCCGCCGCTATATAGTCTACGTCTCGCAAAGTTTGCTCGGCTCTTTTACTAAAATCATCGAGATTGCCTATTGGGGTTGCAACTATGTACAGCGACCCTCTCGCATCGTCAGAACTATGTGATACCATGTTGCCTCTTTTATTTGTCATTCTATAAGCTTATGAGCCTACTTAATTACCGCATCATATCATTAACTCTGTGCTCTTTTCTGCTGAGTGCTTGTAATTCCATGAATTTAAACATGGAGCAGCAACAAAAATTGACTCAAAGTGCGACACAAGAAAGAACATTGCCGCCAAGCATCTATCATCCAATAAAAACCACTGATGTATCAAAAGAATTAGGCGAAGCTTATCGTTCCGCAAAGAGCTTTTATGAGCAAGGCGAATTCCAGCAAGTCATTGATACATTAGAAAATGAAGTGTTATCAACAACCTCTTCTATTCAGTTTGAAGCGTACTTACTGGCCGCTCTAGCCACATCAAATTTAGACAACGCCACAGAATCCTTTGACTTTCTAAAGCAAGCCGGTCGCTTAACGGCTGCGCGCCACCCTGACAACCAAAATAAACTAAAAGACACCAAAGCCTCCATTCTTGAGCACTTTGGCAATTGGTTAGATGCGGTGAGTCTGCGCATGGATTTGACATACAACTTACCGCTTAATGAAGGTGAAGATAACCAAACTAAATTGTGGTTGGCCGTCCAGAATTTGACTCAAAATGAAATAGATGAGCTCTATCAACAACAAAGACCACTACTTAATGGCTGGTTAACAATCAGTGGCATTTTAAGAAATCAATCACTGTCTATTGAGCAGCAGCTTACGGTATTCGAGAATTGGCGGATAGAAAACCCAAATCACCCAGCAGCACTATCCCCTCCACAAGATTTCCAAATCATGTCGTCTATTGAAGACATGGCACCGAAAAAAATTGTCTTGATGCTGCCGATGAGCGGCAAACTAGAGCGCGCATCTCAAGCTATTGTCGACGGTTTTTTTGCTACCTTTTACAATCAAAAAGAAGCAAGACCACAAGTCAGCATTATTAACGTAGATGATTACTCAAACATCAATGACGCACTCGCAGCGGCGAACGAAAAGCAACCAGATGTTATTATTGGGCCGTTACAAAAGAATAATGTCGCCCAAGTCGGTCGTTTAGATTTACCTTATCCTGTCATCGCACTTAATCAGCTAGATATTAATCTGCACCCAAAAAACCTTTATCATTTTTCATTAAGTGCCGAAGATGAAATACACGAATTAATTACCTTCGCCAAACAAGAAGGCGCAACGAAAGCCGCTATATTAAATATCCAAGACACTTGGGCATTAAAACAAAGCGATGAATTTCGGGTGGCCGCAACCAAAGAAAACATCACCATCACCTCCAATCAGTCATATGCCAACACGCCAAAAGGCAGACAGGATGCGATTCAAAAGCTACTCCTGATCGATGAAAGTTATGCTCGCAAAAGACGGATAGAACAATGGACAGGAACGAAGGTAGAAAGCATAGCTAGATCACGCGAAGACCTTGATTACGTGTTTTACGTCGGGAAACTTAATGATGCCAAACAAATAAGACCTCTTATAGATTTTTACTTCGCCGACAAAATCCCTATGCTGGCGACCAGTACATTAAATGATAGTGAGCCAGATAAATCGATTAACCCTAGCGATATTGAGCGGATACTTTTTACCGAGGTTCCCGCCCTCACACCAAACAGCACTACTTTAGATGTATTGCCTAAAAATCAAAGTTCAAATATTTTGCGTAGATTACAAGCGCTCGGCGCCGACTCCTATTTGTTAGCAAACAAATATCGACTGTTCACACTACTACCAAGCACAAAAATTTCAGCGAATACTGGCATTATCACCATAGATGAAAATGGCATATTTCATAAAAGACCTGAAATTATGACTTACCGAAAAGGAAATTTGGTATATGCAAATAATCACCCGTATTTTCAGCAACAGGAGAATACCGAAAAATAGTGGCGAAAAAGCAGAGCAGGCAGCTGAAATTTTTTTACTTTCACAAGGCCTTCGCTTTGTTGAGCGAAATTTCTTCTGTCGCATTGGCGAGATTGATTTGATATTTTTAGATCAAGACACCTATGTTTTTGTAGAAGTCCGCTATCGCGCAAATAATGCACACGGTAGCGCCGCTGAAAGCCTTGGGCAATCTAAACTAAATAAGGTGCGAAAAAGCGCCTCTTTATGGCTACAGAAGAACAATAAAGTAAACAACGCTAGTCGTTTCGATGCGATACTATTTGATAAAAAAATAGACCAACAACATTTAACTTGGCTTAAAGCAGTATTTTAATCACTATGGATTTTCAAGAAGCAATTTACACACAATTTGCCCAGAGTTTTGAAGCACAACAGCAAGCGCTGGAAAGCTTACCTCCGTATATAGAGCACGCCGCTAAAGTGATTTTTTCAAGCGTTGCGTCCGGCGGAAAAATCATCTGCATTGGCAACAGCACGGGATCTCACCTGTCTCAATACTTTAGCACGCTAATGCTAGATCGAATGGACAGAGAGCGCCCAGGACTACCTGCCATTAATTTAAGCGGTGATGGCGCCGCTTTGCTGGCAATTACTCACAATGACAGTTATCACGATGTCTTTTCAAAGCAAATAACAGCCCTAGGTAATCCTGGGGATATTTTATTTGTGGTTGCTAATCGTGGTAACACATCGCCTATCATCCAAGCTATCCAAGCGGCTCATGAGCGTAAAATGAGTATCGTCGCCCTAACCAGCCCAGAAGCCAAAAACGTCTCCTCCCTTACCTCACAAGATGACACAGAGATAAAAATAAACCTTCTTGGTACGGCGAGAGTGCATGAATGTCAGATCACCGTCATTCACACGCTGGTTGATCTTCTTGAGCGTCAACTGTTTGGCAATGAAGACTGAGTTAAGAGCATTTAAAAGTACATAAAAAAAGAGCCATCTATAAGTGGCTCTTTTTTTATTTAAATAACTTAAACAATCAACTCTCTTTTTTACTTCACAACCTTCAACTTAAAACCTTTTTTAGGCACTGGTGGTGTAGGGGTAGGCTCATCAGTAAATTCCTCATCAGGGAATACAAAGCCATCGCCATTCTCTTTAGCGTACAAGGCAAGCGCCGCTCGTATCGGCACATAAACTTGCATTGGCTTACCACTAAAGCGCGCCTCAAAAGATACCGCTTCTTTGTCCATAATTAAATGACGCACCGCAGACATGCCGATATTCAGCACTATCTGGCCATCTTTAACAAATTCTGTTGGTATCACTACATCTTTTTGCTCTGCATCCACCAAGAGATAAGGCGTCATATCATTATCAGCAACCCAAGTGTAAGCGGCATTTAATAAATAAGATCGTTTGGGTAACATAGTCTCTCCTGCTTAATATTCTGCAAAAAAAAAGGAGCCATAAGCTCCTCTTTTGCTATCTAACATAACCGAGAGCAAAAGCCTCAGCTTAGTCTAAACGCATTTCTTGTTCGGCTTCAGAAAGACTTTCTTGGAAAGACTCACGCGCAAAAACAAGATCCATATATTTGTACAACGCTCTTGCTTGCTCTTTAGGTATTTCTACACCTAATGCAGGTAGGCGCCATAAGATAGGAGCCAAGCAACAATCTACAATCGTAAAGTCATCGCTCATAAAATAAGGTTTTTCCTCAAAAATAGGAGAAACACTTACCAGCCCTTCACGCAGTTCTTTTTGAGCTTGAGCAATCGCCGCTTTATCTTTACTAGAAAGAATCAAGTCAACTAATTTCGCCCAATCGCGTTGAATGCGATACATATACAAACGGCTTTCTGCTCGAGCAACAGGGTAAACAGGCAATAATGGTGGATGCGGAAAACGCTCATCCAAGTATTCCATCATGACATTTGGCTCATAAAGAACCAAATCACGATCAACCAAGGCCGGCAATTCATTGTATGGATTAACGTCAGCCAATTCATCTGGCTTGTTAAATGAGTCCACATCAATAATGTCTACTGTGACAGCTTTTTCTGCCAATACAATACGCACTCTATGGCTATAATGATCCTCTCCATCAGAGAAGAACGTCATTGAGGAGCGCTTAGCAATAACACCCATGTCTAACCCCTATATTGAAAACATCCAAGTCCCCTTAATCGGAGACAAACTATAAAATGATATCGAAGTCATAACTTACTCACTTCGATATCGAAATTCTTTTAGCTTTCAACTGAGTCAACGAAGAATAAAAAGTGACCCAATAGAAACATCAAACCAATATCAAATTCATGCTAGTTATTCATGCAGTTGATTACAGCCTTAATAGCTAATCATTCTAACATGATTTGACTTGAAATTTTCTCTGAATACTTACTTTGATACACGAATAGAGCAATTCTCTTTTTTTTTCAAGAAAAAAGCAGGAAAATAGTACAAAGCAAAAAAAACGCCTGATGAAAAAATCACCAAGCGCTTTAATAGTATTCTGAAAGCGAAAATTAACGCTTAGAGAACTGAGGACGACGACGTGCTTTGCGTAGACCAACTTTCTTACGTTCAACTTCACGCGAGTCACGAGTAACGAAACCTGCAGAACGTAGAGTACGACGTAGAGTCTCATCATATTGCATCAAAGCACGTGTGATACCATGACGGATCGCACCAGCTTGACCAGAGATACCACCACCTTTAACAGTGATGTAAACGTCAAATTTTTCAGTAGCGCCAACAAGTTCAAGAGGTTGACGAACAACCATCTGAGCTGTTTCACGACCAAAGTACTGAGAAAGTGTACGGTTGTTGATAACTAAGTTACCAGAACCGGCCTTAAGGAACACACGAGCGGTAGACGTTTTACGACGACCTGTACCGTAGTATTGAGTAGCTGACATAATGATCTTCCGTATTAAATGTTAAGTGTTTGAGGCTGTTGAGCAGCATGTGGATGCTCAGTACCAGCGTATACTTTCATTTTCTTGTGCATTGCACGGCCCAAAGGACCTTTTGGCAACATACCTTTAACGGCAAGTTCAAGAACACGCTCTGGAGCATGATCAATCAGCTTCTCGAAATTCATAGAACGCAAGCCGCCTGGGTAACCAGTATGGCGGTAGTATTGTTTTGCAGCTGCTTTATTACCTGTAACGTGAACTTTCTCAGCGTTAACAACAACGATGTAATCGCCAGTATCAACATGCGGAGTGTATTCAGCTTTATGCTTACCACGTAAACGGCGAGCAATTTCAGTAGCCAAGCGGCCTAGAGTTTTGCCTTCAGCATCAACCACGAACCAGTCGCGGCGAACTTCAGCAGGTTTAGCTGTAAAAGTTTTCATCAAAAAACCCTTTCAATACGCGTGTTCAATGACACGCAATACCTATTATTATTGGTTAATTAGTAATTTGCATAATTAATTAACGTACACTTACCTTTAAAAAGGCGAGCGAAGTATATACCAACACAACAAAATAAGAAAGACAGATATGCTTATGGACGGTGCTCTAAAGACAAATATTCTTCAGATTGCATTTCCAACAATCGACTCACTGTGCGGTCATATTCGAATGCTAAACGCGTGCCTGTATAGATATCAGGAATCGCCACTTCAGCGGAAATAATAACCTTCACATGACGATCATAAAACTCATCCACCAAGTTGATAAAACGCCTTGCTAAATCATCCCGTGAAGCATCCATTTGCGGCAGATTAGAAATAATAATCGTCGTATAAAGACGCGCTATTTCAATGTAATCAACCTGGCTTCTTGGCCCATCGCACAACCCCTTAACATCAAACCAAGCAAGGCCCTCACAACTGCGAATCAAAGGAATATCACGCCCCTCTATTTCAACGGAACCACCTTCGACAACATGAGATGCGTCTGATATAAGACTCAAGAATCGATTATTCAACTCAATATTGGCTGCGTCACTTAATGGATAATGATATAACTTCGCCTGTTTTAACGTTCTAAGACGGTAATCTATACCACCGTCTACATTCATCACCTTGGTATGTTTATTAACTAAAGCGATCGCGGGCAAAAAACGAGCACGCTGCAAACCATTTTTATACAAGCCATCAGGCTCAATATTGGAAGTTGCAACCAACGTTGTTCCGTTTTCAAACAGTACCTCTAGCAAGCCAGCTAAAATCATAGCATCGGTAATATCAGTGACGAAAAACTCGTCAAAACACAACACTTGCGCCTTAGAAGAAATCTCTTTACCTACTATTTCAAGTGGGTTTTTCACATCATGAAGCTTTCGCATTTCTTGATGGACCATTTGCATAAACCGATGAAAATGCAGACGCATTTTCTTTTCCATTGGCAAACAGTCGAAGAATGTATCCATTAGATAGGTCTTACCCCGACCCACACCACCCCAAAAATACAAACCTTGCTCTACAGTCGGTATTTTCTTTTTTCGAAACCGATCAAAAAAACCACTTGAAGGCTGATCTCCTTGATTTGCAACCAAACGATCGAATAAATCCTGAAGTGCTTCTACCGCCTCTTCCTGCGCTGGATCGTAGTTAAAATCTGCTCTTGTTAAATCTTGCTTGTAACGCGTAATGGGTGTCATCGTCGCTCTTTGGTTCGAATAAGTGGATTCTGACTATTCTAACAAATTGCATCTTAAACAACACCTATCAAGCTGTTATCGTAGGGGCGGTTTCGCTATAATGGATTATCTGTTTTTTGGAGAAAGTCATGAACTTAGAAGAATTCAATATCATCATCTTTATTACCGGCATTATTATTGGCTGTGTCGTCACATTAGCTCTCAAAAGCTACAAGGCAAGAAATAACAAACAAGCTTACTCAAGCTCAAGCGTCATCACCATGAAATCATTACAACAAGAGCTAGACAGCAAGCAAGTCATTATTGATAACTTCTTCTCAGACAGCAACGAACACCTAATGGCTGTTGAGAAACGTTTGGCAGATCTAAGAAATTGCCTTGCTGATAATGCGAGCCAATCTAGCAATGTCAAAATAGAAAGCAGCTCAATTATCAGTAACGCCCAGACTCCTGACACCTCACCAGTAACTGAGCCGCCAAGAGATTACGCGCTAAAAAATGATAAGCAACCAGGCATGCTTAGCGAAAACTTTGGCTTAGATGATAGACATACCGATTTAGAGCCTAAACGCACTATTTAATTTAAAAAAACGGGCTTTAAAAAAGCCCGTTTTTTATGTTCTTACAACCCTTTCAGCTCTTTCAATCCCTTCAATTAAGCAGGATTGTCTATATCAATAAATACCGCATCTAGACCACACTCTTCTGATAGAAACGCAGCCATAGATTTAACCCCAAAACGCTCGGTTGCATGATGACCCGCGGCAATAAAATGAATCCCCATCTCACGCGCAATGTGAATAGTCTGCTCAGAAACTTCCCCTGTGATATACACATCAGCACCAGCATCGACCGCCTGCTCTATATACCCTTGAGCACCACCAGTGCAAAGTGCCACTCGATGGATCTTTCTATCGCCAACACACTCAAACAGCACTTCTCGCTCAACCGCTTTTTCTACCATAGCGCGAAAAACACTAACGGACACGGGCTCCCTTAACTCGCCAACAACCCCAATAGATTCCTCGATTGCAACACCTGGCTGCAAACCAGTTCTATTTAAGAGTCCAATGGCATCCGCCAACCCTGCGTTATTACCCAATACAGGATGCGCGTCTAGTGGTAGATGATAACCATATAAATTGATGTCATGCTTAATCAACGCTGAAATACGTCGATACTTCATTCCAACAATCTGAGGAATTTCGTTTTTCCAAAAATAGCCATGGTGGACAAAAATCGCGTCGGCCTTGTACTCAATCGCCGCATCAATAAGCGCCTGACAAGCTGTTACACCAGTAACAACACGGCTGATTTCTTTTTTTCCTTCCACCTGCAAACCATTGGGCGCATAATCTTTAAAACGATTTGGACTCAACGCCTGATTAAGTAACAACTCAAATTCACTACGTAGCACAACAACCCCTTAAGCCTTATGATCCGAAAAAACTACTGTATACCCATCATTATCTCTGTTCTCGCAGGCACTTGCATAGGCCTAGCGGTATTACTTATACAAGAGAAGCAAAATACTTCCAATTCGAGTTACTCCATACCAGTAAAAGTAGCGACACCCTCTGTTGTTAATATTTACACTCAAGTCGCCCAGAAAATAACGCTAAACAACCAAAAAGAATCCAAACACAGTATCAATTTGGGTTCCGGCGTTATCGCTACAAGGGATGGCTTTATACTCACCAACCATCACGTCATTCAAAATGCGCAGAGTATCGTCATTGCCCTTAACGATGGAAGACGTACCGAAGCAAAACTTATCGGCTCGGACCCATCAACCGACCTAGCCGTTTTAAAAATAAACCTATCTAATTTACCCAATATTAAAATGGGAAACAGCAGTAAAGTCTCTATTGGAGATCGCATACTGGCAATAGGCAATCCATTTGGGATAGGTCAAACCGTCACAGCCGGTATCATTAGCGCCAAGGGCCGAAACAGCATAGGTCTTAATACTTACGAAAACTTCCTACAAACCGACGCTGCCATAAACCCAGGTAATTCTGGCGGCGCTTTAGTCAACCTTAAAGGCGAACTTATTGGCATAAGCTCTGCAATTTACTCAAGTACGGGGGGCTCACAAGGAATAGGGTTTGCAACACCAGTCGATGACGCACTTGAAGTGATGACAGCCATCATTAATAACGGAGAAGTAGTGCGAGGATATTTAGGAATGGACGCTCAAAAAATAACACAGTCATTGGCGAATAACTTATCACTGCCATCAAACCACGGATTACTCGTTAACGACATTACAAAGGAAAGTCCAGCAGAAAAAGCCGGTATTGAAGTGGGAGATATAATACTTGAAATCAACAACAACCCGAGTAAAGACCCGTTTCAAGTCAGGCGACTTATAGCATCGCTAAAACCTGGGACCAATATTTCCCTTGTTGGCATTCGAGGGCAGCAATCCTACCAGACAGATATCATGCTAGAAAAACAGCCCACGATGCAGCGCATTAATTATTAGTATCAACCCTAACGCTGAAGCTCAACCTGTTTTTTAAGATTCTGCAAACTTCGCTCAAAGTTATCACCCGCAATATTATTTGCAAACATAGCAAGATAAGGACTCAACAACCCCGCACTAAGATTCCCTTCAATGGTCCACGCAACAAGTGTCGACCCATTGCTTGGTTGCAAGGTTATTACATTATGCACAATATTAACTTTAGGCTTGGGACGAACATCGAAGCGTATACGATTGTCGGATAATTCAATCACAGACAAAACACCTTGCTCCGGCACTTCGTCGTATAACAATGCAACTGAATCCCCTTCCACTAAAGCACCTTTAAATGGTTCTACTTTACCTTTTTGAATGAACATCCAGTTTGGCAAACTATCGCCGTGAAACAGGTCTTTGTAAATTTCATCACGAGGCGCGTCAATAAGCACACTCCGTTCTACGCGATAGTCTGTCGGCATAAAAAAACCGCCGACAACCATAAGCAAGATAATCAGCGCCAAAATACGCGTCACCTTCCTCAATTTATAAAGAGCGGCGGGGTGAGACGTATCTTTCACAATTAAGAATCCTTCAAAATTCGGTATTCTGCTGACATAGCATGAGCCTCTAAAGACTCACCTCGAGCCAACGGAGACGCTATTTTTGCCAATTCACTCGCCCCTTCAGGTGAGCAGTAAATTAACGAACTACGTTTTTGGAAATCATAAACACCCAGTGGTGATGAAAATCTTGCCGTACCGGACGTAGGCAAAACATGGTTCGGTCCAGCACAATAGTCACCCAAAGCCTCAGGCGTATGTCTGCCCATAAAAATTGCTCCAGCGTGACGAATTTTTTCAACCCATTTCTCTGGCTCATCAATTGATAACTCAAGATGTTCAGCAGCAACAATGTTCGCAATATCCATGGCTTCATCCATGCCTTTCACATGAATAAACGCACCCCGCCCCTCTAGAGAAGCCTTGATAATATCCTTACGGCTCTGAGCATCGATCAAACGCTCCATAGCGGTTTTTACATTTTTTATAAAAACTAAGTCTGGAGAAATTAAAATAGATTGAGCATCTTCGTCATGTTCAGCCTGAGAGAATAAATCCATCGCAATCCAGTCAGGATCTGTCTTTCCGTCACACACAACTAAGATTTCAGAAGGGCCAGCAATCATATCGATGCCAACAACACCAAATACCATTTTCTTAGCCGTTGCCACATAAATATTGCCAGGACCGACAATTTTATCCACCTTAGGAACGGTCTCGGTACCATACGCCAAAGCAGCTACCGCCTGAGCACCACCGATCGTGAAAACACGATCGACACCCGCAATATAAGCAGCCGCCAAGACAATGTCATTTACAACCCCATCCGGCGTTGGCACTACCATGATAATTTCACCAACACCCGCCACTTTAGCAGGCATGACATTCATCAACACAGAAGAGGGATAAGCCGCTTTACCGCCGGGCACATAAACACCAACCCGATCCAAAGGCGTAACTTTTTGACCTAGCACCGTGCCACTCTCTTCTTGATACTGCCAAGAAGGCTGTTTTTGACGCTCATGGTAATCATAAACTCGCTTTGCCGCCGCCTCTAGACTAGCCACCAACTCAGGGCTGACCCGGCCTTTAGCAAGAGCAAGCTCTTCACGGGATATTTCCAGTTCAGATGAGGAAACCACGTGACGACGATCAAAGCGATTAGTGAACTCAATAACCGCATCGTCACCTTTCAAGCGAACTTGCTCAACAATGTCCGCCACTGTTTTCTGCACTCGTGCATCGGACACGGAGTCCCACGCGAGTAGCGAGTCTAACTCTGAACGAAAATCATCAGAGCTTGACGAAAATTCTCGTATAGTAAGGTTCAATTATTTACCCTCATTGTCTTCAACCGCACGTCTTATCATTTCTAAGATCGGCTCAATTTCAGAGTACTTTGTTTTATAAGCGGCTTTATTCACCACCAAACGTGTACTGATCGGTGCGATTAACTCTCGCGCCTCAAGACCATTCGCTTTTAAAGTATTACCTGTATCAACAATATCAACAATAAGATCTGCTAAGCCCATAATAGGCGCAAGCTCCATCGCACCGTATAGCTTGATGACATCAGCCTGAATACCCTGCTCAGCAAAATACGCTTTGGCGGTTTTTATAAATTTAGAAGCCACCTTCAAACGTCTATTGGGCAAAGGTTGACCGACAACACCGGCCGTCATCAAGCGACATTTTGCAATTTTAAGATCCAGCAGTTCGTAAAGGTTTTTTGTCGATGCTTCCATCAAAACGTCTTTACCCGCAACCCCAAAATCCGCCACACCATGATCAACATACGTAGGGACATCTGTCGCGCGCAAAATCACCAACTTGATATGCTCATGATTGGTGTCGAAAATTAGCTTTCGACTTTTGCTAATGTCTTCAACTGGAACAATATTGGCTTTTTCTAAAAGCGGTAAAGTCTCACCAAGAATGCGCCCTTTCGATAGCGCAATCGTCAACGTTCTACTCATATTAATTTAAAACCCGTGAAATTTTCGCACCCAATGAACCGAATTTCTCTTCAATACACTCATAACCACGGTCGATGTGATAGATGCGATCAATCTTCGTATCGCCTTCTGCCACTAACGCAGAAAGCACCAAACTTGCAGACGCACGTAGATCTGTTGCCATTACTGGCGCGCCCTTCAAACGTTCGATACCACGAACAATAGCCGTATTCCCTGTCACTTCGATGTCAGCTCCCATGCGAAGCATCTCATCTACGTGCATAAAGCGATTTTCAAAAATATTCTCAATCACTCGGCCAACGCCATTCGCTATGGAGTTCAACGCAACAAATTGCGCTTGCATGTCTGTCGGGAATGCTGGGTATGGCGCGGTACTAATATTAACGGCTTCTGGACGGCGCCCTTCCATATCCACTTCAATCCAATCTTCCCCGCAAGTCACTTTTGCACCGGCTTCTTCTAATTTGGAAAGCACTGCTTCAAGCGACTTCACATTGGTATCAATAACTTTAACTTTACCGCCAGTGATTGCAGCGGCAACCAAGAAAGTACCCGTTTCAATACGATCAGGCATAACAGGGTAAGTCGTACCATGCAAAGCTTCTACACCATCAATGATAATCGTATCTGTACCATGACCCGTGATCTTCGCGCCCATTGAAATCAGGCATTCAGCCAAATCAACCACTTCAGGTTCGCGCGCTGAGTTTTCTAGAATAGTCTGGCCATCAGCTAAAGTGGCGGCCATTAATAAATTCTCCGTCCCCGTTACAGTGACTTTATCAAAGAAAATGCGTGCGCCCTTTAGACGACCATCAACACTTGCAATGATATCACCACCTTCAACCGCAATTTTTGCACCCATGGCTTCCAAGCCACGAAGATGTAAATCAACCGGGCGACTACCAATTGCGCAGCCACCAGGAAGAGAAACAACCGCTCGACCGAAATGACTGACCAATGGGCCCAAAACCAGAATAGAAGCACGCATCGTCTTAACAAGATCATACGGCGCCTCACAGTTATTGAGCGTCGATACGTCCAATTGGACACTCATCTTTTCATCAACAACAACACCGCACCCCATAGAACCAAGAAGCTCAAGCATAGTGGTAATGTCGTGTAAGTGAGGCAAGTTTTTAATCGTGATCAATTCTTTTGTTAACAATGTTGCCGCTAAAATTGGCAATGCAGCATTTTTCGCGCCAGAAGCACGAACCACACCGTTAAGTCGAGTGCCACCAGTAATCAGAAGCTTATCCATATTATTAATCTCTTATAATCGCTTTTATAGCGTATTTTTTTGTTCTGGCGTGTAGGTTTTCATTGTAACGGCGTGAATTGCACCGCTTGCAATAGCCTCTTGAAGATGTGAATACACAAGTTGCTGCCTCTTAACTGTAGAGAGGCCTTCAAATTCGCTTGTAACCACAACCACTTGAAAATTGCAGCCTTCACCCTGCGCAATGACTTCGCAATGAGGGATAGAGGATTCTAAAAGTGCTTTAACTTCACTTGCGTTCACAGTCGCTCCAATAGATATAATTTATTCAGTTACCTTTATTCTACCTTAGTAGAGCCAACTACTTAATACTTCTAAGTCTTTCTCTGAATAAAAACCACTTGTTTTCTAAGATTTTATTCAGGGACAACAATACACGAAGCTTAAATGGCAAAAAATCCAAACTCATTGACTGAATTTGGATTTTATTGTGCAATATTTGCGCTCGACTATAAGATTAAGACTCTTTAGCCAACGACGCTCTCCAAGCAGAAATGGCCGATTCGATGTCATTTCTATTCTGCTCCATCATAACGGCAAATTGCTTACGGAATGTTAAGCCAAAATTGATATTGTTAATCACAATATTACTCAACAGCCAGTTCCCTGACTTAGATTGCTCCATGTAAAAAGTAATATTTAGCATACCACCTGATTCCATTTGAAAATCTACATCTACCTTTGTTTCTTTCCCTCTACCTTGAGGACCCAAAGGCAAAACGTTAATTCGATCCGCATCAAGCTCAAGCAGCGACCTTCCGTATGTTTTTAGCAAGGTGTCCTTGGTAACATTTGCAAAACGAGCACGCTGTTCAGACGATGCTCTTCGATAATACTTCCCCATCACCTTTTTGGAAAAATCATCAAAATCCACCACATTCGCCAAAATCTTATTCACCCTCGACTCTAGCAAGGCAGGATCTTTAGCCAATATTTCTTTGTCAGCGACAATATCAGTGCGAAACGCCTCAACAACTTTAATCACAGCCCCTCTTGCCTCGTCAGCGTTAGACCATGTCAAACTAGAGCCAAGCAAAGCAAACACACACAAAACACCCGTTAAAATCTTCGACATCTATTATTTCTCCGAGTCGCCGCTGTTAAACAAAAACTGACTTATCAAAGTCTCCAGCACAAGCGCAGACTGAGTGTCGTACATTTCACTGCCATTTTTAAGCACTTCTTCATCGGCTCCAATAGAAATACCTAAATACTTTTCTCCCAACAGCCCGCTGGTTAAAACAGCAATAGAACTGTCAGTCGGGATATTATTGACATCAGAGTGAATATTCATAGTAACCAGCGCCATAAATAATTTTTTATCAAATACGATGGATTCAACACTGCCAACCTCAACACCAGCAATAGAGACTTTAGCTCGGTTCGTTAAACCTGCAATATCATCAAATCTTGCCACGACTTGATATGCATCTTTCTTACTTGAAAAAGCAAGCCCACTTACCTGCACCGCCAAATAAACAAGGGCCGCAACACCCAACACAATAAAACATCCGACCAATAACTCTGCGCGCTTACTTCTCATCCTAAAAATCTCCAAACATAGCGGCGGTCAATACAAAATCTAACGCCAAAATAGCCAATGAACCCAACACCACGGTACGAGTCGTTGCTTTACCAATCCCCTCTGAAGTGGGAATGCACTCATAACCTTGATAAACCGCAATCCAAGTAACCACGACGGAAAAACATACCGCTTTAATCACACCATTCATAATATCAGTATCAAAGTGAACAGACTGCTGCATCGATGACCAAAAAGCACCATCGTAAACACCCAACCAGCCAACCGATACCAGCTGCCCACCAAGGATTCCAGACGCTGAAAAAATCAAACTCAACAACGGCAAACAAATAACGCCCGCAATAAATCGTGGTGCAATCACACGCCTTAGCGGATCTACCCCCATCATTTCATAGCTTGACAACTGCTCCGTTGCTTTCATCAAACCTATTTCAGCAGTCAAAGAAGACCCCGCTCGGCCAGCAAACAAAAGCGCCGTCACAACGGGCGAGAGCTCACGAAGCAATGACAATGCTAACAGCTGACCAACCGCTTCTTCCGAACCGAATTTAGCCAAAATACTGTAGCCTTGCAGTGACAACACCATCCCAATAAATGTACCCGAGACGATGATAATCACTAAAGACAAAACACCAACAGAGTAAAGCTGCTTAACCAGTAGATTAATAGACTCACCAAAACGCACCGGCACTCTAAAAATACTTTGTACTAAAAAAATGCCAGCTCGCCCAACCGCTTCAAGCCAATCAAAAAGCCATGCGCCCATCGATATTATTGCTTTCATTGCGCTGCTCCGTCTTTATTAAGCATACTGTCGGCATCTTCCGGATAATGAAAAGGCACAGGCCCATCAGGCTCGCCATTTAAAAATTGTTTAACCTGAGGGTCATCAGACGCTCGAATTTCCGCGGCAGTTCCTTCAGCGATAACGCGACCACCAGCAAGAATACAAACATGATCTGCTATCGACAAGGACTCTTCTACATCGTGAGAAACCACGACAGAGGTAATATTAGCGGAGTCGTTCAATTCGCGAATCAATGATACCAGTACCCCTTTAGAGATTGGGTCTTGACCAGTGAAAGGCTCGTCATACATCACTAATTCTGGGTCAAGCGCAATGGCACGAGCTAACGCGACGCGACGCGCCATGCCGCCTGATAATTCAGAAGGCATTAAACCTGCTGCGCCGCGCAAACCGACACTATGAAGCTTTTGCGCAACGACCTCTCTAATAGCGGAAGCATCTAGCTTGGTGTGCTCTTCTAAAGGGAATGCAATGTTTTCATAAACAGACATGTCACTAAAAAGTGCGCCACTTTGAAAAAGCATGCCCATTTTTTTGCGAACTTTATACAAATCAGAACGTGATAATCGATGAACATCTTGACCATCGACTAAAATACTCCCTGAATCGGGAGCAAGCTGCGCCGCGATCAACCGCAACAAGGTCGTTTTCCCTGTTCCACTAGGGCCCATTACCGCCGTCACCTTACCGCGAGGAATCGTCAAGGAGACATTTTCGTAAATGACCCTCCCTCCGCGCGTAAAATGAACATCTTGGACTTTTATATACGCATCTAGCACTGACACACCTTTCCATCCATATCAAATATTGCTAGATACTAGCATTGCCCCCTAACAAATAAAATCACCACGCCATAGAATCCAATTTGTTTGTAATATCAAGTCTTGAATTTCATTGCCAAACCTCATTAAATGGGGCCTCTTAAAATTTGTGAGTATCTTAGACGTTATGCTGCTGTTTTCCGCTGCCCTAATCGCAGGGTTAATCTTACTGGTTATCAGTTCCGATAAATTCATCGAACATTCTGCTCTAGTCGCAGAAAAAATGAATGTAAATCCAATGATCATTGGGATTACATTGGTGGCCTTTGGCACATCCGCACCAGAAATGGTTGTTTCCGCCATTGCTGCTCTTGATAATGCGCCAGAGATAGCCGTTGGGAATGTACTTGGCTCAAATATTGCCAACATCGCCCTCGTCTTTGGCATTACATTACTCTTTTCAGCGATCCCAATAGCACCGGGACTCTCATCCAAAGAAGTTCCTCTCGTACTCGCCATTACACTACTAACAGGCCTTTTGCTGCTTGATCAAAATCTTGGTGTATGGGACGGCGTTATATTAATCGCAGCCTTTGTCATTGTTTTGACCATTCTGCTTCGCGGCAGTAAAGACTTACAAAGTGAATTAAAAGAAGGCCTACCAGAGGATGACGGCGCGTCCGTTGGTAAATCTCTCATCATTGCTTTAATCGGGTTGGCGATATTAATTGGCAGTTCTAAGCTGCTCGTTTGGGGAGCGGTAGGCATTGCAACCGCTCTTGGCGTTAGCGAGTTGGTCATTGGCTTAACCATTGTCGCCATCGGCACCAGCCTGCCAGAGCTTGCAGCATCCGTCAGTAGTGTTAGAAAAGGTCATCATGATATTGCAATAGGTAACATCCTAGGTTCAAACATATTCAACCTAGCCACAGTACTGCCTTTGCCTGCCCTTATCGCTCCAGGAATGATCAATGAAAATATTATCAGCAGGGATTACCCTTGGGTTCTTGGCTTAACCGTCGCACTTGCTATTGCTATTTATTTTTTCAAAAAGACAAAAAACAACAAAATTCCTAGATGGTTAGGATTGCCTCTTATTGCTTCTTATGGCATCTACTTGCTAGTGATTAGCACAAGTGGCTCGTTGTAATGCAGATGCTTAAAAAAATTGTCCGTTTTAATAGTTTGCTTTTTATTGGGGCTGCGCTAGTACTGGTAGCCTCTTTATTCTGGTATGGAGCGACACCGAAGCAGAATCTTGTTGAAGCGAATTCATTAAGCAGCTCCCCGGACTACTTTATCACTCAGGTTAAAGTGAAAGAGTTTGATATCAACGGCATGCTGGTCGAGACACTTAATGCACAACAAACACTTCACTACATAACAAAGTCTAAAACATTACTAGAGTTTCCCAGCGTCGAACGACATTCAATATCAGGCAGCTGGAGTGCAAAAGCAGATAAAGGGGTTATTGATGACGGAAGTAATGATATTCTATTAACAAACAACGCTAGAGCGACTAAAAAATATCTTCAATCAGATGACATAAAGCTCACTGCAGACAGCGTACATTACTTAGATAAAGATCAATCTTTAACGAGCCAAGGAAACGCGACACTTATCTCCGTACAAGGAGAAACTTCTGCCAGCACGATCACAACTTATATAAATTCAGAAGAAGTCTTTATGACGGGATCTGTACGAGGAAAATATGAAACAATTCATTAACTTCAGTATATTGCTCACCTCAGCCATTATTTGCCAATATGCGTATGCACTCCCTGATGACACAAAGCAGCCATTAGAAATTCAAGCCGACGAAGCCTCGTTTGACCAAAACTCTGGTGAAGCCATCTACAAAGGCAATGTTTTTGTCAAACAAGGCTCTATTGAAATCCAAGCGCAGTACCTTAAAGTGTCAACAGACGCAAAAACCCGAAAATTTAGCAACTTAGAAGCCACTGGTCAGCCAGCCAAATTTAGCCAACAAATTGACTGGAGCGGTAACATTGTCATCAGTAAAGGCAATGAAATTCATTATTCAACCATTGAGTCCAAGCTAGAAATTACCGGTAATGGCTACTTAAGCCGAATGAAAAACTCTATTACGGCCGATTACATTCTTTATATGATTAACGATGGAACATTCAGCGCAGAGAAAAAAGATTCAGGACGCGTATCAATGACATTACAACCGCAAGCACAACCACCAGCACCTGAGGCAAAAAAATAAATGGCCTTACTTGAAGCAAAACACTTAGCAAAGAGTTACAAAAAACGCCAAGTAGTGAAGGACGTCTCTATCTCTGTCGAATCTGGTCAAGCCGTTGGCCTACTTGGTCCAAACGGTGCTGGCAAAACCACCTGCTTTTATATGATAGTTGGCATGGTATCAAATGACGCTGGCGGCATATTTATCGATGGCGTAGACATCACTAAAGACGCCATGCACACTCGCGCTCAAAAAGGCATTGGCTATCTTCCTCAGGAAGCCTCCATTTTTCGTAAAATGTCTGTCGAAGACAATATCACGGCCATTTTAGAAACGCGTAAAGCACTAACAAAAAGCCAACGAAAAGACAGACTCGAAGATTTATTAGAAGAGTTCCACATCACCCACATTCGTGAGAACTTAGGAATGGCACTATCGGGTGGAGAAAGACGACGTGTTGAAATAGCAAGAGCCGTTGCTATGAACCCTAAGTTCATCCTACTGGATGAACCTTTCGCGGGCGTGGACCCTATTTCTGTCGGCGACATTAAACTCATCATCAAGCACCTTCAAGAAAGTGGAATCGGCGTCCTAATTACCGATCACAATGTTAGAGAAACATTAGACATCTGTGATAAGGCTTACATTGTTGGCAATGGTTATATTATTGCTTCTGGCGATGCCAGCACCGTCATCAACAATGAACAAGTAAAAAAGGTCTATCTAGGCGACGACTTCCGTCTGTAACCCCTTATCATTGCTGTAGAAAGGGAGTAGTATGCATAACTCGTTCCAATTCATTCAAATAAAAAGAGTTGCTCTATGAAGCAGTCTTTGCAACTAAAACTCGGCCAACAGCTGACCATGACACCACAGCTACAACAAGCCATTCGCTTGCTGCAGCTTTCCACGTTGGACCTGAAGCAAGAAATTCATGAATTTCTTGAATCTAACCCTCTTCTTGAGCTAGATGACGACGAACAAATTCACAACGATCAACCTGCAAGCATTGAATCAAAAAGCGCTCCTGAGGCGACACTTGATAGTAATAGTGAAGAAGCGCGCGTTGAATCAGAGTGGACTGAAAGCATTCCTGAAGAACTGTCTATTGACAGCAGCTGGGATGACACATACCAAAGCTCTGCTGCGGCCGTCAGCGATCATAATAGCTATGAAGGTGAAAGCGACTTCGAAAGCCGCAACGCTCCAGCAGAAAGCATACAAGACCATCTGATCTGGCAATTAAATCTAACTCATATATCTGACCGAGACATTGAAATTGCTTACGCTATTATCGAGTGCGTTCAAACCGATGGCTATCTAAGTATTTCAACTCAAGACATTTGGGAATCACTTTGTGTCGAATTAGAAGATTTAGACATGGAAGAAGTCATCGCAGTACAACACAGACTGCAACGCTTTGACCCAGTTGGCGTCTGCTCTATTGATTTGCGAGACTGCTTGCTTGTTCAACTAGAAGCATTCCAAAGCCACCCTCTTTATAAAAGCACACACAATCTCATTGACCATTATCTACCACTACTAGGCAATCGAGATTTTGCACAATTAAGCCGAAAAACAAAACTAAAAGACGAAGCACTAAAGGAAGTTGTTAATTTAATACAACAACTTAACCCGCGTCCTGGCTCAGTTATCGATGCAGATGATACGGATTATGTCATTCCTGATGTATCCGTCAAAAAACACAATGGCATATGGCAAGTTGAGCTAAATAATGACGCCCTACCACCTATCAAAATAAACGAAACCTATTCCGCCATGGCAAGTACAGCTGCAACCACCGCAGCAGACGTAAGCTACATTAAAACCTCTCTTCAGGAAGCCAAATGGTTTATGAAAAGCTTACAAAGTCGCAACGAAACACTCTTAAAAGTGGCCAGCTGCATAGTAAGTCGACAAATTGATTTCTTCGAATTAGGTGAAGAAGCCATGAAACCTATGGTTCTTCATGATGTTGCCGAAGAAGTTGGCATGCATGAATCAACAATTTCTAGAGTAACAACACAAAAATACATGCACACACCAAAAGGTATTTTTGAACTCAAGTACTTTTTCTCAAGTCATGTCAACACAGCGTCAGGTGGAGAATGTTCTTCTACCGCAATACGAGCTATGATTAAGAAACTTGTGGCTGATGAGCCAGCAAAAAAACCACTAAGTGATAATAAGTTAGCTGCTGTTTTGGCTGACCAAGGCATACAGGTTGCTAGACGAACTGTGGCCAAATATCGAGAGGCGATGAATATCCCTCCTTCCAATGAACGAAAACGACTGATCTAAACGGAAACCATTTCATCATGTCCTTGAAATCATTATTAAAAGCTGAGCTCGTTCTGGCGAAGCAAGATATTGTTAGTAAAAAACGAGTTTTAGAAAGTATCGCCGACGTTGCATCCAATCGGTTGCATTGCAATAACGAGGCCGTTTATGACGCCCTATTAGGGCGAGAAAAACTTGGAAGTACAGGCATAGGTAACGGCATAGCTATACCCCATTGCCGCCTAGAGTCTGCAAACCATACCGCCATTGTCGTTATGTCATTACAAACTCCAATAGATTTTGACTCGATTGATAAGAGAGCCGTTGATCTTATATTCGCCTTAATCGTTCCGCCTAATGAATGCGATCAACATCTTGCAACACTGGCTCAGATCGCAGAATTAGCTCAATCGCCTGAAGCGCTCGACAAGCTACGAACCGCTCAAACCAGCGAAGATCTATTTAATATTTTTGACTCATTAATATAGGAAGTAAAGCATGCAGGAAGAGTCCATCACCATCATAAATAAACTTGGCTTGCATGCTCGCGCTGCTGGCAAATTAGTGGAAACGACGTCACGCTTTTCTTGTGATATCACTATAGAAAAAGACAGTCGCAATGTGGACGGCAAAAGCATTATGGCAATGATGATGCTTGCCGCTGGAAAAGGAACGAGCATTCGAATCAAAACCAATGGAGAAGATGAAGAAGAGGCAATCAAAGCCGTTGTTGAATTAATTAACAATCGTTTTGGTGAAGACGAGTAATACGGCCATGTCAGAGAAAACCACTCTTAACCATCTTAAAACGATTACCGAATCACTCGAATCCGGCGCCACGATGCAAATCCGTTATTTACTTAACGGCGCCTTGCCAGTGCAAGATGTTGCTCGATTATTAGAGTCCTCTCCACCAAAAGAACGTAAGCTTCTCTGGGAGCTAATCGAAGCAAAGAATGAAGGCGAGGTTCTACAATATCTCAGCGAAGATATTGGTGTTCAATTCATGAAGAATATGGATACAGAGCGACTTATCGCCGTATCCGAACATTTTGAAAGCGATGACTTAGCTGATTTATTACAACACTTACCAGAAAAAGTTGTAACAGAAGTCCTTTCTTCAATGACCTCGCAAGACAGAGCGCGGGTCGAAGCACTATTAAGCTACTCGGAAGACTCTGCCGGCGGCTTAATGAATACGGACACGATCACTATACGTCCGAACCTAACGCTAGACATTGTCTTTCGCTATTTGCGCAGACACTCTTCACTGCCCGACATGACAGATAACCTACTTGTTGTCAGCCGCTCCAATCGACTGTTAGGAACACTCCCTCTCACTAAATTATTAGTTTCAGATGTTAGAGCCACCGTTCGCGATGTAATGGAAACAGAATATACCGTTATTAAAGCCGAGACACCGGCGAGTGAAGTGGCTCAACTCTTTGAAAAAATGGATCTTGTTTCTGCACCTGTCATTGATGGCACCACTAAAAAACTACTTGGTCGGATTACCATCGATGATGTGGTTGATGTTATTCGAGATGAAGCCGAACACTCAATGCTAAGTATGGCAGGTCTTGATGATGATGAAGACACCTTCGCCCCCATCATGAAAACCACAAAAAGACGAGCTGTGTGGCTTGGAATCAACCTTATTACCGCGTTCATTGCCTCTTATGTAATTGGACTGTTTCAGAACACCCTTGATCAGGTCGTAGCACTCGCCATTCTTATGCCGATCGTTGCCAGTATGGGCGGCATTGCCGGATCTCAAGTACTAACACTTGTCATACGTGGTATTGCATTAAATCAAATTGGCTCTACAAATACTCGCTGGCTTTTAAACAGAGAGCTGATTGTTGGCCTCATTAACGGCCTTCTTTGGGCAACCGTTATTGCCGCTCTCACCGCACTTTGGTTTGACAACATAAAGATTGCCTATATCATTGCAGGCGCTACCATAATAAACCTGCTATTTGCGGCCGCCACTGGTACACTCCTGCCCATTCTACTAAAAAAGATTGGCATAGACCCAGCGCTTGCTGGCAGCGTAATTTTGACTACCGTGACCGATGTTGTTGGTTTTCTTTCCTTCCTCGGTCTCGCTACTATTTTTCTAATATAGGTTCCCATGACAGACTTTGATCAACTTGAAAATGACGACGAACTCCCTAAAAGCAAATCCCAAGTCAAACGCGAAATGGATGCCTTGCAGGAAGTTGGTAAAAAACTATTAAGCCTGAGTAAAAATCAGCTTAAAAAAATTGAAATGTCTGACACATTAAAAGATGCCATTGAAGAATCTGGACGCATAAAACAAAATGAAGCGAAAAGAAGGCACTTACAATATATCGGTCGAGTAATGCGTACAGAAGATCACGAAACGATAGCACAACGTGTCGCTTTACTTGATACAACATCAGCAGCCTACAACAAACTATTTCATCAACTAGAAATAAAACGAGACGCGCTCATTGGCGAGAACAGTAAAGAAGTTTTGTCTCAATATTTAGATGACAACCCAAACCTTGAAGAAATTCAGTTACTTAGACAGCTAATCCGTCTTTCTCAAAAAGAAGCTTCACAAGAAGGCAACACCTCTAATCGAAAGAAACTCTTCCGCCTTTTACGCGAAGTTGAAGAAAAGCGTCTCGGTTTAAAAGGCTAATACTAAACAGTCTTAAGTTAACTGCTTTAAGTTAACTGCTTTAAGTTAACTGCCCCGCCCTAAAATACCTTGGCGGTTATTGTTAAGCCAGTATGGAATCCATACTGGCTTTTTCATGCGCTTCTTCTGGCATTTTATTTCACACCAATACGCGCTTTCAGGTCGAGGAACCATTACCTCCCTTTTTGAACTTGATACATTAGTAATCACTGAGCTTAAAAAATAATTTATTAGCCACTCTTCTATCAATCTAATAGATGTATCACGCACAAAAAAAACCAAACATTTATCCATAATGAAACCAACTCACCGGCCACCACAGAACACCGATACCCTGCTTTGCCCCCTGCGGTGACACTGTCGATGGACCAGTTGCCTTTCATTTCCGGTGGGAAGGTGTCGTTTAGGGTGAGGATGCCTTCTATGACGAGTTTGGGGTTGCCTGGTAAATCAAGTGTGACGTTGGTGCCTTGGCTGTTGTCTTATTTTTCGGCTATTCACAATTTTGATAGTGCTAAGAAGTTAGCCTCATTTTGTGGGGTTGCACCTCGTGAGTACCAATCGGGAACCTCAATAAATGGTCGGGCAGCAATGTCAAAGATAGGCTCAGCACATTTACGCAAATCGCTTTTTCTTCCAGCAATGGTGGCACTAAAATACAATCCAGCTCTTAAAGGGCTGAAAGAACGACTTAGTGAAAAAGGCAAACCAAAAATGGTGATCATCGGCGCAGCGATGCGTAAGCTCATTCATATCATCTACGGTGTACTTAAAAGTGATGAGCCTTTTGACGAAAATAAAGTTTTCAACGCTTGAAGTTTAAGACGGTATCTGGCCCCAAATTCAGAGAAAGGCGATATTTAGGTTAGGAGGAAGACCATTAGGCCAGTCAAAAAACTTGATCTGACTTAATGGTCTAGGCCACTGCAAAATTGACAGGGTGAACATTCGCTAAATTTAGATGTTGCTTAGCCTGCCAAAGATCATAGGCATCCTGCATGGCCAGCCAGCTCTCTGGTGTTCTGCCAAGCGCTTTAGACAAACGCAATGCCATTTCAGGCGACACAGCGCTCTGCCCTTTCAGCACACGGCTTAACGTGGACGAAGCGACATCCAATTGCTTGGCCAAAAAGCGGCAACTAAAACCCGCTGGCTCAAGATAAACATCGTAAATAAATTCGCCTGGGTGTGGCGGGTTGTGCATATTCATTAGTGATAGTCCTCATAGTTGAGAATGTAAGCATTACCATCAACAAATTCGAAAGTAATACGCCAATTCCCGTTCACAGTAATAGACCAAATCCCATCTCGGTTTCCCTTTAACGGATGCAAGTTAAAACCGGGTAAATTGATATCCTCAATCTCTTGGGCGTATCGATCGCAGCAAGTTGCATACGTATTTTACGCCGATGCTTTGCTTGAATACCGGAAACGCTTCCTGTTTCGAAGTATTTCTTAAGGCCTTTGTGTTTGAATGTTTTGATCATAAAATGAGTGTAGCGTGGTGCGCATCAGCAATCAATAAAAAGCCCACATCGGTGGGCTTTGCTTTTGTTACTTGAAAAGGCTTGTTGCTTAGTCCCATATGTTGGTTACCGTCTCGGCTGCTTTGTCTGGCAAGGTGGGGATCTCGATCATAACGCCAGCGGGAAGCACTGGCCCGTAGGCTTCTAAGCCGGGGTTTTGTTCGAACAAGGCTTCTTCCGCTTGGTCGTCGTTGCGTTTTAGGGCGATCCACAGAATGTTGGATATGGTGTCGCCGTCGCGACTACGGATGGTTGTCATTGTCGTACTCTTCTAGCTCTAGGGTGAAAGCGAGGACGAAGGCGGTGCCGTCGTCGATGATCTTGTCTTGCTTCTCTTGCAAGCGTTTGATCGTCCATTGGCCTAAGTTATTGCCGTAGCCATCGGCCAGCACCAAAGGCACTCGCTGATTTTGTAAGGCGCGTAAGGCGTTGAGATTCGCCATGCCATCGCCTTGAAACCACGCCCCTGTGACGGTGATATTTTCCAACTGTTGGCCCGTATGTTGGCTCATCGGCTTTTGGCCGTATCGCGCCACCGCGACCCAACCGCCGTCGCTAGTGCGCTGCAAACCCTCGTATGGTGTGCCTTCGCTAAGCGAAAACACAAAACCACCGAGCGACATCATCTGACGCATGATTACTCCTTAGATAAAAATGGAAGAACAGAAACGAAAAAGCCCATCAGGGATGGGCTTGGGGGATTGGTTTGGGATTTTAAGGTTCAGGGGAATTCGGCCTTAAACTCAATTAATTTGCTGATAACCCTTTTATTTAATTGGCAGACAAAAGCCATCATATGTTGTGTCACCAAGGGTCTGATCATACGTAAACATATCTGAACTAGACATCGTAACAGTGAGCGCAATTGACTCATCTACAGGACTTGAGGCAGACAATACTTGATAATTTATCTTGTCGATCGACCTTACATATTCTTCTATTTTTTTCTCTTTAACCTCTTCCCACAAAGGCGAGTTCTTATTTTCCTTGTGAATTACATTTCCTTGTGTCAAAAGGAGATAAGTAATTTTGTTACCTTCAAGCGTCCAAGAACCCGTTGAGTTACGACTGTAAGAGAAAAGTGGCTCCTGAGGCTTATCCCGGATGGGATAATAAAAAGTTGAAGAATCAGTGAAAGTACCATCATGCTTAATAACCATACGATCTAGAGACTTAAGGTGCTGATCTGTATATGTAGTCAAACACCCCCATTCCCCAATAAACTGCTCTTTCGTCATATGTTGAGTTTTTTCAACCTTAGCATTCGCTTGTTGATTCGTCGTCGAACACCCTGAGATCATAACGGCCCCAATTGCAGCCAATAAAAAAGCGTTTCTCATACTTTCCTCCGTGATAATAAATCCGAAAAATCTTAATTAGAAATTAACGATAAAAATCTAGCTTAATTAAGTTGTTAAGCCTCAACTTATCTTTTTACTCCAATAAAAACAACAACTAAAGCCCACTTAAGTAGGCTTTAGTTGTCTATCGCTTAGAAGTCTACAAAGTTGCGTTGGGCGTAGTCTTTGACGCGGGTGATGTTGTCGTTTACCCAGTCTGCGTACCTGAATTAAAAAGCTAGTCGTGCTATTTGCTGTTGCTTTTTTTGTTAGGAAAGTGCGGACGGCTTGGATTAGGTCGATGAGTTCTTTTGATGGAACGACGACGGGGTCGCTTTGTATCTGCATGGATTTGACGATGTTGTTGAGCAGTTGCTTTCCTTGGAGGGAATAGCTGTCTGTTTCCGCTAGTGCTAGGTTGTCTGTGGTTGGTTTTGCTCGTTTAGCTGTTTGGAGTAGATGAAGGCTAGGCGCTATTTTTCATCTAGCCCCAAACTCAGTTTGGAGTAGATGAAGGCTAGGTACTATTTTTCATCTGACCCCAAATTCACTCCTTAGATAAAAATGGAAGAACAGAAACGAAAAAGCCCATCGGAAGGATGGGCTTGGGGGTGTTTGGTTTGGGGTGGAAGAGGTTAAGGGGTGTTTTTTGTCTAATCCTTAACTCTTAAATTCGTCCACAATGACCATCATATGTGTTGTCACCTGATATCTGCTTATATGTAAACATATTTGAAGTAGACACCTTAATAGAGAGTGTAATTGACTCGTCTTGAGAATTTGGTTCAGACAATATTTTATAAATTATTTTGTCGATCAACCTTACACTTTCTTCTCGTTTTTCCTCTTTAACTTTTTTCCATAATGGCGAGTTCTTAAATTCCTGACGCCATATTTTTCCTTGTGTCAAAAAGAGATAAGTTATTTTGTTATCATCAAGCACCCAAGAACCCGTTAAATAACGGGTATAAGAGAAAAGTGAATGCTCAGGATCGTTCATGATTGGATAATAAGTATCTGATAAATTGGTAAAAATACCATCTCGCTTAATATCCATGCGGTCATAAGACCTAAGATCATGAGCTGGATATGTGGTCAAACACCCCCATTCCCCAATTAACTGCTCGCTCGTCATATTCTCAGTCTTTTCAACCTTAGCATTCGTTTGTTGATTCGTCGTCGAACACCCTGAGATCATAACGGCCCCAATTGCAGCCAATAAAAAAGCGTTTCTCATACTTTCCTCCGTGATAATAAATCTGAAAAATCTTAGACAATTGGGGTCAGATGAAAATTAAAAACTATTTTTCATCTGACCCCAAATTCATTTTTCATCTGACACCAAATTCTATTTTGGATAAACCTTCTTAATAAAGTGATCAGTCTCTGAAGAATAATGATTATTTTGATGTTTCAAAAAACATTCATTCTCTAGCGATTTATTCTCATCTTCACATGTAGAAATCAATTTTTCTTCATTGTATAAAAGATAATACGATTCCATATTATCAACTGCTCGCTCAGCATGGCTATTGCATATAGTTGTAAGGTCTTTGACACTGTATTTTTGGATCATTTTTGGTGATTCACTACAAGCTGCTTCAATTTCACCTTGATATACAGACATATCAACCTTTTGTTGCTTAGTCAGACTATGCCCCGCGCAACCAGCTAAAAATGCGACACCAACAACTAAAGCAAAAAATCTAGCTATCCCTTCCATTTCTTATTCTCCATTATTTAATAAAAAGTCATTATATCAATTAAATAGAAGCCACAACATACTAACATCGAATCTCATTAGGCTTTCTCCATTCAAATGTAAACAAAGTTGCGTTGGGCGAAGTCTTTGACGCGGGTGATGTTGTCGTTTACCCAGTCTGACTTACCTGAATTAGAAAGCTGAATTAAAAAGCTAGTCGTGCTATTTGCTGTTGCTTTTTTTGTTAGGAAAGTGCGGACGGCTTGGATTAGGTCGATGAGTTCTTTTGATGGAACGACGACGGGGTCGCTTTGTATCTGCATGGATTTGACGATGTTGTTGAGCGGTTGCTTTCCTTGGAAGGAATAGCTGTCTGTTTCCGCTAGCGCTAAGTTGTCTGTGGTTGTTTTTGCTCGTGGAGCTGTTTGGAGTAGATGAAGGCTAGGTACTATTTTTTCATCTGATCCCAAATTCACTTTGTTAACTGTGCCACTAGCCGAGAACCTTAACTTTGTTTATATGATTACTAAAAAAGAATGTTGCAAGCTGATTGGCATAACTGTTTAGAGACTCTCCAGACTCCTCAAATTTCTGATAATTTAGCATACTGACTTCGTACCGTATTCCGTATGTATAACTCCCATCACTATTTCTTGCGATAATGGTGTCGTATTCTGATTCGAGAGTTTGGTTTATTGGAAATGATCCGAACTCCTCAACTAAACCTTCAATTTCAGCCACTAGCTTTTTGCGACGAACACAAACACCTAACCTACAGTCAACACCCCAGCCATTACTACTATCTAGATTCAGTAGCTCACTTCTTAATTCTTCAGAGGTAAGTTCTTTCATATTTCGTCAGTTAATATCTTAATAGTGCGCATGCGCGTTTAAAGGTTCGTTGATGCTAAAAGACTTTTTCGTTTTCTACCAGCCCAAACAACACCTAAAGCCCACTTAAGTAGGCTTTAGTTGTCTATCGCTTAGAAGTCTACAAAGTTGCGTTGGGCGTAGTCTTTGACGCGGGTGATGTTGTCGTTTACCCAATCTGGTGTGCGTAGCTGAGCAATTTGAGTTTGGTACATGCGGACGGCTTGGATTAGGTCGATGAGTTCTTTTGATGGAACGACGACGGGGTCGCTTTGTATCTGCATGGATTTGACGATGTTGTTGAGCGGTTGCTTTCCTTGGAAGGAATAGCTGTCTGTTTCCGCTAGCGCTAGGTTGTCTGTAGTTGCTTTTGCTCGTAGTGTTGTTTGGAGTAGATGAAGAACCCCAAACTCTATTTGACTGGCTTTAAAAGGTAGCTGTTAAGTAAATATTTGCGCCGGAACGTTTTATGATAGCTTTGTTATAGACTTTTTGGCCATGTGCATTTAATTACCCCGTCGACAATATATGAATTTGCTTTATCTGTTTTTTCAACAAAGTACTTAACCTCCCCGTTATTGTGGCTCAATGCAGGAATATTAAATAGTAACTGCCCACCCGACCTAACTTCTATTACGTTAAGCGGTGATGAAAACTGTAGAAATTTCGATTCATCTATCTGGCGAGCCAAACTTTGAATCGTATTTAGCTCAGCTGAGCTTAAGTTGATTTTTAGTGGCCCAATCTGATCGTCCTGTCCACAACATGCCTCACGAGTAACTACGATATTCATAATGACCTATAAAATTTTAATAATACGCATGCGCGTTTACACATCCACTGATACTAAAAGACTTTGTCGTTTCCTGCCAGCCAAAACAACAACTAAAGCCCACATCGGGGCTTTAGTTGCTTTTGGCTTAGAAGTCTACAAAGTTGCGTTGGGCGTAGTCTTTGACGCGGGTGATGTTGTCGTTTACCCAGTCTGGTGTTTGTAGCTGTGCTATTTGCTGTTGGTACATGCGGACGGCTTGGATTAGGTCGATGAGTTCTTTTGATGGAACGACGACGGGGTCGCTTTGTATCTGCATGGATTTGACGATGTTGTTGAGCAGTTGCCTTCCTTGGAGGGAATAGCTGTCTGTTTTCGCTAGTGCTAAGTTGTCTGTGGTTGGTTTTGCTCGTGGAGCTGTTTGGAGTAAATGAAGGCTAGGTACTATTTTTCATTTGACCCCAAATTCAAGTGCTTAACAAACGTATTTACATACGAAATAAAAAATAATCCTAGTAGGGCTATGACAGACCTACGGATTATATCAATACTTTGCTCGGGGAGTTCGCCGCCAATGAAATATGATAGCCACATCATGGAACCACTCAAAATTAACATGGCAGAGTAAAACTTAATAGCTGTTGAAAACCATGTAGTACGGCGAAAATACCCAAAAATAACAGCACTATTTACTGCTACTGAAAGTATCGCTACTAAATCTCCTTGCAACAAAGCCATGATGCTTAGAGCAAGGCTAAGAAAGCACAAAAACAATAATAAGCTGATGAACAGTTTACCTAGTGGTGGTATTGAGTATTCCATATTTGAACCTAATATTTTAATAGTGTGCATTCTCGTTTACACATTCATTGATACTAAAAGACTTTCTCGTTTCCTACCAGACCAATCAACAACTAAAGCCCACATCGGGGCTTTAGTTGCTTACTGCTTAGAAGTCTACAAAGTTGCGTTGGGCGTAGTCTTTGACGCGGGTGATGTTGTCGTTTACCCAGTCTGCGTACCTGAATTAAAAAGCTAGTCGTGCTATTTGCTGTTGCTTTTTTTGTTAGGAAAGTGCGGACGGCTTGGATTAGGTCGATGAGTTCTTTTGATGGAACGACGACGGGGTCGCTTTGTATCTGCATGGATTTGACGATGTTGTTGAGCAGTTTCCTTCCTTGTAGGGAATAGCTGTCTTTTTCCGCTAGTGCTAAGTTGTTTTTGCTCGTGGAGCTGTTTGGGTCGATGAAGGCTAGGTACTATTTTTCATCTGACCCCAAACTCAGACCCCAAACTCATCCAATACACATAACGCCCAAATAACAGGCTAAAAATTGTTGGCTAAAATAAGTGAACGTAGTGAACAAAAAGCCAACTATTTTTTGTCCTTGTTGATTTTCTTGTTATGTTTCAATGACTCTTTCGTTGGAAGCCTTTGCCATTTCATCCATGTATTCCATCATTTCGCCTGCGGTCGCGCCTATTTCGGTGCCGCTGCCGCCTGACATTGCGGAGGCAAGGCTTACACCTTGCATGGCCATGTCGAGTGGCCGGAAGAATCGCCCTGCGCCTTTTAAGGCGCCCAGTTTTCCAAATTTGCCAAAGCGACCGCCTGCGCTGGCGCGTTTGGTTGGGTTGTTGCGGTCTGAAATTTGGTCTTCATAACCTCTTAGACCTGCGAGTCGATTGCCAATTCGACTGTTTCGCTCTCTGTTTCCTTGGGTCTTTCCCCTTGTTCCAACTCTTCCTGCACTTCCTCTTGTTCCTGCTCGTCCGCCTCTTCCTCCATAACCTGCGCCTGCGCCGAGTCCGTTTAGTTTGCGGTTGAGTCGGTCTAGGGAGCGTGATGCTCGGTTGGCGCTTTGGGTGGTTTGGTCGGTGGTGCTGGTGAGTTTGGTTTTGCCGAGGTTGAAGCGATCGCGCCCGTTGCCCAGGGTGAGTTTGGCGAGTTTGAAGGCGATGGCACCGGCTTTGACCACGGCGATGGCGGCGGCCACGCCAAGTAAACCGCTGGCAAGTTGTGGGTTGGCTTCGGCGAAGTAGGCCACGCTGTCCACCACGGACATGAGCGGCGGTAACACGGCGTCGAGCACGGGCAAGAGTCGGTCACCCAGTACTATGGTCATGCGGTCGAATTTGGCACCGAGCATGGCGAGTTTGTGGCCACGGGTGGCGGCTCGGTTGGCGTATTCGTCGTTGACGCTGTTGGTGCGATCGGCTTGGTTGGCGACTTTGGCAAAGGCGGCGACGAGGCCGTTTTTGTCGTCGTCCAGTGTGGTGACGAGTTTGGCGACGGCGCCTTTGACTTCTTCCCCAAAAAGTTGCGAGATTACTGCGCCTCGGTCTGTGGCGTTGACGTCTTTTAGGCCGCGCATGACTTCTACAAGGGTGCCTTGGGCGTCTTGTTGCATCATGTCGGCCAGTTCTTCGGCGTTGAAGCCGATGCGCCCCATGGCGTCTTGCTGGGCAGCGGTGGCGGCGTAGCCTGATGTGAGTCGTCCGGTGATGTTTTTCAGCGCGGTGGCGGCGACTTCTTGGGTGGCGCCACCGGCAATGAGGCTGGCGGATAAAGCGGCGGTTTGGTTGTAGTTTAAGCCTGCGCCCATGGCGGTGGAGCCTTGGCGCACCATGACGGCGGCAATGTCCTTTGCCTTGGCGTTCATGTTGTTGCTTAGGTAGTTGGTGGCGTCGGCGAGGTCTAGGGCGTTCTTTTGGGTGAGTCCCATGGCCGCGCGCCATGTGGCGAGGGTGGAACCGGCCTCTTCTGCGGATACGTCCCATGCGACGCTCATTTTGGTGGCGGATTCAGCAAACTGGAGCAGTTGGCTTTTTTCGATGCCGGATTGCCCTGCGGCGGTGACGATGTCGGCAATGCCTTCTTGCTTCTTAGCTATGGCACTCCTAATAAGACAACACATTGTTTCAATCAAACAAACTGATGACGCCCTATTTACTCTTATCAGTACACTTTAAGGTTGTTTTTCCCGTTAATCTGAAACTAGACTCACTTGTCCCTTAGAAATCTTGTAATTTTATGACATAATCAAACGTAACAACCGAGAACGCATGAAAATGCCTTGTTTAGAGGGTGTTATAAAAAATGCTACAAAACTAATTTTAGCATTTCTTTAGCACTGTAATACCAAAACACCCCTAAAACGACCCCTAAAAGACGATTAAATGCTAATAGAAAAAACATCAAAAACAGAGCCAAAGCCTTTAAATTCAAGGGATACAGTAGATAGGCGCTTTAGCATTGCACCCATGATGGATTGGACGACTTCAGATTACCGAGTCTTTGCTAGAACGCTTAGCAAAAACACACTGCTTTATACCGAGATGGTGACCACAGGCGCTTTGTTGCAAGGCAATCATCCTGAAAGATTCTTACGATACGATGAGTGCGAGCACCCTATTGCGTTACAGCTTGGTGGATCAGACGCCGTTGCGTTGGGAAAATGCGCGAAAATGGCTGAACAGGCAGGCTTCGATGAAGTAAACCTAAACGTGGGTTGCCCAAGCGATCGAGTTCAAAACAGTTTGATCGGCGCCTGTTTGATGGCTCACCCTGACAAAGTGAAAGACGCTATGCGTGCGATGCAAGATGCGTGCAGTATTCCGGTGACAATCAAACACCGTATTGGTTTGGATGAGCAAGAAGAATACAGCGTGGTGCGTGATTTTGTTGGTGATATAGCCACTACTGGCATCACGACCTTTATTGTTCACGCGCGTAATGCCATTCTGCAAGGCTTGAGCCCGAAAGAGAACCGTGAAGTACCACCATTGAAATATCATTATGTGCATCAGTTGAAGAAAGATTTCCCAGACCTTGAAATCATCTTAAACGGTGGCATAAAAACCTTAGAAGAATGCCAAGAACAATTAGCACACGTCGATGGCGTTATGGTTGGACGTGAGGCTTATCATAATCCTTGGATACTAAGCCAAGTTGATGAGCAGTTGTTTGGCGGTCAAGCGCTTGTTCATGATCGCTATGAAGCGTTAGACGCTTTTGTTCCGTATGTGGAGCGTAAGCTAGAAGAAGGCGAGCGATTATTGCACCTCACCCGACATATTTTGGGTATTTTTCAAGGAGAAGCAGGCGGCAAGCAGTTCCGTCGTTATCTTTCTGAAAATGGTCATAAAGCCGACGCAAAGATAAATGTATTATTAGAGGCCATTGAATTGGTCAAACATCATCAACAAAAAGGATAAAGCAATGAGCAATAAGTTATCTCAACTAAAAGAGTTCACGACCATTGTGGCTGACACCGGCGATATCACGGCAATCAAAGACTTTTTACCTGAAGATGCAACCACTAACCCATCTTTGATGCTTAAAGCCGCGCAAATTCCAGAATACGCTCCTTTCCTTGACCAAGCGGTTGCTTGGGCAAAAACTCAAAGCAATGACAAAGATCAGCAAATTTTAGACGCTGGCGACATGCTTGCAGTGATTGTTGGTACTGAAATCCTGAAATATGTTCCAGGTCGGATATCTACTGAAGTAGATGCCCGTTTGTCTTTTAATAAAGAAGCGACATTAGCAAAAGCACGTAAATTGATCGCTCTGTATGAAGACGCTGGTGTTTCTCGTGAACGCGTTCTAATCAAAGCTGCGTCTACTTGGGAAGGCATCAAGGCCGCTGAAGAACTAGAAAAAGAAGGCATCAACTGTAACCTGACCTTGCTTTTCTCTTTTGCTCAAGCCAAAGCTTGCGCTGAAGCCGGTGTTTACCTGATTTCACCTTTTGTTGGTCGTATTCTTGATTGGTACAAAAAATCGACTGGCCAAGATTACACCGCAGAAACCGATCCAGGCGTGGTGTCCGTTACTGAGATCTACAACTACTATAAAGAGCATGGTTACAAGACCGTTGTGATGGGCGCAAGCTTCCGTAATATCGGTGAAATCGAACAACTTGCTGGCTGTGATCGTTTGACTATTAGCCCGAACCTGCTTGATGAGTTGAAAAAAGACGAAGGCAAGCTTGAGCGTAAGTTGATTCCAACCACTAATGTGAAACCAGCACCTGCTGCGGTTACAGAAGCGACTTTCCGTTGGGCTATGAACGAAGACGCAATGGCGACAGAGAAATTGTCTGAAGGTATTCGTAACTTTGCTGCCGATCAGCGTAAGTTAGAAGTCACTTTGGCCTCTATGCTGTAATCTTGGCGACTGCGGAAAAAGTTAAAAACGCGACCTAGGTCGCGTTTTTTATGCCCCTTTATTTTATGCTGCATGCTTCTACCCTACATAAAAGCCACCATGTAACGAGCAACTGATAATGACTGAATTTGAAAAAATGATCCGTGGTGAGACTTTTAATGGGATTGATACAGACCTTCGCCTGCGCAGAGAAACCGCTCGTCTAGCGTGCGCCAAATTCAATGCGCACCCAAGTAAAGGCAATTTGCGCCATATTACTCGTTTGTTTGCTGAGTTCGGCAGCGTTGTCATCGAACCCGGTTTTCAGTGTGATTACGGCTCTCAAATTCACCTGGGTAAAAATGTGTTTATTAACTTCCATTGCGTCTTTCTAGACAGCGCACCTATTCATATTGGCGATGATGTCTTGATTGGTCCAGGCGTGCATCTTTATACGGTCGATCACCCAAGAGACGCGAAATTACGTGCTTCGGGTGAATGCTTCACACGACCTATCACGATTGGCAATAATGTGTGGATTGGTGGTGGCGCCAAAATATTACCCGACATCAACATTGGCAATAACGCCATTATTGCCGCAAATGCCGTCGTAACTCGCCACGTAGAAGAAAATGAGCGCTATTTCGGATAATCGGCTCAATGCTTTTTTTGCATAATTACGCCAAAAAACCACACTTTCATGCTTTAACGAACGTTCGCTGAACTCTTTCTACAACTGGGTAAGTAATCGGCAATTGTTAAGGAAATACCCTCTTCGCCCCTCTTGTCTCGACAATTTTCTATATACTGCACTGAAACACGCGAGAGAGGTCGCTTTATGAAAAATTGGATTCTATTTTTAGCTAGTCTTGTGGCGCTTGGTGCAAACGCCTCAGATGTCGACATTGGCAATGATTCCTTAAACATCGATCAAATCACACAGTTTAATGGTACTCCATGGGGTATCGCCGTGCTTAATGATCAAGAAGCCATCATAACTATAAAACAAGGTGATGCCTACCGAGTCAATTTAGTCACTGGTGAAAAACAAGCGCTGACCGGACTCCCTTCTGTCGATAACGCCGGCCAAGGCGGTTTACTGGATGTGGCTAAGTCACCCGTATTCACCGAACAAGGATGGTTGTATTTCACCTATTCAAAGCCATCGAATGATGGATCACGCACCACGCTCGCACGGGCTAAGTTGGTTAATAACACCCTTACCGAATGGCACGACTTACTCGTCTCAGACTCTGCCACGACGGAAACAAAACACTATGGCGGACGCATAGCCTTTGACGATCAAGACCATGTGTTTTTCTCGGTCGGTGATCGAGGCGTCAGAGAAAACGCGCAAGAACTGATCAATCACGCTGGCAGCATTATTCGCTTAAGCTTGGATGGTCAAGTGCCAGCGGACAACCCTTTTGTAACGCACGCCAACATCAGAAATGAAATTTGGAGTTACGGACACCGTAATCCTCAAGGTTTATTTTATGACACAAACAGCCATACTTTATGGTCAAACGAACATGGACCAAGAGGCGGTGATGAAATTAATCTGATTCGTCCCGGTGCTAACTATGGTTGGCCAATTGTGTCTTACGGCAAGGAATATTGGGGACCTATCGATGTGGGCGAAGGCACAGAAAAAGAAGGTATAGACAATCCTGCTAAAGTATTTATTCCGTCGATCGCGCCCAGTAGCTTATTACGCTATCAAGGTATTTTGTTTTCCAACTGGAACGGTGACTTTCTATCGACGGCACTCGCATTAAGGCATTTAAATAAGGTGAAAATTGAGGCTAACGGTGAAGTAACAGAAACACGTTACCTTCAAAACTTAGATGAACGACTTCGCTCTATTGCTCAAGACTCAAAAGGGGCACTCTATATTGGTACGGACTCTGGAAAGCTTTTAAGAATCACGCTGACCACGGCCACCACCCTTAAAAATTAAGTTAAGGGCATCCTTTGCTGCCCTTAACATCACTAAAATTTACCCTTCTAGAACAACGCAATTTCGTCCGCTGTTTTTGGCTTTATATAAACGTTGGTCAGCAATCGAATATAAATGCTTAAAATCACCACCGTCTTCGTTACTGCTTGAAACACCAATACTCGCCGTATAACAAATATCATGACCATTAAAGCGAAACGGCGTGTCGTGAATATACTGACAAAACGACACTGCCCACGTCTTGCTTTTCGACGCTGACATCAGTACACAAAACTCTTCGCCACCTAAACGAAACAGTTGTTCACTGTCTCCCTCATGAGCTCTCAACCTTTCAGCAAAATCAACCAAGACAGCGTCGCCAATGTCGTGGCCATAGTTGTCATTCACTCTTTTAAAATGATCCAAGTCGATTAATACAAACGCCAGCCCATCGCCATCTTTTTTCGCCGCTTTAAACTGTTGCTCATATTTAGCGATCATATTTCGGCGGTTAGCAAGGCCCGTTAAAGGATCTGTTGAAGCCACTACCGTTAAGGTAGCCAACATTTTTTTATGTATTTTTTCTGCGCCATGAGTAAGCCCCCAGAGAAAAAGATAGGCAAAGACTAAATTGATCACAACACTAACGAGTTGAATACCATGTGGTTCATAGAAGCGTAAATATAAAATTATCGCCACTAACGCGAGGCAAACACCGCTCAACCACACCGCAATACGACGCCCCAACATTAAGTAGGAACTCATAGGAAAAATTAACACCCACACCTGTCTTCCTGAGAACAAAGGAGAAAATGCAACCGTGGCCAAAATGCCTAAAAATATGAAGGACACATAAAAGAAAACGACCCATTGGTAATATTGCCATCGCCTGGGAAGAAACCACACACTGACTGTTAAAATAAGAAGAAAGGTTTCAATAAATGCAACAATATAATGTCCCGCAAGGATATTGAGAGAAATAAGAATAAGACAGGAAACGCCAATCACCAGTAAAAAAACCTTTAATAAGGTTTCACTGAAAAGGTCATCGTTAAACCAATGAGATACTGGAAGCTTCTTATTCATTCATCACCATTGCTCCAATTATTCAGACCAGCTCGTCTCTTCAGGCTGGTCATTATTAGAAAACGCTTCATCGTCACCCCAAGAGTCATCGCCCCAGGAATCGTCATTAGCATCCTCGCCCCAACTACCATCAACCGAGCCTTCATGTGATTGCTCTTTTCGTGGGGGGTTACCGTCATAAACATCATACGCTCGACTCTGTAAATACACGTCTCGGATAAAGCTGTACCGGTCTCCTACAATCAAAGATTCAGCGCTAAGCAAACGAGCACGAGTATCGACAACATCCAGAGCCATCAATCCCAATTTATCATCACGGTTCAAATTAAGAGCTTCTGTTTCGTCAATATACGTGTATTCGACCACCAAACCCGAACCATCACGGACAGTTGAAGGACCAAAGAATGGCAGAACAAGATAAGGACCAGACGACACACCCCAGTATCCTAACGTTTGGCCGAAATCCTCTTTATAATGTTTTAGCCCCAGCTCGCTTGCGACATCAAAAATACCAAACCACCCAGCTGTACTGTTTATTAGAAAACGAAAAGTGGAAGAGGCCGTTTCATCCCATTTACCCTGCAATAAATTATTGGTTATATTGCCAATTTCACCAAGGTTAGAGAAAAAATTGCTTACCCCTTTTTGCACGGGATTAGGCGTTACCGCTTTATATCCTTTCGCAATGGGCTTTAAAACGGCCCCATCAATGGCATCATTAAAGGTAAACATAGAGCGATTGAAACCCTCCCATGGGTCCTCTTCGGTTGCTGCCACCGCCGCTTGCGAAAGTAGCAGTAAACTCAAAAACAAAGAACCAATCACATTTAGCATTGTATTTTACACACCTTTAAAATGACCTTAATGGAAAAGACACGAGCTCCTCCGACACTAAACCAATTTTTTCACTTCTTGCCACTGTTTTGCCAAACGTTTCTCAGATATTGACTCCAAAGTTCCGACAGACTGAGCAAACAATGAAATGCGATACTCTTCTAGCATCCAGCGATATTTCACTAATTCAGGATCATATAACACTTTGTCATCGTGCGCTTTTTTCTGGCGAACATAGGTTTGCCACAAAATTTCTAATTCCGTCACATAGGCATTTTCTTTATTCAAATGGTTTTGAAAACGCTCTAGCCTGACTTCAATCCCTTTAAAATATCGCGGCAACTGCCCTAGCCAAAATAACGGTGTATTGCCAATAAAACCAGGATACACCAGCTGACCTAACTGAACTTTAATATCACCGTACACTCTTGTCCAAGGCAGAGGAATACTGCCTTTCATTTTTTTAGCCACGCCCTGATAAGAAGACAGTACCCGATACAACTGTTCTGCCATCTCGTTGGCAACACTCACCAAACTAAGCTTATGTGTCGACACGCACTGTTCGAACTCTTCTTTTGTGCGCGGTAAGGAGCGTCCATCCAAAAACACCTTGTCTAACACGGCATTCAACAGATCATCCAGTAACGTTTCTTTCTGCCCCAATGGGGAAAAGATCAACATGGACTCTCTTAAATGCGGTAGGTTCTTTTGTAAATAGCTCATTTCCTTACTTAAAGTCAATTTTAGTAGCGTAATAACGCCTTTTCGGTGTGTTTCTATCGCCGTGTTACGGTCATCAAACATTTTTAATGCAACGCTCTCCCCTTGGGCGACCAAGGCGGGAAATGCGGTGACTTTAATACCTGCCTGCTTAATTTCTTGGCGCTCTGGAATGCCTTGCTCTGGCCAAGTGGTTAATCCTTCTTGCTCATGTTGCTTCGTACCAAACTTGGCAAAGCTCTCTTGAACAAGATCACTAAATTGCGTTTGGAGTTGCGCAAGATTTTTACCCACTCCTAGCACCTTGCCACGTTCATCAACGACCTCTAAATTTAGAGTAAGATGAGAATCTAGTTTTTCTGCATTCCATTCATTTAGAGGAATATCAATCAGGGTTTCGCGCTTAATCTGCAAGCTAAGTTGCTCAAGCAAGTCACCCTTTTCTTTCGACAAGTTGGGATAGACACGATCCACAAACTGAGGAATCGGCACAAAACGACGACGTAATACTTTGGGGAGCGCTCTTAATAGCGCTTCACAGCGCTCCTTAATAAAGCCCGGCACCGCCCACCCTAGATCTTCTAAACTTAACTGTCTTAATAATCCAACAGGGACTTTTAACGTCGCGCCGTCGGTTTCTTTGCCCGGATCAAACTGATAATCAATCGGTAACGCCACGCCATTCAAACCAAAAGAGTCTGGAAACGCGACGTCGTCCACATGAACGTCTTGATTAACCAAGTCATCACGGGTCATAAACAGCGCATCGGGAGACTTTTTAACAAAATATTCTAAACTTTTTAAGTTACGCACATCCGCGGGCAAACGCTGATCATAAAAAGCAAACACCACTTCATCGTCCACCAAAATATCGCGTGTCCGCAGTTTAGCTTCTTGCGTTTCGAGCCCTTCAATCAACGCTTTGTTTTTACGAAAAAAGGCTTGTTTGGTACGAAGTTCACCTTCCACCAATCCTGAACGAATGAAAATTTCACGCGACTCTTCAGGGTTTACGTGGCCGTAGTCCATGCGCCGTTTAGCCACAATGACCAATCCATACAAAGACACTTGCTCTTGAGCCATGACGCGCCCTTGAGTGCGCTCAAAGTGCGGATCAAAATATTGACGTTTCACAAAAGGTGCGGCGTATTCTTCGATCCAAATAGGATCAATTCGTGCCGTGACACGCGCATAAAGCTTGCTGGTCTCGACTAATTCGGCGGCCATTATCCATTGTGGTGGTTTTTTAAATAACATAGAACCTGGAAAGATCGCCAATTTACGTGAACGGCAACCGAGCATTTCCTTGCTGTCTTCCATCTTATTCGCGACTTGTGTAAATAAGCCGGCCAATAAAGATCGATGGATGGCTTCGTAATGACGCTCTTCATGCTGAACCTCTTTGAAACCAAGCTGCTTACAGGCAATCATGATTTGACGATGGATATCTCGCCATTCTCGCATGCGCATAAAATTCAAAAATTGCTTACGGCAATATTGACGAAGTTGATTCTGAGATAATTCTTGGCGTTGGGTTTCATAACGCTCCCATAAATTCAGAAAAACGGCAAAATCTGAGTCTTCGTCTTTGTCTACAGCATGCGCTTGGTCAGATTGCGCTTTTTTATCTTGAGGACGCTCCCGTGGATCTGGAACGGATAACGCACTGACAATAATCGCCACTTCTTTTAAGACACTGTGCTGTTCGGCTGCAATCAAGATCCGCCCCAGTTTCGGGTCAATCGGTAATTTGGCGAGCTGTCGGCCGACGGTTGTCAATCGTTCATTTTGCAAAGCGCCCAGTTCTGTCAATGCTTGATAGCCATCGTTGATCATGCGTTTTTCGGGCATTTCAAGGAAAGGGAATTTTTCAACTGGCCCCAACTTCAAATTCGCCATCTGCAAGATAACTGACGCCAAATTAGTACGGAAAATCTCTGGATCCGTAAATTCAGGGCGATTACTGAAGTCTGCTTCGTCATAAAGGCGAATACAAATACCGTCTGCCACACGACCACATCGCCCTGCTCGTTGATTGGCGCTGGCTTGGCTGATTTTTTCGATGGGCAGTTGCTGAACTTTGGATCGCACACTGTAGCGGCTCATACGCGCTAAACCGGGATCAATCACATAACGAATACCCGGAACGGTTAACGAGGTTTCTGCGACGTTGGTCGACAACACAATGCGACGTCCAGAATGAGATTTGAAAATACGCTGCTGCTCGCTCGCACTTAATCGAGCGTACAAAGGCAAAACTTCGGTGCCACGCAACTCGGCTCGGCGTAAAATTTCAGCGGTCTCACGAATTTCACGCTCACCCGGTAAAAACACCAAAATATCACCGGCACCGCGATAGCCTGACGTTCTTTCTTCGGCAATCAATAATTCCACCGCGTCCAGAACACCATGTTCCATGCTTTGGTCTTCGTCAAGCTCTTCCGAATCTGACTTACTCAATAACGGCTGATAACGCACTTCTACCGGATAGGTTCGACCAGACACCTCAATAACCGGCGCCTTATCGAAATGCGTTGAAAAGCGCTCTACATCGATGGTCGCGGACGTCACAATGACTTTTAAATCAGGACGCGCCGCCAATACTTGTTTCAAATACCCCAGCAAGAAATCGATGTTCAAGCTGCGTTCGTGGGCTTCATCGATGATAATAGTGTCGTATTTATAAAGCAGTTTATCTTGCTGGATTTCCGCCAGTAAAATACCGTCTGTCATTAATTTGATCAGCGTTTCTTCATTACTTTCGTCGCTAAAACGGACTTGAAAGCCAACTTGCTCACCAAGCTTAACCTGCAGTTCATCACTGATCCGTTCCGCCACACTGCGCGCCGCAATTCGACGGGGCTGAGTGTGCCCAATAAGACCCGCTAAGCCACGCCCTGCTTGCAAACACATTTTAGGCAACTGAGTCGTTTTACCGGAGCCCGTTTCACCCGCAATAATGATGACTTGGTTTTCTTGAATCGCCTTGATAATTTCATCGGCGCGGGCCGCAACAGGCAAACTCTCGTCATAGGTGATTTTAGGCATACGAGCCGTACGCGCTTGGTGCAACGCACTCGACTTTTCGATAATGGCGTCAAGTTCATTTGCCATACGGTCACTGGGTAAACCGTCTTTTCGGCGCTTAGCAAGTTGCTCTTGTTTACGGACAATAAGATGACGATCACGTGTCATCACAGGATGATTTGGCATGGTATTAAAAAAGTATCCTAATTGATTGGCACTGGTGTTATTTGATAAGTGCGCAGCGGGTGCCGTTTCTATCTATATAATTGGAAATTCTAACATTAATCCCCATGAAGAGGTTATAGTGAAACCAATATGCTGCATTTGATCGGTAGCAACCACTCATTGACCAAAAAAGGAAATGGTATGTCTAATCACGTATTTGAAGATAACTCTCTTACTATTGGTAATACGCCACTGGTACGTTTAAACCGCATTGGTAATGGCAATATTTGGGCGAAGCTCGAATCTCGTAACCCTGCTTTCTCGGTAAAATGTCGTATCGGTGCCAATATGGTGTGGGATGCGGAGAAAAAAGGCATTCTAAGCAAAGGCAAATCGATTGTTGAAGCATCCAGTGGCAACACCGGTATCGCTCTGTGCTTCGTTGCGGCGTCACGTGGCTATCCTATTACGATCACAATGCCATCCAGCATGAGCATAGAGCGTCGCCAAGTTATGAAAGCTCTCGGCGCGACCATCGTATTAACGGAACCGGCGAAAGGCATGAAAGGCGCGATTGCCAAAGCAGAAGAAATTGCACAAGATGAAAACGTGGTACACCTTCAACAATTTGATAATTCCGCCAATCCAGAAATTCATGAAAAAACCACAGGTCCAGAAATCTGGACAGACACCAATGGCGAAATTGACGTTTTCGTAGCTGGCGTTGGTACGGGCGGTACGATCACAGGCGTGAGTCGCTACATTAAAAACACCCAAGGCAAAGCCATTATCAGCGTTGCCGTAGAACCCACCAGCTCCCCTGTTATTACACAAACCATGAAGGGCGAAACGCCATCACCATCGCCTCATAAGATCCAAGGCATTGGCGCAGGTTTTATACCGAAAAATTTAGACCTGTCTATGGTGGATCGAGTTGAGCAAGTGACTAATGAAGACGCGATTGACATGGCAAAACGCCTAATGCGTGAAGAAGGCATTTTATGCGGTATTTCTTGTGGGGCCGCCGTGGTTGCAGCAGAACGATTAAGCAAACTGCCCGAGTTTAAAGACAAAAAAATCGTCGTGGTATTACCCGACTCTGGCGAACGCTACTTGTCTACGGCTTTGTTTGAAGGTGAATTTACCGACAACGAACTAGTTCAATAATCAATACAGTTGATAACCCCCTCCCAGCCTCCCCCTTGGTAAGGGGGAGGAGTACACAATTTACCTCCCCCTATGTCTTTCAAGGGAAGAGGTAAACTGTCTATCTAGCCCCCTCCCCTTATGTCTTTCAAGGGGAGGGTTAGGGAGGGGTTAATCTCTTAAAAAAGAAAAGCCCAATTAATGCACTTTTTTCGTACCGTAACGAACCATGTCTTTGCCGTTTTCATACACATCTGCACTCACCCAGCGTCCCAAGAGCAATTGCTGATTATCATCCAGCACAGCAAGGAATGGGCGGCCGTTTGTATTATTTGTGGCCAACGCAACGCCAGCCGCATTAGCAAGGCCTAAGCCTCCGTTTTCTATCGCACGTAAAAACGTCTCAAGCTCGTCTAAGGTTTCAATTACATCGTTGTCATTAATCATTCTATCTACTCTGTTGCATCAATAATGGCGCTAGAATAACAGTTATCGCAGCTCGATAAAAACAGGAAGGTAAGACACATTATGTTGAGAAATGAAAAATGACGTTTTATGGACTAAAAATGTCTTTAAACATAACAAGATAAAAAAATATGGGGACTCCTCCAAAAAGCCAGCCAAGAATGGAAAATAAAAGACCGGAGTAAATCCCCCCATTAGCAGCAAACTGAGATATTAATATTACCGCCACATAAGATGAAACGATAAAACTAGACACCACGAGAAATAACGCAAGGCTAATTAGAGGACTGTCTAAACTCTTCCCGTAAGCCAACATATAAATACCAAGAACGCCTGCGAAGGATAAAATCGGCACCAAGTATAGAATCAAAAATTTTACGACGGTGCTCATGCTTCTTCCTTTGCGTAATGTGTGCTCAACAACCTGTTGTGTTGCACATTCGATGTGGCCCCAGTTAGAACCTATTTCCAGAGCAAGTTTAGATTATGAAGCCTCAAAAAGACAAAGCAAAACCCTAAAACGAAGTCAAACGACAGTGTCCAACGATTGGGCTTGCTTTGGCGAAGGAGCTTTTAAGCAAAAAGGGGGCCCGACCCTTTTGCTGTTTTTCTACAAAATGGCTTATTTACTTAGTTCAAAACGGTCTTTAGGATGGTTTTAATATACCTTTAATTTATATACAATTCATACCTAAATTTTAATTATCTGGAGTGCTCTGATGCGCCAATTTATAACTCTGATGGCTTTGTTCTTGGGTGGTTGGAGTAGTTTAGTCGCCGCTGCCGACAAATCCCTTGAAATTGGCTATATGCCTATTATTCCAATCTCCCAAGCCTTTATTGTTTTGGAAAATAATACCTTAGAAAATATGGGTGTTAGCGACCCTAAATTGTTTCAGTTCCAAAATGGCCCGGCCATTGTACAAGCGCTGTTAGCCGGTCAGTTAGACATTGCTTATCTTGGTATTGGGCCAGCCATGGTTGCTCGCGCTAAAGGAGCGGATATTAAAGTAGTCGCTTCTAATATTGTTGAGCAAATCAGCATGGTGGCGTTAGGTAGCTTGTCTCCATACTTTGATAACGGTGATGCGAAAACCGCGTTTGCCCGCTTCATGGCGGATAAAGGTCGTAAAGCGGTTATTTCCACTTTCCCTAGAGGGTCTGTGCCAGAAACGGTGTTGCAGTATTGGTTGCAAAACCAGTTAGGCATGAGCCGTGATGAGATTAAGCAAAACATCGACATTATTTACCAAGGTGCCGCTCAAGTTCAACAAGCTCTAATGACCGAAGCTGTAGACGGCGCGGCGATTTTGGAGCCGGTAGTCAGTATCATTCGTGACCGAAAATCCGATGCGAAAGTCGTCGCATCTGGCTCTGGTATGTTCCCAAATCAGCCCGGTGCGGTGTTGGTTGTGCGTGAATCATTAATCAATGAGCATCCTGAGTTGGTGAAAGCATTAGTAAAAGCGCACATCGCGGCAACCGACCAATTGCGTAATGATCCAGAAAAATCGCTGAAATCCGTTGGTAAATATGTCGGTGGCGGTCGCTTACCAGAAAAGATTGTCTTAAATGCGTTGAAAAACTCACATAATCAGTTCCAAGCCGATCCGAATGCCATTATTGACGGCACTCGTATCATGCATGATTTTCAAGCCAGCCAAGGCACACTTAAAGTCAAAGTCGACCTCGAAGCCTTGTTTGATATTCGTTTTTATAACGATCTAGTTAAGGAGTAATTCCCCGTCATGGCATCACAGGCTCATCCTTTAACACGTACCCGATTAGGACGTGCTTTACTGGGAATCATCGGTGTGGCGGCGTTTGTCATGCTCTGGAAATACGCCCAATCAGCAGGTTGGGCAGCAGCAGGCACCATACCAGACCCATTTAGATTGCCACAAGCATTGGCCGATGAGTGGACATCCGAGCGTTTGATGCCGGCGGTTCTTTCTAGTTTGATTCACTACGCTTGGGGCTTGGCGATTGGGACTTTTCTTGGCTTTTTAGTCGGTACGTTAGCAGCCTCCTCCTCCTTGCTAGACGCGTTACACGCTTGGTTAGCACGAATTCTTCGACCGATTCCCCCCTTGGCTTGGGTTGTCTTTGCCATTGCGTGGTTCAAAGTCAGCCATGCCGGAGCCGCCTTTGTTATTGCGATAGGCGTGTTCTGGGTAAACTACTTTGCGACCTATTCTGCTGTACGCAACGTGGATTCTCGTTTTTATGAGTTAGCGCGTGCTTTTGGTCAGAATGGGCATTTACGTCAGGCGCTTCAAGTGACTTTACCGGGAGCGGCAACGGGTATTTTCTCAGGCATGCGAACCGGAATTGGTCAAGCTTGGATGACGTTAATCGCCGCTGAGTTGTTGGGCGTTCCTGGGATGGGACAAGAGATGAATTCAGCCGCTGGCGTAGGTGCTTACGAAGTGGTGGTGGTTTACATGCTGATTATTTCTCTGGTTTACACCCTGAGCGATACCCTATTTGGTTTCATTGAAAAGCGAGTGTTAACATGGCGCCCATCCTAAATATTGAAGACTTAAGTTATCACTATGATAACAATCCAGACCCCGTTTTTGCTGATTTGAATCTTCGAATGGAAGACGGTGAGTTCATCGCGGTCGTGGGTGGCTCTGGTGTTGGCAAATCGACTCTGTTGCGTTGTGTTGCAGGTCTAGCGACGGCAAGTCATGGCAACATCTCTCTTCATGTTGAAGAAGATGATACTCGACGCTCTCGTGGGGTTGTGTTTCAGGATGGTCGTTTAATGCCTTGGCGTCGATTGCGTAGCAATGTGGCTTACGGCCTAAAAGGGCTTAAATTGACGGCAGATGAGAAACGCGCCCGCGTGGATGAGGTGCTGAAACTGGCTAGACTTGAAGAGTTGGCCGAGCGTTGGCCACACCAATTGTCTGGTGGGCAAGTTCAGCGTGGCGGCATTGCCAGAGCATTGGCGGTCCAGCCTCACTTGTTATTAATGGATGAACCTTTCAGTGCGGTAGACGCCATCACCCGTCAACATTTACAAGATCAGTTATTGGCGATCTGGGAGCAGACACGCAAAGCGGTGATGTTTATTACCCATGACATTGAAGAAGCGATATATTTAGCAGACCGTGTGGTGGTGCTGTCTGGCTCGCCTGCGAACATAGTATTAGACAAACACATAGACCTGCCTCGTCCGCGTCGTCGCGGCACAGACACACTGCAAAAATTAGCTCAAGACATTGCAAACGCACTTTAATTTTTAAAAGGATACAGTTATGGCTGTTACTCAGTTGTTGATCCATGCGCCAACAGTGGATGCTTTGAAACGAGCTCAGAATAACGCTCGTAATTTGCTTAAATTGGAATCTGATGCCCAAGTGGAGATCGTCGTCAATGGTCCTGCGACGGCGTTGGCTGTCACTTTAAATGACGAGGATATTTTAAGTCGATTGGTAATTTGTCGTAATAGCCTGCAAGCTCAAACACTTTCCGCTCAACCTCAGGTTAGGCAAGTCGACGCAGCGGTTCAGTACCTTGCTCATCAGCAAGCAAAAGGTTGGTCTTACATTCGCGCCTAAGCTGTTTTTCAATCGCCTAGTAAACTACTTTGGTGTTTGTTAATTCGAGGGAGAACCCCACCTTCCGTCTTCCCCTTGAAGAAAGGGGAAGAAACTGAGTGATTTATTGCTTCACCTTCCGTCTTCCATTGAAAAAGTGGAAGAGACTGAGTGATTTATTACTCTCACCTTTTGCATTAGTTCGCTTTGATCTGGCAAACCACTTCACCACCTTCAAACACACACAATTCACCTTCTTCCATTTGTTGCCAAGTCTCATCATGGGTCAAAGGTTGTGTGGCGATAACGGTGACGACGTCTTTGTCTGTGGTGACTTCTTTGAAATCAATAATGACGTCTTCGTCTGATAAGGTGGCTTTTTTGAACGGCGCGCGCCGGGTGATCCAATGCAATTTGGTGGTACAGAAACAATACAAACGCACACCGTCGGACAGCATCATGTTGAACACGCCACGACTCTTTAGTTGTAAGGCTAATTCAGACAGTATGGTTGATATTTCGTCCAGTGATGGTTCGCTTTCGCCCAAGCGCGCTTGAAGCTGTTCAATGATCCAGCAAAAAGCCCGTTCAGAATCGGTGTTACCTAGTGGATGATACAGTGTGATTGGCAGTGCGTTTACATCTTCTAGTTGTCCATTGTGCGCGTAAGACCAGGTTTTATCCCACAATAAGCGGCTAAATGGATGCGTATTTAACAAACACACTGCGCCTACGTTGGCTTGTCGAATATGGCTAATGACGATGTCACACTTTAATGATGTATTACTGATTACTTCCGCTATGTCTGAGTCTGCACTAGGGCTTGGGTCATGCAGTGTCCACACATTAGTATCACGATACATTGCCATCCCCCAGCCATCTTTATGAGGACCAGTGCGCCCACCACGAGCGCGTAAACCAGAAAAACTAAAGCAAATATCGGTTGGCACATTGGCACTCATGCCCAATAACTCACACATCGTCTGTATCATCACTCTTAAGGGATTTGTTTTTTTGCATACGTCGATATAAGAATATACCAGCGGCGATAATCAAAATACCGCCTAGATTTAAGCCTATGTACATCATCCATTCTGTTTTTGACAAGCTATCTGTCTTTTCAACGGCCTTAACAACATCTGACGTTTGAATGTCAGCGGCATCAGGTTCAGAAGACAGCTCACCATCTTCTTCCACTTCATTAACCACCGAGACCGCAGGAAGAACCATGACCGGCATCAAGTCTCTGTTGGATGAAGGGATCGACATTAATAACATGCTAGTAGGATCAACATCGTCCAATCCTACCGTCGGCGCTTCATCCCCTTTCCGGTTAAAGTGCCAAAAGGGTGTCCAATAGTCGAAACGCAATCCAGTTTGGGTCATGCCAATGAGCTTAGCTCGAACTTTCACATTGTCGTCCGCGGACACTGGAATAATTTTTTCCCAATAACCTTGGCCAACCAATTGCATCTCTTCCGTTTCAGTCGTGCCATTGTTGTAGGTAAACTCAAGCTTTATATTTGAACGTGATACATTCAGTTTCAGGTTGACTGGATGGGCAGAAAAAGCAATTAAATTACCGCCTGGGTTTGTGCCTTTAAAGTCGATAGCAGGATGCACGGTAAAATATTGGCTGAGCTGCCGCGAAAATGTTTTGCCATCCAACAGACTCACTAATTCATAGTTACCCGGTTCAACAATACCTTCTAAGCGCTGCTTAAACTGTCCATTGGTTTGAGTCATCTCGTGGGACAAAATCGTTTCTTTTTGCTCTCCACTCAAACGTATTAAGGTTTGCTTTACCGTCACCAAATTCAGAATATTATCATCTTTAATGATCACGTTTTTTTGGAACAAACCAACGGTTGAATAAATAGGTTCATTCACAAATACAATGGGAGCAATTTTAGTAGCTTGGGAGCTTAGGTTGGTAATCACCCTAATGCTGCTACGCTCAAGGTCCACATTATTGACTTGCCACACACCAGCATCCGGCTTACGCACTGTGATTAGTGTGTAATGGTCTGATGCCGCAACGGAAGCATTACGATCATTAACCAGAGACAAAAGTGAACCATCTGGCTTAACGACGTGCGGTTGTACGCCATCTTCATGAAATACCACTAACGTTAGCTCATCAATTGCATCATCAACAACAAATTGATTGCCATCAAACGGCAATTCATCAGAAGGTGATGCCTGCGTAAAAATTCGATCAAAGGTATCGAGTAAATCTTCTGGAATGGCGACTTCTGTATGAGTCGCATCGGTTCTTAGTGAAAGAGATTCAAGTAGGTCTTTATCGGTATAACCGGTCATAGACACTGTATGAAGATGAATGTCTCGCTCTTCTAACCTAGCCATTAACTCATTTAAAATACGATCACGAGAGGCTTTGTTCACCACCTCATCCAAACTAATGTCAACCATACCGTCCGTCACCAGAATCCAGTGGCGGTTAAATTCAGGCGCTAAGTTTCCTGAGTCCGGTGTGTCCAACAAGAGTTTAATAATGGCTTCTAGGTCGGTTTTCACATCCTGCGTGACGTAGCTGTTTACATAGCTGGCTAATTTAGACTTTGTGGCTTTGTTGACGATAGATTCTGGCAACAGCACACGAGGCTCTTCACCAAACAACCAAATGCCTAAGGTCGCTTCTTCTTCAGGGGCGAGATTTGATATAAGACGGAGCGCTTCCGAAGTGAGCTTATCAGGATCACTGATCAGCATACTGCCAGAAGCATCCACAATAACGCGGAATTGAGTGTCCGCCTGACTCAACGGCGCCCAAAAGGACAATACAGCCGATAACAACACAGTATTTATTTTCAACCACTTCACGTTTGCGAACTCCTTGAACTACTTTGCTGAAATTAGCGACCATTCACCGCAACTAAGTTATATCATACGGTTCGGGTGTACCATGTACCCACTTGATAATATGGGTTTCCCATTCTTCTTCGTCAACTGTTTGCTCGTTCACGGCATAGTGTCGAACCGTCAATCCTTGTCGAAGCATTTCTTTGTTACTACCAACTACCAAAGGGTGCCAATTTGGCAACGCTTTCGTTTCATGTAAAACGCGATAACTGCAAGTATCTGGTAACCATTGAAACTCATCAATTTGATCCGGTGTTAATGTAATACAGCTCGGTACTTCCGTTTTTCGAGTTTCATATACCTTACATTGGCAACTTGCAGCATTCAGCTGATGACAAGAAAGGTTGGTATAAAAAACTTCTTCTGTATCATCATCCTGCAACTTTTGAAGACAACATTTGCCACAACCATCGCAAATAGATTCCCACTCTACAGGAGACATTTTTTCCAACGGCGTGGTTTTCCAAAAAGGTTCGTAACGCTTTGCAATCATTATCTGAACCCAAGTAGTTAATAAACAGCTTGTGTTGGCGTTTTATACAAATCCAACAGATACTCTTCTTTTACTGGCGGTAGCTGCAAGTAAAAGCCTTTTTCCCGAATGCCTTTAATCACATTTTCAGGGTTCGCTCTCGCCAGCTTACTTTCTGCTGTTAAAAGCATGACCATTGCGCTAATGCCCTTTCCAAAGCGTGTCATTAGCTCTTCAGGAATGTCCTTAAGACCTAGGCTTTTCTCTACATACAAGTACATCCCGTCATGTTTTGAAGAGCGAAATACTTGTACGATTAAATGCTGTTTCATAAATTTCTCTTAACTAGTTTTGCGCCATCTTAGGACTTTTTGTAATTTTTTCTATTTTTTAAACGTATTTAATATGGGGTCAACAATAACGTCTCGTCGCCACCCTTTTATGGCGGGGTTCTGCCAGTCCACAGGACTACCATCAAACAAGTGTCGCACTAAAGGATCTAACAGTTTACGCTTCATCATGGCTTCTGGCGCAATCTTTAATGTTTCAGATTGTTCGCGAACAAAAGACTTAATCGATTTGGTTAAATCTCCCGCTTGAGAAGGCAACGGCACATCCAACTGCAACTGGTACTCATCCGCAGACAATTCGTTTACCAAAGCGACATTTTGTAAGATCACCTCACCGTATAAACGATGTTGACGTCCAGTCAGTTCTTCTGCCTCAGAGACCGCTTTATGATGAGTCGGTAAGGTATTCGCCAAAGACCATAATGTACGATCTTTTAATATCTGACCTTTAGGAACGTCTTCTTTTCGAGCTTGTTCATCACGCCAAATAAACAACAACCTCAACAGTGTTAAACCGGCTGGAGACAAACGCCACGCCGTTTTAATACCAGCCCAATTCTGCTCAGGGTCAGAATTCATCTGATATTGCCACTTCAGAGACTCACAGTCTTCCAACACCCACTCAAGCATGTTTTTTTCTTCTAAGCGGGCAATTTGCATTGGGTACATTTTTGCCAAGTACACAACGTCTAGCGCCGCATAACGTTTTTGTGCATCGGTCAATGGACGTTGAACCCAATCCGAACGCGTTTCGTCTTTTGCGACTTCGATCTGCAAATATTCATGAATCAGCTTCACGTAACTCAGCGACCATTGGGCGCTCGCATAGGCTTCACCGATCTGAGTGTCGTAAAACGGTATTGGTAATACGCCCAATAAACGATCAAATACATCGAGATCTTCAGAACACGCGTGAAACACCTTCATCACAGAAGGGTTCACCATTAAGGTTCGAAGCGGCTCCCATTCGTCGATACTCAATGGATCAATTAGCACGGCTTTATCGCCTTCACTAATTTGAATGAGCCCCGTAATAGGAAAATAGGTCGTGCGGCGAATAAATTCCGTGTCAACCGCAATGACTGGCAACTGCGCCCAGTAATCACACCATGTCGCCAGCGAGTCGTTATCCGCAACCCAAATAATATTCAGAGCATCATCTTGATCATTCATACTAGAGTTTCTTCCGTCCCTCTAGCGCCAACGCCAGAGTATTCCCATCCACGTATTCCAGTTCACCACCCATAGGAACTCCATGAGCAATTCGACTGACGTTGATGTTCAATGTTTTTAATTTCTCGGCGATATAGTGACAAGTGGCTTCACCTTCTACCGTCGAGTTAGTGGCAATAATCGCCTCTTCTACTTCGTTATGCTGTACTAAGGCTTCAAGACGATCTAAGCCCAACTCTTCAGGACCAATGCCATCAATCGGTGACAAGTGCCCTAATAAAACAAAGTAACGTCCTGTGTAAGTACCCGCCGACTCAATTGCCACAACATCCGCTGGCGTTTCAACAATACACAGGCGCTTAGCGTCGCGCTCGGGATCTCGGCAAAGTTGACATTCTGACTCTTCCGTCAATGTACGACAACTTGAACAACGCCCGACTTTGTCGAGCGCTTCACGCAATGAATTCGCCAGTCTATCGGCCCCTTGATGACCACGTTCCAATAAATACAGCGCCATTTTCTGAGCCGATCTTGGACCCACGCCCGGCAAACAGCGCAATGACTCAATTAACTCTTTTATTAAGGGACTGAACAAAGCAAGCTCCTAGAACGGCATTTTGAAACCTGGTGGCAAGGACATACCCGCCGTTGCAGATTCCATTTTTTCTTTTTGACTCACTTCAATATTACGCACCGCATCGTTAACCGCAGCGGCAATTAAGTCTTCTAGCATTTCTTTGTCATCCGCGAACAAAGAGTCATCGATAGACACACGCTTTACATCATGACGGCCTGTCATGACAATTTTCACAAGACCAGCACCCGCTTGACCTTCAACTTCCATATTGGCAACTTCTTCTTGTGCCTTTTGCATGTTTTCTTGCATTTGCTGCGCTTGGCGCATCATGTTACCCATACCACCTTTAAACATAATTTTTTCTCCAAATTAAGCTTTAACTTTAACTGTATCGTAAACCAACTGTGCGCCCATCGTAGCCGATAGCGCCTGCACAACTGGATGTGAATTTAAATGTTCGATAGCGATTTGCAACGCTTCCGCGCGTTTACTCGCCGCAAATTCCTCTGCCGTAACGCCACTGGTGTCTTCCACCGTATCTATGATCAAAGGCACAGTCATAGCGAAGAAATCGCTTAGTGCCCTTTGTACTTGCTCGTAGCGCACTTGATTGAGCATGTGCCCATATTCCAAAGGCACTTCCAAGCGAATGCCTTGATCACTGGCATCCACTAAGCTGGAATTCATTAAAATATTCTGCACTAATCCCGTCAAAGATAAACGCGGCGCCACCAGCCACCACAACTTCATGGTCAATTCATTATAGTGACTTAACGCAGGCATCGGCATGGCTAATGCGGGTTGCGCTATGGTATCAGGGACTTTTGACAACCGCGTGTCAGGCTCTTTGTTTTCTTCGATCTCTGGTGACGCAATAGGTTCCGCCCCTAATGCATCAACTAAGTCTGCTGCTGGATTAAAGGGATTAATAATATCTGCAATTGCTCGCTCTTCGGCTTCTTCTTCGTCCTCATCATCCTCGTCTGTCGCCGCGTCTAAATACTCAGCTTCCGCGACGACGAACGGCTTATTGTTTTGCTCCGATGATGGAATCGGCTCTGGCTCACTAGCAATCGATTTTTCTTCTGTTAGCGGCGAAACTTGCTCTAACGCTTCTATCACTTGTAGCGGTGTTGTTTCTTTTAACGGCACGGCTTCTTGTGACTGCACGGCTTCAGCAAATTTAGTATCCTCCGACGTGGTTGGGATGATTGGCTCATTCACCTCAGCCGCCAGCGGCTCAATACGCTCAGCCTCAAAAGAAGAAGGTGCCTCAGTAAGAAAAACCTCTGGTGCGTCTTCCCAAGGAGGATGTTCCGCGACAGCAGACGCGAGCGCTTCTTTCTTGTCTATTGTCGGTGTCGCCGGCACTGTGGATGTAGATGGCGTTTCTATAAGGTCATCGACGGCAACGCCGACTAACTCATCGTCGGGTGTTTTTTTTTCTGTTGTAGCTTGCGGCGGGGCGTCAACTTCCGGCGCTGTTTGGATTGCTGCCGGTGCGCCATGGTTTATCACCATAGGTGGCGTGGGACGGAAGGCAATTAACCTTAACATCAGCATTTCAAAACCAGCACGAGCTGAATGCGCCAGGTGTAAATCACGACGGCCAATCAACAAACTCTGATACATAACTTGTATTTCTTCAGAGCTTACATTGGCAGCAATAGTTTGAATTCTAGCCAAATCTCCAAGCTGATCAGCCAGAGCGCCCGGCACCTGTTGCTCTATCGCTACGCGATGCAAGGTGTCCAATAAACTGCCACAAATCGCAGTGAAATCAGGTTGATAATCAGCAAGTTGTTCTATGAGAGACAGTACTTGTGCGGCATTTTTAGAGGCAACCACTTCCAATAAATCCAACACCTGGGCTTGGTTAATCAGGCCCAACATAGCCGTCACACCAGATTCAGAAATGGTGCCATTACCAAATGCAATCGCCTGATCCGTCAAACTCAACGCATCACGCATACTGCCATTCGCCGCTTGACCTATTTGCCATAGCGCGGGCTGATCAAAGTTGACCTTCTCTGCATTAAGCACAGTTTGCAAATAATCCACCACACGCTGTGGTGTCATGTTTTTAAGATTGAATTGCAAACAACGGGATAACACAGTGACAGGGAGTTTTTGCGGGTCGGTTGTCGCCAATAAAAATTTAACGTGTTCTGGCGGCTCTTCAAGTGTTTTTAATAAGGCATTGAAGGAGTGAGTGGACAGCATGTGCACTTCGTCTATCAGGTAGACTTTAAAGCGGCCACGAGTCGGCGCGTACTGCACATTTTCTAATAACTCACGGGTATCTTCTACTTTAGTACGAGAGGCCGCATCAACTTCGATAAGATCAATAAAACGACCTTCCGTAATCTCACGGCAACTGTCGCATGTACCGCAAGGTTCAGGTGAGATTCCATTGGTTTCACAGTTCAAGCATTTAGCAAAAATACGGGCAATGGTGGTTTTACCAACACCACGTGTTCCGGTAAACAAATAGGCATGATGCAAACGCTGTTGGCGTAAAGCATTCACCAACGCTTGGAGTACATGGTCTTGCCCAGCCATTTCAAGAAAATTTTGTGGGCGCCATTTACGTGCTAAAACTTGATAACTCATGATGGATACTGGCTGATAAAAAGCGATTTTTTATTGTACGGCAGTCCGAAGCATTTCGAAACCACTCTTAGTCTACTGTACGACGGGTAATGGGGAGAAATAACAAAAAACTTCACTATAAAGATCAATAGCTTGTATTTAGAACAAAAAATCGCCCAACACAGTCGGGCGAATGCCAAGCAGACTAGCTCGTTTTGGCTTCATGTACCTTACGCTGACGCTCTTTTTCCAAGGCTTTTTCGACACGATGTTTCTCAACAGCGTCAAACACTTCCGCTCCGATATGCTCTTCACCACGAGAACGCGCAAGTTGAACTTGGTGCTCACGCTCGATAAAACGCTGGCGCTGCTCGTCGGTAAACTTATCAAAACAATGCACACAGCTCACACCCTGAACATAGCGCTCGTCTTGCTTTTCGCCTTCGGTGATTGGCATACGACAAGCATGACATTGGTCATATTCGCCTTTTTCTAAATCGTGATTGACAGAAACGCGATTATCAAACACAAAACATTCGCCTTCCCACATAGTGTCTTCTTTCGGCACCTCTTCCAAGTATTTCAAGATACCACCTTCAAGATGGTAAACCTCATCAAAACCCTGCTCCAACATGTACGCCGTGGACTTTTCACAGCGAATGCCGCCAGTGCAGAACATGGCAACTTTTTTGTGTTTCGCAGGGTCCATGTTTTCTTTCACGTACGCTGGAAACTCACGGAATGTATCAGTCTTTGGATTTACTGCATTTTTGAATGTACCGATTTGCACTTCGTAATCATTACGCGTATCGACCAAAACCACATCGGGATCAGAGATCAAATCGTTCCACTCGCTCGGCTTAACATACGTACCTACCACGCGTTTAGGGTCAATACCTTCAACACCCATCGTGACGATTTCTTTTTTAAGTTTCACTTTGGTGCGGTAGAACGGCATGCTTTCGTCATAAGATTCTTTGGAAACAATATTGTCTAGGCCGGGTTGCTGATCCAACCACGCCAATAAAGCATCAATACCTTCACGAGGCCCTGCCACGGTGCCGTTAATGCCTTCGCTTGCCAATAATAAAGTGCCACGAATAGCATTATCTTCTAATGTTTTTTGAAGCGGTTCACGAATGGACTCGAAATGAGGCAGTTCAACAAATTTATAAAGGGCACAAACAACGACGTTAGACATATTCTTTCTCCTATGCGATCTGGAACGTAAAACCAGAGCAATTAAACAAGGCGCGCATTATAGAGATTTACAACGACCTTTTCGAGACTATTACTATAAAAACCTGATACATCATGTGGATTAAAAACAAACATATTGTTTTATTGATCTGGATCAAGCGTCATACTGGTGGTGTTATTAATGCGAAACCAACCCGCAATACTGTGGCGAGTTCGATTTGCCACAACAACCTCATGATAAAAACACTCACTCAAAAAAACCGCCAAACGCCCCTTTTTAGGATAGAAACGCCCTATTTCAATCGTTGGGTCGTTCTCATCGTAGATAACCAACTCACCCCCCTCTCCTTCTTGCCAACCTTCGTTCAAATACAAGACAGTCGATAAAATACGGTTACTTTCACCTTTAAAGGCATCTATGTGCTTTTCATAAAAAGCGCCGGTTTCATAACGAGCAAAATGCGCCTCATAATCAAACAAGCCCAAAAACAATCGTCGATTAAGCGCGACACGCAAATCTTCCATCATCTTCAAGAAATCTTTTTTAATCGGTTTGTCCGGGTCGATCCATTGAATATAATCACGGCGAGTGTCTAGAACCACTTGATGATCTTGCTTTCGCCCTACACCTGCTTGCTGCATGTAGGCGATGTGAATATTCTCCACTTCATCCATCAAAGCCTGAGTAAAATCCGTTGAAAAAAAGTCATCCTGAACACTCCAGCCTTTTGTCTGTAAATCTGTCAATACATTGGAGAAAGGCGCTTCACGACTAAACGCTGGGATCGAATTTTCCACATAAAGATGGTTAGTCATAAAGACATCGGTAGACATAGATAGATTAATCACTTTTAAAAAGGCAAAATTGCCACGGGCGCTATGATACTGTAGCCACAACGCCAACACATCAAGATTTCGCCACATAGATTTAAAATAAGATGAGCCAACCATTCGTATTACGAGACTATCAAAACCAAGCCGTTGAGGCGTCTCTCGCTCACTTTCGCAGCAGTGACGATCCTGCTGTTATTGTTCTTCCTACTGGCGCGGGTAAAAGCCTTGTTATTGCAGAGTTGAGCCGCCTTGCAAAGGGGCGAGTCATTTGCCTTGCTCACGTTAAAGAACTGGTAGAACAAAATCACGCTAAGTTTCTTGCCACAGGTTCTTCCGCTGGTATTTATTCCGCCGGTTTAAGCCAAAAAACCAGTTCAGCAAAAACGACCTTTGCCAGCATTCAATCCATTTCTGCAAGCCTCACCGCCTTCGATGAACCAGTGAGTCTAATCATCATTGATGAATGCCACCGGGTCAGTATGGAAGAAAGTGGCCAATACAACAAAACCATCGAGCACTTTAAGACGCTCAACCCTAAGGTTAAAATCCTTGGTTTAACGGCAACACCGTATCGACTAGGAAGCGGCTGGATTTATCATCGTCATTACCATGGTTACACTCGCCAATGCACAGACTCTATTTTTAAAAAATGCATTTTTGAATTACCCCTGCAACATATGGTAAAAAAAGGCTATTTAACACCACCGATTCATTATGATGCCGCCATTGCTCACTATGACTTCAGCCTTCTCACAGAAAGCTTAGACGGCGAACAAAACACCGATGATATCGCGTTAAACGAGCTAATCCACAAACACCCTCGCGTCACCAAAGCTGTGGCTGAGCAAATCCTTCAGCTCAGCCAAGATAGACAAGGTGTAATGATTTTCGCGGCGACAATCGATCACGCCAAAGAAATTGCCAGCTACTTACCAGAAGAACAAACCGCCCTTATTACGGGCAAGACTAAAATCAAACAGCGCGACGCGTTAATAGCAAATTTTAAGGCCAGAGAAATAAAATTTCTCGTGAATGTCTCTGTGCTAACTACGGGGTTTGATGCGCCCCACGTAGACGTAATCGCTATTTTACGGCCAACTCAATCCATCAGTTTATTCCAACAAATTGTCGGTCGCGGCCTACGATTAAGCCCAGGTAAAAAAGACTGTTTGATTCTGGATTACACCAATAATGGCTATAATATATTCCAACCGGAGATTGGCGAAAAACGCCCCACTCAAGATTCAGTCGCCGTGCAAATACATTGCCCTGAATGTGATTTCGCCAACACCTTTTGGGGAAGAAAAGACGCCGAAGGTAATATCATTGAACATTTTGGACGCCGCTGTCACGGGCTAGTAGAAACCACTGAAGGTGAAGTGCAATGCTCGTATCGCTTTCGCTTTAAACGCTGCCCCTATTGCAACGAAGAAAATGACATTGCAGCAAGACAGTGCCAACACTGTTCAGAAAAGCTCATCGATCCTGACGATTTATTAAGAAGTGCGCTAAACCTAAAAAACAACAAGGTATTGCGTTGCTCTGACATTACGCCGGAGATCGATGTAAAAGACAAAAGCATCAAAATCACCTATCACGATGAAGATGGATTAACGCTTTCTGAGACGTTTCGCTTTAACTACAAGAAGTCACGACAGGCTTTTAATGATTTTTTCGGCCGCCGCATCGCCAATGGCATCCAATCGGTTCAATTCGACACCCTAGAAGAGGTTGAACCCTTCTTACCCTACCTTCCCACTCCAGATTTCGTCATCGCAAAAAAACAAAAGCAACATTGGCAAGTAACAGAGCGCCTATTTGACTACCAAGGCCCTTATCGAAAGGCCAATGAATTACAGTAGAAACGCTAGCCTTTATTTTTAAGCGCATTTCGATAAGACATTTCAAATGGCAGATTCATCCGTTCCAAGTGCGTCATTGCAGCTCCCCCTAACGCCCCTTTCGGCACTCCACTTAACAATACAAACCAGTAGTTGGATATCATGTTCTCAGCAAAAATACCCGCTGTTTTATCATCCACTCCAACTTGTTTGAATCGTTTTACAATACCGTCTGAAATCACCGCCATTTGGTTCGTATGAAAACCGCCTTTTGCCAAGCTATCCAATAATACCTGTCGAGTAAATTCCACATACTCATCATAGAAATCAAACAGCACTTGCGCCATTTGCTGCAAGTAATCCATTGGTGATGAACTGGCTTTTTGAGCAACAACCGCAGCACGAAGTGCCACATCCATCTCATCAAAAAAAATGTCTTTTACTAAGGATAATTTATCGGGAAAGTGAACAAATAGAGTACCGACCGCAATGCCAGCTTGCTCGCTCAAATAACGAGTACTGGTTGCTTCAATGCCTTGTTCTAAAAAGGCGCGCTTAGCGATTGCTTTAATTTTGGATCGGGTATTGGCTTTTTGCTGCTGACGAAGACTCACTTGAACGTTCCTTGAGTAAGATATAAGGAGAGTCTAGCGTGTCTGATTTTCGAAGACGAGTAGAAAATTAACGAACTGAATTTACATTGGGCATAGAAGAACGAGTCAAGGAGCCAGTTAAATCCGACATAAAGGATTCAATACGTTGCGCATTAACACCATAGTCACCGCGACCGGTTCTTGAACAAGAGCGCATATCCACTTGTACCTTGTCAGGTTCTATTTGAGTAATACGAATAACAACGTCATCGCGAAAACCGAAAATAGGTGTACGAGCCGTCGCCTCGACAATGCCGGCTTGCGAGTACTTTGCAACCACTTCCCAGCCACGACTTTCGATAAGATCAGTGACGACCGAATAAACAAAATCTTTACTTTTACTCGTATAAACAGGGAGAACTTCTGGATAATACTTATGCTGAATGGCCGCCCATTCAGGATTATAACTGAGGTTATTTTCGTTGTACTTTCGAATGAAATTAACATTCAAATAAGCAGGAGGAGAATCGGTATCGGTCGTAATATCATTAATCTGAGGCAACCCAGATCTTTGCAAATAAAACCCAATCCACATTGTGCTATAAACCAAAGACACAATTAATACGAGAAAGAAAAAACGCTGACTCGCAATATTCTTTTCTTTCCGACAAAGCCCTAATGACAACACAGCAAGAAAAGATAGGAATAAAGAGGCAAACACGCTTTTGCGTAACATGGAGAAACCTGTTAATGGCTCAAAAACCCCAATTCGCACCCCAGCAATGGATATAAATGCGACACACCCTACCAACATCAGAAGAATGTATAAAACCGGAGAGATATAACGACTCATAAACAGCTCATATCGAAAAATAATATCTCAACCATATCGTGACTTGATGGCAACGAACAGAAGCAAGAAGCTCGTTTTAAATCATTCCTTTGTATTTGCATAATTTCTGTAAGGTTTTCTACAAAAAAGACCCAGCATGGATCTAGACTTGAATCATTATAATCCCGTTTTATCAATGCTTAAAGAACACTACGGTGAGGCATATCAACTTCAATATAGAAACAAACCCTCTAGACATTACAGACAAAAAGTCGATAATGTCGCCGTGAAAAATAGAGTATTCAAGTCATGAAAATAGTGCCAACCAAACACTGCGTCGACATATTACGCGAAGAATGTAAAACGCAATCCATGAGGACGTTCAAAGCCAGAGGGTCTAACGCCATTCGCTGTCCACATTGCCTAATGGCCGAATTTTCCTGTTTTTGTCATCTTAGAGTAAACCAATCATCCCCTATCGAATTTATCTTACTTTTTCATCGAGATGAAATACATAAGCCAACCAATAGTGGAAGGCTCATTGCTGATCTGTTTCCCAACGACACACAAGCATACCTATGGAGCAGAACGGAGCCATCAGCAACACTATTGAACCAACTAAAAAATCGACAAGGACACTGCACACTGCTATTTCCAAATACGCAAACGGCACAAATACAAAAAAGACAACAGCGAAGCCTTGTCCCACAGACAAACAAAACCGATGTAAAACATACTTTTATTATTTTGGACGGGACATGGAAACAAGCAAGCAAGATGTTTCATCAAAGCGAGTGGCTAAAAGACATCCCTCATCTTGAAATAAGCAGCGAGGCGAAGCGCTCTTTTCTTGTGCGCCATTCAAGCCATCAAATACAGTTTGCCACCGCCGAAGTCACCGCCATGTTACTCGACACACTAGGGCACAATGACCACAGTCAGTTGCTGCTTAATTACTACCAGTCATTCAATGCGCATTGCCTCGCAAGTCGAAAACGGAGTCTCAGCCTTCCTATATGAAAGTAAATCACCAAAAAGACAAAACAGAGTGCAAATAACAACCGGCTCTCTAACCCACTTTTAGGTTTCTCTAAATAACAAATTTACCCAACCGTTAGAATGAAACTGCGCTGCTTGCTTCTTCTTTTTACCGACTAAAACAGGCCCGTTATCTAAGAACAAAAAGGTCTTCCACGTACGTTTGAAAACTCCCCACTTAAGTTCAAAAATCAACTCGTTGTGACAGCAAAAAAACACGGTGGTGTCATCACCCCAAGCATCAAAATGTGCCAAGAAACCATCTGGAAGCGACGTCTGATCACTGTCCCATGATTTTTCCCATTGAAGCTTAGTAATTGGCGCTTTATCAGTAGTTTTTTTCAACCAATCTTTATCGGTAAAGTGATCCGGATGCACTTGCTCATCACTAATATAATCTCGCCAAATTTGGGCGGCTCGTTGCTCGCTCAAAAGACGTATTTCTTGCAAATCTTCTGGCTCTACTTTTGGGTCGTTTCGCTTAAAAATCCAATTTTTGGAAAAACATTCTAACGGTTGATACAAGGCGGTTTCCTTAAGAAATCTAAATGATGAAAAAAACTAATCTAACAAGTGAGAAAGGATCGTTTGTTCAATCGGTCAAGCTTATCTAGTATAAGTATTGTTGTAATAAAACAACATTTTAAATAAACATAGCAGGAGAATACCATGGACTCTCAACAACAATATGAAGCACTTTTAGCAAAATGGGGTTACGTCGACACCACAGTTGAAGACCACGCTCGCCGCCAATTGCGCGCTCGCCGTGTAAAAACAGTTGTCGCATTTTTCAAAACCACGGTAAAAGCAATCAAAAAAATCAGCGCTCGTCCACAGCATCTTGGCCAAGCAAGCAACTAAAACCTATAAGAGCAAAACCCATCATTAGTTGGGTGCTAGTATATCGTAAATAGCATTTTTTTAGGGGAGAAAAATAATAAAACCCCTCCCTTCCTTAACACCCACCAAATTCGTTATCATCAATCATTCACTCATAACGAAACATCTTTTCTATGACTTACTCTTACAAAGCAATAATATTTGATTGTGATGGCGTTATTGTCGACACGGAAAATATATCAAATGACATTCTAAAGTCCATGCTGAGCCAATATGGCCTTGAACTTGATGACGAAACATTGCATGCGAAATTTACCGGATTCACCAATCAAGAAAACCTCGCCAACGCCGAAAAATTGTTAGGTAGAGCCCTACCTGAAAATTTTGACGACGATTACCGAAAGCAGTTCCACACCATTATTGAAGCAAGCTTAGAGCCCATTCACGGCGTACGTAATTTGCTCGATAAAATCACCACCCCCATCGCGATGGCTACCAACGCTCGCCGTAAAGAAATGAACTTCAAATTGGATAAAATCCAATTATCTGAACGATTTACCACACGCTTTTGCGTTGACGACGTTGAAAACGGCAAACCGGCTCCAGATCTCTACCTAAAAGCCGCAAAAGCACTGAATATCGACCCAAAAGATTGCTTAGTGATTGAAGATTCTATCGCTGGCATTATGGCAGGTAAGGCGGCAGGTATGCGAGTACTGGCGTTTAGTGAAACTATCGATGCAAAAATACAAGCTGCCGCTGGCGCGACAGAGTGCTTTAATACCATGGAAGAACTTGAAGGCTTATTAGGTCTTTAACAAGCCTTCCGATGCTCACTTGAGTAGTGCGGCGTATTCAATAGAAAATCTAGTTAGACATAGACTGCAATTGCTTGAGCAGACTCTTTGGCAACTCTTTAATAACAAGCGTTCCAGAGTCTGCATCAAATACCACCGACTCTCCCAAAAGCTCACTATCAAAACTTAACGTCAGAGCACGTGAACTTCCAGATAATCGTGTGAGTTTTTTCAGTGCGGCTTTTTCGACAAAAATTTCTTTTTCCATCTTAAAGCTATCAGAGTCTGCGATTTCCAAAAACTTATTCGCCTGCTCTATAGAAAACCGAGATTCAACCTGAGAAGCAATGTCCTTGATAGCCAAAGGTTCACGATCTTGAGCTTTCGCCTTACAATGCTCAGAAACCACTTTCTTAAATTCATTTGCTTGCTTGGATGGCAAACCCTCTGATTGACAAAACGCAGAGGTCAAATCCACCAGTTTACGCGTTTCTTTTGCCGCAATTTTAGGCTCATCACAACCAATAAACTGAGTAAAATATTCACTTTCGGACTTAGGAGCACGGCCAAAACGAAACGAGATATAACGCCCTTCGTCACCGGCTTGCCAAGCCGTCAAATTGATACGTAAAGACATGTGCAGCTTTTCTGTTTCAATTTGTTCTATTTGAGACAAACTAAGATCAACACTCAGTCCAATGCCTTTTTTACGCTTCAACATCACTATGTATAAGAAATGCGTGTCGTGCAGCTCATAATGATTAAACCACAACAAACCACCCTCAGCTTCCTCAATAGGCTCTAAGTATGTCAGATACTCTGCTGCACAATCTTTAGTAAACCCTGAAAAATCGACAAAGGTATCGTCCTTAAAATGCTTGGAAAGCAAAGTCGGTAGTTGCGCGCCTTCATCACTTCCTTGCGGATTAACAAAACGCCCTGTATTCATACCTGAGCGATTAAATAAATTCGTTACCTGAGCAGAAAGCGCTTCCGCTTGCCCATCAACAGGATTTTCATTCGGGCGTGCGATTAAGATGGCTTTACGCTCACCTTCATGTTTTTGAATCTCATGCACAATTAAGTTGCTAATAGACACCAGCTACCTCTTACGTTTAATATGGATAAATTGCGATCAATTTTTAACCCATCGATTTACAGTAGGATATAGTCCACACCTTAAACACTATGATAAAACCCAAGACCACAAAAAAAGACACAAGAAAAGAGCTAGAGTCTCAGGTAGATCAATTTATCAAGGCGAATGGCACTATCCAACAAGTCAATATGGGTGAGTCCGGTTTAGTTGATGGAAAGTATAGCACGAGCCACATAGGCTTTAACGAACCAAAACAAGACCGCACACCATTAAACCACGTTGTAGCCGCTATTCAACAAAGAAAAAACAGCAAAACGCCACCCACACCTCCTGCTAAAAAGAGACCTAAGAAAGTCGTCATCTATGATGACTTTGGAGAACCATTGAGATGGGTATGGAAAGAATAAGTAGATAATAAAAGTCTCTTACTCATTCCTTTGAATTACTCCGCCGATACTGCAATAATACTCCGTAGTTTAACTAAATTAAGGAGTTATCATGTCCATTCGATATCTGCACGCCATGATAAGAACGGATAAACCTGAAGAAAGTCATCAGTTTTATACTGAAGGCTTGGGGTTAATTCAAACAAGACGCATGGACAGTGAAAAAGGTCAATTCTCATTGATCTATTATGCAACGGAAAAAGGCGCCCCAGAGGTAGAACTCACCCATAACTGGAGCAACCGCAGTTACATAAGTGGTGATCAATTTGGCCACCTAGCCTTTGAAGTTGATGACATTTATCAAGTTTGCGAAAAATTGCAATCTATTGGCGTCACTATATTACGTCCACCTCGTGACGGACACATGGCGTTCATTAAAGACCCGAACAATATTTCCATCGAACTTCTCCAAAAAAATGGATCACTTGAAATTATCGAACCATGGGCTTCAATGGAAAACGTAGGAAGCTGGTAGTTACATAAAATTACATAAAACCATCTTCGTTAAACAAAGCTACAAAAAGGCAATAGTAATATTGCCTTATTCTTTTTAAACTAAACAAATCGTAGAACACAAAGAGTATTCATCACTTCATGAAGACATTCATTAAAACCATCAGCCTCATAGGGGTATTATTTACCTTAAGTGATTTTGCTGTCGCAGAAAGCCTATACGCCTCAAGTGTACAGACTCGTCTTGCTGATGCGGATAGAGATGGTGTTATTGATGCTCGAGATCTCTGTCCAGATACACCAGAAGGCTCAGCTATTGACAACTATGGCTGCCCAAACCAAATAACAAAGTTACTCTCTGTTGAATTAAACGTATTGTTTGACTCTGGTAAAGCCGATATAAAACCTCGATTCTATTCAGAGCTAAAAGACCTCGCGAAATTCTTACAAGATCATCCAGCAAGCACCGTTGTCATTGAAGGCCATACGGATAGTAAAGGCTCAAGCGAACTGAACCGTTCACTATCTCAAAAACGCGCTTCAGCAATCGCCGATGTACTTGTTGATAGCTTTAGAATCAAACCAGATAGAGTAAAAGGTATTGGTTATGGTGAAACTCGCCCTATCGCCAGCAATGATACAGACACTGGCAGAAAACAAAATCGTCGAGTTGTAGCAGAAGTTTTTTCAAAACAGCAGCTGTCTAACGAACGCTGGACAATTTATAGCGTAGACCAGAACACAAGTACTGCATTAAACAAAAATTAATTACCTTTATTCAAAACGCGGATAGCCAATTACACTAAAAAAACCGGATGTTTAAATAACATCCGGTTTTTTTTGTACTTTTACTGCTGTTTAATCAGCCCTGTAAGCAAGTAATCCCATAGGACTTTAAATTACGCCAAATGTATTTCGGTTAGTCGAGCATATTACGTAGCACGTACTGTAAAATGCCGCCATGCTTGTAGTAATCCCACTCTTTAGGCGTATCGATACGTACGTCGGCACTAAAGCTGACTTTTTTACCTTCGCTATTCGTCGCGACTAGGGTTACGTCATCGGTTTTATCGTGCAAGCCATCTACATCAAATTGCTCTTGCCCTGTTAAACCAAGTGATTCATAGTTTTCGCCATCTTTAAATTGCAGGGGTAAGACACCCATACCAATTAAATTAGAACGGTGAATTCGCTCATAACTTTGTGCTACGACGACTTTTACACCTAGTAACAGTGAGCCTTTAGCAGCCCAATCGCGCGATGAGCCTGTTCCGTACTCTTTACCTGCTAAAATAATAAGCGGCGTATTATTTTCTTGATACGCCATCGCTGCATCGTAAATACTGGCTAAGTTATCGTCGGGTTGAGTGCGAGTAACGCCGCCTTCGGTGCCTGGTGCAAGAAAGTTTTTAAGTCTTACGTTGGCAAAGGTTCCGCGCATCATCACTTCATGATTGCCTCGGCGAGAGCCATAAGAATTAAACTGCGCTTTTTCTACGCCATTTTCTTGCAAGTATAAACCGGCAGGGGAATCGGCCTTAATCGCACCAGCCGGAGAAATATGGTCGGTGGTGACTGAGTCACCCAGTTTGGCTAAACAGCGTGCTCCTTTAATGCTTGGAATGCCCGGAGGATCGATACTCATGTCATCAAAAAAGGGGGCTTTTTTAATATAAGTTGACGCATCGTTCCAGTCGTAAAGTTTGCCATCCGGTATTTGAATTTGCTGCCAGTGGCTGTCGCCTTCGTATACGTTGGCGTAGCTTTTTGCGAACATTTCTTTGGTAACGGTTTCTTTAACCAGATCGCTGACTTCTTTGACACTGGGCCAAATGTCTTTAAGGTAAACATCTTTGCCGTTCGCGTCCTGCGCTAGAGGCTCCTTGTATACATCTATATCGGTACGACCGGCAATGGCATAGGCAACAACAAGCGGAGGCGAGGCTAAAAAGTTCATTTTAACGTCTTGGTGAATACGCCCTTCAAAATTTCGATTGCCTGATAAAATAGAGCTAACGATGAGTTTGTGTTTTTGGATGGCATCGGATATTTCACTCGCTAATGGGCCCGAGTTACCAATACAGGTGGTACAACCATAACCCACTAAATTAAAGCCAAGACTTTCTAAGTCCTCCATCAACCCTGCTTTGTCTAAATAATCGGTTACCACTTTAGAACCCGGTGCCAATGAGGTTTTAACCCAAGGTTTTACATCAATACCCAGTTGTTTTGCTTTTTTAGCAACCAAACCTGCCGCTAAAATAACGCTTGGGTTTGATGTGTTTGTACAGCTAGTAATAGCCGCAATAACACAGGCCCCGTCGTTTAACTCAAATTCTTGGCCTTTGAATTTAACGATGGCAGCGCCCTTAATTTGCGCTTCATCAACGGACTCATTAGGGCTAGTTACTGGGCCTTCATTTTCTATGCGTGCTTGCCCTTCACTACTTTTATCGTGACGAGCCATACGTTCATCTTGAAAGTCTTTTAGATGATGGCGAATAACGTCACCCGCTTTATCAAGAGCTATTCTGTCTTGTGGACGCTTAGGTCCTGCAAGACTTGGTACAACATCATCAAGTTTTAACTCAAGTGCATCGGTGTAATCAGCTTCATCACCATTGTTGCGCCACAGACCTTGGTGTTTAGCGTAATTTTCAATGAGTTTAAGTTGCTCTTCATCACGGTTTGTTAAACGAAGGTAGCTAATGGTTTCATCATCAATGGGGAAAATACCACAAGTCGCACCATACTCTGGTGCCATATTGGCAATGGTGGCTCTGTCAGCAAGCGGTAAGTCAGCAAGGCCATCACCGTAAAATTCCACAAATTTACCGACTACGCCGTGGTTACGCAGCATTTCGGTGACGGTAAGGACTAAGTCTGTGGCTGTGGTGCCCTCTGGTAGGCGGCCACTCAACTTAACACCGACAACCTGAGGGATAAGTAAACTAATAGGTTGACCAAGCATAACCGCTTCAGCTTCAATGCCGCCAACACCCCAACCTAGTACACCTAAACCATTAATCATCGTCGTATGAGAGTCCGTGCCCACCAGTGTATCTGGGTACGCAAACTTTTTGCCGTGACGGTCTTCATTAAACACAACGCGGGCTAAATATTCTAAATTGACTTGGTGCACAATACCGGTAGCTGGTGGCACTACTTTTAGATTGTCAAAGGCAGTTTGACCCCAACGCAAAAATTCGTAGCGCTCTTTGTTTCTTTCATATTCAAGTTTTGCATTTAGATCAAACGCACCATTATTGCCATAACCATCAACTTGTACTGAGTGGTCTATAACAAGTTCGACGGGGGAAAGTGGATTGATTTTTGCGGGATCGCCGCCCAGCTTTTCCATCGCGTCGCGCATTGCGGCTAAATCAACAATGGCAGGCACACCAGTAAAATCCTGCATGACTACGCGTGCCGGTGTAAAGGCGACTTCTATTGCGGGTTTGGCATGTGGATCCCAATCCAATAACGCTTCAATGTCTTGCTCTTTAACATTCACGCCATCTTCATTGCGAAGTAGATTTTCGAGTAATATTTTTAAAGAAAAGGGTAATCGTTTTGCTTTGTCGCCAAACCCCTTGAGAGAATGAATGTGAAATTGCTCATCATTAACAGTGAGCTGTTGTTGAGTGTCGAAACTGTTGTTCATTATTTTCTCCTTATGACAATTGGATAAATATTTTTAAACTGACCTCTATTGTTTTTTAAAAAGCTGAAAATATATATAGCAGCGTAAACAGTCTGGCATGAATCTAGAATAGGTGCGAATAAGTTTTCTTTCAGCTGAAAAACACAAACGCTAGCGGATTGATATTGAGCTTGCTGACTAGATTACGACGACGCCAGAAAACATAGATAAGCTCACACGGTGCTTTAGCCAAAGCATTAAAAATAGTTTCATTATCCTCCCGAAGGTACACTGCTACATATAACGTTAAACAAGAGAGTAAGTAATGACGACTATTGGTTTTTTAGGTTTAGGGATTATGGGAAAAGCGATGGCATCGAATCTAGTAAAGGCTGGATTTGATGTCACAGTTTGGAACCGCAATCCAGCAAAATGTGATGAATTAGTGCTCCAAGGTGCTCATCTAGGAACAAGCCCTAAAGACGTAACAAAACACTGTGATATCACCTTCGCGATGGTTTCAGATCCCGACGCTGCACTCGCACTGTGTCAGGGTCCAGATGGCGTATTGGCAGGTATCGGCTCAGGTCGCGGTTATGTTGATATGTCGACTGTCGATAATACAACGTCAAAAGCAATTTCGAATTTAATCACTCAAGCTGGTGGACGTTTTTTAGAAGCCCCTGTTTCTGGTACAAAAAAGCCTGCAGAAGACGGTACATTGATCATCTTAGCCGCAGGAGACGCATCGCTATATGAGGATACAAAACCCGCTTTTGACGTGATGGGGAAAATGTCGCCCTACCTTGGTGATGTTGGTCAAGGCGCTAACATGAAACTGGTAGTGAATATGATGATGGGCGGCATGCTAAATATCTTTAGCGAGGGCATGTCATTAGGGCAAAAAGCGGGGCTAAATGGGAACCAAATTTTAGAAATCATTGATGCAGGCGCCATAGCTAACCCAATGTTCAAAGGCAAAGGGGCTATGCTGTTAAAAGAGGACTACAGCACAAGCTTCCCCCTTAAACACATGCAAAAAGACATACGTCTTGCTGTAGCGCTCGGTGATCAACTAGAGCAACCTCTTCCCACTGCAGCGGCTGCCAATGAAACTTTTAAACAAGCCATAAAAGCAGGCTTTGCAGACGAAGACATTGTCGCCGTCTATAAAGTGATAAAATAGTTTTTTACGCAATCAGAAAAACAGGGGATTGGAGGACAAATCCCCTCGCCCTCTACACAGCATCAAACATACTGCCCAGCACAATACCCACTCGCCCAAGCCCACTGGAAGTTGTAGCCACCTAACCAGCCAGTCACATCCAACGCTTCACCAATAATGTATAGGCCATTTTGTTTTTGCGATTCAAAGGTTTTAGAGGACACTTCATTGGTATTGACGCCGCCTAACGTCACTTCAGCGGTTCGGTAGCCTTCCGTTCCATTAGGCGCGATATCAAAATGAGTAAGGTAATGAAACAGGTTGTCTATCTGTTCGTTTGAGGTTTGCGCACTGCGCTCTGTTAACCAAGGAAATTCTGTTTTGATGGTGTCTACTAAACGCTTTGGAAGCAAGCTTGATAAGAAACCTTCAAAGCTTTTCTTCGGGGTACTCTGACGCACATCTATTAGCTCCTCCAATGATAAGGTCGGAGAAATATTGATACTAAGCGCTTCGCCAGGTTGCCAAAAATTGGTAATCTGAAGAATAGAGGGACCACTGACACCGCGATGAGTGAACAACATAGGCTCTTGAAATGTAACGCCATTGGCTGTCGCGGCGATATCACAGGCGATTCCAGAGAGCTCAGCAAGTTGGGCTTTACGATCAGGCTGCACGGTAATCGGCACTAAACTAGCACGTGTTGCTAAAATATTATGGCCTACTTGTTTAGCAATGTCATAACCAAAGCCTGTTGCGCCCATGCTTGGTATCGATAAGCCACCTGTCGCGACAACAAGCGACTCGCAAATAAAATCACCTTGGTTTGTTTTTACCACTGTGTGGCCATCTTGAAAATCGATATTATGGATTTTAGTGTTCAGCTTAAGTCTTGCACCAGACCATTCTAATTCTGTTAGTAAGATATCGAGTAAGTCTTTGGCCGAGTGCTCGCAGAACAATTGTCCTGGTGTCTTCTCCACATAGTCCAATCCATGACGATCTACTAGATCAACAAAATCTTGTGACGAAAAACGACGTAGCGCCGAGATACAAAAATGCGGGTTGTCGGATAAAAAATGCTTGGGAGCCGCATCCATGTTGGTGAAGTTACAACGCCCCCCTCCAGACATAAGAATCTTTTTACCTGCTTTATTTGCATGATCCAACACCACCACGCTCTTACCTCGATAGCCCGCTGTTGCTGCACACATTAAACCGGAAGCACCAGCACCTATTACGACCACGTCAACTTTATCCACAACCTACCTCATCACTTATTTATGGCTGCATTATAGTGTCTAGCCCTTTTATTGCCATCGAATCTAGTAAGTTTCACGTTTAAAAAAATAAAAAAAAAGACATAAAAACTTGTCCACAGAAACCGTTAAGAAGGCTGTGGGAATCATAAAAAATCACTTATTTTTCAATCAGATGAATAAAATCAAACATTATTTAATAATTTTTAAAAAACACCTACATCCTGAAAACCATAAAATATTTTTTAGAAAAGCAAACTGTTTTTTATAAATAGCGCTATACAAAATAACTGTTTATATATACAGTACTGTATAAACAACCAGTTAAATGATTCTAGGATGTGGATATGATTAAGCTAATGAGTCCTGTTCGTAATATTCAGAAAGTCGCACTTTTAGGTGTGATTGCTTTAGCCTTGTACGCCCCTGCAAAAGACCTAATTCAATACGTTGAAATGCATTTAGCAAGAGAAAATATTCAAATAGTAGACGCTTCTTTTGGAACTAATATGCCATGGCAAGAATCAAATTCGGCCTACCTAAAAGTAAGCCAGAATGCACAAGCAAGCTTATCCCGTTCTCAAATTATCTATACTAAATTACGCCTAACCAACCCAACTTCTGAGCCGAAGACATACCGTAAAATTTGGCTTAACTTTTCTCATGATAACGGCGATCAGGAATACACAACAGATTACACTTTATACAATACTGAAACACGTCAGCGTCTAATTGGACACTCGATCCAATTAGGACCAGACAGTGCAATTGATGTTGTCGCGGCTTATCGATTCATACCAAGCTATAAAAATAAGTCGCCAATTAGTATGAGTGTCTCATGGGAAGGTCAAAACTTATTGAGAGAAAATGCTTGCCAATATAACCTTAAAACTGCGGCGGGAAATACTTTCCAATACCAGTGCGGTGATTGAGTTCTCCGCTCTAGAATTGTAAGGAATGTGCAAAAACACTCATTGATAATCGTTTTCATTTCTAATATCATGTTAATACAACATTCTATTGGAGCTTCAAACATGAAACGGTTACTTACCCCTATCGCAGTCTGCATTACAGGTGCGATGCTTACAGCTTGCGGTCCAGCTGCTGTAAAAAATGAATCCTCTACTGCAACAGCGGATTCTGTTGTCGTTCATTATGCCAATATTGCTGAGGCTATCTATAGCGATTCTTTAACGACAGCAAAAGCATTACGCTCTTCTATTAATGCTCTTCTAGCCGAACCAACTGAAGCTAATTTAAAAGCTGCTCGTACCGCATGGATTTCAGCTCGCGTTCCATACCAACAAAGTGAAGTTTACCGCTTCGGTAATGCTATTGTTGACGATTGGGAAGGCAAAGTTAATGCTTGGCCATTAGATGAAGGTTTAATAGACTATGTTGCTAAAGACAGCTATGGCTCAGAATCAGATTTGAACGCTCTTTACTCTGCTAATGTTATTGCATCAAAAAGCCTAATGATTGGCGGCGTGAAAGTTGACACCTCCAATATCACTCCTGAGCTTATCTCCAATACACTTCAAGAAGCCGATGGCGTTGAAGCCAATGTCGCAAGCGGCTACCATGCCATTGAGTTTTTACTTTGGGGCCAAGATTTATACGGCACAAACCCAGGCGCAGGTGAACGACCAGCAACAGATTTCGATCTAGAAAATTGCACAAATGGCAATTGTGATCGTCGTCGTGACTATTTAGTTGCAGCAACAGACTTACTCATTTCTGACTTAGAAGAAATGGCAAATAACTGGAAAAATAACGGCGACGCTCGCGTTGCGCTACTGGAAAAAACACCAGAAGAAGGTCTTTCTACTATTCTTACCGGAATGGGAAGCCTTGCATACGGTGAATTAGGCGGAGAACGTACAAAGCTTGGCCTAATGTTACACGACCCAGAAGAAGAGCATGATTGCTTCTCTGATAACACTCATTGGTCACACTACTATGACGCGAAAGGCATTAAAAACGTCTATTTAGGCGAGTACAAACGTGTTGACGGTAGCTGGATAAAAGGCGCATCTTTATCCAACCTTGTTGCCCAGAAAAATACGCAGCTAGACGCCGAGATGAAACAAAAGTTAGATGAAACAGAAAGTGCAGCACAAGCCATGGTAGATGCGGCAAAAAAAGGACAAACCTTTGACGTTCTCATTGCAATGAATAACACTAAAGGCAATCAGCTAGTACAAACGTTTGTCGACTCATTAGTGAATGAAACACGCACTACAGAAGAAATCATCCATCAGCTAAATCTTCAGGGCATCGCGCTAGAAGGGTCTGATAGTTTAGATAACCCAAGCTCGGTATTTGAATAATACTGTTATCCCTATAAAAACATGTAAATGGGATACCAGGAAGGATGTGTCATTTAGTCAGTTAATGGTATTTGTCTATTTATGACAGAAAAATTGAAAAGTATTACTTTTTTGATAGCTGGCGTTTACGTCAGCTTTTTTTGTTTTCAGAACGTAGCGATTGCTAGTGATTACTCATCTCCTCTTACTGGAATTGCGCTTGAAGACAAACTCGATTTTTATATTGGTGAAGCGGTATTCCAAAAATTTTGGGTGCCTTCTCCTTCTTCAACCACAGCCAGCGATGGTTTGGGTCCGCTTTATAACACTCGATCCTGCAATAGCTGCCATATAAATAATGGTAGAGGTCATGCTCCTGAAACGGGTGTAAGTGGCGCATCCGTTCCATCTTTTCTAATCCGTCTTGGCAAATCTTATAAAAACACCTCCCCTATTGCTGATTTCATTTATCCTAATATTGGTGATAAACATTATGGCCACCAATTCCAAGGACAAAGCTCCCCAGGCATTCTTCCTGAAGGGGATTACTATCTTACTTATAGTACACATATAGAGACACTAACTGATGAAACCAAGGTCGAATTAAGAACACCAAATATCCATTGGACTAGCTTGAATTATGGAGACTTTGAGGATAGTACAGATGTTACTCTTCTTGTTTCTCCTGCATTAGTCGGAATGGGTTTATTAGATAATATTCCAAGTGATATGATTATTGCCAATGCCGATCCTAGCGACAAAGATAGTGATGGCATCAGCGGTCGAGTGAGCTGGATACCCAATAGTAACGGTAACGAAAATATCGTCGGTCGTTTTGGTTATAAAGCTGCCACGCCCAGTATAACTGCACAAAATCAGCTGGCATTCAATACTGATTTAGGCTTATCGACACCCCTTAACCCTTCGGCATCAGGTGATTGCACAGAATACCAAAAAACATGCATAGATAGCCCAAATGGTAACAGTACACATTTAGACAATTTAGAAGTTGATCAACAGCAATCAAGATTAGTAGATCTTTTTGTTTCATTGTCTTCACCACCTGCAATGCGCAATCTAAGTGATACGACCTTTCTTGAAGGGAAAAAAGTGTTTGAACAAAGCGCCTGTGCGAGCTGCCACATTCCAAAAATGAAAACAGGTGAAAGCTCAAGTTTTGCCATATTAAACAACCGCACTTTTTATCCTTTTACGGACATGCTTTTGCACGATATGGGACCAGGACTAGCCAGTGGGTTTCAAAGCTTTTCAGCCACCCCAAACGAATGGAGAACAGCACCTTTGTGGGGAATTGGTTTATCTGAAAAAACGTCTGGTAGAGTAGGCTTTTTACATGATGGTCGAGCTCGGACCATTGAAGAGGCCATTCTATGGCATGGCGGCGAAGCCCAAAACAGCAAAGAATATTATAAACAGCTAAACAAAGAACATCGAAAAAAACTCATCTACTTTTTGGAGTCGCTTTAATGACATATTTCCCCAAGCTAGTTGCTTTAGCCATTAGCGCCACAACTCCTTTACTCGCATCGGCTGGCCAATGGGAAGCCCCCCTTAATGGCATTGTTTCTAGTGTTATTACTCAAGGGTACGATTCCTACACAGAATCCTCAAAAGTATTACAACAACGCAGTGAGGCTCTTTGCGCTGCACCTTCTGAACAAGCACTTCAAACCGCTCAAGAAGCATTTCAAGCTAATGCACTAGACTGGCAGCAAGTACAATGGCTTAATTTTGGCCCTGTCACTTACTTTATGCGCTATTACGCTTTTGAATATTGGCCAGATAAAAAAGGGGTAACACAAAGACAACTTAGAGCCCTGAGTCAAGGCGATCCATCCGTCATGGATGCCCCTAAGTTCTGGACATCAGCCAGCATTGCTGTGCGCGGCTTAACCGCTGTTGAAAGCCTACTTTACCATCCAGATTTTGAACCCATACAATCCAGTAATCATTGTCGCTTACTTGAAAAGGTCACTGCACATCATTTTGAGAGTGCTGATGCCGTGGCAAAACAGTGGCAAGAAGGGAAAGCTGAGGACTGGGTTTTTGATGAAGAAGGCACAGGCTTTGACCCTGAGAAAGTGGCTTTAGAGCAATTTTTGCAACAATGGATAGAACACATGTCCGCTGTCAAAGACGCCAAGCTTGAAACTCCGATTGGCTACAATGGACGAGAAAATCTGAAGCTTGCCGAGTTTTATCGAAGCGACTTGTCACTTAAAGCCATACAAAAAAACTTACAATCTTATCGTGAAATCTATCACGCAGGATCTCCCTCTTTATATACAATGGCAAAGCAGACGAACCCAATCCTGGCGACACAGCTGGATGAACAACTCATACAAAATGTGAAACTCTCGCTCCAATTGCCCAATAATTTTTTCCATGCAGACCAGCCAAATAACGACCGTACTTCTATTGCAAGGCCTTTGGTGAAATCGATATCCAATAGTCAGTCCTATCTCGCCAGCCTTGTGACTCAGTTGGGGTTTCAAATTGGCTTTAATAGCAGAGATGGAGACTAGTGGTGCTATCAAGGCGATCATTTCTGACGTTAAGTGGTGCGATGATGGCGACGCCTTCATGGGCCGCTATCACTCAACAGCTTACTAATGAAAAATTATATGCCTCTGCCTATTCCATCAATAGAAAAGAGCACTATTTTGGGGTCTTTGATGGGGATGGAGAAATGGTCTGGAGCACATCACTCACAGATAGAGCGCATGCTCCGCTTATTCATCCTAATCAAAGCATTATTGGCATTGTAGCTCGAAGGCCAGGTTATTTTATTGATTTCTTTAATGTATCAAACAACCAAAGAATAAAACGAATTAAGCCCAGTAAAGACCATCATTTTTATGGGCATGCCCTTTTTACTAATGACGGCTCACACCTCATCACTCAGGAAAATCATTTCCCAACAGGCCAAGGTAAGATATTTGTACGTGAATGGCCAAGCGGAGAAATAATTCAATCTTTTAGCAGTAATGGTATTGGCCCTCATGAATCAGTATTTTTAGATCAGCAGGTGTTAGTGATTGCCAATGGTGGACTTATGACTCATCCAGATAATGATAGAGACATTCTAAACCTCGACACCATGAAACCTAATGTCACCTACCTTTCACTTAATGACGGCCGTGTACTAAATCAGTCCGTTCATAGTAATGACTTACATCAACTGAGCATCCGACACCTCGATGTAAACCAACAAGGCACCGTCGCGTTAGGGTTTCAATATCAAGGCGATATATGGGATCAAGTACCATTAGTTGGTTTATCTCGCGTCAACCAAGCACACATAGAATACCTCCCTATACCTGAAGACGTTAGGGTTCGCTTTAAACAATATTGTGGCAGTGTTTGCTTCGACAAATCAGGAGAAGTGCTTGCTGTGAGCACCCCAAGAGGCGGCCTTGTTGCCTATTGGCATGTAAACTCTAAAACTTTCTTAGGAATAGAAAACTGCCGTGATGTTTGTGGGCTCATTGGAACCGATAATGTTCATGAATTTTTATTGACTAGCGGCACAGGCACACAACTAAAAAACAACCCAGTACAGAACACCAGTAAAATGATTAAAAAACACCCAAACTTTCATTGGGACAATCACCTTCGGTGCATTAACACATGATTTTTTACGTTAAATTTCAAACTAGCGTAGTCAAATTAAAGATTTTTAGGTACTGTCTATTTAAAGTTGTAAATAGTTACAACTTATTCTTTCGCATTATGAAGTTGATAAATGCTTATTAATTTTCTTAAAAATTATTTTCTGGTTAGTTCTGATCAACCTCTTGGTCGAGAAGAAAAAACCTTCCAGCAAAGTGCCTTAAGAATCTTACTCGCGCTCACTGTTTGTATTTTTTTCATATCGGAGATCCATTCCCTTTTCATTCCTGGTGAGCTTTCTTTTTTAAGCATAAACAGTGTTTATCTTTGCCTTCTGATTGGCCTGCTCTATTTTAGTAAAAAATACGCCAAAGTGACGGCAGTCTTATTTCTGCTCACATTAGTAACCACAAGCTTTTTATTACTAACGTTAAGTGATGAGTTCCATGCTGAAAAATACGCACTCGTTTCGTTGTACTCACTCCCACTAATTACTCGCTTGCTATTTAGCTTCAGAGCCTGCTTAGTCGCGATGGCAATCAACGTATATCCTTTTTTCTTAATGACATCAGACAGTCTTAACGTCGGCCAATCAGACCTTGCACCATCATTTTATTTTCAACTGCTCACGTTCGTCACACTCAATATTGGACTGCCCCTTGCAGTTTCACGAATCATTCAGACCCTTGAGAGTAACGCTTCTCACATGAAGGTGCTTTATCGCAAGCTAAATGATAACTACGCAATGTATGAGGAGTTTTTTGAGAACACAGGTACACCCTCTTTGCTTTGCGATCAGCGCGGCAAAATCTTAAAAGCAAACCAACTTGCACGCGACCTTATCAGCGATTCAAAACAAAAATATCTTCCTGATTCAACCATTACCGATTGGTTGTCTCCGCTTGGCGACACTGGAAGATTTTTCTGGCAATCCAATGTCGCTGAATGCACATTAAAACAAAAAACCAATATTCATATTGAAATTCGCAGAGCGGCGTTAACCCAACATGGCCATTATGTTCTCCACCTACAAAACACCACACAATTACGCGCAATACAGCAAGAACTAGAAAGCACTCAACAAACCAACAGTCGCTTAGCACACTTTGATTTACTTACTCTGTTACCCAACCACAGGCATTTTTGTCATCAGGTAAATCAACGTATAGATGAGCAAGATAGCCATCTAACAGGCGCCATGTTTATTATTCGAATCAGCCATTTTAAATTGCTTAACAAGCAATATGGTAAAGACAGCGCAAATAAAGTTATTCTCAATTTTTCAAAAATGCTTCAAAAGAGGTTGTCAGAGCAAGCAATTATTGGACGCCTGAGAGGCGTGAAATTTTCTTGCTTCGTACCACTAGGACAGACGTATCTAATCCAGAAGAAGTTATCGACCCTTATCCATTCCATTTTACCTAGCCAGATAACGGTTGATGGCAGTAGATTGAATATGGACTATCATGTCGGCATCGCTTACTACCATACCGATGGTAAGACAGCAGAAGAACTATTAGAACATTGTGAGATGGCGTTAGAGTATTCAACGAGCATAGATCGATTTTCGTACTACAACCACAACCTTGAAAATAAGCTAATTGAAGAACACAAGCTTGGCCTAAAGCTCAGCACTGCTATTAAAAATAAAGAAATAAGTATTTGGCTACAACCTCAAGTAACACCAAATGGGCAAATTTGTTCGTTTGAAGCGCTCGCTAGATGGCAAAATAATGGAAAGTTCATCCCCCCTACTTCCTTCATTAAAATCGCAGAAGATTTAGGCTTACTTCCACTTCTGGCTGAAAACCTAATACGAGAGCTTGTTGTGACACTCTCGCAGTGGCAAAAAGAACACATACATACACCCATCGCCTTTAACCTAGCAGGCCAAGAACTCATGAATGATGGTTTCTTTGCCTTGTTAATGACATTGATTGCAGATAACCCCTGGCTAACAAACATGCTAGAACTAGAGATCACCGAAACCAGTTCAGTGATGACTCACCCATTAATACATAAGCGCCTAAGAAGCTTATCTCAGTATGGTTACTCTATCGCCATTGATGATTTTGGAACGGGGCAAGCCTCATTAGGACAACTTGTCGACATCCCTGCGGATATACTTAAGATAGATCGTCGTTTTATCTCACCTCTTCCGGGAGATCAACGCCATATTGATATCGTGAAGTCCACCATACAGCTTGCTGAATCACTTAACATGAAAGTCATCGCGGAAGGCATAGAAACGAAAGAGCAAGCTAATTTATTGGCAGCTCTTGGCTGCCACACATTACAAGGGTACTACTTCGCTAAGCCTTCACCACTGTCCGACTGGACCGCAAAAGACAACGCAAAAGCAAAAGAACTTCGCATGGTCTATTAGCATTGGTTGACTTCATCAAATAATCATCCCCCCCTCAAACGACAGACACAAAAAGCCAGAGTTCATATAATTGAAGTAACCCCAGTAGTTGAACTATCCAATTACTGGGGTCTTTTTATGTCAAAGCATCACAAAATTGAATTAGAAAAGCTTGAATTAGAAAAGCTTGCTCAAGAGAACTTAGTGTCAGGATCGGGGTGTCATCAGGTCAGCTCCGCTGCTGGTCATTGGTTTTTCAGATACATCGATTGAATAGCTTTCTTAATGCTGAATGTTGGTATGGAGCCACTTTTGTATGGTATGGACCCACTTTAATAGACATCTCATAGCTATATAATAATAGGTAAAAATGAGGTGAATTAAGAGGTGCGTAAATCGGTTAAATTACCTTTGGTTAATGACATATTAAAAAGTGCGATGGGAAAATTCAAAAAGCATTAGAATTCGATTTTTCACTCAGATCAAGATTGGCAATATCAGAGCAAACAATACCAACAGCACCTTAAAGAAAAAGTTTATTACAAAGTATGTCGAGAAAGGGCAATTTTCTGGATAATGCGGTGACTAAGAACTTCTTCGGGATATTAGAAAATGAAAGGCCTGAGTCCGATTGAATATCGAAATCAGGCCTTGTTAGCTGTTTAGAAATGAGTCCGACTTTATGGGGTCACTTCATAATCGAACTTGGCTTTTTCTATTAAAGATGGACTTACTAATTTAGAACGCCATGTTCATAGCAACAGAGACAACATTCGCAGATGATTCATAATCGGCCTTTAGTGTTCCTCGGCTCGCGTCTTCTGTTAAACTTGTACGATTTACGGACACATCGTCAATCATCACATGAGTAAAGGCGAAGGTTGCAGATGTCATGTCATTAAAGTCATAAGTTCCACCAATAGAGATCCATTTACGATCACCATCCGGTGTTCGAGCTGAACGATACTCATCAGTCACTGGTGAATTATCCATCGCCACACCAGTACGTAAGGTCAGCTTATCAGAATAATCATAGGTCAAACCCGCCGAATACATCCATTGATCCTCAAAGCCAAAGGTAAGCTTAGAGTTTGGCTGGTTACTATCAAAATCAATATTAATACCATCCATTGAACTCCAACCTGTTTTAATTACGGTTAAACCTAACTTCAACTTATCCGACAAATCTTGCTCTAAGCTTAATGTCATTAATGAGGGAAATTTTATTGAGTCGGTTACGTCAGCGTTAACCAGTTGATAACCATATTTTGACTGTAGAACAGCATTTAAAGTTGCACTTACATCTGAGTACTTAACATCACCTTCAAAATCAAAATCAACTTCACTACGGTAGCCCAAACCAACTCGAGTTCCTTTCTTCGGCTCCAACATTATACCAAAACTATAGCCAATCGCGGTATCGCTCGCTTCAATCCGACCCGTACCCTCTCCACCTATGGCTGCAGTACTTGAGCCGACAGCAGACTCCAAGACAATTTCCGCTTTATGTACCTGAACGCTTGCACCTACTGAAGCCCAATGATTAACGCGATGCGCTAAAGAAAAACTCAGAGCTATATCTTGCACTGCAGTTTCCGTCGCATGGAAACGACCCGCCCAATCTTGATCGTCATCACCAGATAAGCCAAAAGGAACATTTAAAGACACACCAGCAACGGTTTTATCGGATATCGGTTTAGCAAAGTATAAAGCTGGAACGAGTGTATTGTTAACAGAGTCTTTTGAAACCCCTCCACTGGATAAATCTTTCGGACCACCCGCTGCTGCGGGCGTTGAATCAGTCGCCGATGTCAAGGAAACATCCATATTTGGCATTACGTAAGCACCAGATACGTAAACTGTCGTATCTTTAGCATTCACAAAGAGCGCAGGGTTCCAGAAGCTTGCAGATATGTCTTCATTAGAAGCTGCCACACCTGCTAAGGCTTTACCTGACGCAGTTGCACTATGGTCATTTAACGCAAAACCAGCAGAATACGCAGAAGACGCTGCTGCCACAGAGGCGGCAACAAGGCTTGCTCTAAACAAGAATTTTGAGGAGGTAGTCATAATAAGCTCCGTTGTTATTTTTATTGGGAATTTTATTTTCTATTATCAAATCACTTATACGCTTCCATTATAGAAGCCCATAACCTGATATTACCAGTAAGTATTTCTTCCGCAATACAATATTGAAAAAATATCATACTAATATGGATAAAAATTACACAAAATAACTTGAGAACAACAAGGAGAAACAGTTAAAGGCAAGAAAATGAGGGAAATCTAGGGTACGAATAATTTAAAATGCCTGAAATGACAAATAAACTCTAAGACAAAGGCTTGATATATACAGAATGAATTGAACAAATGAAAGGCTTGTAAAACGGTAACGCTTTGCCATTGACCACATTACTGTAAAAGCAACATGAAATGGCGGAATGGACGGGACTCGAACCCGCGACCCCCTGCGTGACAGGCAGGTATTCTAACCAACTGAACTACCACTCCAACACGATCTAGTTCTTTTGCTTGTTTGACCAAGCCCACTGTCTAGTTAGTGGTGGGTGTGGAGAGGTTCGAACTCCCGACATTCGCCTTGTAAGTGCGAAAAAAAAGTTACACTATCCAACCCAAAATGACCTTAAATGCAAATATACAAGAAAAACCTTATAAATCAACAAAAAATTTTATATTTTCTTTAATCATAAAGATAAAGTTACTTATCTTTATGATTAAAGAAAAAAATATCTGGCCACACATCTTAACAAGAAAAACATAATTACAAATATGTAAAAAATACCTTCGCTTGAAGACGGGGCGTATATTACACTAACCAAATGTATTGTCTAATCTTTTTTTAAAAATAGCCTGCCGGACTTCCCAGAATTTGTTCGATAATTATAGTAATAAAATAACATGGATGGCAGCGACTTAAAGGCTTTACCAGGCACCTATTTGTTTCTTTTTTTTCATTATTAAGTGTGAAGCTCCAACTCAGCCAGTCAATGGACTGTCGGTAAATCTTATGTACATGATTGACTAATTCACACATACGAGATACTTGACACTACTACCTAAATCAAAATGGACTTCCCAGACTCTACAGTTTTCTATAATACTGTCTCAACCCATCTATTAATTGCCATCGCTGATAATAGTACCTCCATCTACAACGATATTTTGCCCAGAAATAAAGCCACCCGCCCGACTTGCCAACATCACTACCACGCCGGCGATTTCTTCTGGTTCACCGACTCGACGAAGTGGTGTGGCGAGTAATCGGCGTTGCATAAATTGCTCGTTTTCAAGTAATTCAGTCGCCAAAGGCGTTCGGATCAAACCAGGAGAAATAGCGTTAACTCGAATCCCTTTAGGCCCCCACTCAACAGCTAAGTTCCGCGCTAGCTGAGCCAATCCGGCCTTAGATAAACCATAGAGTCCAATAGCTTTATTACCTCTTAATCCGGCAATACTAGACATTAAAATCACGGACCCTTGCCCGCGTTCAGCCATATCAGGAATCAACGCAGAGCAAAGTCGTAATGCACTTTTAAGATTGATCGACATGACCAAATCCCATTCATCGTCGGAGATTAACTCTATTGGCCCAGCCGGCCCTTGTACGCCAGCATTCGACACAAAAACATCAATACGGCCGTAAACTGCCTTGGCTTGTTCAACCAGTTTATCGATGCCCTCGTTACGACTTAGATCACAAGCAATAAAAACCACGCCACTTTTCGCGACATGCTGATCAGTCCGGTCGGAAGCAATCACCTTAGCGCCATGGGCGGCCATGGTATCGACAATGGCAGAACCTAATCCACCGGATGCCCCAGTAACCAGTACCACCTTATCTTGAAGCGAAAATAGCGTATTCATGTTCATGTTAATAAAGCCCGTTCTACTAGCTTATTCAAATCCCCATCATGCTTAAATCCCACTTCGTCGGCTGAAGGGGCTTCTAGCGGTGGAAAGCATCCGAATAAGCTTTCAATCATGGGATTTGGCTCATAGCTAACGAGTTCTTTCGTGTTCTGCTTATAAACCAAGCCAATAGCATCGACCATTTCTGCCATGCTGAAACAGAGAGTTGGCAAAGTAAAAGTTCTAGTCGCCTTTAGTTTGCTTTCTTCTACCGCTGCGCCATGGATAAGGTTTTCGATGATGTTCGGTAAAGACGATGCCCATGTTTTTGCTTGTGCTGACATTGGGCAAACGAAAGTATGACCTTGAGATACTTCGCGAATAATATCGCTTAAAAAAGCCGACAATTGACCCGTTTCAGCTGGAGGACGAGCCAATACACCAGGCAAACGCAATGAACGACCATCAACCCAGCCACGGCGACTAAAGTCATTAATCATCACCTCACCAACGATTTTATGGGCGCCATAACTCATCTGAGGTTTCAGCGGAGTATCATCGTTGACCAAATCAGGCATGATGCCAAAGACCGCAATGCTACTAGCGAACACCAATACAGGTTTGTGTCCTATCGATTCCGTTTGATTTTTGCAGATATCAAGTAAGGTCATCGTGGCATAAATATTCACACTGCGACCGAGCTGATCATTTTTTTCCGCCATGCCACCGGGAATACTGGCCAGATGATAAATAACATCCATGGGGAAACGCCCCAGTGTGTCTTTCAGCCATTGATCGTCTGCAAGGTCACAGCTATGTTGCTCAACCACCAAATCGAGTGATGAGCTATCAACAACAGCATCATCAAACTGACGATCTAGCAAGGTCAAACGCGAGACCTTGCTTTCTCCAACACAGCCTTGTGACAAGATATGGTTTGCCAGTGCTTGTCCAACAAAGCCATTTGCGCCCGTAATTAATACATGCATCGGACAGCCCTTATTTATTTGTTCGCTATGACTTTTTGCTCGATCACGCCAAATGGGCCATCGCGACCATCATCAAATTTTGCCTGCATACGGACACTGTCACCAAAACGCATATACTGAGTTTTAATCTCACCAAGATCGATTTTCTCAATCACTCGTCGTTCAGCGATACACGCTGATCCTGCATCTCGAGATTTATTGGAAACGGTACCCGATCCTATGACACAGCCTGCATTTAATTTGCGAGTTCGTGCCGCATGAGCAATCAACTCAGGGAAAGAAAAATTCATTTCACTACCATGAGGTTCACCAAAACGCTCACCATTCCATGTGATGTTAAGATGCAAGTTAAAGCGTCCATTTTTCCAAGCATCACCCATTTCATCAGGAGTAACCGCAACCGGTGCAAAACTTGATGATGGCTTGGCTTGTATGAAACCAAATCCCGTTGCCATTTCACGAGGCCCAAACGATCGCAGACTCCAATCGTTTATTTGTACTAACAAACAAATCGCTTGAGCTGCTTCGTCCAGAGTTGCCGCCATAGGTACTGGCCCTGTAATCACACCAAACTCACCTTCAAAGTCGATACCATCCTCTTCATTTGGCATCAGAATATCTGCGGTTGGACCTTGAAAATCATCGCTCGCGCCTTGGTACATCACCGGAATGGTGTCGAAATCGGGAATAGGCTTAGTATTAAATGCCTCTTCCATCAATTTACCATGATTGATAAACGCAGAGCCGTCTAACCACTGCGAACTTCTTGGCAATGGTGCAAGGCAAGCCGATGGCTCAAAATCAAAAGCAGCATCAACTTTTCCTGCATTTAATAAGTCGTACAACGCCTGAAGATCGGCGGCTTTTTCTTTCCATTTTTGTACTACTGATAATAGGTTAGACGCAATAACTGTGGCGTCGACAGCCTTGGTTAAATCTTTTGAAACAACGACAAGACGACCATCTAAGGTGCCATTCGGTAGGGTTGCGAATTTCATTTTATGACTCCTTATTTAGTTAAGGCGTTAGCCAATTGATCGTCGTACTGTCCACCGATTAGGATGAATAAAATACGGCACATTTTTCCTGAGCGATTCGCCCACGCATGGTTAGTACCACGCTGAATAACGACACTACCGGGCTTTAAAATGGCTTCGCCTTTATCAACAATCAAGGTTAACTCGCCTTCAATCAATATGCCGTAATCCACAGATTCAGTGCGATGCATCAGAGGATGAGGAGAATCTTCTTTTACTGTAGAGGCACCTTCATCACCGACTTTTGAAAACATATCCTTCATATTGCCTTTACCATGAGTCAAAAACTCCTCAGTGTCCGGCGGAATATCAACAAATCGAATACGAGTCCCTGATTTCATCGGTGGTAAAACCACAGGTCCTATTGTCGGATCGGTTTGAGTATTGGTAATAGGAGCGGGTGTATCGCTGGTGTTCCATACTTCATGAAACTTAGTGCCTGGAACCGCTTCAAGGTCCATCACAGTATTAAGTGGACCGTTTTCTAAAATAATCGCGTTACCATTTTCATCATGACCCGTGACCACACGGTAAATATCGGGAAAACTCACGGAGTAACCTCTCTAATGTTAAAAAGCACATATAACAAAAAATAAAAAATGGCAGTGAACACAAGCGCGTCACACTGCCCAAGGGAGTTTTTAAATAGGCTGACTTAACGCTATTAGTGACTGTCCCATAATTTTTGAGTGTTCGGCTTTATCGCCACCATTAATCTCGATATGGCACAAGCGAGCGGAGTTTTCGACCACCATGCGACAACGATCCCAACGACGATCATGAAACTTATCAAGCGCCACCTGAACATCATCATTCGCCGCCAATTCATCTGCCAAAACAATACCGCTTTCAATGCCAATACCAGCGCCAGACGCAAGATGTGGAGTCGTCGCGGCAACCGTATCGCCTATCATCACTAGGCGACCTTTGTTCCAAGGTGTTTTGACCAGCAAATTAGCAAGTGGACGGTAGTCAATGTTTGCCTCTTCTTTTAATGCATGCGGAATCAGCGCTTTTATGGTTGGATTAGGGAAATGTTCCATCAATCCTGCGAAAATTTGCGGCCAAGTTTCTTTATCAATGTGTTCTTTCGTTGGACGGTCTTCTGTAATAAACATATACATATGAGTATCAGATACTGGGTTTACACCAAGCTTAAGGTGATCGCCCATCCACATGGTCACGCGATTGATCTCAGCGGTACGTGGCATAATCGCACGCCACACGCCCTGACCTATGTATTCAGGATCAGCCACTTCAGGGAAGAATTCTTTGCGTATTTTTGAGTGCACGCCGTCTGCACCAACAACAAGATCATAGTCGTGCGTACTTCCATCGGTAAAAGCCACAACTGCGCCAGATTCATTCTGTTGAATGTCTGTATAAGTGCAGCCCAAGCGGACATTGACACCAGACTCAAGTGTCGCAGTAGACATAATGCGAGCGAGAGTCGGACGAAAAATACCGCCACTGCCTCCCACAGAGGAACCAACTGGGCTTGGCGTTGGTAGCTCCATAATTAAAGGACCATGAGCTAGGTGAATAGCGACGCCATCGGTCACACAACCTTGTTCAACAACTTGCTGATACAGCCCAAGGTTTTCTAATGCACGCATAGACGCGCCATTAATGCTGATACCAGCGCCCAACTCACACCATTCAGGATCAATCTCAACAAGATCAACTTGAATGCCATGACTGCGCATTTTAATTGCTGTGGCCATACCGGAGAAACCACCACCAATGACCAATACTTTATTTACTGCAGCCATTTAATGACTCCTTATTTTTGTTGTCAGTAGAATTAATTAATGTCTGTTAATAAAATTGAGACCATGCCCATCGAATTAACATAAACAGGTACTTTTTCTAGCGTCTTGCCAAGGCAAGGCCCCTGAATACACAACCCAGAATCAGGCTCAAATAAGGCACCATGAGCATGACAAGCAACATGTTGCTTTTTAGCATCCATATAAGCATCTTTACGCCATGCCATCGGTGCGTTATTCACATGAGGACAAGCATTTCGCCAGCCATAAAATTCGTCGTTAAATTTCACCACGAATAGCAAATCCTGCCCGGCCTCGTTTTCTAAAAAGCCTTTCGTGCCGCCTTCTTTAAGATCATCAACATGACAAAGTACAGCGCCGTTTTCAGTCAACATCATCACAAAACCTCACTTTTGGAGTCTTCGCTATTAGCGTATTTTGGCTTAAGCAGAAAATGCGCAAGAGCAGGTAATAAAATCAGCGCCCCTAACATGTTCCAAATGAACATAAACGCCAGTAATAAGCCCATGTCCGCTTGGAACTTAATCGGGCTAGCTATCCAAGTAATCACCCCTACAGACAAGGTCACACCGGTTAACATCACGACTTTGCCGGTGAAATTAAGCGCTCTTAAGTAAGACTGAGATAAGCTGCTACCTTGACGTAATCCAACCAAGGTAATGGACAAGATATATAAGGCGTAATCGATACCAATACCGACCCCTAAAGCGATAACTGGCAAAGTGGCAACTTTCACGCCCATGCCTAATTGCACCATCAAGGCTTCGACCATAATGGAGGTCAGCATCAAAGGAAGAAGCGCCACAATAACGGCTTTAAAAGAGCGGAAAGTAATAAGAGACAGTAAAGCCACAGCGCCATAAACAAGGAACAGCATTTGATACCAAGCGGCTTTTACGGAGATATTGGTCGCCGCTTGAATCCCTGCACTACCCGCAGCTAATAGAAACTGCACATCGTCGGTATTATTGTCTTTAGCAAAAGCTTCCACATGATTAACAATGTTACTCAAGGTATCTGCTTTGTGATCTTGTAGATAGACATAAACGGTCAACAGATTGCAGCTGCTGTTGTACAAACCTCGTGGTGCGCCCGCCGTGATGTAATTCAACATACTTTGGTTAGGTAAAAACTCGTACCATTTAGGGTTGCCTTCATTTAAGCCAGACAACACACGACGAGATAATAAAGCCAAAGAGTTTGTCGATTCCACGCTAGGAAGCTGACGTAATTGCCACTCAAGAGCGTCTATTTTTTTCAGGGTATCGTATTGAGAACATTGACCATCAGGGGTTTTGACCATGATCGCCATCACATCACTGGAAGCACCATAATGCTGATTCATAAAGGTGATATCTTGATTGTAACGACTGTCTTGACGTAACTCAGGAGCCCCTTGATCAAGATCGCCAATCTTCAATTGGGTACTTAGCGAAAATGCCCCAACTGCCAGCACTGCACCTACTATTAAAGCGCCCGTTGCCCATTTACGCTGGGTAAACTTATCTAAAAACACCCATAATGCAGGCAGTTTTTTCGCACTGGTTTGGTCTATGTCGTTTACCACACTACGTTGTGCGGCTTTTTCACCAACACCAACATAAGACAGCATGATGGGCAAAAGAATCAGATTGGTAAAAATCAGTACAGCAACCCCAATAGAGGCAGCAATGGCTAACTCTTGAATCACCTTAATATCGATCACTAACAGCACAGCAAAACCAACGGCGTCTGCCAACAACGCGGTTAATCCTGCAAGAAACAAACGTCTAAAGGTAAAACGCGCCGCCACTAGCTTGTCAAAACCACGGCCAACATCCTGCATAATGCCATTCATTTTCTGCGCGCCATGGCTCATACCAATAGCGAACACCAGAAAAGGCACTAGGATCGAATACGGATCTAATACATAACCTAGCGTAGGCAAAATACCCAATTGCCATACCACCGCTAACATAGAAGCGAATACCACTAAAAAGGTTGAACGCACACAACGGGTATACCAAAACACCATAATAGTCGCGATCACAACCGCCAATGCGAAGAACCACAAAACCGCCTGTACACCATCGATTAAGTCACCCATTACCTTAGTGAAACCGGTAATATGGATTTCCAAACCTTCGGCTTGATACTTAGTTCGAAGGTCTTCAAGCACCTTGGAATATTTTGCGTAATCTAAGGCTTCACCAGTGGCATCTTGGTTCAGCAATGGCATGTAGATGATAGTGGATTCTTCATCTGCCGCGATCAATTGACCAATTTGCCCCGAACGCGCTACGTTAACTTTCAATATTTGCAAACTAGCAGGAGAGCCATCGTAGCCTTCAGGAATAACAGGACCGCCATCTAAGCCTTCTTCAGTAACCCCAATCCATCGCGTTGAAGGCGTCCAAAGAGACGTCATTTGCACTCGATCTACACCAGGCAATAGAAACACTTCATCACTAAATTGACGCAATAACTCTAGATAGTGAGCGTCATAAATACTACCGTTAGGGTTAGCAACAGCAATTCGTAACGCATTACCTAGACCCGTTAACTCCTTTTCATATTTCAAATAGTTTTGAATATAAACTTGATGTGTTGGTAAGGTTTTTTCGAAACTTGCATTGATTGTTAGCTTAGTTGCTTGCCAACCTAATAACCCCGTCACCAAAGCACAAATGATAATAACGACTAAACGATGATTGAATAACACCCGCTCAATAAAAGAACCAGAATTCGGGTCGAACTTATCTTCGAGTGAAGTGGTAGTAGACGTATGATGTTTCATTTGAAATCTCCTACATCAATAGAGACAGGCCCATTGATGCTTAAAGCAAGTACACTACCGTTCGCTTTTTCTAGAATATTGGTTAAAGGTGGAAGGCGCTTACGGGTAAGTGGAACGAGTCGATTTTCTCTCAAACCAAGCAAGGTTCCCGCTTGATTCGCCATGATTACTTGGCCATCAGAATGAATAAAAGAGGCCATAATCGACGAACTAATAGGATTTTTAATATCTTTCCAGTGTTGACCATTATCATCGGATAGCAAGGTATTACCCCGTAAACCAGCCAGCACTATTCCATCTTGCTCAAGCAGCTGAGCAGTAAAAAAGCTGCCTTCATAAGGCGTTTCGATGGTTTCGAACGACTGACCATCGTCCATAGAAAGTGCGACAAAACCTTGCTCGCCTGCAACCAGTATGCGCTCACCTTGTTTACGGATGCTGTATAAGTGCAACCCAAATGGATTATCAATTCGGTCCATCCAAGATGCCCAAGTCTGGCCGCCATCGATACTTTCAAAGACAAAGCCATAAGCACCAACAACCACAAGGTGATCTCGTCCAAGCACCAACAAATCTAAAAAAGGTTTGTCTGGGCCGTCGGCAATCAGCCATTTAGCCTGACGAATCGATTCTTCGTCTTTAGATTCTTCAGCTTGTTGTAGTAGCTTTTCTGCTAGCTGGAGACCATTTAGCTGTACTTTCCAATCATTACCACCATTTGTAGTACGCAAAACAATGCCGCCGTGGCCAATGGCATAGCCATTTTCATCATCAAAAAAACTTACTTCAGTCAAAGTCACACTGACTGGAGAAGACAACTGATGCCAGCTTTTGCCATCGTCATCGGAGTGCAAAATCAAACCACGCTCACCAACAGCAACAAAATGATCACCGACAGATGTCACCGACAACAAAACAGAATGCGCGCCCAAATTAGACTCAATAGCAGGACGATCAATAGCATCAGCAACGGCGGCAATCCCACCTTCCATTCGAAAAAGTAAAAAAGCTGTCAAAGTGAACATAGTGAGCTTACGCAAGAAACTCGCTATGCTCGGTCTCTCTTTCTTCTGGTTAGACATTATCCACCTCACGCCACAGACTCAGATTGAATAGCATCTGATCTGCGCTGAAAAACACGTATAAAACACACAAGTGAAATCGTACCGAACACCAAAGCGGCTATACCAATGCCTTGATAACCAACAAATTTAATGATGGTTCCACCTAAAATTGGGCCAACCGCCGCTCCAATCATTAGCATCGCAGGGGTTGCTGCTAGGGCTCGACCAGACTCGTCTAAACGAGCCAATAAGCCAAAAACAAAGGTATGAGTGAATATCATCAGAGACACAAAACAAGATGCTGAAGCGGCATAAAAAGCGAAGCTACTTGCATTCATCATAATATTGGACAAGATAATTTGTAGAACAGGACCTGTGCATAAAACAACACGGGCAGAAAGGCGTTTTTCAAAAATACCAGCGGATGCCGCTGCGACAATGTTAATCACAGTAAGCACAATTAATACTAACGTCACAGAATCGGTGGAAAAACCTCGATCGTTGCCTACTCGTTCCATAAAGCTAAACGTCATGGCTTGAGTCACTGCCATTAAGCTAATGCCCACAATGCCGTACCAAACGCTAGACGGAATTTTCGTTACAACCTGTTTGGCATTCTCACTGTCTTTTTCATCTAGAACCAAAGAAGGAAAGGCCACAGCACAAACAAAAGCAGCAAACGTCATAATGCCACCAAAGATAATGAACAATGAATGTCCACCCACTGCCTTGGTAATATTGGGAGTTGCGCCCATAAAGACGAACGCCATAATACCCAAGGTAAGCCCGGCAATGGCGAACAATCTGTGCGGATTTTCTCCTCGAGCGAACGTACCATGCGCCATGCTTAGTGCCGCGCTTGAACTGATGCCCGCCACAAGATGCAAAAGAGCCAATTGAACATAGTCATTGGTTTGAGAAGCGGCAAAGAAACATAAACCTGAAGCAAAAAACCCCACGCTGGCGACCATACGTCGATTTAGCTTTTTAAAACACGGAGCAATTAATATGCTAGAGCATACCGCACCAATTAAAAATAAAGTAACTAGGCCACCCGCTTGCTGGCTATCAAAGTGATACGTGGCAACTAATACCCCAATCCATAAAGGTAGCGCTACTAGATCTAACATGCCGGCACTATGGGAAATCATCAAAGCAAGATTGCCTTTAAACCCAAAACGTTGGCTCATCGTACACCTCCGATCAGAAAGGTCGGCTCGCTTAGATCCGCACAGCAATAAATCCCGTATCTCACAGATATCATCAACATACTTTTACCATCCACTTTGTTTATTGTTATTTCGTGGTAACGACGTGTCGTCGCTATTAGTTTTTTATGGGGCAGCAATCAATCATTACTGCTCCTCCCCATAAATACTTTTCTTTTATTTCAAATACTTGATTAATTTTTTACTTAAATTGATCTACTCATAATCACCATTATTTGGGGTATCTTTTCCTGGCGACCATTTACTTCGGTAACGCAGAAGAAACGCTTGTGAGTTATCTGCACCCATTGGGAACGCACGAGGACTCCAATTTTGATCATGCAAATCCATATCCGCATCCATTTCAATATGACATGCAAATGGGCTGTTGAAATACCAGAACCAATTCGATCCCATAATATGGCGACCCGGCCCCCAAAAGGCTTGATAGCCCTTTTCTACAAACTGAGAACCGTTTTGCATCACTTCAGTAGGACCACCGAAATGGAACGTGAAATGTTCGACGCCTTGCATAAACGGTGGCGCACCAATCAAGAAATGTGTGTGGTGATCTAACGTGCCTGCTGGCTGTAAAAATGGACCAGCGCCTTCAAATCTATCTGTGCAACGGAAGCCCAAACGCTCAACATAAAACGCTTCAGCTTTAACGGGATCAGGTACAAAATACACAATATGAGACAAGGTTCTTGGACGAATTGGACCCGCATCTAGCTGCACCGCTCGATGGTTAACAGGTCGTTGAAATGGAGAACCTGGTACATTGGAGATTTCACCTGCCAAGTTCAACTCTTTACGAGTTGTCACCTGAAAGCCAATCACAAAACCGGAATCATCCGTAGACTCAATAGAGCCATCCGCTAATTGACGAACTTCTCGGTCTTTACTCAGCTCTTCGGTAATCGCCTGAATCGTTGCGGTATCAGCCACACCCATGACTGTTTTACGCATCATGCAGCCATTACCAATACTGGTAGGAATGCTTTCATCTGAGGCATGAGCTAAAACCACAGCGGTGCCATCTAATGCTTCAAAACGCCCGCCTGTTTCAGTTACATCAACAGGAAACAAACCGTAATCTGTTAAAAAGGTTGCACAAGAGGCAACATCCTCAACACCAAAAATGATGGTTTCTAAACCGACTATCTTCATTATTTATAACCTCTTTACGATTAGGCCGTACGACCATTCAATGTCTCTGCAACCCAATCGGCGATATAAGCCCCAGCATTGGCAGAATTATCAAAACTAGAGTGCTGAACGCCTCCTTCACGATCTGTGAAAACCTTAAGCTCTTTTTTAGGGCTATTAACCAACTGCTCGTAGGTTCGATGAGCCCATTTCAACGGAATTTGAGAGTCTTTTTCTCCGTGTGTCACAAGAAATGGCACCTTGATGCGATCTAATACGCCATCTAAATGAACTTTTTCCGCGATCTCCATAAACGCATCCATGTCTTTTGCTCCCCATACCCAACGCACGTGTTTCCAATAATGTGGAACAGGAAAACTGCCTTCTTTTTCTAAGCGACATTTTTGTACATCTCGCCAATCATGATTCGCTCCCCATACCACACCACAAGCAAATCTAGGCTCAAACGCCACAGCACGAGGACAGTAATAACCGCCCAGAGAAACGCCTTCCATGCCAATGCGTTTGGCATCAATTTCTTCACGGTTTTCCAACCAATCCACAACACGGCTTGCCCAATGTTCGCTATCAAAACGAGCCGTAAAGCCTTGTAAACGAAGCGCTTCACCGGTGCCCGGCTGATCAACAATAAGAGAAGAAACACCTCGTTTAGCTAACCAAGCAGGTAAACCAACGCGATACTTCATTTCTTTTGTAGAGTCCAAGCCGTTAACTTGAACCAAAATTGGCGCTTTACCTTCCTCACCTTCGGCACGCACATAAAGGGCAGAAAGATGTTTGCCTTCGTATGGAATCTCAACTCGTTCACAATTTTCTTTTGCTAGTTCTAATCCACGAGCAAATATTTCTTGAAAACGCTGATACAAGGCTTCTCGACCTTGTGATCCATGCGCCTGTAAACGCTCAGCCGTAAGGTAATACGTTGCTGCGCGACCATACTTGTCACCAGCAGAAATCAAACGACTACGCTCTTCATCCTCTTTAGCCAATTCACATAACTTATCTGCCATGCGTTCCCAGCTGTCACGAAAAGCCTCGGAGCCAGCAGCGTCTTTTGCTTTTGCCGCCTCCTGAAGAGGCGCACACATTTCTTCAATCTCGCCAATACGCGCACCCATTTCTAGGGCAAGGTTGATAGAAAGATCCCATGGGTAATTAGTGGGAAAATAGCGAAACATAAATACTCCAACGTCTTTTATTTGAAAGCTTACAAACAATTTGGCTTGTAAAAAAAGCCCACTCAATCAACCCAAAACCTGTATCAAAGGACGAACGAAGCCAAAAGGGGTAAGGCTACGCCCTCCCTTTGATACAAAGGTAATCGGATTAAATGAGTTTAAATAAAGCTATCGTGTGCCCTGACGCGCTAAGCCTTGACCAGTAAAAGTACTGGTTGGAAAACGTTCTACAGGTTTATTTTGTGAAGACTTATCATTCATCATGTTAGCCACATAAGCCTCACCGGATAACAAGTTATAGAAACCAAAGGTTTGCGGAATCGTTCCTGGGAACTCAGGCATGATGTAGTTAAACTGCCATAGCGTTTTCCATAATTGACCGTTAGAATCCCAGCGATCAGCCAAAGAGCCCTGCCATGTATCTTCATCTAGATAGTATTTACTGCGTACTGCTTGATGACGCTTGCCCTCTGCAAGCGTTGCTTCAACAACCCAAACACGATGTAATTCCCAACGTACAGCATCTGGATTCAAGTGATTTCCAGTAATGGCTTGTTCATCACTGTATTGCAAGAAGCGGTTTTCGTTATAAGGTACGAGTATTTCTTTCTTACCCAATAACTTCCAATCAAACACTTCAGTAGTACCAGAAAACACGCTTAACTCATCGAAGGACATTAAACCAGCCGTGGCAGGTGTAGGTGTGTCACAACAAGCATTTGGTAGTTTACGTACTCGACGCTGACCCGTTAAATACACATATGATTGAGTTTTGTCTTCATCAACGTTCGTACGCCCCGCGATACGCTCTCCGGCACGAATTGGCGGCCCGTAGTTTTCGAGGTTAATTTCCCAGAAATAGCCATCAAATTCTTCGCTTGAACCTTCCTGAAAGTAGTAAGGCATTTGATTCTTTAGTAGACCATCCGTTGTTAAGACAACTTTGCCACTTGATGTAATTTGATACTGGTTGATATCCGCTTCCCAGCTCACACCACGCCAAGACAAACGGTGGTTGTTGATCGCTTCTAGACCATTTTGAGGAATTGGAAATGGGATGCCTGCATAAGCACCATTGATCTTGTGGCCATCCATCTTTGCCTTCAACGCATTTTGTACGGTGTAGTTATATACCCAATCTGGCGCTGTCGCCGTTCTATGAGTTGGGTAAACATCTAGGCGATAAGTATCTGGATACTTTTGTAGCATCGCCTTCACACCATCGGTTAACTTATCAGCATACTTATCCATATTCGCTGCGGTAACTGTGTACAACGGTTTTTCATTTGCAAATGGATCTAAGCGTTTACCACCCAATACTTCGCCTTTAATTGGGTCATTAAAACCGCCGGTCCAAGCAGGGATAGAGCCATCACTGTTGCCTGCTTTTTCGCCGCCAAAGGGGGTTAAGTCTGCGCCCAATCGAGCCGCTTGCTCTGGACTAACAGCGGCATAAGAAGCCAGTGAAAAACAACCTAGTACTGCAGAGGTAACTAAAATACTAAGAGAGTGTTTTTTATTGTTATACATTTCCATTCTCCAAAAAATTAAAAGGTGGTGCTTACAGAAGCAGAGATAAAGTCTCGATCTTTTTGCGACTGCTTGTACGTTGCGTTATTTGAACTGTCATTGAATAGGCCTTCATCGCCTAAATACTTGATATAGCTCAATGAGGCATTCCAACGGTTTAAATACACAGCATTAAGGCCGACGTTAATATCACCACCATCATCAACACCAAATGACGAACCTAACGCCGAAGATTTACCCCAAGTATGACCGATCCCAATAGAAGGACTTAGATCAACCCCATCGAAAGCTTGGCGATACATCGGCGAATAAACCATTTTTACGCCAACTGCAGATTTGTCAGCGTTGGGGTTTAATTTGTTTTCATTTTGAGTGGTTCTTACACGAGTGTTCCAAGCGACTTCACCAACAAAACTGGACTCTTTAGATAGGAAATTCGAACCCAAGCTTGCCAACCAAGAGAATTGAGCATGAGCTGTCTCCCCGATCGCATAACCAGGATTTTTATCGTTATCGTATTGCACACCTGACGTTGTTATCGATGTAGCAGCACTCGCTAGAGGTGCATTTACACGATATGAAATTTCACCGGCCAAGCTCCAAATCCCAACGGTTTTCGCCATACTGGCGCCATAAGCTTCAATACCTTTGGCATAAGCCCATTTGTATTGACTAGGGTGGAAAGAAGCATCCAAAATCGTGTACATACTACTTGGTGAACTAGAGTCAAAACGGATTGCGTACAAACCAAAGTCCGCATCAAGGCCATAGTCACTCCATTTAAGTTGTAGGCCGTATTGACCAGAGTCAGAACCTTCATCATCAGAGGTATGGGTAGCTGTGTATTGACCAGCAAGCAGTGTTTCACCGCCTAACGTGTCGCCAGTAGAAAGATAAGAGCCTGCTGGAAGGAAGCGAGATTTTTCCCATTCATACCCCACATATGCCCCTAAAGAAGCCGTTTCAGAAATAGGAATATCGATCGAAACCTTACCAGTTGGTCTCATTGTTTCTTTAAAAGTAGAGTTAGGAACAGAGGACAACTTCACTACATCAACTGGTCCTTGTCCGCCAGCAATACCGTTCGCGCCAAAAAACAAACTTTCGCCCCACAACAAACTATGGCGGCCAACACGAATGGTGCCATCCATTCCATTCATCACAGGGAATCGGGAATAAACAAAAGCATCAAGGATTTCAGCATCCCCACCCATGGTTTTTTTGGTGGTGTCTGAGAATTCACTGGCAGGGCTATGATTTGAGCTTGTGCTGGTATTGTCCGTATTTTGATGATAAACATCGTCATACCAGGCAGCACCACTCATACGAATACCGGCATCTTTATAAGACAGGTCAAATTCGGAAAATAGATCTAAACGACTTGAAACCAACCCTTTATCAAAGTTGTTATCACCATCATTATAATTAGTCGCTCCACGCCCTTCAGTTAAACCTGAAGAGGCATCCTTGGTACGAAAAGCGGTACTGTATTTTACGGTATTACCTAGACTGAGCCTTAGATCAGAATTGTCTGTTTCTATTTCAAATCCATAGGCAGTAGAAGTGCTAGAAACAATGGCAATAGCCAATGCTTTTAGCCGAAATGGCGTCGAGTTAATTATTTTCACTTGTTCTTCCTCTCAAATTTTATTTTTATGTTTTAAGAACAAGCTAAATGTAAATCACCATAACCTTTCGGAAAAATCCTTTAAACAGAATCAATCATTCGACGCCATCGAATGATCAAGAAGATAATAACCAATAAAAACATCATTAAAGAAATTCAACATAAATGTGTAATCAAAGACGGTTGATTATTTTCATTTATCTACTCGAACTACCAATTTAATTTTCATGTGAAAAATGAATCTAGTGCAAACCACCACAACCATTCGAAAAAAACCTTCTATTAGATAAAACCATTCGATATGATCGAAAGATCATAAAAACAAGAAATCATGAGAATATCTATGCGATTTAAAAAACTCGACCTCAATCTATTGGTAGCATTAGACACTCTACTCACCGAACAAAGCATCACCAAAGGCGCAGAAAAGCTCAACATGAGTCCCTCAGCCTTAAGTAACTCCTTGTCCAGATTACGAGATTATTTTGAAGATGACCTGCTAACACAAATTGGTCGAAGAATGGTCATTACTCCCTTAGGAGAAAGCCTAAAAGTCAGTGTTCGTAACGCCTTAAACAACATCGAAAGCACAATTCTTGTACAACCTAGTTTTGAGCCTCAAACAACGGATCGGATCTTTAGCATTTTCTGCTCAGATTACACACAAACAGTACTTGTGCCTCATGCGTTAGAAATAGTAGGCAAACAAAAAAGTACAGCTCGCTTTCAGCTCTTAGCTCAAGTAGCAAACAACCCACATGAGCAACTCGAACAAGGCAAAGCCGATTTACTTATCATTCCATCCGACTTTATGTCTACTGAACATCCCTGCGACATACTCTATGAAGAAGAATTTGTCTGTGTCGTCTGGAAGCACAGCAAGATTGCGTCAGGAGAATTGACTGCAGAAAAATACGCAGCAGCAGGCCACGTCCTAATGCGACCAGAGGCAACCAAAAAAGATTTTTTTGGTACCTTATTCGCACAAAAATACGGTATTAAACGACACGTAATCGCCACTACCTTCAGCTTTGCTTCTCTACCAGCCTTGGTGATAGGTTCAGAAAATATCGCTACTATCCACGCGAGATTAGCGACAAAAATGGCCAAAGTATGGCCACTCAAAATACTGCCTTTGCCTTTTGATATTCCGCCAATGAAGCAATGCGTACAGTGGCATCAGTACAGAAATAATGATGAAGGGCTTATTTGGTTACGAAATACATTAAAAGAAGCGGCGATCAACATGGATGTAGAATAAACGAAGCTCTGCCATTCGAAAGAGTTCGTCTTTAGAAAGGTTCTATTCACTATTCGCATAGAGTACTAAACAGCAGTGCGTTTCATTTTATTCTAGATAGGGAGTAAAACATGCGTTTTGCTCCCTATCTAGGCTATTAGATACTTTTCATAGTTTTATTCATGATAAATGCCATAATCTCAAACCGTTCACTCAGTTATCAATAATAGCAACAGCGCGAGTCCAGCCAGCGGAACCACCACGCACTTTATGAGGAAAACAGGATACGGTATAACCAAAAGCAGGCAAAGCTTCGAGGTTATGCAGTTTTTCCAAATGACAATAGCCTATGTCTCTACCAGCTTTGTGCCCTTCCCAGATAAGAGAGTTATCACCGGTTTCCGCAACTCGTTTAGCCGTATGGCTAAAAGGTGCATCCCAAGACCAAGCATCAGTACCAGTGACTCGTACACCGCGCTCTAATAAATACATAGTGGCTTCATAGCCCATGCCACAACCGATATTACAAAAATCGGGATCTCCTACAGCACTTCCTGCTGCAGTATTGATCAATACGATGTCCATAGGTTGCAGCTCATATCCAATGCGCTTCAGTTCCGCCTCGACATCAGCAGCGGTTACTACATAACCGTTTTCAAAATGACGAAAATCCAGTTTTACTCCAGGACGAAAGCACCAATCCAATGGCACTTCATCAATGGTAATCGCCCTTTCACCGTTGTTCATTGTAGGATGAAAGTGCCATGGAGCATCCAAATGTGTGCCATTATGTGTCGTGAGCTTCACTGTTTCGGCAGCAGCAAACCCGTGACCACCAGGAAACTCATCTGCCGCCACACCAGGAAAAAAGTGATTCGCTTCAGGAACTGTTTCCGCGTGCGTCTGATATGTGATCTCTGGGCGCATAAACGGTGGATCAGTAATAACATCGTTTTCAAGATAAATAGATAGATCAATAAATTGACGTGACATAGCTCTCTTACCCCTTTTTTCCACCCAATGTTTTAGCGAACCAATCTGCAATATAATCGCAGCCAAAACTCATATTATCTGCGCCAACATGCTCGACGCCGCCTTCACGCTCAGTAAAAATTTTAAATTCACGATTTGGTGAATTGACGAGCTGGTCGTAACTTTGATAAGCGTAATCAAGGTTGATCTGGCGATCTTTTTCACCATGGGTAACTAGGAAAGGAACCTTTATTTTTTCCATAACGCCATTCAGAGTCATACCTTCCGCTTTGGCAAAAAAATCTTCCATATTCGTCGCGCCAAATACCCACATAACATGTGCCCAGTAATGCGGAACAGGATTTTCACCCTCGCGCTTTAGACGTTTTTGCTGTACTTCTGCCCAGTTGTGGTTAGCTCCCCACACTGCACCAGCAGCAAATCTAGGTTCGAAAGCAACAGCTCGCGGCGCAAAATGACCACCTAGGGATATACCCGTCATGCCAATACGAGCTGTATCAACATCATTTTGCTGTTCTAACCAATCAATTGCCTTCGACGCCCAGACTTCGCTATTAGCCACAGCAGGCAGCCCATACGTACGCAAGGTTTCACCAGTACCTGGCTGATCAACACAAAGAGTTGATATACCTCGTTTAGCCAATGCTTGCGGTAGGTTTGACCAATACAGCATCTCTTTACAGCTATCCAAACCGTTACAATAAACCACGGTAGGGTGAGGTCCGTCTCCAGGAGCTCGAACATACAAAGCTGGCATCGTGCCGCCATTTTCCAGCGGAACCTCTACGTATTCGCAATTATCCTGACTAAGTAGAATACTTTTTCGAAAAGTAGACTGCGCCTTGTTCCATGTTGCCATGCGATTGGGATGGCCTTGCCCCTGCATTCTTTCAGCAACCATGAGATACAGAGCGGCTCTTTTTAATTTACTACCCGCAGAAAAATAGCAACCTGCCGCCTCATCTTCATCGGCTAGACCAATAAGTTTGTCAGCCATTTTCACCCACTGCAGTAGAAACTCGTCAGTGCCTGCGTCATCACCATTCTCTGCGGCTTCGCGCAGTGGTTTACACATATCGATGATTTCGCCAATTCTAGCTCCGCTTTCTACTGCAATAGAAACAGATAAGTTCCATACATAATTTGGAAAATATTCAAATAACGCCATATGTTATACCTCTAATTGTTATTATAGTTCTGGATCAGTTTTTTAGCGGGGCGGAGTTGAGGCCTACTGATCCATAATTTTTTAGATGTTTATTAGACTGTGGAGATCTAATTTACATCGTCCACTTTTTCGACTTCAGCATTATATTCAGATACAAAACTGTTTAAGCTTATGAAATAAATAAAAGTATTATGCAAACTTACTCAAGAATTAAACTGGACTTTCTTCAAAATCAAATTCGTAAGCTGAGCTTATGCATTAATAAATTAATTTCAGCAAAATGGCGTTCAGTTGATTGTTTTCATTTGTTATTCCTCTTCAGTCTTATTTTCATACGTTAAATATAAATCACTGCGACCTTTCAGAAAAAACCTTTAAACAGAATCAACCATTCGATAAGATCGAAAGATCGAAAGATCGAAAGATCGAAAGATCGAAAGATCGAAAAAACAGAAAACTAATAATAATATTTGTACGTTTAAGAACCTCAATCTATTGGTAACATTGGATACTCCGCTCACCGAACAAAGCATCACTAAAGGTGCAGAACAGCTCAACATTAGTCCTTCAGCTCTGAGTAATTCTCTATCCAGATTACGAGATTATTTTGAAGATGACCTGCTAATGCAAATAGGTCGAAGTGGTTTGGACCCACTTTAATAGACATCTCATAGCTATATAATAATAGGTAAACATGAGGTGAATTATGAGTGAAAAACGTTATACCGATGAGTTCAAAATTGAAGCGGTTAAATAAGTCACTGAGCGTGGCTATAAGATTGCAGAAGTGGCTGAGCGACTTGGCGTTAGTTACAAAATGGATTGCCTGATACAGCAAGCCTAGAGTGAGCTGAAAAGTGGAAGATTCAGCTCTGTCAGAGATCCAGCGGCTCAAAGTTGAACTTAAACGGGTGACCGAAGAGAGGGACATTCTAAAGGAGGCCGCCGTGTACTTTGCCGGGGAGCCAAAGAAAAGCACACGTTCATAAAATCACGGCTCAACGACTATTCTATTGTTGTCTTGTGTCGAACGCTGCAAGTCCATAGAATCGGTTTTTATGCTTGGTTAAGTTGTCCAAAAAGTCGACGAGAACAAGAAGATGACGAACTTGCCATCGCCATTAAAGCACACTGGCTTGGGAGTGGTTGTGTTTACGGCTACAGCAACATCACCAAAGGCCTAACAGGAGAAGGCTGGCTTTACGTGACCGTCGTCGTTGATCTATTTTCTAGATTGATCGTAGGGTGGTCGATGAAATCAAGGGCGACAGCAGGATCAGATATTGATGCTTTACTCATGGCTATTTGGCGACGACGCCCACAAAAAGAGTACTGATACACTCAAATAAAGGCGCTCAATATACCTCGAAAGATAGGTAAACCTTCTTAAAAGATAATAATCTGGAAGCCAGTATGAGTCGTCTTGGTAACCGCCATGATAACGCTGTTGCGGAAAGTTTTTTCTCGTTATTAAAAAAAGAAAGAGTTCGCAATCGAACCTATCAAACAAGAAGTGATGCTCGTTCAGAAATTTTTGATTACATCGAGTGTTTCTATAATCCAAAGCGTCATCATGGATCAAATAATGGATTATCGCCACGGCAATATGAGAAGCGATATTTTACGGAGCTAGAAACTGCCTAGGAAACAGGGTCCATACCAAGTCAGTTAGTTATGCAGATAAAGAAAAATACACTTTAGATACATTAAAGTCACTTGGCAACAAATCTGGTCACAGAAATTTTGTGACAAAAAATATCGAGTTTAGCCTATTAACTAAATCGACCGAAGGCCAAAAAAATGAAGAAATACGAGTGTCTGAAGAAATTTTAATAAATGGATAAAAAATGGAATATTCGAGATGGTCACCATATGGTCAAAAAATCGCCACATGATAAATTAAGAGACTGAGAAGAATTCAACATTACAATTGACAAAAGGAAATAAATAATGACTAGGACAGTCATATGCATCAAGGTTTACTAGAGGAATTTCATATGAAAAAAATCAAACATATGAGTGGTGGGTGTGGAGAGGTTCGAACATTCGCCTTGTAAGGGCGAAAAATCTAACTCACTTCATCCAACACCAAGTGACCTAAAATGATGATACAGAATAAAACTCTTATATATCAACAATTTATTTTTTTATTTTTTCTCTGGAAATATTTCCCTTTGTTTTAAACAAAGAAAAAATAGAGAAAAATTAAAAAACTTGGTCACAAAACAATGTCTCTTTATACTCAGTAACTTGATAATCAAATGACCTTCGCTTCAAGACGGTGCGTATAATACACCAACAAAATCTAATGTCTAATCTTTTTTTAAAGAATCCAACAACCTTATATTGTGACAACTTGATCTATGCGAGCGAGTGATTCCATGTAGAACTGACAACCCCATTGAATTTCGAAAAAATATGCCATTAACACTTTCAGGAGAGGTTATTTAGTATAAAATCCTCTCTTAGAGAGTATTTTTGATTGATTTGAACGAATTTAAAAATCACCCTTTAAAGAGTAAGGGCCCTTACAATGATTATAAAAAGTAACAATCATGAACTTCTTTCGCACACATACACCAAAAGCTCTGCATACCATATAGGCAAATTTTGGCCTGCTTTAGCAGAAAGCCCACAACTTGAAGAAAACATAGGTTTTATTTGTACGCCAATTATTTGGAATGAAAATGGTAAGCTGAGCTTACTTAATAGTTATGATCGATCATTAACAGATCTTCTAAATCAGACCTCATTGAATATGCTAACCCCAGTTATTGAGGTAGTAAAAACAGATCTATCAAAGCAAGATTTAGAAGACATATTTAGGCTTCAGGCATTGAGAAGCTTGTCAGTAAAAGCTGTATATGATGAGCTATTTTCTATCATCACCTCAGGAAATTATGTCCTAAAATCAAAGTGCCCTCACCCAGCAAACCAAATACGTTACTTAAATGATAATTATTTATTGAACAATATAGGTGTGAACAAGTTGTCATCAATCAATAAAGAAATTGATACTTTTGTTTGTGACAAAATACTTAAAGAAAGGACCAACCTTAAACTAGAGCAAATCAAAGATTCGTACACATCCTTTCGAAAAGCTAATCAAAAACTTTTTTTCTCCGACTTTCTTAGTGACTTAATCGAAGTCACTACTATAACCCCTCAAGATATCTCAGCAATTGTTAGCTATTTCATCGAAAACAAAGTTTTGCTCACACCTCAAATTTTGTCCTTCATGGTCTTTTTGAGAGCATTAAAAAAGAGCTGTGAGAGCTTTACTATTTATGATTTGATGAAGATAGTCAGGTATGTAGAAACAACAAAGAGATCTCAAAATGGACTTGATAGCTATAACTTTATTAATGGGTCTCTGATGGATAAATCTATAAGCAAGGTATCGGTTGTTAATTTCATTAGTGCAAAACTACCAACAATTAAGCCAACCTAGGGAACATGCGAACAAGTCCCAGCCATGAGACAATGGCGTTTTAAGTCTTCGAGTCTCAACAATGTCACACCAACTCACTTTTGCCGACAGCGAGTTCAACAACAAACGCCGTAAAACCCGTACTCGGATGAATGAGTTGATGCCTTGGGATCAACTAGAAGCGGTCATTGAGCCTTTTTATCCCAAAGCAGGCAATGGCAGAAGACCTTATCCACTCTCAACCATGTTCCGTATTCATTGCATGCAACATTGGTACAACATGAGTGATCCAGCGATGGAAGATGCTTTGTATGAGATCACTTCTATGCGCTTGTGTTCTGACTTATCGTTAGATAGTCCTATTACTTATTTAGATAGTTGATCACACCACCATCATGAACTTCAGGCACTTATTAGAAAAACACAAACTCTCGCGCCAGCTTTTTAAAGAAGTGAAAAAATGGCTGTCTGACACAGGCATTTACCTCAAAGAAGGCACTATTGTGGACGCGACTATTATTGAAGCGGCTAGCTCAATGAAGAATAAAGCCAAAGAAAGAGATCCTGAGATGCATCAAACTCAGAAAGGAAAGCAGTGGTTCTTTGGCTTAAAAAACCATATTGGTGTTGACGCTAGAGCAGGGTTAACTCACAGCGTAAGTACAACGGCGGTCAACGTTCATGACGTCACGGAAACAGCGAACCTGCTTCATGGCGAAGCGTGTTTTGTCTCGCGGATTCTGGCTATTGTGGCGCTCAAAAGCGAGAAAAGTTAAACGGTGTCAAAGCCGACTGGTTGATTACAGCTATTTTTCGAAAAGAAGGGCAAGCAAAATAAGAATCTTAAAAAAGCGCCCTAGAAAAAATAAACAGCCAATCAAAACGGAATACATAAAAGCCAGTATTCGAGCAAAAGTCGAACATCCCTTTAGAATCATCAAGTGTCAGTTTGGTTTTAGAAAAGCTATTTATCGTGGGTTAGCTAAAAATGACAGTAAGCTCGCCATGCTGTTTGCTCTTGCAAACGTATTTCGAGTTGACCAGATGACCCGAGCCGAAAGGGATTAATCCGTTTAAAAACCACTAAACAAGGTTCAATTATCTTGTTTAGTGGTAGAAAAGTGATAAACCAGCCACATTACTGACTGCCATTGGGCTTTTCAGAATATTAAGGCGCGCAGCTTGACTTGATCGCATGTTCCATAACTGTGTACTCTTTTTTTATAAGCAACCGCGTTCATATCTCGAACATCAATACTAATACTATTTACGTCTTTCAATTCAGTCGATAGCTTTTCACGTACTAAAATAGCAAGTCCTTCTTTATTTTCATCACTACGCCCTTCTAAAAGCGATACTGTTAAATGCATAAAAGTCTCACCTTTTTTTGATAGCTTAAAATGATCAAAAGGAATGGCTCTGATTTTAATATCATCAGGCTGCATCAGACCACTCTGACAAGCCGCATTAAAAATGGCCTCCATTATTTCATTCATATCTACCGTATCCTCAATACGCCTAGAATACTCAATTACAAAATGCGGCATATGACTTACTTCCTAGAATAAATTTAGGTATTCACGCTCTTCCCACTCGGAAACGGTCGTAAGATAGCGATCCCATTCCGCTTGTTTGATAGTGGCATAATAGCGAACAAAGTTAGGGCTAATTTTATCCGAGTAAAAAGAGCCAGAGGTAAAGGCAGTTAATGCCTCCTGTAAACAAGTAGGTAACCTTTTTGCATCACTGGTTAGCAGGTTAGATACCGGTTCAGGAGCACTAAGATTTCGCTCTAACCCATCCATCCCGCTCAATATTTGCGACGCTATATATAAGTAAGGGTTGGCGGCAGGTTCACCTACTCTGTTTTCAATTCTACTGGCTTTGTCACCTGGTTTAGCAAGGCAGCGAATCATTGCACCACGGTTATCTCGGCCCCATTGAATACGGTCAGGAGCTAACGTAAGTGGTCTATAACGTTTATAACCATTCACGGTAGGCGTAGAAAAAATACAACTTTCCTCTGCGTGCTCAAGTACTCCAGCAATCCAGTTCTTTCCTATAGGAGAAATAGCCTCACCTTCTTTTGGAATAAAAACATTTTCTCCCGTCTTGATATCCACGACAGACTGATGCAGATGCCAACCACTCGCGATAGATTCTTTAAAGCGAGGGCGACACATAAAGGTCGCATGGAAACCATTTCGACGACAAACCTGCTTTACCATTGAGCGAAACAAAATCATATTATCGGCCTGCTCTAGAGCTGGCCTAGGGTCAAAAGTCACTTCAACCTGACTTGGACCAAATTCAACCTCTAATGTGCGAATCGGCAAACCTAACCCTTGAGCATTACGACGAATCAAATCGAACACATGCTCCATTTGATCATAACAATCTTCGGTCAAATACTGATAACCCGATGAAATCTGTTCAAGTTCAGGTAAGTGCTGTGGCATTCCCATCGCATTAGGCTGTACGGGTGTTTCTATCTTTTTAAACACATGAAACTCAACTTCTAAACCCGCAATAAACTCTAGGCCGGTATCGTTAAGTTTACGCTGCGCTTTTTGCAATACAGATCGCGTCGAGAATTCCAAAGGATTGCCATTGCTGTAATACAAGTCAGCAAGTACCCATGCACTATGAGGCGCCCAAGGCAGAATTTTTAACGTGGATGGGTCAGGAAGCATAAGCACATCACTCGCGCCAGTCATCGTGCCCTCACCAAACCCAGCATCACTTTCCCAAACAGAGAACACAGTATTATGAGAGGTGTCTTTCAATAACATCGTCGATGTCATAGCAATACCGCTTTCAAAAGCAGACTTCAATGCATCAACAACAATTGTTTTTCCTCTCAACACACCATGCTGATCGACAAAAGAAACACGTACAACTTCAATGCCTTTTTCCACCATAAGCGCTAAAGATTTCGCCCTGTCTAAATACTGCTGATTTGTCCATAAATCATATCGTTTCGCAAACTCTACTTCGTTTCCATTTGACATTTTAACTACCTCAAATAAGCGTTTTTATAGATCAGCATCCCACGTACAAGCTTGTCTTCTGCTTTTATCTCGTTCAGGCCAAGATGACTCCCAACTGTCTGTCGGAGCAACCGCATCCACAGCAACAGGGCCTTTGATCGTTTTAGCCACGGCTTCGCTCACATGTAAAGGCAACTCACTTCTATCACCACCTTCCGCGACCAATTTCATCGCTTTGATCAATTTTCGACGATGCTTAATAATAGCTTTATCTGTTGTCCCGAGGTGTTCATGCCTTCTGTCTTGAATCGGTCCCATAGACTCACACGCCCACTGATCATGGACATTAATATCCATCCCTAAACCAGTCCAAGTCTCATTTTCCTGCTCTGCCCTACTATATCCGTATTCATTACTTTTATTACGGACAGGGGCGTAGTCAGGAAGGGTATGTTCTTTTAAGCGCTGATCTCTCATTTTTTCTTTATCAACAGGGCTACCAAAACTGGTAAACATAGAAACCCAATACGATGTTTCGTCATCAACAGGAACATGCCACTGCGTAATATTCATTTCATTCGACATAGGGATTGTGATGGCGCAAGGAAAAACTTGATTCGTAACACGAACATGGGTCTGACCGTTTTGCAAATCTCTCAGTGCTATAATACGCATACCAAAATCAGTATCTTCTACCTCAATGACAGGCCTATCAAATTCACGCAATACTTTTGTAATAGGTAAATTTGTATCCGCTGCATTATCTCGAAACTGTTTACCATATTGATCTTTTGGATCTTCATCTTTTAAGAAACGATGTAAAAAAGAGGCATGCGCAGGGTCAATACCCACTTCTAATGCCTGTAACCAGTTACACTCCCAAAGCCCTTTAAAAGCAAAAACATGAGATTCAGGCGCTTTAAAGCAATCAAAATCAGGGAACGCGGGTGGAACATCATCTCCAAGATAGGCAAATATCAGACCATTTATTTCTTTTAGAGGATAAGACCTGATTTTAATTTTTTTACACATTTTAGAGTCTTCTGGCTCTGCTGGTTGATTAATACACTGACCTGTTTCATCAAACTTCCAACCATGGAACGGACAACGAATACCGTCATCCTCAATACGACCAAATGTCATATCGGCACCACGATGCGGACAATGACGTGCCATAAGAACCAGATTCCCTTTTAAATCTCTATAAAGTGCTAACTTTTCGCCCAAAACATTGACTGGAATAACGGGGCGGTCACCCTCAAGCTCTTCAGAAAGCGCAACTGGCATCCAATATTGACGAAGCATATTGCCACCTAACGTTCCAGCGCCAACTTGTGTAAGTTCATTATTCTTATCTTGACTCATCATAATAAATTTGCCTTTTGTCTAAATATATTTGTTGTAGATCGTCCGTCTTATTTATAAGAAATCTTTTAATTTAATCGACGGCTGTTTGGCTAACTCTTTTGATATCTTCGCGTTTTTCGATACGAGTTTCCGAGCAGCTATATGATCAGCTGCACTATTAATAGAGTCGACTCTGACTAAATTTCCCCCTTGGAAATACAGTAAAGAAAATTTATTTGAAGCGATCTCGCCTCGACAAATAAGATCATCGTATTCAAGCTCTGTACCAACCATTTGAAGTTTTAAATCAAGTTGATCTGACCAAAACCAAGGAGCAACTCTTTCAGGTAAAACAGCGCCAGTAAGACGAGCAGCAATTGTTTTAGCCTGATCAACGGCGGTTTGTACTGATTCAATGCGAGAAGCGGTACCTTTGCCCGACAGCTTCCATATAGAACAGTCGCCACATGCTGAAATACTAGGATCCGAGGTTACACAGGATTCATCAACCACAATGCCATCGTTACATATCAAACCGATTGATCGAGCCAGTTCATCACTCACCGTTGTGCCAATACCTACCACAACCGCGTCGGCGTGTAGCACTTGCCCATCGTCTAAATGCACAATGACACTAGAGCCTTGATCCTTTTCTATTTTCACTATCTGTGAATTGAATAAAAAATTAGACCCTGACGCTTCGTGCTTCTTAATCAAGAAATCAGACATCACCGGAGGAAAGAGCCGTGAAAGTAAGCGCTCTCCCCTTACAATGACAGTGGACTTTATTCCTAGCTTCACTAGTGTTGAGGCGACTTCTAAGCCAATAAAACCGGCTCCAGCTACCACAACACTCTTCGATGAAAGAAAGGCTTCTTTTAAACGCAAAGCATCTTCAATAGAGCGAATACAAATAACGTTTGGTAAATCTCCCCCAGGTACTGAAAGAGGTTTTGCCAAAGCCCCTGTTGCTATCACTAAATGGTCAAAGTGGTATTCTGTAATGCCGCTATCTGAACCGCGGCGCTTAACCGTGACCTTTTTATCCGTACGATCTATCGCTGTTACCCACGTGTCATTAACGATATCAATTGACTTATCTGCGTAATACGTCGGGCTTCGAAAACTAAGGCTCTCGACGTCTGCCCCACCGTATAGAAAGGCTTTAGACAAAGGCGGGCGCTGATAGGGATAGGCCGCCTCACCATTGATTAACGTAATAATGCCTTCATAACCAAAATCCCTAAGCGATGTAGCCACTTGAACGCCAGCATGAGAGGCACCAATGATTACAATACCGCCACTCATGACTGACATTCAGGCACTTTAAACAAAGCACCATCCATATCTGAAGTAACAACCAATTGGCAACTTAAGCGGCTTCCATTCGTTCGCTCTGCGGCCGTTTCGTCTAGCATCTCAAGTTCATCTTCTGCCGCAGGCTCAATGTCATTAATCGCGTCAGATACATATACATGACAAGTAGCACACATACAGCTTCCGCCGCACTCCGCATCAATCCCTTCTATATTGTTGAAAATCGCCGACTGCATCACACTTTGCCCAATAACAGCGTCGACTTCTTTAACGCTTCCATCCGGCAGCTCAAAATTGATTTTTATATTCTTACTCATAATTTTTATAACCTAGCATTTAATAATTTGCGCTTCCCAGCATGCTTGGAAGCCATAAGGAAATGGCTGGAAAGGCCAATAAAATGATCAAACGAACAACATCTGCCAGTACAAAAGGCGTAACACCGATCATCACATCCATCATTTTCAAGTTTTTAGCAGCGCTTTTTACTACAAACAAATTCATACCAACGGGAGGAGATATAAGACCCGTTTCCACAGTAACGACCGCAATGATGCCGAACCAAATTGGATCAAAACCACTCGCAACAATTACCGGATAGAAGATAGGAACCGTGAGAAGGATCATTGCTAGGCTCTCTAAAAAGCAGCCCATAATGATGTAAAAGATGATGATTGCGATCATCACAGACCAAGGTCCCATCTCGAAACGTTCTATGAAGGAAACCATCTCATAAGAAATTTGACTCACTGATAAAAGGAAACCGAAGGCCTCAGCACCAATCAGTATCAAAAAGATAGTCGCTGTTATCGATACCGCCTCAACCACGGCACAGCGATAATCGTCCCAACTCAACCCCCTTATCATCGCAAAAAGCAACGCAAGACCAGCCCCAACCCCTGCCGCTTCAGTAGGTGAAAATACACCTGTGTACATGCCTCCCATAACCATACTGAACAAGAGCGCAATAGGAGCGAGTTGCTTTAAAGCTTGCCACACAGTGATGTCATCAGATGGTTGTGTTGTTTTAGAGGGCCGCCATTTTCTAACCATGATAGTGACGGTAACGAGATACAAAGAGTACGCAAGTAACCCAGGAAGAAAACCTGCTAGAAACATATCTCCTACAGACTGCTCAGTAATTAAGGCATACAACATAAGAGCAACAGAAGGAGGAATCATGATCCCTAAAGTCCCACCGGCAGCCAAAGAACCAGCCGCCAAGCGAGGGTGATAACCCTGTCTCATCATTTCAGGGTAAGCAACACGTGTCATGGTTGAAGCGGTCGCCAGAGAAGATCCCGAAATTGTTGAAAATGCTGCACTACCGCTTACCGCTGCCAGCGCCAAACTACCATTCCAGCCTCTTGAGAAATATTTTGCAGAATCAAACAGGTCTTTCGAAAAACCAGAACGAGCCGCCAAACTACCCATTAATAAAAACAGTGGAATTAGACTAAAAGAGTAATTAGACGCTACCTCAAAAGCAGACGTTTCTAACATATTTAGCGCTGGATCGATGCCTATAATTACCGCAAATCCAACGACACCAGCCAGTATCATTGCAAGACCAACGGGGCAACCTAGAGCCAATAATATAAGCACTCCAGCCAAACCCGCAAAGCCAATTATTACTGAGTACATTTGAGTTCCTTATACTAAAAATCGGAGTTTTCTGGACGTTGTGAACTAAATGCAAGCCATACACATGTTGCGGTAATGCAGACACAACATAGGGTTAATATTCCGTAAATAATAAAGAGAGGAATTCCCAAATCTTGCGAAACATCACCACGTTCAAACATGATCATCATTTTGTGAAAAAATAACGTTCCAATAACGAGGGTGAATGTTGCCAACAAAATATCCCATAACCGCTCTAACATTTGACGCGCTGTTCTGGGCAGCTTTGCTAATAAAAGGTCCACGCTAACAAGTCCATTCACCACTGCCCGAGGCAGTGATGAAAAAACCATGATTAACAAAGCATAACTGACAAGTTCAATAGAACCTGGGAGGACCAAATTTAGCCCTCCTCCTGTAATATCAAAAACAATACGTCCCAAAACACTGGCTACAACAATCAGTACCATGCCAGTCATCGAAAAATATGCGACCCTGTCAAATACATTGATAATACGTTCCACATAGCTCTCCCTTTGTTTTGTAATTAAAGTTCGGAGCTACATTCTGAAACGTAGTTTTGAACATCAGAAAACGTCTTTGAACCAGGCAGCCCCATGCCATCGAGCTTGGCTATATAGGCTTGACTCACTTCGTCCGAAATAACAGACCATTTCTCTTTTTCAACGTCTGACAATGTGTTGATGACACCACCTGTTGACTTAATTTTCTCTAATCCAACAATATCCGCATCGTCGTAGCCCTGACCTGCATTAACAGCCCATTTCATACCTGAGTTAGCATCGATTACTTTTTTAAGATCATCTGGTAGGTTGTTATAGGTATTTTTATTCATTGCAGTAACAAACGAGAGAGAATAGAAAGGAAACTCAAGATGCTGTTTCGACACTTCATAAGTTCTAAAGCTATTTACAGCAGACCAAGGAAGCATATATCCATCAATAACACCTCGTTGGACATTTTGATAAATTGTTGGTGCTGACATACCAATGGGTTCAGCACCCATTTCAGAAATCAGACCGCCAACAACATCGGTAGGGCGACGGATTTTCAGCCCTTTCATATCGTCTAATGAGGTGACTTTCTTATCTTTAGTATGCAAATGCCCTGGGCTGTGGGTATGTACATATAAAACTTTAACTTCTTCGTATTCCTTATCCAGTGCTCCGCTGTTATACAGTTTTTGGAAAGCACAAGAGCCCACCGCACCAGTATCAAACAATCCTGGTAGCTCTAAAATTTGGCTTAAAGGAAAACGACCCGCGGTATAGCCCTGGACTGTCCAAGCGATATCCGCTATCCCATTTACTGCATTATCATAACCTGCAGGTGCTTTGCCTAAGGTTTGTGCAGGAAAAACAGTCACCGCAATCCGATTATCAGACTGCTCTTCAACCGCTTCTTTCCAAGCATTGAACATTTTCTCACTTTGCCAGCTATTCTGTGGCATGAAATGAGCCATCCGAATATTAACTTCAGCAGCTTGAGCCACTCCTACAAGAGAGCAATAAGTAACCAGAGCCGTTAAAATGCACTTTGTTGTCTTCATAATTGTTCCTTTCATGCTTTATTTTTTATGCTTTATGCTTATGTTTTATATTTTACTTTGAGCGATAATAGATCAATTGATATATTATCGAACTAAGTGTCTTTTTTTTACACATTAAAAAGACATAAATCAACAATTAATTGATTGTTTAATCATCAAGTACCAATTAATAAAAAATAATGCGTTACATTGATAAGATATGAGAATCATTAACAAATGAAAGTAAATCCACATTTTCGATAGATAAGAGCGCCTATCAAATGAGAATGTAAAATCAAATTCCTCTATACTGATTTTTAAATCAATATAAATGAGAACTAATATTAATTGAGAGTGAGTGCTAAGTGAGAATGAGAACTATAGATAAAACTAACCTATGTTCTAGATATGAAGGTAAACTGTCGGTTACAATATAACCTGAGATAAAGAGATATCTGATTAATATCTCAACCTTAATTTCACCAGATAAAACTTCTGTATAAGCTTTTTCATTGTTAGTTACAAATTTAGGATTAGAAGCAAAGTGCATAAAGAATTTAACGAAAAAGACATCTCTTTAACCTTTTCTAAAGGTCTACAGGTACTCTCTGCTTTTGATGCAAATGATAGAGATATGACCGTTCCTATGATTGCAAAAAAAACTAACATCAATAGAACGGTTGCGCGACGACTGATATTAACCCTTCAACACCTTGGCTACTTAGAATGCCGTAATCATACCTATCGTCTTACGCCTCATGTATTGAGTCTTGCTAGTGGATTTCTCCAAGGTCGTGATTTTGGTAAGCATGTAACACCTATTTTAAGAACCTTTTCAGAAAAGCTTAAAGAAGCAATCTCATTTGCCATGCTGGATACTGATCAAGCGATTTATGTAGCGCATTCACCAGGGGACTCTGCAATGATTACCCAAGGTTTTACTGTTGGTAGTTGTTTACCACTTCAAGCTACGGCAGTAGGACGAGTTTTGATTGCATTTTCAACTCAAGCGCAGAAAGAGCATATTTTTGATCATGTTATTCGCATCCAATATACAGAAGAAACGCTCACCGACATCGACTCCTTGAAGCAAGAAATTGAAACTATCGTAACTCAAGGCTATGCCATAGTTAGAAACGAATTTGAAAAAGGGATAACGTCGTTAGCCGTTCCTGTATTAGGGTCTAACAAAGAACTTATTGGGGCGCTTGGCATTGTTGGGCCTAACCCCAAGTTTGAAGATGAAAAACAGCAAGAGCAAAGAATACAATCCCTTCAACATTGCGCAAGATCCATCGCGATATACGCGGGCTAAAGCGTATTAGTGTGATTACCAAGGGATTGTGTCAATCTAATTACCGAACGACTTTATCGTAAAAAACAATTAAGCAGACTCCTTTCTTACTTAAGCAATTTCAGCCTGTCTGGCCTTTTAAGCTCTCATTGCCATCGCATTCATGTTTTCCCTCAACCAGATATAGCGAGCGCCAGCCAGACTTACATCAACAGTTTGATTGGCTTTACATTGCAGCGACACTTGCTACCGACCAAGATGTGGAGATTCATTTAAAAGAAAATATAATCATTGAGATAACTGAACTTTATAAACCCATTAACATCTTCATAAAGTTCAGTGCATAATTCGATAGTAAGCAACTTAATCATATATTACTTTCTTAATAACCCTCATAAACGCCTCTCGACTACTTTCCTCATGCTCATGATGGAAGTTTTGAATAATCTGCCGCCCAGCCACGAAGACATCTTTTATAAGATTTTCATTACACGAAAAAATCCAACGATTAAGTAAGTCTTTATTTTCGCTTGCACCAATAAAGGGATGCTTGCTATCTAGCACCATAAAATCGGCACGATGCCCTACCGCTAACCCAAGCGCTACATCACAAGCTTGATTACCACCTAACAACGCCTGTTGAAAAAGATGATCACCAACATGGTTTTGTGTTGCCTGGTATAAGCGATTTCTCTGCTGATCACGCAAGCGTTGACTGTATTCTAAGGTACGCAGCTCTTCAACAATCGACAAGCTAACATGACTATCTGAGCCAATACCCCACCTACCTTTGGCTTTTTCATACGCAACAGCAGGGAAAATCCCATCGCCGAGATTAGCTTCCGTGGTAGGGCACAATCCTGCCACCGCTTGACTACTGGCAATGGCATTTAGTTCATGTGCATCAAGGTGTGTTGCATGCACTAAACACCAACGTTCGTTTAAGCCTATTTCATTATGCAACCACTGAACAGGACGTAAACCACTCCAATTAAGGCAATCCTGTACTTCTTTTTGCTGTTCAGCAATGTGTATATGAATCGGTATCGTCGCACTGAGGCTTTCTAAAACAGTCTCAATCTGGTTTTTTGTTACTGCTCGCAGGGAATGAAAACAAATACCAAGTTTATGTATGTCATTTTGACGACCATAATTTAATATGGCCTTCTCACAGCTGCGATGAAGGCTTAGATAGGAGTCACTGGTATTAATAAAACGTGTTTGCCCCGAATTTGGCATCTGTGCACCAAAGCCTGAATGGGAATACAGTACAGGTAATAAGGTAAGCCCGATGCCTGAAACATCTGCAGCTTGTAGCAATTGCATTGCCATTTCAGCGGGCTGATCGTAGGCCTGCCCTCCTTGTGCATGATGCAAATAATGAAATTCTCCGACTTGGGAATAACCCGCTTTTAACATCTCAATATAAAGATACGTTGCAATAACTCGAGCATCATTAGGTGTGAGTTTTTGCACAACCTTATACATTAAGTCACGCCAGCTCCAGAAACTGTCGTTGGGGTCTAGACTAACCTCAGCTACGCCTGCCATTACCCGTTGAAAGGCATGAGAATGCAAATTTGCTATCGTTGGCAGCACTGGGCCGGACAATAAGATATCTTCATATTGTTTTTCGCTATCAGGAACAATCGTATTAATATAACCATCTTGGACAGTAAAGCGTACATTGTCCGCCCAGCCATTAGGTAATAAAGCTCGTTCAACAAAATATCCTTGAGATATATCCTGCACTACAACAATGTCCTTTTTGAATAGGCTTTTAAAGAATATTTATTCAATAGTAAGCAGCCGTATCCATTCAATTAACACAGCTTAAGCGTACATATCAAAAAAACCATTAAAAAATAAAGAAAAATGGCGGTGAAAATAAAGCGTTTTATTTGAAGCCACTTAAGATAGGTTAACTTACAGCTTAACAATTCAAAAATTTCCTAATTACATAGTAATCAGGAAATGTTATGAGCCGTTATTTAGGATGATAAGAAATTTAAATTGCTAAGAATTTAAAGCAATCAGACGGTTTCCAGCAATATGATTACGATACAATACCGTTAATACGACTGCAGCTGATACCGCAATTAACCAAGGATTATTACCTACAAGCACTAAACCAGCGATGGTAAGAAGTCGTTTCTGCATCTTACTTAATTCAGCATTAAAAAATCCAATGTAAGCAGCAGATAAAGCGACAATACACAAAATACCACTGAACATAGCTAGCGTAAATTCAACCGCATTGAAGTTAAGAAAAAGTAGACTTGGAGCATAGACAAACATGAAGGGCACCAATGCCTTACCCATAGATAATCTAAATGCGGTAACGCCTGTCCTCATTGGTTCAGAACCAGCAATGCCCGCTCCAGCATAAGCCGCCAACGCAACGGGCGGAGTGACATCAGCCAAAACACCATAGTAAAAGATGAAGAAATGAGAGGCCAATATAGCAACACCAAAATCATCTAAAGCCGGAGCTACAATTGAAGCAAGAATGATATACGTAGGCGTAGTCGGAATACCCGCACCCATAAAAATACAGGCAATAGCAACCAGAACTAAGGCGAAAAACAAAATAACCCCAGATTGATCAAGTAGACCAAAAGGAACCAATGCTGTGAACCAAGTTCCTAAATCTGTCGCTAATCCTACGATCGCTCCAGAAAATTTAAAGCCTAAACCGGTAAGCGTTGTCACTCCTAACAAGAAACCAACACAAGCACAGGCAGCCGTAATTGCAATTGATTGCTTTGCCCCCTCTTCTAATCCATGTATTAATTTTTTAGGCGTTAACACGCTTTCTGCATCTAACCGACTGAATCCCAGAGGCTTTAGGATTAATGGAATATATGAGCAGAGAACCGTTAATATAATCCCCCAGAAGGCGGCTAGAAATGGCGTGAATTGCATCAGCAACATAGATACCATGACGATAAGAGGTATCATTTGATGCCAATGACGAGCAAGTACATTTGAAAGGCGTGGAATGTCTGCCGCTGGTATGCCCTTCAAACCCAAACGCCTTGCTTCAAAATGGACCATGCACAAGGCTGCTAGGTAATGAAATGCCGCCGGAATGATAGCAACAAGTATTAACTCGTTATACGGAACGCCAAGCATTTCTGACATAACAAATGCTGAAGCACCCATAATCGGAGGCGTAATTTGTCCACCACAGGAGGAAGCCGCTTCCGTCGCTGCAGCAAACCGACCACTAAATCCATATTTTTTCATCATCGGGATAGTAAAAGCACCCGTTGTCACCGTATTTGCGACAGGAGAACCGGATATCATACCGAAAAAACCTGATGAAACGACGGATACCTTAGCTGGCCCACCCACATAACGTCCGGATAAAACAGACGCTAGATCGATAAACAACTTTCCAAGACCTGATGCCTGAGCTAAAACACCAAATAAAACGAAGTGAAACACATAGGTTGCCACAACACCGATAGCGATACCGTAAATACCTTCGGTGCCTAAATAAAGGTGCTCAACCAAACGAATAATGTCATAGCCCCGATGGGCAATCATTCCAGGTAGAGATTGGCCAAAAATAGCATAAAGTAATGACACGACACCAATGAGAGACAACGATTCACCCATGGTACGTCTCGCTCCCTCCAGTACTAATAAGATGGCCATACCACCCATAATGTACTCTTCAGGTTGTGGAAATCCGATATTAATCACAAAAATATCTTGGAAAAAAAAGACCAAATACCCTGAGAAGCTTGCCCCAAGAATGGCGAGCAACCAATCCAACACTCCAACACTGTCACCTTTGCCTTTCAAAAAGGAAAGTGGCAGAGCAGATACAGAAATAATGATTGTAAATAAGTAAATACCGAAAACCTGCCAAGCAGGAATTTGCCCTGAAAGAGCCGTTGCCAGTTGATTACCAATAAACAAATAAAATACACCATAAGCAAAACCTAACATCATGCTCAGTGGTTTATTTTTTGGTTCCTTGCGTGGAAAAACAAGAAACAAGAGTCCCATGATAAAAGTAAGATGGGTTGCTCTGTGTGAAATTTCATTTAATAAACCAAAGCCTGATGTATAAACATGAAACAAGCTCAGTACAACGCAGGTTACCGTTATAAATATTTTCAATAATCCTCTTGAATTACGAAAATTACTTTCACTATCGTATTTTTTAACCAGGCTATCGAGATCTTCTTGACTCAGCACGGCTTCATTTTCATTTGGTTTTTGATGAATTTTACTCATTTTTTTATCACCGCTGTCACGTCAGGTTTACAGGCTTGTATTGGGACTATATGTAGGCCAATATCAGACCATTGGTTAAGATTCACCGTAATATCACTAGTATGAAGTCTATTATTAAATCTACTATCAGTTCGAACAATAAGATCAGGTATTTCTCTATTTAGCTTTAAAACAAACTCGCCATTGTTAGACTCAAAAGCATAAGCGTCTGGCTCGTTTACCAACGATGGTAGTCCCTGCCCATGAGCAAAAAAATGCTCCGCAGTCTGTAGAATGGACAGCTGCCCTCCTTTAGTAATGACAATATATTGATCGATAACAGGGGTAAGAGAAACGGAATGGATAAATGTTAAATCAAAGCTATCATCACGTAATTCAACACACCCTAAAAATTCTTCACTTCTTGTTTGGCTAATATTTAATGCCGCACCAAATAAAGGATAAGAGGCCGCAAATATTGCGACCCCCATACCAAGCAAAGAAATCTTACTTAATAAGGCCTTTTTCACGGTAATAACGCTCAGCACCTGGATGTAAAGGAATAGAGATAGACTCTAAAGCGGTTTGGAGGGTAATTTCTTTACCTTTAACATGTACTTTAGCCATGGTATCAGTATTTTCGTACAACGCTTTAGTTACGGCATAAGCAACGTCATCTGATAACTCAGCATGAGAAGCCCAAATAGCGCGAACAGCAATAGTTTCAATGTCTTTGTCTATGCCTTTATAAGTACCCGCTGGCAAAATAGTTTTTGCGTAGTAAGGCTGACTTTCACGCAACTTATCTATAGCAGCACCTGATAACGGAATAATGTTCACATCATGGCTATTAGATAACTCAACAATAGACGACGTAGGAGAGCCCGCTGTAATCAAAGATGCACTTAGGTTGCCATCTTTAATTTTCTCAGCTGATTGAGAGAATGAAGAATAATCTTCTTTAACATCGCTACGTTCCATACCATACGCGGCAAGTAAATCGCCCAACAATTGCCACTGTCCTGATCCTGGTGATCCAGAACTAATCGATTTTCCTTTCAAATCAGCAAAACTCTCAATGCCTGGTTGCGACACCAATTGTACAGTTTCTGGATACAAAGCTCCTAGCGCACGTAAATTTTTGATCGCCTTACCATCAAACTGGTTTTTACCATTATAAGCGGCATCCAATACATCAGCAGCAACAAAAGCAGACTCAATCGCCCCACGTCCCAGCAAGGTAGCATTCGAAACAGAAGCGTTACCGGTTTCTGCAGTAGCAGATATTTTTTTATCACCCAGATCGGAATTATTAGAAATAACCTGCGCTAGCATTCCACCAAGAGGATAATACGTTCCTCCAGTACCGCCCGTTGCAATACCGAAAAACACTCGCTCTTGTGCCATAACAGTGCCAGAAGCCAAGCTCAGCCCCAAACCTACAGACACTAACAAAGTACCTAATTTATTTTTCATCTTAACATTCCTTTTTACATTTAAGATTAAGAAGAAGGCATACAGTAATACCTTCAACTACTAAAAAAACTAAACTCGTATCAAACCACTAGTACAAAAATATAATTCAAATACGAACACGTAATTCGATATAAACACACTTTAATCTATTAGATTTTTTTCATAAAAAACATAATAAAACCAAAAAACAACAAAATCCGTACAACAAACTACGAGTATGAAACAAAAATACCTATACGAAAGAATTAACTGTAAACCATCTTAATGAAAATGGATCTAATAGCTCAGAAACAGACTATCCGCGCATAAATGAATTTCATTTGAACGTGTCATTAAATAAATTCGGCGGAGGCATCAACTACCGCCTCCCATAAGTATTGAGCACTGGCTAAATCAGACATTAGCAAAATGTACTCTTTTCCACCCTTGCTTTGTCTAGCAACAATAGCGTTAGTTCGAGCCACCGACGTCTGAGCAATACTCCCTGAGGGAAACACATAGCTTCTTAAATCGACACTGCACAATTTGGAAAACATGCTAGCTGTTTCCTCTCCTGTAATCAGAAAAAAAGCATGGCTGTGCTGACAATATAATCGATACACATTAGCAAGATTTTTTGACGTAACTTCCAACATTTCAATCAACTCATGATGGGTATTCGTCGTATCTACCACCCAAAACTCTAATTTACTAAGACGTAATACAACAATGTCTTCCTTATAGAGGAGGGATTGATTTGGCTGTGTAGGAATCGGAAAACCGTTAGCCGTCAAAAAACTTTCTGCGCCCAATCCTCTAAAGCCAACCCTAGAATACACAGTACAATCCTGCAATTTAATACTAGAATTGTGAACCTCTGTTTTAGTAAGAGCCTGCATGCTTTTACGTGAGGCAGGTGCCAAGCTTAAGTTATAAAAATCCATTACATCACCTCCTGACGTGAGTTAGTCGCATCATAAAATGGCAAACTAACAACTTCAGCCATGACAATTTCTCCATTATCTACTCGAATGGGAAATTTTGAACCGACTTCTTGCTGATCAATACCTACAAAAGCCATACCTATGTTTGCTCCAACCGTACTTGAGTACTCGGAAGAAGTGACATTACCTGTAATATCACAATCTATCTGCTTAGACGAAGCTAATACAATGTGTCCTTCTTTTGGACGGCGATGCTGCGAGAGAACCTTAAAACCAACCAGTTTTCTGGTTTGCTTACGAGCCATAACAATGTCAACAGAGCGACTACCAATAAAAAAGGGCTTTTTACGATTGACGGCCCAGTTTAGCGATAACTCACCGGGATGAGACATACCATCAGTATCTTGGCTAACAATAATATGACCTTTCTCTAAACGGAGTAATCGCTGTGTTTCAACGCCAAATGGCTTCATATTAAATTCTTCACCCGCCGCCATTAGACAGTCCCAAATAGATTCGCCAAAGAGACTAGGCATGTGTATCTCATAACCTAACTCACCCACAAACCCCACTCGTAACAGTCGAACAGGAATACCTTCAATTGTTCCTTCTCGATACGCTAAATATGGGAAACACTCATTCGATAAGTCCACATCAAAACACACTTTCCTGAGTACTTTTCTAGCAAGAGGTCCTGCCACATTGATCGCTGAAAACGCGGATGTGACATTGGCAATATCTACACTCAATCGCCACTGCGCATTCCATTTAGTCATTTCACGATATACCGTATCAACACCACCTGTGGTAGCAGTAATATAGAAATGGTCTTCCGTGATTCGGCAAGAAACGCCGTCATCAATAACGACGCCTTGTTCATTAGTAAGGACAGCGTAGCGTGTTTTACCCACTGGTTGCTTTAAAAAACCAAAGGTGTAAATACGATTCACAAACTCAGCAGCATCAGGGCCACGAACCTCAATCCCCCCTAACGTGCTTACATCGATAATACCCACTGTATTGCGTACCATTTCAGCTTCTTTCTGAATGATATTATCTCGATCAGCAGGGTTACCATAATACGCGGGACGACGCCAAATACCGGCAGGAATCATATGAGCCCCCAAATCTAAATGCCTCTGATGCATAGGCGTCAATTTATGAGGGTTGAATATACGGCCGGCAATATGAGACAGTTTTTCTGGTACAAATGGCGGTCTTGCTGTAGTTACACCCGTTTCCGTCACTGTTCGATTGGTTGCTTCTGCCACCAAGCGTGCGGTAGGCAAAGCCGAATGACGACCTTGGGATGGACCCATTCCCACTGTAGAAAACCTTTTTACCAACTGAATATCGCGGTAACCCAAGCGAGTCGCATTAACAATGTCTTTGGATTGTAAGTCTTCGTCAAAATCAACAAAATCTTTCCCTTTAGGGTGTTTGAAGATTGGCCAAGGGAAGTTCGTCTGCTTCAAGCAAGAGACGACCTGCGGCTCACTGCTAGACAAACCTAATAACATTAAGCTCTTGTAGGCCGCTAATTCGCCATCATTAATCACCGCATCCAGCTCATGCACACCGTTTGCAGAGCCAGCTACATGAAGATTTTTAGGCAAATTGGTTAACGCGAAACGAGCACTGTCATCGTTATAACTTAGTTTTGCCCCCGCTTGACATAGAAGTTGATAAACGGGCATATACCCCGCAGACATACACAACAAATCACAAGGGATGGTGACGCCGCCTACAGCAACTTGCCCTTTCCCACTAATACCATGTACTTGAACGGCAGAAAGATGCTTTTTGTCCGAACTAGGCAAGGCCTCATATACTGTTGAATTGAAAAGTACGCTAACGCCCTTCTCGACTACAGCGGCGAGTAATGCTGGATCGACACTTTGTGGACGCATATCAACAATGACAGGTACATCCACGCCATTTTCAAGCAACGCTAACGCACATAAATAACCATCATCATTACCAGTAAGAACAACCGCTTTATTTGCTGGTTTAATCGCATATTGGGACATGAGTCGCATCGCAGCACTCGACATCACCACTCCTGGTATATCGTTATTGCGGAACACCACATGCTGCTCAAACGTACCAGAAGCCACAATGCATTGCTTTGCCCGGACTTTATACATGCGATTACTCTTAATGACAGGCAGATAATTATCTGTAAACCAACCATTACAAGTCGCATTATTCAAGACAAGGATATTTGAGTGGCTTAGAACCTTGGCCGTTAAGCGCTCTCTTAACTCTGTCGCACGCACACCTTCCACATCAAAACGATGATAGGTCAGAGCACCACCTAAAATAGGATTTTCATCTACTAGCAAAACGCTTGCACCAGCATTCGCGGCTTTTAAAGCTGCGGCCAAGCCCGCAGGACCAGCACCAATCACAGCCACATCATGAAAAAGATAAGCTTTGTCATGATAAATGGGTTTAAACGTTAGATCCGCAAAACCTAAGCCCGCTTTTTTTCGAATAAGTGGCTCCCATTTATCCCAAACACCCGTTGGTTTATAAAATGCTCGATAATAAAAGCCCACAGGCATAAATCGTCCGACATAACTTAATTTGGCATCTTTGTCTTTCTCAAGAGAACCATTATAGTTCTGCCCCAACACATCCATACCATTCGATATAACATGTCTATCAGCTAATACATTGGGTTCATGTTTGAGTTGCACTAACGTGTTCGCATCTTGACCGGCCATTGTCAGCGGGCCTCGCGGGCGATGATACTTAAAAGAACGAGACATTAACCACTGGCCATTAGCGATCAAAGCACTGGCTATCGTATCTCCCTCTAGCCCTTGATAAACTTGGCCTTCAAAAGTGAAAGAAATTGTTTTTTCTCGCGTAATGTATAAACCTAATGGCACAGGCAATCGATTATGGAAGTTCATATTCGTTTCTCCTCTACGGATTCAGGCTTAGTCTCAAAGTCGATACGCTGAGTAAATAATTCAGAAGGATCATAGGTTTTAAAAATTTCGTCAGTCGCCGTATGCCGTTCAGCAATGAACCAGTAGCCCGAAGGAGAATGAAACCACCACTCCGTGATGACTCGTATGGTATTTTCAGAATAAAACACATAATTCGCCCATTCTTTATCCGTACAAGTTAACGTATTAGGCATCATTTTGACTTCACCACCGTAAACAAACTCACTGATATTTCTTGGCCCATTTAATGGGCAATTCATAATTTTCATAATAAACCCCTAGTGGCTTGCTGCCGTGGCACCCATTTCATTCACCTGACGAAAAACATCAAATCGATCCATTGCAAATGGCGCTATAATCTCAGGAACTTTCCCACCATTCGCTACCAACTCAGCCATTGATTTGCCGCAAATGGGTGTAGATTTAAACCCCCATGTACCCCATCCGGCATCAAGGTAATAATTTTCTACCGGACTTAACCCCATAATGGGACTGTAATCGGACGTCATGTCTGTTATTCCAGCCCATTGGCGCATCAATTTTAGATTGGCCATAAAAGGGAACATTTCGACAGCGCTCGCCAATAAGCTTTCTTTTAAATCCAGTGTCGAGCGGGTGTTATAAAGTGGATAAGGGTCAGACCCTCCACCGAAGACAATTTCGCCTCGACCTGTCTGCTGTACATAACAATGAAGTGCGGATGAACTTACCAAAGGATCCAAGAAAGGCTTTACCGGTTGCGTCACCATCGCTTGAAGTGGATAAGTCGTAATTGGCATTTTAATACCTGCCATCGCTGCCACTATTGAACTATGGCCCGCAACCGCTTGGACGATACAACCACAACTGACAGTACCGCGATTGGTTTTTACACCTTTAGCCTTACCATTTTCAACGATAACATCCATCACCTCAGTTAATTGATGAAGTTCAACGCCTCGCTGGGTTGCACCTTTTGCGTACCCCCAAGCAACAGCATCATGACGCGCCGTCGCGCCATCCATATGCCATAGCCCTGCCAAAACAGGCATGTCTGCAGGATTCATATTAAGTGTAGGAACGAGTTCTTTAATTTGTTGCGGGTCAATAAGCTCTGTTTTACCGCCAAAATGCGTATTAACTTCTGTACGTTGGCGAAATGAACGAACCGTAGAGTCGGTGTGCGCTAACGTTAATTGACCACGCGAGGAGTACATAATATTGAAATCAAACTCGTTCGAAAGTCCTTTAAACATGTCCACAGACTCTTTATAAAACTTCACTCCTTCAGACGTTAAATAATTAGAACGAATAACAGCCGTATTACGCGCAGTATTCCCTCCTCCAAGATACCCTTTTTCTAAAATGGCAACATTGGTAATACCGTGATATTTAGCAAGATAATAAGCGATGGCCACACCATGACCACCGCCACCAATGATCACAACATCGTAATGTTTCTTTAGCTCTGTAGGTGAAGGTAAGTCAATGTCATTTTCAAATGGATAATCATTCTTTAATCCGTATTTCAGTAACGAAAAAGGCATAGTACAGTTCCTTAATAAATCTAAATTTGTATCGCAATTACACCAAAGACATACCGAGTTGGAACTGAGCAGCTTTAAGCGTATTCTGCATAAGACAAGCAATAGTCATTGGACCAACGCCACCAGGTACAGGCGTAATTGCGGATACTTTGGAAAATACAGCGTCGTAATCAACATCACCAACCAACTTCCTTTTACCATCCACCAATACTGAATTAATACCCACATCAATAACGACCGCTTGTGGTTTAATCCAACTTTCTTTAACCAACAAAGGCTTCCCAACAGCCGCAATCACAATATCCGCGTCTCGACATAGAGACTCAATATTTTGCGTTCTAGAATGAACAACCGTGACCGTACAATCAGCTTGTAAAAGTAAACTCGCGATTGGTTTACCGACAATATTGGAGCGTCCAATAACCACAGCATGCTTGCCTGATAAATCATTAAACTGGCGATTCAGCATCATCATGCAACCAAGTGGCGTACAAGGGACCAAAGAGGCTTGCCCTGCCACCAATCTACCGATGTTTTCAGGGTGAAAACCATCTACGTCTTTTGCTGGCGATATTGCCTCTATTACTCGACTTTCAGAAAGATGGGTAGGAAGCGGAAGCTGTACTAAAACACCGTGAACCAAATGATCATTATTCAAGTCATCAATAAGGCCGTCTAACTCTTTTTGAGTCGCGTCCGCAGGTAAATAATGCTCAATAGATCGCAAACCCGACTGCTCTGCTCGTTTTACCTTATTGCGTACATATACAGCGCTCGCTGGGTCTTCCCCAATCAGCACAACAGCTAATCCAGGCGTAATATTATGCTCTTGCTTAAAAGTCGCTACATCCTTAGCCACTCTTTGGATTATTTCATCCGCCAGCGCTTTGCCATCAATCTTAATTGTCATAACGCTTTCCTCAACTCGCTACTTAAAAACAACTGATTTATTGCCATACATAAACACACGATGCTCAAGGTGCATTCGTACGGCTTTCGCTAACGCAACCGTTTCTGTATCTCGCCCTACCGCCACCAATCGATCTGGAGAATAGGTATGGTCAACAGGTTGAACCGATTGCTCAATGATTGGCCCTTCATCAAGGTCTGATGTCACATAGTGAGCGGTTGCTCCAATCAGCTTCACGCCACGTTCATGGGCTTGATGGTAGGGCTTAGCACCCTTAAAACCAGGCAGAAAAGAATGATGTATATTGATTGCACGGCCATGCAGTTTTTTACAAAGTGAATCGGATAAAATTTGCATGTAACGCGCTAAAATCACCAAATCCGTGTTCGTTTCATCAATAATGTCCAACAAAGCCACTTCTTGTTCTGTCTTGTTGTCTTTTGTCACGGGTAAATGGATAAAACGGATACCTTCACGTTCAACCATAGGTCTTAAATCTCTATGATTTGAAACAACGGCAGTAATGTCCATTGGCAATTCTCCCTTGCGATGACGATACAAAAGATCATCTAGACAGTGATCAAACTTACTGACCATCAAGAGCACTTTTACAGGTTTGCTTTTATCTAAAATATCCCATTCCATGTCGAAACGTGCCACCTGCGTACCAAAACCGTTCCGAATTGACTCTATAGTCTGATCATTTCCTTCAATTCGACACTCGGCACGCATAAAAAAGCGATTGCTCTCTTCATCATCAAATTGATGCATCTCAGATATATAACAATCATGTTCTGCCAAATAGGACGAGACTGCCGCAACGATCCCACTTGCAGCCTCACAGGAGGCTTTTAAAACAAACTCTTTCGACATAACGACAACCCTAAAATGAAAAATATGATCACATGTAAATAAAAACAGCATTTGCACTGTTAATCTCAGTTGTATTTAAATATATTGAAATGAAATTATTTTGAAAGTAAAAGTTAAGAATCATCGTTTAAAACAGAAACTTACTTCATATACAAAAAAATTAATCATATTTGGAATTAAAATGACTAAAAACCTCGGTTACCATGTCCCAGCATTATCTAGAGGCCTGCAGATTATAGAAATGTTTGATAAGGAAAATCGCGTACTAAACACTCAGGATTTTGCCGATCATTTAGACGTTAGCGCATCCTCTACATACCGGATCGTACAAACTCTATTGGACATGGGTTACCTAAAAAAAGTTACCCGAAATGCCTATGAACTTGGACCGCAAGTAGTGTCGCGTGGTTTTGCATTTTTAGCAGGAAAAGATCTAGTCGATATTGCGGGCCCTCACTTAAATGAGTTAAGGGATAACACGTCAATTTCATGTCATTTAGGGATTCGTGATGGTTTGGATACCGTTTATATCTATCGGTCTCAAGCAACGCAACGCCTATCAGTTAATATTCCATTAGGGTCACGACTACCGTGCCACACCAATGCAATGGGAAGAGTATTATTGCAACAACTGAGTGAAATTGAGCTAAATGCGATATATCAAACATTGCAGATGGATCTTTATCCAGGCCCCCACCCACAGTCATTACCCGAGCTCAAGCTGCTTCTACGTAAAGAATGGGAGCAAGGCTATTCCAGTAACCGCTCAGATAATGCCACAGCAATAGCTGTCCCCATTACAAATTACTTAGGTAAAACCATTGCCGCAATAAACATCTCAGGGGCCGATCAGATAATGCATAATCAAGATCAATTTGAAGCCGCCAAAAAAATGCTACTAGAAACCGCAAAAACAATTTCACAAATTGCGCCTTAACCCCACAGTGTAGGAAGTCTAGGCATCTGTTTCGGGACTACGCGTTATTAACAATGAACTTCCCAGGTTTTACGAGGCACCTATTAACGTCAAAATCCAGTCAAACAAGGAGGGGTGGTTATGAAGTCCAAACGTTACACTCAAGAATTTAAAAGAGAAATCGTCAAGTAAGTAACTGAAGGTTTTTTGTACGTAGCATACAGTATTGGACTTATGTTCTTGACGTATTGCCGGGGGGTCAATGGATAAACGATGGATCGACATTTGGTCATTAATGCTTTATTGGTGGCTTTTGGCAGCGAAAATCAAAACATGAAGTATTAGTCCACAGCATCAAGGTACAAGGTAGCTAATACGCCAGTTGCGCTTATCTTGCTTTAGTGAAGTCTCATAATTTGGTTCCTTCCATGAGCCCTCGAGAAATTGACATAACAACACGGTAGCGGAAGCTTTTTTACCACCGCTAGGTGGAAAAACGAAAGGCCTATTCGACGCAAAAGAACTAAGGGTAAGATATTTGACTTTATTGAGATGCTCTACAGTCCAATAAAACATCATTCACATACAGGTGGCGTGCCACCTGCTAAGTTCGAGAAAAGTATTTTTTTTGAATCAACCTTTGTCTAGGGAACATACAATTAAGGTGAATGGCTCAAATTAATCGTATATTCCCCTTAGATATCAACAATATCTGACAGTTATTTAATTTTAAATCTGAATAGTATTGCTTATAGCATTCCCGCGAATCTTGGTAGCCAAAGAACCAGGTCTGGAGAAAAAGTAAATACCATTAATAAACTAATGAGTATAGCTAGAAAAATCCATATTTCTTTAATCATCTCACCAACAGGTATGTTATTTAAAGCTTTAATAATATATAACAGTATGCCATAGGGTGGTGTTAGTAGTCCTATCATCATATTAAATACTAATACGATGCCTAAATGGTTTAAATCGATCCCTAGTAACATCGCAGTAGGTATGAATAGTGGTGTTACTACAAGCATAATAGTTGACACGTCTAAGAAACAACCCATTACCAAATAAAGTATATTTAGTACAAGTAAAAATTCATTTTGGCTCAAATTCCACGAGCTAAATATTTTAAATATTCCTTGAGGAAGTTGTTCAACAGTAATGACGTAATTAAAAATAAATGCGCCACATAGCACAAGTGTTACCACAGCAGTCGTTTTTACAGTATCAACTACCACAAACCAAAAATCTTTAAGACCTAATACGCGATAAGCAAATGAAGCTAATAAAAGAGCATAAAAAGCAGACACAGCTGCGGCTTCAGTCGGAGTAAATATACCTGAATAAATGCCGCCCAATAAAATTACTGGCATTAACAATGCGGGTAAAGCCCTTATAAAAGCTAGTGGTAATGCTCGCCAAGGAATGGCATTTTCTACTGGAAACCCCCTGACTTTTGCCATGATGAATACTGCTATGCCTAAAGATATACAAACCATTAATGCTGGAACTACACCAGCTAAAAATAAAGCCCCCACTGATGTAGACGAAATAAGTGCATAGAAAACCATTGGAATTGAAGGTGGAAATATTGGGCCAACGACTGCAGATGTGGCTGTTAATGCACCAGCAAATCCACGTGGATAGCGTCCATCTTTGGTCATCATGTCGGTTATGATTTTACCAACGCCTGCGGCATCAGAAATGGCCGATCCAGACATACCAGAGAAAATAAGTGAAGTTAATATGTTCACCTGAGCCAGACCGCCTGGAACTCGCCCAACTAAGGCAAGCGAAAATGTCAATAAACGATCTGACACTTTGCCAGCATTCATGATGTTGGCTGCAAATATAAATAAGGGAACAGCAAGGGCTACGAAATTCCCAAATGTGCCATTAAGTACGTTTTCCGCTGCAAGTCCGACATCGTTGCCAGACATAACCAGATAAAAAACGCTGGATACAATCATGGCAATACCGAGTGGTACCCCAGTTATTGTGATGGCAATTAAAATAATAAACATGATAAGTAATGCGTAGTCAGCAAAAAAACTCATTATTTTTATTCCTATTAAATGTTGCTGCTAGATGTGTTTATGCCAGTCTGGACCAAATAATTTCCAGAGGCGAATGCTTGATTTAATCGTAAATCCAATTAAGAAGAGAAGATAGCAACTGTAAATCCAGTGCATAGGTAACCGGAGTACAGGACTTTTTTTCCTCGTAAGAAAGTCTAAATATTCGACTGTGGCAGGTATCAAAATAATGAAAGCAATGATGATTGTCAGCATAGATATAATCGAAAAAATACGTTTTGTTTTTTTTGGCACTACATCATAAACTACTTCTAATGTTACGTGGCTTCTAATGGGAACCATAAAAGCAGCAGCCCAAAAAACAACCCAAATAAATCCAATCATTATTAATTCTGAAGTCCATCGAATAGGATCATTAAGAGCGTAACGATAGAACACTTGTACGATAAATCCGATAAACGCGGTTAGAAAAAGGAGTCCCCCGATTGAGTCGGCAACTTTGGATAATAGGTTGCCGACTCTAGTCAGACCTCTCCTACGAATAGGAGTCGTCATAGTTATCTACTCCTGAACTAATTTATTTATTTCTTCTAATAAACCTTCTGGCCAGTCGTCAGAGCGATCAGAGTTTAAGTAGTATTCTTGAACATGTTTTCGAAAAGCTTCTTGATTAGGTGTTGTAATAGTTAGTCCCGCTTTTTTGAATACAGAAATCAAACGCGCTTCTTCAGATTGGCGATTTGTATTATTCCAATCACATGCGGCTACTGCCGCTTTTTGCATAGAGGCTTGTTCGTTTTTGCTGAGTTGATCCCAAGTTTGATTATTTACTACTATATTGGTGGCATCCACCAAGTGATTAGTCATCACAATTTGTTTTGTGACCTCATAAAACTTAGCTGCTTCAATAGTAGGGAGCGGGTTGTCTTGTGCGTCTATAGCACCTGTTTGTAGGCCTAAATATACCTCACCAAAAGGCATTGGTGTGGCGGAGGCACCTAAAGCATCACCAAGAAATAACCAAGAGTCAGATCCAGGCATGCGCAGCTTAACACCTTTCAAGTCATCAGGCGTTTTGATGTCTTGAACTGTTCTTAGGTTTAGCTCTCTAGTACCTAGATAGCAGGCATCCAAAATTTGAACATCCATGTCTTCTGAAACGTCACTCTTAAATTGTTGACCTACTTCTGAGTTCAAAAATGCACGGTAATGAGTTGGGTTTTTAAAGAGGTAACCAGAAGTCAGAACACCGTACTTTGGAATAGCATCAGCAATGAGTTGATATGATAGATACGCCATTTCCACATTACCGCGCTGCATGGCATCTAAGTCTGGTCCTGATTTAAAAAGAGAGCCTGAGTCATATAGCTGTATATCAAAGCGACCGGGAGCTGAAGTATTTAAAGAATCTTTGAATACTTTCATTGCCTTGGTGTGTATGTCGGAAGGCACAGACGCCGTTGTAAACTTTAGTTCAACTTGATCTTGGGCAAATGCCGGAATGGCAAGAGTCGTGCAGCAAGTGACGGCAACCATTATTTTTTTCAATTTCATGCTTTTCTCCATTTAATCAGTTTTTATTTTTTTAGAGATTGCGACTTAGGTGTGGTCCTTAATCTACCAGCTCCCTCAGTTTGATAAAACTTTACAGGGAAAAATTATCAAAGTATAGACTTATTGTATTAGTTGTATGATTATAGGTTGGATCAAATAACCTATAATTTATTGGAGATATTATTAATGAATGAATATACGGATTTAAAAGGAGTTATTGGTGCTTCATTAACGCCTACTAATGCAGACTATAAAATTGATGCTGCAGCTCTTAAAGATCATTGTGAAAAAATGTTATCCCAAGGCTGTGAATTTACATCAGTATTTGGAACAACGGGTGAAGGAGCGTCTTTTTCTGCACAACAGAAAATAAACGCATTAAATGAAATGTCTGCAATGGGCATGGATATGTCACGACAAGTTCCAGGGATTATCGCTTCTTCCATAGATGAGGCTGCTTCACTTTATAAAGTAGCTGCTGAACTAGGTTGCCGAGCTGCTTTGATAATACCTCCTTTTTATTATCAGCCTGCTGGTAATGATGGCATTGTGGACTTTTATGAAGCTGTAGTTGCGGCGGCAGGGTCACCAGACTTAGGCATTATATTGTATAACTTTCCATTTTATAGTGGTGTTCCTTTTACTCCTTCACTTGTCAAGGATGTGCTCTTTCGTTTAGGGGGTCGTATTATAGGTATAAAGGACTCAACAGGGGATCTTGCAGGTGGATTGGAATTGATTTCTAACTTCCCCAATTTATCGATATTTACAGGTGATGACCGAATTTTGAGTCGAATGGTTAGCGGTGGAGGTGCCGGTATGATTGGAGGTCTACCCAATATATTTCCTGCTGATTGTGTGATCTTGTATAAAGGGGGAGTTGATGAAGAATTTGAATCACGAGCGGCAAAAAGAATAGAACTTGTTGATGGTCACGGCGGCCTAATTGCATTAAAAGCACTGTTAGCAAAAAAATACAATCAGCCTTTGTTTTTTAAGCCATTACCGCCGTTGTCACCGCTTTCTGATGATGTTTGTTCGAAACTGAAGATAGAATTAATGCTTTAATGTGTTTATTCAAATGTATTAACTGAGGCAAAAAATGAATTCAAAACCGATGGCTTCTCCCACCAAGCACAACGATGGTCGTGTGCGTCAGGTTGCTTACGAGCAATTTCAAGAAGCATTATTAGACGGGCGACTTAGGCCTGGTCAGATGGTTAGTCAGAGAGAATTGGTTGGAATGCTTCATCTTTCAATTGGCGCCTTGAGAGAGCTTTTGCCAAGATTGCAGTCTGAAAACTTGATTACAGTCTTACCTCAAAAAGGCATCATGATACCTGCAATTGATTTACAAATGATTCGTGATGCCTTTCAAATGCGTGCTGCTTTAGAGAGAGAAGCTGTTTTACATGCGCTTAAAAACATCTCTGATGAGGTCCTGCTCGAACAAAAAACTTTGCATCTGGATGTTATTGAAGCAGTTAAGTCTGGTGCTACAGAGGAGCTGCTTCGTAGAGGACAAGAAATTGATAGTAGGTTTCACTCATTACTTATGAAATCGACACGAAACGAGCTTTTAACGAGCGCATATGACATTAATAATATTCGAATTCGGTTAATAAAATTAGATCGTATTCGTCTGAATTCATTGACGCTGCCAGCAGCATTTGGTGATCATATTTTAGTCATCAATGCATTATTAGCGCGTGACCGAAATGCCGCAATGGAAGCTATGGATAGACATATAAGTAATGCTAGAGAGCGGGCTTTGGCGTTATGACGATAAAAACAATATAGGGATAAATAACAATATGGCCTTTTTTATAGGTATCGATGTTGGCACTGGTAGCGCGAGAGCGGGTGTGTTTGATTCAGAAGGTTGTTTAAAAGGTTCAGCTTCTCATGCAATTGAGACTTATCGCCCCCAAGAAAACTATGCACAACAAAGTAGTTTAGATATTTGGAATTCGGTTTGTATTGCAACTAAGACGGCGTTGGCTGAGGCTAATATAAAATCAAATGAGGTTGTTGGGCTTGGCTTCGATGCAACCTGTTCTTTGGTGCTTACGGACGCACAGAATGATCCGGTTAGTGTTGATCCAGAAGGCGTGAAAAATCAAAACGTTATTTTATGGATGGACCACAGAGCGATTAATGACGCGAACGAAATTAATGCAATCAGCGGTGCTGTTTTAAATTACGTTGGTGGTCGAATTTCACCTGAAATGGAACTACCGAAACTACGTTGGCTTAAGCGAGAATTGCCGCAAAGCTGGAGTAAGGCCGCTCAATTTTGGGATCTGCCTGATTGGCTTGTGCATCGAGCAACAAATACTCAGATACGTTCGTTATGCTCTACGGTTTGTAAGTGGACCTATTTGGGACAAAAGGGTTTAGCTGGAGAAGGCTGGGATGAATCTTTTCTTCGCGCCATCGGACTCGATGATTTAAGCAAAAATAAATATGCATCAATTGGCTCGAGCTTTGCTATACCGGGCGAGACCTGTGGCATTCTAACAAAACAAGCAGCTATAGAGCTTGGACTGGTTGAAGGCATCGCTGTTTCTGCTAGTTTGATCGATGCCTATGCTGGTGCGCTTGGTACATTGGGTTTAGACATAGGTAAATCCCCTATTACTTCGCGCTTGGCGGTGATTGCCGGCACATCTACTTGTCATATTGCTTTTAATCCTAATCCTATCTTTGTTCCTGGAGTCTGGGGACCTTATTTTGGAGTGACTTTGCCGAATCTGTGGGCTTTGGAAGGGGGACAATCTGCTGCGGGTGCACTCATTGATGCTGTTATCTTACGTCATAGTGCATCTGTTTTATTGAATATAGAGGCGAATAAACAAGGCAAAAGAGTTTCTGATTTAATTGAAGATAGACTCGTTAAAATGGGTAAAGAAACGGCACTCTTAACTTCCAATCGTCATGTACAGCCTGATTTTCATGGTAATCGTTCACCGCTAGCGGAACCTTGGAGAAAGGGTGCAGTGGTCGGTTTAGGCTTACATTCAGATATTGATGATTTGGCACTAGATTACCTTGCAACCGTGCAGGCTTTGGCTTACGGCACACGTCATATAATTGAAGAAATGCGATCTCAAGGTGTAGTTATAGATACCCTAGTAATGAGTGGTGGTTTAGCCAGAAATACACTTTATGTTCGAGAACATGCTGACGCTACTGGTTGCCAGATTTTGGTTCCGGCGCAGCAAGAGCCAGTATTGCTTGGAAGCGCTATGTTGGCAGCTGTGGCAGCAGGTAATTTTTCCGACCTTTCACAAGCAATGCACCTCATGTCCGGTCAAGGGCATTTGGTCGAACCGAGAGCTGGTTCAATCAAGACTTATCACAATAATAAATACAAGGTGTTTCGGAAAATGCAAGACGATTATTCCGAGTATAGCGCCATGATGATGACAGAGGAGAAGTAACTAATGAGCCAAATTATATTAGTCGCCAGTGGTGATTTAAGAGAAAGTGCAAACGTCGTTTGTTGGCCTACCCAAAAAGCGATGGAAACAAAGCTTACCGAAGTTCTAGCGGTATTAGGGCATGAATTAATTAGAGCCCATCCTGAAAAACCAGAAGGACACGGCTTCATTTCTAGTCAGCGTGAAGGCATGGACATATTCGCTACTATTGATCGAGATGCACCCTTAATTATTGCAGAAGCGGTTTGGCAATATTCTCATCATGTTTTACCTGGGTTGACTAGTCATAGAGGACCTATTTTGACAGTTGCCAATTGGTCAGGACAGTATCCAGGGTTAGTAGGTTTGTTGAATATAAACGCATCGATGACTAAAGCTCAGATTAATTATTCTACTATTTGGTCTGAAAGTTTTGAAGATGATTTCTTTCTTTCTGGTCTGAAAGAGTGGCTAGGCACAGGAAAAATAATTCATGATACTTCTCATGTTAGATCATTTGATGGAAAGGCAATGAATAGAACTGACCACGAGTTAGTTTCTAATATTGTAGAAGATATTCGTCGTAATAAAGTGATTTTGGGTGTATTTGATGAAGGTTGTATGGGGATGTACAACGCTATTATTCCTGATGAACTACTAATGCCTATGGGGATTTTCAAGGAGCGTTTATCTCAATCCACGCTTTATCACTCTACATTACAAGTTTCCGAAGAAGAGGCTCGTGCCGCTTACCAGTGGATGCTAGATAAAGGAATGACTTTTCATATTGGCCCAAATCCATCAACAGACTTAACTGAATCTCAAGTTCTAAATCAATGTCGAATGTATATCGCGGCTGTTCGTTTAGCAGATCAGTTTGGTTGTGAAGCTATTGGTATTCAGTATCAACAAGGTATGAAAGACCTACTTCCAGCTTCTGACCTAGCAGAAGGGATGTTAAATAATGAAGATCGACCAGATGTTAAACGGGCAGATGGTAGTGTAATTCGTCAAGGTCAAGCTATCGTCCATTTTAATGAAGTTGATGAATGTGCCGGGGTGGATGGTATTTTAATTAACCGTTTGCATAGAGCACTAGGTCAACCAGTTGAAAATACCTTGCATGATATTCGCTGGGGTTCATTTGACCCGACAGGCAGCAGCAGTAATTATGTTTGGGTGTTTGAAATTTCGGGTGCCGTTCCTCCAGCTCATCACGAAGGCGGATGGTCTGGCTCAGAAAGTATGCGACAGCCACAAATGTATTTTCCTTCTGGTGGTGGGTCTTTACGGGGTATTGCTAAAGCGGGCGATATTATTTGGTCGAGAATATTTGTCCAGGAAGCTGTATTGCATATGGATATTGGTCGTGGACAGGCTGTTGAGTTGTCAAACTCAGAAATGACACGTCGCTCTCAATCTACGACACCAGAGTGGCCAATTATGAATGCGGTTCTTAACGGTGTAGATCGTGATCAAATGATGGCACGACACAAAGCCAATCATATCCAAGTAGTTTATGCGCATTCAGCAGAGGACGCTGATAGAGCTATGTTGGCTAAAGCCACTCTTGCAAAAGAGTTGGGAATTGAAGTTCACCTTTGTGGGGTGTAACAATTAAAACATACTTTTAGTAAAAGTAGCTGATAATGTGAAGTAACCCTCAATAGTTGGATAACTAGCATTGAGGGTTGTTTTATGTCGAAATGCAATCCAATAGAGCGTCATTAGCGCGCTGTTGGTGAATCAACTACTTTCTAGCAAACTCTTGGAAGTCCAAGTAGCTCATTACAACCCAAGTGTCGCCCATAAAAGTGCACTAGATTGGTATGGACCCAGTTTCCTAGACAGTTTCTAGCTCCGTAAAATATCGCCTCTCATATTGCAGTGGCGATAATCCATTATTTGATCCATGGTGTCGCTTTGGATTATAAAAGCATTCGATATAATCAAAAATCTCTGAACGAACATCACTTCTTGTTTTGTAGGTTCGATTGCGTACTCTTTCTTTTTTAACACTGAGAAAAAGTTTTCCGCAACAGCATTATCATGGCAGTTACCACGACGACTCATACTGGCTTCAAGGTTATTATCTCTTAAGAAGGTTTGCCAATCTTTTGAGGTATATTGAGCGCCTTGATCTGAGTGTACCAGTACTTTTTTTTGTGGGGCGTCGTCGCCAAATAGCCATAAAGCATCAATAACTGATTCCGCTGTCGCCATTGATCTCATCGACCACCCTACGATCAATCTAGAAAATAGATCCACAACGACGGTCACGTAAAGCCAGCCTTCTTATGTCCGGATGTACGTAAAATCGGTTACCCATAGTTGATCTGGTTCTGGGACAACAAACTCTCTATTTAGTGTATTTGGAGTCGTATTACGTTCAGAGCCACGATAAAAAGCAGGGCTACGTTTATAGCCTAGTAGTGCTTTTTAAACCCTCGCGGCGCATCACCCTTAGCACTCGATTCTTTCCACAAGACTTACCTTCTCCTTTTAGATCTTTAATGATGTTGCGGTAGCTGTAAACACAACCACTCTCAAGCCAATGTGCTTTAATGGTGATGGCAAGTTCGTCATCTTCTTGCTCTCGTCGACTTTTGGGACAACTTAACCAAGCATAAAAACCGCTTCTATGGACTTGCAGCGTTCGACACAAGACAACAATAGAATAGTCGTGGAGCCGTGATTTTATGAACGTGTACTTTTCTTTGACTCCCCGGCAAAGTACACGGCGGCCTCCTTTAGAATGTCCCTCTCTTCGGTCACCCGTTTAAGTTCAGCTTTGAGCCGCTGGATCTCTGACAGAGCTGAATCTTCCATTTTTTTGCTCGCTTCAGGCTTGCTGTATCGGGCAATCCAATCATGCATACTTTTGTAACTAACGCCAAGTCGCTCAGCCACTTCTGCAATCTTATAGCCGCGCTCAGTGACTTGTTTAACGGCTTCAATTTTGAACTCATCGGTATAACGTTTTTCACTCATAATTCACCTCATGCTTACCTATTTATATAGCTATGAGATGTCTATAAAAGTGGATCCATACCATCCTTGAGATCGATTAAAAGTACTAATTAAACAATATCATCCAAAGCTTGTTAATGGTAAAAGACCATATATAGTGTCAAAATAATACTATTATTTCGTCACTATCATAAACAACATTCCTCCTACCTACATTAAAATCACTTCCTACTGAAAAGGCTTAATGCTGTGCACTAAGCCTTTTTAAAAAAACTTCACCTTACAGATATCTGAACGCTTACTTAATAAGTAAAGATGGATTTTTTAACCATTTTACAAGTGTGAAACTACAGCACAGTATAATTAGCGTTGCTGGAAGCCCCCCCAAATTAGACAAAGACTTTATACCCGCAACTCCTACAGTGCTAACCATTATCCATGCAACCAAACCAATGATCGTTCCCCACAGAACTTTTATAGGCAACCCAGTACCTTCTTGTGAATCAACATTGAAGTCTTTAACACATAAATCCCCTATTGCATCTGTACTAGAATCGGCAGCCGTGACATAAGAGATAAATGCAATAAAAACTAACAATAGCGATGTTAAGGCACTTAAAGGCAGCTCACCAAAAATATGATACAGCAGCTGCTCAATACCTCCGTCGTTTAAAATAGCGTATAAGCCTCCGTTACTCGATTGATCCATCAGTATAGCGGATCCTGAGAATACCGAAATCCATAGTAGAATGAATAAACTAGGGAATAGCACATTAACTTTAATAAACTCTCGAACGGTATATCCACGTGCTATTTTGCCTAAAAACATCGCGGTAATAGGCGCCCAAGCGAACCATACTGCCCAATAAAAAACACTCCAGTATTGCGGCCAAGGATCATTTGCCGCTTGCCCTGTAAACAAACTTAACCGGAAAAAATTTTGGAAAAACGCACCTAAACCTTCCACTCCAATGCCTAAAATATATAAGGTAGGCCCAAAGATCATGGTAAACACGAACAAAGCAATCAATAACCAAAAATTCACCATGGACAAACGAGCAATACCCTTTATCAACCCTTGAGCTGCAGAGAGTACAAAAGTAATCACTATAACGGCGATAAAAAAGCCTAGCGTAACTGCATTTTTCTCTAACTCTACAAATTGTCCTACACCACCTAACAGTGTTAATGCGCCAGTCCCCAAAGACGAAGCCATCCCTACAACAAGTGAATACAATGCTAGCGCATCAATCACATCCCCCATTCGACCAGTAACATATTTACCAAACACTGGACGCAGTGAGCTACTTATAGAATAAGGTAATTTCAGGTTATGAAAGACCAAAGCAAAGATCAATGCAGGCACTGCATAAATCGCATATGGCGTAGGCCCCCAATGCAAAAACATCGCCGAAAAAGCAAACAACACTGCATTTGGGCTATTAGCTTCAATGCCCCAACTTTCTGGTGGCGAATGCAAGTGGTATAAAGGCTCGGCGGTAGTCCAGAAAAGTACACCCACGGCTAATGTTGTACAAAGTACAATCATAAACCAGCGAGATTTACTCATCTTTGGAGTGGCATTTTCTCCACCAATCCTAATGTCACCTAACTTAGAAAAGTAGGTAATGACAATTAATACTAGTAAATAAAAACTCCCCAAGCTAAATAGCCAAGAAAAATGCGATAAAACAAAATTATTGGCTAGTTTGGTGTATTGGGTAAAAAGATCTAAATTCACCAAACTAAAAATTAACGCGCCCACTAAAATGATAAAAGTCGGGAAAAAAACCAAAGGTCGCAGTGATTTAAACATTAAAAACATCCTCGTATTTGTATTCGATTAAACACCCGTTCTCTTAATAGTTTCTTCAAACTCTTTCGTAAATATAAGTTCACCATCATGAAATGCTTGCCATGTACTTGTTATATAAAAATAATCGTGATCACAACGCATGCCATACTCACTTTTCAATCCTGTCCACCATCCATCACGACCCATTTCAAGCTCAAATACTAATCTTGATTCTGCGCTAAGTGGATCTTCAGGATGAATTGTTTGCAATTGACTCATCTTCATATCGATGTCAGCGTCACAGGAGTTAAAGTGCTGACGACCAAAGTCATCGTGCGTCTCTAGAGTTACTAGGCCTGTTTTACAATCCTGACGAACAATGCGCTGGCTGTCAGATGGCCGCAATGACTCTCCATCGAAGGAAACTACTTTGTCATAACTCGGCGGTTCAATTTCAGTAACTAGATTATTGCGATAAGGCACTTCGATATGGCTTTGTGAAGCTTCAATTGTTACCGTTGCATGGTCAGGAGCGGGCCAAATTAGTGGCCAACAAGACGTTGATATAGAGATTCTCAAACGGTGACCTATTGGTACCTTATAAGCCACATGTTTGATTGGTATAGCAACATGGTAAAGTTCGCCCAGTGCTAGATTTTCAACAACCTCATCACTGTTTCGATGTGTTAAATTAAGCACCCCAAGGCTAATTCGAGTGACTGCCCCGTCTGGATGTACATCACATACTCGTACTGTAAGATTTGCTGTTGGCTTGTCACTACGAATAGCAAGATTGGCGATAATTTGCCCAGCAATTGGCATATCCTCTTGCAATGGTAAGGTATCAAAACACAGAGACCCTCCATCATCTGCTCGCTGATCAGACGGTTGTTCCATGTCTAGGCGAATACCAACACATAAGCGACCACCATTAATCCCAACAGTTTGCGGTGAACGAATTTTTTCTGGAAGTGCATTTGGTTGGTACAACTCAGCTAGCTGACCATTCGCAGGATAGAATGACTTATAATGAGTTTTTGGTGATGGCCAAGAAGGCTCAGAGATCCATTGTCCAGGGCGGTGATCATAATCAGCTTGTGGTCTCACACTGTCTTGCATGTAATAGGTCAAAGCAGGCTCTTCATCTATGCCATTTTCTATTCCTTTTAGCCAACGATCCCACCAGCGTACAGATTCTTTCACATAGTCAATTTTAGGATTAGGGTATGCAATATTTGGATATTTATGAGCCCATGGTCCGATCAAGCCTCTTCGTGGGACATCTAGATTTTCCAGTAAGCGAAAGACCGTATTACGATAATTATCAGCCCACCCACCCATAGCATAAACAGGTATTTTAATATTGGTATAATCTTCACAAATAGAGCCGTGTTTCCAATAAGCACCACGCGTTTGTTCAGTAAGCCAAGTTTTAGCAAGAAAAGGCATGCTATTTAGACGCTCTAACCATTGATCTTTCCAACTTTCACCAACAAGCTTTGCATCAGGTGCTCGACCTTGTGCGTAAGCCCAAAAGAAAGCAGCCCAGTCAAGGTTGTCATTAAGTAAGCAGCCTCCCATATAATGCACATCTTCACCATAACGATCATCGGTCGAACATTGAGTAATGATGGCCTTAAGAGCGGGAGGATTTAATGCAGCAACTTGGAGTGCATTAAATCCTCCCCAAGAAATACCTACCATACCTACCTTGCCATCACACCAAGACTGGCTGGCAAGCCATGCTATGATATCTACGCCATCATCGAGTTCTTGTTGTGTGTATTCATCCGTAGTGTGACCTTCTGATTCCCCACAACCACGTAGATCAACACGCACACAAGCGTAACCATGAGCTGCTGTTTGAGCCATGGTTATTTCATCACGCACAATAGTGCCATCGTTTTTACGGTAAGGAAGAAATTCAAGGATCGCTGGAACTGGCTGTTGATCTGTGTTGTTTGGTAACCAAGCTCGATAAGCTAGCTGTGTTCCATCTGGTAATAGCAACATAGCATGATGTATATGTTTGACCTTTTGCATAATAACCTTTCTTTATATTTATATTTATATTTATATTTATATTTATATTTATATTTATATTTATATTTATATTGTCTATACATACTATGAAGCTGGAATTGTAAGTAAAACGCTATTTTGTTAGGCTATCTTGAACTAAAAGTTCAGGATAGATTAATAAATGCCTATTAATAATCAAACCATTCCCTCGTTGAGTAGCCTGATAATATTTGAGGCATCCTCTCGACTAGGTACTTTTTCCAGAGCAGCCAACGAACTTTGCGTCACGCCTACCGCCGTTAGTAAACAAATCAAGCAACTAGAGGCTTTTCTTAATACAAAGCTTTTTTCTCGTAAAAAAACAGGGCTTGAACTCACTTCAAAAGGTAAAGCCTACTTAGTTACAGTAAGCCAAGTATTGGAGTTATTATCAGAAGAGTCGCTTCGCATAGATGACAAAATTAGTCCAGTGGCTTTAAACTTAGATATAGGAGCATGCTTTTCTCATTTTTGGCTAATCCCTCGCTTAGACGATTTTCGGGATAAACACTCAGATATAGCACTTAACATTAGTATTAATAATAAACGCTTCATCAGTAAAGAAGTGAACGCAGATTACGATATTGCCTTTTATTATGGCACTGTAAATACTCTAGACAAAAACAGCATTCTATTATTCAAAGAACGAATATTACTAGTCTGCAGCCCAAGTTTTCTTTTAAAACGACCAGAAAGCCGAGACTTGAAAAACCTTTGGCAACAACCCTTACTAGGACTTAAAGACGGCCCTGATTTTTGGGAAAACTGGCAATCTTGGGCTAGCTATTGTGGAATAAAATATCAAACGCCACAGAATGAAATGCAAATGGAAGATCAAATCGCCGTTATCTATGCTGCAATGAATGGCGCTGGAATTGCACTTGCTTGGGATTGGCATGTGGACAGTTTACTAGAAAGTGGTCAATTGGTAGCCCTAACAGCGACAGTAGAATGTAACAACAACGCATTTTTTCTGACTCGATCAGAAAATGCTAACCAATACGGCGCAGAATGTTTTATAAACTGGGTAGTAAGTTTGTATAATCAGCAATTTGATCCTGAACTTCCCAAAGTTTGCTAGGAAACATGCGATCAAGCCAAACTACGCGCCTTAATATTCTGAAAGCCCAACAGCAGCCAATAATGTTGCTGGTTTATTCCTTTCTGATCACTCAATTCGGCAATTTAGCGTCATTGAATGACCTTTAAACGGATTAAGCCCTTGCGGCTCGCATCATCTGATCAACTCAAAGCACGTTGGCAAGAGCAAACAACATTGCTAGCTTGCTGTCATTTTTAGCTAACCCACGATAAATAGCTTTTCTAAAACCAAACTGACACTTGATGATTCTAAAGGGATGTTCGACTTTTGCTCGAATACTGGCTTTGATATATTCCGTTTTTGATTGGCTGTTTATTTTTTTCTAGGGTGCTTTTTTTAGAGTTTTTACTTTGCTTGGAACCTCTGCAATCAACCAGTCTTCTTTGACATCTTTTAACTCTTATCACTTTTGAGCGCCACGATAGCCAGAATCCGCCGAGACAAAACACTCTTCGCCATGAAGAAAGTTCGCTGCTTCCGTGATGTCATGAACGTTGGCCGCCGTTGTACTCACGCTATGAGTTAACCCCCGTTCTAGCGTCAACACCAATATGGGCTTTTAAGCCAAAGAACCACGGCTTACCCTTTTGAGTTTGGTGCCTTTCAGGGTCTCTTTCTTTGGCTTTATTTTTCGTTGAGCTGGTCTCTTCAATACTAGTCGCGTCCACTATCGTGCCTTCTTTAAGATAAATACCTGCGTCAGACAGCCATTTATTCACTTATTTAACAGCTGGCGCAAGTGTTTGTGTTTTTCTAATAAGTGCCTGAAATTCATGATGGTAGTGTGATCAGGAATGGGGCTATCTAACGATAAGTCAGCAAAAAAGCGCATGGAAGTGATCTCATACAAGGCATCCACCATCGCTGGATCACTCATGTTGTACCAATGTTGCATGCAGTGAATACGGAACACTGTTGATAGCTGATAAGGTATTCTGCCATTCCCTAGTTTAGGATAAAACGGCTCAATAACCGCTTCAAGTTGATCCCAAGGCATCAACTCATTCATGCGAGAAAGAAAAATTTCTTTACGAGTTTTACGGCGTTTGTTGTTGAACTTGCTGTCGGCAAAAGTGAGTTGGAGTGACATGGTTGAGACTAGAGTACTTAAAACACAATTGTCTCATGGCAAGGACTTATTCACATGTTCCCTATATATGCAGGCTAAACTATGAAGCCCTTATTATAAAATAATTACTAACAATTTGAATCATAACATTTTTATCAATTTATCAACCTCTCTTAAGTGTTTTTTTAATAATCGGACAAATGCTCTTTCTATTTCGTTCAACGGTATTCCTGCAGGAGTTAAAAGAGCCAGGTCCCATTCAATTACGGGCTCAAAAAGTTTTAATAAAGTTTTATCTTTATTCATTAGCAAACGTACAAAAGGGTCAACGATGGCTATTCCAACACCTCGCTCCACAAGCTGGTACACGGTGTGAACCGTTCTGGCTTGGGCCGTTATATTACGAAGAATTCCCGTTGTGTAGAATAAATTATCAGTACGCATTCGCAATGGACTACCTATACTAAGTTCTACAAACTGTTCAGTTTTAATTTGCTCTGCACAAATTGTTTTTTCATTTTTCAATGCATGGTCAAATGGCAATAAGCAAACAGCCCTGCACTTGAAAATATTTGTCACATCGACATCTTGAGAATCTAAATTGAGTGTAATTCCTATGCCTAAATCACACGAGCGATTGCTTACTTTTTCGAGTACACCCTCAACACCTTCATCATGTAAAATTATTTCTATATTTGGGTGCAATATCTTGAATTTAGCGACTACATCCACTAAATAAGTACTCACACAAATTGGTTGAGCGACAATGTTAATGCTCCCTACCTGCTTGTTAGCTATTGCTTCTGCCTGGCTCTCTATTTCTTTAATTCCGTTGAACGATCTAACAACGACCTTATGAAAAGTTCGAGCTTCTTCTGTTGCCGCCAGAAAATTACGCTTCCTATCAAACATCCTAAAACTGACTTCTTTCTCTAAACTATTGAGCAATCTACTTATAGCGGGCTGAGATACTCCCAATATTTTTGCTGCCTTAGTCACTGATCCTTGCAGCATAAAAGTGTTAAATGCTTCTAATTGTCGATGATTCATTTTTCTTCCTGCCTTAAGGCGTAATCAACCCCAGTATCCATAAAAGTTATACTGAAGCCATTCAGTTGATAGGTTTTATGTAGAATGGCATACTAATTTCGTTGTTAAAACATAATAAATACATATAAAAGGAATACGACTGTGATTTTACGAAAAACTATTACTTCAATTGTTAGCGTCTTAATGGTTGCATCAGTTAGCGCTGCTGACAACTACCCATCAAAACCTATTACTATTGTTGCCCCTTACGGTGCTGGCGGTGCATCTGATATAGCCGCTCGCTCTTTAGCCGAATCGGCTCGTAAACATACACGTAATGAACCTGTCATTGTCGTGAACAAAACTGGGAATGGCGGGATGGTTGGAGCTCGCTTCGTCAATAAAGCCAAACCTGATGGTTACACACTCCTACTGGCTCGTACTGGGATGTCGCTTTATCCAGCGGTTAATAAAAGCTCAAGATTAGACTGGGATTCATATACATTTCTAGGCGCTCTTGAAGCAACACCAATGATTTTAGCGGTTAATGCTGATTCACCTTATGAGTCTATATCTGACTTAATTGATGCCATAAAAAATAAACCTGGCGAAATGTCATATGCTGCCTCAGGTCCTACTGCAATAGATGGATTTTCTGTACAAGCAATGCTAAGTGATGAAGGACTTAATCCTCAATCATCAGTATCTCTAATACCTTATCGTGGCGGTAGCGCTTTAGCGTCAGCTTTATTAGGCGGTCATGTAGATTTCTTAGCGATTGCTGCTGGCTCTTTAATGCCACACATTAAAGCTGGAACAATGAGAGCACTTGCCGTGTATGCACCTGAACGAGTAAATAGCCTTCCTGATGTTCCAACAATGACAGAATTGGGATATGAGAAAGCCGGCAAGATTACAGGTTGGAGTGCATTATATGGACCTAAAGATTTACCTGCAGACGTAGTTGGTAAATGGAAAACGATTCTTGGAGAAGTAGCGATAGATCCAGAATGGTTAGACTTAACCGCTAAAAGAGGATCTATTTCTACTATAGGTAAAGTAGATCTCAATGAGTATGCAAAAAGCCAATACATGTTATTTAGTAAAATGGCAGTTGAATTCGGATATTTAAAATAAGCTCAAAATTTTATTAGTTATCAACAACTACTCATCGTAACGATGAGTAGTTGTTAAACGAGTGCATAACATGTCTAACATACACAATTTTATTATCGGCGTTATTATTTCAGTACTTTTCGGAATAATTCTTTTTTTTGTTATTCCAAATAATATTGATATACCAAGCTATCTTCCTCCATTTGTACCTGGACCAGACACCTGGCCAAAAGTAATAGTTGCGTTAGGGTTTTCACTTGGGTTGTTACTTTCATTGTTATCATTAAAAATGATAATAGAATTAAAAATGAATTTGACTTTTATTTTTAAATATTTGAAATTGAATATTTTATATATAAAGCGTTTTTTCATTATTTTATTTATATTAATAATTTATGTTGTCTTGATTCCAATCGTAGGATTTCCTTTATCATCGATGATTTTATTAGGCGTTCTCCTGTTTTCAACCGGAACTAAAGAACATCTAAAAATCAATATAATAATGAGTTTGTTTTTTCCTTGCGTTTTATATTTAATATTTACTAAAACCACAAATACTCCCTTCCCCGTTGGTAGTTTTTGGTCATTCATCGGCTTAAATTAGTTTAACTTCCAAGTTGAAAGGATAATTTAAAAATGTTTAATGAAATACTTTATAGTTTTGAACTTGTTGCTACAGTACCGAATTTTATTGCGATAGCAGCTGGAATTTGGGCTGGGGTTTTAATTGGTGCAATTCCAGGTATGACGGGAACAATGGCCGTAACACTTGCCTTGCCTTTTACCTTTTTTATGCCTCCCCTTACTAGCTTATTATTGTTAGTCGCACTATATAAAGGAAGTACATATGGTGGCTCCATATCGGCTATATTGATAAAAACACCGGGGACAGCCTCCGCAGCATGTACCCTTCTTGATGGTTATCCGTTAGCACAACAAGGCAAGGCCGGAAAAGCATTGAACATGGCTTTGGTCTCATCCTGTATCGGCGACTTTCTTTCTAATATGTCATTGTTTTTCTTAGCCATACCTCTAGCGCATTTTGCGCTTCAGATTGGACCACCTGAATTTTTTCTAGTGATGGCCTTTGCATTAACTATTGTTGCTGGTGTTTCAGGGAAGTCACTACTTTTAGGTGTTGTATCAGCATGTTTAGGATTACTTTTAGCAACAGTAGGGCAAGATGTTTATGGAAGCTACCGTTTCGCATTTAATGAAGATATGGAGTCAGGCTTAGCGACTGTTCCCGTTTTAATTGGGTTATTTGCAGTGCCTGAACTTATTAAATTTTTCATCTTTCGTTCAGATCAGTCAGCATCAGCTACAAATTTAGGTGACAACAAACTGTCTTGGAAAGAGTTTCGTCCGAGTATACCTACCATATTCAAAGGCAGCTTTATTGGTGTGGTTCTAGGTGCGATTCCGGGAATAGGGCCTTCTGCCGCTGCATTTTTTTCCTATAGTGAAGCAAAAAGAAGTTCGCCAAGAAGTGAGAATTTTGGTCATGGTGAGCTTGAAGGGATTGCTGCATCAGAATCTGCAAATAATGGCTGCTGTGGTGCAACTATGATTCCATTGTTGTCCTTAGGTATTCCTGGAGATGTTATTACAGGCGTAATGTTAGGTGCATTCATGATTCATGGATTAACGCCAGGGCCTCTTTTATTTACAGAAAACATTGATATAGTTTATGCGTTATTTATTGGTATGTTATTTAGTTCTGCATTTTTATACTTTGCAGGAAGACTTACTGCTCCTATATTTTCCCGTGTAGCATCTATCCCTCAACGAGTTTTATTACCTTCGATATTGGTGTTATGTATTTTTGGTACTTATGCGGTTTCAACCAGTTTCTTTGATGTGATCGTTCTGTTAACTATGGGTTTTATTGGTTTTGTAATGATGCTTCTAAAAATACCTGCAGCTCCTTTCTTAATCGCTTTTATTCTAGGGCCAATGTTTGAAGATAATTTCAGAAGAGCAATGGCCTTATCTAGAGGTGAGATGACGATTTTCTTTGAATCTAATATCAGTATAGCTCTTATAGGTTTGATAGTTATTTCCTTGTTTGTAACATTTTACAAGCAATGGAAACAATGGAATCAAAAAAGAACAATCAGATAAAAATATTATTTAATAAAATTATCATGAGTATATAAAATGAGTAAGCTAGAGAAAACCATTTCTATATTGAAGGATCTTATACAATTTGATACAACTAGTTGTAATTCGAACCTGCCTATTATGGATTACATAAAAGATTATTTAAAAGATTTTGGTATAGAAAGTACATTTATTAAAAACGAAGAAGGGCATAAAGCTAACTTACTCGCTACTATTGGTCCAATGGATAAGGCTGGAATAGTTCTTTCCGGTCACACCGACGTAGTTCCAGTTGAGCTTGACGGCTGGATAACGCCACCTTTTGAGTTAAGCAAACGCGATAATAGACTTTACGGTCGTGGAACTTGTGATATGAAAGGCTTCATTGCAGCTGTTTTAGCTTCTGTTCCAGACTTTATTGATAAACCTTTAGGGATTCCTATACATTTATGCTTTTCGTATGATGAAGAGATAGGTTGTGTTGGTGTTCATAGTTTAATAGATCACCTTGAGACATTATCAATTAAGCCTCGATTAGCCATTATTGGTGAACCTTCTAACATGGAGTTAATCAATGGTCATAAAGGTAAGATTGCTGTGCGTTGTTGTGTAAAAGGAAGCGCTGGCCATTCATCCTATGCACCTAAACATGTAAATGCCATAGAGTATGCAGCTCGAGGCATTGTTCATATAGCGGATGTAGCTAAGACATTTGAAACAAATGGCCCTTTCGACTTGGATTATACTGTTCCGCATTCAACAATGTTAACTACTCTAATAAAAGGCGGTAGAGCAACAAATATAACACCTGATTTTTGCCAATTTGATTTTGAAATACGTCACTTGCCAAATCATTCATCAGATCAAGTTTTGAATAAAATCAAACATTATATTGATGAGAACTTAGTACCAGAAATGAAAGCAATATCACCAGAAAGTGGGTTTTCATGGCAAACGAAATTCTCATATCCAGGGATGTCTGACGCTACTAAAACAGCAGCCTACGAATCACTTAAAAAAGTTCTCCCAAAGTCTGCAGGAAAAGTTTCATATGGAACAGAAGGCGGACTGTTTTATAGTAAAGGAAATATACCTTCAGTTATTTGTGGACCAGGAAGCATTAATCAAGCACATAAACGTAATGAGTTTATTGAAATTGATCAGCTAACCCAATGCTTAGATTTTTTAAGTAAACTTACAATTGGCATATCGAAAAATAACTTTATATAAAGTAAAGTATTTTCAAATTGTTAAGGAACATGCGATCAAGTCAAGCTGCGCGCCTTAACATTCTGAAAAGCCCAATGGCAGTCAGTAATGTGGCTGGTTTATCACTTTTCTACTACTAAACAAGATAATTGAACCTTGTTTAGTAGTTTTTAAACGGATTAACCCCTTGCATCTCGGGTCATCTGGTCAACTCGAAACACGTTTACAAGAGTAAACAGCATGGCGAGCTTACTGTCATTTTTAGCCAACCCACGATAAATAGCTTTTCTAAAACCAAACTGACACTTGATGATTCTAAAGGGATGTTCGACTTTTGCTCGAATTTTGGCTTTGATATATTCTGTTCGGATGGACTGTTTATTTTTTCTAGGGGGGCTTTTTTACGATTCTTGTTTTGCTCGCCTTTCTTTTCGAAAATACCTGCAATCAACCAGCCCACTTTCTCATCCTTTAATTCTTCTCGCTTTTTGAGTGCCACGATAGCCAGAATCCGCCGAGACAAAACACTCTTCGCCATGAAGAAGGTTCGCTGTTTCCGTGATGTCATGAACGTTGGCCGCCGTTGTACTCACGCTGTGAGTTAACCCCATTCTAGCGTCAACTCCAGCTAGGCACTTATAACGGCTAACGGCCGTCTTGATCTAACGTGAAATTGTGACCCCATAATTCCTCGAAAATAGATAGTCCAAAGCGTTGCTATTTTAAAAATTAATCTTACCTTATTTAACCTTATGGTTTATTCGACCTGATAGTATTTTGAAGGTTTCACGAATCTCTGTATTTTGGAATTCGCGAACATCTGGAATTTGTAGGCTCATAAGCCTGCTGAAGTTATTGGCACTTTCAGTGATAAGCCCTACAACCGCTGAACTAAGAGAAACTGTACGATATGTGTTATCTGCTACAGCCATTTCTTTGTGGTTTAACTCATTGGCTTTTTTAACTTTGTCTAGTTGGTCTTCTAACACTTCACGATAAATGGAAATCACATCAAGAGTTTCTTTATTTGATTCAATGTTGTTTTTTAATGTTTCTACTCGTACTTTATCAGAGATAAGCTTTTTCGATTCTGCAATTGCGGCTTTTCCTTCATCTTCAAGCTCCTCAAGCCTTGGCAAAAAATTGTTTTCTACATTCCTAATAAACTCGACTTGGATCTTATCCATTAGGCGGTATAACACAACCACCATACCGAAGTACTTTTTCGCATAGACTAAATCCTCACCTGATTGATCAGATAGCTGCTCAAGCTTTAATACTACATCCTTTAAGGCATTAAAGGTTACAGTCATAGTTAGGATTTCATCGCCAATAACAGAAGTCATTAGTACGTCAATTTGATCCGTCGTTAGGTCAATTTGCATAGCTAGAAATTCTGAACGAATTGCTGAAAGTGTAGATTCTTGCTCTTTTTTATATGCTTTAATATTTTTATCGGTGGCATCGATGAGCGTTTGATAATCTGCCTTAGAGACTGCTACCATACTTTTAAGTGTTTCTCCTGGTAGCAGTTTAGAGGCTAGACTACGCTCATCACTGACCGCCAACACCACTTCTTTTCGATATTTTTGTCGCGTCACTTTTTCTTCGGCGATTCGCTGTTCAAGTTTCTGGTATTGAATTTGCTGATCGATTAGCACTTCAGATTCAAACAACTCGATCAAGTCACTTAAATCATCATCCAAATCTTCTAATGCAGAACGCTGATCACGACCGATTATTTTGGACTTATCAAGGGTTGGAATTTCATCGTGATATGCTAAAGCATGCTCAAGTGTTTCTAAAACATCTTTTACATTATAATTGGTAGAGTTTGACGAGGTTACTTCATCTGCTAAAACCTGCCATGAAAATAGAGCACAAAAGATGGCTGTAAGTAGTTTTAATTCCATTCGTTACTTCCTTGCTTATGACTTAACCATAAAAAACTTTTTGACTAAGTACCTTATAATGATCATTTAAATAATCGCTCCATTAGGCACAGTTTAAAGTGCTCTACTCTCTTGCTACAAGAAGTTAGACAAAGATTTTTTCCAGAAGGCATCTTTTCACACTCCTCGTCAGCTCACCTTCTCCAATCAATGAGATTTTTTCAGTTTTCTACTCTAGTTTTCAGAATATTAAGGCGCGCTACTCAACTTGATCGCATGTTCCTAAGCTTTTTTTATAAAAAGTCTAAAAAACACAAGTATTAGAAGCAAGCCTAATCATCTTTACTGACTGGTAAATACTCCGCCAGCTCCACTAATTCACAATCAAAATACGCACACAGCTTATCTAAGTTGTCTGTCACTGTGCTATAGCCCTTGTGATTAATCATTTTAGATAACGTCATACGATTAATGCCAGTCTCAGTGGCAACCTCCCCTATTGTTATACGCCTATTTTCTTTAAACGACTTATCAGCAATCAACTCTTGGAGCCTAAACCTGATCATATTTCATATCCATTGATAATATTTTTAATCAAAAACGTTGACAACCCACTCAAAGTGACCTAAATTGACACTATTGATAATATATATTATCAAATATAGATATATAGATTCATATGAGGAGATAACCTATGAGCACTTACCTTACCACAGAACAACTAGCAGATAGAATCCATTATAACGTCCGAACCATTCGCAATGATTTGGTGGATAACTGCCTATTTGAAGGTCGCCATTACATACGCCCTTTTAACCGTCGAAAAATTCTTTTCATTTGGGAGCATGTAGAACAAGACATGTTAAACCAAGTTGAAGATTCACTCGCTTTAGCCTACACAGAGGAGATGTAACTATGGCAAGTGTCAGTGTACGCAAAGAAACGAACACGCTTTACCTTGATTTTCGATATATAGGGAAACGGTGTCGTGAACAAACGCCCTTGAAAGCCACAATCGCAAATAAACGCAAACTTGAAAAGCTTCTCACCCAGATCGAATCTGAAATCATAGCTGGCACTTTTCGCTACGCCATCCGCTTTCCAGAAAGTAAAATGAGCGATCATTTTTCAGATGCTGAACAACAGTTGTACGAACCTGACCTTTGGTTAGAACAGCAAGGAAAAAAGGAAGCGGTGCTGTTTACTGAGTTTGTTGCGACTTGGTTCAATCACAACAAAGTTAGCTGGAGGCGATCTCATATCGTCAATGTAGAAAGCATCATCAACAAACATTACTTGCCATTCTTTGGAAGTAAAAAGATCGACAACATCACACGAAATGACTTGCTCACGTTTCGCACAGTTCTCGCCAAAGTACCAGGACGAAACGGAAAAACAAGTTTATCTAACACTCGTATTAATAAGATTATGAATCCATTAAAACGCATTTTTGAGGACGCTGCCGATGAATTTAACTTTATCACGCCTTATATTCGCATCAAACCATTAAAGTCGCCAAAGACAGACGCTCATCCCTTTACCGTGAATGAAGTAAATCTCATTCTAAATAAAGTTCGCCATGATTATCGTGACTATTTTTTAGTTCGCTTCTTTACAGGAATGAGAACAGGCGAAATCGACGGCCTTAAATGGAAGTACATAGACTTCGATAAACGGCTAATAAAAATTCGTGAAACCATAGTAGCTGGTGAAGAGGACGAAACAAAAACAGAATCTTCACTTCGAGACATTCAAATGAGCATGCCTGTTTTTGAAGCACTAAAACGTCAACATAAGCACTCAGCTCATTTTGATAAATTTGTATTCTGCAATCGCGAAGGTGAAGCACTAAGCCATAATAACGTTACTAAACGCGTCTGGTACCCGTTACTTGGCAGTCTTAACCTTGAAAGAAGACGCCCTTATCAAACACGCCATACTGCCGCAACATTCTGGTTAGCATCAGGTGAGTCCCCGGAGTGGATAGCCAGACAAATGGGACATGCCAACACTGAAATGTTATTTCGTGTTTATTCACGCTACGTGCCAAACCTAACAAGAATGGACGGCAGCGCAATGGAAACGTTATTAGATGCTCAATTGGAGATTCGTCATGCGTAATTTACAAATCCGCTCAGCCACTCAGCCCGATTTAGATGATGTGAGTAACTTGGTCAGATTCAAAGGCTGCTACCTATTAAATGATATAAAGCTGGTCAAAACATCACATAAGCACGCACACACAATCGCGATAATATCCGACGTAGAAGGCACTGGCGAACTAGAAGTAAGACTTCTGGGCGAGCACTTCACCGACTTACATGAAAACATTGGAGAGTACATTTCGCTCGAAGCGGCGGTAAAACACTACAGCCGTGGGTATTTTTTCTATTTGGCTTGGTACGATACAATTCAATATAGTGCCACTAATCCAGTTTTAAAGAAGCTACAGAAAAGTGTTAGAAAAAATAATCGTGATAGCCAATTTAAAGCAATACATAACAGAGTGATGAGAATAAATGACGAATTAATAAAATCACTTTGCCTATCTTTATTGTTGGATCCAACAATAACATTGCCATATAACCGAGCAAGAAAGCTTCTTTTAAACAACCATAAGATGGGGGATTGCGAATTTTGCGTTCAGCTACTGTCTTTAGCCAGTCATGATAAAGATATTTGGTTTGTTGGTGAAAAGCTCAGTACTATAATTAACCCTATACCACTCAAACTATGGGAAACACAACAATTAGGAAATTAAACCGATAGCAAGCTACGCACATTACAACAATGTATTGCGTAGCTTGCCTGCTCTACAAAGAAAGTGAATGATACGAAAATTGACCAATAACTAAAAAATGTAAAAAGCATTCTTACATTTCCGAAATATTTAAGGGTACGAAAAATGACAGCTTCAACTACCGATCAAGACACCCTATCTGCATCAAGACTCATTTGGCTTGAAAGCATGCGTAGTCAAGAAAAATGGGGATTAACACAAAAAGAAGCCATCATACTTCTTGGAAGACGTTCACAATCAACCTATAAATCTTGGCTTAAAAAAGCTGAAACTAATGGAAGAATACGACTAGGAATTGACCTACGAGCAAGGCTTACACTATTAACTGACATTCATAATGCACTATTTTTATCAACGCCTAGTGGAGATGTATATAGTAGATTTAAGTGCCCAATAAACAACACTGTGTTTCAAGAAAAAAGCATAAAAGAATGCTTACTCGAAGATTCATGTATCTTGTATATGAATGCAGTCAAACAATATTGTAATGATCTGTCGAGCGGTAAGTGAATAGACACGCTTGACGATGACAACACATTTTTTACCTTCTAAAAAACTGACATTGATAATACTTCATAAATCGATTTCATGGTAACCGTTAACCTAGGTAAGCGTCATAGAATTGGCTAAGTTGATATATTCTGAAGTAGCGTTAACAAGAACAAAGCATGACTCATTTTTAGCATGGTCATTCCTTCAGCATTGGGGCGGCTCAGCATTCTTAGTTCATGGCACTGAACATAAATACCATGGTTATGTCGACGATTGACAGATTCAGATGCGAAGTTAGGGCTCCAAGATAAGGAATGCAAAATAGTCTGCCATTCTACTCGCTCATTTGCAGGCACTTTGCAAACTCGATCCATGGCGTCCCAAGACTTTCCCCATAGCGTCAATAATCGACTTAATGCAGTCCTTTCAAGAGTAAATAAGGCTTTGATCCACTCCCAAAATTCAGGTGAGGCTAAATACGCTTCAGCCGCCTTTGGTCGGTAAGCATCAGGTAAATTAACACTGTCTGAAAACGAAGGAATAGAAAACGCCCGATATCCGACATCTTGTTCTAATGTCTCCTGATATGCGCGCCAAACCTTTGTGACGAATGCTGTTTCCAAGTCAGATTTTTCAATGACATATTGCGAGCTTTCTAAATCCAAATTCATTGTATTGCACTCTGTCGTCACACTGATGTATTCCAGTACTCTTAAAGAACGCTCAATATCTTTGATCAGCCGAGACTTAGCTGAAAAGGTATCTGACTTGATATTAGATAATTCAAGAACGGGGAGGTTTATGCCTTTTTCACCGGCAAGGTCCTCTATTTCGACACCTGAGAGTAATTCATCCAACACGCAATAAGACGCTGACAAGCCTGATTTATTTTTCCGGCGTGAAAAATAGGACTTATCCATACCAACAAGTGCTTGGATTTCATTGTCTAATATCTTTAGTGATCTCAGCTCACCTTCTGTCGCAATCCAGCGCCAATAATGCGTCAAATGAACATAGTTACTAATGGTCGTTGTGGCCGAACTGTGACCAACCATAAGAGCCAATGCAGGCAATAAAGCATGACGCGTAGATGGGTTACCAATCGTGGCTTTACGGAAGTTGCCTTGAAACTCAGCAAAAGTACCACAAGGTAACCAACGCTTAATCGACAGAGCGATAGGGTCAGATTGCGCATCACTAAGAATTAATGAAGTTGCGACGAAATTTATACCAGTATGACGGCAATCATAAAGACGCGTGTTTGAATCACCCGTCACCAATTGAAGCGCTTCCGTTACACGATTGAAGGTTTTATCCATACTGCGAATACGATCAGGAAAAAGCGGATCATAAAAGAGTGGCGGATTGTCACCCTGCTTTCTCGCTTTTTCAACGTACGCGCTAACTCGATCGAATTCATCGTTAGTCATGAGAACAATATACGGAATACGTCGATTGCCGTTTCTTGTTTTGGTGCTACCAAAGACATTACTTCTGATAGAGCACAGCCCACTTTGCTCACACCAATCATTCACTCTTAAACGTCGAGTTTCTGCACGTCTAGTCATGAGGCGATAACTGATGATCAAAACAACAAGACAAGCTTCTTGCTCTGATGGTACCAAATAAGGATCATTGGTAATGAGATTGAAAGCCCTTTCGTATTCCACATGAGTGATGATGTTTCGGGTAATGACGTCATCCACCAAAGCAACATCAAGATCTTGCCAGTCTACTTTGGGAGATTGAAAATATCGTCGGCACTGTCTATGAAAATCCATCAGTCTGCGCAATCTAGGCTGCCCGTGTACTTGATCGCCCATATCAATAACATCTTGATAGATATCAATTAGGTCATCGTAGTCTAACGATAACAGTGACTTGTTCGCACACAGTTCACACAAAGCGGGGCCGATCGTAGATAAATAGGTTTTTATCGTTGATACCTTCAACCCCGTCTCGCTCTTGCCACGTCGAGATGAAGCCTCCAGCAGCCACGTAAGAATCAAAACTATTATTTCAGGTAACGCGTTTGAGTGGTTTACCAACTCTGTAACAGAAGTTCGTGCCTGGCCATCGCCAATTAAACGATTCCAATAAGCTCTAATACCCTTCTTTGAGTTATGGCCAGAATCATCTAACGCTTGCGGAAGGTCTTTAAAAAATGCTCTGTAGAAAGATCTATCTTTAACGGCTTTGTAAGTGCGCTTCTCTATAAGCTGATCTTGAACAACAGAAATATCTGTTTGTGCACCTAATGGAAAATACTCGGTGGGCGACATTAAGCGTTGTAAGGCATGTGGTGATAGACGCTTCGTATCCACTGTATTTTGACGTAATCCGAACAGTACACCGCTTTCACCCTGACGCAGTGACATATCTAAGTGTTTAAAAAAGAGAATAAAGCGCCACTTATCATGGCCGTACTCATTACTCGCTGTAATGATCAATCCACGCAATTTAGAGAGAACCTTATGAGATGCAGTTTTATGACCAGCGTCTTTTAGGCGCCCTAAGTCTTTGTCGATTTTTTTTAGGTCAAAAACAATATTGCAAACTCCTAACTTTCTCACAATCAACGCCATTAACACGCTACTGATACCTGCAAACATGATTGGCTGTCCAGCAATATTGCCTGTTAAATACTGGTTTGCGTAGGTAATATCATTAATAGTAAATACCTTATCTGACCCCGCTTTAAAAAATCCATTGATGGCTTCTTCACCATCAAAAATGAGTGACATCAATAAGACTACTTTTAGAAAATCAGGATCAAGATCCTCACTCTGACTACAAATCGTTCTGACTAATTCAACAAACTGAGCATACAAAGTACGATAAGCATGCTCAGCGATATGTATTTTGAAAGGGAAAACGGCTTCAATTTTAGGGTTTCTAAAGTAAACACCTTTCAACAAGGTCTCTAAACTTATGTCATCGAGCTGGTTGCCCTCTTTATCGACAAGTAAGTCATCTAATTGCTTAATCGCCTCTTCATGTACAAATGGCTCTTCTACCAACTCTTTATTTAATATTTCATAGATGGAATCATCACTGTTTTTTATTTTTTCCATCGCCTTTTTCAAAGCGTTTTTTGCTAAATCTTTGATGTTAGCTGTGTTACTACCATCAATCGTTTTTGGTAAAAAATAAGCAACTTTAAGGCCCTCTGTATTGCTGTACTTGGTTCTCTTTAAGTTTACAAAACCCAATTGCGTTAAAACATCTTGAACAAGAGAACGATGCTGGTCCTGTTCATCGTCATGTAACGATCTCAATGAAGTATTTTGAAAAGAATGAAGTGCTGATGAGACATGCCCCATTTGATGATCAAGATACGGCGAGGAATTAGGCTGCCGAAGCATTGATTGATAAAAGAGCTGCCTCAGAGCATTCTGAGGCAAAGAAAAATCATCCCCTAAAAACGTTTCAATTAGAGTTGTGTCAGAGGGCTTGATCGTATTATTAGGCATCCACCTACCCAAAATTGGTGTATTACCTTTTCGTGATAAGGAAGCAGACAATGTCCTTGCAAAAGGATCACCGATTGATCTTAAACGTTTTGATATTTGCTCAACCCAGCCCTTACTGTTGTTGATTTGAGATGAAAGTATTTCTGGGATCGGTAGTATTCTGACCGCACTTTCTCCGAAAAAAAGCTTATCGGCAATCATGACTTGAGAATAATCGTGACTCCAACAGGCATGTTCAATGAAGAGCGAATTATGCCTCCTATGAGTAGTGGCACAAACAAACATGGTCACTGTGTAAGCAACTACTAAGTTGTAGATATTCTTGAGTTGACAAGGGTCTTTTTCATTTTTAACGGTCAAAAGCAATTCGTTTAAAGCGCTTATTTTAGTAGTTAAACGTTCTTTAAATAGTTCAACAGAAATAGATAATCGAGAACCAACCGTCCCTTCTTGATTAGAAAAGGGGTTGTTGGATAAGTCGACTGGAGTGAATGTATTGACGGCTTGATAAAAGAGACTCTGTAGATGCTTTGCCTTGGCTGCCATGTAGTAGTGTCTGGTCGAATTCGAAAAGCTATTGTTTGCAAAAATCAACGATGCATTATGCTGTCCAAATTGATCAGATACACAGGCAAATAATGCATATCTCAGCGCCCTTTTCGTAATTGGCCGGTGTAAACCACCTAACGCTCGAATTTCACGACAAGCATCATTTAAATATCCACTTGCTTGCTGCTCATCATTTAAATCTAAAAAATCTTCAAGAGTGACTCCATTAGAGTCACTAAAAAAATCGTTAAGCATTTGGAAAAAAGCATCAGGAATTGGCAAAGCCAACCATTCGTGATGTTCATTCAGCCAATACAAATCCTCAGGTTTTGGCTTAAAACGATTCTGTACATCCAGTTCTTTACGCCAATAGCACTTTGCTTGTAAATCAACCACGCCGAAAGACTTCGGATCAGTTTGTAGCAATAATGCAGTATCACTTGATCTAGTTATATGAATGCCCATTAGCTCATGTGTTTTTAGCGCTGTGAGCATACTTAACACTACCAAAACTGATGACGGTGAACATGTTGTCGTGAACAACCACCTTTGAAGAGTGCTAACCTCAAGTGTTGATAATCTTACCGGACAGAGAAGCAAACCAAATTGCTCTCTTGTTTCAATTATTTGGTTGCGAAATAAATCGCGCTGGGCTGCTCGAATCGGAAACGGCGAATCATCTTTAAGATCAACTTGATTCGTTTCTTCAGGCTCATCTACTGTTAAGTCATTCCCAGAAAAAGGAAGTGGTTGGGTATGAACATGAGGCTTATGAGATGATTTTCTGCGAGGTGGAATTATTTCAGTACGAGTAGCATTACTCTTTAGACTTAAAAAAACAGACCAACCGCGTTTAACTTCTTTTAAAAATGCAAACGAAACAGCATTTCTTTTGAGTTTTAAATTAACCACATATTCCAATGTTTCCAATAAACCTAAGTCATCGGGAGCAGCTGAGATGATTGTCCTACTAGAAGTAATTAAGCGCCTAATATTGCCAGCAGCCTCCATAATCGTAATGCCATCACTGGTAAGGTGATCGTGAGCAAATAGCGAAATAAATACAGCTGATTGAATTAACAGTGGAACCCGGCTCTGCTCAACTGAATAGTAGGTTGCAACGTCAATGGTTGCTAAAGTAGAAACCGCTCTAATTTCAAATTTTCCAGTGACATTTGTTTTAAGCAGATGCAGATCAAGTTCAGAGTTTGTACTTCCATGAAATAAAGCATCCATGCTTAATAATGACTCTTCTATGTTTTGCTCGTACTCAACAGAACGCAACCCTCGGATGAAAAACCGAAGTGCGGCCACTTTCTGATCAAGTGAGGCCCCTTCTTCTGGCCAATTGCTCAGTAGTTTGGTAAGCACACCTAGAGCCCAAGCTCATTTTGTTTGCTTTCAAATTCACCAAAGCTCAGTAAACTGAATTTACTCCCTGTAATTTCCTTAACTGTGAAATCAAAGAAAGGACCATCAGGCAACAAACCAAACCCATGCTCCTTACGGAACAGACAGAACTGTTCATGAGTCAAAATGATCTTTTTGCTCCCCTTACCTGAGTATGGCAGCACAACAATTTCACTCTTTTTCTTATCAACCGCTATGATCTCATGACGCTCTAGAACATGCGGTTCAACATCAATTTTACTGATCAATTTAGGCGGTATAGTCTCCGTATTAATGACCATTGCTTCATACTCACCTACCTCTACATTAATAGCTTTGCCTTTAGATAACTCGCGTATATTTGAAACTGAACGAGCCATTTGTTTAATACAATTCTTCCCTGCAGCCTCATAAACAGAGTTGTCTAACGTGGTATTGGCATTTTTAAATCTATCAAAGCATTCACCGTAATATTTGAAAGACCGATCCATAACCTCGCATACTATCTTTCGTTCAGTACCAAACAAATCTATGTTTTTAACATCAAAAAAATACAAAATCTGAAAGTATTTAGGCAATATTAGAATTGAGAAACAGTCTTTTTTTAATTTAAATCCTGCTTGTAATTTTTCTGACTTCTTGATGCCACTACTATTTGCAATAAATGAAATATCACTCAATAAATTACTTAGAATCTTGACTGCTTCATTGCCGCTGTTGTCCATTGCCGAAACAAGTACACCGCCAGCTTTCTTGTGAAACCCTATCCCTTCAATTTCAAGATCGACCTTACATACCACTTCACCTAAATTCATTTTAGACATATATACCTCATCTATTAAAGTACAAAAATCAACCAGTTGACTTCTCGATATTAGCAGATGAAACAAAGAATAGAAGTGTTAGTATGAATATATGCGTCACCATATGACGCATATAAAAAGACGCATTCAAGAGTTTATATAGACGTACTTAAAATGGCTTTAGCGTGCTCATGAATTTTTTCACGCCATTCTATAGGCTCAATTACATTAATCTGTGAGCCATGACTTAAAATCCACATAAAGGTTTGCTGATCATTAGGAACAGAGACGATTAAATCATATACGTCAGAATTATCTGTCAACATCAATTCTTGATTAAGGCTTAGAGGCGTTTCCTGTAGCGTCTGAGCCAATTCTTTTTGTATGGTAGCACGCAGGCGAACATCGCCACTCAACTGCTCAGATACCTTCACACCAAACTCACCCGCTGCAATATGATCTTGGATATTGAAATTAGGCAATGGGCGATAGACTTGAGTGGATTTTGACGCCTTCAGAAACCTATGAAATGCGAAATGGGCAACACCTTGATAATCATTTACCGATCCAACTAAATAACTCACACTATGACGAATAATCATACCGTAAGGATGGATGACGTAGCTCTTCGGCTCTTGTTCACCACGTTTATGGTAAACAACATCTAAGGCGTAGCCTTCAAGCAAAGCCAGCGATAAATTCCACCACATTCCATCATCAATTTTCGCTGGAACCAAATATTTACCATTTGGCAAAGCAGTTACACGCTTAGTCCAATCAACAAGACTATTTTGTGTTAATCCATCAATATAATTTTGAGCAGTCTCAAAATATTCGCTAAGCTGTTCTGTTGCAATTTTTGGAAGCAGACCTGAAAGTTGATCCCGAGCAAGGACCCACGTTAATGCAGTTGGTGTATCCATGGTTTCAAAATTAATTGGGCTTTTGTCTTTAAAGCTCCATTTATACTTGTGCTTGGATTTATCACAGTTTAGGCCGAATTGCTTTGTTAGCGCTTTAAGGTCTCTCTGGAGAGTACGTATTTGAACGCTAAAACCTTTCCCTTCTAATGCCGTTTGTATCGTTTCGGCCGATATAGAACGATCTGGTTTATCCGGAATAGCCCTTAGGATCTCTATTTGACGAAATAATGCAGTGTAATTAGTACCCATTCCTCGACTCCCTGAGTAAATATAAAATCCCACACAACTAACGCTTAATGCAAAGACTCACGCAGAAGCACCAACGACAAAAAGAAATTACTTTTTAAAGTGCTCTGGTCACATTGGTTTTTCAGCTTCGTCATAAAATACCAATTAGCCCTAACAATTAATTTCTTTATTAGTCAGTTAGTTATGAGAATGTAGAAAAATACACTTTAGGTACATTAAAGTCACTTGGCAACAAATTTGGTCACAGAAATCTTGTGACCAAAAATATCATGTTTACCGTATGGACTAAAACGAGCGAAGGTCAAAGAATGGGCTAAAATAGGTATCTGGGAGTATTTTAATGAATGGATTAAAAATCGAAATATTCGGGATGGTCACCATATGGTCACATATTCGCCACATGATAAATTAAGAGACTGAGAAGAATTCAACATTAACGATTGAGAAAAGGAAATAAATAATGACTAGGACAGTCAGATCTATATATATCAAGGCTTACTGGCGTAAGATTATATAACAAAATCACTCATATAAATGGTGGGTGTGGAGAGGTTCGAACTCCCGACATTCGCCTTGTAAGGGCGACGCTCTCCCAACTGAGCTACACACCCGCTTGTAAAACGGTAACGCTTTGCCATTGACCACATCACTGTAAAAGCAACATGAAATGGCGGAATGGACGGGACTCGAACCCGCGACCCCCTGCGTGACAGGCAGGTATTCTAACCAACTGAACTACCACTCCAACACGATCTAGTTCTTTTGCTTGTTTGACCAAGCCCACTGTCTAGTTAGTGGTGGTGTGTGAAGAATTTGCCTTGTAAGAGCGAAAAACTTAAGTTACTTCATCCAACCTAAAATGACCTAGAATGCAAAAATACAAGGAAAACCTTATAAATCAAAAAATTATTTTTTTATGCTTTCTCTCTAATATAATCCAATCTTACAGATTAAATCATTTCATGAAGAAAATTAAAAAAATTGGTCACATGTTTCTTCTAAGTTCATTCATCCACTAAATAAATCGGTGAACGACCTTCGGCTGAAGACGGGGCGTATAATACACCAACGAAATGTATTGTCTAATCTTTTTTTTGAAAAAATAATCAGTATGATTTACATCCTAAACAGAAGCTCTATGTAGGATACCTTACAGGTGATTCAGCTACCTGAATCGATCAGTCTTTCTAGACTTTTAATTGATGTAAAATGAGCTTCCTGAGGAGTTAACGACTTACAGAAGTATTTAAAATTCAAGCTGTCAAACAAGAAAGAGAACAAGGATATTTAGTTGCTAGCGTGTCGGACCGCTTAGGGATGTCAACCCATAGCCTTTATGGTTGGCTTAAAAAATATGCCACTACACAAAGCTATCAGTAATTTATTTAGATCAAGCCTTTAAAATTAAATTCGTGTACTTATGAAATCGAATGTTGGTTTTAATACCATACAGTGCTTTTTAATCTAGCAAACAAGACTTATCTATGCTGTTTTTTAAGTCCAGCTTTAACTAAGGCCAATCGGAAAAATCTTGCATGACATGTTCCTTGTGACCACCGCCTTTTTCCGCGTAATTCCGTTTAAATTGGCTAGGAGAAAGTCCCGTTTCTTTTTTAAAAAAGTGGCTAAATTGGCTCGCGTCGTTGTAACCCAAGCTATTGGCAATCGCTTGCACCGAATCCGATGACTTTTTCAATCTCAGAGTCGCTTCTATCAAAACGCGGTTATTAATCAGCTGCAAAGGGGACTTTTTGAGGTTGCGCTGACAAATAGCGTGCAAGCGATCGTAGGTCGTAATCAGTTCCTGACAATAGTAAGACACTGCTCTTCTATTCCGATATTCGACTTCCACCAGCTGACGAAATTGCTGCAATATTAGTTCATCTGGTGAATGCGTTAATCGCATGGATTCAATGTTGCTCAGTCGATAAATACTGATAAGTAAGATACGAATAATCGAGCAAATTACCGTTCGTGAGCGCTTCTTCGTTACCGCTATTTCTGCGCTTAATAAACGTAAAAGCGGCAAAAACGCTTCATCAATATCTTTTTTATCACAATGCGTAATGGTGAACTGTCGCATTAAGACTTCCAATTTCGCGCTGTCGAGATCGGATCCTGTCACCAAAGAAATCAATTCATCACTGTAACCTAACAGCCACATTTGGCTGCCTGGCGGCACCAACACTTTGGCTTGTTTCTTATGAGGAAGACAAAAAATGGAAGATTCCGTCACCTGATGCATTTCTTCCATCGAAACCGACACGTCGCCACGCTGAACAATGCCGAGCAAATTAAAGTCGGCGAAATTATCATTTCCCGTGCTGAATATTCGAGATTGTAAACCCGGCTGAATCGATTCAAAGCGCACCATAGAACCAATAATATTGGTCAGCATAAGTATCCTCCTCGGTTAATTTATTAGAATAAACCAGAAATTGACAAGATTAATCCATAATTTGACATGTTGGTAGCGTGGATAGCTGTTAATCTTTTAAAAATTCCTCAGCTACCGACAAAAAATCTAATAATGGTAAGGGTGAAAAATTGAGTATTGAGTACAACAATATCAACCTGACAACCGAACCTGACATCAATTTATTCATTGATGGTCGCTCGACTCCTGCTATTGCAGGCGGTTATTTTGACAGGTTAGACCCAAGTACCGACCTCGTCGCTTCTCGTGCGGCATGCGGTCGACGCGAAGACGCAGAACACATGGCGTCCGTTGCGGCGGCTAACTTTCATAAATGGTCGACAACAGACGTTACTGAACGAGCGCGCATTCTTCGTCACGCAAAAGCCTTGATGCCGAAATATCGAGATCGCTTTGCTCAATTGATGTTAAAAGAAATTGGCGCCATTCATGAATGGGTAGATTTCAATATAAAAGTAGCGGCAGAAGCCATTGAAGCCGCCGTAGAACTGGCGCTCAGATACCCTTTCGTACCCTCAAAAATTGACGCATTGGATTCATATACTGTGCGCCAACCCGTTGGCGTTTGTCTTGCCATTGCACCTTGGAATGCACCGATTGTACTGGCGATGCGCGCCGTTGTATTTCCATTGGCCTTTGGCAACTGTGTCATTTTAAAAGCGTCCGAATTGTCCCCTGCAACACACTCGCTCATCGCCGAATTACTACATGAAGCAGGCGTTCCGAACGGCGTTATTTCCGTGATGACCAATGCACCAGAGCATTCAGAAGAAGTGATTGCAAGTCTGATCGCGAACCCATCTGTAAGACGGGTTAACTTTACCGGCTCGACGCGCATTGGAAAAATCATTGCTGGACTTGCCGCCCAACACCTAAAACGCTGCCTTTTAGAGCTCGGCGGAAAATCGCCTCTTATTGTGTTGAAAGACGCCAACCTACAATTAGCCGCAAAAGAAGCCGTTTATGGCGCTTTTTTAAATCAGGGCCAAATCTGTATGGCGACAGATCGAATTATTGTTGAGCAAGCCATTGCGGATGAGTTTATTGACATTCTTAAAAGCATGATGGTTGATCTCGTTGCTGGCGACCCTCGACGTAACGGCGTTAAGCTTGGACCTGTTGCCAGCCCTTCTATTGCTTCTCGTTTATCTGCGCTCATCGAAGACGCTCTAGACAAAGGCGCCACACTGCTTGCTGGCACGCCACGCAGAGGGCAGTTTATTGATGCCACTTTGCTGGATCACATTACGCCGATGATGCGCATTTACTCAGAAGAATGCTTTGGACCAATCGCCGGTATTTATCGAGTTGATTCCCCAGAAGAAGCCATTACCGTCGCCAACAATTGTGAATATGGGTTGGCCGCGTCCATCTTCACCAACGATCTCACGCTCGCCAAAGACATGGCAAACCGTATTGAATCCGGCATGTGCCACATCAATTCATCCACCGTAAAAGACGATCCTGCCATGCCTTTTGGTGGGCTCAAGTCGAGCGGCTATGGTCGTTTCGGCGGTAACGCTTGTGTGGACGAATTCACTGAAGTGCGATGGATTACCGTCGCTCCCCCCTGATGTTTCTCATCAGACTTAAGCCGTTCTAAATAACGCGGTTCAAGACAAACCATTCAAACAACAAAAATAAAAAGAGGTTCTTATGAAAGCACGTCTATTGGCCCCCTTTGCGCCAAATTTAACCAAACTCATGTTATGCGCCGTCACCGCCGGCAGCTTGATGTGGTCCGGTCAGATGCTCGCAGCGCAAGATGACGACACCATTCGCATCGGTTTTATCAGTCCAAGAACCGGCCCTTTGGCCAGTTTTGGTAAAACAGATGGTTTTATTTTAGAGCAAGCGCGCCTCGCGTTAGCGAATGGTATGACGGTAGCGGGCAAACATTATCAGGTGGAAATCATCGATCGTGATAGCCAGTCGGATCCAGCACGAGCGTCGCAACTTGCAAAAGACTTGATTAACCAAGATGTGGACTTGATGTTGGCAATTTCAACACCGGAAGTAATAAACCCCGTTGCCGACGCCAGTGAAGCCGCGGGTATTCCTTTTATCTCAACCGTTATGCCTTGGGAAGCTTGGTATTATGGGCGCGGTGCAAAACCCGGCGAAGCCAGCCCATTCAAATGGACGTACCATTTTGGTTTTGGCACAGACGAGTTTTATCGCACTTACCTTTCTCAATGGTCTTTGATCGATACCAACAAAAAAGTCGGCGTAATGTACCCGAACGATGCCGATGGCAACGCCATTCGCGCTGTGCTTAAGCCGCGTATTGAAAAAGCAGGTTATACGGTGATTGATCCGGGCGCTTACGAAACCGGTACGTCAGATTTTTCCAGCCAAATCGCGCTGTTTAAATCCGAAGGTGTTGAGATCATCAACTCTTTCCCTATTCCACCGGATTTCGCAGCCTTCTGGCGACAAGCCGCGCAACAGGGTTTGCATCGTCAAATCAAAATCATCCAAATCGCCAAAACCGGACTTTTTCCTTCCGATATTGAAGTATTGGGATCGTTAGGACCAAAGATTGCGTCTGCCGCTTATTGGCACAAAACCTTCCCTTATACGTCCCCATTAACGGGTCAAAATGGTGAAGAATTAGCCGCGCTGTGGGAAAAGCAAACCGGCGAGCAATGGACTCAGCAACTGGGTGCAACACTGTCTTTGTTTGATGCAGGTACAGAAGCGCTGAAACAGTCCAAAAACCCTATGTCTCGTACTTCCGTGCGTGATGCCATCGCAAAGCTCAATGTCACAACAATTGGCGGCCAAGTTGACTTCACCTCGGGCCCTGTTCCCAATGTTGCCTCCGGCCCTATCATTGGAGCGCAATGGGTAAAAGGTACCGGCAAATTTAAGCTCGATTACGTGATTACTGAAAACGTCACAGACACGAATGTCCCTGTGACTCACACGTTACTTCAGTACAACCGTTAATAGGAATTCTATCGTGATAATAACGCCATACTCACAACTTCAAGCGACGGGCATTCATAAGTCTTTTGGTCGCGTGCAAGTGCTGAATGGAATTGATTTCACCATGGACACCAACGATGCCATTGGCATCGTTGGACCTAATGGTGCCGGAAAATCCACCCTATTAAGCGTGCTGTCTGGTGCTCAACCGCCCACCAGTGGACAGATAAAACTCAATGATCAAGACATTACTCATCAACCCGCACGACAACGTGCCAAGCAAGGTTTAGTGAGAACGCACCAAATCCCGAAGCCTTTTTCAGGTATTAGCGTGTTTGAAAATGTCTTTGTGGCGGCCATTCATTCTGCCACCAGTAACCGTGAAGAAGCCTACGACATCGCCCTTGAATCGATCAAACTGTGCGGCATGTTGCCGTTGGCAAATCGGGAAGCCGACAGCATTGGCCTTCTCGATCGCAAACGCTTAGAACTGGCTCGGGCGCTCGCGACCCAACCAAAGCTGCTGTTTTTAGACGAAATTGGCGGCGGTTTAACCGACGCGGAAGCCCTGCAACTGGTGGATACCATTCTGACGCTGCGTGAGCGTGGCATTGGTATCGTGTGGATTGAACACATCGTACACATCTTATTACGCGTGGCCAAAACACTTATTTGCATGGACAGCGGTCGCATCATTGCCCAAGGCACGCCTGACGATGTCATGTCGAATCAACAGGTCATGAAAGCGTATATGGGAGGAGCCAGCCATGCTGTCAGTGCATAATTTAGACGTACGTTATGGACAGTTTCGTGCCGTACAGGGCGTGTCCATCGAGATCGCTCAAGGCGACATTGTTTCACTAATTGGCGCCAATGGCGCAGGCAAATCCACTTTTCTCAAAGCCATTGCCGGTGCCTTGCCCATTTATTCGGGCAGCGTGTCTTTTAAAGACCAAGACATTACCGACACCTCGTCAAGCACGCGCGTTCAACAAGGCTTATCACTCGTGCCAGAAGGACGACGTTTGTTTAGCGAGATGACGGTGGAAGAGAACCTATTGCTGGGCAAGGCCGCTCAGCGACAGGGCGATTGGGATATTGAACGCATTTTTACCACTTTTCCCAATTTGGTGAAACGTCGACATTCTAAAACGGGGAATTTATCCGGTGGCGAGCAACAAGCCACGGCCATTGGCCGCGCACTCATGGCGAACCCTGAACTGCTGATTTTAGACGAAGTAAGCTTGGGATTATCGCCACTGGTGGTCGATCAAGTGTATGCCTCGATCGAAAGTTTACGCGACGCTGGCACGACTATTTTGTTGGTCGAACAAGACCTAGAACGTGCCATCACCTTCTCTCAGCGGGCAATTTGCATGCTTGAAGGTCGTATCGTGCTCGATAAGCTAACCGCCGATACCCATCGCGATGAAATCACTCAAGCCTATTTTGGCCTGAATAAAGCCACTCAACAGGAGATGTCATGATCAATAGTCTGGTACAAGCCATCTTACTCGGCGGCTATTATGCCCTAGTCGCCTGCGGCTTAGCCTTTATGTTTCAGGTAATGCGAATCATCAATCTGGCTCATGGCTCGCTGGCCATTTTAAGCGCGTACTTAGTTTGGGAAATCACCGATGCACTCGCGCTGTCGCCTTTTATTTCGGTACTTATGGTACTTCCAATCATGGCTGTGGTGGGATTGTTACTGCAACGCGTCATCTTAGAACGGGCAACAAAAGGCGGAGAACTGTTACCCGTTCTAACCACCTTCGGCCTCGCCATTGTGATCGACAATTTGTTGTTCCAACAATTTGGTGCGAATACCCGTTCGCTGGCGCCTTATCTTGGCGATTTAAGCTGGGATTCTTATGAAATTTTTGGCTTATGGATAGGTAAGCTTCCTGTCATCGTTTTGCTCACTGCCATTGTTGTGATCGGTGGGTTGGATCTGGTGCTGCGTTTTACACCACTAGGACGACAAATACGAGCTACGGCATTCGACCCAGAAACCGCCGGTTTAGTGGGCATAGACGCTCGAAAAATTGCCGGGATTTCCGCCGCCATTGCGATGATGACAGTGGCCATTTCTGGTACGGCACTTGGTTTACGTGGCACTTTCGATGCGTATGCTGGCGGCCCTCAACTCTTGTTTGCTTTTGAAGCAACCATCATTGGTGGTACAGGCTCTTTGTGGGGCGTGTTCATGGGCGGCATTATTCTGGCGATTGCACAGAGTGTCGGTGCACTCATTCACCCGCAAGGTTTTTTATTAGGTGGGCATTTGGTCTTTCTGATGTTTTTGTTTGCCCGTATTTATCTCACTAGCAATGTTTTCTCTCTCAAACACTGGCTGCTTAAAGGTCATCATAAGGGAGGCTCTCTATGAATATCAAACGCTCCAATGCCTATTCAAAGGCGACTATTTTCATCGTTGTTGTGTTGTTTATTGCCCTGATCATGATGCCCATGTTGACGTCTAACAACATCATGGAACGCCTAACGGTGCTCTTCATTTACATCATCATGGCGGCAATGTGGAACACACTGGCGGGCTTTGGTGGCTTAATTTCTATCGGTCAGCAATTGTTTTTTGGCTTAGGGGCTTACGCAACGATTCGTATTACTAATTTGGGTATTTCCCCTTTTGCGGCTTTGTTAATGGCGGCATGTTTAGTGGGGTTACTCAGCTGGCCTATTTCCACTTTCATGTTGCGGTTAAAAGCGGGCGAGTTTGCCATTGGCATGTGGGTACTCGCGTCGATCGGTCACTTATTGGTGAACCTTGACCCCTTGATTCAAGGCGAAACCGGCATTTCATTAATCGCGCTCAACCAATTTGACATAGAAACTCGCCGCACACTGATTTACCTCTCTGCGCTGCTAGGCATGTCAGGTTTGTTGCTGGGCTTGTTCTTTATTCTTCGATCGCGCGCTGGCATTGCTATGCAAGCTATTCGAGACAACGAAGAAGCCGCCGACTCTATCGGCGTGGATGCGGAAAAAGTCAAAAAATGGTTCTTCATTTTTGCTGCCTTTGGTACGGCATTAGCGGGCGCATTGTGGCTTGCCCAAGCATCGTCCTTCCAACCTAAAACCTACTTCTCGGTTCAATGGACGGCCTACATGATCTTCATGGTATTGGTTGGTGGATTAGGACGATTTGAAGGTGCCCTATTAGGCGCATTACTCTTTTTCGCGGTAGAAACATGGTTTGCCAGTACGGGCGTTTGGTATCTCGTCGGTTTGGGTGCTATGGCTATGTTGTGCTCTCTATTTTTGCCGAAAGGCCTTTGGGGCGCCATTGAAAACCGCTTGGGTATTACCTTGATTCCGGTGGGCTACCAAGTCACCGGATTGGTTGTCGACAAAAAATCTAAAAAGACGTAAGGAGATCATTATGTTATTCGGAAAAATAATCGTTGTGACGGGCGTTGCCAGTGGTATTGGCCAACGTACCGCAGAACTTGCTGCGCACATGGGGGCTGATGTTATCGGCATCGATGTTGTCAAACCGAATCATTCGATCGGTACGTTTTTGCAGGGTGATATTTCGACTAAAGCAGGCGTGGATGAAATCGTCAATGCACTTCCTGACGGAATTGATGCACTGTGTAATGTCGCTGGTGTTTCTGGGACCGGTGGCGCGGCGCTGACGTTAGCGATTAACTTCTTTGGTTTAAAAGCGCTCTCAGAAGGGTTGGTCACCAAAATCCGAACGGGCGGCAGCATTATTAACGTGGCGTCAATGGCGGGATACGGCTGGCGTGAAAACACACAGCGCGCCTCAGCGATGGCGAAATTAAGTGGCTTTCCAGAGCCTAGCAAACTGATGGAAGATTTTGCGATTCCCAATGAACTCGGTTACCCCATTTCAAAAGAAATACTCTTAGTTTGGACCATGCTGGCCGCTCATCAACCGATGTTTAAATCACGAAACATCCGAGTGAATGCCGTCTCACCGGGTCCAGTCGAAACACCAATTCTGACACAATTTCGCCAAGTACTTGGCGATCAGCGTGTCAATTCTGATGTGGATCGAGTCGGTCGTGCGGGCACACCGGCGGACATTGCGCCGGTTATTTTATTCCTCTGCTCAGACGCCGCTCGCTGGGTAAATGGCAACAACATCGCAGCGGATGGTGGACTGGAAGCTTCCGTGACAGTCGAAGCGCTTGGTTTATCAAAAACGTAACTTATAACAAGCATAGTTTAAAAAATATAACGTATAGAAACGTAACTTTTAAAATAAGGAAACACATTATGACGGTTTTATTAAGCATCGGTGGTCATGACCTAAAAGCCAGTAACCACAAAGAATATTCTCGCTTAGACCCAGTCACTGGCGCTGTCGCCTCAGTATCCGCGGCTGCCACACTAGACGATGTTGTCTCGGCCACTACAGCGGCGCAATACGCTTTTCCTGCTTGGGCGCAAACAGGTCCAATAGAACGTCGCAATTTATTAAATAAAACCGCCGACATCATGGAATCCAAGCAAGACGATTTCATCGCCGCGATGATTACCGAAACCGGTGCAACAGGTCCTTGGGCAGGGTTTAACGTGATGCTGGCTGCAGGTCACATTCGTGAAGCCGCGGCTCTGACAACCCAAATTGGCGGTGAAGTGATTCCTTCCAATAAACCAGGCACGTTGGCAATGTCAGTGAACAAACCAAAAGGCGTTTGTTTGGCGATTGCACCATGGAACGCGCCTATCATTTTAGGGGCTCGAGCCATTGCTACGCCGCTTGCGTGTGGCAATACCGTGATTTTTAAAAGCTCGGAATTTTGCCCTCTGACTCATCGATTAATTATCGATTGTTTCCTAGAAGCCGGTTTTCCAGCAGGTGTGATCAACCTAATTTCAAATGACCCAAGTGACGCACCAAGTGTCGTGAAAGCTTTAATCGAAGCTCCGGAAGTTCGTCATGTAAACTTCACAGGATCCAGCCCTGTAGGACGTATTATCGGTCGACTCGCTGGCGAAAATTTGAAACCAGCCTTATTGGAACTTGGCGGTAAAGCACCGTTGGTCGTACTGTCCGATGCGGATATTGACGGTGCAGTGAATGCCGCTATTTTTGGTGCTTTTATGAACCAAGGACAAATTTGCATGTCCACTGAACGCGTTATCGTCGACACAAAAATTGCCGATGAGTTTGTTAAAAAACTGGTGGCTAGAGCCTCAAAGCTACCATGGGGTAATCCTCGTGATGCCGTGGTTTTGGGCTCTTTGGTGAATCCACAAGTCTCAGAAAAAATGCATGAGCTGATCAATGATGCAGTAAGCAAGGGGGCAAAACTTGCCTGCGGCGGTGACAATGATGGTTCAATATTTTCTGCCACACTACTCGACGGTGTTACTAGCAACATGCGTATTTACAACGAAGAAAGCTTTGGTCCGGTTAAGTCTATTATTCGTGTGAATGGTGATGAAGAAGCCATTCAGGTCGCCAATGACAGCGAATATGGATTGTCTGCCGCGGTATTTTCTCAAGATATCAATCGTGCTTTAGCCTGCGCCAACGCAATTAAAAGTGGCATTTGCCATATCAATGGCCCCACTTTAGCGGATGAGCCACACATGCCTTTTGGTGGCGTTGGGGATTCCGGCTACGGCCGCTTTGGTGGCAAAGCAGGAATCGCCGAGTTCACGGATTTACGCTGGATCACCATTGAAGATCCGAGCCAACACTATCCGTTCTAATACAGCCTGAGCAAGAAAATAACAAAAGCCACCTGAAATCAATACGGATGGCTTTTCTTTATAATATGTCAGGGGGAGTTCGGGGCATGGGAATAAGTTTATGTTACGAGAGTATCGCGTTTTAAGTTTCCAATTCCAAAGCCGTAAAAAACACTAGTAATTTTAAGCCCCCCTTAATTCACAATATTGTTTTACTTTTAAGCCAGTCCTGTAGCTCTTGTGGCTGAATTACAATCTTTTTTGCTCAGGTAATAGCAACGTACAGTAAATTGAGTTCATCATCGAGGGAACATGCGAATAAGTCCCTCTCATGAGACAATCGCGTTTTAAGTCTTCGAGTCTCAACCATGTCACACCAACCCACTTTTGCCGACAGCGAGTTCAACAACAAACGCCGTAAAACACGTAAAGAGGTTTTCCTTTCTCGCATGAATGAGTTGATGCCATGGGATCAACTTGAAGCGGTTGTTGAGCCGTTTTATCCCAAAGCAGGCAATGGAAGAAGGCCTTATCCGCTATCTACCATGTTCCGTATTCACTGCATGCAACATTGGTACAACATGAGTGATCCAGCGATGGAAGATGCCTTGTATGAGATCACGTCCATGCGCTTATTTACTGACTTGCCGTTAGATATTCCTATTACTTATTTAGATAGTTGTTCACACCACCATCATGAATTTCAGGCACTTATTAGAGAAACACAAACTCTTGCGCCAGCTTTTTAAAGAAGTGAATAAATGGCTGTCTGACGCAGATATTTACCTCAAAGAAGGCACCATTGTGGATGCGACTATTATTGAAGCGGCCAGCTCAACGAAGAGTAAAGCCAAAGAAAGAGACCCTGAAATGCACCAAACTCAGAAGGGTAAGCAGTGGTTCTTTGGCTTAAAAGCCCATATTGGTGTTGACGCTAGAACGGGGTTAACTCACAGCGTAAGTACAACGGCGGCCAACGTTCATGACATCACAGAAACAGCGAACCTTCTTCATAGCGAAGCGTGTTTTGTCTCGGCAGATTTTGGCTATCGTGGCGCTCTAAAGCGAGAAGAGTTAAACGGTGACAAAGCAGACTGGTTGATGACAGCTATTTTTCGAAAAGAAGGGCAAGCAAAATAAGAGTCTTAAAAAAGCATCCTAGTAAAAATAAACAGCCCATCCGAACGGAATATATCAAAGCCAGTATTTGAGCAAAAGTCGAACATCCTTTTAGAATCATCAAGTGTCAGTTTGGTTTTAGAAAAGCTATTTATCGTGGGTTAGCTAAAAATGACAGTAAGCTCACAGTGCTGTTTGCTCTTGCTAACGTGTTTCTAGTTGATCAGATGATCCGAGCCGTAAGGGGTTAATCCGTTCAAAGGTCATTCAATGAGGCTAAATTGCCGAATTGAATGACCAGAAAGGAATAAACCAGCCACATTACTGGCTGCTATTGGGCTTTTCAGAATATTAAGGCGCGCAGTTTAGCTTGATCGCATGTTCACTAAGAATGAAGTAGAGTCTTTCAATAATAATTAAAATTCAGTGAGGTTAGTTTATGACAGCAAAGCGAATATTATTTACAGGTGGATCGGGAAAAGCTGGAAAGCATGCCGTTGCGTATCTTGTGGATCAGGGATATCGAGTACTTAATGTTGATTTGACGCCCTTGGATCATCCGCAAGTCGATAATCTTATTGCAGACATTACCGATTCTGGTCAGATGTTCAACGCCATGAGCTCGTATGCTGGTTTTGATGAGTTAGAACCTGGTACAGGTGTGCCAACATTTGACGCTGTAGTGCATTTCGCTGCGGTGCCTAGAATCTTGATTAATCCAGATAACGAAACCTTTCGAGTGAATACGATTGGCACTTACAACGTTATCGAAGCTGCTGTAAAACTTGGTATTAAGAAAGTGATTATTGCGTCTTCAGAGACTACTTATGGTATTTGTTTTTCTGATGGGCAAACCAATCCTCATTCACTGCCACTAGAAGAAGATTATGATGTCGATCCTATGGACAGCTACGGATTATCTAAAGTGGTGAATGAGAAAACAGCACGCAGTTTTCAGCGTCGTTCAGGAATTGATATTTACGCTCTTCGTATTGGTAATGTGATTGAACCACATGAGTACGCTGAGCTGTTTCCGAATTATTTTAAACACCCTGAAGTGCGTCGCCGAAATGCTTTTTGTTATATTGATGCCCGTGATCTTGGGCAAATTGTCGATTTATGTTTGCAAAAAAATGGCTTAGGTTTCCAAGTGTTCAATGCGGGGAACGATCATAATGGCGCGATTATTCCGACTAAAGAATTAGCAGAACGTTTTTTTCCAGATGTACCATTTACCCGAGAAATGGGCGAGCATGAAGCCTTGTTTTCGAATCGTAAAATCCGTGATGTGTTGGGTTTTGAAGAACAACATAACTGGCAAAAATACGTAAACGTTTCTTAATAAAGTCATAAGTTTTTATAAAACATTACAAAATTATTAACACTCACTATTTTGGGAATGTTTTGTTTTTTTTATAAACAGGCATCTACAGATGTTATTTGACAGCTAAAACTATTGAGGTGAAATATGTACTACATTGTTGAAACCAGTAAGTCTTTTGAACAGGTATCAGTGGATCTCGATTCAGCGGTTAAACGGCTTGGATTCGGGGTATTACATGTGCATGATTTAGGCAATACACTTCGTAGCAAAGGGGTCGTTTTTGAGGAGCAGTGTCGCGTTTTTGAAGTTTGTAATCCAGTACAGGCAGCTAAAGTATTGTCTGTTGATATGCGCCTAAATATGGCTTTGCCATGCCGTATTTCGATTTTTACAGAAAAGGGTAAAACAAAACTCGGCCTTATTCGGCCAGAGCAAATGCTGTCTGCACTATCTCAAGATGAAGCGTTAGCAGAAGTTGCTAAAGAAGTTGAGGAAAAAACCATTCAGATGATTGATGAGGCAAAATAAATTGTCTGAAGCACAGAAAAAATCGTTTTTCTGTACTTATTTATCTTGTTTCTTTTTAGGTAGATCCAAAGAAGTTGGTTTTAAAAGAGTCGGTCAATTAGATGTTGAATGAATTGAGTCTTGATTATGAACAGTGAAAAATATATCCAAGGTATGATGGTTCGTCGTGAAGTTTTGGGCGATGCATACGTTGATAAAGCTATTAATTCAGTTACTGACTTTACTCGACCTCTACAAGAGTTAGTCACCGAGAACTGTTGGGGAGAAGTTTGGACACGAGATGTTCTTCCTAAAAGAACCCGAAGCTTGATTACCATTGCTACTCTTGCTGCATTGAAAGCACCTACAGAACTAAAGGCTCATGTCCGTGGTGCCTTGAGAAATGGATGTAGCGAGGAAGAGATTCAAGAAGTATTATTGCAATCTACTGTGTATTGTGGTGTTCCAGCTGGTATAGAAGCTTTTAGAGCCGCAAAAGAAGCAATTGAGTTATGGCATAACGAGTCAGATCAGGTCTGAGCTAGTAAAAAATAGCTTTTCTAAAACCAAACTGACACTTGGTGATTCTAAAGGGATGTTTGACTTTTGCTCGAATACTGTGTACTAGCTCAGACCTGATCTGACAGTTACCTCATTTTGAACCGATGTTTGTCAGTTTAGATCTGGGTTAAATTCTTTTCAGCCCAGACCGCTTTTCCATCAAGTAATGTGTCCAGTGGCGTCCTTCCACAACACATTTTTCCCTGATGAGTTCGGTCATTATTGTAATAGACCATCCATTCGTCCAGATCTTTTTGCAGAGCCTCTAAACTATCGTAGAGTTTCTTACGAAACGCCACCTGATAAAACTCATTCAGTATCGTTTTATGGAAGCGTTCACAGATACCATTGGTTTGTGGCGACATGGCTTTTGTCTTGGTGTGATCAATGTCGTTGATCGCAAGATAAAGCTGATAATCATGTTGCTCTACTCTGCCGCAATATTCGGTTCCACGATCCGTTAGGATGCGAAGCATAGGCAAGTCATTGCGTTCAAAATACGGCAATACTCTGTCATTCAAAATATCTGCGGCCGTAATGGGCGTTTTGGTTGTGTAGAGCTTTGCAAAGGCTACTTTGCTGTAAGTATCAACAAAGGTCTGCTGGTAAATCCTGCCAACCCCTTTGAGATTACCAACATAAAATGTGTCTTGAGAGCCCAGATAGCCTGGATGAGCCGTTTCTATCTCACCACAAGCTACATCATCCTCTTTCTTTTTCTCAAGAGCTGCGACTTGAGCGTCCGTCAAGACGATGCCATCTTCGGCTACCTTTTGTTCTAAGGCTTTGAGGCGCTTTTTGAAGTTTTCTAAATCGTGTCGCAGCCAGATTGAGCGAACGCCACTGCCGGATACGAAGATACCTTTTTTACGAAGTTCATTACTGGTTCGATGTTGTCCATGCGCCGGTTCAGCAATGGCATAGTCAATGACTGCGTTTTCCGTTGCGTCATCAACTCTGTTTTTGATATTGGGTGTGCGTCTAGATCGATTGATTAACGCATCAAGGTTACCGTCTTGAGCGAGCTCTTGATAACGATAAAATGTATCTCGCGATACCCCCATGATCTTGCAAGCTTTTGAGACGTTTCCGAGCTCTTCTGCCAGATTGAGCAAACCCGCTTTGTGTTTAATGATGGGATTGTTAGTATGCAACATAGAGAGTTACCTTTTGTTTAGTTTTGATTGAAGATTCGACACCTTTATCAAAACGGGTAACTCTCTACTTTTCAAGTAGAATTGTCAGATCAAGTCGAGACTAATACAAATACTGGCTTTGATATATTCCGTTCGGATAGGCTGTTTGTTTTTTCTAGGATGCTTTTTTAAGACTCTTATTTTGCTTGCCCTTCTTTTCGAAAAATAGCTGTCATCAACCAGTCTGCTTTGTCACCGTTTAACTCTTCTCGCTTTAGAGCGCCAAGATAGCCAAAATCTGCTGAGACAAAACACGCTTCGCTATGAAGAAGGTTCGCTGTTTCTGTGATGTCATGAACGTTGGCCGCCGTTGTACTTACGCTGTGAGTTAACCCCGTTCTAGCGTCAACACCAATACGGGCTTTTAAGCCAAAGAACCACTGCTTACCTTTTTGTGTTTGCTGCATCTCAGGGTCTCTTTCTTTGCTTTATTCTTAGTAGAGCTGGTCGCTTCAATAATAGTCGTGTCCACAATGGTACCTTCTTTGAGATAAATGCCCGCGTCAGACAGCCATTTATTCACTTCTTTAAAAAGATGGCGCAAGAGTTTGTGTTTTCTAATAGGTGCCTGAAATTCATGATGGTGGTGTGATCAACTATCTAAATAAGTAATAGGACTATCTAACGATAAGTCAGCACGCAAGCGCATAGAAGTAATCTCATACAAGGCATCTTCCATCGCTGGATCACTCATGTTGTATCAATGTTGCATGCAGTGAATACGGAACATGGTAGATAGCGGATAAGGCCTTCTTCCATTGCCCGCTTTGGGATAAAACGGCTCAATAACCGCTTCAAGTTGATCCCATGGCATCAACTCATTCATGCGAGAAAGGAAAACCTCTTTACGTGTTTTACGGCGTTTGTTGTTGAACTCGCTGTCGGCAAAAGTGGGTTGGTGTGACATGGTTGAGACTCGAAGACTTAAAACGCGATTGTCTCATGAGAGGGACTTATTCGCATGTTCCCTAGGAGCTGGAATCTACGCCTTGTTAACCGTATTAAGGCGCGTGAACAAAACAACAAAGTAAGCAATGGCAAAACTAAGCAGAAAACCAGCTTCACAAAATTATTGCTATCAATTTCTATAACGCTAAAACTTACCCCCAAGTAACCGCTGTCCAACATTACTTGCGGGGGAGTCATATCCTTTTTTTCTGTACACTCTTGCTAGCAGACGTCTCTACTTCATAAAGTTCACTAAAAATAGCGTCAATATAGGGAAGAAAACCAGCAACAATAGCCGTAATACATCGACCGCAATAAAAGGGATCAAGCCTTTAAAAATGTCCTTTATGGCGACTTCGGGCAAAGCTGCTTTCAGCACAAATACATTCATGCCTATTGGTGGCGTGATCAACGCAATTTCAGTAACCACCACAACCACAATGCCGAACCAAACTAAATCAAATCCATTGGCAATAACAATCGGAATAAATAACGGCACACAGATCAAGATGATCGCCAGCGAATCCATTACGCAACCTAATATAAGAAACACAAAAAGGATGGCGAAAATAAGCTGATAAGGGCTTAAATCCGCTTGTGCGACCATATCCAATAGCGACTCACCCAGTCCCGAAAAAGCAATCAGCTTAGCGAACAACATGGCGCCAAACAACACACAATAGAGCATTACTGACGTGAAGGCGGAATCAAGAAAGATGACTTTAAAATCCACTATGCTCATACGCTTTTGAAACATAGAAACAAGTAATGCAAAGCCGGCGCCCATTCCTGCGGCTTCCGTTGCCGTGAAAATTTTGGCGTAAATGCCTCCAATAATCAGTATAAAAAGCAAGCAAAATGGCCATACACCTTTCACGGCAGAATACTTTTCCGCTGCGGTTGAATTTTTGCCTCGTGGCGCTTCCGCAGGACGCAATATGGCGATCACATAAATCGCTAACATATAAAACGTTAAGCCCAGTAACCCAGGAATAACACCCGCAACAAAGAGTTGACCAATATTGGTCTGGGTTAAAATGCCATAAATCATCAGGATAATAGACGGCGGAATTAATATACCCAGCGTCCCACCTGCGGCAATCGATGCCGACGCCAAAGAATTGGAGTAGCCGTACTTTTTCATACTAGGATAGGCAACCTTTGACATAGTCGCAGCTGTGGCAAGACTGGAGCCACAAACGGCACTAAAGCCAGCACACGTCACCATGGTCGACAAGGCGAGACCGCCTCTAACATGACCAAGATAGGCATTCGCAGCACGGAATAGGTCTGACGAAATTCCCGTTCTAGAAAGAACATTGCCCATTAGAATAAAAAGCGGCACGACGGCTAATTCATAAGAAAATACCGCTTCAGTAATCGTCATTGACACCATCGACATTGATGATTCAGCCCCCAGTAGAACCCCTAAGCCAATAATGGACACACCTAATAAGGCAAAGGCCAAAGGTACACGCAAAAAGGCCAATGCCAAAACAGCAATTAGTGCTATTAAGCCCGTCATCATAAACCACTCTCCTCAGACAACGGACTCTTGGTAAAGGCCGAGTCGCTGTTGTTCATATTATTGTTAGACTCTGGTAATAAAGCCGCTACCCCGCTGATGAAGCCACTGACGCTCATCACTGTGTATAAGTAGTAGCGCGGAATCAGCAATTCTTGGCTAACCTCTTGAATATAAACAGCCTCCTTAGCGGCTACAGCAAATTGATAACCAATAAGAAACAAAATTGTTGCCACCATTAGGCTAATACAAGCACGCCACCAAGCCATTTTAGGCTGCATAATAAAACGATCAAACAAGTCGACCGCCAGGTGCCCTCGAACAGAGGTGAGTAAAGGCAAACCACAAAAAACGATTAACGCCATCAAGTGTTCCGTCAGGTCATGAGCACCATAAATAGGCGTATTAAATAGGCGGCGCCCAAGCACATCACCAAAGGTCAGCATGACCATGGCGCTCAACGACAGAATAAGCAAAAACCGAATAGTGCTCTGAAAACTATGAATAAGAAACTTCACAATACGTTCTCCTCCCTATAATAAAGAACGGTCTAGCATTTTGGTCTAGCCGTTCTTTTTATAGATAACTATTATTTTGAAAGGTCGGTGTAACGCTGACGATAGTAGTCAAACATCTCGAGTGGTTGCTCGATACCATAACTATCATGCTCTGCTGCCCAGTCTTGTATCATCTGCTGACGCACTAAACCAATTTTCGCCATTAACTCTTCGGTAGGCTGGCTAAATTGGTGCCCTTCCTCGCGCAATTGGGCATAAGCTTGATCAATTTCTCGCTGGAAAACTTGTCCCCATAGACGGGAAAAAACCGTACCAGAAACAGACATCACCGTTGCCTGATCTGCGGCGGACAATCTTTTCCATTTACCTTCATTCATAATGAGAAAAAACGTACCATCATAAAAGCCACCGGGGATTAATGTGTGGTGTGAAAGCTGCTCTGTCAGGCGAAAGTTCACCACTGATTCCAATGAATGCAAGGAACCATCTAACACTTGCCCTGCTAACAGCTCATAAGCCTTTGTTGCTGGCGCGGCAATAGGTATCGCACCCAATTCTTCTATTAATCGTTTCTGAATGGGTCCGCCCATGCGGATTTTTTGATTGGCCATGTCTTCAGTCGAAACAATCGCCTTACTACCGTGATTAATTACGCCGGGGCCCAACACCCCCACCCCTAACATTTTCACGTCAGCATATGTCGGATTACTGGCTAGGTATTTTTCATAGGTATCCCATAATGCGACAGAAGAAGCTTCAACATCTTCGCCATTAAATGGCATTTCGGCAAACCAAATAGATTTAAAACGATCAGGCTCATAGGTAAAGTTGCCCCAAGTAATATCCACAATACCTTTACGTGCTAATTCCCAGTGCTGTGCAGGTGTGCCGACAGGTTTCGGGAGCATACGAATTTCGACACGCCCCTCGGTGGCCGTTTGCACTTGTTCAGCCCACACATTAAGAATATCCGTAGTTATAAAGTGCGTCGGTGGAACCCAGTTAGATAAAGTAAAAGTAGTCGCTTGAGCATTAAAACTAAGGCTCGTCACCAATACTGCCACACCTAAGGACGCTTTGGCTTTTATAGATTTATTAAAGATTGGTTTGCTAGAAACTGAAGTCATGCATGTCACCTTTTGTTGTTATTATCATACTATTTTTTTTAGCGTTCGTTTTTAATCATCAAACTCCATTACCAGTAAAACTAACTCGTTCGAAAAGCCTCCATAATGAGTTGCATCCATAACTGTGCGCCTTGCACCAATATCTCGTCGTTAAAATCATAATGAGGGTTATGAACACTGCATGGGCCGGCAAGCGGCTGGCCTTTCGTATAGCCATTGTCGCCATTACCAACCAACACATAACAGCCAGGCACGGCCTGAAGCATATAAGCAAAATCCTCACTGCCAGTCAGGGGACGTCCTTGATCATCAACGCTATCTTGGCCAAAGACCGCCTTAGCGGCAGACGCAATACGTTGCACGGGTGAGGCATGATTAATAAGAACAGGATAGCCTTCTTCAATCAACACCTCAGCCTCGCATTCATAGGCGCTTGCGGTCTGTTCACATAAGGCTTTAATACGTTCATGAAGGCGCTTGCGAGCATGTGGCTGCAAGGCTCGCACACTCAGTTCAAGTTGAGATATTTCTGGAATAATATTGTACGTCGTCCCCGCTTGTAGCCTTCCGATACTGACAACACCGGTGTCTAGCGGATCAAGGTTACGAGCTACAATCGCCTGAAGCCCCAGTACAATTGCCGCCAATGGAGGCGTTGGATCAATGGCAAGCTGAGGCAAGCCACCATGGCCTCCTTTGCCTTTGATTTGAATGCTAACTATATCTGATGAACACATAAATGGGCCAGGACGAAAGACACATTTACCCACTGGAATACCGGGGAAATTATGTAACGCATAGATCTCATCACAAGGAAAACGCCTAAACAAACCCTCGTCCAACATACGCTGAGCGCCACCACCACCGCCGACTTCCTCAGCCGGCTGGAAGATCATAATGAGCGTTCCATTTAAAGGGTAATTCGCTTGCTCTCGTAGTTCCGCTAACGCCTTAGCTGCGCCTAACAAAATTGCGGTATGACCATCATGACCACACGCGTGCATCTTACCGCTATGCTGACTTTGCCATGGCAAACCAGTTTGCTCTTGTAATTGCAAGGCATCCATATCAGCTCGCAAACCAATGCTAGGCCCCTTCCCATCACCAAATACCATTTTACCAACGACACCCGTAACTGCTAAACCTGTCGTTACTTCATAGCCCCACTGGCGCAAATTGTCCGCTACTAGTTGACTGGTAGCGTGTTCTTCAAACCCTAGCTCAGGCTGTTGATGAATCTGATGCCGCCATGCTTGCATCGTGTCTTTATCGAGTAGTTGACTTGTCATTTTATTATTCTCTGTACGAACGATATAGTCGAGTATAGGACTTTCACTTAGTGATAAAAGACACTAATATCGCTATGGTGAACACATTTTGAGGTCACCTGATAATGAAGCATCAACAGATTAGAGGTTTGGTTCAAATCGCCGATAACGGATCTATTCGAGCAGCGGCGCGCAATATGGGCATTAGTCAAAGCGCTCTAACTCGCACCATGCGAGAACTAGAAATAGACTTAGGCGCCGAATTATTCCAACGCAGTTATCGAGGTGTTAGCTTCACTCTCGCGGGTGAAGCGCTATTAAGGCGAGCACGGTTAGTGTTAGAAACGCTTGAATCCGCGCGCGATGAAATCAAACAGATTGCCGGTGGCCGTGGCGGACGAGTTAGGGTGGGATTAACACCGGTGACCATGGTGACTTTTTTTCCGTCTATTTATCGACAGTTTACTCAAGCCTTACCCGACGCTAGTTTGAGTTTAAAAGAAGGTTTATTGACAGGCATTATTCCTGACTTGCTAGAAGGTCGATTGGATTTTGGGGTCGCCATTGCTGCCTCCACTCAGCTACCCTCAGAATTAAGCTTTACCCCTATGGTTTCTATCCGCTCCTGCGTAGCGGGACGAGAAGAGCACCCAATGGCGCATTCACACGACTGGCCAAAGTTACTACAGCAACGTTGGGTGCTAAATTTAAGTCAAGGTAGTAGCTCAAACCTTTTTCTTACTTGGCTTACGCAACAGAATCTGCCTCGACCAGCCAACATAGTTGAGTGCTCATCTCCCTTTTTAATGCTAGAAATGATGCGACGAACAGATTTGATAGGCTATGGGCCGGCACGTTTATTTGATGATCCATACTGCGGCAACGCTGTACAAACGTTTGACATATTGCCACAACCAGGTGATGTAACCGTGGGGATTATTCGACTCCGTGGTATGCCTCTAACGCCGACAGCACAAGTATTGGAGACATTGTTCAGACGTGAACTAGCGCACCTTTAAAATGCCACCTTATTGATGCTTTCATAAATGATTATTAGATGAGTTAAAATAATATACTAATATTGATTATTAAATTAGTCGTTCCTGAATAATGGCGTTTCAAATATGAATCGCTATGTTATTTTTCTGACCTTTTTGTGAAAAAATTACTTGAAGCAACAGTAGTCTTAAAAATTATCGAAAATAGGGAGCACTGGTATGGACCCAGTTTCTAGCTCCGTAAAATATCACTTTTCATATTGCAGTGGCGATAATCCATTATTTTATCCATGGTGATGCTTTGGATTATAGAAGCACTCGATCTAATCAAAAATTTCTGAACGAGCATCACTTCTTGTTTGATAGGTCCGATTACTAACTCTTTCTTTTTTTAATCACGAGAAAAACCTTTCCGCAACGGCATTATCATGCCAGTTACCACGACGACTCATACTGGCTTTCAGATTATTATTTTTTTAGAAGGTTTGCCAATCTTTCGAGGTATATTGAGCTCCTTGATTAGCGCTTTAAGGTCTCTCTGGAGAGTACGTATTTGAACGCTGAAACCTTTCCCTTCTAATACCGTTTGTATTGTTTCGGCCGATATAGAACGATCTGGTTTATCCGAAATAGCCCTTAGGATCTCTATTTGACAAAATAATGCAGTGTAATTAGTGCCCATTCCTCGACTCCCTGAGTAAATATAAAATCCCACATAACTAAGGCTTAATGCAAAGACTCACGCAGAAGCACAAACGACAAAAAAAAATACTTTTTTAAGTGCTCTGGTCACATTGGCTTTTCAGCTTCGTCATAAAATACCAATTAGCCCTAACAATTAATTTCTTTATTAGTCAGTTAGTTATGAGAATGTAGAAAAATACACTTTAGGTGCATTAAAGTCACTTAGCAACAAATTTGGTCACAGAAATCTTGTGACCAAAAACATCATGTTTACCGTATGGACTAAAACGAGCGAAGATCAAAAAACGGGCTAAAATAGGCATCTGGGAGTATTTTAATGAATGGATTAAAAATCGGAATATTCGAGATGGTCACCATATGGTCACATATTCGCCACATGATAAATTAAGAGACTGAGAAGAATTCAACATTAACGATTGAGAAAAGAAAATAAATAATGACTAGGACAGTCAGATCTATATATATCAAGGTTTACTGGCTAAGATTATATAACAAAATCAGTCATATCAATGGTGGGTGTGGAGAGGTTCGAACTCCCGACATTCGCCTTGTAAGGGCGACGCTCTCCCAACTGAGCTACACACCCGCTTGTAAAACGGTAACGCTTTGCCATTGACCACATCACTGTAAAAGCAAC